>OAWT01000018.1_pt1 | contig 233937 bp, 191 predicted proteins | sample 1477031 | NCBI WGS metagenome assembly OAWT01 (sample SAMEA2580263, study PRJEB22360) | human gut metagenome | biome: human gut; feature: human-associated habitat; material: faeces | place: Denmark | collected 2008/2010
GGCCGCGTAGCTCAACTGAATAGAGTAGCTGACTACGGATCAGCCGGTTACAGGTTTGAATCCTGTCGCGGTCACAAAAAAGAGAATGCTATCGATAGTATTCTCTTTTTTGTTTCTAAAGTTCTTTAGGCAACCGCACCAAAACAGATCATTGTAACCGATAAATTCATATCTTCGCAAAAATAAACTTTCATAAAAATGGAGAAGATCAAAACAGGATTGGCAGCCTTCGGCATGTCAGGGCAAATATTTCACGCCCCATTTATCAGCACGAACCCGGCTTTCTGTCTGACAGCAATCACGGAGCGCAGTAAGGAACTGTCAAAAGAACGTTATCCTTCAGCTCGTATTGTGCGCAGTTTCGAGGAACTCGTTGCTTTGGATGAGTTAGAACTGGTCGTTATCAACACGCCGGACAGTACGCATTACGAGTATGCACGGAAAGCACTGGAGGCTGGGAAAAATGTGATTGTCGAGAAACCTTTCACGACAACAGTTGAGCAGGGACAAGAATTGGTCGACCTCGCCCGATCCAAAGGGCTGGCTATAAGTGTATATCAGAACAGGCGCTGGGATTCGGATTTCCTTACAGTTCGGGAAATACTGGATAAGGGGCTACTTGGACGTCTTGTTGAGTTCGAGTCGACTTTCCCTCGCTATCGCAACTTTATAAAGCCGGGAACGTGGAAGGAAACCGGAGAGTTGGGCGGTGGCCTGACCTATAATTTGGGGGCTCATGTGATTGATCAGGCGGTTCAGTTGTTCGGTGTGCCGGAAGCGGTTTTCGCTGATATCGACATCATTCGCACAGGTGGCATGGTAGATGATTATTTCGTGATCCACCTGCTCCGTCCGTCTAAGGCACCACATGTCAAAGTCACCTTGAAATCCAGCTACTTGATGTGCGAACCTGAACCCCGCTTCGTCTTACATGGTACGGAAGGTTCATTCGTAAAATATGGCCTTGACCGCCAGGAAGCGGATCTGAATGACGGACAAATCCCCGGCATTCCTGGCTGGGGAGTTGAAGACGAAGGCATGTGGGGACTTCTTCACACAGAAAAAGACGGCAACGTCGTCCATCGTAAATACCCCAGCCTTGCCGGAAATTACGCAGGATTTTACGACAACATCTATCGTCATCTCCGCCACAACGAACCGCTCCTGACGGATGCCGCCGGCGTATTGCCTGTCATCCGTCTGATCGAGGCGGCCTGGGAAAGCAGTAAAGAAGGAAATGTGGTGAAGTTATAAGGATATTTCGATATTATTTTATCCCCGCATAGATTTTTTATCGTAAATTTGCCAACGATCCTCTTATAAAAAAGAAGGGGACTCATTGCAATAACCAATTTTACATGTAATGAAAAGAGACAATATCATTTTCGACATCATTGAGAAGGAACATCAGCGCCAGCTGAAAGGCATTGAACTGATTGCTTCCGAAAACTTTGTAAGCGACCAGGTGATGCAAGCCATGGGTAGCTGTCTAACCAACAAATACGCTGAAGGATATCCCGGCAAGCGCTATTATGGAGGTTGCGAAGTAGTAGACCAGAGCGAAACTATCGCTATCGAACGGTTGAAACAGATTTTCAATGCGGAGTGGGCCAACGTACAGCCACATTCAGGAGCACAGGCTAACGCAGCCGTATTTCTGGCAGTCCTGAATCCCGGTGATACATTCCTCGGTCTGAACCTGGCACACGGCGGCCATCTTTCTCACGGTTCTCCAGTAAACAGTTCCGGTATCTTATACCGCGCTACAGAATATAATGTAAAAGAAGATACAGGTCGTGTAGACTACGACCAAATGGAAGAAGTTGCCTTACGTGAAAAACCGAAATTGATTGTAGGTGGCGGTTCCGCTTATTCCCGTGAATGGGACTACAAACGGATGCGTGAGATTGCTGGCAAGGTCGGTGCCCTTCTGATGATCGATATGGCCCATCCTGCCGGTCTGATCGCAGCCGGACTGCTGAATAACCCGTTGGAATATGCTCATATCGTAACTTCCACGACTCACAAGACTTTGCGTGGTCCACGTGGCGGTATCATCCTGCTGGGTAAGGATTTCGAAAATCCCTGGGGTAAGAAGACACCGAAAGGAGAGATCAAAAAGATGTCTCAATTATTGGATTCCGCCGTATTCCCAGGCATCCAGGGAGGCCCTCTGGAACATGTGATCGCCGCTAAAGCTGTAGCTTTCGGTGAAGCATTGGAACCAGAATATAAGACTTATCAGGCCCAAGTAAAAGCAAATGCGGCTGCTATGGCAAAAGCATTTATGGACAAAGGTTACAAGATCATCTCCGATGGTACGGACAACCATAGCATGTTAATCGACCTGCGCAAAAAGTTCCCAGAACTGACCGGCAAGGTTGCAGAAAAAGCACTTGTTGCCGCCGATATCACTGTAAACAAGAATATGGTTCCGTTCGACAGCCGTTCGGCTTTCCAAACTTCCGGTATTCGTGTCGGAACTCCGGCTATCACGACTCGCGGTGCTAAAGAACCGTTGATGGCCGAGATCGTCGAATTGATCGATACCGTGCTGGCTGCACCTGAATGCGACAAGACTATCACTGCTGTTCGCGAAAAAGTAAACAGCATCATGAAGGAATATCCTATCTTCGCTTGGTAAAACGATGAGGGTGTGCTAAATATCGGTATTCATGGGACACAGACAACGCAGACGAACGCAGATTAACGCAGATATTATTAATTATCAGCAAAATAAATCTGCGTCCGTCTGTGTATTCTGCGTCATCTGCGTCCAGTGATATCAAATTGACACACCCTCTTTCTTTCTAAATCAATCAAATCACATAAATAATTTATGAAAACACTTTTATCACTTTGTGCAGGCGCCGCACTTTGTATCCTTGCGTCGTGCAGCGAAGGACCTACTAAACAGATGCCTTATAACCAAGGTATCAATGTAATTCCGACGCCAGTAAGCCTCGTCCAAAACGAGGGTAGTTTTAAACTAAGCAAAAACACAGCCTTCTCCGTCTCTACTCCGGAAGCTAAAACAGTTGCTGAATATTTTGCCGCCCAAATGAATCTCGCCACCGGCTATCAAATAACAGTTAGTGACAAGGCAGGTTCAAACGGTATTACATTGGTAATCGATGGAGCACTGGATGTAAACGACGAGGGCTATACATTGGATGTAACTCCACAAAGCGTGACAGTTAAGGCTAAGACCCCGCAAGGTTTGTTCTACGGTATGCAAACATTCATGCAATTGCTTCCTGCCGAAATCGAAAGCCAGGCGGTCGTGAGCGGTATTGCTTGGACTGCTCCCTGCGTAACGGTGAAAGACGAGCCGCGTTTCGAATATCGCGGTATCATGCTGGATCCTTGCCGTCATTTCATCCCGGTAGAGAACGTAAAAAAACATCTCGACGTATTGGCACTGTTCAAAATCAACCGTATGCATTGGCATCTGACGGACGATCAGGGCTGGCGTATCGAGATCAAAAAATATCCGAAACTGACTGAAGTAGGTTCCAAACGTATAGATGGTGAAGGGACGGAATATAGCGGTTTTTATACGCAAGAGCAAATCAAGGAAGTGGTAAAATATGCTGCAGACCGTTTTATCACGATCGTCCCTGAAATCGAACTTCCGGGACATGAGTTAGCTGCGATCTCCGCATATCCTGAATTGTCTTGCAAAGGCGAACCGACCACTCCGCGTATTATCTGGGGTGTAGAAGACATCGTATTATGTGCCGGGAAGGAAAAACCATTCGAGTTCCTGCAGGATGTTTTCGACGAAGTCGCTCCTCTTTTCCCTGGCGAATACATTCACATCGGTGGTGACGAATGCCCGAAATCAAGCTGGAAAGAATGCCCGCTCTGCCAAAAACGTATTCGCGAGGAAGGTCTGAAAGCCGACAAAAATCACTCTGCCGAAGAAAAGTTGCAGAGCTATTTCGTTCAGCGCATGGAGAAATACCTGTCCGATAAACATGGTAAAAAGATCATCGGATGGGATGAAATCCTCGAAGGCGGCCTCGCTCCTTCCGCAACTGTTATGTCTTGGCGTGGTGAAGAAGGTGGTATCGCTGCTGCAAACATGGGACATGAGGCAATCATGACTCCTGGAAGTGGTGGTATGTACATTGACCAGTTCCAAGGTGACCCGAAGATCGAACCGGTTTCTATCGGCGGTTATGATCCATTGTCAAGGGTGTATGCATACAATCCAACACCCGATACCTTGGTTACTACCGGAAAGGCAAACTTGATCAAGGGGGTACAAACAAATCTGTGGTCCGAATATATGTACAATACAGACCTGCTGGAATACCGCGCCTACCCGCGTGTGCTGGCATTGGCTGAAATAGGCTGGACTCCATTGGCACGTAAGGATTATAAAGACTTCGAACGTCGCTTGGATAATGCCTTGGTTCGTTTGGATGAGCTTAACATCAACTACCATATTCCACAACCAGAACAACCGAACGGTTCATGCAATTTCGTCGCTTTCACCGACAAGGCCTCTCTGGAATTCAAGACTACTCGTCCGATCAAGGTGGTTTATACGATCGACGGAACCGAACCGACGCCGGAATCAACTGTCTATTCCGCTCCGATCGAATTCACAGAATCCGGCGTTCTGAAGATTCGTTCCGTATTGCCTTCCGGCAAGATGAGCAAAACTCGTACAATCACGGTTGAAAAGCAATCCTTGGCTCCTGCTAAGGAGGTTGCCAAGACTACTCCGGGATTGGAAATGCAAGTGACTGACGGTATGTTCCTGAATTCTTCCAAACTGGGAGAGGTAAAAGAATGGAAGAAATCGGTTATCAAGGATTTACGTGAAATCACCAGTGTCGTCAAAACAAGCGAATCAATGCGCGGTGTCAAGCAATATGCTGCCATAGCAACCGGTTATGTCAATATTCCTGAAGACGGCGTTTATTATATTTCATCCGATAACGAAGAAGTATGGATTGACGGCAAATTGTTAGTGAACAACGGTGGTGAAGTGAAACGCTTCTCCCGCCACGACAGTTCGGCTGCATTGTCGAAAGGCTTGCATGAGATCAAGGTGGTATTCCTGGGGCATATCATTGGTGGTTGGCCTTCAAACTGGAACGACGGTAGCGTGAAGCTCCGCAAAGCCGACACCGATAAGTTTGTTAAGATCACTCCTGAAATGTTAGTCCATTAATCAATACGATATCAAAAGAAAAAGGCTGCTTCAGAATAAGAGGCAGCCTTTCTTATTTTATCAGGTAAGCATCCGATAGTTAACGGACAAGCATCGATTGGATATGCGACAGGCATCGGTTTTGAGTCCGATGCCTGTCATCCCATCAGTCGATCTTCAGTTTCATTATCGTAATCGAGTTCGGAGGAAAATTGTATACTCTGGGACCACTCAATGAGAAGGATATTTCTTTTGTCTTCGGTACGACCACATCAGGTTTGTCATAGGTGTTACGCGCTTCGGGATCTCCTGTGAGCTGAATAATCTCCGCCGTATTTTTGACACTGACACCTTGCAAGTTCAGTTCCGTTTTCTCTTCGTGCTGGGTCGTGTTGATCACTTTTAGTATAATCGTATGCGTTTCCTTATCCAGCGCTGCAGTGGAAACCAATGAAGGTATGCCGGGAAGTATCGTCTCATGGACCAGCGTATCATTCACGAAACAACCGATTTGTTCGCCTTTGCAAGCGATCTTCACATTATACCAACGATTGCTTTGGAAGGGATAAAGGACAGGTGTACGCAACGTGTCCCTCACTCCTCCCGCCTGGCGGTAGAACTCGACAGCACCAGAACCGATCGTCAATCCGATATAGTCATTCTGTTCTCCGGGCAACCCGTTGTCACGCACACGGAATTGGATTTGTCCACTCCCCTTCGTCCTCCTGATATCCGCCGAGAAGGTGTAGTCATAGGCAGACGGATCACCTAAAAGAATGTAGTTCCACCTGTTTGCAACCGGTATCAACGTACCCTGTCCAACTGTCCAGCCTCCGGTCATGACAGCCCCTTCCTTAACCGGCAAGTTATCTATTTTCACCTCCTTAAACTCATAGCTATTATCGAACATTTCGATACCGGCACGTCCGAAGATAACCTGGGGTTTCTGATAGGTGCGGACTTCAGTCTTTAACACCTCGTCTCCCCTGTTGCTGCCAAACATTTGCAATAGATGGTAAGAAGGAGAAAGAGCGATTTGTTCACCGTCAAAAAAGATAGCCGGATAACGATCCATCTTGTATTTCGTATTCCCCAAAACCGGGGCATAAGCTAAACGCTTCACGATCTCCTGCCCGTTCTCTGCTCCTGCAAGAAAGCAAGCCTCCCCGATGGCAGCTCGTAAACTTCCGGGAGCAGCCCCGCCGGACAAGCTGAATTCTCCGATAAAGGCAGGAGGCATCCGGCGCGTATACCGTCCGGCAACAAAACGGTTGTGATTAGAGATCAAAAATGATTCACTCGAATAAAAATGAGTATCCGACCATTCATTCCTGCTCTTTCCTCTTACGTCAGAACTACTTATCACCGTAATGTCCGGATAAGCCTCCTGGATCGCTTTTTTAAACAACTCGAAACGCTTGGTATATTCCAGTCCGTAATTTTCACTGCCGATCTCCACATACTTCAATCCGAAAGGTTCCGGATGTCCATGAGCAGCCCGCAAGGCTCCCATAACGGAATCGGCCGGTTCATTGGCATAAGCGATAGCGTCCAAGGCATCCTGTACCAATTTCCCCATCGCCGTTATATCTTCATAACGCGGACGGCGGCTTTGGTTGGTCACACCGCTATTAATGACATAGACTGGTTCGGCATCCAAATCTTCACACATCTGGAGATATTCATGATAGCCGACACCGTTTGTCGTACCGTATGCCCATACATTCCAAAAATGTTTACGTTCGGCAATATCTCCTACCGTCTCACGCCAAACCGGATAGGTCCCGGCCGTATATCCTTCTACAAAACTTCCGCCAGGGAAGCGAATGAACGCAGGCTTCAATGCAGCAATCAGCTCCATCAGTTCCGGACGCAATCCGTTCGGACGGCCTTTCCATGTCTTTTGTGGAAGCAGGGAAACGACATCCAGCCAGAAAACAGCCGAGCTGTCAGTCGTTATCGCCAGCACGGCTTTATTCGTATTCGAGGTTGCAGTAAAAGTATGCCTGTACTTCCTCCATTCATAGGCTGGTGCCACCCGGAACACTTCGCTGAAGGTTGTCTCACCGGTAGAATCGGCTAAAGTCAGGCTTACAGTTTTCGGAACCATAGAAGCGCCTTTCATATAAAAAGACAAATCATATTTCTCGCCTTTCCGAAGCGGTATCCCTCCATATCCTTCGGCGATGACACCTCCTTTTCCCGACTCGGCTGAAGCGGACACCGAAACCAGCAGGGAACGCCGGTTCTTGTCATTAATCAATTCCTTAGTGTCGGGATACATATAAGACGTCGCAGAAAAGCGGCGCCACCCCGGCACCGAATCAGAACGTAAGAAGGGAATAACCCATCCATTCGGGGTAGTCAGAACCCGGCGGACAGGATCGTATGGGCAATTCAAGGGAGGAACTCCATCTTCAAAGCTCCGGTTTTGTATCAGTTCCGCATAAATACCGCCATCCACCGCATGGTTGATTTCCTCAATGGTCAAACCATACAGTTCCTTATTCACAGGTATTGTCAAACCATCCCCCTCTACCAGAATAGAAGATGTTACAGGCATTTCCGGCTGACACCCGGCTAATATGAGTGCTAAAAGAACCAAATTCACTTTCATGGTGCAAACTTAAAGAATAATTTCAATAAAAAGCCCCATCTCATCCTATATCAAGCGTTTTAGCTGTGTACACTTAATATATAAAAGAAATATTTTTCAGAAATGGAATTTATTTTAGGGAAAAAGACGATTATATCGACAGAATTAAATACATTTGTATCATTGATAGTATTTGAATATCAAGAAAAGTACAGAATCGAATGGAAAACTTAGCATCACAATATACTGTATTAGTGGTAGACGATGTGCCAACTAACGTTATGCTTGTGCAAGCGATACTGAAAAAAGAAGGTTATACGCTACTGACGACAGACAGCGGAGCTAAAGCGCTACGCATTGCCCAGGAAAGGCATCCCAATCTTATTTTGCTCGATATTATGATGCCGGAGATGGACGGATATGAGGTACTGCAGCATTTGAAAAGCAATCCGGAGACCAACAACATTCCTGTCATTATCATGTCAGCCTTGAGTGATATGCAAAGTATTGTAAAAGGTTATCAATTGGGGGCAACAGAATATGTAACAAAACCTTTTCAACGGGAAGAATTGGTGAAACGTGTCGCCCACCGTTACGAACTGTTCAGTATTAAACGTATCAAGCAGGAACTTGAAAACACGATTGAATCCCGCGACACGCTCTATTCCGTTATTGCACACGATTTGCGTTCTCCACTCGGCTCTTTGAAGATGATGAATAATGCCATCCTGATGATGGTCGATAAGAATCAGGTTAGCGACGAGGTATATGAAATGCTTCAGATGATGAACAAGACATCGGAAGAGATATTCCAACTTCTCGACAACCTCTTGAAATGGGCGAAGAACCGCCTGAACAAACAGAACATTTACAGACAGCAAGTCGACATCAACAGCATAGTCAACAGCACTGCCGAGATATTTATTCCGATGGCTACCCAGAAAGGCATATCCATCACACTTGAAGGTCTGGATAAAGAACTGATGGGATCGACAGATATCGATATGGTAAAGACAATCGTCCGCAATCTGGTTTCCAACGCAGTTAAGTTCAGCTACGAAAAAGGGGTGATTGCGGTATCAACCAAAACAGACGGGGATTTTGTTGTTGTCAGTGTGAAAGATTCGGGTAAAGGGATCAAAAAGGAAGACCAGGGTAAGCTGCTGAAGCAAAACACTCATTTTACTTCTTATGGGACGAATAACGAAAAGGGGTCCGGCTTGGGACTAATGCTGTGCAAAGACTTTATCGAACAGCTCGGCGGCAAGCTGTGGTTCGATTCCGAAGAAGGGAAAGGCACCACCTTCTATTTCTCCTTGAAAGCGTTGAATCAAGAATAACAAAAATAGCATATATAAAGCAAAAGGAGGTGTGTCAAAATCCCCTTTTGCTTCATATATATTATCCGGTAATTGCTTTCCGGCTTCCTTTTTGGGGATATTTACGAAACAGACTCCACCATTTCAATTTTAATACACCAAACAGTGCCTCCCCGAAGATAGAGGAGTTCATCTTAGAAGTGCCTAATACACGGTTGATAAAGATAATGGGAACTTCCACAATTTTATAACCACACTTATACGCCGTAAACTTCATTTCTATCTGGAACGCATATCCTTTGAAATGAATACGGTCTAAATCAATCATCTCAAGCACCTCTCGACGATAGCATTTGAAACCGGCTGTCGTATCCTGTACTTTCATTCCGGTAACAAAACGGACATATACGGAAGCATAATAAGACATCAACACACGTCCTAATGGCCAGTTCACGACATTCACACCGTTGCAGTAGCGAGAGCCGACTGCGACATCACCACCCTGTTCCGTACAAGCCGCATATAATTTAGGAAGATCATTCGGATTATGACTGAAGTCTGCATCCATTTCAAATATAAAATCATACTTATGCTCTATAGCCCACTTGAACCCACAAATATAAGCCGTACCCAAACCTAACTTACCTTTACGTTCCACCATGAAAAGGCGTTCGGGGAACTCTTTTTGCAACCGTTTTACAATATCTGCCGTACCATCGGGCGATCCATCATCTATAATCAAAATATGAAATTCTTTCTCTAACCCAAATACAACCCGAATAATATTTTCTATATTCTCCTTCTCGTTATACGTGGGAATAATAACAATACTGTCTGACATAATCCTTCTAAATTTGTAGGGCGAAGGTACATATTTTAATTGATTTAATACTACGCATATCTACTATTTTGAACAAAAACTCTACCTTTGCGAAAAGAACATATCACATTGGAGGTACAAGATTTACTTAGACAATATGCCGCCCATCCGCAAGTGGCAGCATTAAATACCCTGTTAAAAAGCAAAACGTCCCGCAATATATTTCTGAAAGGGCTGAACGGTTCAGGGGCCGCAATGACAATAGCTTCTCTTTTTTTTAAAAGAAGGGGGAGCTACGTGTGTGTGTTAAATGACTTGGAAGAAGCCGGCTACTTTTATCATGACCTGGTGCAGCTCACCGGAGGCGACGGAATCTACTTCTTCCCCTCTGCCTACCGGCGTGCTATCAAATACGGACATGTGGACCCTGCCAACGAAATCCTGCGGACAGAAGTTCTCAGCACATTGCAAGATCCAACTGTTCCCTTCGTCATTGTCACCTATCCGGATGCATTGGCAGAAAAAGTGATCTCGCGGGAGGTCCTGAAAGAAAACACACTGAAGATCAGTGTCGGTGAGAAGTTAGACAATATGTTTGTTTCCGACGTACTGGACGAATACGGTTTTGAACAGGTAGATTACGTTTATGAACCGGGACAGTATGCGATGCGTGGCAGTATCTTAGACGTGTTCTCGTTCTCGTATGAATTTCCCTATCGTATCGACTTCTTTGGAAACGAGGTAGAGACGATCCGTTCGTTCGATGTAGAGACACAGCTCTCCAAAGAAAAACTGGACAGTATCTATATCGTGCCCGAAATGACAAAAGGAAACCGGACCAACTCGTCCCTGCTGGATTCACTGCCGTCCGAGACACTACTCGCCAGCAAAGATCTGGCATGGGTAAAAGAGCGTATCGGCAGTATCTGGAATGAAGAGCCGATCATCGGAGACGAAGAATCATTTGCCGACATCGAACAACTACGAGCCAAATTGATTACCGGAGAGGATTTTTTACGTACGGCACTTGGTTTCTGCCGGCTCCATTTCGGTACGCGGGTGACGGGAGTAGCCGATGCCACCCTGACTTTCTCAATGGAAGCACAACCGATTTATCATAAAAATTTTGATTTAGTAAGCGAATCTTTCCATAAATATTTAGAAGACGGCTATACATTATATATACTGAGCGATGTAGAAAAGCAAGCAACCCGTATCCGGGCCATCTTCGAAGATCGGGGAGACAATATACCTTTTACTTCTGTCAACAAAACTATACACGAAGGTTTTGCCGATGAGACTTTGCGTGTCTGTCTTTTCACGGATCACCAGTTGTTCGACCGCTTCCACAAATTCAACCTCAAAAGCGACAAGGCAAGAAGCGGAAAGCTCTCTTTGTCGTTGAAGGAGTTGAACCAATTCACGACCGGTGACTATATCGTACATATCGATCATGGTGTCGGACAATTCGGCGGGCTGGTCCGTACCGAAGTGAACGGAAAAATGCAGGAAGCCATCAGGCTGATTTATCAGAACAACGACATTATATTCGTCAGTATTCATTCTCTCCATAAACTGTCCAAATATAAAGGTAAGGACAGTGGAGAACCGCCCAAGCTGAGCAAGCTCGGAACAGGAGCCTGGGAGAAAATGAAGGAACGTACCAAGTCGAAAGTAAAAGATATCGCCCGCGACTTGATCCTCCTCTACTCCAAACGGAAACAGGAAAAAGGTTTCGCCTACAGTCCGGACAGCTTCATGCAGCACGAACTGGAAGCCAGCTTCATCTACGAAGATACCCCGGACCAGATGAAAGCAACAGCCGATGTCAAAACCGACATGGAGAACGACCGTCCGATGGACCGCCTGATCTGTGGAGACGTGGGCTTCGGAAAAACAGAGGTTGCCATCCGCGCCGCTTTCAAAGCTGTTTCGGACAACAAGCAAGTTGCCGTACTGGTCCCGACTACGGTGTTAGCATTCCAGCATTATCAGACATTCTCCGAACGGTTGAAAGATTTTCCCTGCCGGATCGAATATATCAGCCGGGCACGTACGGCTAAAGAGATAAGAGAAACCCTGAAAGACTTGAAGGAAGGAAAGATCAACATTATCATCGGTACCCATCGCATCGTCGGAAAAGATGTCACATTCAAAGATCTCGGCCTGCTGATTATTGACGAGGAGCAGAAATTCGGCGTATCCGTCAAAGAAAAACTGCGACAGCTGAAGGCCAACGTCGATACGCTCACCATGACTGCCACGCCAATTCCCCGTACCCTGCAATTCTCGCTGATGGGAGCCCGCGACTTGTCGAGCATCACGACTCCCCCGCCCAACCGCTACCCGGTTCAAACAGAGGTGGAACGTTTCAACCCGGACATCATCCGCGAAGCCATCAATTTCGAGATGAGCCGTAACGGACAGGTTTTTTTCATCAACAACCGCATCCAGAATATTTATGAAATGGAGGCGCTTGTCAAACGCGAAGTGCCAGATGCCCGTATCGCCGTCGGTCACGGACAGATGGAGCCGGACAAGCTGGAAAAAATCATTCTGGATTTCGTCAATTACGAATACGACGTACTGATCGCTACGAGCATTGTAGAGAGTGGCATCGACGTGCCGAATGCAAATACGATCATCATCAATAATGCACAACAGTTCGGATTGTCCGATCTGCATCAATTACGCGGCCGTGTCGGACGAAGTAACCGGAAGGCCTTCTGCTACCTCCTCTCTCCACCTCTGTCAAGCCTTACGCAGGAAGCACGCCGCCGTTTGCAGGCAATCGAGAATTTTTCAGAGCTGGGAAGCGGTATCCATATCGCCATGCAGGACCTCGACATCCGGGGAGCTGGTAATATGTTAGGAGCTGAACAAAGCGGTTTCATCGCCGACTTGGGCTACGAAACATACCAGAAAATCCTGGAAGAAGCCGTTGACGAACTGAAAGCGGAAGAATTTGCCGACCTATATTCTGATGCCACCGAAAAGCGACCCGACACCGGTAGCGAATATGTCCGTGAAACCTATATCGAAAGTGACTTGGAACTGATGTTCCCACCAACCTATATCCCGAATGATTCCGAGCGTGTTTCCCTCTATCGTGAATTGGACAAGATGGAGGAAGAACGTGATATCCTCGCTTTTACCGAACGTCTGAAAGACCGTTTCGGGAAAGTACCGAAAGAAGGGAAAGAGCTGATCCGTGTTGTTCGCCTTCGCCGTATGGCAAAGACGTTGGGTATGGAAAAAGTCATTCTGAAAAAAGGACAGATGAGCATCTTTCTCGTCACCAATCCCGAAAGTCCTTATTATGAGAGCGAAGCTTTCGACAAACTACTCGGCTTCATCCAAAAGCATCCGCGTGAATGCACACTTCGCGAACAAAACGGGAAACGCAGTATCGTGATCAAAAACGTACCGACAGTAGAAACGGCTTGCGGTTACTTAGATGAGATCGGGAAAGTACAAATACAAAAATAAATTAAATATGAAGAAGACAATTATAGACCTTTTCGAAAGTTCAGTAAGACGATATCCCGATAACCCTTTCCTGTGGGAAAAAACCACGAATGCCTTCGAACCTACCACTTATAAAGAAGTTCAGCAACAAGTCTATACTGCCGGTGCCGGACTGATCGCTCTCGGAGTGAAGAAGAGCGACAATATGGCACTCCTTTCGGAAGGCCGTAATGCATGGATCATCGGCGAACTGGCCATGTTCTACGCCGGCGCAACCAACGTCCCGCTATCCATCAAGCTCGAAGAAGCGAACGACCTGCTGTTCCGTCTTGTGCATGCCGATGTGAAATATATCCTGGTTTCCGGCAACCAGCTCAAAAAGATACGGTCTATCATGGACAAACTGCCTTTAGTAGAAAAAGTAATCGTGATAGACGAACTGCCGGAACATAAAGAAAAGGAAATATCGTGGTCCGAAGTACTCCGGATGGGTAAAGAATATCTGGCATCTCATTCTCTGGAAGACTTCCTTGCCGTCGGACAATCCTTGCAGAATGGCGACTATGCAACGATTACCTACACCTCAGGCACGACGGCCGACCCGAAAGGCGTCATCCTGACGCACCGTAACTACACGGCAAATGTGGAACAAGCCCTATCTTGTGTCGATATCGACGATACATGGCGCACATTAGTAATCCTCCCACTCGACCATTGTTTCGCGCATGTGGTCGGTTTCTATATCTTCATGTCGAAAGGAGCATCCGTAGCAACCGTACAAGTCGGACGGACAGGGCTGGAAACATTAAAGAACATTCCGGTCAACATCAAAGAGTTCAAGCCTTACCTGATCCTGAGCGTCCCGGCACTGGCCAAGAACTTCAAAAAGAATATCGAACAGGGCATCCGTGCCCAAGGCAAGCATGTCACCCGTTTGTTCAACTTTGCCCTCAAAGTGGCCTACATCTATAACGGAGACGGCGGAGAAGACAAGGGACGCGGCGCCCGGTTCCTGCTGAAACCGCTCGTGAGCCTGTTCGACCGCGTGCTTTTCACGAAAGTCCGCGAAAACTTCGGCGGACAATTGAAGTTCTTCATCGGTGGTGGCGCGTTGCTCGATAAAGACCTGCAAAAATTCTACTATGCAATCGGACTTCCGATGTACCAAGGGTACGGACTAAGCGAAGCGACTCCCGTAATTTCCACCAACGGCCCGCACCGGCATACCTTCGGCAGCAGCGGCGTGCTGGTTCGTCCGCTCGATTTGAAAATATGCGATGCCGACGGAAAAGAACTTCCGGCAGGCGAAAAGGGAGAGATCGTCATACGGGGCGAGAATGTGATGGCCGGCTACTGGAAGAACCCGGTATCGACTGCCGAAACCGTACGCAACGGATGGCTCTACACCGGGGATATGGGATATATGGGGCATGACGGCCTGCTCTACGTCCTCGGACGTTTCAAAAGCCTACTGATCGGTAGTGACGGGGAGAAATACAGTCCGGAAGGGATCGAGGAGGCGCTCGTCGAACATTCTTCCTGCATCGACCAGCTGATCCTGTATAACAACCAGAGTCCTTATACCGTTGCCCTCGTCGTCCCTAACAAAGACCGGCTGAAAAAGCATCTGGCACACCAGCATCTCGATCTTTCATCCGATAAAGGTCGTGAAGAGGCAATCCGGATCATCCAATCCCAGATAGACCGTTTCCGTAAGGGAGGCGATCTGTCCGCCCTTTTCCCCGACCGCTGGCTGCCTGCAGCCTTTGCTATCCTGCCGGAACCATTCACCGAACAGAACGGCATGGTCAACAGCACGATGAAGATCGTCCGCGGGAAAGTAGAAAAAGCGTATGCCTCCCGCATCGACCATCTCTACACGCCGGAAGGAAAGAATCCGCTTAATGAAGAGAATAAAAAGGCATTAGATTGACAAAAACACAATTTCATTTGTTATTGTTAGGATAACAACCCAATATGGTTCACAAATCGCCATATCACGCCATTAAACTAAATAATTATGCATTACAAAACTGTAACCTCCACCATCGCCCTGGCTTTTGCTTTTTGGGCAACAGCTCCGGCGATGGCGGACGGTGTATCCAAACAAAACATCGACAGCGGCTGGACTTTCAAGCAGGTCCGCGGCAATAACTGGTATCCGGCAACTGTGCCGGGAGTAGTTCACACGGATCTTATGGACAACAAGATCATCGACGATCCCTTTTACCGCCTGAACGAACGGAGCGTGCAATGGGTGGACAAAGAAGACTGGGAATATAAAACGACCTTAAACGTCGCTCCCGATGTATTCGACAAGGATAATATCGACCTGGACTTCAAAGGACTCGATACTTATGCCGATGTCTATTTGAACGACTCCTGCATCCTGAAAGCGAACAATATGTTCCGTGAATGGCTGATCCCCGTAAAAGGATTGTTGAAAAAGGACGGTAACGAACTACGCATCTATTTCCACTCTCCCATCAAAACGGACCTACCGAACTACGACGCCTTGAAGCACCCGATCGAAGCCGGTAACGACCAATCCGAAAATGGTGGCGTTTTCGATAAGAAAGTAAGCGTTTTCGCCCGGAAGGCAGGGTATCACTACGGCTGGGACTGGGGCCCCCGCCTTGTCACGAGCGGTATCTGGCGTCCCGCCTATCTGATCGGCTGGAACGATGCCCGTATCGACAACATCCAATATATCCAGGAAAAGGTCAACGCCAAACGGGCCGATATCAAAACCCGTGTCGAAGTAACGGCGGACAAGGAGGGAGAAGCAACCCTCATAATTAAAGTCGACGGTCTCAAAAACACCTGGTTGAAAACTGTTCCCGTAAAGAAAGGAAAGAACCTGATCGAAACCGATCTTGTCATCAACAATCCGAAACTATGGTGGACAAACGGTTTGGGCGAAGCGCATCTCTATCCGTTCACAGCCACCATCACGATGAATGGAAAGATTGCCGACACGGAAACAACTCACATCGGCATCCGCAGCCTCCGCGTCGTTCGCGACAAAGATGAAGCGGGAACGACGTTCTATTTCGAACTGAACGGCAAACCGCTTTTTGCCAAAGGAGCCAACTACATTCCACAGGATAACTTCCTGCCGCGTGTCACCCCCGAGCGCTACGAAAAGACAATCCTCGATGCGGTCGATGCCAATATGAATATGCTCCGTGTCTGGGGCGGCGGCATCTACGAGAATGATCTTTTCTACGACCTTTGTGACAAATACGGCATTCTGGTTTGGCAAGACTTCATGTTCGCTTGCAGCACATATCCGATGACAGCAGAACGTTTGGAGAATATCCGTCAGGAAGCTATCGACAATATCGTCCGCCTGCGCAACCACCCATGCATTGCTATCTGGTGCGGCAACAATGAGAACCATACCGCCTGGTTCAACTGGGGGTGGATGCAGAAATACGAGAAGTTAGGCGTATTAGAGGAAATGCGCAAAGACGACAAAGAGCTCTTCCACAAACTGCTCCCCGAAGTCGTAAAGGAATATGATCCGAAAACGTTCTACCTCCCTTCCTCCCCATACGGAGGCGACCCGGACGCCAAATGCGAAAGCGGGACAGTCAACTGGAACCCGAACGGCGACGCCCATTACTGGGGGGTATGGCAGGGTATCGACTCCGTCGCCCATTTCAACAAGATCAAAGCCCGCTTCTTCTCCGAATATGGCTTCCAATCGTTTCCCGAATACCAATCCGTACTGAAATATGCTCCGGAAGAACGGGATCACAATATCTACTCCGACGTGATGATGGCGCATCAGCGTGGCGGCCAGGTAGCCAATTCACGTATCGAAAAAATTACAGCAGACGAATATCGTAAGCCCAAAGACTTTCCGAGTACTCTTTATATGAGCATCCTCCTTCAGGGAGATGCCATCAAGACCGCCATCGAGGCGCATCGTCGCATGATGCCTTACAACATGGGAAGCCTTTTCTGGCAGCATAACGACTGTTGGCCTGTCGCCTCCTGGTCGAGCCGCGACTATTACGGACGCTGGAAGGCCCAGCACTATTTTGCGAGGAAAGCGTTCGAGGACATCCTGATTTCTCCCATCGCCGAAAACGATACGCTGGACATATATATCGTCTCGGATCGCCTGAAAGCGACAAAAGGGACTCTCGATATCCGTGTGATGGACCTCAGAGGCAATCTCCTTTTTGAAAAGAAGAAAAATGTGACACTGCCCCCCAACACAAGCAAGATACAGTTCTCCGCTCCCGTCAAAAATGTCTTAGGCGGAAAGAAACCGAACGAAGTTTTTGTAAACGCTCGCTTCACCGAAAACGGAAAAGAGGGCAAGATCGTCACGAACAACTATTTCTTCGATCGTTATAAGAACATCGACTTCCCGAAAGCCGATATCCGGATCACATCCGTTCCTGCCAGAGACGGCTACGACCTGACGGTCAGCAGCGATGTCTTTGCACGCGGCGTATTTTTAAGCCTTGACGGCATAGACAATTTCTTCTCCGACAACTATTTCGATCTGTTGCCGGGCGAACCGGTCACAATCCATGTCACGACCAGTCTGGATAAGGATACTTTCGACAAGCAACTTCGCAGCGAGAGTTTAGCGGATACTTATTAAATCGTTCATTTGTCCTCCCCTATGTTTGATATGGGAACGCAGAAGAAGTCGGTTCAATGCGATCCCATGTCGAGCACAGGAACAAAAAGACACAACGAAAGCTCCGAACGGAAAAACAGAGCCTTTAGAATTGGAAATAAATAAACGGTTGTACGCCGGCACTCTTAAACTGAACGACAACAAAAATCGCAATCGCCAGCATCACCGCCTGCACAAGCAAAGGAGAGCGAGTGACGACCGTCTGCAAGCTGTTTTCCGCCGATTTCGGCATGAAATGCAGGATATACCCCACCACCATTAAGATGAACACACCTTTATAGCCCATCACAAACTGCGTGAAGACCTCCGGATGGAAATTCGTGAAAATCTGCGTCAGCATCTCGCCTACCGTCTGCATCGAGTCGGCACGGAACAGAATCCAGCCGAAACATACCAGATGGAAAGTGATCAGGACCCCTATCACTCTTCTCCAGGGTTTCATTTCCGCCCCTAACGGTTTGAAACTGCTGAAACGGTTCATCATAAACTTATGAACGGCCAGCGCAACCCCATGCAAAGCACCCCAGAGGATAAAACTCACAGAAGCCCCGTGCCATAAACCGCCCAGCAACATCGTTATCAGCAGGTTGATGTATGTCCGTATTTTTCCCTTCCGGTTACCTCCGAGTGAAATATACAAATAGTCTTTCAACCACGAAGAAAGCGAGATATGCCAGCGCCGCCAGAACTCTGTGATAGTCGCCGACTGATAAGGCGAATCGAAGTTCACGTTAAAGCGGAACCCTAACAGTAATGCGATCCCGATCGCCATATCCGAATAACCGGAAAAATCGCAATAGATCTGCAAAGCATAACCATACACACCCAACAGGTTTTCCACCCCTGTGTAAAGCAATGGGGCATCGAATATGCGATCAACGAAGTTCAGGCTGATATAGTCGGATATGACCGTTTTCTTGAAAAGCCCGCACAAGACGAGGAAAAGCCCTTCCCCGAACTCCGCCCGCGTAACAACCGGAGTCCTATAAATCTGGGGAATGAAATCGCGTGCCCGGACGATCGGACCGGCTACCAGCTGTGGGAAGAAGGAGACATAGAAAACATAGTCGATCCAACGCCGGAGGGGTTCTATCCTGCCCCGGTACACATCAATCACATAGCTGATGGTCTGGAAAGTAAAAAAAGAGATACCAACCGGCAGAAAGATATCCAATGGCTGATAAGTGATGTTCTGCAACGAGGCATTCCCTAACTGATACCCCAATTCATGAGCGACGGTAGCCACGATCTCTCTCAGGAAATTGAAGTATTTGAAGTATCCCAACAACCCTAAGTCGATACACAGGCTCAGGACGACCCATGCTTTGCGTCCCCACCGGGAAGCAGTCTTGGCCATGCACTGCGCAATACAAAAATCGGATGTCGCGACAAACAGCAGGAGAAAGAAAAACAATCCGCTGCTCTTATAATAGAAATAGATGGAAAACAACGTAACGTAAATGATACGTGTCAGCAGGTGCTTCCTGAGCGACATATAAATAATCAGGAAACCGATAAAAAGGAAGAAAAACAATCCGCTACTGAAAAGTATCGGTGCATTGTGCTGGTAGGTCAATATATCGCCAAGTTTGTCGAATGAGAGTTGAGACCAATATTCTCCCATTTTATTTATAAAATCATTCATCATCTTTTCTGATTTTCAACATTTGATTATAAGATTGCATCAGGGCACGATATAACAAGGTTCCTTGTTCGCGATAGCCTTCCTTTGTGAAATGGATGCGGTCACGCCCCATCAGTTTCTCCTTATGCCATTTGATACAAGAACTTTTCCCTCCTGTAGTGGCAAAAAGGTCCCAGCAGGCTACGCCCTCTTCATGGGCCGCTTTTACAATTGCTTTTGCGGCAAGCTGGGTATTCGCGTTACGGACATACGTCCGCTTCTTATTGACATACGTCCGCTTGTAGCATTCCGGCGGAGTGGTAAGCAGAATAGCTGTTTCAGGCATCTGCTTCTTGACGAGGGAAACAAACGCGCGTACCTGCCCGCCGAATTCTTCCGGACGGAAGCGGCGACCGAAAGTCTCGTTCGTGCCCAACGAAATGATCAGTAAAGAAGGTTTCAGCAGGGCCAACTGTCGGACATAGGCTTCGTCTGTGTAATTGACATACATCGCTCCGTTCACACCGACCGAATGGTAGAGGACGCCCGGATTGCCATTCGTCAGGCTGAAACCGTAATAAATATTCTTGAAGGTGGAGGCCGGAAGCAGCTTATCCGTACCTTGTTTCCTCCGGGTACTATGCAACTGCAACGTATCAACCGGATAAGAAATGCGGAAGGTATCGGCCAGGACACCAGCGACAGCCGGAACCGTAGCCCAAGATGTCTGTACGGAATCTTTAAGCGGACCGGCCGGCAACATCGGCATAGCCTTCTCCCCCCGGTAAAGGATCGCTTGGTTGAAGGAATAGCCGGCTCCGTTGTTAGGCGCTATCCGGACATCCAAATTGATGGAGGGCGAAACGGACTGGATACCGATCCCGCCGATTCCGACAGGACATTTCTTATTGGTCTGGATACAGCGTCCCGTCACCCATTCGCGGACGGAAGAAGAGATGAAATAGTCGTCCGGTTCATTCGTCCGGCTCAACTTGAAAGGGGCGATCCATCCGCGTCCGGCATTCCCGAACTGCGCCTGCAAAAGACGCATCACCTTACCGGAATAATAACCGGCCTGTATGTGGGAATCGCCTAAATGGACGATCGTCAATACGGTATCCTTCCCCGCCCTGAGCGAATCCAGTCCGGCAAAGAAGGGCTGTAGCGAAGAGGGTGACTGGATCGAATCGACCTCCTTCCCGATCGAATAAATGCGGGAAGGGAGCGGGATCGTATCGAGGCTCCCCTGTTCCCTCGCCCCGCGCGGGCCCGCCAATTTTCCTTTTGCTCCGACGGCACTGACGGCCATCAAAACCAGGCAAGCCGACAGATTAACGAGCCACTTTGTCTGCTTCATCATAAAACTCCTTTTCTAATAATATGGCTTTCAACAAGGCAGAAGCGATCTCTTTTCCTCCCCTGAAACTCAAATGTGTATAGTCTTTGCTGGCCCAGTTGTTTTCCACGAAGCGGACCATACTGTTCTCTCCTCCCATCGCCCCGAAGACATTCCAGAAAGCAACACCCGAGCGGCGGGCTGCCTGCCGCTGTGCGTGCAACAAGGCCAATACGGCGGGCATCGTTTCGAAGGTTCCGTCCACTTGCCGGCTCCTGTCCGAAACACCTAACATCAGGATATCGGCATCCGGAAAACAAACGCGTACGTGGCGTACGGCTTCTTCCATCCGTTTGGCGTACCAGCCATACTGGAGAACGCTGTCACTGACGATATTCAACCCGTACTGCAAAACGACCAGATCATAGGGGCGTATCTCGTTCAACTCCCTGCAACGGGCACTGTCCAGCCTCGAAAGGATCATCCCCGAATTGCCACGCAAGGAATAATTGTCCACGATCACCCCTGAATTATCTTCAAGCGCGACTCCGAGAGCACGGAAACCGGCCGTATCGGCAAAGCTGAAAGAGGCCTCCGTGAAGGTCCCTGTTTGTTCGTATTGCGTGATGACGGATGTCGGTTTCAATGTTTCGCGGATCGTGTCCTGCGTGCCGTTGCAAACCAAAGTCATCTGTGTGCGGGAATTCTTTTCATACAGGAATTTGAGGGAAGAAACCGTTTTCAACTCCGGATAACGGTCTGTCGTCTTAACCGAGATAGACGGCTTCTCTCCTTTCGGTTCGAACGTCATTCCGGAAAGTGTATACCGGTGATAATGGTCCGTCAGCATAGACCAGGTAGTCCAGCCTTCTGCCTTTTGCTCGATCGTCGGACGGAACTGGGCAGCTACCGACATAACCGGAACGAAACCGACTCCGCGTCCTCCGAACTGCTCCTGCATTCCTGAACGGAAATCAGCCACCACGATATCGCCTTCGATAAACGAATCTCCCAAAAAGGCGATACGCACCGGACGACTCGCCTGCCTGCTATTTCTTAAAGTGGCAAAGAACCGCTTCAAACCGATATGGCCGACGGAGTAATCCTCGATACGCGTTCCCAGTGAATCGGCTCCCTTATCCGCATACATGACCTTATAAAGCGAATCGCGCAACGCAAGAGCGACGGAATCGATACCTGTCGTTTTCAGGATCGAATCGCGTATGGCGGCCGAATCTATCCGGATCGTATCCGGTTGTTCCAATTGCATACGCAAGGAATCCATAGACAGGGATTCAGGCTTTACCCTGAGATCGGAAAGCAAATCAACTTTTTTTATTTTCATGCCGAACAGCTGGTCCGGTAAGTAATAAAGCCCCAAACAGATACCTAACGCAATAAGTAGCAGGAGCAAAAGCCTGCCGAAATTATTATCTTTATTCATCTAATTCCTCTCTTTCGAAGCCACAAAGATAAGAAACAAACGCAATTTATTACAAACTCGGCCGTTTCATATTTATATTGATGATATGGATGGCATGGTCATACTATATAATTGTCACTCGTAGGGGCAGGGCTCTGCTCTGCCCATTGAATCCGCCCATTGAATCCGGATATTGGTACCATCCATTGACCCCGGACAAAACGGACGTTATTTGCATTGGGCGGAGTAGAACCCCGCCCCTACGGGACACCATTATTTATTACATATTAACAAACAACAAATATGGAAACTCCGAAAAACAGAAACTGGAAAGTATTGAAAAGTGAATATCTATCCCGCCAACCTTGGTTCACCGTGCGCAAGGAAGAAGTGGAATTACCGAATGGGAACAGAATCCCCGAATATTATATATTCGAATATCCGGAATGGATCAACGTGATCGCAATCACCAAAGAGCAGAAATTCGTATTTGTAAGCCAATACCGTCATGGCCTGGGTATTACGGCTTACGAACTTTGCGCCGGTGTCTGCGAAAAGGAAGACGCCTCCCCACTCATCTCCGCCCAACGGGAATTGCTCGAGGAAACCGGTTACGGCAACGGAAATTGGAGCGAACTGATGGTAATAGGCGTCAATCCGAGCACCCATACCAACCAGACTTACTGTTATCTTGCCACGGATGTCGAACCCGTCACAGTCCAACACCTTGAAGCGACAGAAGACCTGAGTGTCCATCTCCTGACGCTCGATGAAGTAAAAGAATTACTCCTCGACGACCGGATCAAACAAGCGCTCCATGCCGCCCCACTTTGGAAATACATGGCGATGAATCATTTGATCTGAGAAAGGAGCCTTACCCACTCTATGCCTTATTGTTTATTTTCCCAGAAATCCCCATTCGTCCAAATCGAAACACACAGGCATGAAAATCTATTTTCATACCCGAGAAAATAGATTTTCATGCAAGGGTAATATTTTTTAATAATCTTATACATGCTATAACACTGATTTTCAACAGGTGTCAAAAACACGTTTTTCAAGGGGGATATTGTCATATTTTTCTGATTCTGCATAACAACGTATTGCATAATCCCGAAAAAGCATTATTTTTGTTCGCATTAGCAACATATCACCAATGAAGTTCAAACTTAGTATCATATTCGCATTATTCCTCACCATACTTTGCGCCAACCGGTTACAGGCCCAGGAGAAAGCATTTCCCAAGAAAGGCGAAGGCGTCACCCTGTTCCTCAAACGTCACAACCGTACAGGAGCCGCCTATCAGAAACAGTTCATCGAGCTGAATAAAAAGAAATTAGGCAAGGGAAACGTCCTTAGGATGGGAGTCAAATATACGCTTCCCCCCTTACAAGGAAAAGAAGCTGTCTCAGCCGCCGCCAAACGAGCGAACTATGAACCGTTGTTCGGTAAAGAACTGGCCTCCTATAAAGTAGCATCGTCCGAACTGAAAGGAGCCTGTTTCTATCTGGTCAGCGGGCATGGAGGTCCTGATCCGGGGGCAATCGGACGGATTGGCAAAATCGAGTTGCACGAAGACGAATATGCTTATGACATCGTGCTTCGATTGGCACGCAACCTGATGATGAAAGGAGCCAAAGTCCACATTATCATCCAGGATGCCAAAGACGGTATACGGGACGATAAATACCTGAAAAACAGCAAACGGGAAACCTGCATGGGCAGTCCGATCCCTTTCAACCAGGTTCGCCGCCTGAAACAACGAAGTGACAAGATAAACTCCTTGTTCAAGCAGGATAAATACGCCTACAAACGAGCTATCTTCGTACATGTGGACAGCCGGAACAAGGGACACCAGACCGATGTTTTTTTCTATCACCAGAATAAAAACTCCGAAAGCAAACATCTGGCAAAAACCATGCGGACGACTTTCACCCATAAATACAAGAAGCACCAGCCGGGACGAGGGTTTACCGGAACGGTGGACGGACGGAACCTATACGTGCTGAGACATACGACACCGGCCTCCGTTTTCGTCGAGTTAGGCAATATCCAAAACAGTTTCGACCAGCAACGAATCATCTTGAGTGATAATCGGCAGGCACTCGCGAATTGGCTTTGTGAAGGATTTGTCACCGATTACAACCGCTACAGGAAAAAAACACGATGAAAAAAAACATTCATTCGTTAAAAAGACTACATTTGCATACGAAACTAAATAAAATATCGTTTTAGACATACCATGAACAGTCCGTATATATCCCCGTTCGCGAAACCCGTATATGTAATGTTGAAGCCCGTCGGTTCGATTTGCAACCTGGCGTGCGAATACTGCTATTACCTTGAGAAGGGGAAACTTTATCCTGAGGTGAAAAATCATATCATGAGCGAACAGCTACTGGAAAAATTCATCAAGGAATATCTGGAATGTCAGACGATGCCGCAAGTTCTCTTTACCTGGCATGGCGGTGAAACGCTGATGCGCCCGATCAGCTTCTACAAGAAAGCGTTGGAGTTGCAACGCAAATATGGCCGCGGACGCCAGATCGACAACTGTATCCAGACAAACGGGACGTTGCTTAACGATGACTGGTGCCGTTTCTTCAAAGAGAATAACTTTCTTGTGGGAGTCTCGATTGACGGTCCGCAAGAGTTCCACGACGAATATCGCCGTAACAAGCAAGGTCTTCCTTCTTTTTATAAGGTGATGAAGGGAATCGAACTGATGAAGAAACATGGTGTGGAATATAATGCGATGGCAGTCGTCAACGACTATAACGTAGATTATCCGCTGGAATTCTATAACTTTTTCAAGGAAATAGATTGCCACTATATCCAGTTCACCCCGATTGTGGAACGTCTCGGATTCCATCAGGACGGGACATTGCTCACCTCGCCGGAACAGCAGGATGCAAATATCAAACTGGCCCCTTTCACGGTCGATGCCGGGAAATGGGGAGACTTCCTTTGCGCGGTCTTCGACGAATGGTTGAAAGAAGATGTCGGTAATTATTATATCCAACTTTTCGATTCTACACTGGCAAACTGGGTAGGCGAGCAACCGGGTGTCTGCACGCTGGCACGTACTTGCGGACATGCCGGAGTGATGGAATTCAATGGCGATGTATATGCCTGTGACCACTTCGTATTCCCGGAATACAAGTTGGGTAACATCCATACCCAGACGCTTACCGAGATGATGTACAGCCAGCGCCAACTGAAGTTCGGAGCAGACAAATATGAAAAACTCCCAACTCAGTGCAAGGAGTGTGATTACTTGTTTGCCTGCAACGGCGAATGCCCCAAAAACCGTTTCCTCCATACGGCAAACGGCGAACCCGGATTGAACTATCTATGTAAAGGTTACAAGAAATTTTTCAAGCATGTGGCTCCTTACATGGATTTCATGAAAAAAGAATTGCTGGCCGAGCGCCCGCCTGCTAATGTTATGCGATGGGCAAGGGAGGATGGAATTAAAAATTAAAGAATTAAGGAATTAAAGAATTAATTATAAATCATCAATTATAACGTGAAAATCAATAGACGTGATTTTATCAAAACAGGAGGTATGGTTATGCTTGGATCATTAGCGGCTCCCTCATTCCTGGGAAGTTGTACCGGAAATGGAACAGATCAAGCTACCGGTATCTCATTCGCTCAGAACCATTTTGGTGTCAGTGAAAGCGACATGAAGAAAGTGCTGGCGGCAGCACTTGAAAAAGGCGGCGACTATGCCGATCTTTTCTTTGAACATTCCTACCGGAATAACATAGGATTGCAGGACGGAGCCGTAAACCGGGCTTCCTCCAATATCGATTTCGGTATGGGTGTACGCGTATTGGCCGGCGATCAGACCGGTTATGCGTATGTGGAAAACGTGACTCTCGACGAGATGCTGAAAGCAGCCCGTACGGCAGCCCGTATCGCAACCGGCTCGGCAGGAAAAGCTCCGGCAGCCCTGACAGAGGAACCGATCCTGAATAATTATTATGGCGTGCAGACTCCCTGGGACGAACTCGCCGTAAACGCAAAGACCCCGTATCTTCAGAAACTGAACGATCAGATTTTTGCACTCGATAAGCGGGTACATAAGGTAATGGCTTCACTGGGAGACACGACTTCACACATCTTGTTCTGCAATTCCGAGGGACAGATGTACTACGACTATCGCCCGATGGTGACGTTAGGTGCGGTCTGCATCATGGAAGACAACGGGAAGATCGAAAATTCGTATGCATCCCGCGCTTTCCGTATGGGAGCTGAATTCCTGACAGACGATATCATTGCCGAAGTAGCAAAGGAGGCAGTCGAAAAAACCTCCATCCTGTTCCAGGCCATCAAGCCTAAAGGAGGCGAAATGCCGGTCGTAATGGGTGCCGGAGGCTCCGGTATCTTGTTGCATGAAGCAATCGGCCATGCTTTCGAAGCCGACTTCAATCGCAAGAATACGTCTATCTTCTCCGACCAGCTGAACAAGAAGGTTTGTAACGAGCATATCAATGTGGTGGACGACGGTACGATTCCTTTCAACCGCGGTTCTGTCAACATCGACGACGAAGGTATCGCCGGACAGAAGACCTATATCGTGAAGGAAGGCATCCTGACCAGCTACTTGCACGACCGTATCAGCGCCAAGCATTACGGTATTCCGTCAACGGGCAACGGCCGCCGCGAGTCATTCCGCCAGATGCCGATCCCGCGTATGCGCGCTACCTACATGGAAGCCGGAAACGTGACGGAAGAAGAAATGATCTCGACCGTGAAAAAAGGTATCTATGCCTCCAGCTTTACCAATGGACAGGTACAGATCGGTGCGGGCGATTTCACCTTCTTCGTGAAAGACGGTTACCTGATTGAAAACGGTAAACTGACACAGCCGATCAAGGATATCAATATCATCGGTAACGGTCCTCGTGCATTGGCCGATATCACGATGGTCGGAAACAATTACAAGATGGATAACGGCACTTGGACATGCGGCAAGGACGGACAATCCTGCCCGGTAACCTGCGGGATGCCGTCAGCTTTAGTTAGTAAACTTACAGTAGGAGGAGAAAATTGATATGATTTATGATTTCAGATTTATGATTTATCATCGACACATGAATCTATAATCTGGAATCATAATTCATAAATCATAAATCATAAATTATTAGACATGATAACGAACGAAAATAAAAAGCTGGCTCAATGGGCTATGGAATTTGCCTTGAAAAACGGTTGCCAGGCCTCACGTGTAAGCATCTATAACGGATCGAGCAGTTCTTTCGAAATACGCGACATGAAGATGGACCGTTTGCAGCAGGCATCGGAAAACAGTTTGGTGATCCATCTGTTTGTGGACGGGCGTTTCGGCTCCTTCTCCACAAACCGTCTGGATAAAAAGGAACTGGAAGGTTTCATTCGCAACGGTATCGCTTCCACTCGTTTCCTGGCGGAAGACAAGGCACGCACGTTGCCCGACGCTTCTCTCTATTATAAAGGAGGAGGTGCTGACCTGCAACTGATCGATCCGAAATTCGACTCGATCCAGCCGGACGATAAAGTGGCGCTGGCCATGAACGTCTGCAACGAAATGATGGGGAAAGACGCCCGTATCATCTCGGCCAATTCATCCTACAGCGACGAAAAGGATTTCAAATATATGGTTGCCAGCAATGGTTTCGAAGGGGAAGCATCCGGTTCCTCTTTCAGCCTGGTTGCCAGCGTAAGCATCAAAGGCGAAGGGGATGCCCGCCCGGAATCATACTGGTTCGACTCTTCGCTCTATTATGATACGCTGGTTAAGGAAGGCTTGGGTGCAAAAGCTCTGGAACGTGTCATGCGTAAGCTGGGACAGAAGAAGGTCGCTTCCGGCAAGTATCAGATGGTTGTGGACAATATGAATTCCTCCCGCCTGCTTTCTCCGGTAATCGATGCATTGTACGGTTCTTCCATCCAGCAGAAAAACTCTTTCCTGTTAGATAAAATCGACCAGAAAGTGTTGGGCGATAAACTGACGATCATTGACGAACCGCATATGGTAGGTGCATCCGGCGCCCGTTATTTCGATGGCGAAGGCGTAGCGACAAAGCGTATGCCGGTGTTTGAAAACGGCGTCCTGAAAACGTATTATATCGATACCTATTCAGCCAATAAGATGGATATGAAACAGACTATCGCCTCCCCTTCTATCCTGACCATGCAGATGGGAAATAAGGATACAGAAGGTCTGATTGCTTCTGTCGATAAAGGCATTCTGGTAACCGGCTTCAACGGCGGCAACAGTAACAGTACGACCGGCGACTTCTCCTACGGTGTGGAGGGTTTCCTAATCGAAAAAGGCAAACTGACACAGCCCATTTCCGAAATGAATGCAACAGGCAACATGATTTCTTTATGGAGCAACCTGGCCGAAGTCGGCAACGACCCGCGCACGTTCTCCAGCTGGCGTGTTCCTTCGTTACTATTCGACGGAGTGGATTTTAGCGGACTATAGAGAAACGAGACATATCGCAAAAAGGCGGGCTAATCAAAGTCCGCCTTTTTATTTTACCGGATTATTTGTATCCTCCGGTATATTACTTATATTTGTGTCATTATTAATCAATAAGCGAATTAACTATGAAGCGTAAAACGGTGCAAGTATCGGTAGCTCCGATAATCATCAATGAGAAACTGGGTGATTTCTTTATCGATATTGCCAAATTGGTTTTTGCAGGAGTTGTTTTAAGTACGTTGTTGGATATAACAAGTGATAAACTGTTAGTTTTGCTTTTAGGTATCGGAGCAACGATTGGTTTAATGTTGTTAGGTTTTAAACTTTATAAAAATAAAGGAGGTAAATAATGGAAGCAATATATTTATTCAGCGGTCTGATCTTATTTAGCATAATAGGGATTGCGATCCTTTCCTACCGGGAACGGAAATACAAGAAAGAACATCCGGAAGAATGTAAGTAATAAGAAAAAGGAGAAAGCGGCAATTGCTTTCTCCTTTTTCTTTTATACCAACAGGTAAATCGATATAAAATGGCAGACGCTCCCTCCCAGCACAAAGAAATGCCAAACAGGATGCATATATTTATACTTGTCCAGGAAGAAAAACAAGCTGCCCACCGTATAAAACAGCCCTCCTCCTATCAACCAATACAGAACATCCATCGAACCAGTCTCACGAAAGACATGCAGTAAGGGCTTGAAGGCAATTATGACTACCCAGCCCATTGCCAGATAGCAAACCGTTTTCAGATGGTCTTTCTTCTTCATCTTCCGGAAACTCAACCAGACACCGACCACTGCCGCAATCCATACGATGGCGAATAGCGACCAACCCCAATAGCCTTCCTGCCGAAGGGCTACCAGCGTAAAGGGTGTATAAGTCCCCGCAATATGCAGATAGATCGCACTATGGTCAAACCGGCGTAAAAGCCTTTTCTGCCGTGCATGGGTCGAAGCATGGTAAAATGTAGATGTCACATACGAAAGTGTCATACAAACAGCATAAACAGCAAAACTGCCGACCGCCCAAGGATTGCCGCTTCGGATAGCCGCCATCATCAAAACAACGATAGCGGTTAGTCCCAAAAGCATCCCGGCGCCATGTGTCAAGACATTGGCTACCTCTTCACCGTATGTTTGTCGTTGCCGGGCAATCATCCGCTTATAACTGTTCAGCCTTGAACCCGGCCTCTTTTACTGCTGCAATCACAGTAGCAGGAGCAAGATCAACTTTCACTTCCAGCACCTTATTCGGATCGGTCAAATCGATCGACCAGTCATCCGAGGCCATTAACGTATTGAGCTTTGCACCTATTGCCGCTACACATCCACCACACTTTGCATTTGTCTTAAATTTTGTTGTTGCCATAATCATTCTATTTTTAAATTGTTATTTCATGAATTTTAACCGTAAACTATTCAATACTACCGATACAGAGCTAAAAGCCATTGCTGCACTCGCCAACATCGGATTCAACAGCAGTCCGTTTATCGGGAACAAAACGCCCGCAGCCAACGGAATACCGATCACATTATATATAAATGCCCAAAACAAGTTCTGATAAATCAGGCGAACTGTCTGTTTGGACAAACGGATCGCATCGGGAAGCAGCAACAGGTCAGACGTGATAAGCGTGACCATCGCCACATCCATCGCAATATCCGTTCCTTTTCCCATCGCGATACTGACATCCGCCCGGGCAAGTGCTTGCGAGTCGTTAATACCATCGCCGACCATCGCCACTTTCTTTCCTTGTCTTTGCAAAGATACGATATATTCCTCTTTATCGTTCGGCATCACTTCAGCCTTATAATGATCTATGCCCAATGCCGCGCTGACTCGTTCAGCTGTCCGGACACCGTCGCCTGTCAGAAGATGTACTTCTATTCCCTGTTTTTTCAGTTCCTTAACAGCTTCCGCAGAAGTCGGCTTGATACGGTCCGAGATCGCCAAGGCAGCCAACAACCGGGCATCCTGACCATAAAAGACAACACTTTGCCCCTCCTCCTGCCATTGTCCGATTTGCTTACGTGCCTTTTCCGGAATATCGGCCTGGAATAGCTCCAGTAATCCCTGGCTCCCTACCCAGTAGGTGGCCCCTTCGACCTGAATGCGCACGCCCCGTCCTGTCAGGCTTTCGAAATTCTCAGTCTCACAGACCTTTGCGCCGGAATCTTCCAACCAACGGATAATAGCGGATGCCAAAGGATGTTCGGACTTCTGCTCTGCCGTGTACAGAATGTCCAAGTAACGGGTATTGTCGTCTGAAATCCAGTAAGAATCCGTAACAACCGGCACACCTTCCGTCAGTGTCCCGGTCTTATCCAAAACAATCGTATCGACCTTGCATAGATTTTCCAGAGCGAAAGCATCCTTAATCAAGATATGCCGTTCGGCCCCTTTTCCCATTCCGACCATCAAGGCTGTCGGCGTAGCCAATCCCAATGCACACGGGCAAGCAATAACCAACACCGAGACGGCCGATAGCAATGCATACGAGAAATAGCTTTCTCCCCCTATCATCAGCCAACAGACAAAGGTGAGAAGCGAAAGCAATACGACGACAGGAACAAATATACCGCTTATTTTATCTACAATCCGCTGAACAGGAGCCTTGCTTCCCTGTGCCGATTGAACCATCTGCACGATCTGAGCCAATACGGTCGTTCCCCCGACACCTGTCGCTTCCATCGTAAAAGCGCCCTTCTGATTGATCGTTCCGGCCAACACCCGGTCACCGGCATTTTTCTCCACCGGAATCGGCTCTCCGCTCAGCATACTTTCGTCTACCGAAGAACTTCCCTGTAAAAGAGTTCCGTCCACTGGAATCTTTTCTCCCGGCCGTACACTGATTATATTACCGACCTGAAGAATCGAGATAGGCACTTCTTCTTCTCTCCCGTCCATTACCAAACGGGCCGTTTTAGGCTGCAACCCCATCAATCCTTTTATCGCCGAAGACGTACTGTTCTTAGCACGCTCCTCCATCAGTTTGCCCAACAACACGAACGCGATGATCACGCCTGAAGCCTCATAATAAACATGTGGTTCCAGCCCTTTTTCCAACCAAAATCCGGGACATAAAGTATTGAAAAGGCTGAACAGAAAAGCGATCGAAGTACTGAGTGCGACCAATGTGTCCATATTGGCTTTTCCCCCCAGGGCATGCCGCACGCCGCTCACATAAAACGAGCGTCCGAAAAAGACCATAATGGCCAATGCCAACACCATCATGATCCAATCGGCAAACGGCATATGCATAAACACCATCCCCAAAAGTGCTAACGGGATGGACAGCACCCATGCACCTATCGTATTCCTCCTCAATATCTTATAATGTTTTCTAGCCATCTCCTCCTGCATGGCTACAGGATCTTCAGCATCGACTATCAGATCATATCCGGCAGCCTGTACAGCTGTTTGCATAGCCTTCAAAGTGATGACAGACGGATTATAAGTCACCGTCAACGTACCCGCAGCGAAATTCACGCTTGCCTTCTCCACACCAGGCAATGCCTGTACCGTACTCTCCACACTCGCCGCACAAACGGCACAACTCATTTCAAGAACAGGCAATACCTTTGTTTCTGTTTCTCTCATATCGCGTTCAAATGTCAAATTTGTTTCATTAGTATAACAAAGATACGGTTTATTCGGTTATTTCGTAACTAAATAAATATTCTTTGATTTTAATAGAATTATTTGCAGAAAGGGGCTATTATTTAACATTCGAATATACGACCTTTGCCGATGATCAAACGAATGAACGAATTAAAAAATAAGACGTATGATACTTGATTCATTAAACAACACAGAAAAAATCGAATGCCTGCATCCTCTATTCAAACAAGCATTCGACTATTTAAAATCTACGGACTTCTCTAAGGTGGAAGATGGTAAGTATGAACTGGAAGGTTCTCGTTTATATGTAAGCGTCGTCAGTATTTTCGGTAAAGAAAAGAAAGATGCTGCTATCGAAACACACAAAAAATACATCGACATCCAGATGCCCCTGTTAGGTGTGGAGAAAATCGGCTGGAAACCGGGATGTGAGCTACAGGAAGAATCGACTCCTTATAACGAGCAAAAAGACATCGCTTTCTATATTGACCGTCCTACAGCCTACACCAAGATCTACCCGGGACAGTTCGCCATTTATTTCCCCGAAGACGGCCATGCACCCGGCATCGGTCAGGGCAATATCCGTAAGGTGATCGTAAAGGTACAAGTTGAAGAATAAAAATAAGAGAGTGTGTCAAAATCTCCTTGTCCCCGCACTTGATGCGGGGACGCAAAAGGACAGGCCCTATCAATCAGACTTCTATAGGGCTGGTTTTAATGCGATCCCGCGAGGGGCGCGGGAACAGGATAGTTTCGCACACTCTCTTATTTTTTATACGCGAAACAGACAAAAAAGCACCAACCAAACTTCGACTAAAGGTACAATAAACCGGAAAAACCTCAAGCAAACCGTTATTCTCACAAAAATATTATTCAATATACTTTAATTTTCAAAAGTTTTCTCTACTTTTGCATTGGCATATTCACAAAGACACATATTATTCCAATGAATTTATAGAATCTAACTCTACCCGACTTCCAAGGTGGGTCAGAGTTTTTTGTATTTTATACATTCTTCAATGATAAAGCCAATAGTGGAGAAGTCTAACGAGTTTTAAAGTCAAATAATTGTAGGGTAACGCAAAATTGCCAATAATGAAGTCGATTCTAATTGTTGATGACAAGCCGGAAATAGCAAAGATCATCATGATCTATTTATCCAGCTCCTATCAAGTGGTGTATATGGAAAATCCAGTAAAAGCCATTTCATGGATGAACGAGGGAAATATTCCGGACGGTATAATTTCTGATTTGAATATGCCGGAGATGAGTGGTGAAGAATTCGTATGTTATTTAAAAGGGAACAACCTTTTCAATCACATCCCAATTTTAGTATTATCGAGCGAAGAAAGCAGTTCAACACGAATACGCCTACTGGAAGAAGGAGCTGAAGATTTTATAATAAAACCATTCAATCCCGAAGAGTTAAGAATCAGGATTAAAAGACTTGTAAAATAACTGATATGGAATATATCTTCTTTGGAAATCATTCTTCACTACCTGGCAGGCTGGAGAGAGCCTTAAATCGACGCGTGGTAGAATGTCCGACACTTACACAGTTTTGTCAGGCTATGGTACATGTGGATCCTGTTAACTTTTGCATATTTTTAGAAAAGGACGATGTCAGGGAAGACTTGGAGACAATCCAAAAACTACGAAAGCTCTATTCTACCGCCTATATTATTTTATTTGCGAATTTCCTGGATAAAGAAGAAAAGATCGCATATATAAAAGTAGGGGTCAATTGTGTCATCACAGAAAGCATAACTAAAGAAGAGCTGCTCCGTTTACTCGCTATCGCAGAAGATTTCCTGAGTAAAAAAGCAATCTGTGACAAGAAAGACAAAGAGCCGGACCGATTATACTCTTTCCACCTCCCTCTTTGGAAACGGGCTTTTGATATCGCCGCATCCTTGGGGGCCATACTATGCTTATCTCCCATTTTCGCCATAACGGCTATTGCTATAGAATTGGAAAGTAAAGGTCCTATTGTCTATAAATCCAAACGGGTAGGCAGCAGTTACAAAATATTCGACTTTTATAAATTCAGGTCCATGTATCCTGACGCAGATAAAAGATTGGCTGAATATAAGACGCAAAATCAGTATAACGCAGAGGTAGAGAGGCTTGGCCCCTCTACCTCTGCAGTACTGCAGGTACCATTAGCGAATGATCGATCGGCAGGTTCCCTTCTATATTCCGATAACTTTAGCACGACAGAGCATGATTATTTAAAAAATAAATCGACAGAACGTGCCAATACTTTTTTTAAGATGGAAAACGATCCGCGTGTCACCCGCGTAGGCCGTATTATTCGAAAATACAGCATTGACGAACTTCCGCAATTATTCAATATTCTAAAAGGTGACATGTCTGTCGTAGGAAACCGCCCATTACCTATCTACGAGGCTGAACAATTAACTTCCGATAATTATATCGAACGGTTCATGGCCCCTTCCGGATTAACCGGCCTTTGGCAGGTTGAGAAGCGAGGGAATGGAGGCAGTCTGTCTCCTGAAGAGCGTAAACAACTGGATATTAAATATGCCCGGACTTTTTCTTTCAGCCTGGATATGAAAATAATCATCCGGACTTTTACAGCCTTTATTCAGGAGGAAAATGTCTAAACCCGACGGAGGAACATCATGAAAACAACACTTATATTATTATTGATATTCAGCTCTATGCATTGCATGGCGCAAAAGCGCAAAAGCTATACGGACAATGCGACAATTGTAGAAGTCGGAGCCAAGTCCGACTCCGATTCCATACAGGCTATGTTGGATGATTACGAACGTGTTCAACTACCTCCCCTTTCAGTGTTTCTTCAATCCGTCTATGAACATCCTTCCGTCAAAATATATGAAGCGAAACGGGATGAGGTAAACGCGGAAAGAAAAATCACCCAACGGGAATGGCTTAGTTACCTGAGATTGCATGGTACATACCAATACGGTCGGAATAATCTCTATTCTACTTCTTCCACAGATGGAAATCCTATAATCAGTGACATAGGAAATAACCAGAATTTATATAATGCAGGAGTATCCGTTAGTATCCCGATCGGTGACTTGGTGAGTAGAAAACAAAAAAACAAGGCTAAAAAAGCACAATATCTTCAACTGCAATCCGAATATGAAATGTCGGTAGAAGAACGAAAATTGATGATTTTACAGGCTTACAACAATGTACTCCAGCAATTGGCGACACTAAAAGCGAAATCCGATGCCGCTGCGTTGTACAACGCCCAAATGAAAATATCCGAACAGGATTTTATTAACGGGAAAATAGATATTACCGCCCTTTCTCTTGAAAGAGGACGCCGTTCAAGTGCTGTGATTACCTATCAAGAAGGCCGTGCCGCCTTACATAACGCCGTCACACTATTGGAGATGCTTACGAATGTAAAGATTATCAACAGAAGCAGCCAGGAAAAATAATGAATATCACATTATACATAATACGTTTCCTTTACCGGATTCGATATCAACTGATATTTGGCTCCGTTATTGTCACGGGGTTGGTTATCTATTTTTCTCGCTTTATACCTAAAACATACACCGTAAAAGCAACAATCTACACCGGCATTGTCTCCGACACAGGTTTAAATAGCGATCAGCAACCGGCCAATTGGAAATCTGTAGAGAATATGTTCGATAACCTTGTCAAGTTGACTCAGGAAAAAGGTATACAGAAAAATATTGCAATCAAACTACTCGCTATAAATCTTGTCCACGGCAACCTTGATGAAGACAATGTTTATATACGTGCCAAAAATTACCAAGAGCTAATAAAAATCATACCTGAAGACTTGCTGCAATTAGTAGACAAAGATTCTGAAGAAAGAACAATCGACAATTTCATGAAATACATGAAAAACGATCCTGAAAATTTCTTATATGGCATACTTAACGGCAACGGGCCATTTTATAGCTACAACAAGCTGTCTTCCCTCACCGCAAAAAGACTGGATAACAGCGATCTTATCGAAATTTCCTACCAGACAACAGATCCGGGCATCACACTAAGTACAATCAAACTCATATATGACGAATTGCGAGCCGCCTATGAAGACATACGCTATAAAACCACAAATGACATCGTTGCCTATTATGAAAAAGAACTTAACAGACAGCAAGCAAAACTGTCAAGCCTGGAAGATAATCTAGTCAACTATAATGTCGCAAACAGTGTCATCAACTATCCGGAACAGACCAAAGCTATAGCTAACTCATATTCAGAATTTGAAAACCGTTACGAAGCGACCCGGAGGGCTCACGAAAGTGCGGACAAAGTCATTCAAAAAATGGAACAATATATGAATATCCGAACAAAATTGGTGAAAGCCAATGATGAGTTTATTCAAGCTCTGAATGAAATATCTTCGATCAATGGAAAAATAACCGAGATTGAAACATTCAATTCGGAAGAGATGCAAAATAAAAACACCGATCTTCTAAAATATAAAGAGCAATTAAGAAGCGCCGAACAAAAAATATCCTCCTTGACGACAATGATAAACAGCTATAAAGAAAGTAAGGAAGGGGTTGCAATCGACGGACTTGTAGACGAGTGGTTAAGGCAAACGATCGTGAAGACAAAAGCGAAAGCCGAATTGGATGTTTTGGACCAAAGAAGAAAGGTTTACAACGAACAGTATAAGATTTACTCTCCCATCGGGACACAAATAGATAGGCAACAACGCGAAATCAAAGTGTTGGAACAATCCTATCTGCAAATGTTGCATGCACTGAACATGGCTAAAATGAAACAGAAGGATATACAGCTCACCTCTGCAACACTAAGGTTGATTTCCGAACCGACATTCCCTATCTTGAGTGATAAAAGTAAACGATCTTTACTGGTTATAGCCGCCTTTTTGGGTAGCATACTTTTTATTATCGGATTTAATCTGCTGATAGAATTACTGGACCGTACCCTACGGGATGCAGACCGTGCCAGACGGCTTACCGGTCTTCCGGTTCTGGCAGCATTCACCGGACACATCAATCTGAAATACCGGGGATTTACAAAGGCTTCGAACAGGGTTGTCGCAGCTTATTGTTGCAATCAATTAAATACATTCTTGCAACTCGGCCGTACCTCAATCATTAATTTGATCAGCTTCGGAGAGCAGGAAGGAAAAAGTTTTATTGCATCCTATTTACAGGAATATTGGGAGGATTTGGGTTTCACTGTCAAAATAATATCTTATGGTAAAGACTACAATTCACAATCGATGGTATATGCTCAAGCCAATAGCATTCATAGTATTTACGAGCCTCCATACGGACAGGAAAGCCCCGATATCCTGATAGTCAAATATCCTCCACTAAGAGATTATCCCATCTCCACTGCTTTGTTGCAGGAAGCACAAGTCAACCTGTTAGTAGCAGATGCCTGCCGGGTATGGACAACCAGTGACACCCAGCTTTTAGGACATTTCAGAAAACAGATCAAGGACAAACCTCTTTATTTGCTATTAAACCGTGCGGAACGGGAATTTGTAGAAGATTTTACCGGCCAGCTTCCTCCCTATTCTGGATTGAAGAATCTGACATTCCGGCTCAATCAATTCGGTCTCACAGCCAATAAATCATAAATATGGAAGGGATAAAAGAAGATACTAAATCTTTCAGCCCCTATCCGCTATTGGTTATAGGGCTTATACTGTTAGCTTATGCATTAATACAACAAATATGGTTGATGGCGGCAGCTGTCGTGATAGTTCCTTTTCTTACTTTTTACATCGTTACCGTGCTTAATAAACCCTACTGGGGATTTATAACCCTATTTACATTGAACTATTTTTTCATCGGGATATTACGTTATGTGAATATCCAAAACAGCAGTGTGATGATGGATGCTTTTATTATATTTCTATTGGTATGTATTTTCCTCTATTCTTTATGCGGAGGGAAAATACCCTGGCAAAGAGCCAACAATAAACTACTGTATATATCCCTTGTATGGATGATCTATGTGTTTTTTGAGTTGTTCAATCCATCCGCAGTCATAGAAGCCTGGGTATATACTCGCAATTCTTTTTACAATTTTACGCTATTGGTGTTATTAACCTCCCTGCTATTAAGCAGAGTGTTGGATATCAAAAGAATATTATTCCTGTTATCCATTTTCACCTTGATAGCGATCGCTAAAGCACTTATACAACGTTATATAGGGTTTGATGCTGGAGAAAATGCCTGGCTAATAAGAAGTGAAAGCTATAAAACACATCTTTTACCAAGTGGAATCCGTTACTTTTCCATTTTTTCGGATGCTGGAAATTTTGGTTCCAATATGGGAATGGCAGCAGTCGTTTTTATGATTTTATCTTTTTATATGTCCAATAAGAAGCTCCGGTATTACTACAGGTTCGTGTCTCTACTTGCTGCTTATGGACTAATAATGTCCGGTACACGCGGCGCCATGATCGTCCCACTTGGAGGATTAGCCATGTTTATCCTGCTTAATAAAAATGTCCGCTATATTGTGGGAGGAGCAATCTGTTTACTTTTTATTTATATTTTTTTCGCTCAAACACATATTTGGGATTCAAACCGGCAGATACATCGTATGCGCACAGCTTTTCATCCGGAAAAAGACGCTTCTTATCTGGTCAGGAAAGCAAATCAGAAACGACTTGCCGAATATATGGTTCATAAACCATTCGGAGAAGGAGTCGGGTTGGCAGGCATAGAAGGAAGACGCTTTTCCCACCGTTTTACAACCGAGGTACCGACAGACTCACACTATGTCAATATTTGGGTACAGTTTGGGATCGTCGGATTATGCCTGCATATCGTCATTTTATTGTTTATCATTACATACAGTGCCTATCTGATCATGTTCCGCATACGAAACAGGGAGCTGAAAGGCATGTTGATAGCCATGAATTGCGGTCTATGGGGTATCATGCTCAGTGCATACGGCAATAATTTTTTCTGGCAGTACCCGACAGGATATATCGCGTATATATTTCAGACTTTTCTTGTTTTAGGAAAATCGTATGACAATGAATTGACAGGACAAACAAAATTAGAACCCAATACAAACATATTATAGCATGGATTTTGAATATGAAATAAACAAATGGTGGTTCTCCAATGGGGATAAACTGATAGAATATGCAGATGCAATCGTATTTCTTTTGTTTCTGATAGCAGTATTGTATATTTTCATTTTTTCATTGGCTTCACTGAAAAAGACAAGGAACAAATATCCTCCTGCCCGGAAGAAACACCACTTTGTCGTTCTATTTCCTGCCTACCAGGAAGATGCAGTCATTATTAATTCTGTTTGTTCATTTTTGGAACAGGATTACCCTTCCTATATGTATGAGATTATCGTGATAACCGACAAAATGCGGGAAAGAACTGTTCAAACACTCAAAGCATTACCATCCATCACAGTATTGGAAGCTGGATATGCCCAAAGTACCAAAACGAATGCGCTCCGTCTCGCCATGGACTACCTGAGTACAAAAACTGAAAAATGTGACATGGTCGTAATCATGGATGCGGACAACATCGTGAACGCATCTTTCCTGAATAAATTGAACGATGCCTATTATTCCGGCTGCCTCGCCATACAAACACATCGAGTTGCCAAAAACAGGAATACCAATACAGCCGTTCTGGATGCAGTCAGCGAAGAGATAAATAATTCCATTTTCCGTTCCGGGCATACCCGCCTGGGCTTTTCCTCCGCATTGATAGGTTCCGGCATGGCTTTCGATTATGATTGGCTTATACAATACATTTATAAAGCGACTCATGTCGGAGTGGATAAACAACTTGAAAGCATGTTGCTTTCACAGAATATCTATATCGAATTTCTGGAAGACGTTTATACTTATGATGAAAAAATCGAAAAGAAAGGACAGTTCTACGAACAACGACGCAGATGGATCGCTACACAATTCACGAATTTGTTTTCCGGCTTATGGAAGCTCCCCAAAGCTTTCTTCTCAGGCAACTGGGATTATTGTGACAAACTTTTGCAATGGATGATGCCTCCGCGAATAATCTTATTTGGTTTTCTGGTGATATTTTCAATTGTAACAACTTGGTACGATTGGTCTTTATCTCTTAAATGGTGGGGAATCACATTCATACTGATCATTTCATTTTTCATGGCGATACCGGATTATCTGGTGGACAATCGTTTCCAGAAAGCCATCATCAGCCTGCCGCTTCTGTTCATTTTAATGTTCCTCAATCTTTTCCGCCTGAGAGGGGCAAACAAAAAATTTATTCATACGGTACACGGTGATCATTCATCCGACAACAATTAATATAAAACCCGACAAAATGAAAATCGCAATAGAAGCACAACGCATTTTTCGCCCGAACAAGCACGGAATGGATTTCGTAGTCCTCGAAACCGTCCGGGAACTGCAGAAGATCGATAAAGAAAATGAATATTTCATTTTTGTAAGTCCGGGAACAGATCACAGCCTGGGAGAAACGGATAATGTACATATCATCGAAGTGAAATGTCCGACCTATCCGCTTTGGGAACAATGGGCATTACCGCGTGCGATAAATAAGTGTAAACCGGATTTACTCCATTGCACAAGCAATACTGCACCTTTGCGTATTCAAGTTCCTATGATTCTGACTCTTCACGATATTATTTTTTTGGAGAATAGACAGGGCAGCAGTAAATCCTTATACCAAAATATGGGAAGGTGCTACAGGCGTCTGGTTGTGCCTCGCATTTTGCCTAAATGCCGAAAAATAATCACCGTATCTCATTTCGAATGCAACCGTATACGGGAAACGCTTCATTTGCCGGAAAACAAGATTATGGCTATCTATAATGGTTTTAGTAATCATTTTCAGCCGTTGGACAACATAGAAACAGTCACACAAAAATACATACCGGTAACCGGCTATTTGTTTTTCTTAGGGAATACAGATCCTAAGAAAAATACGCCCCGTACATTGAAAGCATATTATTCGTATCTGCAACAATCCAAAGAGAAGCGCCCTCTATTAATCGCAGACCTGAAACCGGAATTTGTAGATGAGATGCTAAAAGAAACAGGTTTGGAGAATATACGCCCTTACCTGTATCTGCCGGGATATATCCCCAATACCGATTTGCCTTTTATATACAATGGTGCTTTCGCTTTTCTCTATACATCTTTGCGGGAAAGTTTCGGTATCCCCTTGCTGGAAGCAATGGCTTGCGGCATCCCAGTAATAACGTCCGACACCTCATCCATGCCGGAGATCGGAGGAGAAGGCGCTATTCTGACGGACCCGACAGACGAGCGATCGATAGCAGCCCAACTCCTTTTATTGGAACAGGATAAAGAATACTATCAAAAACAATCGGCTTATGGGCTCGGACGTGCCAAATGTTTTTCATGGGAACAGACAGCCCGTGAACTGTTAAAACTATATCAATCAACCGTCAAATCTAAATAACACCACCATGAAGAATCGCGACTTTATCATTACCAGCTTACAACCTTGGGATATCGAAATAGGCAGTACCATCAAAAATACGGCCTTGGAGATCTCGAAAAATAACCGGGTTTTATACATCAATACCCCGATGGATTATTCCACCCGATTACGGGGAAATAAAAATAAAGCCTGGACTCGCAGGATGGATGTGATAAAGAAACAGGCCTCTCCCATCCGTCAAATTAACGAACATATGTGGATTGCAGACTGCCCATTTTGCGTCTTGCCGGTCGGAGGATTACCGACTACTTGCCTATTCGATTGGATAAACAGAATCAATAACCGGAAAATAGCAGACTATATCCGTCAAATAACGGCTCAATTGAACTTCAATAATTATATACATCTGATAGATACGGATATCTATCGCAGCCAATATTTAAAGGAGTACCTAACCCCATCTCTTTCCATCTATTATTGCAGAGACTTCGTCATTGGAGAATCCTATTGGAAAAAGAACGGGGTGAGACTTGAACCGCTATTGGCCGCCAAATCTGATATTGTCCTGGCAAACTCTACACACTTTGCCGAACGTTTCCGGCAATATAACCGTCACACTTTTTCTATTGAAACCGGAGTCAATCTTGCTCTGTATGATGGTCGGAAAAAATGGCTGATACCGGAAGATATAAAGCCTATACCCCATCCTATAATTGGCTATGTCGGCACAGTCAACAGTACCCGTCTGGATAGTGATCTGCTTTTACAAATTGCAGAAGAACGACCTGTATACAGCTTTGTTTTTACAGGCCCGGAAGACGAAGTGTTCAGTCAACATCCGATACACCGACTCCCTAATGTCTATTTTTTAGGCAAAAAGCCGGTTGAAACTTTACCGGCTTATATCAATAGCTACGATGTCTGCATCAATCCCCAAATGGTCAACGATATTACAAACGGAAATTATCCATTAAAAATAGACGAATACCTGGCTATGGGGAAGCCGATTGTTGCGACCAGTACTCATACCATGCGGGACATTTTTGCGGCACATACATATCTGCCGGCAAATAAAGACGAATATCTTCAAGCCTTAGACAAGGCCCTGAAAGAAATAAATGATCCGATAAAGAAAGAAGAACGTATCTGTTTTGCAGAAACACACAGTTGGGGGCATAGTGTCCAGAAAATTTATAATATTATCGAACAATTTCAAAAGAAGACATTATGAACTATAGAAGTATCTCCGACCTTAATCAGATCATATTAAAGCGCTTATATATCATTCCCAGGGATATCGATCTGGTTGTCGGCATTCCTCGAAGTGGAATGTTTCCGGCAAACCTCCTGGCTCTTTATCTGAATAGACCTGTGACCGATCTCGGCTCATTTATCAATGGTCATATCTACAAAGCCGGAGAAAGAGGACAGTTCTTTGATTCCCGGCGATACAAAAAAATATTGATCGTCGATGACAGCATTTCGTCCGGGTCGGCTATACAAAAGTGTAAAGAACAAGTCAAACATCTGGAAAATGAGTTTAACATCCGATATTGTGTCGTTTATGCTATTCCCGGTAAAGAAAATATGGTTGATTATGCTTTTGATATCGTTCCTCTTCCTCGTTATTTCCAATGGAATATTCTGAATCACACCGTATTGGAAAAAACCTGTATGGATATAGACGGTGTTTTATGTGTAGATCCCTTACCCGAACAAAATGACGATGGTATATTATATAAAAACTTTATTCTTCATGCGCAGCCTCTATTCATCCCAGGTGCCCCAATTGGCACATTGGTAACTTCCCGTCTGGAAAAATATAGGTCGGAAACAGAAATATGGTTAAAGGCTAACAAGGTTAAATACAACAAATTGGTCATGTTGGATCTACCAAACAAAGAAGCCAGGCAAAAAGCAAACTGTCATGCTTCACATAAAGCAAACGAATATAGACTCAATCCATATAAATTATTTATAGAAAGCTCTTTACCACAAGCTATCGAAATAAATAAAATTACAGGAAAACCCGTTTTATGCACTGAGAACTTCGAGATGATATTTGACTCACAGTCTGTACTGTACAACATAAAAAACGGCCAGTCTTTACCCTTGGTTCGAAAAGGGCTATTAAAACTTAGATATTTGATTAAAAAAATAATCCGATAGAGGTTTCTTATGATAAAACAAAAATCCTGCCACATAGAGACTTTACGTGGAATTGCAATCTTACTTGTTGTGCTGGGGCACGTTATCGGCTCTACATCGGAAGGAGGAATGAAAGTTGCCAATGATTCCTTTTTCAGATATCTATACGATCTTTTTGTAAACATTCGAATGCCTCTCTTCACTGTTATCTCAGGGTGGGTATATGCTTTACATCCCGTAAAGGCTGATAATATTTCCATCTTTCTAAGGAAGAAGGTCAGACGTCTACTATTTCCGATGGTATTTGTCGGTTCTTTATATTTCCTGCTCCAATATTTCATTCCTGGAACAAACAACAAAATGGTATTACCCGATATATGGAAAATTTATATATTTCCTTACAGCATCTACTGGTATTTGCCTGCCCTGTTCCTTGTTTTTATCGGCATAGCTATCTGTGACATAAGAAAATATCTGAATACCATATCCAGATGGTATATTCTTATGATTGTAGCCTGCCTATTATGCTATTCTGAATTAACAGGTATAATACCAAGGTCCGTTCCCAATTATTTTGCATTTAAAAATGCGTTCTACTTATCGCCTTTCTTCCTTACCGGTGTAGGTATTGTCAGGTTCAAAGAGAGACTATCAAGCCCGGTAATGCTAAAAATATATTTAGCGGGCCTTATTATAGGAATTGTTTTACAACAAATGAATTTCTTTTACCCGCATATTACAACATTTTATACCAAATATCATTTATCAATCATTATTGGTATTCTTTCCTCCTCATTTTTAGTCAACTTAAAACTAAACAATCGCTTTTTTATCTGGTTAGCCCAATATGCATACACAATCTATCTATATCATGGTTTTGGCACATCAGGAGGTCGTATTATCCTTTCAGGGATAGGCATACAAAACGAATTTCTTGTATTTCTGTTTGCTGGATCTATTGCAACCTTCTGTCCTATATTAGTGGAAAAAGTCTGTAAAAAGTGGAAAATTTCAAGTAGGCTGTTTTTAGGGACTGTACCCCACAAATAAATTGAAAAGACTTCCTACTCCCTGATAGGGTAACCGTATCAAAATTCTAATACCCTACATTTTATCACACAATCAAGCCTTTTTTTGCAAAAACAACTTGAGAAGCTGCTTGAGACCCGGATATCGGAGCACCGAGACCCGTATGTTGAAGGGCAGGAGATCCGGGTCTCGGAGAGCTGTGACAGGGATGTCGGACAACTTTTCCGCCTTGTTTGGCAGGATTTTATACGCTGTTTCTTTTCTTAATCCGGGGAAATACGTCGTTTTTAATAAAAATCCGCTTCTATCTGTCTATATGTTTTTTGCTCATAATTCACATAAACAACATATTATCAATCAAATAAAGAAATATATAAGATGATAGTATGATAGAGGCATGATAGTTGAGAATAGAGACTATCATAACTCAATAAATTGATAATCAATAGTAACTAAGTAATAATGATAGTATGATAGTTGTTTTGTAAATATTCATACAAGATACAAAATACGATATTTAGTTGTGATTTTAGTGTAGTTGTCCTAACTCCCTGACAAAAAGTGAGCGAAACCGTATCAAAGCATAAGTGATTCCATAAATTAACTGCTGGAATCCCCTTGTCCGATTGAAGTAGGGAGTGAGTTTGAGAAGAGGTGAATCGGCATCTCCCAAATAGATGTAATCGGCATAGATTCTATCAGGCAATAACAAATGAAGTATTTGCTCCCGCTCTTCTTCATAAAGTTTCTGATTCACACTACTGATCCCAGTCTGGTCGTACCGGGCAACTATTACATCAAGATGTGCATAGCTACATTGACGGAAAATCAGACACTCTATAAAAAATTTCCAATCTGAGGCAATCCGATAAGTTTCGTCATACAAATGATCATTAAACAGTGTCCACCTCAAAAAAGAAGCTTGATGATTCGGATGCGTCTTGTACAAAGTCAACATTGTGATAGGAGTCGGATAGGCAACTCCTTTCGGGTGACGGTCACTGGCATACTTTCCAAACAAAATATCTTCGGTAGGATCAGAAGCGAATATATTTTCCAGGACCGTCGGATCTTCAAAAAGGTCACCCGAATTCATGAAATTATAATAAAGACCTGTAGCTTGACGAATACCTTTATTCATTGCATGATAAATACCTCCGTCGGGTTCCGACACCCAATACGTAATCCGATCAGCAAAGTTTTCGATTATCTCCCGGCTTCCGTCAGTTGATCCGCCATCTATTACAATTGATTCATAATCAGTGAAAGTTTGAGCAAAAAGACTTTCAAGTGTTCTTTTCAAGCCATCCGCATTATTGTAGTTAACTGTGATAACTGATACTTTTTTCATTATCTGCAAAATTTATTTTTTAATAATTGTACAAGCTGGAAAAACCGGCCTAAAAAATCTTTCATTCCTGTAGCACCAAACAGTAATAAGAAGAAATAACAGAAAGTAAAAGGGAGCACCGTCAAACAAGCATACCCGATCAGATTGCTAAAATTTCTTTCTGGCTTGAAAGGAACCCATCGGCTTAGCAAGATAAAGAGAAAAAAAACAACAGCAAACAAAAAATAATAACGGATTGTCTGCTTCCAATAAACTTTAACCGGAAGCTTAAAACCGGTAGAAAACAAATAATAAGGTTTCCAAAAAACAATGATTGGCAAGATACTGGCTATTTTACCCAGTAATACTCCTGCTATACCCAAATAATAAGCAGCAGTGATAGTGACCGCAAGATTCACAACACCTTCCACCCAAGCAGTCCAGACATCGGCATATAGGCCATGAGCATGATTAAAAATATCTACCACTCCCCGTGTTTGCATAACAAAGACAGTGATCATTAAAAGGATTAGTACACTCTGGCCAAGTAAATATTTCGATCCCAACCAGAGAGTGATGAAAGGCGGCAACAGATGAAAAAGACCAAAAACGACTACACCTGCTATAAAATAGCGAATAGCTGTAAGTTCCCAAAAAACCTTCATAATCTTTTGCTGATCTCCTTCGGCAATCAATTGTCCTACACCCGCACTGACGTTGTCGAGAGCGGTGGAGATGATTTGATTTATTTTTGTGATAATGAGGGTATAATTTCCGTAATATGCAACCATTTTCAGCGAAACAAAAGCGAAGATCATGATTTCGTCACTTCTATTCAGTAAGAAATCTTTGATTTTATGTATAAATATCTGCCTGGTATATACGAATAATCGGGGATTTTTCTCCAGTAGTCGTTTACCATCAGAAAGATTACTTTTTAACCACGGATATTCCTTATCGATTTTCCAGTTCAAGATCAAACAACTGATTATACTAAACAAGAACTCTATACTGATCCAGATAAAAAGGTTTTTGAAATACCAAGCCAATAAGATTTGTACCAGTGTTTTAATAATACTGGCCGTTTGAAAATAGGCAGTGACAATATAGTTCTTTTGATCGGCAGTCAACAATACCTGGCGATAGTTGATGAAGTAACCGATCAGTGAAGAACCGAGATAGCAATAAAACACAAAGTAAATAATACCGAATTCCATCGGTGTCTGTTTGAAGATCAAAGGGAAAAACAGACTGACCACAATTCCCCCTGCCCCAATCATACAGCCTATTTTGCGGTAGACATATCCAAATATAGAAATAAGTTCCGAAATCCGGCCACGATCGGCAATTTGCAACGGTTTGTAAAGAAAGAAACTAATAGCCGATCCTATTCCGAATTCCGCCAAATTGAGAAAACCAAGAATATTAGTTAACGTTCCGGTCAGACCAATAAATTCCACCCCTAGATTATCCAAAAATATTTTTCTGGACACAAAGGATAAAGCCAGTGTGACCAAATAAAAAATCAGACCGATCTGGGCGTTCAATAAACTCTTGTAAGAACGGGACTCATTCATCATTTTGCTTTATGGAATTGGACTGCTTATCATAGAACTACTTTTAGGACCCATAAAAACGGATCGTATACCTAATAAAAAGACTGTTGTCATCAGTAAATCATATAAATAGAACATACGATGTAATAACAGGTATCTTCCAAACAGGTCTATTTTATATACCGGATGATAATAGAAACATATCATTTCCAGACGTGTATCTACCAGTTTTCTCAAATGCATAAGTCTTTCTTTTCTTAAAACAGTATTTCCCGGCTGATAATCGGTCTTCAAGGTACGGCGAAAACAAACCATCAACGAACGATAGACAGCTTCCATATCCTCAGACGATAGACCATATTTATGCTTTATCTGTTCTGCCAATGATATATACTGCAAGAAACAAACGTATTCCGATTCAAAAGAATTCACACGAACAGACAGCGACGTGCAATACCTAACATAAATATAATGGGTACTTTTTCCATATACGATATAATCACAATACAACAAATACTCCAACATAAAAAGTAAATCTTCGCAACATGCTACTTCTGTATTAAAAGCAATATTATGCTTGTCAATTAAATCTTTTCGGTACAATTTAGAGCATATATACCCTAACCTGCATATATCATCCTGAATAAAAGCATCAGCAAATTGTTTTTCCTTCAAAATTTTATCCTGCAATTTGATTTCCGAAATCACCCTGCCATCAGGAAGACATTCGACAAAACCATGTACGATTAGCCCGGACTTACTATCATCAGATAATAATGCCTCATATAAATCTTTTAAATAATCAGTTTTTACCCAATCATCCGAATCGACAAAACAGACATACTCCCCTGTGGCTTCAACTAATCCTTTATTCCGGGCAGCACTGACACCGGCATTTTGCTGATGAAAAACACGAATTCGTTCGTCTCTATCGGCCCAATCTTCACAAATACTACTTGAAGCATCAGGACTTCCGTCATCTATCAATAATAATTCAAAATCCGGTAAAGATTGTTCTAAAATGCTGCTTATACATTTAGACAAAGTCTTTTCCGCTTTATATATAGGTACGATAACTGAAATCTTACACCTTCGTATCCTGTCTATTGCCGACCGCTCCATTGTCTTAGTTTTATCGATGCTATTAATAACTTATACGACATATACACAAATGCTTTAAAATATTCAAAGCCCAGTTTTTCAGGAAGGAGCTTATGAACATTACGCAAGCAAAGTTTGATACCAGGATTAAAAGCGAGTAATGCTTTTATTGGCGAAATATACGTTTGCGTACGGAAGGAAACATATGCCGCATATTGAAACTCCTTATCTTTCGAAAGATAGAGGATTCTGTCAAAATATTTGGCTTTTAAAGTTTCAAACAATACATAAACATCAGAGACCTCTTTCAAATTCGGATGCAAATCTATGTAATCATATAAGCATCCAATTATTTTCACCCTGCATTCCAAAGCATACATTGACGGTTTACCCATAATGGAATCAGATTGAATCGTATAATAATAAGTCGTCTGATCCACACAACAAGCCTTCTGAGCTTTACAAGCCAACATAAAAGACCATAAGTCATCCTCATGTATAATCCCTTCCTGAAAAAAAAGACTACTATCATCTACAAATGATTTTCTTATCAACTTATTCCAAGCCATAACATACCATTTATCTTTAGAATAAGCCGATAATATTTCCTTGTTATTAACTAACAGACAGGTATCCAATAATAAAGGAGGAGTCCAACGGGGCGAGCCTGTTATTTCATAATTACCGATTACAAAGTCGACATCATATTGGATCGCCGCATCCGCCAATAACTCGATACCATTGGCCGGCAAATAGTCGTCACTGTCCAAAAAATAAAGATAATTACCTGTAGCCTGCCGGATGCCTGTATTGCGGGCAGCCGAAAGGCCTCTGTTTTTCTCATGTTTCAGAATGGTGACAATATCACTTCGGAAGGAAGTTTCCAATATACCCCGGACAATATCCATCGAATCATCAGGAGTACAGTCATCGACCAAGATGATCTCAAGATCTTTCCAAGTCTGCCCGAGAACAGATTTTAAACAACGCTCGATATATTTGGAAACATTATAAACAGGTATGATTATAGAAACTTTCATCTTCATAAACTCATAATAAGATCAGAAAAATTGATTACCCTGTTTGACAAACTTCTCCCACCAGACAGATAGAGCCAGCAAATTAAAATATTGTATAGCTCTATTCTGCTTATACCAGAACCAATTACCAGCTTCATGCGATTCCCTGTCGTATGAAACGACAAACTTCTCCACATAGTCTCTATTCAGGAAATCGGAAACAAGAGATGAACTAAGGACGTAGTCAGCAATCCGCGCACGCTGTTTGTCATCCTTGAAAAAGACAGGCATAGGAGCAAATCCTCCCTGCTTTTTCTTTACGGTGATTGCCTCCGGAAGCATAGACTTATAATGATATTTCAATAGATATTTAGCCGTAACATCTCCTTTGGCTATTCGAAACACACTGTCTCCTTTGCATTTATAACGAACCGGCAATCGCACCAGGAACATATATAAATCCAGATCCATGTAAGGAAAGACCAGATGGTTGCCGAACATATCAGCAATTTTAGAAGCCTTAAACAAGATGACCTGATTAATAATCTTTTCTACATCAGTCTTATAGTTATGCTGGGTATATAAATACTCAAAACTACGCATATCAGGAAGCGGATGTGGAGAAGAATAAAGAAAAGAATGGTCTCTGAGCAGTTTTTCCAACCGAAACGTAGGAAAGCCAAATAAATCTCCCTCCAAAATATGCAATATCTTATCCAGGTGGAAACGTATCCGGTAAGGACTTGCATCTGTATCAAAAGCAGGCCGATCCAGAACCTTATATAAAAAATTCACGATCGGCTTCATCCCATAGCGGGATATCAGATAATGCAAGGCGACCTCGCGCCCGGAAGTCCCGAAATATTGATCATTGCCATCTCCTCCCAATATTACATCCGGTTTCTCCTTCCCTATCAGGCGCATAACAGCATAATTTACCATTAATCCACCTTCCACAAAAGGATCCCCTAACTGCTCGACCAAAGCTGGAAGCGCCTTTATCTCGCTCCCGTCCATCTCATATTCGGTATGAATCGTCCGGAACGTTTCGGACATACACCGGGCCAAAGGTAATTCCGTCCAATTGTCCCCTTTGAACCCGATTGAATAAGAACGGATATCGCCATTGTAAAAGGAACGTAATGCTGCCAGATTACATCCGGAATCATATCCACCACTCAAAAGAATGCCAACATTCGAACTTTCACCGATACGCTTTCTTATAGCTCCGGTATGCAAAGCGGCGTATTCTTCGGCATAAGCCTCCAATGTTTTTTCCTCGGATGAAACCGGAATTATGGCATCGGTAGGAAACAAGGGGCCGGACTCCATATGTCCATCCTTGTATGTCAAGACTTCTCCAGCACCTAATTTCCGAACGCTTGAAAAGGCAGAACAAGGGGTAGCGATATAACCGATCGATAAGAAAGAACTCAATGCCTGGTAATCTGGTGTCGCCTCGAATCCCTTCGTCAATGTCAAAAGAGAAAGAGAAGAAGCAAAATACTTATCCGTATAATATACCTGGTCAGCCAGACCGTGTCGATCACGAACGATCAATACCGAATCAGGAGTTTTCATAACACAGGTAAAAGCTCCATCCAAAGAGGAAAGCCCCTGGATTCCCTTTAGGTCATATAAGGTGAAAAATGTTTCCGCATCGTCTATCGAGCCATATCCTAACTCCTTCTTATTATATAGCTCACCGAAAAACCAGATATGCACATTCTTCCGCAGATAGCACTGACAATCCACCTTATAAGCCATCCCCTCTTCCAGCTCAGCCTGTTGCCCTTCCGGGAGTTCACTTCCTCTATTCCAACATCCGACAAACATATCGATCTTTTTATTATTCTACCCCATGCTCCGTATGAATAAACTTCTCATTAGCTCCCTTTAAACGGAAAAGGTTCAGGAACATACTGAAAAACGTCTCCGGCAATTCTATCACGGCAACGAATAGCCTCCTGGTATATAAACTCTTTGGAACAGCCAGTAGCAAAGAGACTATCAATATACAGAACAGCGCCCACCATTTCAGGGAAACTTGCCAGGAAATGAAAGAAATGACCAGAGCAATAATAAAAGCACCTCCCAACAGGAGCAAACGGGGAATACTCATCTGCTGGAACAGTTTATCGCAAAAATCCCAATTCTTATTCAACAAGGCAACCGGCACATCACCAACAAACTCCCTCAGGTAATGAATCTGTGCCGACAGCCACCTCCTACGTTGTCGGGCAAAATCCCGGCAGTTCTGAACCTTCTCATCCAAGACATAAGTATCCGGCAAATAATCAATACGTTTACCAGCTTTAAATAAAGTAAGTTCCAAAGCCCGGTCGAAACCGCCAATCGCGTGTATATCGGATAGCATCTTTTTGATTAGTTCGAAATCAAAGACCATACCTGAACCGATCAAAGCAGCCGACAGGCCCATATTCACATGCCCTTGCCGGAAAATACTGTTATTGATCTCTTCACTTACAGCATCGAGGTAAGCGAGACTCGTATTCTTATTCTTGGCTGTCCGGTGCGTCTGGTAGCCGACGATGTTTCCGTTGAAAGGAGCAGCATTGACTTGATTGAGATAGTCAGGGCCTATGGTGTTATCCGCATCCAAGATCAAAGCCAAATCATAGCCCGACAGATGGCTCATGGCCAGATTCAGCGCCTTTGCTTTCGTACTGTTCTCGAAGCGGACGACCTCCAAAATAAGAGGTAAAGCCGACAGCCTCCCATTCGTTACCGCTTCCATCCGATCGGAGATAACCACCACATCATACCGGTCATGCGGATAATTCTGCCGCAGGCAAGATTCCACACACTCCATGATCACCCGGTCTTCCTTATAGGCCGGCACCAATATGGCGACACGACGAAAAGAAACGGCCTCCTTCTCTCTCTTCTCCCGTTTTCCGAACACAGAAGCGATGCTGAAAACGAGCAAATACAATATATTGACGGAGAAACATACAAACAAGATGATCTCCAGTAGCCTTATTAGTAACATATGCCAGCCTTTACAAACCTTGGAAATAACTGATTGTCTTTCTAAGCCCTTCATCCAGAGAGATAGAAGGCGTCCACCCATGGAGCATCTTCCTGGCAAGCGTAATGTCCGGCTTCCGTTGCTTAGGATCATCGGACGGCAAAGGACGGAAAACGATCTCCGAGCGGGAGCCTGTGAGGCGGATGATATGCTCTGCCAGTTCAAGCATCGTAAACTCGTCGGGGTTGCCCAGATTGACCGGCCCCGTAAAAGAGTCTTCGGTCGACATCATGCGGACCATTCCCTCTACCAAATCATCCACATACTGGAAACTACGGGTCTGATGCCCACTGCCGTAGACTGTTATACTCTCGTTGTTAAGAGCCTGAATAATGAAGTTGGAAACGACACGACCGTCATTGACCGTCATATATGGACCATAAGTATTAAAGATACGGATAATTTTAACCTTCAGTTTGTTTTGGCGGTAATAATCCATGAAAAGCGTTTCCGATGCCCGTTTCCCTTCGTCGTAACAGCTACGGAGACCTATTGTATTCACATTTCCCCAATACGATTCCGGCTGTGGATGAACGAAAGGGTCGCCATATACCTCGCTCGTCGAAGCCTGTAAAATACGGGCATCATGCTCTTGAGCCAAGTCCAGCATATTGATAGCTCCCAAAATAGAAGTCTTAATTGTTTTAATCGGATCATACTGGTAATGGATCGGCGAAGCCGGGCATGCCAAGTTATAGATTTCATCAATCATTGAAGTCGTTTTATAGGGAATGGTCACATCGTGTTCGACCAATTGAAATCCGGGGTACTTAAGCAGATCGTGCACAAAGAGCTCGGAGCCGGTAAAATAATTATCCAGGCAGATCACCCTGTTTCCTTCCTTCACTAATCGTTTGCATAAATGCGACCCTATAAATCCGGCTCCTCCGGTCACCAATATAGATTTCATGTATTTTACCCCTTAGATTTGTTTATTTTTTAATCGTCAACAAATGTAATGATTTGTTTTCAGTAAAATCCAAAATATATTGATTATTACATACTATTAAAAATATTATTCTTCTATTCATGAGGGATGGAAGAATAATTAAGTACATTTGCAACACTCGGAATAATATAATTTATACAAAAAACTGCATGGAACAAATATACTCCCTCTTCGTCTTCTTATTTTGGTTCGGACTATTCATTGTCTTTTATACTTATATCGGTTATGGAATCCTGTTATACCTTCTGGTACGTATCAAAGAAACAATTAAGAAGGAGGATATCCGGGCCCTCCCAGTCCCTCTGCCTGACGTGACGCTCTTCATCGCTGCTTATAATGAAGAAGACATTATCCCGAAAAAGATGGCAAACTGCCGGAGTCTCTCCTATCCAGCCGACAAACTACATATCGTATGGGTGACCGACGGATCAAACGACCTCACAAACGAACGGCTGGCAGCCTATGAAGATGCCACCGTCCTCTTCAATCCCGAACGGAAAGGCAAAACAGCCGCCTTGAACCGGGGAATGCAATATGTCTCGACACCCTATGTCGTTTTTACGGATGCCAACACAATGCTGAATACAGATGCCATAAAAGAGATCGTCCATAGTTTTTCAAATTCCGAAGTCGGATGTGTGGCAGGAGAAAAGAGAGTCGATACTCAATCAGCCCAAGGGGCGACCGCTGGAGAAGGCATCTATTGGAGATATGAATCGGCTTTGAAAGATTTGGACGACCGGCTTTATTCAGCTGTCGGTGCGGCAGGGGAACTTTTCGCCATACAAACCTGTCTATTCGAACAAATGCCGGCAGATACCTTGTTAGACGACTTCATCCTTTCCCTCCGCATTGCCGCCAAAGGTTATAAGATAGCCTATTGCAAGAAAGCCTATGCTACAGAGACTGCTTCCCTGAACATGAAAGAAGAAGAGAAACGGAAAATACGAATAGCAGCCGGCGGCCTGCAATCGGTCTGGCGTCTTAAAGGCCTGTTCAATATTTTCCGCTACGGCACACTTAGTTTCCAGTATGTCAGCCACCGTGTATTGCGTTGGACGCTTACCCCATTAATGCTTTTCCTACTATTGCCGGCAAATTTTGTCCTCGCTCTGTCAGGAAGTCCTTTCTACATAGGGATATTCGTCCTGCAACTGCTGTTTTACACTGCCGCCTATGCTGGTTACAAAATGGAACAGCGGAACCTGCGTAATAAACTGCTATTTATCCCCTACTATTTCATTTTTATGAATATAAATGTTATTCGGGGATTCTTCTACCTGCACAAAAACAAGGGAAATGGAGCTTGGAGCAAAGCTAAAAGGGGACCATCCACCCTATAATAAAAATAACCCAGATGAACGCAGATTTAGAGATCTCGTTCATCTGGGTGCTCCATGTCCTCTACAGTCAGCAGTAGATGCCGACTGTTTCAGATCACTATGACTTATGCATGCATGACCAGCAACGGTGTGTCCGTATGGAACAACATCTTACGGGCGATAGAAGGGTTGAACATGCGTGCCAGGATATTCCGTCGATAGGTACTGAGTGCTATCACGTCGATATGTTCATCCCGCACAAACTTTTCGATTGCCAATAACAGATCGCCATCGGCCAGCACCGTGTGGGTGATATGGGCCTCCGGGTATTGCTTCTTGAAATACTCGTTAACTCCTGTCAAGCGTATTTCATTCCATTCGTTCTTACTTGTCGAAATATTAAACAAGTGGATATGGGCATTGTACGGTTTGATGATTTCCATAAACCCATCGAACGCCACCAAATCACGCTGATTGAAGGAAGTGGCAAACGCTATATTTTTAGCTTCGCTCAAATCTTCAAAAGGCACATTTTCAGGAATAGCCAAGACAGGAACCTTATTCACCTCGATCACTTCACCCGTGACGCTACCGATCAGATCCAGATCTTTCTGGCTCTTTCCGCGAGTTCCCATCACGATTAATGACGGATGGTATTCCTTGCTGTAGGCGATGATCTCTTCTTCCGGCAAACCTTCACGGAGAACATAATTGTATTTCACTTCAGGAAGTTCACCAGAGTGCATCTTGCGATTGATCAACGTACAGATGTTTTCCATATCGATCTGGACACGCTTCAGGACATTCTGTGCCGTCTCTTCCTCGTTCACCTGGTAAGCCAACGTGTCGCCCATCGGAATAGCAGACGGGAAATAAGGACTGAAATAAGCGTGCATGATCATCACTTCGGCTCCGACTTTATGGGCATAGTTGATTCCCAATTCACACGCTTTGACAGAATAGTCGGAAAAGTCTATCGGTATCAATATCTTCTTCTCCTGTGGACCGGCTTTTTCCTCTTGTTCGGCATCCTCGTTAAGCCATTTACTGTCTTCGATGATACGCAAGGCATGAGGCAGATCGCTTTCTTTAATTCGCACACGTACACCAGCCGAAACTACCGGTTGGATTTGGTTTACATTGTGTATGTAGACTTCAATCCCCTCTGTTTCAAGCATCGTTTTGAGAATCTGGGCTTTCTCGAACGTGTGAATCGCTAACGTTACTAATTTATCTTCCATACTCGTGTGTTTTTATAAATTAAACAATCGGAAATCACTAAATGTTGAGTAAACAAAAAATCCCACAGCGTCTTTTTAGATTCAGCTATGGGATTTCTTTGTAAAATGAATTTCTTTACGCTTGCTGTGCTTCCGATACTTCTTCGTTTTCAGCGAGTATCTGCAAAGCACGTTCGAATATTGTGGTATCGTCCAATACTACTAAACCTCCGTCAGGTCCCGGTTCAATATGTATTCCACAACTTTTGCCATCTTTAAAATTATGCCCACCGAAATAGTTGCGAACTGTTTCAACAGAGATTCCCAGCTCATCAGCAATACGGTGAGTGCTTCCGTCAGGCAGACTGTCTTTCAGTCTGCGAAGTTCATTAAATGTAATAGTTTTTGTCATGGCTTCCTTATTTTGAAGGTTAATTACTTTGTTTTATTTCGTGCCACTAACTTAGTCATTATAAATTACAGCGACAAAATTATTCCGTGTAAATAAATATGCTTTACGACATGTATCATTTTTGCAGGCAAGCCACAAGCGGTACATTAAAAATGATAATAATAAGGATCGTCACATATATTGCATAGACAATGAGACGGATACGTTTCTTCGAATACAGCGGTTCCCGGTTATTCACCTCCACAGGAAGTAACTTCGAACGGCTGAAAGAATAGAGCTTGTAGACCAGATAACCGAAGAACACACCCGAAACGGCACCCGGCACGATATCCGAAATGAAATGGACTCCGAGATAAACCCGCGTATAAGCGGTAAGAACCGCCCAGAAAAAAATCGTCCAGCCAAACAGTTTATCCCGCATGATCAATGCCATAAGAGTCGCAAAACCGAAAGCGTTCGCAGCATGGCTGGAGATAAACCCGTAAAGTCCCCCCCGGTATCCGAAAACAATTTTCACCTGGTCCATAAAATCAGGATGGTGAGTCGGACGGAAACGGGTAAAAATAGGCTTACAGACATGAGAGGCAAACTGGTCGCACAGCGTAACGACCAATACGATCGCCAACAGAACCAATAACGACTCGCGCCAGTTCTTTTTATAAATCAAAACCAGCAGAATCAAAAAGGCTAACGGCAGCCAAACTGCCTTTCCTGTGAAAATCCACATAAAACGATCCAGAAAAGCAGAGTCGCTGCCGTTAAGCGCAAAGAACGCATCGCGTTCGTAAATTAGTATTTTTTCAATCATATAACTTCAATGTCTTTGCTCGGCATCCATCCAACATTTCCATCTTCCATTTCTATTTCATTCCAGTCTCCCAACTTGCTTTTGATAGAAACCTTTGTTCCTTCATGCAGAATAAACAAGTCGGTTCCACTTGCATCGGGAGAACTTTTCACTGTCACGGTCGGAGCAAACACGATTGCACTCTTCCGGTTTACCAGCTCGTCCTTCTGGTTCCCGGCAAAGATATTGGCAAAGATGACCAACACCAAGAATACCAGCCCCAAATAGAACCCGATTTTTTTCAAATGAATCCATTTGGAGAAGAAGAACAGGATCAGGCAGCCGATAAAAAGGATAAAACAAACGATACCGGTCTGCGCCCATGAATCGGCAGCCCCCATATTTTGAACCTTGTCGAACCAACGGTGGAGGAAGAAATCGCCCACCGGTTCGATCTTGTCGACAGACTTCTGACGTGCCAACTGCAAGTTGAAACGGATATCCCCATCCCCCGGATCCAGTAGCAAAGCCCGCTCGTAGTTCAAGATGGCCGGAGCAATCTTGTTCTCCTTATAATAAGCGTTCCCTAAATTATAGTAAATTTCGGCCGATTCACCATGAGTCTTCAGAAGCCCTTCGTAGAGTTCGATAGCCTTGCCATAATCTTCTTTCGTATAGGCAACTTCCGCTTCTTTGATCGCTGCCTCCTGAGCAAACGCTCCTATGGCAACAAATTGAACCAGGAGAAAGAATACGATCTTTTTCATATTTATATTCATCTTCATCGCGTTACTTTTTAATTGTATTTTCCATTTTGCCAATGGCATCCACTGTCAGTTCATATAACTTATCCATCGCATCCGAAGCCTGTGCCGGAGCATAGCGGGCAAACTCGCAAGTGTTCAGGATATCCATAAATTCTTTGATCAAAGCGTCGTCCACACCATATTTCGCCAGTTCCGTTTCGACATTATCCTTTGTCAGGTTGGCCTGCGGGATACTCAACTTGTCGCTCAGGTAGCCCCACAAGGCACGAAGCACTTCGTCATAGAATTCTTCTTTCTTGTTTTCCTTCATCAGCTTGCCGGCATTTTTCAAACGTCTTACCGCCATCTTATTGGCTTTCTTTGTTCGAACCAATGCCAAGTTGGAATTCTCTTTCACCTGCTTACGGTAGATGAAGAAGAAGACAACGAATAGGATTGCCGGGATCAGATAGCACATATAGTACATGAATGAACCGAAGAACAGTTCATTATTCGGAACGAAATGAATGTCGTTCACCTTCAGGTAACGGATATCCTTACCCAGGTATTTAACACTTTCCTTATTGCTGAAGTTAGAAACGACAGGAGATGATCCTCCCCCCTTACCTTGCTCTACATGCAGTTTGTACGGTTCGGATGTAATCGTCTTATAAGAACCTGTCTTGGTATCGAAATAAGAGAATGCGACAGCCGGAATTTCGAAATCACCTGCGTAACGCGGGATTGCCATATATTCGATCGTCTTCGTACCGGAAGATCCGGCCGTAGTAGTCTTGATGTCCACTTCTACCTTCGGATCGTACACGTCGAAATCGTTCGGGAAAGCCACTTCCGGATTCTTTATCAGTTTAATGTTTCCATTACCGGAAATCTTCACCTTCACAGTAACAGCATCGTCTGTCTTTACATTATTGGAACTGATGCTGGATGTCATTGTAAAATTACCTACCGCACCGGAGAATGAAGCCGGCTTACCCGACGGCAACGGTTTAACATCGATTGTTACAGGAGGAGTAGTCAGTTCTTTCTTTACATCTATATAAGACGAAGAACCGAAGAAATCGTCGAATACGCTGGTTCTCTGTCTGGCCGGTCCAGGCACACGCAAAACAATATCCAATTTCCCGGAAGGAATCGTAATCTTCCCTGAACGTTGAGGATACAACACCGTTTGTTTTATAATAGCAGTCCCGTAATTCTTTCCCTTATAGTTTTCCATTACCAGCTGCTTATTTTGCGGCAGCTCTACCTCTTGGGCAAGAAAACCCGTAAATTCGGGGAACTTAGGCTGATCAATCCCTCCGATATCTTTTCTTACATACAATTTAAACGTAACCAAAATGCCTTCCTGTTCATACACATTCCGTTTAGAAACATCGATTGTCAGAAAAGCATCGTCCTTACTGATTCCGGTACCGGTCGAACCACCTTTGGTTGCCTCTTCCGCCTTATCGGGAGGAAGCACTTTTATCACTAATGCGTTAGACGTGTAATTAGCGCCTTTGACCTTGATTGTTGCCGGTGCGATATTGAAAGTACCCTCTTTCTTCGGTTGGAGGATATAGGTAAACGTCAATGATGTTTCGGTTGTCATTTTACCGTTAATAATCTGGGTACTCATATTTGTGGAAGTAGACGGACCTATCAATACCTCGAAGTCCGGTATTTCCGGTACACGTATATCTTTACCTTCCGCATTCACCGTGTACGACAATCTGAAAGTTTCTCCCATAACAACAGCTTCCGGAGCAGAAGCCTTGAACGTTACATCCGCCGCTCTGGCTACCACTCCGAAAGTTGCAAAGAGAACAAATAAGAAAACTAATTTCCTCATTCCTCAATCCTTATTTTTTAATTTTTAATTCTTAATTCTTAATTTGTCAACTACCACTCTTTATCCGTGCGACGGCGCTGTTGCTGTTGAGCCTGCGCTTTCTTCACCTTTTCCTGAGTGTCTTTTTCATCCTGCAGGAAGGCATCCAACATCTGCTGAGCGTTATCTTTGCTCATCTGTTCTTGCTGTTGCGGTTGTTGCTCCTGTGTCTTATCCTGCTTCTTATCATCCTGCTGTTGTTGCTGATCCTGATTCTGCTGCTGTTGATCCTGTTTATCCTGATCTTCCTTCTTATCCTCGTTCTGATCCTGATTTTGATCTTCATTCTGCTGATTCTGTTGATCCTGCAACAATTTTTGTGCCAAAGCCAAATTATAACGTGTCTCATCATCTTTCGGGTTCAGACGCAAAGATTGTTTGTAAGCTTCGACACTTTTGGCATACTCTTTGCTCTGCATGCCAATATTTCCGACATTATGATAAATTTCCGCCAAGCGAGCTTTGCCTTCGGGCGTTTCAATCATCTTCTCCCCCTGTCCGGCTATCAGTTGGTACTGCTCGGCAGCTTCAGGGAATTTCTTCTGTTTATACAGGGCATTCCCCAGGTTATAAGTCCCCTCGGATGAACGCGGGTTCACCTCCAAGCTTTTCCGGTAGGCGATTTCTGCCTCGGTAAACTTTTCCGTCTCATAAAGTTTATTCCCCTCCCGCACATTCTTACGCTCCGCTTTCTGGGCCAACACGGCTCCAGAACAGAACATAAATGCCGCCATCCATATAATCGATTTTCGCATACGTTTCATCTTATCCATAGCATTAAGAGAATAATTTTACTTTTCTGAATATACGGTTCTTGCGATCCAGCGTCATGAAATCCACCAAAAGCAGAATCAATGCGATCCAGGCAAACGTCTGGAAACGTTCGTCATATTCCGAATAGACTTTGCTGTCCAGTTCCGATTTATTCATTTTATCGATCTCTTTTTGAAGTGCACGAAGCGCAGAATTGGTGTTGTCGGCCCGGACATACGTCCCATGACCGGCAGCCGCAATCTCTTGGCACATCTCTTCATTCAGTTTCGTGATCACCACATTTCCATCCTTGTCCTTCATGTAGTTGTTGCTACCGTCCACCGGGATCGGAGAACCTTTCGGATCACCCATACCGACAATGTTTACATGAATACCTTTTTCTGCTGCTGCGGCAGCTGCTTTCACGGCATCGTCTTCGTGGTTCTCACCATCGGTAATCAGGATAATCGCCTTGTCAGATGTCTCGCTCGGCGTAAAGGAACGTACAGCCAGGTTGATGGCAGCCCCGATAGCCGTACCTTGTGTCGACACCATCGACGGGTTGATGGATGAAAGGAACATCTTGGCCGAGACATAATCGGATGTGATAGGGAGCTGCGTGAAAGCATCTCCTGCGAAAACGATCAGTCCGACCTTATCATTCGAAAAGCCGTCGGTCAGTTTGGACAACATCTGTTTGGCTTTGGACAAACGATCGGGCGAAACATCTTCCGCCAACATCGAATTGGATACGTCCAGACAAACCATGATCTCCACTCCCTGACGCTTCACTGTCTCCAGTTTGGAACCGAACTGTGGCCCGGCCATAACTATGATAACCATCGTAATGGCTCCGAACAACAGCCAAAACTTCAGATGCTGACGTTTGGGAGAAACCTCCGGCATCAACTCTGCCAACAATTCAGGATTACCATATTTCTTTATTGCCTTCTTCTTCAAGACGATTGCATACACATAGAATGCAACCAGTACGGGAAGCAAGAAGAGCAAGTATAAAAAGTCCGGATGTGCAAAACGAAACATAAGCCTTTTATATTTACGGTATATTTCTTAACAATGTATTTCTCAATAATATCTCGACCAGCAACAGTGAGAACAGCAGGATCGCCCAATTCTTGTACTCTTCCTGCTTTTTACTATATTCCTGTACGCTGATCTTTGTCTTCTCCATCTTGTCGATTTCCGAATAGATCTCCTTCAGACTGGCGTTGTCCGTCGCACGGAAATATTGCCCGCCGGTCGTAGCTGCGATCTGTTTCAGAGTCGGTTCGTCGATCTCCACATCGACATCCATATACTGGACACCGAAAGCGGTCTGGAACGGATAAGGCGCCTTGCCCTGCGTTCCGACACCGATCGTATAAACACGTACGCCGAACGTCTTGGCAATCTCGGCAGCCGTCACCGGAGCGATCTCGCCCTGGTTGTTTACACCATCCGTCAACAGGATAATAACCTTCGACTTGGCCTGGCTGTCCTTGATACGGCTGACAGCATTCGCCAACCCCAGACCGATCGCCGTCCCATCCTGGATGATACCCGGCTGGACATCCTTGAAGAGGTTCAACAGGACCGTATGGTCCGTCGTCAACGGACATTGCGTGAAACTCTCCGCCGCAAATACGACCAACCCGATATTATCGTTCGGACGGCCGTTGATAAAAGCGGACGCCACATCTTTGGACGCTTCCAGACGATTCGGTTTCAAGTCCTGCGCCATCATACTGGTCGAGATATCCATTGCCAGCACGATGTCGATACCTTCCGTCGAAGAGTTCTGCCAACTGTTGGTCGACTGCGGACGCGCCAATATCACGATAAGGACAGCCACCGCCGCCATACGCAAGATGAAAGGGACATGCCTGAGCCAGACTTTCCAGGAGCTTGCTCCCGGAGCATCGAAACCTTCCGTAGACGATACCTGCAAACTTGCCTGATTCTTGCTCAGTTTGTAGACGTACCATCCGATCATCGGGATCAGCAATAATAACAAATACAGATATGTAGGATTTGCAAATATCATCTTATTCTTTACTTATATTTGAATCATTCTTTTCTACAGGCTTTACTTCACCTTCCACCTTTTCACCTTCTCCGGGAACGGGAATCTCTTCCATCTTCGTCTGGTTAATGAACAAATAAGCGTTCATCAAGCTCAAATCGTTTTCATCGGGCAGCGGATTCATCTTCGCGAACTTCACGAAATCAGCCAGTTGCATGATCTGTTTCAGGCTTTCATAGACAGAAGTCGCTTCTTCCTGCTTGCGGATGATATCAAGTATCTCACCGGAAGTCATTTCCATCGCATTGATACCGAAACGATCCACAATATAACGGCGCAACGTATCCGTAATCAAGGTATAATACTCCTTGCTGCGCCCCTGTTGCCAGAGTTTCTGCTGCTTGATCTCGTCGAGTTCCTTGATCGCCTGTTCGTGAGGCGGAAGTTTCGGTTCCGGCTTCTTGAACGGCAGGATGGATTGACGGTTACGCATACGTTTGATCACGTAGGCAACCACACAAATCAGGAACAGAGTCAGCAACACGCCGAATATCCAGGGATAGTAATCGGCCAATACAAAAGGCGGCTTCCAGACGCTTTTGATATCGTAAAACTCCTCCGGTTTGTCAGCATTGACAGGAACTGTCGACACCTTCAAGGCCACCTGGTTGGAGTAAACGGTATCCGCCCCGTCGATCACCATGAATGGAGGCAACAGATAAAGGGAAGAGTCGAAAGAGGTCACCAGCAAGTCCTGCTTGATCAGCAGGCGGTCGTTTTCGATCAAGGTGGAGTCCGCTTTCGGAATTTCCAGCACCTCCACTCCTGCCATCAACGTGTCACGCGGGATGACAAGCTGGACAGCCTTATCTTTGTCTGTCGTTACCGTCAAATGTAAAACAGTCTGCTCTCCGATCAGTATAGCAGCAGAATCGACACGGACGTCAACGAGTGCCTGCTGCGCATACGCATTCCCACCGGACAGGAACGTTCCACCGGCAAGTGCAAGTAACAGAATGCTTTTCTTTATTAATTTCATTTGTTTGCTTTAATTACGTTTGTCAAAAAGAGCAATCAATGCTTTCACATAATCATCTTCCGTACGGACGGAGACCGAATCGACACGACATTTCTTAAACGAATCGCTCATAGCAGCCTGCCGGCGGTCCCACCATTCCTTGTAGGCGGCCCGTACACGGGCGGAAGAACTGTCTATCCAGCGTTCCTGTCCGGTCTCCGCATCCTTGATCTTCATCAACCCTACAGCCGGTAATTCCGTCTCGCGGCGGTCATACACCTGTATGGCCACCACGTCATGTTTGCGGTTGGCGATGGTCAAGGCATCTTTGAAACCATCCTTGTCGATAAAGTCGGAGATCAGGAAAGCCGTACAGCGCTTCTTGATCGCATTGGTCAGATATTTCAATGCCTGTGCAATATTGGTCTGTTTTTTATCCGGCTGGAAGTCGATCAGTTCGCGAATGATATACAAGATATGTTTCTTCCCTTTCTGGGGAGGAATAAACTTCTCGATCTTGTCGGAGAAGAACACCACGCCAATCTTGTCGTTGTTCTGGATAGCCGAAAAGGCTAATGTCGCAGCGATCTCCGTAATGACTTCTTTCTTCATTACATTCACAGAACCAAAGTCCCTACTCCCCGACACGTCGATCAGCAACATCACCGTCAGCTCCCGTTCTTCTTCAAACACCTTCACGTAGGGGCGGACATAACGGGCGGTCACGTTCCAGTCGATATCGCGGATATCATCTCCGTATTGATACTCGCGCACTTCGCTAAACGCCATACCACGCCCTTTGAACGCAGAATGGTATTGTCCTGCAAAAATATTGCGGGACAAGCCACGCGTCTTTATCTCAATCCGTCGAACCTTCTTTAATAGTTCACTTGTTTCCATATTATTCAGTTGAAAGTTGAGAGTTGAAAGTTGAAAGTTAATAAGAGAGCTAAAAACGGGCTGCTTACGCAACTTTCAACTCTCAACTTTCAACTTTCAACTATTTAGGGGACTTCGACTTTGTTCAGAATTTCGCTGATCACCTCTTCGGATGTCAGGTTATTGGCTTCCGCTTCGTAGCTCAAACCGATACGGTGACGCATCACGTCGTGACATACGGCACGGATATCTTCGGGGATCACATACCCTCTGCGTTTGATAAAGGCATACGCACGGGCGGCCAGCGCCAAACTGATGGATGCACGCGGAGAGGCACCGAAAGAGATCATGTTAGACAGGTTTGCCAAACCATGTTCCTGCGGGAAGCGGGTAGCAAACACGATATCTACGATATAGCGTTCGATCTTTTCGTCCAGATAAACCTCACGGACCACCTTGCGGGCTTCGAGGATCTCCTCTTTCGTCAGGATCGGTTTGATATCCGGCTTCACTCCGGAGATATTCTGACGGATAATCAGCTTTTCCTCTTCTTTCTTCGGATAGTTGATGATGACCTTCAGCATGAAACGGTCTACCTGTGCTTCAGGCAACGGATAGGTTCCTTCCTGCTCGATCGGGTTCTGGGTTGCCATTACCAGGAAAGGAGACGGCAACTTGTATGTATTTTCGCTGATTGTCACCTGGCGTTCCTGCATCGCTTCCAGAAGGGCGCTCTGCACCTTTGCCGGAGCACGGTTGATTTCATCCGCCAATACAAAATTAGCGAAGACGGGACCTTGTTTGACTTGGAATTCTTCGCTTTTCTGACTATAGATCATTGTACCGATCACGTCAGCCGGCAGCAAGTCCGGCGTAAACTGAATACGGCTGTATTTCGCATCGATCAATGATGCCAGTGTCTTAATAGCCAATGTCTTTGCCAATCCCGGCACACCTTCCAGCAGGATATGGCCATCTGAAAGCAGACCGATCAATAACGATTCAACCAAATGTTTCTGTCCAACAATTACCTGGTCCATACCCATCGTAATCATGTTCACAAACGAACTTTTACTTTCAATTCGCTCGTTCAACTCACGAATGTCTACTGTCTGACTCATAGATTTTCTTCAATTATATTGTTATTATTTTTACTTGCTTTTTTAAGATGCACAAAATTAGAAATGTTAAATTCGTATCCTGCACTTTCGCAGTTAAATAATACTAACCTGCGCAGAACTATTTTGTTTTATTTTACTTAAAAGGGAGAGTTTTCGTTACAGTTTGCCACTCAGTATCTCAGTCTGGCGGGCAGCGGCTTTTTCGACGGAAGAACGGTCACGACGGTCGATGCCATACGTTTCCGGTGCAGGCACTTCGATCACAGTGCCGATAGGCACGTTATTCGGGTCTTTAATGATGGCTTTGTTATATTCATACAGATATACCCAGAACAATTTGCTCCCGTAATATTTCAACGAGATCAGCGTCAGGCGGCTTCCCGGCTCGATCTTGACACGGGCAATGACTTTAGGCGAAGCAGTTTCAGACTTTACCTTCATATCCGGTGAACCGGCATGAGGAGCCAATACAGGCTCTTCTGTTTCCGGAGAACTCATATCCGGCAATTTAGAAAGCGTGTCTTCCGGTAAAGGAGCGGCATCATCCCTGACCACAACAGTATCTTCCCTCAAAGAGATGGAATCTCCTACAGCAGCACGATTCTTCCAAACAGCCACTTTCTTTTTTAAATCAAGCATATCCTTGGCTTCTTTGGAAAAAAAGAAAACATTCAAGGACAAACAAAGACCAAAACAGGCCAGAAAGATAACAATCACCCAAATAATCAATTTCAGTTTATTCCGGGACATATCCACACCTACGCTTGTTTCCGAATAGCGAGCTACTTCATCCTCTTCTTCTTTAACGGAGCAAACGGGTTGGTCTACTACCGGTATCTCCCGGGCTTCTTCAAATGTTTCAGAAGTTTTTTCAAGGCTTTCAGCAGGTTTCAATATATCAGGAGTTTCTGACACCTCAGTAGTTTCCGAGACTCCCTGACTCCCTGCATCTTCTGAAGCTTCCTGGATTTCAGGAGTATCAAGAGCCTCTTCTTCCTGAAGCAAACGATTTTCTTCAGGTATCACCTCCTCGACCGATTCATCTTCCGTTTCTTTTATTTCCGGTTCATCCGACACGATATCCATATCGGTAAAATCGACATTCTCGCCCAGTTCGGTCGTTTCAAAAAAAGAGAACGGCTTATTGACAAGCTCCCGCAGTTCCTTATCCGGCAGAAAGGAAAACTTATAATGTTCCGGGATTACAAAACGTTCACCCGTATTCACATGGATGCTTTCACGCTTCTCCACCGGAATAATTTTAAAAGTGCCGAGACCTTTGACCTTTACCAGCTTATCCGTATAGACACCTTCCGATACAACCGCTATGAATTCCCTCAAAAAGCGCTCGGAACTATTCTTGTCCTTGCCTGTATATTCGGCCAACAGACCGGCTAAATCCTGTATCGTCAGCCGGTTATTCATGGTCGCCTAATTCTTTTAGTTTATTCTTGACAGTCGTTCCGGGTTTAAACACCGGAACGAGCTTGGGAGGGACTAAATACCGTTTGCCGTTTGAAGGATTGACCGAGATCCGTTCCGCTTTCTTTTTCACCTCGAATTGGCCGAAACCCTGCAAATAGATGGTGTCGTTGTCTACCAGACGCGAACTGACGACGGAACTCAGGACAGAAAGCGTTTCGGCGACTTCCTGTGCAGTCCAGCCCATACGAGCGGCAAGTTCAGTAACCAGTTCCTTATTTTTCATATCCGCGTCCATTAATAGATTATGCAGCTATATTAGTTATTTTTTCGTAAACCGACAAACATCTTTGCAGTTTTTATATCAAATTAAAGTACGCTTCCATACAGGTCGAAAGCCTGTGCATCGTCAATCCGTACGTTATAAAACGTTCCGGGGATCAACGGCTTCTCTTTGGAAACAAGAATCTCCGGATCGACCTCCGGTGAATCGAATTCCGTACGGCCGACATAGAAGTCGTCTTCCTCCCGATCGATCATCACCTTGAATTCCTTTCCGATCTTGGAGCCGTTCACTTCGGCCGAAATACCTTCCTGTATGCGCATCAGATAGTCCAACCGGTCTTGTTTGACGTCCGGATCGATATCATCGGTATAATATTTAAACGAATAGGTTCCTTCCTCATGGCTGTAAGCAAAGGCGCCCATACGTTCGAAACGGGCTTCCTTTACGAATTCGACCAGCTCTTCAAAATCCTGCTCGGTTTCCCCCGGATGGCCGACCATCAAGGTTGTACGCAGATGGATGCCGGGAACTTCCTCCCGCATCCGGCGTATCAAGGCATACGTTTCTTCTTTCGTGATGTTACGGCGCATTTTCTTCAACATCGGGTCACTGATATGTTGAAGGGCGATATCCATATATTTGCAGACATTATCGCGTTCGCGCATCACCCTGAGCAAATCATAAGGGAAATGGGACGGATAGCCATAATGCAAGCGAATCCATTCCACTCCCGGAATATCAGAGATGCGCTCCACCAGTTCCGGCAACGCATGGCGTTTATACAGATCCAAACCATAATAGGTCAAATCCTGAGCGATCACCTGAAATTCTTTCACACCCTGTTTCACCAGCAGGCGGACTTCTTTCTCGATTTCTTCCATCGGTATGGACTGGTAACGCCCCGTACTGATCGGAATGGCGCAATACGAACAGGTGCGGTCACACCCTTCGGCGATCTTCAGGTAGGCATAGTGCCGGGGAGTCGTCAAAACACGGTCGGCAGCCAATTCCCGGTGGTAGGATTTACCCAAATCGTTCAACAGTTCTTTCCAATTGAACTTTCCATAGAAACGATCGACTTCCGGTAACTCATTTTCCAAGTCTTTCAGGAACCGTTCGGAAAGACATCCCATGACAAACAATTTACCGATCTTCCCTTTCTTCTTGGCCTCTCCCAGATCGAGTATCATATTAATCGACTCTTCCTGGGCATCTCCGATGAAACCGCAGGTATTCACAACAACGATTTCACCGTTAATCTTATGGGGGTCATGTTCGACGGTATATCCGTTCGCTACGAACTGGCGCATAAGTTGCTCCGAATCCACCAGGTTCTTTGAACATCCCAGCGTTATAATATCTACCTTATTTTTCCTCATATATTATGGTACAACTCCCTTTATTCTCCGAAAAGGGAGTTTACAAATTCTTTTCTATTGAAAACCTGGAGATCCTCTATTCCTTCTCCCAAGCCGATGTATTTGACAGGGATACGGAAATGATCCGAAATACCGATCACGACGCCACCTTTGGCTGTTCCGTCCAGTTTGGTAACCGCCAAAGCATTCACCTCGGTTGCAGCCGTAAACTGCTTGGCTTGTTCAAATGCGTTTTGTCCGGTAGAACCGTCCAATACCAACAAGACTTCGTGCGGTGCATCGGGAACCACTTTCTTCATCACATTCTTGATCTTGGTCAGCTCGTTCATCAGATTGATCTTGTTATGCAGGCGACCGGCGGTATCGATGATCACCACATCCGCCCCGTTCGCCTTTGCCGAACTCAACGTGTCAAATGCCACTGAAGCAGGGTCAGAACCCATCTTTTGCTTCACGATAGGCACTCCTACCCGTTCGCTCCAAATCACCAATTGCTCTACAGCTGCGGCGCGGAACGTATCGGCTGCTCCCAAATACACATTTTTACCGGCCTTCTTGAACTGATAAGCCAGTTTGCCGATCGTGGTCGTCTTGCCTACCCCGTTCACGCCTACGACCATGATGACATACGGCTTCTTGTCTTCCGGAACCGTAAACGACTCCAGGTCTTCCGTATGATTTTCTGTAAGCAGGGAAGCGATCTCTTCACGCAGGATCGCTGTCAGCTCACTGGTCGTCACGTATTTGTCTCTGGCTACGCGGTCTTCGATACGGGATATGATTTTCAGTGTAGTATCTACTCCGACATCGGAAGTAATCAGTACTTCTTCCAGATTGTCCAGGACTTCGTCGTCCACCTTGCTTTTACCGGCAATGGCTCTGGTAATCTTAGAAAATACATTTTCTTTTGTCTTAGATAACCCCTTGTCCAGAGTTTCCTTTTTTTCCTTACTGAAAAAGCTAAAAATACCCATACCTTAATTTATTTTTGTTCTTCTTTTGAATGAGTGCGCTAAATTACTAAATAATTGACAATTGACAATTGACAATTGACAATTTTATTTGTCACACTCTTTAATTGTCAATTGTCAATTGCTTCAGTCCATTCTCCCCTTATAGTCTTCGTAACCGAACTCCTTGTACATCACGAGCCGGTCTTCCTTGCTCCACAAAGCCAAAGAAGGATGCGGAATTCCGTTGAACATGGTCGTCTTGACAACGGTATAATGGATCATATCTTCGAATATCAATTTATCACCTACTTTTAATGGCTGCTCAAAAGACCAGTCGCCCATATAATCTCCGCTCAGGCAACTGTTGCCCCCGATACGATAGGTCGGCTTCCCCTCTTCCGGCTCCATAGCCCCGCGAATCACCGGCTTATAAGGCATCTCCAGACAATCCGGCATATGGCAAGTGAAAGAGGCGTCTATAATCGCAGTCTTGATGCCATGATTCTCCACGATATCCACCACCGTCGTCAGCAGGAACCCGGTTTGCCAGGCAAACGCACTTCCTGGCTCCATGATGATTTCGAGATTCGGATACTTGGCTTTGAACGACTGCAACAGACCGATCAGATGCTCCGTGTCATAGCCTTTTCGTGTCATCAGATGTCCGCCTCCCATATTCAACCATTTGATATGTGGCAGGAAACGGCCGAAACGTTTTTCGACCTCTCCCAACGTCTTTTCCAAATCATATGAACTCGATTCGCAAAGCGTATGAAAATGCAAGCCTTCGATACCGTCGGGCAACTTGTCGCCCAAAAGGTCGCTGACCACTCCCATCCGGGAACCCGGCGCACAAGGATTATACAAATCCGTTTCGACATCCGAATATTCCGGATTGATGCGCAGGCCGCACGATACCCGGTTTCCGTCTGCCTTCACCATCGGATAGAAACGTTCGAACTGCGTGAGCGAATTGAACGTCACATGGCTGCTGTATCTCAAGATCTCCGGGAAATCCGCTTCCGTATAGGCCGGCGAATAGGTATGTGCCTGGCTCCCCATCTCTTCAAAAGCCAGCCTGGCCTCGAACTTTGAACTTGCTGTCGAATACGGGATATATTCACGCACGATCGGAAATGCTTTCCACATTGCAAATGCCTTAAAAGCCAGGATTATATTAACTCCCGCCTTCTCCTTCACACTTTTGATCAGTGATAAATTACGGCGGAGCAATTTTTCTTCCATCACATAACAAGGGGATGGTATCATATTGAAGTCTATCATCCGGTAAGTATTCTATTTAGTATATATGTGCAAAGGTACTAAATAAAAAGCGAAAAACAAGAGAGAGGCTTATTGTCTCCTCCTCCCTTATTGTACTTTTCTGAAAAATACCCGTTAGTCTAAATCGAAACACACAAGCATGAAAATCGATTTTCATACCCATGAAAACGAAATTTCCCGCAAGGGTAATATTTTTTAATAATCCAACACATACTATAACATTGACTATCAATATATTGCAAAACAACTGCTTTTAGAGGGGTTATTGTATGTTTTAACATTTCAAAATAGATATTCTTCCCGTTATTCTCCGCAATACCGGAAGCAAGGAGGCAAACGGCCTCCCAAACGCCTCTTTCCTCTTCATTAACAATTATTATAACAAAACGCACGCTGTCGTCTACTAAAATAAAGTAGATTTGCGAAAAGATAGTAAATTGAAATTCAAAAAACAACAAGACAATGGAAAGACTGACAGCACAAGAAGAAAGTGTAATGTTGTATATCTGGAAATTAGGATCGTGTTTCATCCGTGACATACTGAACGAAATGCCCGATCCGAAACCGCCCTATACCAGCGTGGCATCGGTGGTCCGGAATCTTGAAAAAAAGAAGTATGTCACCCCGAAAAAATTCGGAACGATCACCCTCTTCTCTCCACGTGTGAAAGAAGCGGAATATAAGCGTACCTTCATGTCGAATGTCGTACAAAATTATTTCACCGGTTCTTATAAGGAAATGGTTTCCTTCTTCGTCCGTGACCGTAAATTATCCAAAAGCGATTTACAGGACCTGATGGACCAGATCGAAAAAGAAGAATAATCAATTATAAAGATATCAATATGATAACTCCGATACTTATCTATTTTCTAAAGGTAAATCTGGCGTTGGCATTTTTATATATCTGTTATCGCCTCTTATTCCGTGACGATACGTTCTTCAGGCTTCGCAGAGGGGTGTTATTGTCGATTTACCTGATCGCATTCCTTTATCCTTTACCGGATTTAAGCGGCTGGTTGTCCACCCAGACAAGCGTAGCGGGTATAGTCGGCTACTATTCGGGGTTACTACCTAAGGAAACAATCCTGACGGCAAGCAATGAAATAGCCGCCTCCGACTGGAAAGAAGCCGGACTCAAGGTTATGCAAGTTATCTGGCTGGCAGGAGCCGGCCTGTTGCTGTCCAGGTGTCTGGCAGAGCTGTTCACTGTTTCTCGTTTACACCGGAAATGTAGGAAAATCACTTTGAACGGCACCGAAGTTTGTATCCTTCCGGAAGCGGAAGCCTCCTACTCTTTTTTCGGCTGGATTTTCATTTCACCCGATCCGCATCGACGGGAAAAGCTTGATGACATTTTGATCCATGAACAAACACACGTCCGCCAATGGCATTCGATCGACATGATGGCCAGTGAAATCGTCTGTATCGCCTGCTGGATAAATCCGTTTGCCTGGTGGCTAAAGAAAGAGATCGGTATCAACCATGAATTTATCGCAGATGAACAGGTCATGCTTGCCGGATTCGACAAAAAAGAATACCAGTACCATCTGATCGGAGTAAAACATCCCAATACGGCTATTGCAAATTTATATAACAATTTCAGTGTCTTACCACTTAAAAAGAGAATTACTATGTTAAACAAAAAAAGGACGAACAACGCCAGAAAAGTGAAATACCTGGCACTGGTTCCAATGGCCGCAGGCTTGCTATTGCTCAATAATATCGATGCGATGGCACGTGTATTGAATGAAAAGGTAGCAGAGGTTATCCAACAACCTACTGTTCTCGCCACCACTACTGTTTCCAAAATGGAAGCAGCCAATCCGCTTCCACCGGAAAAAGACAAGATTTATGACACATGTGATATCATGCCGGAATTTCCGGGTGGGCAAAGTGCATTATTGCAGTTTCTTGCTAAAAGCATAAAATATCCGGCAGAAGCCCAGCAACAGGGAAAACAGGGAAAAGTAGTCGTCACATTCGTTATCGAAAAAGACGGAAGTATTACAAACGCCAAAGTGACACAGGCTTTATATCCCTCATTGGACGAAGAATCCTTACGGGTTGTCAAGTCGATGCCCAAATGGACTCCGGGAAAGATGAAAGGTGGGAAAGCCGTCCGCGTACAATACACGGTCCCGTTAACTTACCGATTGCAGTAGCCTGACAGTATTTCCCTTTTTGAGCAGGACACAAAAAGGCATGCAATCTTCAAAAATGCTGCCAGGCGATAAACGAAGATCACATGCCCCACGCTCCTCTCGAAGAGGGAGATATTTTTTATAAATTTCTATCCTTCCAGCGCTTGCCAGCAGGAGTATGCAAAAAAATATAAAAACCAACCGTCACAACGGCCAAAAGCCCGAATGTAAATATAGCATTCATAACTTATGATTTTAAAATGTTAATACTTATTCCAAAAAGTCCAATCCCTATTACTAATCCCAAAACAATAACAATTATCCATTTGGGATCCGTTTCCTGAAAGAAAGAGATGCCACCTCCTAATACCATCGCCGTAAAAGTGAGCTTCGACAAATCGCAAAAATATTTTGCCATCATCTCTTTTTTAACCCTTTTCATCTCTCTCAAAGCCTTCAAAGCCTCTTGTTGTTCCATGAATTTCCCCATAATTAAGTCTTTTATTCGTTAATGCCTCAAAGATAGGAGATTCATTCTGGAATATCAATTGATTCAGCCGATTTATTCGATAATTGTCAAGCGTGCAAACTTCAAAAGCAGTTGTTTTTGACCGAAATGGGCAAACGAAACGGTTGCTTTCGCATTACCGCCTTCTCCTTCAATGGCAGTCACCTCACCTTCCCCGAAACGATCGTGCCGGACTTTAGCCCCGACATACAATCCTGACAGATCAGACGTCGAAACAGAAGAGGGAGACGAAGAAGCCACTTCCATCCGTGTCAGACGTGCCTGCCGTCCGACTGCCTGAGCGACCGGAGAGACATAAGCATCCTCTTCCATTGCCTTCGGTTGGCGGAAAGGAGAGGAAAAAGCCGAAGAACGACGGGTGCCGGCAAATGAACCATCAGTAGCAACATCTGCCGACGCATAAATATATTTGGTATCGATATCTCTCAAGAAGCGGCTGGGCGAACACATCGCACTCTGGCCATTACGGTAACGGCTTTTGGCATATGTCAGCACACAATTTTCCTCCGCACGGGTAATAGCGACGTAGAAAAGGCGGCGTTCTTCCTCCACCGCCCTCGGATTGTCTTTCGACATGGCAGAAGGGAACAGGTCCTCTTCCAACCCGACAACGAAAACATTCCGGAACTCCAAACCTTTGGCTGCATGCACCGTCATCATTGTCACCTTGTTTGCCTGTTCTTCCTTATCGTTATCCTGATCTGTCAATAACGACACCTCAGACAGGAAGTCGGCAAGCGATACATGCTCCGCTCCTTCTTCGCGGCGTATCTCGCAAAACTCGGCAATGCCTTTCAATAACTCCTGCAAGTTTTCCTGCTTGCTGATCCCTTCCACCGAACGATCCTGAAACAAGACACTGACAATGCCGCTCTCCTTCACCACCGCTGCAGCGATTTCTTCGGCAGAGAGTTTAACATTCCGTTCGATAAAACCGGAAATAAGCTCCCGGAAATCACTTAGCTTCTTTGCCGTACCATTATTGACCGGCAAAGCGTACCCGATCGGATCGTTCAACACGGTCCACAAACTGACGTTATGATCAGTGGCGGCAACGATCAATTTATTGAGAGTCGTATCGCCTATCCCTCGAGCCGGATAGTTGAGCACACGTTTGAAGGCCTCCTCATCATGCGGGTTGACAATCAGGCGAAGATATGAGATGACATCCTTCACTTCCTTACGCTGATAGAAAGACAGACCTCCGTATATCTTATAAGGGATTCCCCTTTTACGCAAAGCTTCTTCCAAGATGCGAGACTGTGCATTTGTCCGGTACAGGATGGCAAAATCGGCATAATCATAATTCCGCATCCTCATATCGTTAATCTTACCGGCAACAGCATATCCCTCTTCATAATCGGAATAGGACGAACAGATGGCGACTTTGCTCCCTTCCTCCTTTTCCGAATAAACGGTTTTTTGGATCTGCTTCGTGTTCTTATGGATCAGGCTGTTTGCCGCATTCACAATATTCTGTGTCGAACGGTAATTCCGTTCCAGTTTGAAAATACGGCAACCCGGATACTGGTTCTTGAATTGCAGGATATTATCGATATTGGCTCCTCGGAAAGAATAGATACTTTGCGCATCATCCCCAACCACACAGATACGCCGATGCACTTCGCACAAACGCTGAACGATCAGATGCTGTGCAAAGTTCGTATCCTGATACTCGTCCACCAGCACAAACTGGAAAAAGCTCCTGTATTTCTCCAATACGTCCGGATGATCGCGGAAGAGGATGTTCGTTTGCAACAACAAATCGTCGAAATCCATCGCCCCCGCTTGTTGGCAACGGTTCTGATACCGCTTATATATCTCACGCAACAAAGGGACTTTCGAATCTATATCATGTTGCACCAACTCCTTGTTCTGCTCATACGCCTTATAGGTAATAAGCGCGTTTTTCGCATTCGAGATACGACTTTGCACCATTCCCGGCCGATACACTTTGTCATCGAGCTGCATCTCCTTCATAATGGAACGGAGCAGGCTTTTGGAATCTGTCGCATCGTAAATGGTAAAATTGGACGGATAGCCGATACGCTCCGCCTCGGAACGGAGAATACGGGAAAAGATGGAATGGAACGTTCCCATCCATAACCGTCGTGCCGTCCGTTCGTCCGTCAGGGAGGCGATACGCTCTTTCATCTCGCGTGCCGCCTTATTGGTAAAAGTAAGTGCCAGAATACTTTGGGGAGGCAACCCTTGCCTTAACAGATAAGCTATCTTATAGGTCAGCACGCGTGTCTTTCCCGATCCGGCCCCGGCTACCACAAGCGAAGGCCCGTCGGTATAGACAACTGCTTCGCGCTGACTTTCATTTAATTGTTTCAGATATTCTTCCACGTATCTTGTATTTTTAAGGATACAAAGGTACGAATTTTTATTTACCTTCCTGCCCCAGGTCATCGTTCTCGATATTGCGTGCTTCGATACACACCTTACATTTTCCGATTACCAAAAGGGTAAAGCGCTCCCGTTTACTGGTTATACGGTTTATAAGGTGAATGCATCACATTCAATGTCTTCGGCAACCACACCCGGTAACGCTGTGTTTTGTCCCAAGTATTCCCCGCAGAAGCAAAATCGCAGAAATGAATCTGCCTCGGAGTCCGGTGGCTTTCCAAGTCCGTTCCCAATACCATCGGGGCAGTAAAAGCCAACCAAGCAAAATCAGGAGCCTCCACAGGAGTCAACTCCACATATCCGTCCTTACTCACAACAACAGACGCTTCATCGACAGAACCATCCCCGAAACGACTGTCGCGAGCCAAAACAAGCGGACCGCGCACAATGGCCTGTGCCTGGTTCCTTTCCACCAGACGGGCACGCAAATCGAGCTTAACAGTGATCCGGTCACCCTTTTTCCACTTACGGTTCACCGGCAAGTAAGCACCTTGCAGGACACCGGCCTCCGGTCTCCCATTTACGGAAACTGTCGCAATCTTGCTCCATGCCGGGATACGCAAGGCAATGGTGAAAGTTGTCTCTTTCGTCGGATCGACCTCTATCTCGATCTGATCAGTCCGCGGATATTCGGTCGTTTGCCTCAACCAGACCGACTTCTTGCCCGGCAACACCAACTCCGCTTCCGAGGGAGCATAGAAATTCACCCGGACACAATCGTTCTGTACCTGATAGGCGAACCCGGGAATCATGGCAAAAGCACGCGGACCGTTCGCGTTGCAACAGTTGATATGCATGCCGCATTGCTCCTCCCCTTCATGGCGCCAACCCTCCAGCGGACTGTATTTGGCAATCTGTGAGGCATCCGCTTTCAAAGAAGCCATCAAAGCATTATAGATAGCCGTCTCCATATAATCGGCATACAGGGAATTGCCCGTCATCTGCAATAGGCGGTTACAAAGCTGCATCCAGGTAAAGGTCACGCAAGTTTCCATCGTATGGTAGGTAGGCTGTGTCTGCCGTTCCTTCCCACCATACCAGCATTCGAACGCGCTGCCCGATCCGGCCACATTGATCTCTTCACGTACGATATGCCCGACTGTCTTTTCCACAACAGAAAGATAAAGCGGATTGCCTGTTACCTTATAGAGTTCGAGCAACCCTTCGTAGCAGGACATCATTTCATACGCTTTCTGTCCGTTCTCCCTCGAAAACCAAGTTTTCGGATGCGGGAAACGGTTGGCAACAGGCACTTCGGCAATGGCTTTACTGATCAACTGCGGACCGCCAGGCGTCTCCCACTGTCCGACAATGTATTTGGCAAAATCAAGATAACGTTCCTCTTTCGTCCGGTTATACAGATACATGACAGGTTCGAGAACGGACGAGCTCGGCATACCGATATAATTACCGGTCGAGACGATATCCACTTTTCCGGGCCCGACCTGTGTCATCAGATGATCGACAACTTTGCAAGCCGCCTCCAATGCTTTCTTATCCCCCGACAGATCATACCAGGCAATCAATCCCAATGAAGTATACTTGCGCCCCCAGACATCCCATTGCTGCAACTGGTATTCCGGTGCATAGTTCCCGATATAGCCGTTCGGCTGTTGCGTTGCCATAAGCGATTCGGCCGCATCCTTTATGATCCGGTACAGTTCCGGGTCCCGGTTATAACGATAAGAAGCGATCGCCCCCTGTATCCATTTCCCCCAAAACTCGCTTTGCCAGCGCGACTTCTCGTTCTGGTGGCGGAACGGTTCGACCAGATGATCAACATCCTGCGCTTTCACACGACGTTCGATACAATCTGCGATTCGAGTCCCTACATAACCGGATATTTTTACCTGTCTCACAGGAGAGTCATTCACTACTTGCGCCATCCCTGCCGTCGAGCAGGCACAAGCCAACAGGAAAGAGAAGGTTTTCACCTTAAACGGAATCATCATAATATTGAGAATTTAAGAATTATAAGACAAAAATAAGGAGATAACCACGATATAGTGTTATAAAATTGACAGAATACCTGTCAATTATGATAAGTGTCTACTTCTCTACCACACTCTGCCGCCATATTTCCGTTTAAGGATACGAATTATAATGCTTCCAGGTAAAGTCCCGTTTCCGATTGCGCTTTTTATCCCGTTCACTTTTCCAAAAGGCGGAACGCAACATATCTTCTATTGAGAAATGGAATGTTATGGTAACCCCCACCGATCCCCTCCGCTGTCCGTCCTTCACCTCTGTCAGAAAAAGGTTTTGTGCTCCGGCTCTACCGTAAAAAGGCGTCTGTCCTAATCGTATCTGATTATTTATGACTAACGATTTGATAGGCTTATGATAATCTCCCCGTATGCCCTTATGCACTGTATCTGCCTGATAGAGCCAGAACACTGCCGGAGGAAGTGAATCGACTTGCAACAATTGCCGAATAGTATCCGCTTTTATATATTCCGAAAAATCTATCAGAATCGGCAGTCGGGAGGATTCGAGTTCCAAGGGTTGCCCAATATTTATCAAAGTCCCGTTTTCTATCGCTTTCAGGTATTCCGGATTCAGCCGTATCGTGTCTTTACCGACCGATCCCCATACCGAATCTTCTTGTAAAATATTCTGAGCAGAAAGAACAGCAGTATACAAAAAAGGAAATAGAAAAACCAATCCGTATCGCCACATATCATTGTTTTTCTTATAAAGACAACAAGAAGTGGAAATCCCCTATTGGATAGTTCATTAAAAACATTGAAGTATCTTAATAATTGATATCAGAAATAACAACACTCCTGAATAATAGGAAATAAATCTCTTTTTATTCTGAAAAACAGGAATGTGATCATATTATTCCTATATTTACGAAAATTATACCTGGAAAACATGGAAGAATACATTGGTACAGTCATAAAAGCCGGAGGCATCGTGATCGGATGCGTCATGGTCCTGTTCGTCATTTGGTACATAGTCAAAGACATACTGGACATTAGCGAAAAAGATTCATCCGACGGCAAATAGACGAGGCACCGTCAAAACGGCACCTCATTATTGCCGGGAGCCAAGAAATCAGCACCGGCCGGCGGTATAGGAGGCATTGTTTCCATCGGGTCCGAACCGTTCATATTGGAGGAGAACTCACGGACCGGGACATCTTCATCCACATTCATAAATTTGGCGAACTCGCTCTTGAAACGAAGACGGACATCTCCAACCGCACCGTTACGATGTTTGGCAATAATAATCTCCGCCAGGCCGATCAGGGAATTTCCACGCTCGTCTTCCGTTATCTTATAATATTCGGGACGATGGATGAAACAAACCATATCGGCATCCTGCTCGATAGCACCGGACTCACGCAAGTCGGCCAGCTGCGGACGTTTTCCCTCCACGCCCTGACGCGCCTCGACACCACGGTTCAACTGAGACAGGGCAATGATCGGAATATTCAGTTCCTTCGCCAATCCTTTCAACGACCGTGAAATGGTACTTACCTCCTGTTCACGGCTGCCGAAGCTCATGCCGCTCGCATTCATCAGCTGAAGGTAGTCGATAATGATGATCTTAATACCATGCTCACGCACCAGGCGGCGGGCCTTCGTACGCAGTTCGAATACCGAAAGACTCGGCGTATCGTCTACATAAATCGGTGCATCATACAATTCTTTTATTTTAAAGTCCAACTGTTCCCATTCATAGTTTTCCAGACGCCCGCTCTTAATCTTCTCGCCCGGAATCTCACATACGTTCACGATCAGACGGTTGACAAGCTGGACGTTACTCATTTCAAGAGAGAACAAAGCCACCGGCGTGTTATGGTTCACCGCCATATTCTTAGCCATCGAAAGGACGAAAGCCGTCTTACCCATCGCAGGACGGGCGGCAATGATGATAAGATCGGAGTTCTGCCATCCGGACGTCATTTTGTCCAATCCTTCGAAACCGGTGCGCAGACCGCTCAACCCTTCTTTTTGATTGGCAGCCTTCTCAAGCATAACCATCGCTTCCTTGATGACAGGATTGATCTGGGTAACATCTTTCTTCACATTACGCTGGGAAATCTCAAAAAGCTTTCCTTCCGCTTCCTGCATAAGATCTTCCACATCGATCGACTCATCAAAAGCCTTGCCCTGTATCATGGCAGTGAAAGAAATCAGCTCACGTGCCAGGTATTTCTGGGCGATGATACGGGCATGATATTCGATGTGGGCGCTACTGGCCACCTTGCTGGTCAGCTGGGAGATATAGAACGGGCCGCCTACCTCTTCCAGCTCGCCGCGTTTCTTCAGTTGCTCGGTGACGGTCAGCATATCCACCGGACGCTGGCTGATCGCCAAATCTACGATGGCTGCATAAATTTTCTCATGTGCTTTCTCATAGAAACTCTCCGGTTTCAAGATCTCGCTGACGATGGAATAGGCATCCTTTTCAAGCATCAGAGCGCCTAACACCGCCTCTTCCAACTCACGGGCTTGTGGTTGCAAACGCCCCATATCAGGTACTATAACCGGTTTCTGTCTTCCTTTTCCTCCTGTATTTTTTCCTCTTTCTGCCATTGTTCTAATTGTTATCGGGCACCAAATGTACTACTTTTTATCCGGTTCTCCGAACCTTGCAAAAGAGAAATACGATACTCCTTTGGAGTTTGCCGGGTTATACTTTCAAATTGCTTGATAAAATATGGAACATTACCATAGCCTGATTCGTAGGCTATTTGAGAGACACTCAAATTAGAATACGACAATAATTTACAAGCATGTTCAACCCGAATTTCTGCAAGACATTGGAAAATGCTTTTATCTGTCCGTTGCCGGAAATATCGACATAGCGCCGACGGATTCTGCTTGACATAGTCAGCAATTTCCCGCAATGTGATTTTCTCTTTATAATGGTTGAACAAATAAGTATATATTTTACTGACCGGCTCATTCGCCTCTACAGCAAAATTTGTACTGCTATATGCCGTAGCGGACATCAGCTTCGTGCTTTTACAAGTGGACAATAGCTCCAAAATACGGAACAGGCCTATTATTCGGTGGGTATATTCGTAACGATCGATTTCTTGAAACCGTTGTCTCAATTCCTCGAACAACTCTTTATCATAAAAACGTATCCCATATTGGCTCTTCTGAAGCAACTGATAAATAAATTGGTAATCAGGAACCTCCTCCAACTCAGAAGGAAACATTTTCGGATGAAACTGCAAAGCCTCTCCGGCACTTGGTTCAAAACTCATCGCAGGATTCAATTTGGCATTACAAAGGTGCAAATGCGGAACATTACTGCCAATCAAGGCAATGTCACCCTGCTGATAGTCAAGAACCCCTTCCCCGACAAACTGTTTTCCACTTCCAGAAGTAAACAGCATAATCTCATATTCTATATGCTTATGACGGGGCAATACGAATTGAGGATAAGGGATATGACTGCATAATGTTGTCCGTTCATGAATGATTTTACGTTCCAGTATACCCATACTTTCTTTTTTACCCTGCAAATATAAGAAAACATTTAGCAAATATAATAGAATTTCATATTAGAAATATACCCTACTTTTGCGAAGTCAAATCGGGGGGCTTATCCCGCTTTGTATCCTATTTTAGTAACCTATATAATTGTTAAAGTTATGGACTTTTCAATATGGATACAGTCACCTTACGACTGGGGAATATTATTTTTATCCGCCCTGTTTGTCGGTATATCCAAAACCGGTATTCAGGGCCTCAGCCTTCTTGCAGTGCCAATGATGGCTGTGACTTTCGGGGCCAAACCCTCTACCGGCCTGATATTGCCGATTTTGTGTTTGGCCGATCTGATGGCCGTTTGGTATTATCGCAGGATAGCCGAATGGCAATACGTGCTGAAATTGTTGCCGTCAGCTTTAGTGGGATTTGCAGTAGCTCTGTTTGTCGACAAACTGGTTCCCCCTACAGAATTCAAGCATTTAATGGGAAGTTGCCTTTTGGTAGTGCTGCTTGTCATGTTTTGGTCAGACTGGAAAGGTAAGGAAAACTCCCTTTCCAATCATTGGTGGTATGGCCCCTTATTCGGGTTAATGGGAGGTTTTACCACCATGATAGGCAATGCAGCGGGTCCTGTGATGGCCATTTACCTGCTATCTGTTAAAATGCCCAAATACAATTTTGTGGGGACGAATGCTTGGTTTTTCCTGGTCGTCAACTATCTGAAGATTCCCATACAGGTATTTGCCTGGGATAATATCACCCTTTCCTCTCTGATGCTGGATGCCTGTACCATCCCTTTTATCATCATAGGCGGAGTCTTGGGTATCATCTTGGTTAAAAAACTGCCGGAAAAAGGCTTCCGCTATTTCACAACAGCGGTTACCTGCTTGTCGGTATTGATGTTATTAATTTAAGTAACTGTAGAAGGGTATCTCAAAAAAGGACTGTAAGAACGACACATTTGCGTAACCGGACATAAACGGTATCGCCTTTACAATATTCCTTTGGGCTTGTTGAATTATCGACCTACTTCAATCCTAATTCTTTCTCGATTTCTTCAATCGTAGGCAGACTACCTCTGATGTCTTTCGGCAAGGCTTGTCCTAATTCATAGTCGGAAATTCCAATAGGCTTCTGAATGTCGCGCAAGGCGTATTCAGCCTTGATACGATCTTTGTTCTTGCAAAGCAGCAGTCCAATAGTCCGGTTATCTCCTTCTCGGCAAAGAATGTCATCCACAGCAGAACAGTAAAAATTCAGTTTGCCGATATACTCCGGCATAAACTCCGTATCTTTCAACTCAATCACTAAATATCTATGCAAAAACGCATTATACATTAATATGTCAATATAGTAATCATCACCCGACACCTCTATGTGATACTGCCGGCCCATAAAAGCAAAACCAGCTCCCATTTCCACGAGAAATTTCTCCACATGCCTCACTAAACCGATTTCTACATCACGCTCATTGTATTGGTCGGTGAAAGTCAACATATCGAATATATACGGATCTTTGAGCATGGATTTTACATCATTTGCTTCCGGTGCAGGCAGCGTTTCAGCGAAATTGTTCGCCAACGCTCCATGCTTGCCGTAATCATCAAGTTTGATGGCTTCTTGCAGATAGCGTGTCGTCCAATGATTGGTGATGCTTTGCATCATATACCAATAGCGGGCACGAATGTCTTTAACCTGCTTCATCAACACGAGATTGTGCGTCCAATCCAAGTGCTTGACAGGGAGGTTAAAATTATACTCACCTAATTGCGAAATCAGTGATTTCGCAATTGGAGAAGCAGAACTTTTTACCATCGTAAGTGCTTGATTGTACTCATTGAAAAACTGCACCATATATTGCATATTGCGTACAGTGAAACCTTTTATCTCAGAGTAATCGTTTTTCAAATCCACTGACAACCGTTGCAACGTTTTCTTACCCCAACCGTCCGCATCCTGGCTTTGCTGCAACATTTCGCCAACGTCCCAATACATCCGAAGCATCTCTTCATTGGCGGCATAAATCACCCTTTGCTGAGCGGTCAGTACTCTTTGCTTGATTTTTCGAAGTAGTGCTGCATAACCTCGAAAATTATCCATCAAGTTATCAGCCATTTGTATATCTGTTTTTTTAGCCATACTCTTCTTTGATTTATATACAAACATACTCATTTTATTTTAATCCCGACCATCTCCTTTTATCAAAAAGACAGCACTATCCCATCAAAATCGGATTTGTACCCCATCTATTTGAAATTACCCGCAAGGGTAACATTTTTTAACATTCAGTTTGATAGTAAAGACCCTCTTTTCCCTATCTAAATGTCAAAAGAACAGGTCACATCGATTTGCCGAATCGGGAAGCATCCACCGCTTCATGTTGCTTTTTCTTATAACCGCCGAACTTCCAAACAAAAGAAACCGTTACACAACGTTGGTCGTCCAGTTTCCAGAGGCGGCTATATTGGCCGGACTGGTTGATTTCCATCGTATGAGGCATATTGCTGCGGAAAATGTTGTTACATTTCAGAATCAGAGTAGCACGATCGTCGGCAAACTGCCATTTCAATGCAGAAGACACATCATAGAGATGACCGAGATCATAGATTCCCTGTACAGCTCCGGTAACGAAATAACCATTCAAATCCAGCTTCAAATTCGGACGAGACTTGGAAAGGGTAAACGTATTATCCATCTTGAACTGCCCGGTGTATTTCTCATTATGGAAAGACAGATCATGAAAATGGTCCAACTTCTCCTGCATACGCTGACCGGACAAAGTCACCTGGCTGTTCCAGAACTCGCCGACCCGGAAAGGAACGATCACCCCTACACCGAATTGCAACTGGTAGTCCATGTTCTCATACCGGAAAACGTTTTTCAGTTCCGAGGTATTCTGATAAGGTAACTGGGCGAAATAATCGGGCACATAGTCGCAAAAAGCCAGAATCGTATATTTCTGCTTCAGGATATAAATCAACTGCCCGCTATAAGAACGGTAAGGCTTCAGGGAAGGATTGCCCAAGATAACGGAATAAGAGTTGATCGGGCTTTCCTGCGGCGTCACATCCCAATAGGACGGATAGGTTTTGTCGCTGCTTATGTCCAATTGGATGATGTGCATCGGATTGACCGTATAGCTGAGTGTCGCATTCGGGAATAAAGTCCAATCATTCCAAAGTGTGGATTTCATCCCGTTAGAGGTATAATCCGATTTAAAGTATTCAACTTTCAGAGAAGCTGTTGCAGAGAAATGCGAACCGAAATCCTTGGACACCTCCAAAAATGCATTTCCACTATACTCTTTCTGGCGGTTATTTTCAAGTTCATCAAGAGCCGATTCATAGCCGTTACCTTTATTATATAGATAATCGATATAAGTCTTCGAAGAGGTGAAACCGCCGTGGACACCGTAATTCAGTGCCCACCCGGTTTCAAAAGTGTGGCTATGGTTAATAAATAGTGCTCCTTGTGAAATATCCTGCTTGGAATTATTCTGCATATCCGTCACTGTCGTTTCATGGCTTTGATCGACAAATGTCTGGAAACCGGGTGAATGATAACGCGTAAAATCCGCACCCGCCATCAGTCCGGAGTTACCGTCATATTGAATACGGACATTGTGCAACGCACTATTTCCCTCTATGTATGTACGGCTCAGGCGTTCTTCCACCGGCTGTCCGGATTCCAATACCTGGAAGGTTGTGGCGGCCGTCCGTTCAAGATCGGATTTGCCGGCCGTAAGATAGTAGGCGGCAGAGAGCCTGTCGTCATTTTTGAAAGTATAGTCCATACCTAAACGCATCGTTCCATCTATACCTCTCCGGGTGCCACGTCCCGATTGGTTGACCTCCGTTACCTGATCTTTCAGGGTATGGAGGGCCTGGATTTCCTCTCCCATATAGTTCCGTCCCTTAGCCCCATTGGCTAAGAAATCTATATTGAAACGGGATGTGGAGTAAAGCAAGTTGCCATGAACTTTCCCCTCCGCGTAATGGCGCTGCAAATAATCGACACCGGTTTCTCCTTGCAGAGTATTCTTTTCGACAGTTTCCTTATCTAATACGACATTGATCATAGCTCCTTTGATATTATACTTGGCTGGTGCATTATACATGATCTCTACGTTACATACCCGCGAAGCAGGAATGGTCTTCAGCAAACCGACTAACTGATCGACCGACATCGTGGTCAACTGCCCATTGATCACAATGCTCGGACTGCCGGCACCCAACAGTTGGACGGCATCGTCCGTACTGATCACACCGGGTATCTGCTTCACCACCTCGAACGCATTACTGACCGCCTTATCTTTCATCAATTGGGGCACGTCGTATTTCAAAGCGCCGTTTTCCACCTTGACCTGCGGACGTTCGGCTTTTACTACAACGCCTTCCAGTTCATAATCTTTTTCAGTCAGGCTTATCGTACCGGCATCAGCAGTCGATATTTTTTTACAAACCGGCTCGTATAACAGATGTTGGAACAACAAACGATAGTTCGGACCTGCTTCCTTGTTCAACATGAATGCCCCGAGACTATCCGTAACGACTGCATCTATATAAGTAGAATCCAATGTTTGCAACACGACAGCCACCCCGTCTACCGGTCGTTCTTCTTTATCGACCACTTTTCCATGAATCCAATTCTGCGCTTGTAACATCCCATTACCGGCAGCCAATAAAACCAGAGAGTAATAAAGTATTCGTTTCATTTTCGTTCGTTTTTCAATTGACACTGCAAAGGAAAAGCCTTCCGAGGAGAAACTGTGTTATCACTCGCTTACGGAGTGTTATTTAGTCTTACCGGATTCGTGATAAATTGAATCGGAACCTGTATTTTTGTCGCAAATACAAACACATAGATATGAAGACACGTCTCCGATTTAAGATAATAGCTGCACTTATTTGCCTTTCGCTTGCCGGGCTCTTGATATCACAAGGGTACTGGCTGAAAGGTTTATATGTGTCCAGTAAGAAAAGTACGTGGGATAATATAGAGGAAGCCATGCGGATGGCCGACTATATGGAACTGTTCCTGCGTATGGACTCGCTGACCGCAAAAAAATTTCACGCCGAAATAAATCCTCAATTCAAATTTAGCCGGGACACGACTACTGTTTTGGCGGATTCGGCCATCCAGTATACGGAGACTGCTCAAGAGCTGGATGACTACTTGCAGATAATCGGTACGATGGAGAGGAACGTGCAGATTTTCATGCATCAAAAGATAGACACATTACTTCCTGTCGACTATTCCCGATTCTGCACCTTACTAAAGAACGGGCTACAGGAACGGGGCATTATGGTCCCATTCCGTCTGCAAGTGATCCGGCAGGGAGTCAGAGACTCTGTGCTATATACCTATACGGATGCATCCGGAAAAGAAGAAGCCTGGAAAAATTCGGTTCGCTTCACCCACGCGATCGAACCGGGACAATGCTACTACGATCTGGAACTCCAATCTCCCGATTGGGTCGTGTTCCGGAATATGGCAGGCATATTGATTTCATCTTTCCTGCTTTTTGTGGTTATCTTGGTTGCTTTCATCTATTTGCTTTATACGATCCTGCGGCAAAAAACGATAGAGGAACTTAAAACGGATTTCACCAACAATATGACACATGAGTTGAAAACCCCGATCTCCGTTGCTTATGCTGCCAATGATGTATTGCTGAACTACGATGAGACGACAAATGACAAACAAAAGAAATATCTGAATATCGTGCGGGAGCAACTGAACCATCTATCCGGTTTGGTCGAACAAATCCTCACGCTTTCTGTCGAGAACAGAAGTACTTTCCGCCTTCAACCCGAAACGATACAGGTGGCAGGACTGCTGGCTCCGCTTATCGAACAGTTCAAACTAAAGTCAGACAAACCGGTCGAGATTACGACAGAAGTACCGGAACATATGACCGTAACGGCCGACCGTACCCATCTGTATAACATGCTCAGCAATCTGATCGGGAATGCAATCAAATATTCCGGAGAAAAAGCCTGCCGCATCACCCTCAAAGGGACGGTATCATCTAAGGAAACGACCCTCTCGGTCACAGACGAAGGGATCGGCATCAGCGAAGCCAACCAAAAGAGGGTGTTCGACAAGTTCTACCGCGTGCCCAACGGCAACCTGCATGACGTGAAAGGCTTCGGCCTCGGATTGTACTACGTCAGCGACATGATGTCCAAACATAACGGGAACGTGACGGTCAAGAGCCAGCCGGGAAAAGGCTCCACATTCACCCTTCATTTTAAAAATTGACGACAATGGATAAGATCAGAGTATTATTGGTAGAAGACGAGCCGACGCTCGCCATGATCATAAAAGACACCCTGGACGGTGAAGAATTCGAAGTGATTCTCGCCGCAAACGGAGAAGAAGGGTTGTCACGATATAAAGAAACAAAGCCGGACATCATCGTCACAGACATCATGATGCCGAAAATAGACGGCTTCACGATGATACGGCATATACGGAAAACGGATCAGCAAATACCGGTCCTTTTCCTTTCCGCCCGTTCCGCAGCCAATGATGTGGTTGAAGGCTTCGAGCTGGGAGGAAACGATTACCTGAAAAAGCCGTTCGGCATGGCGGAACTTATCATCCGTATCAAAGCATTATTGAATAAAATAAGTGTACGTAAGGAAGAAAGCAGCCACTTCACACTCGGACAGTATACATTCGACTCCATCACACAAACGCTTCAGTACTGCGGAGAAAAGCAATTGCTGAGCAACCGCGAATCCGAAATACTGAAGCGTTTGTGTGAAAACAAAGATCATGTGCTGCCCATGAAAGATGTCCTCTTGGAACTTTGGGGAGACGATTCGTTCTTCAATGCCCGCAGCCTGCATGTATTCATAACCAAGTTGAGGCATAAACTATCGAAAGACGGATCGATCAAAATACTGAACGTACGCGGGATCGGTTACAAGCTTATCATCGACTGATCTGCTTCAATGGCTGTGCCGACTGGTCCGGGCACGACGTCCCATGTTTGCGGTCAATCCTTAAGTATTGGCCTAATTTCACAAAAGAAACAAATTATTCAATATATATCGGGAAGTATAGTGCTTTATCCAAAAAGAATGCTTTCCTTTGTATCAACAAACAATGAGAGATTATATCGATTTGATTTTTCACATGTATCTTCTCAATTATATATTGAGCATTTTCATCTCTGATAAATAACTTCCTTACATTCGATTGTTGAATTATTAATTTTTTTATTTTTATATTTTATGAACATGTATATTGGTAACCTTAGCTATAACGTTAGGGAATCAGATTTAAGAGATGTAATGGAAGAGTTCGGAACAGTTGATTCAGTAAAACTTATCATCGATCGCGACACAAGAAGATCTAAAGGTTTTGCATTCGTCGAAATGCCGGAAGATTCCGAAGCACAAAACGCAATCAGAGATTTGAACGGAGCCACTTACGAAGGCCGTCAGATGGTTGTAAAAGAAGCACTCCCAAGAAATTAATTCTACAGAATTATAAAAGTTAAATTGAAAAGGATATCCGGTTTCGGGTATCCTTTTCTTGTTTATTCCACCTATCTTTTAACCAATTCCTTTTTTCCTAAAAGATTTGTACCTAACTTTGCGAAATATAAAAAATAACAGCATGACATACGAAGAGACGCTACACTATCTATACACCAGTATTCCAGTTTTTCAGAATGCCGGACCTTCAGCCTACAAACCCGGATTAGGAACCAGTATCGCACTGGACGACCATTTAGGCAACCCACATAAAGCCTACAAAACGATACACGTTGCAGGAACCAACGGCAAAGGCTCCGTCAGCCACCTGTTAGCCGCGATCCTGCGCCAGTCGGGATATAAAGTCGGGCTTTACACCTCCCCGCACCTGGTCGACTTCCGCGAACGAATCCGGGTAAACGGGCAAAAGATCCCCAAAGAATATGTGGTAGATTTTGTAGAACGCAACCGTTCCTTCTTCGAACCTCTCCAACCCTCCTTCTTCGAACTGACTTCCAGTATGGCATTCGACTATTTCCGTGCCGAAAAGGTGGATTATGCCGTTATCGAAGTAGGCATGGGCGGCCGCTTGGACAGTACCAACATCATCACTCCTATCCTAAGTATCATTACGAATATCAGCTTGGACCATACCCAGTTCTTAGGAGATACGGTCGAAAAGATCGCTTTTGAGAAAGCCGGAATCATCAAAAAGGACGTTCCGGCATTAGTCGGCGAAGTAGACCGCCACAGCGTGGCACAAGTTTTTGCAGACGCAGCCGCCAAAGCCGGTACATTAGTATATTTCGCCCAGGACGAAGGGTTGCTGAAAGAATCTTATCTGATGGATACGGGCGAATGGTATCTGGACTCTGCGGAATACGGACAGTTGTTCGGTGAATTGGGGGGTGTCGTGCAGTTCAGGAATGCGATTACCGTATTGGGAGCGATCAACTTATTGAGCGCAGCCGGCGTAAATATTCCGGTCGAAGCGATACGGGAAGGTTTCGAACATGTGGTCGAATTGACCGGACTGATGGGGCGCTGGCAGGTTTTGCAGGAGAACCCGAAAGTCGTATGCGACACCGGGCACAACGCCGGAGGCTGGCAATATCTGCAAATCCAACTGGAAGAAGAACTGAAACGGCATAAGCACCTCTTTATGATTGTCGGCATGGTCAACGACAAAGATATCGACGGCGTATTGGACCTGATGCCTGAAAAAGCCTTTTACTTCTTTACGCAAGCATCCGTGCAACGAGCAATGCCTGCGGAAGATTTTGCGACAAAAGCAATCTTCCACGGTTTGTCGGGCACGATCTGCGATTCCGTGCCGGAAGCTGTGGAAAAAGCATTGGCACGTGCCGGACAGGACGACATCATCTTTATCGGTGGAAGCACTTTTGTTGTGGCGGACGCCTTGCCCCTGTTCTTGAAAAAAGACAAATAACATAATTCAAAAACAAATATCATGACAGAACAAATTCAGAGAAAACTGAGCGAATCAAAAACGGCGAGATGGTCCGTACTGGCGCTCGTCGCATTCACAATGCTCTGCGGATACTTCATCACGGATATGATGGCTCCGCTACAGGACTTACTACAAACCCCCGTCGAAGGTGGCGGACTGGGATGGACAGCCAATGAATACGGCAAATTCACCAGCGCCTACGGTTGGTTCAACGTATTTTTCCTGATGCTTATCTTCGGAGGCATGATCTTAGACAAGATGGGGGTCCGCTTCACCGGTTTGATGGCAACCAGCATCATGCTCATCGGTGTTTTCATCAAGTGGTTCGGTATTTCACATAATTTTGACGGTGCAACCGTTACCGTTTTCGGTTCAGAATACGGATATCCATTGGTAGTCGCTTCATTAGGATATGCTTTGTTCGGCGTCGGCGTCGAGATTGCCGGTATCACCGTTTCGAAGATCATCGTAAAATGGTTCAAAGGCAAAGAGATGGCATTGGCAATGGGCTTGGAAATGGCTTGTGCCCGTATTGGTACAGGTTTGGCAATCGGCGTTACGCCTTTGTTGAGCCGTGCATTCGGCAACTCCATCAGTATGCCGATCTTCATCGGTTTGATTTTGCTTTGCATCGGTTTGTTATCCTTCATCGTATTTGTTGTTATGGACAAGAGACGTGATGCGGAAGATGCCGCCGGCGCTACCGGGGAAGAAGATGCGGAAGAACCGTTCCGTTTCGGTGATATCCTGGATATCATCACGTTAAAGGGTTTCTGGTACATGGCGCTCCTTTGTGTTTTGTTCTATTCGGCTGTTTTCCCCTTCCTGAAATATGCTCCGAACCTGATGATTAACAAATTCGGCATCGATCCCGAATGGTCCGGTGTCATTCCGGCTTTGCTGCCATTCGGCAATATCCTATTAACTCCGTTCTTCGGAAACTTGTACGACCGCAAAGGAAAGGGAGCAACCATCATGATTATCGGTTCCATCATGCTGATATTCATTCACTTCACATTCTCCATTCCGATGCTGGACAACTGGCTGATCGCTCTGATACTGATCTTGCTGCTGGGCATCGCATTCTCGCTGGTCCCTTCCGCCATGTGGCCTTCCGTTCCGAAAATCATCCCGGAAAACAAATTGGGGACAGCCTATGCACTGATATTCTGGGTACAGAACTGGGGACTGATGGGAGTTCCGTATATGATCGGTATCGTACTGGATCAATATTGCATTTCCGGAGAGATCAACGGTAAACCGACCTACGACTATACGATCCCGATGTTGATCTTCACCTGCTTCGGTGTTCTGGCACTCGTGATCTCCCTGTTGTTGAAACGTGAAGACCGTATCAAAGGCTACGGTCTGGAACTTCCGAACATCAAAAAGGACGCAGATATCGTTCTGGCTGAAGAGATGATCGGCGAAGGACAAAGATAAGCACCGAAAGGCGGTGGCAAAACACCTCCTTCATGATTTTACAGGCACGGAATTCACGGAATTGAAATCCGTGCCTAAATTATATCAATTAACTTACATTTGTCAATCATTAAAAAGAGACTATATATGATCTGTTTTCCTAATGCCAAAATAAATCTGGGGCTGAATGTCGTGAGCAAACGTCCCGATGGCTACCATAATATTGAAACTATCTTCTATCCGATCCCGGTGAAAGATGCGCTGGAAATAGTCGGAGCCGATACATTCTCTTTCACACAGACGGGAATACCGGTAGATACTCCAACCCAGAAGAACTTAGTTGTCAAAGCACTGAATCTGCTGAAGTCACGGTATGAAATCCCGGAACTGGAAGTCCATCTGCTGAAAGCCATTCCCTTCGGGGCCGGACTTGGCGGAGGCTCAGCTGATGCCGCCTTTATGCTGAAGTTATTGAACGACTATTGCGGACTTCAGATCCCGGAAGACGGATTGGAAGAACTTGCTTCCTCCATCGGGGCGGATTGCCCATTCTTTATCCGCAATACGCCGGTATTCGCATCCGGTACGGGAAATATCTTCGAAGCGGTGGAATTGTCACTGGCAGGTTACCATCTCTGTCTTGTCAAGCCGGATGTCGCCGTCTCGACACCGGAAGCCTACTCGATGGTGACACCTGCTGCTCCGGCCATCTCTTTGAAAGAAATCATCCGGAGACCGGTCGAAGAATGGAAAAAACTGATGGTCAACGATTTTGAAAAAAGTGTTTTCCCAAAATATCCGGTCATTGTCGGGATTAAAGAGACATTGTATGAAAAGGGAGCCGTATATGCCTCCATGTCCGGTTCCGGTTCTTCCGTGTTCGGCCTGTTCAGAGAGGCGACAGATCTCAAAAGTTTGTTTGCCGATTGTTTTGTCTGGGAGGGACAACTACCATGAACAAGATAGCAGACTTCTTCGACACTCTTGCCGACAGATGGGACGAACTTTGCTATCATGATCCGGAAAAACTGAACGACATCCTGCAACGGACCGGCCTTCGAAAAGGGCTTCGCATCCTGGACATCGGATGTGGAACCGGCGTATTGGAAAGTTATCTCCTACCTTATTCTCCCCGGCAGATTGTCGGAGTAGACCTTTCGCCTGCAATGATCGAGAAGGCACGGAGCAAATATGCGACCCCGGTCGTCGACTTCCGTTGCCAGGACGTATGGGATATACAGGGAGAATCTTTCGACTATATCATTGCCTATAGTGTTTTCCCTCATTTCCAGGAACCGGAGAAGCTAGTCTCCCATTTAGCCGGAATACTGCCGGCAGGCGGCGAACTGGTGATCTGTCACAGCGAAAGTCGCGACAAGATCAACGGACACCATGACAAGCATGCCGGAAAACTGTCGGAAGGATTGCCTCCCGTGGAAGAACTGGCCCGCATGCTATCTCCTTTTTTCACTGTCAACACGATGGAAGACAGTGACCGGCTTTATATGATTAGCGCCACTCGCAAATAGATATTCTAAATATACACGATACATGAATCAAAAGATTAAACTTATCCCGTTACTCCTCTTTTCGGCTTTCGCCACCCAAGCGGCAGAAGACGTAAAAGTGATGCAGTACCTTCATGCCGGGCCGATAGCGGTCAACAAGCCCATCCTGGCAGACAGCCTGAACGTCAATGGCAAGCCTTTCGAGGCAAAGAACCTGGTCAAATCGACTATTCCTTTCGGCCGCGCCCTCGGCAATGCGGTCGTTATCGATGCGGATACCGCCGGACTGATTACCGTCCCGACACCCGAAAAAGGATATGCCTTGCATCTCTATTCGTTCTACCTGAACAGCGACCGCTACACAAAAGGCTCGCTGGAAGTTTCCGGACCGGGAACATTCGAAGTGTTCGTCAACAATAAACCGGTCGGCGCCACTTCTGAATTGACCCTGGAACCACACCGCTATGAAGTGGTCATCAAATATCTGACAGCCGACACCGATACCTGTCCGTCCACGCTGACAGCCAAATTCAAAAGTGAAGAGGAAGCAGAGGTCATAGCTTCCCTTAACCCTGAAAAGCGGTACACATCACGCGACATCCTGGAAGGAACGCAATTCCGGGGAACGAGCATCTCGCCTAACGGAAAATATGTGCTGGTAAAATACTACACCCGCATGGAAGGTGGAAAAAGCGAACAATATGCTCAACTGCGGGATGCTGCGACCGGACAAATCCTATTGCAGGACAAAGGGTTTATCTTAACTGCCGACTGGATGCCGACGAGCAACAAGATGTATTTCACCCGTACCGGAATAAACGGAAAAGAGCTGGTAACCGTTGATCCGGCAACTATGCAGGAAGAAATCCTGGCGGAAAACCTCCCGGAAGGCAGTTTCAGTTTTACCCCGGATGAAAAGACTTTGCTTTATACCATCCAGGAAGAAGGCCCTAAAGATGGGCCGGATATGCTTCGTATCCTGGAACCGAACGATCGTCTGCCGGGATTCCGTAACCGTTACTTCATCTGGCGCTACGATCTTCAGACCGGTTTATACGAGCAGTTGACATATGGGCATAACAATACCTTTATCAATGATGTCAGTGCCGACAGCCGTTATCTGCTGTTCAGCACCAGCGAGCAGGATTACACTTCACTGCCTCACTCCAGCAACTCCATGTATAAGTTGGATTTGCAGACCATGACGGTCGACACCTTATGGGAAAAAGCCCAATACATCAATGGGGCGACTTTCTCACCGGACGGCAAGCAGTTGATGGTATTCGGTTCCGGTAATGCTTTCGACAATATCGGTCTGAACATCAAAGAGGGGCAAATATCCAACACTTACGACGGACAGCTTTTCCTGTACGATCCGGCAACGAGAAAAGCGAAAGCGCTTACCAAAGATTTCAACCCGAACGTCACGAGTGCACAATGGAGCAAATTCGACGGACAGATTTATATGTTGACGGAAGACCAGGATTACCAGCGTATCTATACCTGCAATCCGGTCAACGGAAAAATCCGCCGTCTTGACCTGCCGGAAGACGTCATTTACAATTATTCGCTGGCCGAAACCGCTCCGGTCATGTATTACTACGGACAAAGCGTATCCAATGCCAACCGTCTGTACAGCTACAACACCAAGAACAACAAGACGCAACTGATCTACGACTTATCGGCCGACAAGCTGAAAGACATCAAGTTCGGAGAAGTCCACGACTGGAATTTTACCTCAACCGACGGAACTGTCATTCAGGGACGCTATTATCTCCCGCCCAACTTCGATGCATCCCGGAAATATCCGATGATCGTCTATTACTACGGCGGAACCTCTCCCACTAACCGTGCGTTGGAGTTCAGTTACTCCATGCATATGTATGCAGCCCTCGGCTACGTGGTCTACACTTTGAACCCAAGCGGTACGACCGGCTTCGGACAAGAATTCGCCGCCCGTCACGTAAATGCCTGGGGAGATAAGACCGCCGATGAAATTATCCAGGGGACAGAACAGTTCTGCAAAGAGCATCCGTTCGTCAACCCGAAGAAAATCGGTTGTGCCGGCGCCAGCTACGGTGGCTTCATGACACAATATCTGCAAACAAAAACCGACCTGTTTGCTGCCGCAGTCAGTCATGCGGGCATCAGTGCCCTGAGTAGCTATTGGGGTGAAGGTTATTGGGGATATGGATATTGCTCAGTTGCCAATACGGGCACATACCCGTGGAATAATCCGGAATTCTATACTAAGCATAGTCCGCTGTTCAATGCTGACAAAATCAATACCCCTCTCCTCTTGCTTCATGGAAATGCTGACACGAACGTGCCTGTCGGAGAAAGTATCCAAATGTTCCTGGCTTTGAAACTACTTGGAAAAACAGTCGAGTTTGTACAGGTAGACGGAGAGAACCACGGTGTTGCGGATTATAAAAAACGTCTCGAATGGCAAAACACCATCTTTGCCTGGTTCGCCAAATACCTGAAAGACGAACCACAATGGTGGGATGCACTTTATCCGGAAAGACATTTATAAAAGAAGACAAGATGAAGCAAGTTATCGATTTAGACAATTGGAACAGAAAAGAACATTTTGCTTTCTTTTCCGCATTCGACGACCCCTTTTTCGGGATTACAACTCTTGTGGATTTCACCGATATCTACAGACAAAGTAAAGAACTGAATGTTTCTTTTTTCCTTTATTCCCTTCATTTCTTATTGAAGTGTGCAAACGAAACCGATGCATTCAAATTACGAATAGAAAAAGACTCGGTAGTCCGTTATGATACGATCCATATCTCCCCGACTATCGGACGTGAAGACGGGACTTTCGGTTTCGGCTTTTTTGAATACGATACAAATATCAACCGATTTATTCAAACAGCGACACAGGAAATAGAAAGGGTTAAAAACGGAACAGGATTGTCATTTTCCGAAAACACAGACAGACAGGATGTCATTCACTATTCGGCATTACCCTGGTTTGCTTTTTCCGAAATGAAGCATGCTACATCTTTTAAAAACGGAGACTCCGTACCCCGCATTTCCACAGGGAAATTAATGCAGGAAGGTGAAAAGCATTTATTACCCATTTCGATTTGCGTACATCACGGGCTTATGGACGGAAGAGACGTGGCCGACCTGATACAGAAATTATCAAACAGCCAAACAGCATCCTGACTATAAAAAAAGGAGTATGTCAGGGCCGAAAAGCCCTTTTGACATACTCCTTAAAATAAATATCTACGATCTACTTTCTGGTAACCTAAATCTTTCTACCCGTCTTTTTGACTTTTCATTTAATATTCGGATTCAATGCATGCCATTCGGAGATCGGAGGCAAAACACCCATTGCGATCACTTCGTCACGCAACGCGCAAAGATGCTTGTAGCTCTTTTCCAAAGCGGCTTCTTCTTCCGGGGTACCTTTTATCTCTTTCAAAGCTACGCCATCTTTTGTAATGGAAGTTTCCCAAGCCATCATGATGTGGTCGAACTTACCGTTGGAGACATAAGCACCTGCCGGCCAGCGGAACGGTTTACCTCCCATAGCGGCTGCAATCATCTCGATAGAGACATAAGACGGACTCTGGAAAGAAGAGCGGCCACGCAAAGCGATGATGTTGGCACCACCTTTCGTCACCTTCGTCTGAATTTCCGCCCATTGTTCCTTAGTCAAAGCATCCGTGCCGATCATGCCGGCCAACGGCTTGCCATCCACTTTAGCGGTAGAAGCGTAAACAGCCATTTGCTCGCCATGACCGCCGTATGTACGACAGTTCTCCACAACATCCATAGAAACACCGAAATGCTTGGCCAATTCGCTACGCAGGCGAGTAGAATCCAAAGCTGCCAAAGTCGTCACCTGCGAAGGTTTCAAACCTGAATACAACAGTGTGATCAAACCTGTGATGTCAGCCGGATTGAAAATAACTACGATATGCTTGACATCCGGACAATAGGCCTTTACGTTTTTTCCGAATTCTTCGGCGATAGCGGCATTTCCTTTCAGCAAGTCTTCACGGGTCATACCCGCCTTACGGGCGGCCCCACCGGAGTTCACGATATATTTGGCTCCAGTCAGTGCATCTTTGATATCGGAAGTGAAAGTGATATTAACACCTTCGAAGCCACAATGGAACAACTCTTCGGCAACCCCTTCCAAGCCCGGAGCGTACGGATCATACAAACAGATATTAGAAGTAAGTCCCATCATGATGGCTGTCTGAGCCATATTCGAACCAATCATACCTGCCGCTCCTACGATCGTGAGCTTTTCGTCTGTCAATGTTTTCATATTGTATTGTTTTTTTTAATAATATGTCTTCTATTAAAACATTCCCTGCAACCATAAAGTTTTCTTGAAAACCTTATTTTCCTTTCGTTTGCAAAGGTAAGAGATTTCGATCTCCTCTGTACATCATTAATACCTATCTCCCATAAGCAAAAGTTATAACTTTAGGGCAACCGCACCAAATTCATTTCTACATAGGCATAAAAAAACATCGGAGTGCCTATTAATTCTGTAATCAGTGCCAGTGATTATAAAATCAGTGCCAGCAATTATATAATCGGTAGTTGTGATTATATAATTGCTGGCACCGATTACAGAATTAGCAGGCACTTAAGAAAGAATTATTCGGGACGAAAACGTTTTTTCTCTCCATAGAAATAAAGAATTGTTGCTGCTGGATTTGGTACGGTTGCCCTATTATACAGACAGAATATAATTCGTACCTTTGCAGCCATGAAAACATTCAGACCGGAGGCATGGTTGCCTACAACAAAGAAAGAAGTTGAAGCCCGCGGATGGGACTATATAGATGTGATACTTTTCAGCGGAGATGCCTATGTGGACCATCCTTCATTCGGAGCGGCCGTCATCGGGCGGACACTCGAAGCAATGGGACTGCGCGTAGCGATTGTCCCGCAACCGGACTGGCGCGGTGATTACCGGGATTTCAAGAAGTTGGGAGCCCCCCGCCTGTTCTTCGGTGTTTCTGCCGGAGCGATGGATTCGATGATCAACCACTATACGGCCAACAAGCGCCTGCGTAGCGACGATGCTTATACACCGGACCGCCGTGCCGGTATGCGCCCCGATTATCCCAGCATCGTTTACACGAAAATAATAAAGGAAATCTATCCGGATGTCCCTGTCGTATTAGGAGGTATAGAGGCATCCCTGCGCCGGGTTACCCATTACGATTACTGGCAAGACAAGCTGCTCCCCGGAATCCTGAAAGACAGCCCGGCGGATTTGTTGATATACGGCATGGGGGAACTTCCCTTGAAAGAACTGGTCAGTCGGTTACAGGCAGGCATTCCCTTCCATGAGATCAAAGATATACGGCAAACGGCTTATTTGGCAGACGAGGTAAAGCCGCTACCGGACGACATCAATCTCTTTTCCCATGAAGAATGCCTGCGCGACAAGCTGAAACAGGCCAAAAATTTCAAACACATAGAAGAAGAATCCAACAAACAGCAGGCATCCCGCATCCTGCAAAAGGTCGGTCGGCAAACAATCGTCGTTAATCCCCCTTTCCCGCCTATGACGGAAGAAGAGATCGATGCGTCATTCGACCTACCCTACACCCGCCTGCCCCATCCCAAGTACAAAGGGAAGACGATACCGGCTTTCGAAATGATCAAGTTCTCGGTAAACATCCACCGGGGATGTTTCGGAGGCTGTGCTTTCTGTACCATCTCGGCCCATCAGGGAAAGTTTATCGCCTCACGAAGTAAAGAGTCCATATTGAAAGAAGTGAAAGAGATCACCCGGATGCCGGACTTCAAAGGATACCTGAGCGACCTCGGTGGCCCTTCGGCCAACATGTACCGGATGAAAGGGAAGAATCCGGATATCTGCTCCCAGTGCAAGAAACCGTCTTGCATCTCTCCTGTCGTCTGCAAGAATCTGAATGCAGATCACACACCGCTGTTGGATATATACAAAGAAGTGGACAGAATGCCGGAAATCAAGCGTTCGTTTATCGGTAGCGGTGTCCGCTACGACCTGCTCCTGCACCGGTATACAGATGACAATCTGAACAAAGCTGCCCATACCTATATGGAGGAACTGATAGCCCGTCATGTCTCCGGCCGTCTCAAAGTCGCCCCCGAACATACGGAGGACAATGTCCTGAAAATGATGCGCAAACCTTCATTCGAGCTTTTCGGACAATTCAAAAAAATATTCGACCGCGTAAACAAGCAATACGGATTGAACCAGCAACTAATCCCTTATTTCATATCCAGCCATCCCGGCTGTACCGAGGCAGATATGGCAAACTTGGCTATTCAGACCAAGAAACTGCATTTCCAACTCGAACAGGTACAGGATTTCACGCCTACTCCCATGACACTGGCAACGGAGATGTACTACACAGGTTATCATCCCTACACATTGGAAAAGATATATACAGCCCATACGAAAGAACAAAAACTGGCACAGCGTCAGTTCTTTTTCTGGTATAAACCGGAATTTCGCCGCCAGATCACACAGGCGTTGCAACGAATCGGGAAAAAGGATTTGATAGGAAGGTTGTTCGGGAAATTGTAGGAAGGTGTGTCGAAACTATCCTGTTCCCGCGCCCCTCGCGGGATCGCATTAAAACCAGCCCTATAAAAATCTGATTGATAAGGTCTGTCCTTTTGCGTCCCCGTATCCAGTGCAGGGACAAGGAGATTTTGCCCCCCCCCCCTTTTGGACATTTTTTGGGGAGGGCAGAGCAGAGCCCTGCCCCTACGGGTTTCGGGGTATCTTTACTCCTTTACGGCAATCACTTCAATCTCCACTAAGCCGTTCTTCGGCAATGTCTTGACAGCGACAGCAGAACGGGCCGGGAAAGTTTCTTCGAACTGAGAAGCATACACTTCGTTCATAGCAGTGAAATCACTCATATCAGCCAGGAATACCGTTGTCTTTACGACATCGTTAATGCTAAGACCGGCTTCTTCCAGAATTGCATGTACATTCTTGAATGCCTGTACGGTCTGCTCTTTCACTCCGCCTTCTACGAAATTGCCTGTTGCGGGATCAAGTCCCAACTGTCCGGAAGCAAACAGCATATTACCTACTTGTACAGCCTGACTATACGGACCGATAGCGGCCGGTGCATTTTTTGTTGCGATCACTTTTTTCATTGTTTCTTTATTTTAATAACGTTATTGTGCTTGTTCGTTCATCCGCTGACGAACCACTTCATAGACAAGGATGGAAGAGGCGACCGATACGTTCAGCGAACCGATCGTACCGAACTGCGGGATCTTCACCATACTGTCGCAGATACGAAGATTATCCATCGAAACTCCCGTATCTTCGGCTCCCATTACGATAGCCACAGGTCCGTCATATTTGATAGCAGTATAATTCTCAAAGGCTTTTTCACTGGCTGCATAGACTTTTACTCCGGACGCCTGTAAAAAACGGATAGCCTCCGTAATGCTTTTTTCCTTACAGACAGGCAATACATGGAGCGCACCAGCCGAGGTCTTAATCGCATCGGCATTCACCGTCACGCTTCCCCTTGAAGGAATCACGATCGCATCCACACCGGCACATTCGCAGGTACGGGCAATCGCACCGAAATTACGGACATCCGTAACCCCGTCCAACAACACAATAAACGGATTCTTTCCCTGTTCATATACAAACGGAATAATATTTTCCAGCCGCTCGTACATGACAGCCGGGATAAAGGCTATTACCCCCTGATGATTCTTGCGTGTCAAACGGTCGAGACGTTCGGCAGGCACACGCTGTACAGGTATGTCACGTCCTTTCAGAACTTCAAACAGTTCACGAGACAAGTCTCCCTGCAGTTCACGTTTCACCAATATTTTATCAATCTCCTTATCGGCCTGGATTGCCTCGATCACGGCACGGATGCCGAACACCATTTCGTTTTCTTTCATTATTCTATATCTTTTCCGTTTTATCGCCGGGCTATTCGACTATTCCCGGCTTTATGTGGACAAAGATACAAAGATTTACGCTTTTATTATATACCTTTGTATTGTATAAAAACAAACACTACAATCTATCAAAATTGAAAGAACATGGCAAAGGAAAAGAAATTTACTCTTGAAGGAGTACAAGGAGAGCTGACACTGGTATACGGTCCTTTTAAATTACGTTTATTTCAGGATGGAAGAGAAATCAAACGATCCGGAACATTCAAACCCAAATACTACATCACCAACACATCCGGCGAGCAGGAAGAACTAAGAATACAATATGGATTGGATTTCGTTTACATGGCGATATTCAGAGGACAGAAAATAGCATTGGACGAGAGGCTGACCACTGCCGAATATATAATAGGCGGCCTCCCTATCCTGCTTATCTTTTTAGGAGGAGCTATAGGAGGCGTGTTCGGTATCTTTGGTGCCACATTTAATTATGATTATATGCGGAAAGAAAAACGTATGCCGATGCAGATATTGGTCTCACTCGGGGCTTCCATCGTATGTTACCTGGCCTACTTCATCTTGGCTGTCGCTTTTCAACTTCTGTTAAAAGTATGAGAATAAGCCCGGATCAGGAATAAGATACCGGTAATAATCAAGGCTGACGAAAGTCCGGTATAAAATACCGAAATAAAAGAGTTGGGAAGCAATTGGAAATGACGGATCGTAATACCGAAAGTAATCATAAAGATCATCACAATCCAACCTTTCACATCAAAAAATGAAAAAGGACAGTTCTTTTCCCCTTTCTGTGAGATCCGCTCGGAATGCTTAATAAACAAGCGGCGAAAGACAAACTGGAAGAAAAGCAGGAAAACAACAATTGCCTCCCCGACTTTAAACAACCAATAATGGGCATCGTTCAACCACGTGACGATGCCGATCCTTAAGATATTGATACCTGCTATTATCCAAACGCACCCGGCTATCAGAAGCAGGGTGCGCCGGTTTACTCTAAATCCCATTATCAGATACTTTTCTCTATGCTCCGCCTGTCACTCGTACGTTGGCGGCTATTCGTGCGATCCTTGTCAGACCGCTTGTCTTCTTTTTTGTTCTTATCGTAATGTCTGTCTTTATCCCGATCCGGACGTTTCTTGTCATATTTGTCCTTATCGTGCTTATTCTTGTGATGATCGGAACCGGGCCGGCCTCCCTGATGGTGTGGACGATCGTATTTGTCAGGTTTCCACTGTCCATTGTCATGGTGAGGACGGCCATTGTTATGACTCGGTTGAGGACGATCATACTTGTCCGGCCTCCACTGCCCGTTATCATGACCGGGACGATCATACTTACCGGGATACCATTTGCCATCGTCGAAACGGTCGAACCATCTATTGTTCGTATACTCCCACTGGCAATGCCAGTAATGATCTTCATAACGATGGCAGGAGCTGGACGGACGATAGTCCGGATAATGCGGATTATTATACCAACCTCTCCAATCATGGATGCGTGTCGGTGTTTCACGGACAAAACGCACATATAAACGGAATTGCGAAGGTGAAAGGATACGCTGCAACTTCCGGTCCCGCTCCATACGTAGCTTATATATCTTCTGGGCAGACTGGTCCCAATAGCGATAATGTTTGCGTGCTTCACGCTCGATCTTCTCCCCGTATCGATGAATGATCTTATGATACTCGGCAGCCTGACGGTTCGTCATGCGGATTGCCTGTTCCATCCAGAGGCAGTTTTGGCAATGGGGTTCATTCCATCCGAAACTGATCCAAAACTGTGCATATCCCTGCAAACTGCAAAAAAGGACTGCCATCAATATACTACTCAATCTCTTCATGTCACTCAATTTTTAATTAGCACTTACACTCTGTTGCTATTATGACCAGAGAGCGGTGAAAAGGTTTAATTTTTCGCTTTCAACAGTTCTTTTGCATTTGCAATGGAAGCACTGGTCAACGAAGCACCGCTCAGCATACGCGCAATCTCTTTCACACGCTCCTCCTTATTCATTTTCCGGATACGGGTAACGGTCCGTTCATCCGTATCCTCCTTATAAACAAAATAATGGTCTTTTCCTTTTGCTGCGATCTGAGGGAGATGGGTAATGGCAAAAACCTGCATCTTCGTACCTAATTCCTGCATGATATCCCCCATTTTATCGGCAATATCTCCGGAAACCCCCGTATCCACTTCATCAAAGATGATGGCAGGCAACGCCGTAAATCCGGCAATCATCGCCTTGATACATAACATCAGGCGGGAGATCTCGCCACCGGATGCCGTCTGAGCCACCGGTTGTAGTTCCGCACTCTTATTGGCAGAAAACATAAACCGGATTTCGTCCATTCCATCGCTTTCCGGCTCCTGTTTAGGAACAAAATCGATTGCAAAGCGCGTATTCGGCATACCCAGCGGGACAATCATTTCCACCAATTGGGAAGCAATAGCTTTCGAGGCGATCTTACGCTGCTCGCTCAATACGGCTGCCTGTTGAAGCAATTCCTGGTGAGAGATTTCCAACTGCTTTTTCAGCGATTCGATCTGTTCATCAAAAGAATCGATCTCCTTCAGCTGCTCAGTATATTTATCCTGCAACTCCATCAGTTCTTCAACTTTGGAAACCCGGTGTTTCTGCTCCAGGGTGTATAACGTATTAAGACGTTCGTTCACCCAATCCAAACGTTCAGGATTAAATTCTATATCCTCCTTGAGCACTTCCGTCTCGGAAGCCAAGTCGTTCATATCGATATAGGCAGAACGCAGGCGCTCGGCTATTTCTTTCGCTTTCGGATAATAACGTTCCAGGCTGTCTGCGGTGGAAAGGGCCTCTTTTATCAGTTGGACGGCTCCCTGTTCTTCCCCGTCCAGCAGTTGGGTTATCTTATAAAGAGAACCTTTTATCTCTTCGGCATGAGAAAGGGTTTCCAATTCCTGTTCCAGTTCTTCCTGTTCGCCGGCAATCAAACCGGCATCGGTTAACTGCTCCAACTGAAAACGCACATAGTCTTCCTCCTGTTTAGTCTGGAGAGCCTTTTCGGTCAGCTCTTTCAGCTCCTTTTTCAAAAACAAATAACGGCTGTATTCCTTCCGGTAAAGAATCAGCAGAATATCATTTTCAGCCATTACATCGATTACTTTCAACTGAAACCGGTTATCTCCCAACAAAAGATTCTGGTGTTGCGAATGGATATCGATCAACCGGCTTCCCAACTCCTTCACCACGGAAAGCGGGACAGGAGAATCGTTTACAAAAGCACGGGACTTTCCCGATGCAAACAATTCCCGGCGAAGAATACAAACCTCCGCATCATACTCCAGGTCATTCGTGAGAAAAAATTCTTCCAGCTTATAGCGGGAGACATCAAAGACTGCTTCTATCACACATTTTTCAGAACCGTTTTTAATGCTCTTTCCATCCGCACGCTGTCCTAAGACCAGGGATAGAGCCCCCAATATAATAGACTTTCCTGCACCCGTCTCGCCGGTTATCACAGAAAAACCTTTATCAAACTTAATGTCCAGGCTGTCAATCAGAACAAAGTTCCGTATGAATAAAGATTTCAGCATAGCTATTCCAGATTACTTTTTAAGCGATTCCATACGTGTCGTGAGGGCAGGATACAGATTGGACAACATTTTATAACCTTCCTGCTTCTCCGGTGTAGTAGCTTTCGAATAAATCAAAACGACCTCATCCAACTTGGAATCGGCGAACATCTGAAGCAACGGTGATGTCGGCCGGGCACTTTTCACCTGTTCCAAAACCGGAAGCAAACCGATTATAGTCGTACGTCCACGATCCGGATTTGCGGCCATTTCATCGAGTCCCTTACGATGATAGTTATACCACATATCCCGGAACAGTTCCGAAGTATTGTCCGTCAGGGCCGTTGCCAAAGCATGGCGGTTACGGTCGTTTTCAAAAGCTTTCCAACCCGTCCACGTAGGTTGTGCCTGAGCCAGACTCACGATCTGCATGGCCTGTCCGAGGAAAGCAGTACCTCCTTTCGGAGAAAAGCTGTCGAAATCCAGTCCGAGGATCGTATAAATATAGAAAACAACAGTCGCGATCAGGTTACTGTTCAACGTATTTTCCGTATATTCCAACGGTTCGAATTCGGTATAGTCAAAAGAAAGTTCCGTATCACGATAATTCAGCAACGTAGTCGTATAGCTGGAATTATATACCGGACGGCGAGCCTGCACCTGTATCTCTCCTTTAAAACTATTGTCCGATACCATCTCGTTGATGATGAGAGTCATGGAACAGTCGATACGTTCATTCATGGCAAAAGTGGCATCCGTCCACTTTTTGTTATTGACGAAATCATTCAATGCATCCTGCAAGGTTTTGAATACCTGTTTATTCGTACTCTGCACCTTATCACTGTTTATCGTGATGCGGGCATTCAACTCCTGTGCCTTACCTATAAAAGGAGCGGCTCCCAACAGACATATGCATAATAATTTCTTAATCATTCTCATTTTAATAATGTTGCCAATTTATTTACAATATCAACGGCTACCCCCTGTTTGCTCTTCAACGGATAAACGATCGTCCCGCCTTCCTTGTCGATGATCGTGATCTTATTCGTGTCGCAACGGAAACCGGCACCTGCATCCCTCAAAGAATTCAACACGATGAAATCGAGGTTTTTCCGCTTCAGCTTTCCTTCCGCATGAGCTGTTTCATCATTTGTTTCCAATGCGAAACCCACCAGAACCTGGTTTTCACGTTTGATCATCCCTAACGAGGCTGCGATATCCTTATTCGGAACCAAGCGGAGCGTCATTTCCCCTTTCGTCTCCCTCTTGATCTTTTCGCTTACCTGCTCACCCGGACGATAATCCGCCACAGCGGCACAAAGGATACCGGCATCCGCCTGCGGAAAAGCTGTCATGGCCGCCTGATACATTTCTTCGGCCGACTCGACATCGATCCGCTTGATATTCGGATGAACCGCTGTCAAAGACACCGGTCCTGCGATCAATGTCACTTCGGCCCCCTGCTCTGCACACGCTTCCGCCAATGCAAAGCCCATCTTTCCGGAAGAATAGTTACCTATAAAACGTACGGGATCTATCTTTTCATATGTCGGACCGGCAGTTATTACAATCTTTTTTTTTTCAAGCCGGGTTTGAGAAGCAAAGAAATTTTCCAGGACCGCCACGATCTTATCCGGTTCTTCCATACGCCCCTTACCCACCAGATGACTGGCAAGTTCCCCTTCGGCAGGTTCGATGATGCGATTACCGAACGAACGCAGACGCTCCAAATTCTGCTGTGTCGATGGATGCGCGAACATATCCAAATCCATTGCCGGTGCGATGAAAACCGGTGCTTTACATGACAGGTATGTCGTGACCAGCATATTGTCGGCAATGCCATTCGCCATCTTTCCGATTGTCGAAGCAGTGGCCGGCGCGACCAGCATGGCATCGGCCCAAAGGCCAAGATCGACATGACTGTTCCACGTACCGTCGCGATTCGAGAAAAATTCGCTGATCACCGGATGGCTGCTCAAGGTGGATAGCGTGAGCGGCGTTATGAATTCTTTTCCCGCAGGGGTAATAACAACTTGAACTTCCGCCCCTTTCTTCACAAGGGCACGGATGATATAGGCGGCTTTATAGGCAGCGATGCTCCCTGTTATCCCCAATATGATATGTTTACCTTTCAGCATTTTATTCGATATGCGGTCCCGAGGGTGTGCCCGACACACCCTCAAGTCCCTTATTCCATTTTTATTACAAACGCAACGCCATTATCTCGCGGGCCACACGGCTGTCGATATTATGATGTTCACCCAATTTCCAGCCCTGTTTGTCCACAGGAGCAGCAAGGGCATCCAAATCCTTTTCCGTAATGCCACATTCACCGAGGTGCGTTTTCAGTCCCATCCGGCGGAAGAAATCCTCACAGGCCGCAATTGTCTTTCGTGCCCTCTCCTCTTCCGTTCCATCCGTAATGCCAAAAACGACTTCCCCCATACGAGCTAACTTGGCCTGCTTCTCTTTAAACATATACGTCATCACGCCCGGCAAGAGGATCGCCAGTGTTTGTGCATGATCCAGACCGAACTGTGCCGTCAGCGAATAGCCCATACGGTGAGAAGACCAGTCCTGCGGAACTCCCTGTCCGATCCAGACATTCAACGCATTGGTTGCCGCCCACATCAGGTTGGCACGGATATCGTAGTCATTCGGATGATCCAGAACTTTCAGTCCCTCTTCATGGATGACGCGCATCAAGCCTTCCGAAAAGGCATCCTGTACCTTCGCATTGACCGGATATGTCAGATATTGTTCCACTACATGAATAAAAGAGTCGACCACTCCGTTCGCCACCTGTCGAGCAGGAAGTGAATAAGTCACTTCCGGGTCCAGCACAGAGAATTTAGGGAAAATCAGCGGACTGGCGAAATTCAATTTCTCACGAGTCGATACACGGGAGATAACCGAACGTTCGTTCATCTCCGAACCAGTCGCAGCCAATGTAAGCACCGTTCCCAAAGGCAGAGCACTCTTCACCTGCCCGCCTTTCGAAAGGATATCCCACGGATCACCTTCGAAACCGACAGATACTGCGATGAACTTTGTTGCATCGATCACCGAACCACCGCCTACGGCCAACAGAAAATCGATCTTCTTCTCTCTGACGATCTCCACGGCCTTCATACAGGTTTCGTAATGCGGATTTGCTTCGATACCTGGAAATTCGGTCACTTCAAAACTTTCCAACGCCTTCGTCACCTGATCGTAGATACCGTTTTTCTTTATGCTTCCGCCACCATATACCATGAGTACCCTGCTTCCTTCCGGAATCAAAGCGGACAAGCGGGCGATGGAACCTTTACCGAAAACGACCTTTACCGGGTTACAAAACTCAAAATTATTCATACCGCTTATTTCGAATTCATATTAAAACCTGCCATCCTTAATTTGATCTCCGTCAATTTCTTCTTAGTATTCAACGGGAAATCCCCTTTCATCATCCACTCATAGTACCCCAAATCAGTCTTCAGGACCTCTTCTACCAGACGCCCCTTATGCTTGCCGAAGTTGATTATCTCTTCGCCCTTGTCGTTATAGACCATCCTTCCGGCAAAGTCCACATTGTTCGTATAGCTTGAATACTTGGAAAGGAAATCAATGTCGTTCTGCAACTCCGGATAACGGTCCAGCTGCGCTTTCAACACTTCATAAGTCGCCATCGTATCGGCTTCCGCCGTATGGGCGTTTTCAAGGCTCTTGTCACAGTAGAACTTATAAGCGGCCGAAAGCGTACGCTGTTCCATCTTATGAAAAATAGTCTGTACGTCTATGAACTTGCGTCTGTTCAAATCGATATCGACACCAGCACGCAAAAACTCTTCCGCCAGCAAAGGGATATCGAAACGATTGGAATTATATCCGGCCAGATCACACCCTTCTATCTGGGTTGCCAGCGATTTGGCTATTTCTTTAAAAGTAGGACAGTCTTTTACATCTTCGTCAGTGATGCCGTGAATGGCGGTCGACTCCGGTGGAATGGGCATTTCCGGATTGATCCGTCTCGTTTTAGATTCTTCTTTTCCATTCGGGTAAACCTTTACAAAAGAGATTTCCACGATACGGTCTTTAACAATATTAATACCCGTAGTCTCCAAGTCGAAGAAGACTAACGGGTTTTTCAGGTTTAACTGCATTTTTTCGTATTTTAATCATTCAACATCATAGGCATCAGCAGCATCAGCAGATCCTCGTTCTCTTCGTTTTCAGAAGGAACGATCAGACCGGCACGTGAAGGATCAGCCAATTCGAGTATCACCTCTTCCGAATTGATGTTGCTCAGTATTTCAATCAGATAAGTAGCCTTGAAACCGATGCTTAATTCAGTTCCGTCAAAGCTGCAAACAATCTTCTCTTCTGCGGAAGTAGAGAAATCGATATCCTGTGCGGAAACAAGCATTTCACTTTCCTTCAACTGCAATTTGACAAGGCTGCTGGCCGGATTGGAGAAAACGGAAACACGCTTCAAGGCATTCAGGAAAGAGACACGGTCGATTGTCACCTTGAAAGGATTTTCCTGCGGGATCACGCTGTTGTAGTTCGGATAACGGCCTTCGATCAGGCGACAAACCATTTCGAAATTAGCACAGTTCACATAGGCGTTGTTATCATCGAACTTGATGCTGATCATCCCCTCCTCCTTTGACAAAAGGCCTTTTAACAGGTTAGCAGGCTTCTTCGGCAAAATGAAAGAAGCTCTTTCCGGTGATTTTACCGAAAGATTACGCAGGCGTACCAGTTTATGGCCGTCGGAAGCCACAAATGTCAAATCGTCCGTGTGAATATCGAAATAGATACCATTCATTACCGGACGAAGTTCGTCGTCAGCCGTTGCAAACAACGCGCGGCTGATACCGTTCAGCAACATCTGCGCGTCCATCATGATGGAGATCGCGTTATCATTCAACGGTTTCTGCTGCGGATATGTGTCTCCCTTCTGTCCGATAAAATTATATTTACCATTCTGGAAATGGATAAAAATTTCCAAGTTATCATCGTTAATATCAAAAGTCAGCGGTTGTTCGGGCAACTCCTTCAATGGATCGAGCAGGATTTTTGCCGAGACAGCGAAAAGCCCGCTTCCCTGTGCATTCATCACGTCAACGGATGTAACCAGACGTGTTTCAGCATCCGAAGCTGTTATGGTAAGTTTATTACCTTCCAGGTTGAAAAGGAAACTGTCCAGGATCGGTAATGAATTCTTAGAAGCAATAACTTTGCTAATAGATTGCAAACGTGATAACAGCGCTGTGCTGGATACATCAAATCTCATGGTTCTTAATTATTAATTTGTTTCTATTTATTATTTATCAACGTGTTGTAGGTTCGACTCACCGGCAGCCCCCAATCGGACAGCCGCAGATTCGCCCACACAAAATTATGAAAATATTCCATATAACCACCCGAATGGAGACAAAAAAAGAGGTCCTTCCCGCTATGGGGAAGAACCTCTCTTTGTATCTTGATATTACGCTCTGTTATTTAGCGAAATAATCTTTAACAGCTTCGTTAGGAATCATTTCTTCCTGGAAGATGTAAGCACCGGTCTTCGGGGACTTAACCATCTTGATTACTTTAGAATAGGTACGACCGTCACCTTTCTTAAATGTTGCAACCGCTTTTTTTGCCATTGTTTAATCTCCTCTTACTTAATTTCTTTGTGTAATGTCATCTTCTTCAGGATAGGATTGTACTTCATCAGCTCCAATCTCTGAGTTGTATTCTTTCTGTTCTTTGTTGTAATATAACGAGATGTACCCGGCATACCACTTTCTTTGTGCTCAGTGCATTCAAGAATCACCTGAACTCTGTTACCTTTTGCTTTCTTTGCCATTTCTTATTTCCTCCTCAAATTAAGCGTTTAAATAACCTTTTTCAGCAGCTTTCTTAATTGCTGCATCCAAACCAAGTTTATTGATAGTACGCAAGCCAGCGGCTGAAATATTCAGGCTAACCCAACAATCCTGTTCTACCCAGTAGAACTTTTTAGTAAACAGGTTCACATCAAACTTACGTTTCGTTCTTCTCTTAGAGTGAGAAACGTTGTTGCCAACCATTGCTTTCTTTCCGGTAATTTGACAAATTTTAGACATCGCTAATCTTTCTTTTTAATATTACGAAATTTAAGTCAACTCCTGCTATCTGTCTTCCCTTTTTGAACTGCATCTTGAACAAAAACAAAGATTCTAATAGAGTTTCTCTTCTTTTACGGGGCACAAAGGTACAAATTATTTTCATTCACACACAAGAAATCAACAAATAAATCAGCACTTTCTGCTATTTTTCCTTAATTTATTCTGTATGAGAGTATCAAGTCCCGCTGCCGCATAGATTGTTATCGCAAACAGATATGGATAATGATAGCGGGAAGTAATCACGAACAAAACCGTTACAGCCGTGCCTAAAGCTGGGATCAGGAGATAGACATTCCGTTCCCGTAACAGGTCGCGCCGGTTCGTCCAAATGTAATAAAGGAATAGCAAAAGCACGGTGTAATAGGCAATGCTCTTCAAGGCCAAAGAGACTATCAACTCCATCAATTTCAGTCTATTGTCCTGTACTTTCGAAAGTACTACTCTAAATCCCATATCAGGCTTTACACGCTCCGTCCAGGTATCTTCGCAATATAAAGCGGCCAACTTGAAGGGCATTTGAGCAATATATTTAAACGGATGTTCCGATATCCAACGGACCGACGCACGCTTCAACAGGCTGTCCCGCTCCATATAGGTATATTCTCCGGGAGGAAGGCAAATATAATTGTCCGGATCACTGAAGCCGTTAAAATTGACTAAACCGTTTGCTTCATCAAAAGAGCTCATCGCTAAATTATAGCCTCCGGATACCGCTTGATAGACAAAATGACCGGTTCTCTTCTTCGCACTCTGCCCGATCAGGAAAACAGTCAAGACAAGCGGCAGGGTCAAAGCGGCATAAAACTGCCATCGACGCTTTTGCACGATGAAAAGGAGCAAAATCACGAATAAAAAGACAATTGCCAGAGGACGGAACCAGTTAGCCAAAGCGATCAACACGCCGGCGACAGCCACAGGAAACAGCCGGCGGACGTTGCATAGCAGCAGGGCTGTCAACAGCAGGAAAGTAAAAGGCAAATCAGTCAATACGGCTATCGGAGCATATAGGTTCGAAAAAATCAACATATATAAAATAGCAGCGTAATACCCCGTTTTATCCGAAAACATCCGCCCGGCCAACTTCTGTATTTCAAATACCATTGCAATATTCATCAATAAATTCAGTAACCGGACAAAAGAGAAAGATCCGAAAAGATGATGGATTCCGATCAAAAGGTTTACATAACCCGGACCGAAAATAAAATCCTCATATTGGTTATGCATGTCCGGATACCAAGTACCTCTCGCGATACATTCCGAAGCCAGTTTCACATAAGCCAGGGCATCATCGTGGTTAGGCATATCCCAGTATTTTACTACCAGGAAAACCTGCAGGATCACCCATATGGCAAACACGATCCGAAAAACGGCCGGTAATTTTTTCCCAATCATTCCTTTAGCTCTTTTTGGGAGACAAAGATACAGCCTTTTCACCACTAATCCGCCCGTGATAGATTAATTCTATCGGTTCATTCGGGGAACAACGGGACGTTTTTGCAACAAAATCAAACTCCGGATGGTTTTATTTTCAAAGAAGCATAAAATAAAAACGTATTAATTATGGCACGAGATTTTAAAGAAGCATTGAGACATCGCAGAACTTATTATCACATCACAAACAGTTCCCCGATATCAGACGAACAGATCAAAGAAATAATAGACTTCGCAGTCATGAACGTCCCTTCTGCTTTCAACTCGCAATCGACCCGTATCGTATTGCTGTTAGGCAAGAACCATAAAAGACTTTGGGAGATCACGAAAGAGACATTGAAGAGACTTGTTTCTGCGGAAGTCTTCAAAGGGACGGAGGCTAAAATAGACGGAAGCCTGGCTGCCGGCTACGGAACGATCCTGTTTTTCGAAGACAAAGCGGTAGTCGAACAGTTGCAAGACTCCTTCCCTACTTACTACGACAAATTTCCGGTTTGGGCACAGCAAACATCCGCCATGCACCAGCTGGCTATCTGGACAATGCTCGAAGATGCCGGCTTAGGCGCGTCCCTTCAACACTATAACCCGCTGATCGACGAAACGGTATGTGCAGAATGGAAACTCGACCCGAAATGGGAACTGGTGGCACAAATGCCTTTCGGAACACCGACGGAAGAGCCCGGACCGAAAGAGATAAAACCGTTAGATAAAAGAGTCCTGGTTTTCAAATAAAAGACCAGAAGCCGTTTTAAGCACCGATATCACTATTTACAATCGAGAAAAGAGAAAGTTGCTCCATTACCAAAATGTCACTACGACCCCATGTAAATCGGATTAGTAGTGCATATAAATAGAATTAGTAGCAAGGGTAATATTTTTTAACATTTCTATTTGAAAGCGATAGCCTCCTTTTGCTGTCGAAATGGTAACGGAGTATCTTTCTCTTTTTTTGCATACTTGCACTTCCGACAAATACAAATCCTGATACGGTCCTTGCCAAAGGCACCGAAAAATGTCAAACTAAATTAAGCACAAACATGAATTACGATATTGCAATTATAGGGGGAGGACCGGCAGGCTACACCGCCGCCGAACGGGCAGCCGAAGGGGGCCTGAAGACCGTCCTCTTCGAAAAGAACGCCATCGGGGGTGTCTGCCTGAACGAAGGCTGTATTCCCACAAAAACATTATTATACTCTGCCAAGATATTGGACAGTTTCAAAACATCCTCCAAATATGGCATTTCATCGGAAGGGACGCCGTCTTTCGACATGGATAAGATCATCGGGCGTAAAAACCGGACGGTCAAAAAACTGACATCCGGTGTAAAGATGCGACTCACTTCGAGCGGGATCACGATCGTCGAGGGCACTGCCGTGTTGAACGGGGAAACTGACGGAATGATCCGCATACAGTGCGGAAACGACCTTTTCACCGTCAAAAACATACTCCTCTGCACCGGTTCCGAAACGGTAATTCCCCCAATCAAGGGACTTTCAGAAACAGACTACTGGACTTCGCGGGAAGCACTCGACAGTAAAGAACTCCCCAAAGAACTTGCCATCATAGGCGGCGGTGTCATCGGGATCGAGTTCGCCTCTTTTTTCACCAGCATGGGAGTAAAAGTGAAGGTGATCGAGATGATGCCGGAAATACTCGGCGCAATGGACAAAGAGGCGTCCGCCATGCTCCGGAACGAATACGCCAAGAAAGGGGTGGAATTTCATCTGAACACAAAAGTGATCGAGGTGAACCCGAAAGAGGTCATTGTCGAAAAAGACGGCAAGGTGAATGCGATCCCGGCGGACAGAATCCTGGTCAGCGTAGGACGCCGGGCGATCACCAAAGATTTAGGCCTGGAAAGCCTTTCCATCGAGACGGACCGCCGGGGAGTCCGGGTGAACGAATATATGCAGACCTCCCATCCGCACGTTTATGCAGCCGGCGATATCACAGGATTCTCGCAACTGGCCCATACGGCCTATCGGGAAGGTGAGGTCGCCGTCAACCATATCTTAGGGCATGAGGACCGGATGGACTACAGGGCTATTCCCGCCGTTGTCTACACCAACCCGGAAGTGGCCGGTGTCGGCAAGACGGAGGAAGAACTGAAGGCAAACGGAGAATATTACAACCTTGTCAAGATACCGATGACCTACTCCGGCCGTTTTGTCGCTGAAAACGAAACCGGCAACGGGCTCTGCAAGCTCCTGACGAACGTGAACGGCCAGATCATCGGTTGCCATCTGTTGGGAAATCCGGCATCGGAGATCATCGTCATTGCCGGTATCGCCGTCGAGCACGGCTATACGGTCGATGAATTCAAGAAAACCGTATTCCCCCATCCGACCGTCGGAGAGGCGATACACGAAAGCCTGTACCTCTGATGATGCTTTATATCGACAATCCATACACCGATGCCTGGTTCAACCTGGCGGCCGAGGAGTATCTGCTCAAGAACTTTTCGGACGACATCTTCATGTTGTGGCAGAACGAACCGTCCGTCATCATCGGCAAGCACCAGAACGTATGGGACGAGATAAACCGGAACTATATACAGGAGAAGCACATCAAAGTCGTACGCCGTTATTCCGGTGGCGGGGCCGTCTATCATGATTCCGGTAACCTGAATATTACTTTTATACAAAACAGCAAGGAACTTGCATCCGGCACATTCACAGCCCGGCTGATCGACTTCCTTGCCACATTCGGCATCCGGGCAGAGACAGACGAACGGCAGGCACTCACGATCGACGGGCTGAAAATATCGGGCAGTGCGCAATCCATCCATAAAGGCAGGATCTTGCATCATGCCACCCTCCTTTTCTCCACCGACCTGTATCACCTGACGACCGCCCTCAAAAGCACAGGACAGAGGCCGGAGGAAAAGGAGGTGAACCCTGCTCCTTTTTATGTCAAGTCCGTAAGAAGCCCGGTCACCAACATATGCACCTATACCCGTAAAGCGGTATCTATCGGAGAATTCAGAGATGCACTTCTGAACTATTTTACTGAAAACAAGACGGCTACCCGTCCCTATTCATTCACTGAAGACGATTTGAACGCCATCCGGTCCCTGCGTGACAACAAATATGCGACACCGGCCTGGAACTTCAATATCAGAACATAAAATACACATTTAAAATAATATGTCGACATTTGAAATAAAAATGCCCAAACTGGGCGAAAGTATTACGGAAGGGACGATTGTCTCCTGGTCTGTCAAAGTAGGCGACGCCGTTCAGGAGGACGATGTCCTTTTTGAGGTGAGCACAGCCAAAGTCAGTGCGGAAATTCCCTCTCCGGTAGCCGGAAAGGTTCTCGAACTTCTGTTTGCCGAAGGCGACACGGTAGCTGTCGGTACAGCCGTCGCCCTGATCCAGTTGGAGGGCGAAGAAGGAGAAACTCAGGAAAGCTCCGCTTCCGCAGCAGCCAAAAGCGACGAAAGCACCACGGTACGGTCCACCTCGGCAGAACCCGCCCAGCCAGTCAAATCATCCAAAGAAGAAGACGGAAGGTGGTATTCGCCCATCGTGTTGCAACTGGCACAGGAAGCCAAAATATCGCAGGCCGAACTGGATGCCATTCCGGGAACCGGCTACGAAGGACGGCTCAGCAAAAAAGATATCAAAGATTATATAACGACGAAGAAAAGCGGAGTTGCTCCCCAGGCGGTCACCGTCACCGGACAGTCCCTCACCTCGTTACCAGACAGTGGCGAACAGTCGCACCGGGCAACAGCGACAACCGCTACCGGACAGGCTCCGGCATCAACAACGGGTGGTAACGACAAACGTAACAATCCGGTCAGTCCGGTAGCTTCGGCCAACGGCGACGAGATTGTCGAGATGGATCGCGTAGCCCGCATCCTATCCGACCATATGGTGATGTCGAAAAAAGTGTCTCCTCACGTCACGACCGTTGTCGAAGCCGACGTTACCCGCCTCGTCAAATGGCGCAGCCGCGTGAAAGAGGCTTTCTTCAAACGCGAGGGCGTGCCACTCACCTATATGCCCGCCATTGCCGAAGCTACGGCCAAAGCATTGGCTGAATTCCCATACGTGAACGCATCGGTTGATGGCTATAAAGTCATTCTGAAAAAGCATATCAACCTGGGTATCGCCGTGTCGCTACCGGACGGGAACCTGATCGTTCCGGTCATACATGATGCAGATAAATTGAATCTGAACGGTCTTGCCGGCAGTATCGACAGCCTTGCCGCCAAAGCACGCAGTAATAAGCTGATGCCGGACGATATACAAGGCGGAACTTTTACGATCACCAACTTCGGTTCGTTCAAAAGCCTGTTCGGTACTCCGATCATCAACCAGCCCCAGGTCGCCATCTTAGGTGTCGGCTTCATCGAAAAGAAACCGGCTGTAGTGGAGACACCCGAAGGAGATACGATTGCAATACGGCACAAGATGTACCTATCCCTGTCGTACGACCATCGGATCATCAACGGTGCTCTCGGCGGCGAATTCCTGCGGAGGGTTGCGGACTACCTTGAGAATTGGGATAAATAATGATTTATCTGTTACTTTTGGCTTGATCCAAAAGTAACCAAAAGATCAAGGCTTAACCGGCTGGGCTACTCCGGGCAAAGACTACGCTGTCGCCTGCGAAACTCGCTTCGCTCAGACAGCGCAGGCTCCGGACGCTTCGTCTTTGCCCTCCGCTTAACGCCCACCCGCTTAGGCCTTTCTTAGAAAGCTGCGCTTTCTCTTGGGATGGCCGACACCGCCTGCTTCTCTGCGATCCCGCATCAAGTGCGGGAACGGGCTTGACACGGGGCCGCAAAAGAACTGTCGGAATCGGCCATCCCAAGAGAGCCGTCAGGCTCTATTTCCGGCCTAAGCTGGTGAGCGTTAAGCGCAGAGACCGCAGTGAGCGTCCGGAGCGTCTGCTGTTTGAGCGAAGCGAGTTTCAGACGCGACAGCGAACGAAGGGAACGGAGTAGCGAGGCAGCTTAAGCCTTGATCTTTTGGTTACTTTTGGATCAAGCCAAAAGTAACTAATACAACACATAAAATAATCAAATATGAAACGATACGATATAAAAACAACCGATACCGAGACTCTTCGCAAATGGTATTACCTGATGAGTCTCGGCAGGGCGCTCGATGAAAAGGCGCCTTCTTACCTGCTCCAGTCTTTAGGATGGTCCTATCATGCCCCTTATGCCGGGCATGACGGTATCCAGCTTGCCATCGGACAGGTATTCCACCGGGGAGAGGATTATCTCTTTCCTTATTACCGCGATATGCTGACGGTCCTCTCTGCCGGAATGACGGCGGAAGAAGTTATCCTGAACGGTATCTCGAAAGCGACCGACCCGTCCAGCGGCGGACGGCATATGTCCAACCACTTCGCCAAGCCGGAGTGGCACATCGAGAACATATCCTCGGCAACCGGGACACACGACCTGCATGCCGTAGGTGTCGCCCGTGCAATGGTTTATTACGACCATAAAGGTGTCGCGATCACTTCGCATGGCGAGTCCGCCACTTCCGAAGGTTACGTCTATGAAGCCATCAACGGAGCGAGCAACGAACAGCTCCCCGTTATCTTCGTCTTGCAAGATAACGGCTACGGCATCTCCGTCCCCAAAAAGGACCAGACGGCCAACCGCAAGGTAGCCGACAACTTCTCCGGCTTCAAGAACCTGCGTATCATCCACTGTAACGGGAAAGACGTTTTTGACTCGATGAACGCCATGACCGAAGCCCGCGAACATGCGATCAATACGCATAATCCGGTGATCGTCCATGCAAACTGCGTACGCATCGGCTCCCATTCGAACTCTGACAAGCAGACTTTGTATCGCGATGAAAACGAACTTGCCTACGTGAAAGCAGCCGATCCGCTGCAAAAATTCCGCCGTATGCTGCTCCGTTACAACCGCTTGACCGAAGATGAGCTGAAGCAGATAGAAGCACAGGCAAAAAAAGACCTGAGTGCGGCCAACCGCAAAGCGTTGGCGGCTCCCGAACCCAATCCTGCGACGATCTTTGATTATGTCCTGCCCGAACCTTACCAGCCGCAGAAATATACAGACGGCACGCATAAAGAAGAAAATGGCGAAAAAAGAACACTGGTAACCGCAATCAACGAAACACTAAAAGCAGAATTCCGCCATAACCCGAATACATTCCTGTGGGGACAGGATGTGGCTAACAAAGACAAAGGCGGCGTGTTCAACGTCACCAAAGGCATGCAACAGGAGTTCGGGCCAAAACGTATCTTCAACGCTCCCATCGCCGAAGACTACATCGTGGGTACGGCCAACGGCATGTGCCGCTTCGATCCGAAAATACACGTCGTGGTGGAAGGAGCCGAATTTGCCGATTATTTCTGGCCGGCCATTGAGCAGTATGTCGAATGTACGCACGAATACTGGCGAAGCAACGGACAGTTCACCCCTAACCTGACGCTCCGCCTGGCATCGGGCGGTTATATCGGCGGCGGACTCTACCATTCGCAAACGATCGAAGGTGCGCTGACTTCCATTCCGGGAGCCCGCATCGTCTATCCTTCTTTTGCCGACGATGCGGCAGGACTGTTGCGCACCAGCCTACGTTCGAAAGGCTTTACTGTCTTTCTCGAACCGAAAGCACAGTATAACTCGGTCGAAGCAGCCAGTTTTGTTCCGGAAGACTTCGAGGTTCCTTTCGGGAAAGCCCGTATCCGCCGGCCGGGTAGTGACCTGAGCGTGATCACGTATGGCAATACCACACATTTTTGCCTCAGTGTCGCCGAGAAGTTGAAGAAAGAGCATAACTGGGACGTGGAAGTCATCGACATCCGCTCGCTGATCCCGCTCGATACGGAAACAATCTTCGCCTCCGTGAAAAAGACCAGCAAAGTGCTGATCGTACATGAAGATAAAGTGTTCTCCGGTTTCGGTGCGGAAATAGCCGGTATCGTCGGCACGGAAATGTTCCGGTACCTGGATGCTCCGATCCAGCGCGTCGGCTCCACCTTTACCCCTGTCGGTTTCCATCCGGTCCTCGAAAAGGCGATCCTGCCCGGAGAAGAACGGATCTACAACGCAGCAAAAGCATTATTGGAATATTAATGAAGAGGGTATGTCAAAATCTCCTTGTCCCCGCACTTGATGCGGGGACGCAAAAGGACAGACCTTATCAATCAGATTTTTATAGGGCCGGTTTTAATGCGATCCCGCGAAGGGCGCGGGAACAGGATAGTTTCGACACACTTTCTATAAACAACATACAAAATGAAGAAAATAGGTTTATTCTATGGTGGCACAACCGCTAAAACAGCCGTAGTCGCTTTGAAAATACAAGAAGCATTCGCAGAAAACGAAGTCGTCCTGATCCCGATAGAAGGGGCGACACGCGAGGAGTTCGAATCGTTCGACAATATTATTGCCGGAACTTCCACCTGGTTCGACGGAGAACTGCCGACTTACTGGGACGAGTTCATGCCGGAAATAGAATCCATCGACATGACGGGCAAGAAAGTCGCCCTATTCGGGCTCGGAGACCAAGAACGCTATCCTGACAATTTCGTCGATGGGATCGGCATTCTGGCGGAAGCCTTTACCCAAAGCAATGCGGAACTGGTCGGTTTCATGCCTGTCAACGACTACCATTTCACCCAATCACGGGCCGTTAAGGAAGGACATTTCCTGGGACTTCCCCTTGATATCGAGAACCAGTCCGAACAGACGGAGGAACGGATACTGAAATGGGTGGAGAAACTGAAAAAGGAGTTTCAATAATATTTGCATTTGTTTCTGCTCTTGGCAGGGAGCTGTGTCGAAGCAAAATTTAGCTTACTAATAGATATAATTTAGGCACGGATTTCACGGAAAGCACGGAAAAAATAAATTCATCCGTGTAAATCAGTGAAATCCGTGCCTAAAAAAATTGTGATAAAGGTGTTTTCCGATTACTGCAGGCGACGAATACCCACCGCCTTATTATATTGGGCGAGGGACGCTTTCTGCTGATACCAGGTCTGGATCAGGCTGCTATAGGACTGAATCCAGGAAAGCTGGGCGGAAAGGACGTCGAGGATCGGAAGTTTTCCCTCATTATAGCTGAACGTATTCAGGTCGAGATTTTCTTCAGCGATCTTGCAGGCCTCTTCAGCGACATTGATTTGCTTCGTGTTTTCCGTCAGGCTGGTCCAAGAGTTGGCGACTTCCTGAGAAATCTGATCGCGTGTATAATCCATCGCATATTCCTTACTGCGTAAGATAGCTTTCTGAGAATTCACTTCTTTGAAACGGGCTCCCCAACGAAACAAAGGTATCTTCAGGGAGGCGAACACGGCAGGTGTCCAAAGCTGGTCGGACCCTTTCACGTTCAACATCGGAGTGCCCCAGGTTCCCTGGAAACCGATAGCCAGTGTCGGATTATACTTTGCTTTTGACAGGTTGATCTGCCGTTTCTGGTATTCGATATTCAATTTAGAGATCGTGAAATCCGGCCGGTTCTGCAAAGCAGCCTCTTCCCCTATGTGCATGGGCAACGGCTGAACCATCGTGATGGCATCGGCAATCTCTACCGGTGTCATAGGAGGAACTCCCATCAGCACGTTCAGGTTTTGCAAGGCAATCTGATAGTCTTTGTACGCAGCGCTTTTGTTCAATTCCGCTTCTTTCAAACGCGACTGTACCTGCAAGAGGTCTGTCTTACTGATCTGCCCGTCATTGAAACGGGTAGTCAGCACGTTTGCCAATTCCTGCACGATATCGACATACTGGCACATGACATCGTACATACCTTTGCGGGCAGCCGCAGACCAATAGTTCAGGTCGGCGGCATACACGATATTATCCGTCGTCAGGTCTTCTGCTTCGGAAGCGATCTGTCCCTGTATCTGGGCGGCCTTGTAATTGTTGTAGATTTGTCCGCCGGCATAAACAGGTTGACTTACGGTAGCTCCCAAACTATAAGTATTGTGATCCATTTCGACAGACATACCCGGACCGAAATCCAAATCGTACTTATTGATACGGTACTGGTAACTGCCGGAGAAGTCGAGAGCCGGGAAGAAAGCGGTCTTGGCCGCCTTGATAGCATGCTGCATCGCGATACGCTCTTCCGCACTCTGTTTGATCTGACGGCTATATTCAAGCACTTTCTGCTTGTAGTCTGCAGCCGTGACGGGCTTTTCCTGTGCTCCCACAGATAAAGCCCCCAACAGCATACAACCGATAATTATTTTATTTCTCATATTATTATACCGATTTAATCTTAAAGAATATACAATAGGTCACCGGAAGCACGAAGATCGTCAGGATGGTCGAAACGAACAGACCTCCCATAATCGTCGCCGCCATACCGGCAAACATGGCATCACCCAACAATGGCAACATGCCCAGGATCGTTGTGCCCGATGCCATCGTTACCGGAACGATACGCGTCTTGGTTGCCTCGATCACCGCATTGACCGGCGACAGGCCACTGTCAAGCTGCAATCCAATTTCGTCCACCAGCACGATCGCATTCTTGATATTCATACCGATCAGGCCTAACAGACCTAACATGGCAAAGAAATCGAGCGACTTGCCGAACACCAGCAATCCCAATACCACACCGATGAAGATCAGAGGCAACATACACATGATCAAGACCGGCTTCCGGTAGTATTTCGGGAAAAGGAACAACAAGGTGAGATAAATCAAACCGAACATCAACGGGATATTGGCGGCAATCGCCTTGTTACCTTTATCCTGTTCGGACTGTTCGCCAAAGTATTGCAGTTTATATCCTTCGGGAACCTGCACCTCCTGCTGGATCTCCTGCCACAACTGGCTGAAAGCTGCCATTGTATTGGCGCCACGTTTCGGTTCACACTGCATCATCATATAACGCTGGCGATTATAACGCTTCACGACGCTGTACTCGTAATCGAGCGAGAAGTCGTCGATCACCTGCTCCACTTTGACCGAACGGCCTTTGGCGCTGTAGACCGGCAAGGTCTTGATATCGTTCAAGTTCATGGAATCCCGGTCAGCATCTTTCAGCAGAATCGGCATGAACACATCTCCCTCACGATATTCTCCTAAAGGCACGCCATTGGTTGCCGAACGAAGCGAATAGGCCATCTGCTGGCGGGTAATACCCAAGCGAAGACCTTTTTCCTGCGAGTACAACGGCTTCCATACCGGAACCTTGTTTCCCCAACTGTTGCGCACTTCCATCACCATGTCGTTCTTGCGGGCGATCTCTTGTGCACGCTGCGTCAGAGCCACCAGCGTATCAATATTATCACCAACAAACCCGATTTCAATTGCAGCATCGGGCACAGGAGACAAAGCAAACAAAGCTGAACGGGTCAAAATATCCGGATAGTTGGCGACCATATATTCATAGAACTTATTTTCCTCGCTCTGCGCATCTTTCGCATCCTTGGTTTCGATCAAGACATTAGCAAAGTTCGGTTTCGGGCCGATAGAAGAACTTGCCAGGTAATAACGCACCGGCGAGCCTCCCAACGTGAACGAATAGGATTTGATCTTCTCGTTGTTCTTCAGATAGTCCTCGATCTTGATCACATTCCTTTCCACATCGTCGATGCCATACCCTTCCGGAAAGATCAGGTCGGCACGGAAATAGGGCTTATTCATGATCGGGAAGAAACTCTGCGGCATGATCGCCATGATAAACAAGGACAAGAACAAAGTCGCCACTACCGAAGTAAGTGTCAGATAACGACGCTTAATCAGACGGGCCAGGACTTTCTCAAACTGATGATACAACTTCGTGTCATACGGATCTTTTGACTCACCCGGCTTGGCTTCTTTCAGGATAAAGCTACCGAAAGTCGTTGTCTGTGTCAAAGCCAATATCCAACTCAGTCCGAGAGACACGGCAAGCACGATAAACAACGGCTTGACAATCTCGGCCACGGAAGCCGGCGCCAAATACATCGGTAAGAAAGAACAAACAGCGATAAAGGTCGCACCCAACAACGCCCACTGCGGTTTGGTGGCTCCATCGACCAACGCTTGGTAACGCGACAAGCCTCGCTTGATACCGACCTGCGCATTATCAGTCACCACAATCGCGTTATCCACCAGCATACCCATCGCAATGATGAAAGCGGCAAGGGACGTACGGTTCAGCCCGACACCCCAGATCAGCATAATCAGCAACGTACCGCCTACCGAGAAAAGCAGCGAACTGCCCACCAGCATACCGGCACGCGATCCCATCACAAGGAAGATAATCACAATTACGATCAGCAACGATTCGATCAGGTTCAGGATAAACCCGTTATTCGCTTCGTTGGCAATCTGGTTTTCCGGATAAATGGTTTTCAGTTCCATACCGATCGGGAAAAGCTGCTCCATCTCTTTCAAATGTTCGGCAACAGCATCGCCGACAGCCACCACGTCGTCTTTCGCACCCGTAGCCACACCGATACCGATGGCCCGTTTGCCATCCACACGCATCAGATTGGAAGGTGGGTCCATATAGCCACGTTCGATGATAGCGATATCACCCAGGCGCACTTCGCCTCCCCCCTTTGTCACGATCAGTTGGTCGCGTATATCCTCTATGCTTTTATAAGTACCTTCGGCACGTACACGAAGCTGGTAAGTCCCAGTCATGATCTCGCCTGTATTGACCAGCAGGTTCTGGGTCTGCAGGACTTGCTGGATCGAGTTCGGGTCGATCCCCAGGTTTGCCAGCTTGGGAACGGAGATACGCACATTCACGACCTGCGTTTGTTCCGCAAACAGATAGACCTTCTGTACACCTTGGATAGGAGTCAGCTCGGTCTTGATCTTCTGCGCCCAATCGCGCATATCGTCATAAGTAAAGCCTTCGTCGGCAGTCAAGGCGTAATAGATACCGAACACATCCCCGAAGTCATCGCTCACGTTAATGGCGGAAGCACCGCTCGGAAGGCGGGGTTGTATGTTAGCCACCTTACGGCGCAATTCATCCCACTTGACCGGCATATAATCCGGAGCCAAAGTCGGTTGCAATTCGATCGAGATCTTCGACATGCCGAAATAAGATTCAGACTTGATCTGAAAAACATCCGACATGGACTGAATTTCCCGTTCGATAGGTTCCGTTATCAATTTTTCTACCTCCTGAGGAGTAGCACCCGGATATTGCGTAACCAGAACAGCCTGTTTGATTACGAAAGGCGAGTCCTCCTTTTTCGGCAATTTAAAGAAAGAATATATACCCCCGATCAGCATCACTGCCAAAAAGAAATATATAATCTTCTTATTCTCTAAGGAATATACTGGAAGATTCATTATTTATCAGCTTAATCTGTTAATACTTTTACCTGTTGTCCTTCAACCAGACGGGTAGCTCCGGCCGAAACGACCTGGTCACCGGCATTCAGCCCTTTGGTTATCACAACATTGTCTTTTCCAACCAGTCCTGATTCTTCGATCTGGCGACGTTCCACCTTTTGTGACTGGGCATTATAGACAAAGACAAATTTGTCGCTATTTTCTTCACTGGCTACAATGGCGGAAAGAGGCGCCAGCACCGCTCCCTCGTTAAAGCTTGCACTCTCGATATGCAACACCACACGGCAGGAGAATCCGACAGCCACTTTGTATTTGTTCAGATTAAATTCGGGATCGTCGATATACAGGAAGACAGGAACACCGGAACCATCGGGAGACGCTTCCACATATTCCTTCACCTTCGCTTTGAAACGGATTCCCTTATAGTTGTCAAACTCCACATAGATCTGATAAGGAGTGGAGAAATAGGTAATGTTCGTTTCAGGCATCGTGTACTGAATCTGCAACTTGTTCGGGTTGATCAGGCAAACGATCCCCTGCCCGGCCTGTACCTTCTGATAGTTCTCTACATACTTCTTCTGGATAAATCCATCGAACGGAGCACGCAGTTTCGTTTGTTCCAGCTGGTTCTGTGCATATTCGAATGCAGCCTTTGCGTTGGAATAAGAGGCTTCGGTCGTCTCATACTCCTGCTTCGAGATAGCCTGTTTGGATAACAGCTTCTTCGCACGTTGCAACTGTGCTTCGGCTGTTTGAAAAGAAGCCTTCTTCGCTTCATATTCCCATTTGAAATCCTGCGGGTCGATCTCTGCTACAACCTGTCCCGTACGGACTTTTTGCCCTTCATCCACATTCAGCGAAATCAGCGGTCCAGACATTTTAAAGGCCAGATCGCTGAACTGGTCCGGCGATACGACACCGCTAAACGACTTTTCCACAAGGTTCAATGAGGTCACTTCCGTCAATTTCACCGGGCGGGGACCTTGCTCCTTCACCGGTGGCTGACTACACGACATCAATGCTGCCAATACAAAAACGGGGATTAATTTACCATTCATGATAACTTGCATTTAGTTATTTGTTATTATTATATTCTGATTATTAATTGTATACCCAGGCTTTTATACCATAAGAATACAACATTCTTTTAAAATCTATTGTTCCGGTTCCGACCGGATTTCAAAGTGTAGCCTCCAAAATTTTTCGGATATATGCATTAAAACGACCAGCTGCTCCAATCGACCGTCGCCTCCATTTCTTTTTCCTGATCGTCGGGGATAGACGGGAAGAAGTCAATACCTGTTACCTTTTCCACGCTATCGATAGGTATCACCATCGATTTCAGCGAATTATCTTTATAGTCCCTATTTTCGAAAAGAAATCCGATACCTTTATAACCCTTCTCTGTATGGTAACATAATACCTTATAAAAAGATTTGGGTATCGCCACCTTGTTTTTTCCTAACCGTTTCATATCGCCTGTAATGACAGGACCCGTAACGATCAAAAGCGAACCGTTATCCAACGCCCACAAACGGCACTGTTCCTCCAGGTCTTTCCAGATACCCCGGTTTAATTTCGGTTTTTGCGGGCAGATATTACTCAGATAAAAAGACTCGCGCATGGCTTTTGCAGACCATTTCATATCGCCTGCCGGAGCTAAATGGCCACGGTCGTAGCCAGAACGCGTATAATCCTCGTTCATTGCCGTTGCACCTTTCACCTGCGGGTCGGATACAAACTTATTAGAGCGTTCCGTCTTTTTGCTTTTGGCTTCCGTCGCTGTCAATTCATACGCAACCCAGTTGGCTATACGGTACTCGGAATTATAAGAAACCGTATATCCTTCATGTTTGATAACCTGCTCTTGGCGTTTCTCTTTTAAGCGAGGTATCTCTGTATTTGCGGGGATTTTAAATGTCTTTGTGGAAGGTTTGGCAGGAGCTTTATTGGCGGATGTTTTGTCCTGTACCTTTTGTTTCGGAGCGGTTACAGCCTTTTTAGAAGAAACAGTCTCCTGCCCCTTTTTCTCCAAAGCCACCGGTTCATGTCCGGCCATCGGAGCAAAGAAATCATATATAAACAGAAATCCTATAAAACAAGCCACTACGATAAAGGCGCCAATAAACATTCGCTTCACTGTGGAAAGGAAGGACGAAGTCTTTTGAACTTTTTTCCGCGGTTTCCTTACGCTTTTTCTCTTTGCCATCTCTCTTGATAAAACCTATTCCTACTCAGGCGCAAAAGTAGACAATATAAAGATGCTATACAACACATGCGAAGGGAATGTATTGGTTTGGATTGTTAGAAAAAAGTGCCCCAATGCACACCAGTTGGTCCAAATCCGTATAACCAATACCTTACAAAATCCGCCACGAACCTTCCAGTGGGATCACTTTTTCCGGTTGGGGAAGACATAAAGTGTATGTACGCAGGAAAGAGGCGTGAAGGTATAAACAGGCATATAGCAAAAAAGGCCGGGGGTTCCTATTCGGAGACCTCGGCCTTTTCATTATTTATCCGGATATGGCAAGCTCTATTTCGCCAGGTGACGCCCCGGAGCGAAATTCTTTCGGGAACCGTCAGGCCAGATGACTTCGGCGGTCGTTCCTTCGGGGACGGAAAGGGCGACTTGTATCTTTTTTCCCTTCCGTTTCAGCGACACCTCGATCTTGCCGAAATGCGTGTCGATCGCGGCAGAAGCTTCGGTCAAAGTACCCATTTGAGGGCAAACTTTGAAGGAACGGAAACCAGGAGAGGTTGGTTCGATGCCACACACTTTCTGGCTCAACAGCGTCAGCGGTCCACCACTCCATGCATGGTTGATCGTACCGCCGCCGAACCCGTCCGGGCCGATCCCCCATCCTTCGAACAAAGTCGTATATTCGGGATAATTCATCATTTTCGTATAGCGCTGCTTCATCCTCTCCAAAGCAAAGGACGGTTCATTCATTCGGAACAAGGCTTCAAGCACATACTTTTCCATATAAGGGCTGGCATGATATTCCTTTTTCAGCACTTTAACCAAGGCGGGATATTTATCAGCGGAAGCTAAGCCGGAAACGACAGCCATCGCTTGTGCGCGGTCGTCCGTTTCTCCCTTATAGCCGGGAGAACGATAGGATGATCCTGTCCAGAACTTCGTATCGAAACATTTCCCGATGCTGTACATCATACGGCTGATCTCGTCGGCATCGGCCGTTTTTCCGAGTTGGAGGGCAAAAGCCTTCTCTGCTTTCAAGGCCAAGTAATACCAGCAATTTGCCAACACGCCCATATCGATGTTTTCTCCCCAATCACCCCAACTCCAGTCACCGTCGCGCTCAATGACCAGGCCACTCTTGTCCACTTGCCATACTTCGTGCAAGTAACGGTGCATACGGTCGTAAATACCGGCGACAAAGCTACTGTCGCCACTATAATAATACTGGGTGTAGAAACCGTACCAGCCCACCGAAGCCAGCATTTGCAACGGCAGTTCCTTCCGCCAGTTGCCAGCCGGGGCCGGAGCGAAAATCACACCGTCTTCACGTTGCCAGTTCATCAGCTCGTGAATCCCTTTCAGCGCCAATTTATGGCTGGAGGGAGAAAGGGCATAGAAAGCCTCACCCAATTCGTTCACTTCGTCACCCCACCATTGCGCCCGTTCACGATCCGGACAATCCATATAGCTGTCGCGCATCGTTATATATAAGGTACGGGCCGAACGTTTCCATAGTTCGTTCATAAACGGATCGTTGCAACTGAAAGAACCCGTAAATTCGGTATTGTAACCGGTCTCCCGGAATTTCACGTCCAACACCTTCACACCTTCCGGTAGGATATATAGCATCTCGTGACCGTTCATCCAGCCTAAACTCTCGTATTCCTGCACACCATCGCGCGTGATATATTCAGCGCGGACGTTATATTGTGAACCGCCCTCATAATTGTCCGTCCGGATATGGATCACCTTACCGGCAGGAGCTTCCACTTTCAGGTAAGGAGTCACCTGGCTATTATAAGGCAGGCGGCAATAAAGCGTATCGCCGGCAGCCGACCGGCGGACACTGACATACGGCTTCAAGCCATAGTCTTTCCACAAGGGTATCGGACGCTCGACCAACTTGCCTAAAGGTGCGCCCCCGACAGGAGAAATAACTTCGGCATTCGGCATCTTGCCCGTATAGCCGGGCTGGTTCCATCCGGACATTTCCATCCGGGCATCAAAACGGATATTGCTCTCCGGCAAGCGATAATTGGGATAGGGAGCACCCGTATTCTGATAAGCATCATATACAGTGCATTGCCAGCTCTTGTCGGAAACGATCTCGATTCCGGGAGCGACCGCTTCAAACAGCAAGGCAGCCAGCCCGCTGTTCACATGGCTGAACCCGCTTTTGCCGAAATGCCAGACCAGCACAGCAATGGTATTCTCACCGTTTTGCAGATAAGGCGCGATCTCGACCGGGTCGTAATAAGTATCATCAGGAGAAGGTCCCCGTTTCAATCCCCCTTCAAAGACGACCAAGCGGCCGTTTATCCACAACCAATATTTGCTATCGGCAGCGATACGGGCGGTAAGTGTTTGCGGGACCTTGTCTATATGAACGGTTTTACGGAAAGCCAGCCAGGTATTCGTCGCGCTCTGGCAACGTTCCGTATTGATCCAATGCGCTTTCCAGCCGGATTCGGCCCGGCCGGAAGCGATACATCCGATCAACAGCAGCAACAGGAAATAGTGTTTCATGGTATTCTCGTTTAATAAGTATTCACATATGTACCTGATCCGACCGTCTCCGTCTTATCGCCGACACGGATATCTGCCGTACAGCCGGACGGGATCGTCACGGTAAGGGTGACTTTGCCTCCCTCCCGTTTCCACTGGCTCGAGATCAATCCGCGTACGGAATGGTACTCACCTTTCGCCCAATCCATTCCTTCCACAAAATGAGGAGTAATCAGAATGTGGCGGAAACCAGGTCCGGCAGCATCATAATTGATACCGGCAAGCTGGTTCATCATCCAAGCAGAGACATCTCCCATAAAGACATGGTTCAGAGAGGCATCCCGGAACTGCGGACTCAAGGTCCAGGTTTCAGGCAGCGTCGTATATCCCATTGTTTCCACCCAATACCCCCAGGAGGGAGCTTCCGTCTTCGTAATCATCTTCATCGCGTCCTCGACATAGCCGTAGCGGGTCAGCATAGCCGGAACAGACTTGCTTCCCAACAGGCCGAAATCGAGGAAATGATTGTTGGCACGCACGACCTCGCAAAGTTTATCGGCCACCAACTGCTCCTTCCCTTCCGGTACAATTCCCAAATAGAGGGCGATCGCCTGTGCTGTCTGGGTTCCTTCCGCATAGACTCCCGTTTCGGGATTGAAGAATTTACGATTGACCAAGTCTTTCAGTTCATCGGCTTTCTGCCGGTAAGGAGCGGCATCTTTGCCCAACAATTCGGCGAAACGGGCCATCAAGGTATAATCCAGATAATAATAGGCGGTAGAGGTATAGGTATTGTTGGTCGTAGACTTCCAGTACACCCAATCCCCTAAACCGAAGGTCAGGTAGCCACCGTCTTTCTCTTTCGTTTTCAGATAATCCAGATAACGCAACATCGTAGGATAAAGATTCTCGATACTGCGTGTTTCACCGTAATAATCATACAAGGCGTTCGGAATGATAAACATGGCGGCATCCCATACCGGGCCGGGCCATTCGCCATATCCCCAACCGCTGGAGGGGATAATGCCGGAGATTTCACCGGCTTCACGTTGGTTGTCGATGAAGTCATTCATCCATTTCTCATACAATGTGATACCGTCGAACCCTAACAGGGCGAGATCGATCGCGACATGTGCATCGGCCGTCCAGCCGTTCTTTTCACGCTGCGGACAGTCGGTCGGAATACTGTGCAGGTTGCTGCGGTAAGCTTCCATTGTCGCCTTCCATATCTTGTTCAACAACGGATTGGAGCAGGAGAAAGAACCGACGGGCTCTACCGCCGTATGCATAAACAATCCGGTCAAACTCTCCTTTGTCAAGGTTACGGGAGCCGAACTTTCGACCTCCACATGCTGAAAACCGTGATAGGCGAATGAAGGCATAAAGACTTCCTCTTCGCCCGTTCCTTTCAGCGTGAACACGTCCATCTGGAAAACCTCCCCCGGTTTCACAGGGTGATAATAGACATCGATATTTCCCGGTTCCAGACGGCCATCCGTTTTCAGCAGCTCTCCATGCTTCAGGGTAACCCTCGTACCGGGAGCGCCTTTCACCTTTAAGCGGGACAAGCCGGCAAAGTTCTTTTCGAAGGAGAATACATAGAGTTTGTCGCTGAACTTCTTCATCGAGACAGGCGACAATTCTTCCATAATCCGGATACCCGGCATCTGCTGGGCAACCAACAAGGGGGCCGGAGCTTCCGTTACTTGTACCGGAGCCCACTTGCTGTCGTCAAACTCGTTCGTGTTCCAACCGTTCTCTTCCAATGTGGCATCGTATTTGTCACCGCTATAGATATTATTATAAGTATAAGGGCCAGTCGCCGTACGCCAACTCTCATCGGTAGCGATAACCTCGGTCGTACCGTCGGTATAGCGGAGGCGCAGTTCGCAGAGCATCCGGGGACGGTTACGCCAACGGGCAGTCTCGAAATCCCAGACAGCCTTGGACTGTATGTTGTGCCAGCCGTTGCCCAACACCGAAGCGACTGCATTTTCACCTTTCTTCAACAAAGGAGTCACATCGTGCGTCACATACAGGATGCGTTTGTCGAAATGCGTATAGCCCGGATCGAGGTAGTTCTCTCCTACCCGCTTACCGTTGATAAACAGATCGTAATAACCGGCAGCAGCCACATACACGCGGGCTTCTTCGATCTCTTTTCCCAAGGTGAAGGTTTTTCGGAACATGGGTGCCGGCTCGAATTCCTTATCATGGCTGTCGGTTATCCATTTTCCCGACCAGTCGGACGGATCGAGCTTGGCCGTCTCGAAAGTAGCCGTCTCCGAAGTCTCGCAAATTTCTCCGTCCTGATCCCATACCGTCACGTTCCAATAGTAACGAGTATGCGGTTTCAATATCATATTGCCGGTGTACGGTTGCAGGTTATCCGGCGAGGTCCCGATACGGATTTCCGAACGGGAGGCTAAGAAGTTCTTCTCACCTCCTTTGTATTCCCAGGTGAAACGGGGACTTTTAGTATCCAACCCGATCGGTTCGCGCAGGTATTCGGTTCTAAGGTTCACCGGAACTGTAAGCTCGTTTTTACCTTTACATCCCATCAAGGAGAGGAAAGCAAGCGAGCAGATCAACAGCGTGTTTTTCTTTCCCATATCTTTATATCATTTAATTATCGTACTATTTCTACTTCGGACGGCGCATCGATCTGGCTCCGAACTTTCCCGTCGGCACCTTTTTCGTGACGGATGGTGATCACGCCATAAGGAGTCGGGAATGTTCCTTCCACCCAATCCAGATCTCCCAAATGCGGTGTGATCCGGACAACGCGGCAGCCCGGTTCCACCACCTGGACACCCAATACATATTCGCTCAACCAAGAGGTAGGACCGGAAGCCCAGCCATGACAGAGACTATGGCGGAAACCTTTATAGCAATAAGCCCCGTAACCACCATGAATATCTTTCTTACCTGCCGGCACCAGCTCGTCGATACGGGAAGCACCGGGCAACCAGTCTAAATTGAAATCTTCCCAGAAAGTGGTCGCACCCAAATCAAGCATCGCTCCCCAAAATTGACGTATCACGTCGATCGCCCCTTGATAATTGCCGGCGGCTGCCATCGCACGAAGCATATAATAGCCATAAAAAGTAGAAAATCCATGCCCTCCATTAACTGCAAGATATTTCCGATCAGCCTCTTCCGGCTTCATCAGTCCGGCTAATGCCAACAAGGAAGCCGCCTGTTTCGATCCCGGCGCGTCCGGTGCGACACCGGATTTCAGGAAAGGTTTTATCACCTTCGAAGCGGCTTTGATCATCCTGTTTCTTACAGCGTCGCATTCAGCTGCCAGTGCATCTTCGCCCAACACCTTACAAAGTTCGCCGCCCGCTTTCATAGCCTGTAACATCAAGGCCTGCAAGCCGGCATCGATGGCTACCGGATTTTCACTGGACGGCCAATCGAGGAAACGGCCTCCTCCGTCGAGCTTCTCCACGCCGTCTTCACCGACTTTAGAGATCAGAAGGCGAAGCAAACCGGTCAAATAATCCCTTTGCTCCTTCAAGTAAGCCAAATCACCCTGATAGTAATACCAGTCACGCTGGATCAGCACCCACCAGATGGAGTAACTGCACATCCCATTCATCCACCCAGGTAACGGTGTGATATCACGAATCAGGTCAAGGCTTTTCGGAACGACTTCATTATAACCGAAAACGGTATTTACGGCCATCACTTCCGGATGCAGGTCGCCCACCCAGACCAGGCGGTCGCGTTTGATCCCGTCCCAAAGGTATTCCTGCATATTCAGATGCACGGTGTAGGCTCCGGTCTGCCAGATATTGTTCAAACGTTCGTCGTTGCAGCGGAAAGATCCTTTATAGGGAATATCACGGAAAGTAGAGATGGCACGGACCTCTTTCAACTGCAATTCGACGGAATCATCCAAGAGGTCGATACGCACAAAACGGAAACCGGAATTACCGACTTCCATGACTCCCAACCAGGGCAGGCGAATGGTAAAATCGCGCATGGCATGATCGTTGGTAGCTCCGTTTGCTCCGTCGATATCGCACATCGCTTCACTGACAGACTCGCCAAAACGGATGCGGACGGTAATCGGCTCGTGCGAAGATGGCATTCCGGTTACTATCTGGAGACCGCCTTGTAGTTCTTTTCCGAAATCGAAGAGGATGGCCGGATGTTGCCGGTCGGTACTTGTCAGGCGGCAGATCGAGCGGTTGGCAAGATCGGATTGTCCGTTTCCGGGAAGAAGCAAATGGTCTGCGCCTTGTATTAATTGGCTTTCCTGTTGCCATACGATACGCGTAGGAGAAAGATATTCACGAACACGGCTATCCCGTTGCTGGGCAAACAACGAGACGGAGGAGAAAAGGAATAGGAGAATAAATAATTGTTTCATGGTACATGGTATTTATATGGATGATGATTTATCGGACGTTATTTTCATTGGGCGGAGTAGAACCCCGCCCCTACGGGACACCATTTTTTTATTGCGCACCGATAAATCATCATATACAATCACAATCGATTACAATCCGAACGCCGGAACCAAATCATCCAACTGTTTGTCGGTCATGCCGGCGGGTTCGTATCCAGCCATGCGTGCACTGAAATAGATTTGGGCGGATTTGCTCAATGTGTCGATTGCGTCGAAGCATTCGATCAGGTCTTCACCGACTGCCAAAATTCCATGCTTTTCCCAGAATACGACATCATGTTTTTCCAATTGCTTGATGGTGGCACGTGCCAAATCCAACGTTCCGGGGATTTCATAGGGAACAATACCGACACCTTTCGGGACAATGATACGGCATTCGGGAATCATGCTCCACAACGTGCGGGTGATGACCTCCGAATCCAGGAAGGGTTTGCAATGCGTCATGCCGATCAGATCGGTCGGGTGCGTATGCAGAACGACTTTATTGTCACGGCCCATTGCACGCAGATAATTATGCATCATCAGATGAGAAGGCAGTTCGGAGGTCGGCAAAATCAATTGCTCGGCTATGATATCATAACTTTTACCATCCCCGGCGATACGGATCAGGGAACCGTTGGCAAACGGGTTCTGTGCGACATAGCGCATCCGCTTTCCGGTACCGGTGACATAGAAAATATGCCCGGCGAGGGCGGTCATCGCTTCCTGCAACGGAATAGCCGGCCCCAGTGCGGGGAGCGCTTTTTCGACGTCGCTCATCAGGTCGGTCAGGTTTACGGAAATGTTACCGCCGTTACGTTCCGCCCATCCTTTTGTCCAGAGATAACCGGCCACTTCGGCGATACGGCCGATCTCGGCCATCAATTTTTCATTGTTTCTGATTGTTTCCATTTTACTTATTATATCTTTTTTTATGAGGGACACACCCCCAACTTAAAACCGTCATCTTAAATCAAATTAGGCAGCAAAAGCGAGAATATCAGGAGACACATGCCGCATATCAGAACGATGATCGTCTGCCGGCTCACCCCTTTCCATTCTTTCAGGATAATGCCCCACACATTGCTGAAGATCACATTCAGCGACATCAGGATACTCCATGAAAAAGCCAACATCACCGGAGAATCGGCAAAATAGCTCTTTCCCATTCCCAGCCCGAAGAATTGCGAATACCACAAAACACCTGCCAACGCGCAAAATAAGACATTATTCAGCAAAGTACCGCCCGATACGGAAAAATAATCTTTCCCCGTCCCGTTCTTTACATTCTGGAAGAGACAATAAGAAGCGTTCGTGATAAAGCCTCCGATCGTCACTAACAGGATGACCGGGTTCAGTGCGAACAATTCGCTTGCACCGGACTGTTTCGCCTTCTCAAGAATCGGAGCACCGGACTCCAGGCCCAGATTGAAGCAGGCACTCATCACACCGGCCAAAAGAGCGACAAGCAAGCCTTTCGTCAACGCAAAATCCTTTACAGCCGCTTTCTTCTCTTCCTCAGTCATATTACGGGATCGAAGACTTCCGGCATATCCGATCACAGCGATACCGGCAAGCGTGATACATACACCGATCAGCAAGACCAGTCCATCGCCATGAAACAAATCCGTTCCGCCAAAAACTGCCGGGAAAAGCGTTCCGAAACCGGCACACGTTCCAAGCGCGATGCTCTGGCCGAGCGCCACCCCCAAATAACGCATGCTCAACCCGAAGGTCAGGCCGCCGATTCCCCACAGGACTCCGTAGATAACAGCTCCCGCAGCTCCGCCGGCACTCCACAGTTCCGAAAGGCTGCTACCGTCGGGAATGGCCAGTTGCGCCCCTAAGAACGGAAAGACGAGCCAGGCAAAAATGCCCTGCACCAGCCAGAAACTTTCCCAACTCCAATCCTTGACTTTATTGATCGGAACATAGGAACTACTCTGTCCGAAGCTGCCGATTGCAATTATAATTAATCCAATGATTATTTCCATATTATCGTTTGCTTGTCACTTCGGCTTCATATTTCTCTATCTCTGCAATATAATCCTCACCTACCGGCACATCGTTTTGCAGGCAGAACATATCCCAGACAGCCGTCCACGGAAGACTCTTCATTTCCTCCTGCAAAGCCAAACGCTGGAAAAACTTGCCTTCAGCTTCGTATTGTTGCAAGGTTGCAGAGGGTTCAAGAAGAGCTTGCATAAAGGCTTTTTGTGTCGCACGGCAACCGATCACGTACGCCCCGATACGGTTGATCGTCGCATCGAAATAGTCCAAACCGATATGCACCCGATCCAATGCCTTGCAACGGATGATTTCACGTGCCAAATCGAGCAAGTCGTCACTCAGGATCACCACATGGTCGCTGTCCCAACGAATCGGACGGCTCACGTGCAACATGATCTCCGGTGTAAAGAGAAGCAAGGCCGAAACCTTGTCGGCAATACTTTCCGTCAGATGGAAATGGCCTGTGTCGAGTGTCACGATCTTATTCTTCTTCGCACCGTAGCCTAAGTAGAAATCATAGGAACCGACCGTATAACTTTCCAGGCCGATACCGAACAGTTTTGCTTCGATACAGTCCTTCATATTTTTATACTCGGTTGCAAAAATCTCGTCCAATGACTGTTCCAATATCTGACGGTATTTGAGACGGCTGGCGGGGACTTCCTTGCTGCCGTCATGAATCCAAAGGTTCATGATACAGGGATCATCCTGATATTTACCCATCTCCTCGCTGATCCAGCGGCAGCGCTTCGTATGTTCGATCCAGAAATTACGGATCGCGTCGTCCGGATTCGCCAACGTCAGGTCGCCACTCTTCGGATGCGAGAAAGAAGTGCTGTTGAAATCCAGTTTCATCCCGTTTTCTTTCGCCCACTGCATCCAACTTTCAAAATGAGCAGGTTCCACTTCATCACGATCGACCTTCTTGCCTTGGAAGTCACCATATATTTCATGCAGGTTCAAGCGATGTTTACCAGCGATCAGCGAAGCCGCTTTCAGGACATCGGCACGAACTTCGTCGATCGTGCGGGCACGTCCCGGATAGTTGCCTGTCACCTGGATTCCGCCCGTCAGCGAACCACCCTGGTTCTCGAAGCCGCTCACGTCGTCCGCCTGCCAACAATGCATGGAGAGAGAAATTTTCTGCAATTTGTCCATTGCCTCTTTTACATCTACACCGACAGCTGCATAGCGTTCAACAGCTGCTTCATACGCTTGTCTGATAATGTTTTCTTTTGTCATGGTCTTATTTTTTTGAGGTTATAGATTGATATTTCTTAAAAGCCTCTTCCCACTCGCCGTTACCTTCCGGCAGAAAGACAGCCGGCGAGAGGAAAGAGTTGATCAAACGGCGCATCTCCCAGCGGTCGGCCACTAATCCTGCCGCCCTCGCCTGCACCATACAGTTGCCGATTGCCGTCGCCTCGGAAGGTCCTGCCACAACCGGCATATTGATTACATTTGCCGTAAATTGATTGAGAAGATTATTCATCGAACCACCCCCGATCACATGCAATCTACGGATCGGGAAAGGAGCTATTCCGGATAATAACGCCAGCACCTCCTTGTAGCGGAATGCCAGACTTTCAAAGATACAACGGATAAACTCGTCATCTTCCTTAGGCTCCGGCTGCCCCGTCTCGCGGCAATAGGCCCTGATCGCCTCCGTCATGCTGGGCGGATTGGCAAAACGCGGATCGTCGGGATTCACAAAACAGCGGAAAGGTGTCGCCCGCTCCGCCATCTTGACAATCGCAGGATAAGAATAATCGCGCCCGGCCTTCTCCCACTCTTTCCGGCACTGTTCGAGCAGCCACATTCCTGTGATATTTTTCAGGAAACGGGTCGTCCCGTCTATACCACCTTCGTTCGTAAAATTATGCAGGAAAGATTCTTCCGAGATAATCGGTTCCTCCGTTTCGATCCCCATAAGGCTCCACGTGCCGCTGCTAAGGTAGGCAAACTCCCGGTCCGAAGCCGGGACAGCCGCGACGGCCGAAGCCGTGTCGTGACCGGCGACCGCTATGACCGGTACTTTGCCGATCCCCGTTTCCCGGGCAAGCGCGTCGGTCAACTCCCCTACCACTGTTCCCGGCATCACTACCGGGCGCATGATAGAGGGGGCTACACCGGCCGCTTCCAACAAGGACGCCTCGAACTCCTTCGTCGCCGGATTCAGCAGTCCCGAAGTGGAAGCATCCGTATATTCGCAAACCTTTTTGCCCGTCAACAGGTAGGAAAGCAAATCGGGCATAAAGAGGATCTCCTCGGCAGCCTTCAACGGTCCGAAGTCTTCCTGCCCGGCCCGGAACAACTGGAAAACACTATTAAAATTCATGATCTGTATGCCGGTAAGCCGGTAGACTTCCGACCGGGGAATCCGCTGGAAATATTCTTCCGGCGCCCCTTCCGTATAAGGATCGCGATACGCACGCGGCAGTCCCAACAGCGTACCGTCTTTCGACAGATATCCGAAATCGACACCCCAGGTATCGATCCCGATAGAGTCCGGCACCACGTTCCGGCGTGCACAAATCGTAAGGCTTTCTTTCAAGGCATCATACAACTGATAGATGTTCCAGTAATATTTTCCATGCAACTCCATGATCGCATTCGGGAAGCGGTGGAGCTCCTGCATTTCAAATTTGTCACCAACCAAAGTCCCTAATACGGCACGTCCGCTGGTCGCTCCTATGTCAAAGGCTAAAAAGTTATATTTCTTCATGGTACAACAAAGTTGTTTGTTTTATGATTGCAAAAGTAAACGGTAAATTACTATCTTTGCTTTTGAAAATGATTTTAAACCTTTCAAATCTGACAGAGGAGATGGAGAAACAACTAAGCGATCAATTAAGATACCTGACGATAAGCGCGATAGACGAAGAGTGGGGAATTGTCGTCACGACTGTAGGCTACCAGTTTATTCCCCCGAAAGGGAACTATCCTCTTTCGAAGCATCCGGACAATTATAACTTCAAGCCGCAGACCGGACGAATCCTGAACGAATATCAACTGGTCTATATCACGAAGGGAAGCGGTTACTTCTCCTCACAATCCTGCAAGATGCAAAAGATAAACGCAGGCACGATGATCTTGCTTTTTCCGGGAGAATGGCACAGCTACTACCCTGACAGCGAGACAGGCTGGGACGAATACTGGGTAGGCTTTCGCGGCATTCACATCGACCGACGCGTGGAGAAACGCTTTTTTACCCGCGAGGAGCCGTTACAGCACATCGGACTCAGCGCGACGATCGTCGGACTGTATGAAGATATCCTGAAATTCGCCTCCGAGGAAAAAACGGGTTACCAGGAGATGATTTCGAGTATCGTTCTCCACATATTAGGTACCGTCTATTACAAAAGAAGAAACAACTCCTTTACGAATACCTATGTAGTGGATAAGATCAACGAAGCGCGCATCCTGATGAAAGAGCAAGTGGAAAACCCGTTGACGCCTGAAGAAATAGCCTCCCGCCTGGGGCTCGGTTACTCCTGGTTCCGCCGTATGTTCAAAGAATATACAGGCGTATCGCCCGCCCAGTACCAACTGCAACAAAAACTCCTGAAGGCAAAGGAACTGCTTACCAGCAGCAGTATGAATATCTCGGAAATAGCCTACAGCCTCAAATTCGAGAATGCCGGGCAGTTTTCCACCTTTTTCAAGAAGAAAGAGGGAGTGACACCGTCGGAGTTCCGCGAAAGGGCGCATTGAGGGAGAATTAAAGAATTAAAGAGTTAAAGGGCTAAGGGGGGAATTGGAAGGTGATTTTCTTGTTCATCATATAGTTGACTGCGCCATAGATGAAGAGTCCTAAGAATTGGGCGAGGTATTCGTTCAGGTCGAAGATTTCCACCATGATCAGCAAAGCGAGGAATTGGGAACAATAAGCGCACCCGAAAGCGATCAGGAAAAGGGGAATCTCGCGGCGGAACTTACCGGTACGGGAAGAGAATATCCAATATTTGCTCCAAAAGAAGTTATTGATCTGCGCAATCACATAGGCGGTGATATTAGTAGCGATATAGTTGCAATCGAGCTTGTCCATCATCAGCCAGACAATCAAGACTGTAATCAACGCATTCAGCGTGCCGATCAGTATAAACCGCATCACGCGCACCATATTTTTCGATTGTGAGACCAAGCCTGCTTCTTGCTATTTTGTTCTTTGATATTTGAAATTCCGGGACAAATATACAGGATAATATGCAAATAGCCATACAATAAGTCACAAAGTATGGCGATCAACCCGTATCTTTGCCGACATGAAATATTTATTGTTTTACATAATCAGCCTGTTATCCCTCACTGCCTGTATCCGCGAAGATTTGCCTGCGGGTAGTTTTGCTCTGGAAAAAGGCGACCTGCTCCCCGAATTCAGCATCTCTAATCCGGATGGCACGGTCTCGAATAAGGATTTAGAAAATAAGTTCGCACTAATTATTTTCTTCAGCACGACCTGTTCCGACTGCCGGGAGGCTTTCCCGGATATTTCCACTTTATATAATACGTATAAAGATAACCCGTCCGTCCGCATACTCCTGATCGCCCGCAACGAAACCGAAGAGCAGGTAACGGCCTACTTCCGGGAACATCAGTACGATATGGAGTTTTTCGCCGATCCGGACCGGAACGTCTACTCCCTCTTTGCCGACAGCACCATCCCCCGCGTATTCCTTGCCGACAAAAGCGGTACGATCATCCTGACACAAACGGAAAAGGTGGATGCGGAGGAAATTATGAAAATTACCACTTAGAATACCGCAACAATCCGTTTGACACTTTCTAACTTTTTCAGGAAAGATTTGTCCCGCTTAGTTGTTTGCATATCATAATCGGCTTGCAATCCTATCAATATATGAGCCGGCAATCCCAAGGCTGCCTCACAAAGCAAAGCAAACTTTGTATTTACGGAGCGTTTGCCGTTTACAATGTCATTGAGTACCGTATATGAGACACCCATGTCAGCGGCAAGTTGCCGTTGAGATATGCCTCGACATTCTATTTCGTCTTTAAGCAATTCCCCCGGATGTGTCGGTTCAAACGGTTCCAAATTATTAGCTATCATATCCCGTTTCACGCCTTTTACTTCTATCATGGATCTGTTCATTTATAATGGTTGGACAATTCCAATATGTTGCAAATGGTGATCCTCGGCTCACCTTTCTCCACCACAGCAAACTCCACTCGATATTGGTCATTCACTCGTATGGAAGAAATACCAGCCTTATCACCCTCTAAAACTTCATAACGCAAAAGGGTATAAGGAAGAGTTCTTCAATTTTCTTGACTTGTTTCAAGTAATCAACACATCGTTTGTAACGACTCACGATGCTTGGCTGGAAACGATGTTTTTTGTCATCCTTACCCTGTTCATACAGCACTTTCAAATATTCTTTATCGAATGTTACTATCATTTTGCTTTACTTATCAACAAAGATAGTTTTTTTCCTCTAAACATCAACAAAATTGAGGATATTTTTATTGATATCAACTCCATTACAGCAAACAAAGAGCGCAGTCCCCTTTCGTGACCTGCGCTCTCCTTGCCTATTCGTATGATGCTTCCCTTACAATTCACCGGGGCGGTCATCTTCACCCCCGCCACTGCCGTTTCCGGAGTCAACAGGGACAAAAGCGAACCGTTCGAACTTGGCATCCTGTTTTGCCTTACGGAGCAACGAACCCGGACTGAACACGATACGCGGAGTCTTGATCATCTCCGGATCGAAATCTTCGTCCGTCGTACTTCCAATCGAACCGACACCGTAGCGGAAGTTCCCGAACTCACCGAACTGCACGCGCCGGCCGGCAGACAGATGCTTGCGGATCAGATAATTCATACGGTCGATCACCCCTTTCACCTGGTTGGTCGGAATACCCGCCTCGACGATCTCGTCCAAAAGGGATTCGAAACTGACCAGTTCCATATAGACCGGCTGTGCATACACTTTCTCAGGAACCGCTTCCTGATCTTTACCCAAATTCTTCTTCTTTACCAAACGATACTTTACTGACATAACTGTTTCTGTTTTTTAATTGTGAATAACTTTTGAAATGCTTTGTTCTCGAAAACATGACAAAGATACTCCCACTAAAAACAGCCCAGTCGCCATCTGTCGGCGTGTGTCGGCATTTGTGGGGATGTGTGGGCGGATGTAGGCAAACCGAAACAAAATATGCAACTTAATTGTGTGTGATTACTCCGTCAATGTTTTGTCTCACCTTCTTTACTCTTTGTAAGTAATGGTAAGCCAAGTTCTGCGAGAAATTTATTATGTCTTTCGGAGGCATCAGCTATTTTACCTTCCAGCTCGATCAACTTCTTATTGACTTGCAACAAATCAATTTTCACATCCTCTTTGGCAATGCTAACATAGCGTGAAATATTCAGATTATAACCGTTTCTTTCGATTTCGTCCATCGAGACAGGACGAGAGTAACGTTCTTCTTCTTTCCGCTGCTTATAGGTGTCTATGATTTTGTCAATGTCTTTAGTCCGTAGTTTATTCTGCTTCTTGCCTTTCTCGAAATTTTCTTTGTCGCTGGCGTTGATAAAGAGTACGTCGTCGGACTTCTTACATTTCTTGAGTACCAAGATACATACAGGAATACCTGTTGAAAAGAAAAGATTTGCAGGCAATCCGATTACTGCGTCTATATTGCCGTCTTTGAGCAATTTTGTGCGAATACGTTCTTCTGCTCCCCCTCTGAAAAGCACACCGTGAGGCAAAATAATCGCCATCGTGCCGTCTTGTTTCAAAAAATGGAAACCATGAAGTAAGAAAGCGAAATCTGCGGCTGATTTGGGAGCAAGCCCATAGTTCTTAAAACGGAAATCTTTCCCCATCTCTTCCGTAGGTTCCCAGCGGTAGCTGAATGGAGGGTTTGCTACAATAGCATCAAACTCTACTTTTTTGGCCGGGTTCATTTCATTCAGCATATCCCAATCATTCAAAAGTGAGTCACCGTGATGGATTTCGAACTCCGAATCTTTGACTCCGTGCAGGAGCATATTCATACGAGCCAAGTTGTAGGTCGTGATGTTCTTCTCTTGTCCGTATATCTTACCAATACTTCCCCCATTGGCTTTCATCCTGTGGCGCACATTGAGCAACAAAGAACCAGAACCACAAGCAAAGTCCAAGACGTTTTCAAGTTTTTTCTTCGGTCCGGACTTAGGGTCGTGGGTATCCAATGTGACGATACCCGACAGAATGCTCGACAATTGTTGTGGCGTATAGAACTCGCCAGCCTTTTGTCCTGAACCTGCGGCAAACTCACCGATCAGGTATTCATAAGCATCCCCTAATATATCCGTATCGGTAGAAAACTGAGCGATTCCTTCGGCAATCTTTGTTATCACTTTACAAAGTAGTGCGTTACGTTCGTCATAATTCTTACCTAACTTGTCCGAGTTCAAATTTATTTCGGAGAAAAGTCCTTGAAACGCCCTGTCGAAAGATTCGTTTTCGATATATTTAAACCCTTTCTCAAGTGTTTTCAGAAGATCATCATTTTGCGTCCGTGCAAGTTCGTAAATATTAGTCCATAGATAGTCCGGTTCAATCACATAATGCACTTTACGGCGCATCTGTTTTTCAAAATCCAATACATCTGCCGGGTTCTCTCCGTACCATAATTGCAACGGTGTCGAAACACCATGCTCTTTCAATTCTTCCGGTGCTTTATCTGGATAATCCCTTCCGAGTTCTTTTCTTGCAGCCTCTATATAGTTATCTGAAATATAACGCAGGAATAGGAAAGACAGCATATAATCGCGAAAATCATCTGCCATCATTGAACCACGAAGGTCATCTGCTATTCTCCACAGGGTTTTACCCAGTTCGTGCTGTTCTTTTATTGTCATATTTTTATCTGTTTTCTTGTTCTGTTTCTATTAATATCTCAGGCAGGTAAAATTCATACTTTCTCAAAAAGGCATCAAGGATTCGGACAAATAGTTGTTTCGTATCTCTTCCCATGAATACAGGTTCGTATATCGAATATTTACCATGACTAAGTAAATCCAAAGCTCGTCCAAATAACACTTCATCTTCTATACCATGAATACATTTCGAAAAATGGCTATAACCGAAAAACACCGCTGTTTTTTCAACAACACTGCGCAACATATTAAAATGATATGTGTTTATCTGCACATCGTCTATCGTCTGCCCCTCTTTAGGTAAGAGCCGTTTTAATTCGCATAGAGTTGCGACATGATGAAAGAACGGTGTCTCGTCGGTTGCCCTCAATGTATAGCCGTTTGCCCCGTTTTTGTGAAAGAAATAACTTTTACGTCTATTTCTTTTTAAATCGTTATACATCACATTAAAGAATAAATGGTGATGAGAGGAAATAACGATTTTTCTTTTTCCGGAATCCTTTTTCAGCAGATTGCCCAAATCATTGGCAATTGCGATAATGTTATTGTCATCAAGCGAAGACACAGGATCATCTATATAAATATATTTAACCCATGAATATGCCTCGGCTCCATCAATGACCAGTTCGCAAATGGCAAGGAACACACACCATATAAATATGTTTTCTTCACCACGAGAAATCTTTATTTTATCTTCTTCCTCCTTTGAAAAAGAGATATGCCACTCTTCGTAATCGATCTTGAAATCGAACTCTGCATATCGTTGCAAATAACCGAATATCTTCTCTTCCAATGCTAATTCTTTAAACCCGTTAAAGAAGTTTGAATCTGCATTGATCTTGAGAACCCTCTCCGTATCATTTTCAAGGTCGTTGTCCCAATAGAAAAGATCTTCGGTAAAAGCATTGAAGTATAGTGTATCTCTGGTATTAGCTTCCGTATCTCTACCTCTGTTCTTAAATTCCATAGAAAGACGAGTTTTTCCCGTCCCATTATAGGCATATACTAAAACATAGTCGAAATCATTTAAATCAGAACGAAATCTGACGGCAACATCCGACAATGTGTTGTATTTGAATATTTTTGCTTCGTTACTCATTGTAATTTAGGAAATAGTTGTTGCATTAATCCTTTTTTATGGGCTTTTAGTTGGTCGAGTTTGGCGATCTCGGTGGATATGAGTTCGTCTACTGACAAAAGGCAATCGGCAATACGTTGTTGCTCTTGGGGTTCTTGGGGTAGTCTAAATAGACAATTCAACACATCATCTTTTTTCAGATTGGTCTGTTTTATCCCATCATCAAATGCTAATAAAAAAGGATTTCGATTGATGCTATAATATAGCAAAAGAGCTACTGCTTTTTTAGGCGTTAATTTGCAAACACGCTGATTTACAGTATATTTATTATTACAATCTACGATAAAGCATTTAGCGATTGCTCGACCATTAGGAACATCGCTTAGCACCATTAAAATATCACCTTTATTAGCCAAGCAGGATGGATTATCGGTATATTTAACAACTTCTCCATCCGTTGAAATAAACTTAGAATTAACGACAATATATTTTCCTGTTTCATTTATGTCATTTTCGTGTGCCTTACCATTTTCATAATATACTTCTTCACCCAAAGTTGTATCCTTCCATTCTCCTGCATTTTGAAATTCAGGGAAGCGAAAAGCCGGAGTTGTTTTGCCTTCTGCTGGAAATAGTTGCTGCATCAATCCTTTTTTATACTCCTTCAATATTTCTATTTTATCTGCTACTGCGCTTATCAAGTCATCCAAACTTCCCAAACATTCAGCTATTTTTTTCTGCTCAACTTTGTTGTTAGAAATTAATAAAGTAAGGTCTCTAAGGGTATCCAAACTTATTCTCTTTCTTGTTGAACCTGTAGCAGATCTCTCTATTTTCCTCCTAAACTCTTCAGCGTTTATAGCTTTGATAATAAAGTATTTATCATTTTTATCTTCATCTATTACAAGTTTAATACCATCAGAGCACATCAAATACCTATCCTCATTGTCAGGAATTAAGCAAGCTCGTCCTACTGGATCTCCCATTTTGGACATTATGATATTACCAGGATATATATTACAACCAAGCAATTCATCTGATTTCTCTATTGATGTGTATATTTTATAATCTTCAACAAAATATCCATCTCCAATATTCTGAAGCTGTATAACTCTTATACCGGAATTTGTATAATCAGACGCCTTTAAATTCGACCCAAAAGGTCCTCCTGTAAAATGCCATTTTATTCTTTTATCTGTAACATCAATTAGTCTAACATTATGCCACCCTTCACCATCCCGAAACTCCGGAAACCGCAAAGCAGGCACGACCGTTTTTGTATCCTTATCTTTTGTCATAACATCAATCTTCATAAGCAGACAATCCTGAAATTTCACGGCCAGCAGCCAAACGTTTCAATAATGGAATGAGATCATCCATCAGGGCTAATTCAGCCTTGATACGCGCTTTCCATCCTAATTCCAACGGAGCTAATAAATCACTCAGTTTTTCGCCATCGAAGATCATTCGTTCCATTATCTGTTCAACAAATTCACGCAACGAATCTGCTGTGATACCGTGTTTGTCGGCAATGGATGCCAATTGTTTAGCATATTTCTCCGCCTTAAATGCTTCGTACCCCTCTTTTATCTCTTGTTCCGTCTTACCGTTCACTTCGTCAAGACTATCGATATATTCCCGAATATCGTCTCGTTCATCAATCAGGTTGGCGCTCGATGCCACAAGACTGATCAACTGCTCTTTGGTTACTCGTTGTTTGCTGTTTCTGCTATTTGTGTAGCGAGCGATCAATCCCATTATATAATCGTAGTCGATGACAGCTGAAGCAAAAAGCACAAATTCAAAATCAAGGTCTTCAACCTGTTGGCTGACCTCTTGACCTTTACCTTTCTCCCGCAGTTTGCGTAATTGCTGTGCCGTTTCAAGATAAGCCCCACGGAACGAGCGCAAAGCCTCTTCCGAAAACAGTTCTTCTATTTTCGCTCTCTCCTGCTCGTCAATATCCGTATATTGTTCCAACTGAGTCTTGTATCGTTGTACCTCTTTGAAACAATTGATAAAGCCGGCACGGGCTTCATCGCCTTGCAGATTATAAACATCCTCTGCCCGGCACTCCAATTCCTGCGATTGCATATATTCACTCAACTTCCGAACGGCATCCTGAAACTTCTCGATCACTTTCGGAGCGGAATCCACAAGCCATATCTCTTTCGGATTATCGGTCTTTTCCCCGGAGAATAATGCGATCGCTTCATCGACGGCATCTTGTTGACCTCTGAAATCCAGAATATTACCATACGGCTTAGTATCGTTCAGAATACGATTGGTACGTGAGAACGCCTGTATCAAACCGTGATACTTCAAATTCTTATCCACATACAAAGTATTGAGATACTTGGAGTCAAAGCCTGTCAGCAACATATCCACGACAATCGTTATATCAATCTTATTCCTATGTGGATAGTCTTTATTGCTATATTGTTGATCTTTGATGCGTTTCTGCACATCCTGATAGTAGGTATCAAACTCTGCAATCGTATGGTTGGTCTTATACTGCCGGTTATAGTCATCAATAATCGTCTTCAGCGCCTTTTTCTTTTCTTCAGGCTCTTCACGGTTATCATCCTGCTCTTGCGGCAGGTCTTCCTGTATTTGCTGAATATCTTTATTTCCTTCGGCAGGAGGCGAGAATACACAAGCGATGTTAAGCGGTTCGTAATTTTCATCCTGTTGCTTTAGGCTTTCTTGTGCGCTGCGGAACAGTTCGTAATACTCGATAGCTTCATTGATAGAAGCTGTGGCAAGTATGGCATTAAACCTACGGGAATGAGTTGCAGCGTCATGTTTCGATAATATCGCATCTACCACCGCTTGCTTCTTGAGTGTACCATCTGCCCGGCGGTCACCTGTCTCTTTGGGCTTAAAGTAATCGACATGGAAACGTAAGACGTTTTTGTCCTCGATAGCATGTGTTATGGTATAGGCGTGCAGCCGGCTTGGGAAAATATCTTCCGTGATCTTGTACGAGGCTTGCTCTCCGCTTATTTTTGTATAGGTTGCATTCTGTTCAAATATAGGTGTTCCGGTGAAGCCGAAGAGTTGGGCGTTCGGAAAGAACTCTTTGATTGCCTTGTGATTGTATCCGAACTGGGAACGGTGACATTCATCGAAAATAAATACAATACGTTTATCCTTTAGATGGATTAAACGGTCCTTATAATTGTTTTTATTGGACGAATCGAGAGCGACACTCAATTTTTGAATGGTAGTTACAATCACTTTGTCGGCATAGTCGTCCGACAACATGCGTCTAACAAGAGTCTCTGTATTGGTATTCTCTTCTACGCAATTTTCCTGAAATTTATTAAACTCCTCACGGGTTTGTCTATCCAAATCTTTACGATCTACCACAAACAAGCATTTATCAATGTCGGGATTATCTTTTAGCAGAGTAGATGCTTTGAATGATGTAAGCGTCTTGCCACTTCCTGTCGTGTGCCAAATATAACCGTTACCTCTGTTTTGATGAATACAATCTATGATTGCTTTTACCGCATATATCTGATAGGGACGCATTATGAGCAACTTTTGTTCACTGACAACCAAAACCATATAGCGGTTAATCATCTCCCCCAATGTACATTTCGACAAAAATGCCGTAGAAAACGCATCAAGGTGTGTTATTTTTCTGTTTGACTCTGTCGCATATTGATAGACTGGCAAAAACTGCTCATCTGTATTGAAACTGAAATATTGATCGTTATTATTGGTGAAATAGTAAGTATTTGCCTGATTGCTTACGATAAAAAGTTGCATAAAACAGAGTAATGTGTTCGTGTACCCGTTACCCGTATCACTTTTATAATCAACAATTTGTTGCATTGCCCGGCGAGGACTTACATCCGAAGCCTTCAACTCTACCTGAACTACAGGAATGCCATTGATCAATAAAATCACGTCATACCGATGATAGCTGTTATTGGTATTTATACGCAACTGATTTATCACCTCATAATCATTCTTACACCAATCTTTGATATTGACCAGCATATATTGTAACGGCGTCCCGTCTTCACGCATAAACGTATTGATACCTCGCAGCCTTTTAGAAGAAGCAAAAACATCAGCGTCAATGATCTCTTCAAGTAGACGACTAAATTCAGAATCGGTCAAATGAACTCTGTTCAATGTTTCGAACTTTGTTCTAAAATTCCTCTCTAATGAATTCCTATCACGGATATCGTCACGATAGGTATATTTTAAATCTATTAATTTATTAATAAAATGATCTTCTATTTGTTTTTCCTTAGATATCATACTTATCCACTCTTTAGCGATCTATTGAATCCTTTATTTCAATACCTAACATATTTGCAATCTCGAAAAGTCGCACCTATTCTCGATATTTTTTATTTGGGCATAAAGATATGAAATATCCCCTTTATTTAAGCCTAATTTTTTCATTTCATATCATGGCACACCGATTTTGTAGGGTGGATTATGCGAAATTATATCTCCTTTTGATATTTCCAGCTTATCCCCCATCTCCTCCCCTTATTGTATCATTCTCCCAAATACCCGTTGGTCCAAATCGAAATTCCCTTGCGTCTATTTCGATTTTATACCCCATATTTTTCAAATTTCCCGCAGGGGTAATATTTTTTAACAAACATCATTTTTAGCAAACACTTAATAATCAACCCAATATAAAACAATTTCATTTCCAGAGGGATATTGTATTATTTAACATATACAAACATATCAATTCTATCTCCTCTCCATCCGCCGGAAGAAAGACGTAGGTAAAATCAATAAACTTTGATTTACAAACCTTTTATAATCATAAAAAATCAAGTTATATTTGCGACATAGAACCAGGAAGTCGAATCTTTAATGGAAATTCCGGAGTTCGACTTTTTGGTTTGCGCTACGACTAAATCCATCAATTCATTCTCCCCCTTTTTCATATACCGGGAAGTTAACCAGCGGTTTTTAACAACATTCAAAAAAAACACTATTAAAATGGCAAGACCAAGAAGAAAAGGGCTCGGCTATTTTCCGTTAGACACGCATTTCATGTCCGACAGGAAAATACAGCGCCTTGCACAACGATACGGATGCAACGGCATCTGCATTTATATAGCCGTCCTGTGCGAAGCGTACGGCGAGAACGGCTATTACGCCTGCTACGATGGCGATTTTTGCTTCGACATCGGTTTCACGACCGGGCAGGACGAGAAGTTAGTGAAGGAAATCATCGAATTTTGCGTGCAAATACGCCTCTTCGACAGCGAATTGATGGAATACCGGCAGATACTCTCGTCCGTCGGCATCCAGCAGCGTTTCGAAGAGATCAGCCGCCGGACGGCAATGCAAATCGATGCGGAACTCAACCTGCTGGCACCCAAAATACCGCAAACGCCACCCGTTATCGTCACCGAAACCGGCGGACAGACGGCTCCCGTCGGAGTTATTGCTACGGAAACGGAGGTTTCTGCTACGGAAACGACCGTTTGTGCAGCAAAAACCCCGGAAAATAGAAATGGAAATACAAATAAAAACACAACCACTCAAAAAACAGGATTTTATGGATATCAATCATCAAACGATCATGGGGAAGCAGCCCGAAGGGCAGAAATCCTCCTCATGGCTCAAGAGGCAACAAGAGGTCGCTGACATGCGAGGGCGCTATGGCTCGGCCGAACAATTTCTGAAGCTCTTCACGCCGGACCTGCAGATCGCCACCGCACGCAACGAGGCGCGGGCCTATCTCGGCTCGGCTCCTTCGCTGGCAGTACTGGCGGAGGGTTACGGCTGGCAGACCGTCATCGTATGGCTCTGCATCATGATCGAGAATCTGAATAACTTCACCGGAGTCAGGGAAAAAATGCCGGTCGCACGGCAGAGAGACTTGGCTACGTTGATACTGGCCGAATATCCCAGTCTGAAAGCATCGGAGATACTGCTGTTTTTCCACCGCCTCAAATGCGGGCGTTACGGGCGTTTCTACGGGATGGTGGACGCGCTGTTCATCACTTCCTCGCTCCTGCAATTCAGCGAGCAGAGACGCACGGACATCATCCGATATAAAGAAGAGCAATCGCGTGCCGAAAAATCGGCTTTACCGCCTCCCGACACGGGAAACTACATCACACGTGAAGAATATCTCGAACAAAAACGACTCAAAGAAAACAAAAATGGATAAAGATCGCATTTACGGCCATGCCGAACTGGCCTTACTGTATTTCAAGAACATACAGCCGAAATCGGCATCCACGCAACTGGCCCGATGGATCAGACGTGACGAAGAACTGTGGGAGGAACTTCTGCTCGCGGGCTACCGCAAGGGGCAGAAGGTCTTCACACCGCTGCAAGTAACCATCCTCGTCGACCATCTGGGCGACCCGGAGACTTGGACTATTAAATAACAACGGCTGCCGGCAGATTTTCCCGTAGGTCCGGCTGCCGGGTTCTTTTTTCCTTTCAGAACAAGGCAATGCGGTTTATGACGACAAATACCGACACTCCCCGACAGAAGCCGATTCCTCATCCCGCCCTTCCTCTACCTTCGCTTTCGGAAGTTGAAAATTGGAAATTAAAAATTGAAAAATCATGAGAAAGATTGATCTGATCGTTTTGCATTGTTCCGCCACGAGGGAGACACAGGAATACACGCCCGAACAGTTGGAACGCGACCACAAAGCACGCGGGTTCGTCCGCGCCGGTTACAATTACTATATCCGCCGCAGTGGTGAGATCGTGCCCATGCGCCCCATCGAGCAGGTGCCGGCACACGTGAGGGGACACAACCGTAGCAGCATCGGGATTTGTTACGAGGGCGGGCTGGACGCCGCAGGCGGTTTCCGCGATACCCGGACGGAGGGGCAGAAAGAATCGATCCTGATCTTGTTGAAGCTCCTGATCATCCGCTTTCCCGGCAGCCGGATATGCGGCCACCGGGATTTAGGAGCCCGGAAAGCCTGCCCTTGTTTTAATGCGGAGGAAGAATATGCGGGACTGTAAGAAAATGCACCATCCGTTCACCTGCCAACTGACTGTGGCTGTCGCGCTGGCGCTGGCGGGGATCGCGTTGCTGTTCATGGGCTTCTGGTGCACGCCGGCAGGCGAGATACATAATTCCGTACTGGTCGGATTCGGCGAGATATCCACTTTTTCCGGTGCACTGTTCGGAGTCGACTATACTTATAAATACAGATACAGGAAACAGGATGAAAAAGAATAAAGGATGCCGCTTTACGATCGGATGCCTGCTCATAGGGCAGATAGTGTTCCTGCCGGCTTGCTCGGTACGGAAACAACGGGAAAAATCGGTGTGGCGGCAGGAAGAAACGTACCGCCTGCAAACGGACAGCCTCTTTTCGGGAGGCAAGCGCAGGAGGGAGAGCGAGAGCATCCGCCAGTGGGAAATGATCCGCCTTTCTCCCCCCGACAGCACTGGCAGGCAACACGTATCGGCTGTCGTCCGGAGCCGGGACACCCGGAGCAGCCGTTCCTTCTCGGAGGACAGCCTGCGGCGAAACGTCACCGGAACCGTCCGGCAAAAGGAGGACAACCGTTCGCGAGACAAGGCAGAAAAACAGCAGACCCCGACCGCCTTATGGAAATGGGTGGCCGGGGTCATTGCCGTCGTCGGGGGAATCGCGGGACTCCGCAGGATCGGCAGGCATTAGCGTTCGGCGACAGGGACGTACTTCTGTTCTTCGAGGACGCTCTTGTAGGCCGGGCGGATGATGCGTTTGCCGTCGAAGTTCAACTCTTCGATGCGGTGGGCGGTCCATCCGACGATACGTGCCATCGCGAACAGAGGCGTATAGATTTCCTGCGGCAATCCGATCATTTCATACACGAAGCCGGAATAGAAATCGACGTTCGAGGAAACGCGTTTCTTCGTCCCTTTATGCTTGGCGAAACATTCGATGGCACGTGATTCGAGTAATTCGAGGAAGGCAAACTCTTCTTCACGTCCTTTTTCTTTTGCCAAGTCGCGTGCCAGCTCTTTCAAGACGACGGCACGGGGATCGGAAATCGTATAGACGGCGTGTCCGATACCGTAGATCAGGCCGGTCTTGTTATAGGCTTCCTTGTTCAGCATCCGCATGAAATAGGTATCTATCTCGTCCACATTCTTCCAGTCGGCGATATTCTCTTTCAGATGATGGAACATATCGACAACCTGTATATTGGCTCCCCCGTGCAACGGGCCTTTCAGCGAACCGATACCGGCGGCAATGGAAGAATAGGTATCCGTGCGGGTCGAGCTGGTCACGCGGACGGTGAACGTCGAGTTGTTACCTCCGCCATGTTCGGCCTGCAGGACAAGTAGCAAGTCGAGCGTACGGGCTTCCAGATCGGTGAAATCTTTTTTCAGCATATGAAGGAAATTCTCGGCGATCGAAAGGTTTTCATGCGGGTGGCGGATATGCAGCGAACGGCCTTGCTGACTATGCCGGTAAATGTTGTAAGCATAGGCGATGATGGTCGGGAAACGCGAGATCAGCTCGATCGACTGGCGCATCAGGTTGTCGCGCGAGGTATCGTCGGGGTTCGGGTCGAACGTGTACATTTCGAGGACGCTACGGGCCAGGATGTTCATGATGTTCTGTCCCTCCAGGTCCAGGATGTTCATCTTCGTCTTCTGTTCGAGCGGCATATTGTCGCAGATCAGCTCCTTGAAGCCTGCCAGTTCTTCTTTATCGGGCAATTTGCCGGACAGAAGCAGGTAGGCGACTTCTTCGAAGCCGAAACGTTTTTCCTTGATCAGCCCGTGTGCGATGTCTTCCACATCGTATCCGCGGTAAAACAGTTTTCCGGGGATCGCTTTCAGCCCGCCTTCAGGCAGACGCTCGTACCCCACCACATTGCCGACCTTCGTCAGTCCTACCAGCACACCTGTACCGTCTTCATTACGAAGCCCGCGCTTCACATTATACATCGGGAACAGTTCGTTGTCGATCTTGCATGCTTCTTTGGATGCATCGGACAATTTATAAATGATATATTCTTTTTTCATGACAGTAAATTTTAATTTATTCAACTCCTATGCCGTTACAAGACCGACATGATATATTCTCCAAACTCCTTAGTGCCGAGAGGCTGTCCGTTCGGCATGAAGCGGGCCAGGTCACGGGTGGCCTTCCCTTCGGAGAAAGCGTGTTCGAGTGCGGCGGTTATCAGCCGGCCGGCCTCATTCCATCCCATATATTCGAGCATCATGACGGAAGAGAGCAAAAGCGAGCAGGGATTCACGACGTTTTTACCGGCGATGTTAGGTGCCGTCCCATGTGTCGCTTCGAAGATCGCATAGCCGCTGTCGTAGTTGATGTTGGCTCCCGGTGCGATACCGATACCGCCAACCATAGCCGCCAACTGGTCGGAGACATAATCGCCGTTCAGGTTCAGCGTTGCGATCACCGAATATTCTTCCGGCACGAGAAGGGTGTTCTGGAGAAAAGCGTCGGCAATCACATCTTTGACGACGACTTTTCCGGCTGCTTCGGCATCCAGCAGGGCGGCAGCGGCGGCCTCCTCTCCTTTTTCCTTTTTGATCTTCTCATACTGAGGCCATGTAAAGGTCTTGTCGGGGAATTCGCGTTCCGCAAGCGCATATCCCCATAGTTTGAATCCGCCTTCCGTAAACTTCATGATGTTGCCCTTATGCACCAACGTGACGCTGGGCAAGTGGTTGGCCAAGGCAAACTCGATGGCGGCGCGTACGAGACGTTCCGTACCCTCGACCGAAACAGGTTTCACGCCGAAAGAGGAGGTTTCGGGAAAACGCACCTTCGTCACCCCCATCTCTTCCGTCAGGAATTTGAGGAATTTACGGGCTTCGGGCGTCCCTTGCTGCCATTCGATGCCGGCATAGATATCTTCGGTATTCTCGCGGAAGATATACATATCGACTTTTTCCGGTTCTTTGACAGGTGTCACGACTCCGCGGAACCAACGTACCGGACGGAGGCAGACATAGAGGTCGAGGGTTTGCCTGAGGGCGACGTTCAGCGAACGGATGCCGCCGCCGATAGGGGTTGTCAGCGGGCCTTTGATCCCAATCATATATTCGCGGAAAGCCTCCATCGTCTCGTCGGGTAGCCAACTGCCGGTCTGCTTGAAAGCTTTCTCGCCTGCCAACACTTCTTTCCATTCGATCGCCCGTCGGCCGCCATACGCCCTGCCGACCGCTTCACCGACGATGCGCTGGCAGACCGGCGTGATCTCCGCACCTACTCCATCTCCCTCTATAAACGGAATCACCACTTTATCGGGAACAAGGAGGTTTCCGTTTTCTTTTGTAATCTTGTTCATAATACTAATTATTTATTTTTATGGATGATGATTTATGGGTATGAATTGATAATGGCGACTCGTAGGGGCGGGGTTCTACTCCGCCCAATGAAAACAACGTCTGCCTTGCTGGATTCAAAGGGCAGAGCAGAGCCCTGCCCCTACGGAATGATAATCATTTGTATAACCATGTCCTCCATGTTCCACGCCCATAAATCAATAATTTATCACCGGGCTGCATTCAAGGCTGCACCCGCTTTAAACCATTTTATCTGCAACTCATTATAGGTATGATTCACCGCGAATGATTCTTCCGTACCGTCGGCATGGTACAGAATGGCCGTCAGCGGTTTTCCGGGTGCGAACTCTTTCAGGCCGATGATCGAGATTTTGTCCTCTTCGCGTACTTTCTTATAATCATCCTTATCGGCGAAAGTGAGAGCAAGCATACCCTGTTTTTTCAGGTTCGTTTCATGGATGCGGGCAAAACTCTTGGCCAGGATCACTTTTACATTCAGGAAACGAGGTTCCATAGCGGCATGTTCGCGGGACGATCCCTCGCCATAATTTTCTTCTGCTACGACGATAGATGAAATTCCCTTTGCCTTATACTGCTTGGCGACGGCCGACACAGCCTCATACTTGCCGTTCAGCTGGTTCAATACGCTGTTGGTCTTGCCGTTGAAAGCATTCACAGCCCCCATCAACATATTGTCCGAGATATTCTCCAAATGACCACGGAAGCGAAGCCACGGACCAGCCATCGAGATATGGTCGGTCGTACACTTGCCTTCGGCCTTCAGCAACAGAGGCATTTCGATCAGGTCTTTGCCATCCCAGGCTGCGAAAGGCTTCAAGGCCTGCAAACGGTTGGATTCGGGACTGATTACCACTCCGGCTTCCTTACCTGTCGGGGCTACATAACCGTTGTCTTTCACTTCGAACCCTTTCGGCGGAAAGTCGGTGCCTTCCGGTTCTTTCAGTTTCACTTCGCGGCCGTCGGAGGTTTTCAGCGTATCGGTCAGCGGATTGAAGCAGAGGTCTCCGGCGATGGTCAGCGCCATCGTGAGTTCCGGGGAGGCGACAAAAGCATGTGTGTTCGGATTGCCGTCCGCCCGTTTGGCGAAATTACGGTTAAAGGAGGTGACAATGGAGTTTTTGCGCGTATTATCGTCGGTATGCCGTTTCCATTGCCCGATACACGGGCCGCAGGCGTTGGCCATAATCGTCGCGCCGATCCGCTCGAAATCTCCGAGGATACCGTCTCGTTCAGCCGTATAACGGATCTGTTCGGAACCGGGGTTGATAATCAGCGGAGCTTCTACCGGTATCTTGTCTTCGGCTGCTTGGCGGGCGATCGAAGCGGCACGGCTCAAATCCTGGTAGGACGAGTTCGTGCAGGAACCGATCAGTCCGACTTCCATCTTACGGGGCCAACCATTCTCCTTCACTTTAGCGGCAAATTCGGAAATAGGCGTTGCCGCATCCGGCGTGAACGGGCCGTTGATATGCGGTTCCAGTTCGGACAAATTGATTACGATCACACGATCGTAGAAAGAATCCGGCTGTGCCCGCACGTCCATATCGGCTTCCAAATAATCGGAAACGGCTGATGCCCACTCGGCCACATCATCGCGTCCCGTTGCGCGCAAATAAGTGGCCATGTTCGTATCGAACGGGAAAAGAGAAGTCGTGGCGCCCACCTCGGCTCCCATATTACAGATCGTCGCCTTCCCTGTCGCCGACAAGGATGCGGCGCCGGGACCGAAATATTCAATGATGGCATTCGTTCCTCCCTTCACAGTCAGGATTCCTGCCAGTTTCAGGATCACATCTTTCGGAGAGGCCCATCCGCTCAGGCTACCGGTCAGTTTTACACCGATCAGTTTCGGCATTTTCAACTCCCATTCCATGCCGGTCATCACATCCACAGCGTCAGCGCCGCCCACGCCGATAGCGATCATACCCAAACCGCCCGCATTCGGCGTATGCGAGTCCGTACCGACCATCATACCGCCGGGAAAAGCGTAGTTCTCAAGCACTACCTGATGGATAATGCCGGCTCCCGGTTTCCAAAAGCCGATACCGTACTTGTCGGAAACGGATTTCAGGAAATCGTAGACCTCGCTGTTGCTCTGCGTAGCCGTTGCAATATCCGTCTTAGCCCCCATATTCGCCTGGATCAGGTGATCGCAGTGCACGGTGGCGGGAACGGCCGATTCGGATTTTCCTGCGTTCATGAACTGAAGCAACGCCATCTGTGCGGTCGCATCCTGCATCGCGACACGATCGGGACGGAAATTCACATAATCTTCACCACGGCGGAAAGGATGGATGTCCGATTCGTTGTACAAATGTGCATATAAGATTTTCTCGGCCAGGGTCAACGGACGGCCAACGTGTTTGCGGGCTGCATCCACCCGCTTCGGGAAATTAGAATAAAAGCTTCTCAGCATGTCAATGTCGTACACCATATCTATTCTTTTTATTTGTTAGCAATGTAGGCTGGGATAAAAATAGTATTTATATAAATACCTTTTATTCAATAATTTCTATCGATCGATAAAGGGTATCTATGAGGGAGAGTGTGTCAAATATCGGTATTCATGGGACGCAGATAACGCAGAAGAGCGCAGATTAACGCAGATATTATTAATTATCAGCAAAATAAATCTGCGTTCCTCTGCGTATTCTGCGTCATCCGCGTCCAGTAATATCAATTTGACACCCTCTTTGTTCAAAGGCTTTATTTATTTCTTCTTATTTCTTCAACGATTCTTTCCATTTATCCGCATAGCTGTGCAGGATAGAGGCGATCCCTTCCCCGATACGGACATAATCTTCACGTTTCAGATTGGCAAGCGAACAACGGATAGACCACTCCGGTGCATCGAACCCGCCACCGTTGAGCAATACCAGTGAAGTTTCTTGTGCCAGGCGGAACACGACGTCTACCGGCTCGTAATTTTCCTGTAAGTAGACAACGAAATCATCCCCGTAAAACTTCTTTGCCCAGACCAACATATCGATCTCGCTATAGTAGCCGGCACGCAACGGATCGTCGAGCAATGTGAAACCGGTGCTTTCCCAAAGCGTATGGAGGCGATCGTGAATGATCTGCTGCATCTTCGTCTTATAAGCATTCTCGCGATCCAGCAGGGAGAAGGAGGCAAAGAGCGCCATTTGCGTCTGTTGCGGCAGCGAAAGCCCGGCGGTATGGTTCAAGGCGACCTGGCGACTGTCGGCCACCATACGGTCGATGAAACGGATTTCCTCCGGATGGAGCGAAATACTGCTATAACGTTTATTCAACTGTTCTTTCCGCTCTGCCGGCAGTTCCTTCAGCATCCGGTCGTATATATTCTCTTCATGCAACGCGACAACGGCCAGGCGCCAACCTGTCGCTCCGAAATATTTGGAGAAAGAATAGACGCAGAGAGTGTTCTCCGGCAATTCCGCCATGATCGAACGGAAATGGGGAATATAGGTCGCATAGACATCGTCGGTGATGATCATCAGGTTCGGATTGTCATGGCGCACGATATCGACGATGCGCCGCATCAAGCCCGGCGTCAAACCGTATGAAGGCGGATTGCTCGGGTTGACGATGAAGGCGGCCTTGACAGACGGGTCTTTCAGGATGTCCAGGTCTTTTTCCTTGTACTGCCAGGTATGGTAGCCGTCTTTTGTCATTTTACAAGCGTGGATTTCGGTTACATCGAATAAGTAGCGGGCTTGTTCCGGTATCTCTATATAAGGAGTGAATACCGGGGCAAACAGGACGATCTTGTCGCCTTTGTCGAGAAGGAAGTTTTGTTGCAGGGAATCGAAGATATAGCACATCGCGGCTGTCCCTCCTTCGGTGGCGAAAAGGTCGAACTTCCCTTTGGGCGGGCGGTTGTCGCACAACTCCTGTTTCAAGTAGTCTTCGACCAGCACTTCCGTATATTTCAGGATACGGTCGGGAACGGGATATTGGTCGCCGATGACGCCTTCCGTCCATTCATGTACGAGGTCGTTCTCATCGACTCCTTTCTCGTTCACCAGATAATCATAGGTATCTTTCAGCAGTGCCATGCCGGGAGAACCGGCGTGCTTCATCAGGAATTGCGTGAAACGGGTGGCGATACGTCTCTTTTCAGGAATACCGGCCAACCCGACCATTTCCTCGCCATATTCGGAGGAACGGGCACATTCTTCCAGTCCGAACTGGCCGAGCAGGAAAAAGGCTTCGCGGGGCACGGTACTGATCCAGTTCGGATTGCCGCGCCCTGCGTTCAGCATGATATGCGTACTCTTACGGGCGCTTTCGTCCGCAAGGTCTATCAGGATATTTTTCAGTTCGAAGGGACTGATTTCCGACATTTTCTTTTCGTATTCACGAGTGATTTTGTGTGTCATAAAGAAATAACTTAATTGAATATAATGAGTATATAAAAAAACAATGCTTCCAACACCTTTCAGGTCATCAAGAGGACGATCACGACTCCCCAAATGATCAGCAGGGTATTACCGACCGCGTATGTTACCGTATAGCCTAATGCTGGTGTCTGGCTCTCAACGGCATCCTCCACAGCCCCTAAAGCTGCTGTGGTAGTACGTGCTCCGGATGTACAGCCTAACGTAATGGCCGGATGGAACTTAAAGACATATCTTCCCAACAGCACACCGACAATCAACGGGATAGCGGTAGCCAACGCACCGATAAAGAAGAGACTGATACCGACTTCTTTCAGCCCGGTGACAAAGCTCGGTCCGGCCGTAATACCGACAACAGCGATGAACATATTCAACCCGACATTATTCAGTACCCAAAGGGAAGGTTCCGGGATTCGTCCGAAAGTCGGATGCTTGGAACGCAACCATCCGAAGACCAATCCGGCGATCAACGCCCCGCCACTCGTACTCAAGCTGATGGGAACACCTCCGAAATGGATCGTCAAAGCCCCCACGACACCTCCGAGAAAAATCCCGAGGCCGACGAAAATCATATCCGTCTGGTTTGTCGGGCGATCGGCATAGCCTAATGTATCGGCAGCCGCATTCACCTCCAATTTTGTGCCGACCAACTCCAGCATATCGCCGGGATCGATCGTCGTGGCAGCCAAAACCGGTATGTTGATGCCGGCACGTTTGATGCTCTTGATGCTGACACCGTGCATGATCGGCAGTTTGCGCAGTTTGGCAACTGTCATGCCTGCATATTTCTTGCGGGAGATCAATACGGGTAGCGTTTCGGCCGGGAAGTCTAACAACTCGATATCATTGACTTCATCGCCGATCCAGTCCTCCTCTCCGATCACAAATTCACGACGTCCACTGAGCACGACTTCGTTTCCTTTCAAAAGCATCTGATCGGCCTTCGCATCCCGGATCACACCATCGATACGAACCCGTTCGACGAAAAGGCGTCTTCCTTCTCCTTCCAAATAATCTTCCAGTTCTTTCACGGTCTTCCCCGCTCCGAACCAGTCGTTGCTGATCTTGTAGGCGCGAAACGTGATCGGACGGGCGGCAGGCATGAAGCCGGGTTGCTCGCTTTCGTCATCCGCCCCCATTTTGGCTTCCAGTTCGCGACAGGCTTTCTTGACCGATTCGATCCCGCCCAACAGACGAGGAGCGATATCGCTCATGATCCAGGCGGAACCGGCCGTACCGAAAATATAAGAAACGGCATAGGCTACCGGCATGACATTGATCATATCCGTTTTATCTGCTGCCGGTATTCCTAATTGGTTAATCGTATCTTCGGCCACACCGAGCACAGCGGATATCGTCTGCGAACCAGCCAACAGACCGGCAGCCTCTCCGGCAGAATAGCCCATGATCTTTGCCAGCATAAACGGGGCCAGCAGGCAGAACAGGCACATCACGACGGCAAACAAGACCTGTGGCAATCCTTCCTTTTTCAATCCCCGGAAGAATTGCGGACCGACACTATACCCTACGGCAAATAAGAACATCAGGAAAAACACCGATTTCAGCGGGGCCCCGATATCGATATGCAATTGCCCGATCAACACACCGACCAGCAAGACGCTGGTAACCGTCCCTAACGTGAACTTTTTAATCTTGAATTTACCGATCCAGAAGCCGAAAGCCAGCGTAAGAAAGATGGCAAGCTCCGGGTAATGCCGGAGCAAATTGGCAAACCATTCCATATATCTATTTTTTTTGGCGTTAATAAAATTGATAATGAAACACGACAAAGGAAAGAGTTGTTGTGTTAAACCAAACGAAAGCAGAGTTAAATTTATAGTTGGCATTTCTAAATAAATCTCTATCTTTGCCTCCGCTTAGGTGATATAACTGCCATCCGACAGTTGTATAAAAGGGAATCCGGTGGAAATCCGGAACAGTGCCCGCTACTGTAAAGCCATATTAAAAAAAGAAGAAAGCATTCTCCATGCCACTATCCGCAAGGATGGGAAGGCCGCTTTCCGAAAAGGCTAAGTCAGGAAACCTGCCAAGCAAGACAATAATAACTCTCCCGGGGCCAGGAAAGCTATTGACACATACATAATAAAACTCTTTTTTTCATGAAAAAGAAATGTTGGCTGACAGCCCTTCTTGCGGGTTGTTCTCTTTGCGCGTCACACGCACAAACCGTGTTGCGCACGGATACGAATGATCTGAGAGAGATCCGCCTGGACGAGGTCGTCGTGACAGGTACCGGAACGGAACATTATTTGAAAGACGCTCCCGTACAGACGGAAGTGATCACAGGGAAAGCGTTGGAACAATACAACGGACGCAGCCTCGACGAGATTCTGAGCGCCCTCTCCCCTTCCATCACGTTCAGTCCGGGAGACATGGGCAGCAATATCCAGCTAAACGGATTGAAGAACGACTATATCCTGATCATGGTGAACGGGAAACGGATGAACGGCGACATCGGCGGACAAAACGACCTGAGTATCATCAACCCGGCAACCATCGAACGCATCGAGATTGTAAAAGGAGCCTCCTCTTCCTTATATGGAAGCGATGCTATCGCGGGTGTCATCAACATCATCACGAAAAAGAACCGCGATAAAGTCAGTGTCTCCAACACGACACGCGTCGGCAATTACGACGACCTGCTCCAGAGCGAAATAATAGGGTTCAGCAACGGAAAGCTGAACTCCACCACTTCCGCAAGCATGAAACATACCGGAGGTTGGCAAAACACGACTCAAGAATGGTATCACCACGATCTGCAAGAAGGAAGCGTGAGCAAAACAGTGAGCCGCTCCACCAACTTCACGCTTTCCCAGAATTTCACTTATAAAACGAGCGACAGACTCAGCTTGTCGGCCGATGCCTCTTATTACCAGAAATGGATTTTCCGTCCTGTCGGTCCCTGGAAATATTATTTATACGACTATTTCTACCGGAACCAGGATTACGCCTTGGGCTTGAAATATAGGCTGAACGACAAACGGAGCTATCTGACCGCCGATGCTTCTTTCGGACAGTACAACTACTATTTCGATTATACGGGCCAAGAAGTGACCAACTTTTTCCATCCCGACGGAACGCGGGTTGTCAATTACCCCGGCGACCGCGTATTACAGACCATGCAGCGCAGATGGTTAAACCATGTCAAAGGGGTATTCTATTTAGGAGACAATCATATTTTAAGTGCCGGAATCGAGCACCAACACGACTATCTGAAATCTCCTTACCGATTGGAACAGGGGAAGGCATCTGTCTATACTTTAGCCTCTTATGCACAAGACGAATGGTCGATAACAAACCGGCTAAACCTGACTCTCGGTTATCGTTTTGTCCATCATAAAGAATTCGGTCAAAAGTTCACCCCAAAAATATCAGCCAAGTACAGCCTTGGCGATTTCAACCTACGTGCCACTTACTCGTATGGTTTCAAAGCCCCCACCTTGAAAGAACTTTATCAGAATTATATCACCGTTATCATGGGACCGCTGAAAGCCTATTACGGCAACGAGAACCTAAAGCCCCAAAGTTCGAACTACGGTTCGGCAAGCGTAGAATACAGCAACGGGAAATTCCAGGCAACCGTGACCGGATACTATAACCGGATACACAACATGATCGCCCTGACCGTCGTCCCGACTTCGTCAGAAGACAAATTCCTGGAAGTAGAAGAAACGATGAAATACAACAACCTCGCCAAAGCCCGCTCATTCGGAGCCGACTTCACCTTCAACTATCAGGTGCTTCCGTCACTGGCTATCGGAGGAGGCTACAGTTATACGGATGCAAAAGCCCAGTACACGGAAGACCAGAACGATCCCAACTACATGAAATATCTGCCGATCAACGCGACTTCCTACCACAATGCCAACTGGAAAATAGCCTGGACACACAAAGATGTCGGCGTCAGTCTTTTCGGCAGATACCAGTCCACACGCTATTACATCACGGATGGAAATGGCAAAGCCTATCAGCTCTGGCGTCTGAATGTAAGAAGCTCGCTGCTGAAAACGAAAAAATGGAACCTGGGGATGAATGCCGGCATCGATAATATATTCAATTATATCGACCGCACACCTTTCGGCAAGAACCGGGGGACAACCAGTCCCGGACGAACTTTATACCTCTCGCTGAACGTTAAATTTCAGAATAAACAAAAATAATCACTTTTAAAAATCAGTAAAAATGAAGAAGTTTAAACATTTATGGCTGGCAGGCTTATTACTTGCAGCCACAGTAGGGTTCACATCCTGTGACGACGATGACGACAATGCAACATCTGCCAACCCGGCAGAAGAATTCGTGACAAAGAACAAAAAGCACGACACAGCCATTCTGCTATGTACTTTCGGAAGTACTTTCAAAGAATCTATCAAGACCTACGATCAGACGTTGGCAGATTTCGAAACGGCATTTCCTGATGCAGACATCTATCTGGCTTTTACATCTTACACCTGTGTGAATCGTGTCTTCGCCGAAACAGGTATCGAGCGTTATCAACCGGATCTTTGGTTAAAAGCAATTGGTAAAGCCGGTTATAAAAAAGTAGCCGTACAATCTTTACACATCATTCCCGGCGAAGAGTATCTGAACTTAATGAACAAAACGGTCAAGAAAGACTTCATGATCGAACAATACCCGAATGTCCAAGTGACAAAAGGTACCTGTCTGGTTTACGATGAAGACGATGTGCAAGCTGTTTCTGCCGCCTTGTACGATCATTACAAGAGCAACCTGGCCGACAAAAAACATTTGCTCCTGTTGATGGGACACGGCAACCCGGACAAGAACTACAATGCCAACAGCAAATACGCCGAAGTGGAAGAAGCCATGCAAGCATTGTCTCCTAACAAAAACGTATTCGTCGGGACTGTCGACTATGGCGACATGCTGTTCTGGCCGTTGGACAAGGATGAAAAACCTTTACCTGCGCCTAATGCCGAAAGCGTTTATTCCAAACTGACAAAATACTGCGAAGACAACAACCTGCAACCGTCAGATATCACGATCTCGTTGGCTCCCTTCATGTCTATCGCCGGCGACCATGCCCACAACGACCTGTGGGGCATCGAAGACGGTGACGACTTTAGCGAAGCTACTCCGGGCGCCGATGCTTGCTGGAGATTGAAATTGCTGAAGATGGGCTTCAAGATCGCCACAGACGAAAGTCACAACGGGGATGTCGATAAATGTACGATCAACGGTTTGGGCGACTATGCCTCCATACGCAAAGTATGGGTAGATCATTTGAAAGCCATCTACAATAATGCCGACGAGTGGCAAACTGGCGAGGATTACCAATAATCATATAAAATAGCTACTCTCTTGCGGAGAGGATAAATTTCCGGCAAGAGAGTAGTATCAAAATGACACCCCTATCCCATCTAATTTGAATTAGTAGGGCATATTTTGGAAATTACCCGCAAGGGTAATATTTTTTAACATTCTATTTGATAGCAAATACCCCTATTAGATTATCAAAATGACAACAAGCAAATTTATCTGCATTTTCTTTTGCATGTTTTACATCCTGACACAATCTGTGAGAGCGGAAGGGAATTTTGTCGAATCCGATCTATTCGGTTCTTTGAAAGAAGGCGAAAAGGCTGCCGTACTTGTCGTCCATTTCGGAACTACACACGAAGATACGCGGGTCAAGACAATAGACGCCGTCAACAACAAGATAGCGGAAGCATTTCCCGGCATCGAAGTCCGCGAGGCCTGGACATCCCGCATCATCATGCACCGCATGAAAACCCGCGGCTTGAAGAGACTGAGTCCGGAAGAAGCTCTCCGACAACTGAAAACGGATGGTTATACTCATATCCTGATCCAATCCAGCAACATCATAGAAGGGATTGAAATGGAATCACTCCGCAAAGACGTCGCCGCACAGGAAAAAGATTTCAAAGAGATCCGCATCAGCACTCCCCTTTTGTTCAGCCCCGGCGACTACGAAGCAGTGATAGCAGCCATCACCCCAAAAGGGATCAAAGACGGAGCGGTCCTATTAGTCGGACACGGCACCTACACACCGAACACGGCTCAATACGCCATGTTGGACTATATGCTCAAAGCAAAAGGGTTCAGCCGGTGGTCCGTCGGCACTATAGAAGGGTATCCTTCCTTCGACGATGCTTTGTCACAAATCAAAAGTGGAAGTCAGAAGACCATCCAATTAATACCGTTCATGTTCGTTGCCGGCGAGCACGCGAAAAACGATATTGCCGGAGACTGGAAAGAAAATTTGGAGAAACAAGGATATCGCGTTGATATCCTGATGGAAGGGCTCGGACAAAACCCCGCCATTCAAGACATTATCGTACAACATGCACGTTTCTGTGCCACCCACAAATATCTTGATATCGTCAAAAAGAAAAAAGAATATGCTCAGGGTAAGGAAAAATATGAATAATCATCCTCCGATGGTCGTTTCGATCCCATAGTCGGCAAATATCTCCCGGCAACGTCCGACCGTCTCGTCCGAAGGGGCAGCGAAAACATATCGATCCGGATTGTAGACCGTACCCAATTTTTCATGCTTGCCCTTGCCAATGTCATGATATAAAAGCAGGTTTACAGTCCGGTGCTCCCACGGCAACGAAGCCAGGAAAGCGGCACTGCGTGTTATATTTTCTTCATCGGCATTCACACCTTCGATCAAAGGAATACGAAGATAGAAATCGTGTCCGGCTTCTGCAACCATCCGAAGATTGGACAGGATCAATTCGTTCGGGACACCGCAATATTTCGCATGCTTGGCCGAATCCATCTGCTTCAAGTCGACAAGGAGAAGCTCGCAATTATCCATCACGTCGCGTACGATCTCCGGCCGGGCAAACAGCGTCGTGTCGACAGCCCGATGTATCCCCTGTTCCCCGCAACGGCGCAACAAGTCCAATAACGGTTCGGGATGCAACAACGGCTCTCCTCCGCAAAACGTCACGCCCCCCTCCGAACGGTCCATGAAAACGGTCTCCTTCTCAATCTCCTTCATCAAGGCTTCGGCCGAATACTCCGTACCCGATATCTCCATCGCCAAAGCCGGACACACCTCGGCACAGATTCCGCACAGGGTACAACGCGCCCCGTCCGTCACGATCCCCTCCGGCGTGAGTGTCAATGCCTGCTGCGGACAAGCCTCGACGCATGTCCGGCAACCGATGCATTTCTTTTTCGTATAGAGTTTTTGCTTCCGGCTGGAGATTCCTTCCGGATTATGACACCATACGCACGACAGGGGGCATCCTTTCATAAAGATCGTAATCCGGATACCCGGCCCGTCGTTGATGGCATATCGTTTTATATCGAAAACAAACATCTTTTTTCAATTGCTAAAACGTTTCCTGTTCCGTCCGCATGATCACATCCGCCTGCAGATCGGCATTCATGTCATTGAAATAATCGCTGTAACCGGCTACGCGGACCAGAAGGTCGCGATAATCTTCCGGACATTTCTGGGCAGCATAAAGCGTCTCCGTATCGACGATATTGAACTGGATGTGATGTCCGCCCAAAGCGAAATAGCTGCGGATCAACGAAGACAACTTGGAGATATCCTCCTCGCGCTTCAGCAGGCTCGGCAGGAAACGCTGGTTCAGCAACGTTCCTCCGCTCTTCACCTGGTCAAGCTTGCCGAGCGACTTGATGACGGCAGACGGCCCGTGCGTATCGGCGCCATGAGACGGAGATGTGCCGTCCGAGATGGCACGCCCGGCCAAGCGTCCGTTAGGAGTCGCCCCCATCACCTTGCCGAAATATACGTGACAGGTGGTAGACAGCATATTCAGATGGAAACATTCGCCTTTCGTATTCGGCTTTCCTTCGATCGTATCATAGAGATCGTCAAACACCTTCACAGCAATACTGTCGGCATATTCGTCATCGTTTCCGAAGAATGGCGTGCGGTTCAGGATCGTCTGTCTCATCGCCTCGGCCCCTTCGAAATTATCGGCCATCGCTTTCAGCAGTTCGTCCATCGACCAGCGTTTATCTTCGAATATATGTTTTTTCAGCGTCGCCAGGCTGTCGGTAATCGTACCGAGTCCCGTACACTGGATATAGGTCGTATTATAGCGCGGGCCACAGTTGTAATAGTCCCGTCCTTTCGCTATGCAATCGTCGATGAAGAGAGACAGGAAGGTAGCCGGTGCATACTTGGCAAACATACGGTCGATATAGTTGCTGACACGCACCTTCATATCCACAAAGTAGCGGACCTGCTTCATAAAGGCAGCATATAGTTCGTCATAGCTGCCGAAACCGCGCGGATCGCCCGTCTCCAATCCGACCTTACGCCCAGAAACCGGATCGACACCGTTGTGGAGCGTCACTTCCAAAATCTTCGGCACATTCAGGTAACCGGTCAGCACATACGCCTCCTTGCCGAACGCCCCGACCTCGATACAACCGCTACAACCGCCTTCGCGTGCATCCTGCAACGATTTTCCCTGGCGCATCAACTCCTGGATATACACATCCGGATTGAACACGGACGGATAGCCATGTCCCTGGCGGATCACCTTGCAACCGGCACGCAGAAAACGTTCCGGTGTGCGGGCACTGATATGGATCGCACTGCCGGGTTGCAGGATATGCAGTTCTTCGATCGTTTCGAGCATGATATAGGAGACCTCGCTCACCCCGTCGCTACCATCGGCTTTCACACCGCCGATATTCAGGTTCGTAAAATCATTATACGTACCGCTTTCTTTAGCCGTGATGCCGACTTTGGGAGGAGCCGTGTGGTTGTTCACCTTGATGAAGAAACAGGACATCAATTCTTTTGCCTCGTCGCGTGTCAACGTACCGTCGGCAATCCCCTTTTCGTAGAAAGGAGCCAGATGTTGGTCGAAATGACCGGGATTCATCGCGTCCCAACCGTTCAGTTCGGTGATCGTCCCTAAGTGGACGAACCAATACATCTGGATCGCCTCCCAATAGTTGCGGGGAGCATGGGCCGGAACCTGGCGGCAAACTTCGGCAATACGGCGCAACTCGGCCGCCCGTTTCGGGTCTTTCTCCGTCAGCGACATTTCATCGGCGAGGTCCGCATGCCGTTCGGCAAACAAGATGGCGGCGTCGCACGAGATGGACATGGCAGTCAGCTCCTCCTGCTTGTCGGTCGCTTCGGGATCGTTCATGAAATCGAGCCCGTCCAGTTCTTTCCGGATACGTTCTTTCAAATCCAGCAGTCCGTACTTATACACCTTTCCGTCCAAAGCGGTATGTCCCGGAGCGCGTTGTTCCATAAATTCGGTAAACATCCCCACCTCATAGGCATCCTTCCACTCCTGAGGCACATGGCTGAAGATACGTTCTCGCTGGGTACGCCCTTTCCAGTAAGGGATCACTTCGCGTTCATACGTGTCGATGTCTTCCTGGCTGATCGTATAACGCTGCAATTCACGTGTGTTCAAGACATGCAGATCCTCCACACTATGGCAGGTCAGTTCCGGGAAAGTCGGCACACATTTCGGTTTCGGTCCGCGTTCGCCCACGATCAGTTCGTCCTTGCCGATATAGATCGTCTTCTGCTTGCAGATCTCATAAAAATTCATGGCCCGAAGAATCGGAATCGGATATTTTCCGTAGTTTTCCTTGTAGAAACGAGTTTCTATCAAAGCGCGTTCAATAGACAGGGAGGGCTCGGCTTCGAACGTCTCTTGTCGAAGACGTTTGATCCGGTCATTCATTCCATAGGCATTTGCCTCTACTGCGGGAGCGAAATTAGATGCACTGTGCGGTGCACGCTGAGCTGTGATTGTAGTCATATTATATAAAAGGCTATTTTTATTCAATTATTTTAATCTGATAAATTCCGGACAGATACAGAGATAAAACCACCGGCATAGAGGCCAATGACTTCAGATACTAATACAAACCGAAAGAACTCTTACCCGAGAACGGTAAAAGAGAAAGGGGGAAAAACGCCTGTCAAGAAATCAGGCAATTGAATAGTCGTCTATAAGATTTAACGAACATATTGTAATAATTTAAAATCAACACTCGGTATTAAGTGTATGATTGCAGCAAATATAGACATTTTTCCATAAAAACAAAAGAAATCATATTTATTTAATAAAACCCGGTGCACCCCATCCTGTAAAAAGATCAATCAAGCAATCCCATACGCTTTCAACTTATTATAAAGCGTTTTGCGGTCAATACCCAACAGTTGGGCTGCTCTGGTCTTATTGTTGCCGGCTTCTTGCAGGGCACGTTTGATCATTTCGCATTCGTGCGATTCGTTTTTCAACTGGATATTGACCGGAGCGGAAACCGGACCGGCAGTCAGCTCTTCCGGGAGCTCGTTACGGGTAATATAGCGGCCGGTCGCCAACAGGGTAGCATACTTGATGGCGTTCTTCATCTGGCGCAAGTTGCCCGGCCACGAATAAGACTGGAAAATCCGGATCACTTCATTATCAAAGCCAATAATATCTTTCTGCAATTCCATATTGGCTTGATCTAGGAAGTTGTTGGCAAACAGCAAAAGATCTTCTTTCCGTTCCTTCAGATCAGGGATACGGACGGTAAACTCGTTGATACGATGATACAAATCTTCGCGGAAATCCCCCTTATCAATCGCAGAACGCAGGTTCTCGTTTGTCGCGGAGATAAGACGGACATTGATCGCGATCTCCTGATTGCTACCGATCGGTTTTACTTTCCGCTCCTGCAAGGCACGAAGAAGCTGCACCTGTACCTCATAGGACAAGTTGCCGATCTCATCCAGAAAAATCGTACCACCTTGGGCGGCAACAAAGGCACCTTCTTTATTATCGATAGCTCCGGTAAACGAACCTTTCACATGCCCGAAAAATTCAGACGCGGCCAAGTCTTTCGGGATCGCTCCGCAGTCAACAGCAATAAAAGGGGCTTTCTTACGGTTGCTCTGTTCGTGAATACGGCGGGCAACATACTCTTTCCCCGTACCGCTCGAACCGGTAATCAATACAGACATATCTGTCGGAGCAACCAGACGTACATGCTCGTAGAGCTGGCGGGCAGCTTGGCTCTGTCCCTCCACATACTGGCTATGCGTTCCTCCCGGCAGTTCGGGACGTTTGGCTGAACGCGCAGGACGTTCCGGCTCGGTGGCAGAAGCGACCGGGCCTGTTTCCGTCTTTATCACATCCTTGATTTTGCCTAAAAGTTCTTCCGGGTTCAACGGTTTGGCGATATAATCGGACGCCCCTAACTTGATGGCTTGCACGGCGGTTTGTATCTCCGCATAGCTGGTCATCATAATCAGGGGAATTACAAAATTATTTTCTTTTATCCATTTCAACAGATCGATTCCATCCCCGTCCGGCAAACGCAAATCAGACAGGATCAAATCGAAAGAGGCATCCTCTATCCGGCTTCGCGCATCCGAAACCGATGATACCGAACTGACCTCGAAGCCTTTCCTCCCCAGCCAGGTTTTCAGCATCAACGAGAATGTTATATCATCTTCTAAAATCAGAATAGACGGCATATTGTTTTTATTTTATTTCCTACGCAAATATAACGGATAATTGTCAATTCAAAAAGCCCAAGTCGCCTTTTTCCACGCCCCTTCGAACGGACCTTGCTTGAATCTCTTCAACCACCAATGGCAGAAACCTAACTGGAGGACGAACAGCAGGACACCGACTCCGAAACTGGCTGTCGTACCTAAAACATTATAAAGTGACAAACCATAGCCGAAATAGACAAACGATCCTATAATAGACTGTGTCAAATAGTTAGTCAAACTCATCTTTCCGTATGGCACCAAACTGTGCAGCACTTTATGGGTCGAAACTTGTTGCCACAGGAAGACAAAACAAGCGACCAACACACACATGAAAGAGAAATTGCGGAAAGAGGAAACCACCGTATTCATCGGAGTCAGCATCGCCTTGTTGGAGATCATATCCGGCAGGGAAGCCGTAATGAAATACAACGGGACAAAGCAGACCGCGCCGATAACCAACGTCCGCATCCAGAAAATCCGATGTTCGGACAGTTTGGCAAACAACTGTCTGCGTCCGATCAGCATACCCAACAGGAACAAAGAGGCAGTCTGGAAGAAACGTCCGTACCCCCATGCCCACAACAGACTGAACAACTGGCCGTCCCAAAGGTTGGACTTGACCATCGCCCAGAAATCCGGCTGCGAAAGGAACGGATACATACGTTGGCTATGCACACGCCAAACGCCGGCTGTCGGCACATAGTCAGGATTCATCATCGCATAGAAAAACTTGCCGAGTTCGAGCGGCTGGAGCATCAGGATAATAGCGGCAATGAGGACCGCCCGGTCGCTCCATTTGCAGACTAACACGAGCACCACGCCAATTATAGAATAAAGGACTAATATGTCGCCGGGGAAAAACGCCCCGTTGAAACAGCCGATAATGAACAAAAGGAAAAGCCGCCACAGGAAACGCAGGCGAAAGTCTTTGCCTTTCTTCGCCTGGTTGTTATATTGAATGAAGAAACTGAATCCGAACAGCAGAGAGAAAATCGCGTAAGCTTTCCCGGAAAAGAGGAAAAACAATGTTTCCCATATCCCTTTATCCATCGCCTCCATAAAAGCCGAAGAAGCTGCCGGGAAGTCATAGAAATTAAAATGTTCGATGTTGTGTAGTAACATAATAGCCATAACGGCAAAACCGCGTAGTGCATCCACCACCTCGATACGAGGCGACTTAGCTAAAAGTCCGTGCTCCATTGATAATGATTTATGATTTTTAATTTATGATTTATGATTTACAATTTTACGAAAGGCAAAAGTAGATAAAGAAGTCATATAAAACAAAAAAAGCACCCTTTTAGGCGCTCTTTTTGTTTGCAGACTTAAAATAGATACTCGAACATAGTAACTTTAAAACGGTTTTTAATGTAGAAACGTCCACTTCCGCTTCTCGTTATAAAAGAAGCGAATACCGTGCCAAACTCGGCCCGGCGCACGACCTGTTTTTGTAAACTCTTCTATTTTAACAGATAAGTCACCCGGAATGTTTTACAGGAGCTAATTATTACAACGTTACAAATGGGGAATTGTGGACATACATGGGGAATTTTTCTACAAATACCGCTCCACAGCCTGGCCCACAACAACACCCGCCTGCCGGATCACTTCAGATAAAAGCCGCTTCCAACCTTCGTCTGTCAGTGCTTCGTCGTTCTTCTCAAGGATTCTCAGTTGGGCTACCAAGTCGGAAGCTCCCAACATGGTGAAAAGCGGGATCAGCTTATGGGAGATTTTGGCAGCCGGAACACGTTCGGTCTTCTCCAAAGCTTGTTGCAGCAACGAAACGCTCTTGTTCGTCTCCTCGGCAAAAGTCCGAATAATGGACGCAGAGGCTTCTTTGTCTTCACCGGCAAAAGCGGTAAGCGAATCAAAATTGAATTCGGGCGACACCTCGGCTTGTATATCCGCCTGCAACAGGTTATTCAACAAAGCGATCAACTGCTTAGCCGTGAAAGGCTTGTTCAGAAATCCGGTAAAGCCGACTTCCAGATAATGGGTATGCTCGTTTTCCACACTGGCCGAAAGCGCGATGACAGGCACGGTATCTGTACCGGGGACACCCGACGAACGAATGACGTTGAGCAGGCCGTAACCATCCATTCCCGGCATCTGTATATCGGTTATGATCGCATCGAAAGAACTATTACGCAAAATATCGACCACGGCAAACGGATTTGAACAACTGGCGACCTCCACATGGTTCCGTTTCAAAAACTCTTCCGTCAGTGCCAACTGCAACGGATCGTCATCGACCAGCAAACAAAAGATTTCGCGTCCTCCGAAGCTCCCGGTTTCCGTTTCGTCTTCCTCCTCTATGGCAGGCGTGGCAGGCAGTGTCTGCACTTCCGACTCCTGCAAAGGCAGGACAATCGTAAAATCACTTCCTTTTCCCGGAACACTCTTTAGCGACAAGGTTCCTCCCATCAGTTCGATCAGCTTGCGGGTAATGGAAAGTCCGAGACCGAAACCTTCTTCCTTTTCAGTTCCAGACAGACGGGCAAACTCGCCGAAAATCTTTTCCTGTTCTTCTTCCGGAATCCCGACACCGGAGTCGGAGACGGTAATTGACAATTGAGGATGGACAATGGACAATTGATAATTTAATTTGACTATTAAGACGATACGCCCTTCGTGGGTAAACTTGACAGCGTTGGACAACAGGTTGCTGACTACCTGGCGGAGACGTATCGGATCACCGGAATAGATGCGATCCATCCCTTCCTCTTTCATATTCAAAACAAAAGCCAGTCCTTTCGCCTCGGCTATCGGACGGAAGCTCCCGTATATTTCGTTAAAAAGCGTACGCACGCTGAAGGGCACGTTCTGTATCTCCATCTGCCCCGATTCCAACCGATGAAAATCAAGCAAGCCGTTCACCAGCGAAAGGATATGATCGGCCGATCCGGTCATATTTTCCAAATAATAACGTTGCCTTTCGTCCGGACGACGGCGCAGCAACAGTTCGATATAACCGATTATGGACGAGAGCGGCGCACGGATATCGTGGCTGATCGTCAGCATCAGCTTCTCCCGGCTATGGAGCAGGTCTTCGGCATATTGCTTGGCTTTCTCCAATTGCTGCCGGTAATACTGGCTCCTGGAGATATCACGCGTGATCAGAATGATAAAGACCACCACGATAATCAGCGACAGGATAGCGATGCCGCCAATGAGATAAGAGGTTTCGCGCAGCACCTCCTGTTTCTTCACGACACGCTCCATCGACGCGTTCATCTCCTCTTCTTCTATATCGCGCAACATCTGGTTGATCCGGCTTGTGATGATACTGTTATTATAACGTAAATTAGCGGCACGCTCCAAAAGTTGGTCGACAAGCTGTTTACGCTGGTCGGCCACACTGTCCTGCAAATTTTTCAGGACTGTCACGATCGTGTCTGCCGGGTTGAAGGAGTTCACCAACGTATCAGTCACGATCTGCCGGGTCGTATTCACGATAACGGTCGAATCCTCTTTAGGCGGTGAGAATGCATCGGCAAGGCGGCGGAAAAAGCCGCGGTGCTTATGGGGCTGGGGAGTTTTCACGGAATCCTGGTGCACGATCACGCGCTCCTGTATTTCGACCTGCCGGATCATCGTATCTTGCCGGGCGATCACCTTCTCGATGTTTTGGGTGTACAGATGTTCCGCGTTCGTCTCGCGCCAGGTTTCCAACAGGCGGCGCGTGTTCCAACGCTTCTGCTCGATCAGCATATCGATCGTGTCGATCTTGGGATATAGTGCGGGATTCGACACTAACGTACGCAAGGAATCCATATTCTGCAAAGCCTTGTTCAGCGTGCGGTTGAAATGCTTGATTTCCCCCTGCGGAAGCCCGACCATTTGTCCGAGTGCTTCGCTTTCGTAGAGCAACGACAAGGTGTTGGTCACGAGATAGACCTTCTCGCTCGATTTGTTGTTCGGGTCGTCTTCGCCGGCAAACTGTTCGATGATGTTATAGATATAAACGACCGAACACACGGCTATCAGGATCAATAACAAGTATCCCAATATGACTTTACTTGTAATATGCCCGTTCTGTGCGCTCATCAGTCTTTCTTATAGGCCATTTTCCATTTGTCCAACATAACGAAATCCGCTTTCTTCAATCCAACCTTCCAGAACGGGACCGGTTCGTCGTGATCACCGAGAAACATACGGTCACGAACGGCAAAAGCAGGGTTGGTCAGGGCCAATGTGGAATCGGATACCGAAGTCCGGACACCGGCAATATCCAATACCGTATGGAACACGCTGTTCGTGCTGACCGGATACGCCCCGTGAGACATCGCCGTCCGGTATTTCTCCGGGAAAACGGTCCGATAATCGTCCGAAAACCAAATAATATACGGGATATGGAGCTGATAATAAGTCGGTATAGGCGAAGCATGCAGGTAACGGGCACGCGCATCATCGAAAATATCTTCTCCATGATCGCTCAGATAGAGCATCGACGCACAGACCTCCTTCTTTTTCAACATGTCGACAATCTCTCCCAAGACATAATCCGTATAACGGATCGAATTGTCATAAGCATTGCGCAGTTCCTTCTTATAAGACTGGCGGATGCCTTCGGCCTTATCCGGCGTATAAATCCGGAACTCGGCCGGATACCGCTCATGATAATTGAAATGCGACCCGTATGTATGGAGGACGATAAACATATCCTCGTCCGATTTATCCAGTTCCTTTTCCAAATACGGCAAAAGGGCGGCATCGTGCAACGAGGTCAGATACGATCCGGTGTTGAACGTGCTCATATCAATAAACGTATCGGCCTCCCGGTAGAAAGCCCCGATCATCGAAGTGGTCAGTTTCTGGTTGGCGATGACAAGCGTACGGAAACCGGCTTCCTTGAAAGCGGTGACAATGCTTTTCTCGTCATATATCACGCCATAGTTTTCCGCGCTGGCGGCAGACAGGATGATCGGTACGCTTTTGTGCGTATTGTTGGATTGCGTCACGACATCCGTAAAATGCACCAGGCCATCGAGCCCCTTCATCCGCGGAGTCGTATTGCGTTCATATCCATACAAGCTCCATTCCATAGCCCGCGAAGTCTCTCCCACCACAAGCACGTAAATCTCGCGCTTGCCATCCGCCTGTCCCGTCCGGACCGAGTTGAACTTGAAATCGGCGGAAGAGATGGAATAGTTGGCGTTTTTGTTCGATTTGGTAATCGCAAAATAGAGATTATAAAGCGCATTGACCGGATAGACATCGTTCTTGAGCGAGAAACTGTGCTTTTGCCAAGAAGGCAGAAAGCAAAGCAGCACCCCTACCCCGAAAAGTCCTAAGCTTCTGAACGCCCACCGCTTGCGAAACACGGCGGTCAACCTATCTTTCATGAGGACCGAACGCGTAGCCAGCCACAAGGTAGGAAGCGTATAAAAGAAAAAGACGCAAACGATGACAAGAAAAATATTCCCTAATAATTCGCTTGCCTCGGAAGCATTCGAACTTGTCAGGTTCAGGAACATGTCCACCGCTATCACCGACTCGCCGAAAAGATACAACAGGACCAATTGCCCTCCGTCCAGTATGATTTTCGGCAACAGACACCAGACCACCACTCCGGGTTTACGCGCCAGCAGCAAAACTCCCATCCAGAACGCCAACGGCATGACGATAGAAGCAAGGCCCACCGGAACAGGCAAAGGCTCTGTGAACAGAAAAACACAGTTCGGAATGATGAAAAGCAAGCCGAACAAGAAATATAAGTGTTCCTGTGAAGATATCCAACGCAAAATATTAGTAAAGTACCTCATCGATTTTTGCCTAAAAAGCCTAATTTTATCAACTATTCTTATAACTATTCCACAACAGTACTGCTGCAATCGGCAAAAATAAGCGTTATCCATCACATACACATACAGAAGAAGCACAAAAAAAGTTATTTCAATGTCTGCCTTGCCCGATATCATTTCGTCAGCAAAACAGCCACTCCCCAGTCCAAATAGAAACGTTAAAAAATATTACCCGCTATAGTAATTCCAAATATATGGGGTACTAATCCGATTTACATGGGGTCGTAATGACATTTTGATATTTTAAAAATCATGCAAATGCTTTCAATAATCTTGCAATATGCCGGTAGCAGAACTTTGTTGCTTCCGACTGTCGCTTTTTATTTTTAATTTCGGGCAACCGAAAAAGGGGAAGATTATTTAAAATCATCAATAATAATTAAGGTAAAGACAAAATGAAAAGACAAATCATGCTGCTATCGGCTTGTACGGTCGCTTTGCTGAGTGCTTGTTCGTCGAACACACGCATCGCAAACGAAGTATATGCCCCTGCTGCCAAAAACGAATTACGGGCGCCGGCAACACCGCTGGTAACGATCGACCCGTACACCAGCGCCTGGTCGTTTGCCGACCGCCTGAACGAAGAAAGCGTGCGCCACTGGACCGGCCGTAACTTCCCGCTGTTGGGAAGCCTGCGTGTAGACGGCGTTTCATACCGGTTCATGGGAGCGGACAAAGTAGAGGTGACGCCGGTTATCGGTACGGCGGCTTCCGCCTTATGGGAGGCGACCTACACATTCGGGCAGCCGGAGGGAGAATGGACCGCCGTCGATTACGAGGCAAAAGGCTGGAAAACAGGTAAGGCGGCATTCGGGACAGACGATAATCCGTATCGCTCCACTCCCTGGCAAGACGGCGACATCTGGGTACGCCGCTCGTTCGACTGGCCTGAGGGGACGGATAAGGAAGATCTGTTCCTGCAATATTCGCACGACGACAACATCGAGTTGTACATCAACGGCAAGCAGGTGGCCGTAACCGGCAACGGGTTGGATTACGACCTGCTGAAGGAAATCCCGCAGGAAGTGGCCAACACGCTCAAACCGACGGGCAACATCCTGGCTGCCCACTGCCGCAACAACGGAGGAGGTGCCTACGTGGACATGGGAATCATGAAGAAGGTAAAACGGGGAGACACGTTTGACAATAAAGCGATCCAGACGGCGACCACCGTCATGCCGACACAGACGTACTATACGTTCGAATGCGGCCCTGTCGAGCTGGATTTGATCTTCACTGCTCCGATGCTGATGGACGACCTGGAGGCCATGACCGCCCCGTACAATTATATCACGTATCAGGCCCGTTCGTTAGATGGCCGGACACACGAAGTCCAGTTATACCTCGAAGCGACCCCTCAATGGGCTGTAAACACGACAGATCAACCTGTCACCTTCGAAAAGATCGAAAAAGACGGGTATGTCTATCTGAAGACCGGCTCTGTCGACCAAGAAGTTTTGGGCAAGAAAGGTGACGATGTCCGCATCGACTGGGGTTATTTCTATCTCTCGGCTGCACAATCTCCGGATGTGACAGTCGCTATCGACGAATATTATGCAGCCAAGAAAGCATTTATGTCCGACGGCAGACTGTCCGGCAAAGCGGACAACGTATCTCCGGATATGGAAAAACAGATGACGGTCCTCGCCTACTCCGACAATTTAGGCAAGGTAAACGGAAAGACCGTATCAGGACATCTGTTGATCGGATATGACGATCTGTATGCGATCCAGTATTTCAATGACAACCGGATGGCCTACTGGAAGCACGACGGACAGACGGACATTTTCGATGCCTTCGCCAAAGGTCAGAAAGAGTATGCCGGAATGATGAAACGGTGTGCGGATTTCGACAGGCAACTAATGCAGGAAACAACGGCTGCCGGCGGACAAAAATATGCCGAGCTGTGCGCCCTGGCCTATCGTCAGGCTATCTCCGCCCACAAGTTGGTGACAGATAAGGAAGGCAACTTGCTATTCCTGTCGAAAGAGAATTTCAGCAACGGCTCGATCGGAACGGTCGATATCACCTATCCTTCGGCCCCGATGTTCTTATGCTATAACCCCGAACTCCTGAAGGGAATGATGAACCCGATCTTCTACTACAGCGAAAGTGGCAGATGGAACAAGCCTTTCCCCTCACACGATGTCGGCACGTATCCGCAGGCTAACGGACAGACCTACGGCGGCGATATGCCGGTCGAAGAATCCGGCAATATGCTGATCCTCGCGACAGCCATTGCGACAATCGAAGGAAATGCGGATTATGCGGCCAAACATTGGGATGTTTTGACAACCTGGGCCGATTACCTGAAAAAAGAGGGGCTTGACCCGGACAACCAGTTATGTACAGACGATTTCGCCGGTCATTTCGCTCACAACACCAACCTGTCCATCAAGGCCATCATGGGTGTGGCAGGCTACGGCAAGATGGCCGGAATGTTGGGAAAGAAGGAAATAGCGGATTCTTATCTGGCGACAGCTCGTGAAATGGCTGGCAAATGGATTGCGATGGCAAAAGACGGGGATCACTATAAGCTGACCTTCGATAAGTCCGGTACATGGAGTCAGAAATATAATTTGGTTTGGGACCGCTTGTTAGATCTGAATATATTCCCTTCGGAAATAGCTGAAACGGAAACAGCTTACTACAAGACCAGACAAAACAAATATGGTCTGCCGCTGGACAACCGCGAAGATTATACCAAATCCGACTGGATTCTGTGGAGTGCCTGCCTGACCGGCAATACGGCCGATTTTGAAACGTTCATGCTTCCGGTCTGGAAATACGCCAACGAAACGACCTCACGCGTCCCGTTGAGCGACTGGCATTACACTTCCGACGGAACACAACGTGGATTCCAGGCCCGTTCAGTCGTCGGCGGCTACTATATGCGATTGCTGGAAAAACGGCTGAAGAGAAAGTAAAAGATTTATGATTTATGATTTATGATTTATGCCTTGTATAGTATCGTACACATAAATCACAAATCATAAATCATAAATCATAAATCACAAACTCCCCCTCGCCACCTTCTGTATGATACCGAGAAACTCTTCATTCGTCATCCGGATATCCGGTTCCTTATAATTCACGTAATCTTCAAAATAATCGCTGGCGATATCTGCCACGATCTCAGAGCCGTCCAACCCGAAAGAACTCACCAACTTCTCCACCTTGCCACGAATCTGGCGGATCACCTGCAAGCGGTCTTCATAACGGTCCGGTTTTTCCAGCTCCGTCACATGCTCGTTTCGAGCAATCAGATAAACGGTCGTATAAAACTTGTCCACATCTCCGAAAGCCGGGATAAACAGAGCTTTCTTTTCCTCTGGCAACGCAGCCAGTGTTTCCTGAATTTTTGTCATTATTGTGTTTATTTTAATTGGTTGGCGAAGATAGTACATTCCGTTCATAGATAAAGTCTATCCCGCGATAAATAATATGTATTTCATTCTATGAACAAATTTCGAGCAGGGAATGTTAGAATAGTAGAAACAACATAAAACAGATTGATCATGCTTACATTATGTCTCAGTTTATTATTGTTGATAACAAATAATAGTAATAATAGTCAAATAACAGATAAAAAAGAAAAAGTTATGAAATTTGAATTAATCCAGTTACCCTATGCAGCCAACGCGCTGGAACCGGTTATAAGTAAAGAAACGATTGAGTTCCATCATGGCAAACATTTACAGACTTATGTAAATAACCTGAACAACCTCATTCAGGGAACCAAGTTCGAAAACGCTACTTTAGAACAGATCGTGGCAGAATCCGAAGGTGCTATCTTTAACAATGCCGGACAGACGCTTAATCATAATTTGTACTTCACCCAGTTCTCCCCCTATGGTGGTGGCAGACCGACCGGCGCCCTCGCCAAAGCGATCGACGCAACTTGGGGATCGTTCGAGAACTTCCAGAAGGAATTCGTAGCTGCCGGAACCGGTCTATTCGGCTCAGGATGGGTATGGCTGGCTAAAGATAAAGACGGAAAACTCTCAATTACCAAAGAAGCTAACGGTAGCAACCCGGTTGCTCACGGATTGAAACCGATCCTGGGATTCGACGTGTGGGAACATGCCTACTATTTGGATTACCGGAACCGCCGTCCCGATCATTTGAACGCCTTATGGAAGATCATCGATTGGGATACCGTTGGCAAAAGATATTAAAGCTCTTTAAACTACAGATAAAAGCCGCCCGGCAACATACCGGACGGCTTTTTTTATTTGTAATATGACTGGAACTCAAGCAATATAGTAATATTGACAATTATAAGGGGAAAATGTCCAATAACGGAATGGAATAAATAGCGTACCTTTGTTATATAATCAATAAACAAGAATATAAACCTCAATTAATAAGGAGAATAAACATGAAAGTACAAGAATTGACAAAAGCGGAATTTTTGAAAAAAGTAGCAAACTACGAAGCCAGCCCCAACAAGTGGGTGTACGAAGGAGACAAACCTTGTATCGTGGATTTTTATGCCACTTGGTGCGGACCTTGTAAGATGGTCGCTCCTATCTTAGAAGAATTAGCAGAAGAATATGCCGGAAAAATCGACATCTATAAGGTAGATACGGAAAAAGAAGAGGGATTGGCCGCCTCTTTCGGTATCAGAAGCATTCCCTCCCTCCTTTTCTGCCCGATGGACGGGCAACCGCAGATGGCAAAAGGTGCAATGGGAAAGGCTGATTTCAAAAAAGCTATAAATGAGGTACTTTTGAAGAAAGAATAACAATATCCCAACATAAACAGGAAGCCCTCTCCGAGCTCTGTTCGGAACTCGGAGAGTTTTTTTTCAAAAAATATTACACATTATGCCACCCAACTATTGCATATTAAAAAATAATGCGTACCTTTGCACCCGCAATCGAGAGAGATTGATACTGATAAAAAAATGAATGCCTCTTTAGCTCAGTTGGCCAGAGCACGTGATTTGTAATCTCGGGGTCGTTGGTTCGAATCCGACAAGAGGCTCAAAATAGTTGATAGTGGAAAGTTGACAGTTTATGTCACTTTCCTGTTTTATCTGTCAACTTATTGGGCAGTTACCAGAGTGGCCAAATGGGGCTGACTGTAACTCAGCTGGCTTTCGCCTTCGGTGGTTCGAATCCATCACTGCCCACAAAAAAGGGGGTGTGTCAAAATCCACTTGTCCCCGTGCTTGACGCGGGGCCGCAAAAAAAGCAAGCCTTATCAATCAGATGTTTATATGGCTGGTTTTAATGCGATCCCGCATCAAGCGCGGGAACAGGATAGTTTTGACACACCTCCTTTTTGTTTTAGATTCTTTCGCACCCTTTCTAGAAACTCTTTTAATTTTTCCGTCTCATGATTTGAGATATATTTTGGATCAGATTTTCAACAAAAACCAGCCTCCTTCAAACGAGTCTTTCTCTCTTCCGTCAATTTTCCATTTTTATAATCACGCCGTTGAACAGCACACCAACAACCCAACGATCCTTCCCGGCTATAGGGCCAACGACCATATTCACGATAAAAATTACAAACTGATTGTAGATTCTCTTGCCATAGCTGATCCGGAGACCAGATAAAACCTATTTCATCCAACAACTCGACTCTTTCTTCCGAAATACGGTTCTGCCGACGCATCTTTCTTTGTGTGGAACACCATTCACCTAATTGTCCCTCGGACGATTTTGGGAAGCGGTTATGTTGTGCTAAGAACCGTTTCAACTTCTCATAAGTCTTTGTCCACTCTGTTTCCGGATCTTGGCTCCAGATAAAACCTATTTCATCCAGTTTACGAATACGTTCTTTGGTCAGCTTCCCGCTTTTACGCATCTCGCGTTGTGTGAAACACCAACAAGCAACCGTTCCATCTTTACGTTTAGGCCAGCAACCGTTTGTATCCAAGAATGTTTTCAATGCCTGGTATCCTTGCATCCAACGGGAATCCTGTTGACTCCATTCAAAACCGATCGTATCTAAAAGCAAAATTCGTTCTTCCGGCAGCTTTCCTTGCTTATATGCAACCCGTTGCGTGTTACACCATAGTCCTAACTTTCCTTCTGTCACAGATGGCCAATCTTGCTCTTTATCATGAAAATCGACCAACCGTTCATACATCACCTGCCAAGGTTCCAACTCGGCAAGAATCTCTTCTACACGCAACCTTATATCCGACAAAAAACCCATCGTTTTAAAATCCACAATTTTCTCAAAGCCTTCCGGAGACGACACTCGTGACAGTTTCTCCAAATCCGTAGTCATCACGTCATAGACTGACTTGCCAGACAGGTTATTCACAAAATCCAGAACTACAGGATTCCGTCCCGCTCCTGCATTCAAACAGCGCCCCAGCTGCTGCAAGGTGACAATATAGGATTCCGTACGTCTCAGAAACAGAACTGCATCCACCCCCTCAACATGCAATCCTTCTATTAGCATATTGATGGAAAAAAGAAGGTGTAGCTTATCTGTTGTTTCCCGAAAATCCTCCAATGTTTTCCGGTTCTCCTTTTCGCTTTTTCCATGATGTATTTCAAATACACACGTTCTATATCCAGCCTCGGTCAACCAATTGTTTACCTTCGGTTTCATCTCTTTCAGATGAGAGAAATCTCGGCAAAACACCAATAGTTTATGCACCGATTCAGGCAAAAATTTCCGGATTACTTCAGAGACACCCAAGGCTCCATTAAAATCAATCCGAGCCGCATCCAATTTCTTTTGTATTTTTCTCCGATGTCTGTCAGAGCAGCCGCTACGATCCAGCTTTCGCTGCAAACGGTTTAATTCGCCATCCAAACCGTAAGCGCTTTGGACAAGTACCGGTACCGGCAATATACCATAATACCAGGCTTGAGGCAATGTCAACTCATAAAATAAATTTCCTTCAAAATACAGATCGACGGTATCAATCATCCCTTCCGGCCGAACCGGCGTTGCAGAAGTCCCCAAAACATAAGCTTCCGGATTCTCTTCTATCAGTTCCTGCAGGGCATCTCCCCAAACTTCCGCGCCAAAATGATGGAATTCATCAATCAGTATATGATCTACCTTATGTATTTCGTTTAATCCCCGTCTTCGTGTCAATGCCTGAAAAGTCATGTATTCCACTCCTTCTGCCGGAAAACCGACCGCTCTTCGTATTTCATCCAATATTGTAATACCCGGAGCTATGACCAATATTCTCTCTCTCGGATGCCTGGAAATATACCGGGCTATCAAATAAGACTTTCCCGTACCGGTAGCCTGTACCACTGTTCCGATACGATGCGAAGCAAATCCCTGTTCGATTGCCCTGTAAGCGGCTTCATTATGTGGAAACAACTCTACGTGCCGACCCGATACAAGACTTTCCAGATAGGTTTCATCAGAAACTGTCAGACCATACAATTCATACTCCAATGCTTCCTTAAGAAAACCACCATGAGATACAATCCTAAAATAACGGCATCCATATCTCTTACCTACTTCAGATAGTTCCGCATAATAGCCCGCCATATCCTGACGGGTAAGCGGTGAAGTATTCCATACCTCCTTGACCAACATATCAACAGCACCTACCCTGAAACCGACCAGCAGGTAATCTGCAGATTCCACAACGGAATAACCGGCGGTACTAAAACAAACCGACAGGCTCAAGTCCATATTATTTCTTTATCCGCGCATTCACCACAGTGAATGATTATTCTCAAGTAATGCCTTTAACTGTTGTTGTTCTGTCCGTGTTAAAAGAAGATGCTCCACAGTATCTTCATACACACCTAGCCAGTGCAGGTCAGAACCGACATAGTCATAATATCCATTCTTCAATAAACAATGGGAGACCTGAGCTGCCCTACGGCCGTAAATGCCATGAAGTGACATCAAATTCAACTGAAACTTATATCCTCTGTCCTTCAATACTCGATAATCCTCATCCGCCATATACAGATATCGCTCCGGATGAGCCAATATCGGCGTATATCCGTCCAAAGACAAATCATACAGCATATTCAGAAAATCCGGAGGAGCCGACATATATGAAGTCTCAACCAATACATGTCGGCCGTTCATCACCAGCAAGCCGGTTTTCCGCTGTTTCTCAAAACAGGAGTCCAGCATGTATTCACCCGCCAGCCGAAGTTCAATCCAGTCCGGACAAATACGAGCGAAAGCATCGAAGCGTTCTTTCAGATTTTCCGATGTGTTTTTCTCCAGATCTCCCATTATATGAGGTGTCAAATAAAGTCTTGATACACCGATTTCCTGTAAATATTTCAATATACGTAACGCTTCGACTTCATTGGGTACGCCATCATCTACTCCGGGCAGCAGATGCGAATGCACATCTGTCATGCCCCAAAGCAGATTGGACTGTCTTATTGTTTTTCTCGAGCTAAAAAGGGTTAACATCTCAGATTTGATTTATTAATATCTATTTTTTCCCAATAGTTTCTTACTTAAGTGACCTTAACCCTTACTTATTATTCAATATAATAGTTGTAATCAACGAGGCAATAGAAGCCAAAATAGAGACTCCGGTCAGCCATACACTCATTGAGTTGTTTTGGTTGATAGCGCTTTGGTTTCCTTTCGTCTTATTCGGCTCTACATAAACAATATCATTCTGTTGCAGATAGTAGCAAGGAGACTGGAATATATCAGCCGAACGCAGGTCATGAAACAGGATTGTACGTTTACCGTCTGTCTCACGAATTACGGCTACCCGATCGCGCCGGCCATAAATCGTCAAATCACCTGCCATGCTCAATGCCTCTAACAATGTAATACGGTCTCCCGATATGGAAAAACTACCCGGACGGGCAACCTCTCCCATCACCGATATCTTATAATTCAGAAATTGTACTGTCACAATCGGATCTTTAATCAGATCCTCCTCCATCAGACGCGTCTTTATCAATTCAGTCAGTTGCAGACGGGTCAACCCTTCCACATGTAGCTTTCCTAAAATCGGAAAATCGATATTCCCCTGAGAATCCACCAAATACCCCAGGACCCGTTGTTGACCGGCACTTTCACTACCAACTTGATACGTGACCAACGGCATATTAAACGGCAGTGCCAATTCCGGATTCTTACTGTTTACCATGATAGCCAACAAATCATCATTATGAATGATCACTTCGTACTTCTGCTCGATATCCTGCTGTTTTATAGGAACAACATCCTGCAGATAAACCACTTTCTTATACGAAGTACAAGAAGCCAACAATAATACGGCCAAACAAAAAATTAATTTCAGACTTAATTTTCTCATTTCCTAAAACGTGAATTATTTAATTAATACTTTATTTCGGTTTATATCAGTTTCGTTATGCGATCAATCCGGACTACAGTATCACAATAATCAAGGATACACTGGCGGTGAGTGATAAAAAGCATCGTCCGTTCCGGCAAACCGCGGGTCAGATTTTGCATCAACAATCGTTCTGTTTCGTCATCAAGCGATGAAGTGAACTCGTCAAATAGCAGAACAGCCCCAGGCCTTAAAAGAGCACGCGCTATGGCTATCCGCTGTGCCTGCCCTTCACTAAGTCCGCCTCCCAGCTCTGAGCAGGGTGTATCAAGCCCTTCCGGGAAGTCAAAGACAAAATCGGCTGCTGCCATTTTCAGCATCCGGGCCATCTCCTCTTCGGTAGCTTCCGGATTGCCTAATAACAGGTTTTCACGGATCGTCCCACTCCAAAGACTATTCCCCTGCGGTACATACACTAAATTATTTCGGACAGCAGGGGAAACTTCTACCTCTTCCTTATTATTGTACAGACAGATCCGTCCATTTTCAGGTTGTAATAAAGCCAGCATCAGACGAAAAAGGGTAGTCTTTCCCGCCCCCGTCTCTCCCACTATCGCCGTACGGGAACCTGGTGAAAAATCATGGCTGAAGTGATCCAATATGACACGCCGGCCATCCGGATAAGCATACGTCACTTGCTCCAACCGAATACCGAGGCCGCCCGGCAAGGTCACTGGTTCAATGTCCGTTTCTTCCGAATCGTCTTCCAATTCTATCAGGCGGTCGACCGATGTCATTGCATGTAAAATACCCGGCAACTGTTGTCCCATCTCTACCAATGGTCGCTGAATCTGTCCGACCAATTGCAGAAAGGCAGTCATCATACCGAATGTGATCGTCCCTTTCTGAATACCCTCAACTCCCCAAAGAAAAGCAACGGCATAGCCAACTGAAAAAGCGGAATTAACCATCGCACGGGAATACACAGACAAGCGGCTCCGTTCCATCACCAACCGATAAAGTCCCTGCTGTATTCCATATAGCCGTTGTTCGACCCAGCTTTCACGTTCCAGGGTTTGCACCAGAACCAGATGCTGCAGACTTTCTTGAATATGAGACTGGACCTCTCCGTCTCTCTGGCGGATCTCCGACGTCAAACGCCGGATCCGGACAGCAAACAATCTGGCTATCAATAAACATACCGGCATAATGACAACTACTGAAACCGCCAAAAGAGGTTCCAAATGTGATAAGAAAAGAAAAGCGGCAATAAACTGCACCACGATGGAAACCAACGAAGGAACTACCCGCCCCAAAAGATTGGCAACCACTCGGACATCCTCTCCCAAGCGATTCAACACATCTCCGCTATGCCTTCGGAAGCGGCCGTCAGGAGTCACCCCCATCAACCGGACTAACAACCGCCTGCGCAGACCGTTTTTCAAACGGACCTCACTCTGGCTTAACAAACGAACATTCAATCCGGCAAGCAGAAGACGAAGTCCTACACAAGCAATCAATAATATTGTATAGAGGCTGCCAGCCAAAGAAGAAACGCCTGTGGCAATATCTACCAGTATTTTGCAGACATACACAAAAAACAGCGATTCACCCACTAACAGCAGCCTTATTCCTGCACTGATCGCGACAGACCGACGTATACCGTCAGATATGTTCCATAGCCAACGAAGGCTGTGCCTATACATAGTTATTTATCTATGCAGCAGAGCTACTTTTATACTATGTCCAAAAGAGAAGAGACTCACACGACCAATCCAATATGGATTCAAACGCAAAATTTTCACTTTCCACCAAATCCATTTTCGAAAGGCATACCATTTACCTGCATAATAATCATTAGGGCGAAACCCTCTCGATGGAGCATAATGCCCAAAATTACCTACAGATAAAACACTATTCATCAAATCTGCGGCTTGTGTCCGACGAAGAGGATTATAACCAGGAAAATTACTCTGAGGCAGCCCCAAATAATCAACAGCTATACACCCGAAAATTTCCCACAGGCGCAACATTCCTAATGAACGAATATCTTTTAAAAGTTGTTCTTTGTCCAGCTTATCCGCGTATGTGTATAGGTAAAGCGTCCAGTCACATATTTGACGTAAGCCAATTCCTTCCATAAGAAAATGTTTTGCCAAATGGTAAAACAGATAACAAGCATCAAACTGAACAGGTGGCAACAACAGATTGCTCCAGTTATACTTTTCATATCCGGCATATCCATTATCCAGATACAACTTTACAAAGCATTGTAAACGCTTATCAACAAAAGGATCAAGTGAATAAGCCGCCAGCCTGTGAAGTTCCACACTCACACCGTTCCGATTGAAATGATAATGCTGCTGGCTCTCACTCTCTTTCCCACTCTTTTCTCCATAAGCAGATACAACCTCACAAGCTTTAGTGTATAACGTCTCTCCTATATAGAGATCAATATCCCCACACTGCCGTTGCTCCGGATAACGGTACAACCGGGCAACACCTTGCCCTTTCAGCAGAACCGGACGGATTCCCCGGTCCAGTAACAGTTCCGTCACCTCCTTCAACGTTTGGTTCAGCAACAGATGGCTTTTCCTTATTTTGAATATCTGACTTTGCAACCATTGCGTATCTTTTTTGGATGGACGGCTTTCCGACGGCAGCTTAGCGATGCCGTCTGCCAAAACGCCTAATACGGTCTGCTTACGTCCCATTTCCAAAATGGTCTGCCAGTCTATCGGCTCTTCAAACAAGGAGGTATCCACATCCAAGTCCCACAAACCGGCACGCAATAAGGAAAAAAATTGTTTTTCTACCGATTTCATACTTCTACAAGACCGGCATCCAGCCAGGTTTTACAAAGAGAAGTGGCATCTGAAAAGGCCTGCTCTTGCCCGATTCCGTATTTATCAACCAACAGACCGGCCAATACGTCCGCATCAAACTCACGGCCTTCCACTCCCTGCCACAAATAAACGGCCGACTCGTTCAGATGAATCAGCTTATTGAAATCAATTAATTCCAAACTTTCAGCCAATACGATATAATCCCCACACATTTCGCGGAGCATAAATCCTTCTTTTATTTTCATGATACTATTCTATATATCTTCAACAACACTCTTCTCAACGGCAATAGCCTCACCCAAAAAGCAGAAGCCCACCGATAAGAACGATTTCGACAATCGATCACTTTGCCACTACGGATAATTTTTACGACCTTGCCTATAACATCTTCCCGATTACAGGATTCCGTACCATACAGATTACCGTCGCCCATCAATATCAGACAATCACCCTTCTGACGGATCAGACGATGCAACACGTACTGTCTTTTTGAGACCTCACACAACAAAATGTCTCCTTCAGAAACTGCCGTCGGCCTGACCAGATAAACCTCATCCTGTCCCCCACGTATGAAAGGCAGCATGCTGTTTCCCTTTGCCTTAAACACGACTGGCACTCCTTCGGCCAGCAACTCCCGAATGCCTTCAACAAACAACTCGTTCGGTTTCTCTCTGAGCACGCTTATCTCTCATGTATGGTTTGACAACACAAACGGGCAGCCTCCTCATCGGGCAAACATTTCAAATGCAGCAATCGGCAATGTTCCGTTACCGCCACAATTGTCTGATGAATCGCATCTGCCATCTCCCGCTGCCAGCGCATCCCTGAACAGGAAGGAGAAAAAGCTGCGTATGTCTGAATACCTCTCAACCTTATGATTTTATTCTCCGATGCCTGTTCTAACCGTACGACTGCTTTCAAGCAGGCTTGTTTGTTTTTATAACAGGGTGTTTTACCACTCCAGGGTGAACCGTAGACAATCACCTCATCATCCATAAGACGGATAATCGGATGGTCGTCATTCAGTAGCTCATATCCTTCCAGGTAGCGCAACCAGAGTTGGCTATGGGTGCTCTTACCTGTTCCGCTCTTACCTAAAAAGGCATAGCCGTTTCCTGCTCGGGTCACCACTGAGGCATGAAGCATTAAGGTATTCAATGTTGTCGTATTCAATACATACATCAACTTCAAACAGCTATTAAAGTAAAGCATATCTTCATATCCCGGATTTCTCTCCGGCAGACAAAGGCTGCCTTTGACATAACCGGCTTCGGTACGAACCAGGCTGCTGAGACAGTCCTTTATTATCGACAGACCGTATGTATCATATGTATCGTTCATCCATAGATAAGGCGGTTCTTCATTAAACCAGTGCATCTCCTGCCGGACTTCCCGCAACAATGAAGTTGCGCATGTTTTTACTTCCAATGTAAATAATGGTTCAACCCGCCGTTCTTCCCGAAAGGGCATGTAAGGAGCAAGCCATTCTGCCACCGGATAACGTTCCGGTAACAAAAGTTTAAATGTATGACCGGCTACCGTAAATAAATGTTCCATATTGATCCTTTTTAGAAGTCAGGAGACTGTATCAAAATAGAGAACTTCAACACAGTCCCTGAAAAATCAGTTAAAATCAATTTTCATCTTTTGTGATTTTAACCGGACGGATAGGCAAATATTCAGCATACTCATCAATACTCTGCTGGAATTCCCAATGGGCACCGTTAAAGGAGCCGGGAATATAATGCGTATGAAATTCTGTTTGTTGTAATACCTCATTCAATTCATCCTTTTTCAATTGAATATAAGGAGCATACCACAAATTATAGTGTGCTTCAGGAGATACAACAGGATTAAGCCCTTTTACAGTTGTAAAGCAAGCCTTAAAATCATCCAATATATCTGTCTTGATACGATAAACCACACCAGCTTCTGCTTCACAATTTGCATAAGAGGCTTTAATAGCACCAAAGGATTCACCTGCGATACCACCGCTGAATGTAGCTGTAGCTTTACCATAAGCGACACAACCCACAATAATACCATTATTAGCACCTGCTATACCACCGGCATAACGACCATCTGTGCTAACATCCACATCGTTTGCTGAACTAACCAAAATATCTCCGTTGTTTGTTCCAACGATACCACCGGAACGAACCTCGTATCTTTTATCGTTCTGCTTAATTGTGGCATTATGACTGTGGCAGTCTACAACATCACCTTCTACGTTACCAACAATACCACCCAGGAACATAGCGCCACGCACTTCTCCTTGAAAATTGCATCTGGAAATAACATCTGCACCACCATAAGAACGGCCTAAGATACCTCCAACATTTTCACCGCCGGATACCATTGCTTCTGTCACATCGCATTTATCAATAACAGCACCAGAATGATTATCTCCAAATTCATAATTCATCATACCGGCTATTACACCAACATAACCATCATCATCCGGATTATTTTCATCTCCTACATGAGAACTACGGATAGAAGGATTGATTATTTTGACATTAGACACCTTCACTTCTACTTCTTCACGACCTTGAACCGGACCTAACGCGCCAAAGAATCCGGCACATTCATAATCACCGTCCACTCTCAAATGGCGTAATTCACGTCCGTTTCCATTAAACTGTCCTTCGTATGGATGTTCTTTCGTTCCGACCGGAGTCCATTTACGGTTCTTAGAATCTTTGTCAAAATCAAAACTAGCCATCAACTGACAGTTCAAAGTATACTCACCTCCGTTTACACGTTCTGCCCAGTCATACAAACCATCCAGGGTATGGACATAATAACAGTTATCTTCCACAAAGTCTTCTCCGTATTCGAAAGTGCCCGGAATCACATTACTCATTGAAATAGGTGTATTCACTGTAAATGTGATGGATTTATCATACACACGCTTCCAAGTAAGTCCATCCTTATTAACGAAAGTTAGTGTAAAACCATTTACAAATGTTTGAGCAGGCAACACAAAATAATAATATTTACCTTGATAAAGATGATCTTCTGTAGTCATGACTAGTCTATTTGATACTGGTTCAGATTCATCTATAACAGCTTTATATTCCTCTGATTCCATATTAATAGTAACCTTACCAGCTAAAGATTCTCCATCATTCCCCTCAAAAATCAAACCAGTTATCTCGCCTGCATAATCTTCCGAAATACTCATCCTAAAATAAGAACAAACTTGATGAAAAACAGCAGTTTGTCCTTCTTTATTTTTAGAGACAGAGAGGCTTCCACCATTATAGAAACTACCAGGCTCCGGATATTGTGTAGCAGATAAGAAGGTTGAAATTATCCCATTTTCATCTACAGTTGCTTTCTCGTTGTAAGGATAAAACAGATAAAATTCATCTTCAACATCATTCAGACCTGTAAAACGGGTAACTTTTCCTCCATTATCTGTTTTAAAATCTTTTAATTCTCCTTTTGATGTAAAAACCCCTAACACATCATTAGCATTCCAATAAACCTCTCCACCTTCACGCATCATTGTACGCGTTTCAACACCACTAATCTCGTTCCCTGTTTCCAAGTCCATGGTTGACGCTTCAATAGAAATCTCACGCATCTCACCTGAATTATTCGAAAGGTTATCCGCCAATTCTTCTTCTGTACAAGCGACAGCACTGATTAACAGTGCTGCGCTTAATAAATTAAGATACTTCATAAAATCAAATAGATTGAATTAATAATCTTCATCCTCATCATAAGAACCTCTTCTGGAGAGCTCTTCTGGGGGGTTTATCCCAGAATTTTCTCCATAAAGAAGAGCTCCTTCCCCCATCATCTCAACCACCTCACATTTGGGTGCTTCATACACCCCAGTTGTGAGCAACTGTTTTTCATTGTCCTTGTTCATAAACTTTAAAAATTTAATAGATTAATAAATCAAACCCGGCTCTTCAGAAAAAGGGCCAGTTCTTATTTCAGTTGTTGTTTCTTAGTTTGTTTAAGTTTAGAGAGGTAGATGATTACCGCTTTTTCTTTTTATCGTCGGCTCCATAACCGTAGCCATAGCCGTAACCATATCCATAGCCGTAACCGTAACCGTAGCCATAACCACCCAAACGTTTGGTCCCTATACAGTTCAGGACAATCGACATATTATGGAACTGTTTGGTTCGATAAAGACGTTCCAGTTCCGGCAACTGACGACGATCCATTACGCCGGCACGCACTACACAAATTGTCAGGTCAGCCACACGGTTCACAATAGAAGCATCAGCCACTACACCGGCCGGCACATTGTCGATGATTACATAATCATATTGCGCACGCAATTCGTCAATCAGCAGATCCAGACGATCACTCAACAACAACTCGGCCGGGTTGGGCGGAACAGGGCCGGCATTCACCATATCCAGACCTTCAATCAAGCCGTCTTTCTGAATAATTTCGGATATAGAGTCAACCTTCCCGGACAGGAAGTGAGTCACCCCTTTGCCCGTATGGGCTGTACGTCCGCTCAGCGTTCCCTTACGGATATCCAAGTCGACTAGTACCACCTTCTTGTGCATCAGTACAAGACTGGCAGCCAAGTTAGACGACACATAGGTCTTTCCGGCCCCCGCATTCAAAGAAGTAAAGACAATCACCTGTGTGTTTTTCTCTTTTACCCGCATGAAATCCATATTCGTACGAATAATACGGAAAGCCTCCGATACGGCATCGCGGCTACCGCTCCGAACCACCAGTTTCTCTTTGTCCTTCTTGCTCTGCATCGGGACTTCCCCCAAGAACGGTATCGTAGTGGCGTCCTGTATCTCCTTTCGGGTATGTACCTTCGTATCCATTGCCATCAACAGCCATAGGATTCCAGCTGGTATACAACAACCTATCGCCAAAGAAGCCATCAATATCATTTGCGATTTAGGCGATACAGGGCTACTGCTCCCCATTGCCGAATCCAGGATACGGGTGTTGCTTTCTGTGATAGCCTGCGACAAGGCATTCTCCTCCCGCTTGTTCAACAGATAGAGATACAACTCTTCTTTGATTTTCTGCTGGCGTTCAACAGTCAACACATACTTCTGCTGTGAAGGAACGGCCGCAATACGTCTGGCGGTCTGTGCCTCCTGCATTTGTATGTTCTTGATGTTAATCTCCAGCCCTTTAATCAAATTATCTACCGAACGGATAATGGATTGCTTCATTGCACTGAGTGAATTGTTCAAATCCATTACCACCGGGTTTTTATCGCTGCTGTTTGCGATAAAATTGTCACGCTTCAACAACATCTCATTATAAGTCGAGATCTGCTGCTCCACTTTCATATCGGTAATCGTATTGGCCGGTATCAGTTCAAGCGCCTTCTGCGGATCTGACAAGTAATCGCGGATGTATTTAGCAACAGCTACCTGGTTTTCCAAACTCAAACCTTCTTGTTTGTACTGGCTAGTATTCTGCAAGTACATGCCGGTTTCCGATTTGATGTCGGTCAACTGGTTTTCCCGTTTGAACGTTTCGATATTGGCATCGACACTTCCCAGTTCCTGTTCGATGATAACCAACCGGTCGGCGATAAATTCCGACGTACTGACCGTTACCCGGTTCTTATCTTCAATCGCATCCTCGTTGTAAACGGCAATCAATGTATTCAGGACATCCTCCGCACGTGCAATCGAAACATCCGACAAGCTCAGATTAATGATGGTAGACATCTTATCCGCCAGTGTACTTTGCAAAGCCGACTGATACCGTTTAGCGACCGATTTCAATCTCGATTTCGTTACCTGAATCGGTACATTATAGTAATTGTCCGCGTAATAGAGGCTTGGTACCACTACAACACGCCCCACCGGAGTCTGTACGGTATCATTCAAAGCTACGTCCTGAGCTTTCTTGATTTCAACCCGCTGACCATTACTGTCAGCCGTAATGAAATCCGAAAGCCGTACCTTCTCCTTGGAGAGCGGTGTCACCTTTAAAGCGAACGACTGCGACTCCTCCGTTTCCGGAAAAGACAAGACCACCGGAGAATGAGTGTACAGCTCCACCGTGCGTAAGCCGCGTTTTACCTGGTAGCTCACATCCAGATGCAGGCGGCGGGCTACCATTTCCATCAGCCGGTAGGCCTTGAAGACGATAACCTCATTATCCACATTTCGCTGCAAACCGAACATATCCAAATCGGTAAAACCATAAGTCGTGGCAGCACGGCTCTTGCGCTGCTCCTCTTTTACCAGGACCGAAGCGGTACGTGTATACACCCGGGGAGCTTGAAGCAGGTATAAATAACCCGCTCCCACACAAAGGATGACGGAGAGGACAAACCAGTACCAGTTCGCCTTGAATATCTGGAACAGGTCCCATAAATTCAAGGTACTTTCTTCTTCTGTTCTGATATTGTTTTCGGGATTGTATTCCGTACTCATATTTTTATCGGATTATTTTTCAATAGCGAAATTAACTGTCTGATTTTCTTCCATATTGTCAGATACAGCCCCCATATCCTTCACACGTACCACCAGACGCGACGGTTCTATCGAATAACGGTTAATCAAGATATTTCTCACCCGTTCGGCACGCTTGCGGGCCGTCTTGATATCAGTCTGGTAGCTGTTACCGATCACCGCGATCTTATAACCTGCATGTTCTTCCATAAAGTGGGCCGCCTCAAAAATATTCACCTGCTGCAACTCTTCATTATAAGTATCTTTATCCGGGAAGAAGACGACAGCCGGAATCAACAACTCACTGCCTGTAGCGGCATGTGCAACAGTACGATGGACAGTCTTCGAATGTTCAGTAAACTCACGGCGTATCTTCGTCACGCTATTGTTCAATGCTGCATACTGATCTGATGGAATAAGGCGTACCACACGGAATCCCTGCTTGCCAATGCGCCACTTCAAGCCAACCAAACCGGAGAAGAAGGTATCGAACTGGTTACCTTTACCAATCTCGCCATCGAATGTCGCACTGGTAATAGAAGTACCGATTTCCGCATTGATAGCCAGACGGTCTGTTATATTATATCCTGCAATAGCACCCAGACGCAAAGCAATCTTGTTCTCCTTACCCATACCATGCCAACGCATATTATAAAGGTACCCCAAACCAGAATAAGCCTCGAAGTCCCAACGACGGTCGAAACGCTTCTGCTCATGGAACAAGTTATACAAGTCGAGCATCAAATCCAGATTCACTTCCAGATATTTCATCTTTTGCTTGTAGCCATCCTTCGTATCGACTCCCTGCGATTCCAGATATTCACGTACCGGATCTTGTCCATCGCTCCAGTTAGCATACTGCTTGTAAATACCCGGAATACCCGTATTCCAACCCGTCAGACGCATACCACCGAAACTCAAACGGAGACTCAGATTCGGATTCAAATCCTTTCCGATACCGAGCAAGAATCCCGGAGACAGACGCTTGCCAACAGACAGATGGTTATCCTCTTCGCCACACATCACACGACCGGCAAACGAACCCTGTATATAGAAATTGCTCCAGAAAGGGGAAACATATCTCGTCTTATAGTCCACTTCAAGCGTATCCATCATAATAGTAGACTCTACGCGTTTTTTTTGTGCATATCCCCCTGCCGACACGGCTGCCAGGAGAAGTATCAATATTATCTTTTTCATCCTTTTACTTATTTTCTGTTTCGTCTTCGATTATTTCCATCACTACGGCACGGTTCCAGCGGTAGTCTTCTTCGTAAGCTCGTTCGATATCCCCTTTCGCAGAAGTCTGCAAACGGTCAGGGTCGATATTGAACTCTTTCACCAGACAATCCTTCACGGCTTTTACACGGCGTTCACTCAACTTCATGTTGTAAGCCGGATAGGCAGTTTCTTTATCGGCATAACCGCTCAGTTTCAATCTCGCCTTCGGATGTTCTCTCAGATAATCGACAACCAGATGGATGTTCGTCATCTGATCTTCTTCAATCGTAGACTGGTCAATCAGGAAACGAACAGGAAATTCAGTTACCAGTAATTCCGGTTCGGCTGCCGGTACTTCAACCACAACAGGGGCTGGCGTGTAATAAACGCTTTCCAGCACAACCGGATTCACCTTTGTATAACGGTTGAATTTCTGTCCTCCGAACTTATAAGTGATACCGATGCTCAGACCGCCGTAGCCTTCTACGGTACGGTTCTTTTTAGAAGAAAGACCACCAATCTGCCCGTCAAAAGATTCATCAACGATAGTTCCTTGCAATTCGGCTATCAATGAAAGTTTGTCGCTCAGCTTCACATCCAACTGTGCACCGGCATTCAATGAGAATGAGTTATCCGGAGTGATTCCCTGTTTCTCAAATGTGTGTGAAAAACCGGGCCCCACGAAGAGATAGAAGTTGACAGGTTTCTCGTCTCTGGTGAACCAACGGACTACATTGCTCATCAAATTAAACTGGAAGTCCATGTAGGCGAACTGGCGGTGAAACCAAGTACGTCCGTCCTTTTCTGAAAAATAAGGCTTAGCCTCTTCAGGAATAACCGTATGGTCAGGAACTTTATCGAACATATTATAAAAATTAAACGGATGAGAATGTCCGCACAACTTTCCTGCCCCCACCTGAAAACGGAATGCCCACAACGGAGAAAACCATTTACCTACTGAAATCTGCCCCATCGGCTGCATACGCTTAATAAAGCTTTCATACCCTCGATTCGCCTCTGCTGCCAAGCCATTCATTCCAATCGCTCCACTGATAAACCAATTGGAAGAACGACTTCGACCGGCCACAACAATGTCTGTCGAATCGCCCAGTTCACTGATAATCTTGTCTAGTTGGGCCACCCGAACGGTGTCTGTTTTGACCTCCTGTGCCCTCATTGCATACGGCAATGCGAGCAAGAGTGCTCCAATACAAACTACTTTTTTTACCATACTATTAGTTTTATGTTAGATAATTTTTTAGGCCGGAACAGCCTTTTACCAGGCTATTCCGGCCAACTTAATCAAATTCAAATTAATAAATCGTCCTCTCCCAGCGGCGTATAAGGGCCGTCTTTCACTTCGAACAGTACGGAACCGCTTTCCAGCACTTCCAGCGTATGCCATTGGCCCGCAGGGATATGCACACCGTAGTCACCCGTCAGAGGGTCCAATACAGTCGATTCGGCTTCTTCCTTGGCATCGTTGTAAAACATCACCCGTATCTTCCCTCGCAACAGCAGGTAGGTTTCCGACGTATGCGGATGCCGGTGTACTGGTAATACCGTTCCCGGTTCCAATGCGTTCAGCAAGCGCTGCGCTTTCGCTTCTAAGGAGCCGTGGAAATTATGATTCATACGCAAGCGAGGCGATTCCTTCGCTTGCGCTGTGACTTCGTTCAATAGATTTGTGTCGATTCGTTGCATCTTGTCCTTCGTTTTAATATTTTCTCCAAACCATCTTGTTCACAACACCCGTATAGCTCTGGATCAGCTTGACGACCTTCACCGAGACATTCTCGTCCACGTAGTTGGGAACGGGGAGTCCCAAAGCGCCGTCCCGATTCATCTCGACCGCCACATCCACTGCCTGCAACACCTGTTCGGTCGTGATACCGGCCAGAATGAAGTTACCTTTGTCCAATGCTTCCGGACGTTCCGTACTGGTACGGATACATACAGCCGGAATAGGATTGCCGACCGACAAGAAGAAACTGCTTTCTTCCGGGAGCGTGCCCGAATCGGAAACGACGGCAAATGCATTCATCTGAAGATGGTTGTAATCATGGAATCCTAACGGCTGATGCTGGATCACACGAGGATCGAACCGGAAACCACGCTGTTCGATGAATTTCTTTGAGCGGGGATGACAGGAATAAAGGATCGGCATGTTGTACTTATCAGCCATAGCGTTCACCGCGTTCATCAGGTGGAAGAAGTTGGCTTCCGTATCGATATTCTCTTCACGATGGGCGGAAAGCAGAATATACTTACCTTTCTCCAATCCCAAACGTTCGAGGACGTCGCTCGCCTTGATCTGTTCCAGGTTATCGTGCAACACCTCCGCCATCGGCGAGCCGACGACATAGGTACGCTCTCTCGGCGTTCCGGCGGCATTCAGATACCGGCGTGCATGTTCAGAATAACACATGTTGACATCGGCCGTCACATCGACAATACGCCGGTTTGTCTCTTCCGGAAGACATTCGTCGAAGCAGCGGTTACCGGCTTCCATGTGGAAAATAGGGATATGCAAGCGCTTCGCTCCGATCACCGAAAGGCAGGAGTTCGTATCGCCAAGCACCAGGACCGCATCAGGTTTCACCTCGACCATCAACTGATACGACTTGGTAATAATGTTGCCGATTGTCTCTCCCAGGTCTTTCCCTACGGCATCCAGATAATAATTCGGAGCACGAAGGCCCAAATCATCAAAGAAAACCTGATTCAATGTATAATCATAATTCTGCCCGGTATGCACCAGGACCTGATCGAAATATCGATCGCAACGCTTTATCACGGCAGCCAACCGGATAATTTCCGGACGGGTACCGATTATAGTCATTAATTTTAGTTTGCTCATGATTTCCTGTTTTTACACTTCTTCAAAATAAGTATCCGGGCGGTTCGGATCGAACGGTTCGTTGGCCCACATGAAGGTCACCAGCTCTTCGGTGTCCGAAAGGTTGATGATGTTGTGGGTGTATCCGGGGATCATTTCCACCACTTCGATCTTCTCGCCGCTGACCTCGAAGTCGATCACCTCGTCCGTCCCGATCTTACGCAGCCGGATCAGACCGTGACCGCTCACCACCACGAACTTTTCATTCTTGGTGTGGTGCCAATGCTGTCCCTTGGTGACACCGGGCTTGGAGATGTTCACCGAGAACTGGCCCCTGTCCGGCGTACGGATGATCTCAGTGAAGCTACCCCGGTCATCCGTCTTCATCTGTACCGGATAGATGAACTTCTCTTTCGGTAAATAAGACAGATAGGTCGAATAGAGCTTCTTCGTGAAAGGATCACCCAGATCGGGTACACCTAAGTTACCCGGCATCTCTTTGAATGAATAAAGCAGATCAACAATACCTCCTAACGTAATCGTATGAACGACTGGTACTGCACAATAATCTCCTTCATGATGTTCATTACCAGATAAAGCGGCAATCAATTCGTCTACTACATCATCCACATAAACCAGATTCATCACCACACTCGGATCATTCACCCGGATAGGCAGATCATTGGCTATATTGTTACAGAAAGTAGCCACCGCACTGTTATAGTTCGGTCTGCACCATTTTCCGAACACATTCGGGAAACGATAAACCAATACTTTCGCCTCGGTTTCTTTCGCATACTCGAACAACAGGTTCTCTCCTGCCCTTTTCGATTCGCCATACGGATTATCCAATGCCGCCTGCGTAGATGACGAGATCATCACCGGGCAAGTATTGTTATACTTTTTCAATGTATCCAGTAAAGTAGATGCAAAACCGAAGTTACCCTTCATAAATTCCACCTGATCTTTCGGACGGTTCACACCCGCCAGGTTAAAGACGAAATCTGCTTTCTTACAATAGACATCCAACTCAGCCGGATCGCTGTCTATATCATATTCGAAGACCTTTAGATCAGTTCCCGAAACAAGATAATTCCGTGCTTTCCCCGATTGGATATTATGAAGTTGGGAAACAAGGTTTCGACCGACGAATCCTTTGGCGCCAGTAACTAATATGTTCATGTCTTTTAAATTTTAAGTGTGAAGTTTCGAGGATTGGCACGAAGCAGGTTTATTCGCTTCTGATTTCTCTCGGTTTCGCCCGCTCGATCAACCCGAGATCTTCCTGAATAAAACGTAGGCGGAGTAATAGTTTTTTCATTCCTTCGACATCCAGACGAGTCGTGTTATGGCTGTGATAGTCCTCAATCTTGGACAGGCATTCGCTTCCTTCGGTGAAGAACTTGTCGTAGTTCAGATCGCGCGTATCGCAAGGGATACGGTAATAGTCGCCCATATCGATCGCTTTCGCCATCTCCTCGCGTGTCACAAGGGTTTCAAACAGTTTCTCACCATGACGCGTACCGATCACCTTCACCTCCGTTTCCAGGTACTTCGGATCGATCTGAGCGTAGGTCTCTTTCAACGCCTCTGCCAAGACGGACAGAGTGGCTGCCGGCGCTTTCTGTACGAACAGGTCACCGTTATGCCCATGCGTAAACGCATAGACCACCAGGTCGACCGCATCATCCAGTGTCATCATGAAACGCGTCATCTCCGGGTCGGTAATCGTGATCGGTCTACCCTGTTCCATCTGTTCCACCCACAGAGGGATCACAGAACCCCGGCTCGCCATCACATTCCCGTAGCGCGTGCAGCAGATCGTCGTCTGCGCCCCCTCGCCCAGCTCACGTCCTTTGGCAATCGCCACCTTTTCCATCAACGCTTTGGAAATCCCCATCGCATTGATCGGGTAAGCGGCTTTATCCGTAGAAAGGACCACCACATTCTTCACGCCATGCTCGATAGCCGAAAGCAGCACGTTCTCCGTCCCTTCCACATTCGTACGAGTCGCTTCCATCGGAAAGAACTCACAACTGGGAACCTGTTTCAAGGCTGCTGCACTAAAAACATAGTCCACACCCCGCATCGCCACATCCACAGATGTCTTATTACGCACATTCCCTATATAGAACTTCACTTTAGGATTTTGCAACTGATGACGCATATCGTCCTGCTTTTTCTCATCACGGCTAAAGATACGGATCTCCTTAATATCCGAATCCAGAAAACGCCGAAGAACGGCGTTACCGAAGGAACCGGTGCCTCCGGTGATTAGGAGGACTTTGTCTTTGAAAATGCTCATATTATAGTTATTTGTTAATTATTTAATGATCTCAAATAGGATTCATGCAAATGATAGTATCGTTTCATAAAAAGTAAATAGCTCCCACACAACACAACCAATATCATTACCAGATATAGCCAATGATTCATCGGTAACAGAATCAAACCAAAAGAGACGAGCAATTGCAACATCATATAAAATGAAGAGACAACAACATGCGGTATTCTCAATTCGTTCGCCATCAACTGATAGGCATGTTTACGATGTGCTTTCCCCAGGTTTTCATGCAACAAGATGCGGTGGCTGATCGTTAATACCGAGTCCACTCCATACAAAGCAAGGAATGCGATATAAGTAAAATCCCCGGTCTGCAAGATTAATTTTCCAAGTGCAAATACAATAATAAAGGCGATGCTCAACGAACCCACATCTCCTGCAAAACACTTCGCCCGTTTACGGAAGTTGAAAAAACAAAAGACCAGCAAACTCAGTAGCGTTACCCACAGAAAATTCGCATCAATAAACGATATTTTATGGTTAAGATATATTAGAGGCAACAAAACCGCTATGGAATATCCCCCTGTAATACCATTAATCCCATCCATAAAATTATAAGCATTCGAAATCCCCACACAAACGATAAGAGCCAAAAGGATCATCCACCAACTCTGCCAATTAAGAATGCCGAACTGATAGAACATCAAGAACATCGCCACAAACTGCACGACCAAACGTACACTATCCGGTAGGGAACGAATATCATCTATAAAACTAACAGTAGCAACCAACGTCACCCCAATCAGGAACCACGGATATTGAAACCCAAAGAAAGCACTCCAAATCCAAGCTCCGATCAAGAAGATGATGCCACCACCACGCAAAACCACTTGCTTATGCGAACTACGTTCGTTGGGTTTGTCAATGATGTTGAAGTGGTCGGCGATGCGGAAATAAAGGAGTTCAGTAATTAGTAAAATAAAAACAATAGTAATCAACATATTAAATTTTGTAATTAGTCAATACATCCATTGGCTCCCAACCTAATTCTTTACGAGCTTTTTCATTACTAAAAGTTAGACTTTTCATCATCTTTTCCAATTTGTAGCTATTGATAGGTGCTTTGTTTCCTAACAAATCACCCACTTTAGCCATACACCATGCCATCCAATAAGGTATGTTCAATGGCTTACTCTTTCCTAGCTGACCAGCGACAGATTCCGCAATCTGTCCGAAAGAAGGTTGAAAAGTATCACATATATTATAAATCCCCCCCTTAACTGCTATTAACGGAAGAATATGGGCAATATCTTCAGCCATGAGAATACTTTTCACCACTTTTCCTCCAGCGATATTCATATAAAAACCTCTCCTCACTCCATTAACCATCGTACCCAAATTACCCGGTGCATTTTTCCCGGCTAATAGCGAAGGGCGAAGTATTCCTAATACGACATCATGCTTCTTACACCAATCCGTTAAAAACTCTTCAGCCATAATCTTACTCTTGGCATACGGAGAGTCACCATCTAACGGATGCTCCTCCGTGATCAAATCACCCGACTCGCATCCATAGACAGCCACCGTACTAATAAACACTAAACTCTTAGGCACGCCTACTTTCTCTAAAGCAGTACAAAGATTGACAGTGCCTTGATAATTCACATCAAAGAACAGCTGTTTCTCAGCCTCCGTTTTAGGAATCACATGCGCTTTTCCAGCCGCATGAAGCACCACATCAAAATGTTTACTCAATACAGGAATCTCTTTCGCTAGATTGATCTTAATCTCATCCTCCGGAGTAATTCCACAGGTTGTCACAACATAATCGACTTCTAGAATCGGTTTGATAGTCCTCCCTAAAAAACCTGTTCCACCTGTAAATAACAGATTTTCCATTTATATCAAGTTTAAAAATTTATTCAAGATTATCTCTTTAGAATAGTCACGAACCGCTAATTCACGAGCTCTCTTCCCCATCTGAGCCAACTCCTCTTTATTCCAAGTTTCCGGCCATCCACAATAGCCGATTCCCTTTTCACGAACCAGTAAATCAATTTCACTGTCTTTGGGCCCTAAAAACATCACGGGTCTTCCTGAAGCCAAAATATTATAAGTCTTACTTGGTACACCCAATCCATACATTCCCTCTTGCAAGGTTACTACTGCAATATCGCAAGCAGCAAGCACTTCATTCTGTTGAGAACGAAAATAAGGACCATGAAAATAAACATTCGGATGCTTCATAGCTTTCAACTTTTCTTCCATTGCTCCCGTACCATACAAATGAAATTCCCCCCCCTCCGGTAGCTGTTCAATTACCTTATCCAGTCCCTGTACTCGACCAATATTTCCAGCATATTCCAACACTATCTTTCCTTCTGGAAATGGCATAGACTTAATACCTTCAATATCTGCCCAATTTTCAATAATTTCTATTTTTGGTTTTATAGGATATTTAGATACCTTATTCTGCATTATCACCTTCATATCCCGACCAAGAACAATTAATCTATCTGCTCTACTATATGCTTTATCGAACATCCACTTAAAGCATCCATAAACAGGTAATTTCACTCCAGCCGGGATAGTATTCTCTGGAAAAACATCATGAACTAAGATATTCAATTCAAAATTCACCTTGCCCTTAAGCCAACTCATCAGTAGCACCAATGGAGCAGGATTCGTTACCATCAATACTTTGTCTTCTTTCTTAATATGCTCCTTTGCTAACATCAATAGTTTATAACTCATTACTAAGAAACTCAAAGCCTTTCCTTTTGTCGTATTTTTATCCCAATCAACACCATTGGCACGTAACACCTTAATACTTGAATCAAGAACAAACCGATTATCCTTATCCAAAGGTTTTCGTTTATCATAGATTTCAGGACCACAAATTACTTTTACCTGATATTTACGAACAAAAGCATTTGCTATTTCACCTAAAATATAAGCAGTAGACGTCTCATCCGGAGGAAATAATTCTGTTATAATCCAAAGGATTCGCTGTTTATTTTTCATAATATTTATCAACACTCAGTTTTGGCGTATTCCCTGAAGAAAGCCACTATCAGTTAGTTTTTAATAAAAAATTGAAGAATTTACTAATATTTTTAGGAGAAGCCTACGATATATCTATTTATTTGACAATGATTGATTATATAAATCTATATATTCCTGGTAACGATCATTCTTATTGAAATATTTTACCGCACGCTCTCGGCATGCAGTTTGATACGTTTCTTTCCCTTTTTTACAAACATGTTGAATGGCATTTGATAATCCTTTTAAATCACCTTGTTCTACGACAAAACCCGTATTCTCATTTACAATTTCAGGACTAGCTGTAGTATTATATACAATGATTGGTATACCACAAGCCATTGCCTCTACAGTTGTTAATCCAAATGTTTCTTCAGTAGACAAATTTAAAAAGACCTCCGCCACTGAATAATAATCAACTAATTCCTCCACACTATTTGTTCTATTGATCCCTATTATTCCTTTAGGAAGAACTTTAATTTGTTTGTCCGTAAGTCCAATCAATGCAATTTGATAATCATTCGATAATATTTTTCTCAAACGTATAAAATCCTCCAGTCCCTTTCGCCTAGACCAAACATTCGCCACGCCTATGATTAAAAACTTATTCTCTAAATTAAGCGCTGATTTTTGAATATTATGTGGAATGAATGTATTTACATCAATCCCATTATAAATAACATTTATTCGACAATTACCCATAAACGACTGTTTCACTTCATTTGCAAGCCAGTAAGAAACAGGAACTAATATAATATTCTGTAATGAGGAAAAAGCTATTCTTTTAGTCAGGAAATTCTTTTCAGAACGCTCCATAAATAACGAAATAGGATATAATCTTTGTTGGGGACAATCATAGCAACCGTTTTTCCAACGATAACACTTTATTGCTGAATAATGTGTACAATGTCCCGTATAAAGCCAACAATCATGTAATGTCCAAACTACTAAGTAATGGCAACTCTTCAAATAATCAAACAAAAGCGGATAATTGAGATAATGACCATGAATATTATGCAAGTGAATCACATCTGGCTTCAACTCTTCTATCTGCTGAATAAATCTTTTAGTAGCTCGCCTAGAAGCCATTCCTTGATTGTCAAAAAGGCGTGACTCAAAAATATGTTCATACATATCCCAATCATTTCCTATACGAATTAGTTCTGATTGACTTTGAGGTCTACCCCGGCCATAAGCTATTACACTTCTCCATCCTGCAGCTATTGCCGTCTGTCCTATTTCTTCTGCTATTCTTCCAGTAGACCCCCAATTGGCTACTACATTTATTTGTAAAAGAGTGGGCATAGGTTAATTTTTCTTTTTAATATACGAACTATAATTTATAACACGTCAGCTTTAGACATCGGACCATTTGGATAAAAACACCCATTCCCCTCCAAGAACGACTCACTAAATTTCACTAATCGTTCAGCAGCTTCTTTTGGATTCCACTCATTTATCATAGTTTCATAAGCCCTCTTGCCCATAGCACTACATGCAACTCTATGTTCAATCAACCATTGAACTTTAGCTTCAAAATTTCCTGTTTTTTTGTCATCATACAAAAATCCATTCTCCCCATCATTTATTAAAAAAGGTGCACTACCTATATGTTTACAAGCAACAGGGCAACATCCCGCTGACATAGCTTCATTTAATACCGCACCCCATCCTTCTTTTTTATCACTAGTAAAACAAAAAATATGATATTCACGCATTTTTTTTATTAACTCTTGATTAGGCATTATACCCAAAAGATGTACATAATCTCCAAGATTTTTCTTTTCTATATCATTTTTAATCCAATTGAATAATGGACCTTCACCTATCATATCAATTGAAAAATTCACACCATGATTACGCAGTGCAACAGCCAATCGAAGCATTCTCTCAGGATGCTTCAGTCTCAAAAATCTTGCCACCCATAAAATTTTCACAACTGAAGCTTTCTCTTTCAATTTTATCATACTTTCGATATCAATTTCCTTTACCACAGTAAAATAACCCCATTTCAAGCACTTATCCTTAAAAGACAACATAATTTCCTCATCATGTGCAGAGTAAGCACTTGCACACAATCTAAAGGCACTATCTTTAGGACATCGTGTATAATAAAGCCATTTGTTTCTTAATAATCTGGGGGATAAAAGATTTAACAATCCTCTTTTAAGCCATCGCTCTCCCACTTCAAATATCAACCCCTTTTTACCGGCTTGATATCGTGCACTCACTAAAGGAAGACTTTCCGGAGTACCATAAATCATAACATCTGAGTTTATTGCTAACTCATAAGCTTTTTTTCTAGATGCTTCATTTTCATATAAGCGAATAATATAAGATCTCTCAATTTCCTTATATCCACTCATTGTTTTAATCAATTCCTGAGTATCACAAATCGCTATATAATGATAGTTTCCCCCCAATACCCGATATAATTCATCAGCCAAAGGTATCTGATGATGATTCACATAATTTGTAAAGAAAGCTATTGTCATAAATTTTATTTTAATTCATTTTTATATGGAACACAACCTAAAGCCAACATAAACATCAATTTATTATCCTCAATCGACTGCACATACCATCCTGCAAGTAAAAAAACAATGATACAAACCGAAAATGTAAAATCAGACACTGAATCATAATAAATCTTTGAATATCTTAGACGAATTCTATATTGCTTTATAAAAGACCATAATATAAAGATTCCTATAATCCCATAACCAGATATATAACTAGCAAAAAAATTACCACCTCCATTTGCAATACTTCCTGTTCCATAAGCAATTACATTTTGCACTTCATCCGAGAACTTCACCCAATCTGGAATATTGTATTTATAAAAATAGCCTTGACATCCATTACCAACCCCTGTAATTGGATATAACATAAAAATTTTCATATCATTACACAACGTAGACACTCTCATCGCTGTACTACCATTTTCTTTGTCTACCAATTTACCTAATATAATATACTCTAGCGAGTCCTTATCAGCTAACACAGCGTTATTATTCACATCTATATCAATCATATATAAAACAGCTATTGTTAACCCCATTGAAAAAGTAGCAATATACATCCACTTCTTTATAGAGCCTTTGATTATATATAAGACTGCACAAATTAGAACAAGAACTGATGTTATCAATGTTGAAGAGCTACCAGAGTTTAGTAGAAGAAATAAAAATAATGTGACATAACTAAAGAATCGGGCTTTTCTCCAACCTTTTGACTTGAAAAATGTGATTATTGAGAAAGGTAAAACAAACATACATAACATTGAAGCCGATGCCGGTTCTGATCCCCAAAAACAGATTCCTCGTTCAAGCATACCGATTTGGATTAAATCTACCAACTTAAACACAGAGCCTAAACCGAAATAGACGACTGCGCACAATCCGTTTCCATTCAAAACTCCAAATTGTAACAATCCCACAAATAGTATGGCTAAAATACTCCATTCTATCACCCCCTTCAGTTCTCCAAACTGTACCACATATCTTAAATTATAATAACTATAAAGTAATGACATTATACAGCAACACCAAAATACCATATCCCTCATCATAGCTCGATATGGTATCTCCATATTCCATCCAACAGGATCAATACCATTTGCAAACCCAAGTATATATAATACCGATAAAAACGTACAAACCAAAACCGTATAGATTACTGAAAAACGCCAAAATTTCACAAAGGGCAACACATTAACATCAATAATTTTTGCCTGCCTTAAGATTAGTAAAAAAAAACCGACAAACATCACAGAGGTACTAAAGTGCGGTACTACTTGGGCATAAAAATCACCAAAAGGAAGATCTATGAAACGGCCTAATGATAGTGTAAAAACAAATAACTTAAATAAAAAAACGTCGATAAGACTACGTTGTTGTATCATTATTGGGGTATTAATCTATTAATTCGAAATCTCTTCAATAATCCAATTTTAAATAGGTACTTATCTACCTTTTAATAAACGAATAAGACGTATCCCTAATTGAGGTATTAAACGATATATCTTTAACTTCAATATCTGTTTCCATTCTAATCTATAATACATTTTCATCAATCCTACATAACTATTTTGTAGAAATGCCTGATAATATGCTTTTCTCCAAGGAGAATCATACGAAGGTCTACTCAACTGATGGTTATATTTAACTACATTCGCTAATGACACAGGTGCTATTTGTAGCCCTTCCTGGTGAGCGGCAAAATAATTTTGCCCTTTTTGCGTATTTACGATCACACACGATGTTCCTTTCGTAAAATCAAAAGTTCCTCCCTGTTCCTTATCATATTCAGGATGTTCCACACTTATTCCCCAGCAATCTCCTATTGTGATATCCGACGGACGATTAGTTGATGCAAAAGGGCAATGATAACAAGACTCTCTATGGATTGAAGAAGCTAAAAACATCTTATAGTAGACAGACTCTTCAAAGTTTCCCCATGCTTCAGCAATACATTGCTTACCACTTTTGTCCACATATGTATATGTATATGTAGAATCTCCCCACCCCTTTATTTTTCCTCGGAAGTTGAATTTTGTGACAGTACCATGGATTTTCTTCTCCAAATTTGATATATAAGCTTGAAAAAATCGTTCATTAGGTACACCATGGCATATAATATCCAAAGTCAAAAGATTATCATAACTCTTACGCAAGAAACCTTTCAACCCTGCAATCTGGCATGGAAGCCCTGAATATAAAACAAATTTTCCATCATTCAAATGTTTCTTTACACCTAAATAACTCTCTGCTGTATCACTCTGCACATACTTAGAACCAAGCATGGGTTCAATTTCCTCTAAGGTAGAGGCTTCTGCTATGACTGGACGGAGCATATCATTCTCTCGTTCAAACACACAACCATACACTACTCCACCTTGTGCAATCACAAGACAAGCAAACTCTGCAAAGATACCACCAGAAGCCGATTTTTTAATTGCGGAAGACTTACGTTGAGCGACATAACTATCCTTCACCTCCGAATCGGTTGCAGGCTTATAATTACAAACTGTCCTACAGAAGTTACAATCCACACATCTATCTTGATCTATTACTGGATAACGAAAACCATATTCATCATCTTTCATAGATATAGCATGTTTTCCGCATGCTTGAGCACAAGCTCCGCATCCACAGCACCTTTCTATTGAATCATAAACTGAAATCATGATAAAGCCTTGTCTAAATACATCTTTGATTGCATTGAATACTCTTCAATATATTTATCTGCAGTGGCGAAATCAATATCCGCATCCACCTCAACATCATTCATATTATGTATATTGAGTACCCTATCCGAACAATGAGCAATTTTTGTGATGTTAGAAATTCTACTATTAGGTTTTGTTGTTGAATTCGGTTCTACAAAAACCCAAAACTTCGTATGATATAATAGCGAAAAACACGTAGCATGGAAAGAATCTGTCACTACATAAGATGCATGCTCGATCAGATTCAAAAATTCGATAGGCCCAGCATCAAACTGAGTAGAAAATCTAGATCCTATATCGCGTAGATTCTTAATAATCACAATTACTTTAGAAATACCAGTTTCTCGTTTTACTCTACCCACATATTTTCTCATGCCTAAAATATCACCGATAAAATAGCACAATACATAAGGGCCTTTTACAGGATTAACCAAGCTGCTCAATTCTCTCCATTGTTCCGCAGAAAACAGCAAAACCGGATCACAAACGACTTTCACATCCTTTCCTGTTAAAAAAGAAATTATATTAGCTCCAGCTGGCTCACGAGTCGATAAGAAATCAAAGGAAGACGTTCTTTCCTTCAATTGTTTTTCTTCATCACTTGTGAATTGAGACAAACCCAAAGAAGGCGCATAAGCAATCTTTTTGGTACCTTCGGTAGCGAAAGAGAGGAAATAATATTCACTGGAATCCGTACAACGCACATTCCAAATCTGATCACTACCACAAATTAGACTATCGTATTTTGTAGCATATTGCTTTAATTCATTCGCACACAAGTTACCATGAACATCACTTAAAGGAATATGTTCCATAATAAAGTTTGTGAATCTTCTTTTCTTCCTTACAAGTGCCTTGTAAGTTAAAAGGGAATGAATATACCTTGCACATCCTAATATCGATTTAGGAGCTATTAGGATACGATAGATATCCTTTTGAATATCACTTTCATAGTCTATTTCTTCAACTTCCGCACCTGGTTTAATATTTCTTATATAGCGATTAAGCGCATAAGCCTGTAAAACAGAACCATAATTTTCAGCCCTGTGAAAAGTAATAATTCCTATTTTCATACTAATCATTCATAAACAGTTCATAATGAAAAATACCTTTCCTTATATCATCTCGGTACTTAAACAAAAAATGGAGAGCATCCAATATATATTTTACAGGCTCACGATGAACGATACGAGCAAATACATCTCCAATATTGCTCCATAATGAAGAATAAAAATATTTAGAATCTCCAAAATGTTTATAACGAATATATTCTCTGTGCACTACAGACATAAAACATAGTGCCCGTTTGGGAGTACGATATTCTTTTGACACATTATGTGTTACCGAACATTTAAGACTATAATAACACGTTAGTCCTTCACTTTTAGCGCATCTATAATATAAATGAGAAAAATCCAAATCTTCTGCATAAGCATAATATTGTAGTTTTTCATCAAACTGAAGATTCCACTTTTGTACAAGACTTTTTCTTACAACAAAGAAAAAACCCATTGCCCATTCTGTAGGAACATCAACAGGATAGTCAATCGATCTGTTACTAATAGGAAGTCTGCCATATATGCCCGATGCAACATGCCCTAAGTATTTTTTCCGATAACTCGCTTTGTTAAAAATATAACTAAAGTTTGAGTTCTTAACTGGAGGCATACCATCATAACCTGCTACCATGGCTATATTTTTATCTAAAAATAATGATTTGACATTTGTGAAAGTATCACTTTTTACATCCACATCATCATCCATAAATACAATAACTTCATTGTGAGCATTAGCTATACCTATATTTCTAGCTTTAGTCAAAGAAGGCTCAAAATGCCATAAATATATTACATTAAATATTTGGGCTTCACATAAAACTTTGATACGACCAGCTAATTCCATATCTTGAGTTTGATCAACGACTATAACCTCATCTGGGAGGAGCTCAGATCTTGTAATAAACTCAAATGTTCTCTCAACAGAACTAATACGATTATATGTTGGAATAACGACACTCAATTTCATAATTCTAATTCAATAATTCGTTAATAAGATCCACATATGATTTAGGGGTATTTTGAGGAAATATTTCTATAACCTTATCATACTCTAATCTAACATCTTTATTATCTATAATAAATTGTTTCAATTTCCTAACAGGCTGCGGATGATTCTGATTAAACAAGTAACATAAGGGATACCTATGAAGATATTTTATTGTACAATCATCTTCAGTAAGATATGTTGAGATAATTGGTTTACCATACGACATATATTCAAATATCTTACTAGGCAACATGTTTGAGTTTGAATCACCTAAATTAATAAAGAAATCAGCAGCTTCATACACAGACAACAATTGACACCTGTCAATATAATCATAGTATGTTACCTTTATATTCTCAAATTTTTGTCGATTATTTAACCTTATAATATCACGTGCAGTAAATATTATAACATTGATATTCATATTTTCTAATGCATCCAATGATTCCAACAATGTGTATGGATCACGATCGGGTAAAGATATGACTCCTGCATATACAAAATTAAGAGAATCACATTGAATATAAATAGAATCTTTTACTCTTAAAGATGGTTTACTCAATCTGGGCAAATCTAAAAATCTAATTTTATTAAATAAAAATCCATTACCCATAAACATACTAAGGTATTGTTTATGGGATGCCATTGAAACAACAATATCAGCAGTATAAAGAATACTATTTTCAAATTTTTTAAGTTCTTTATTTGCATATTTTTCAGGAAGGTATCGAGCATAAGTTTTGCCCAATATAGGATCCCATAATATCGGTAAATATTTAACATTGTTATATTTTTTCTTCAGATTATATCCAGCAAGAAGGGTCTCAATTCCATTATGTTCAGATATTACAATATCAAAATCTATCTGTTCATGAAGTTCTATAGTCTTTTTGGAAAAAGTCCTTATAAATAATGGTTCATATATAGGATATATAGGAATAAAAATAAGTTGTCTAATACGTAAAATAACTCGTTGAATTTTTAGAATCAAATTTCCCATTGCTTTTCCAGAATTCATCTTAGCCCATGTATACCATGTCCAGAAAAAATTTCTCTTAAACCTATGAACATGTATACCATCAATATACTCGTATTTCTGTTGTCCATAGGCTCGCGGAACCAACAAGTGAATTTCTTTATTAGAATCCTTCTTTAGCTCTTTAATGATCTCCTCGTCACATAAAACATTAGCAGACTTCAATGAAGGGAACCACTGTATCGTAAAAAGTATTTTTTTCATATTAAATCAATATACAAATTAATGTATTAAAAAAATCTTACTTCTATATAATAACTTGTGCAATAAGTATTTTTGTTCCTCACTCTTTAGAATATATAACACAAACATATATATTACAATCGATAGTAATCCAATTGTTAATATCTCTGCATATGGATTTTGTGGCAACAATGATTCCATTAATATATACACAATCAATAAAAAAATCACACCAAATATATACTTTATTATATCTCTAATTTGTTCGGTGATAGAATATCTTAATAATTTCATATTATACCACATATGCAAAAATATCGACAATACTTCTACCAGGAATGCAGCAAAAACAATCGCATAAACACTTTTAAAGAAAATTGTAAAGGACACTAGCAAAATTATTCCCATTATACGTTTAAACGACATTATTTTTAAATAAATACTTGATAATCCTAATGCATTTATGGCTTGTGCTGATGATGTTTGTAAAGGGAATGTCATACCGATCAAACAATACCATTGAAGAAACGGTACTGCTTCAATCCAGTTTTCTCCAAGCAATATTTTTATCAAAGGTTCTGCACATAATGCAAGAGTGGTTAGTCCACCAAACAAAATCATTGAACTTGTTGATATCGATTTACGAAGCATAGTTCTCAACTCTGATTTAGAATCCTGCCTTGAAGATAGAACAGGCAACATCACTGTCTGTAATGCTCCGTCCACATTATTGGTTACTACTAAAGGAAACATTTTCCCTTTAGTAAAAAAGGCAAGTACTTCTGATGGATATTTCTTACCTATAATCAGATTCTCCAAATTATGATAAATCGTATCTATAATATTTGCAAAAAGCAAATTGAAACCATATTTAAACAAAGGCATAGATTGTTTAATTGAAATCACTAGAGATGGCTTCCATCGAATAACAAATGCCAATGTTATACATATTAATATTTGATATGACAGTTGTTGAATAATTATTGCCCATACTCCAGTACCCTCATAAGCGAACCATATACCTAAACCGCCTGCAATAGAAATACTAACTATATTACATAGACATTGGGACTTCCAAAGCATTCGTCGTGCCAACAATGCATTTTGAATCGTATTATAGCTACCAGGAAATAATACTATGGCTAAAATACGAAGATAAGTAACCATTCCTTCTGCCTTATAAAAAGTTTCTACATAGGGAGCTAAAATAAAAAGAATCACATACAGAATAAATGCTATAAAAAAAGTATAATAGAACACAGAAGACAACTCTATTTGGGTTATTTCTTTTCTTTGAATCAACGCTGTACCTAAACCAGATTGAACAAAAACAGTAGCAATAGATGTAAATACAAGCAACAAAGCAACGACTCCAAAATCCTCTGGCAACAATAACCGAGCCACAATTATTGAAACTGCTAATTGAATTACTTGAACTGTCCCTCCATTAAGAAATTTCCATACAACAGAAAAGAAAATATTATTATTTGACATTTTCGTATTTGTCTTTTAATTACAAACTTATATCGTCACAAAATGCGACAAAAGAATAAATGAGAATAAGGTTTTATGGCATTGATATTCAATAGCTATATTACTTATTTTATAAAAACTCTAATTATTCAATACTTTCAAAACGCAAAAGTCAACTCAAGTTTAAATATCAACAAAAGTTCAATTCAACCTTTTACTTATACTGAAAATATTTCCCCTAATTAATCTCATTTTCCAAAAACTGTTTTGTTTTTTCATTATATTCAAAAGATCGTAATGATGCATAAGTAACCCCCAAATATTGAGATAATTTTTCATCACTTATCAAATACAGATGATCTTTCTCCCACATAACACCTTTATTAACAAGAGCCTGAATTATTTTTTTTCCAATTGGAGTAGTACCTATACGAAAAGTTATTTTGTCTTTCATTTTTCCCATTTCTTGACGATTATGTTTTCTGAACATACACATCATAGCGCGTAACTTCTTATATCTCTCAAGAGTAGAACCATCTAATGCAATATCGGATTTTCTCTTTTTTTGATACCTATTGAACGGATGAGGCAACTGTTGATCAGATATAAAGACAAAGTGATTTTCATTAAAATTTCTCGCTGATATTTCAAATAAAGCCGCTTCTTGGTAATCTATTTTTAACCTATCAAAATTTAAAGTCACATAATCATTTTCTTTGTCAACACAATCAAATGTTAAAGAATCACACGAAATAATCAATTCTGCACATTGAATATCAATAGATGATTTTAACATCGTTTTTGACAAGGAAAAACACACAGAAACGGGAACATTAAAATTAACATTTGAAAAACACAAGCGAGGTTTGAATATATATTTTTCCGGAAAAGACACGTTAAAACAATTTTCTTGATTTTCATTACCTATTGAGAATACTGCATTTGCAACATAGTTATGATCACTATAATTTGTCACATATATATCAAGCGAAGAACAGAACTCAGTACGATCAATCGATTTCAAAGAATCATACAAATAAGGTATCAAATTCGCATCAACCAACTTATTTTCATCTTTGAACATTGCTTCAAAAAGGAAGAAAAACATATACCCTGTATCTTTGTGCGTCTCCATATACTTAAAAACCTCATTCTTAAAAGTGCCTTCCAGAAGTAGTCTCAAAATAATATAGCTTTCAAACACTGCATTTTGAATTGTATTTCCATTCAATAAAAAAGGATGTTCACTGCTCCAATCCAAAATTTTTTCATTATATAATTTATTAAAATCTGAATCATCAGTTGGACTTGTGTTTTCCGGGAGATTTGCCATGTGACAAAACAAACGATAACATTGTTCATCTCTTGTATAACAATTATCAAAAACCATCTGCCGGAAAGAATTACCTCTATTAGAGATTAGATCAGGAAGTAAAAGTTTATCAATTTTTTCTTTTTTCTCCCTATCCAAAATATACTCTACAATAGACAAAATTAAGTTTACTTTTATCTCTTGATTTTTTTGTATATCATTTAAAACTTTATAATAATTTTGTTCCTCCAAAAGCAATTTAGAAACAGCCAATAAAACAGGAGCATACCCTAAAAACAACTCTTTCTGCTTTTTGGGAACATCCCCATCTTTCTCAAAAAAAGCCTCAATAGAATCAATAATATAGTCGCGTAACTTAATATAATTCTGATCATACTTATTTCCACCTACTTGCTTATCTACAAAATCTTTAGCTTGATCTTTTGTAAATGGTGCTATTTGCAAGAACAGCACATTCTTATTTTTTTCCACAAAATATTCATAAGCATATCCCATTACTTCATTTCTACCTAACACAATAATTGAAGATTTTGGAAATGTCCACTTCACTATATCATCTAAATAACTAAAAAAACCATTATTATTTACTTTAAGATAAGCTTCGTCCAAAGCATCAATCAATATACCCTTATTTCCACTGGCCATTTCTTGCTGAAATTGGGCAACTTTCATAATACCTATTTTCTCAAACAATAAACCTGTAAGAGAATTACTTCCTACAGCAGGATGCTTAGTAAGATTTACGACAGGAATTCCTTTTGTATTTGATATATAGTTCACTAATTGAGTTTTACCTGTTGCTCCTGCAGCTGAAATCAATATAATATTAGGAGTATCCAATACAACATTATAATTTGATTTTTGACGAATTAAATTAGGGGCTTCAAATTTACTGTTCACTTCTGAACAAATATAAAAAATCTCGTTAGAAACAATTGTTTCCTGATTTAAAGGTGTTATATTAGATAGTAAATTATTACATAAATTGTAACAGCTAAATAAATTATTTTCCATGATATATTTAGTTTTTATGATTTAAATCGTTATTATTCAAATTAGGACATAAAATCCATTCAAGTAATTTTCCCTTCCAAACCACCATATTATGATCGCTATAAGATGTCTCCGGGGAATAGCATTCATAACCCTTTAACGCCCCCGAATAAAAAACATAATCAATCCGCCAGAGCTTATATAACTGCCGGAACGTATATTGATAGCCACTTCCGCAATCATGAAAGCCGTCTGTCAGACCTTCCCGCACTCGATGGTATGTATAAGAAGCCGGTGTATCATTAAAGTCCCCACAAACCAGCACCGGATAAGGTGAGCGTTCTATCTCAGCATGGATCGTATCGGCTTGTTCTGCTCGCTTCTGATAGTTACTTTTCATTTTCAATACCAAATCCTTGACTGCTTTTGCACGGACTTTTAAACTCTTGCCGGGAGCAGTTATGATACCGCGATAAGCATTGACACTTGTTGTCTCGAAGTGGTTGTTGATCACGCGGATGTATTGGTTGTTTATTCTTACATCGGCGATTAACGACATATTACTGGAATTCTTATAATACAGAGCTTTTACCGAATGGATCGGATAACGGCTGTAGATCGTAGTCGGTAAATGGTCCGTACGCCGGCTGATGTATTTATACAGTACATAATCGAAAGCGTACCGGATACTGTCCCGATGATAATACCCGTCACCGGGAGCTTCCTGGAAGCAGACGATATCGGGTTGTAGCTTCTTGATATAAGCGGCGGCTTCGTTCATGGTGTACTTTCTGTCCCAATAGAAATGGCTGGCGTTGTAGGTGACTACAGTCAGCGGGGTTCCTTCTTGTTCGGATGCAGTCGGTTCATTCCAATATAGGGGTTGATAAACGGCTAACAGATAATCCGTATGAAGCAGGATCGCTAACAAGGGAATTATAGTTTTCCATTTCGTCTTCGTGAATAATTGTATTGCCACTAACAACAGATTCCCTGCCAATATCGGCCAAACCAGTAATGTCAGGAAGGATAGCCAGATGCAAATTCCATCGGCGTAATAGCCTCCGGCCAAACAGAGGACGGATAATACCGCAAAAAACAGGAGTAGGGTATTATTCAACGTTAGCAAATCGTATGTTCATTATTGGGAACACTTTACTTTCCGAAATCATGATTCACATCCATACAAATTCAATCTCGATTAAATATGCCATTCTCCGCATTGGGTAATACCTGGTTGTTTCCTCCGGCTATATTGATGATGGTCTTGACACTTTGACCCGGTTTGATTTTTTTATGGCAGGATGATAACGTTCGGGTAATAAGTCACAAAACAATTCACGTATGGCATGGATGTTCAGATTTGTACTTCCATTGACAAAATCCTGCGTTTTGGCAATCGTTTTTTACCGGATATTTATCACTGATTCATCACCGGTTTATCACTATTGGCCGGTTAACGGGACGACCCTACTTTTGCCTGCATAAAGTTTTACAACGGATACTTGTATCCCAAAAACCGATTATTCACACTTAAAATTTCAAGTTCTGCAAGAAGCAACATTCCGCATCCGCCCTTACTCTAAACGCGAGTTGGCAAGCCTCTATTTTCCTGAAACGCCGACCATCGATTCTGCCGTCTCTAACCTCCGCTTGTGGATAAAACGAAACGGGGAAGTATCGGAGAAACTCCGCGAGACAGACTACCGTACGCATAGTAAAATATTCACGCCACAGCAGGTACGCATATTGGTAGAGATCTTTAGCGAACCGTAAACGATAAAGACACGACAGAGGCGAATGATAAACTATAGTATCGTCATGAGGATAAATCCTCTAAAGAAAGAAGAGCCTAAAAAGGCGTATGCCTGCGCACAAAGCAGCAAGACTATGAACCAACCAGTTTACAGAACACATCGCTACTCATGGAGCGTCTACAGCCGTGCGGACATTGCGGCTATCGGAGCACCGGAGCAGAGAGTGCAACTGAGTTCAAGGCTGACACGCATATCGCAACTTGCTCCATTAAACAGCAGATGGTTCCGAAGAATGTGCCGGCAGTAGGCCTTGCGCCTTATACGGCAGGTTCTTCGAAATTTTATTATTTGTCCAGCGCCTCGTATTCCGAATTCTTACTCTTGAACTCCGGCACAATCTCTTTCATCAGCTTCACCGTCCGAACCTTATCCACACAAACAGCCAAGTGCACTAAAGGATCCATCAGTTCATTAATTTCTTTGAAATCATATTCACGAACCTGGGCACGATAGATTTTCTCATTTAATGTGGGAAGCGTGTTCTCTTTTATTGCCAGAAGCTCTTCGTAAAGTTTTTCACCCGGACGAAGCCCCGTGTATTGAATTTCTATATCCTTATCAGGAACAAGACCGGCCAGCTCAATCATACGACGTGCCAGGTCGGCAATTTTCACCGGAGTTCCCATATCGAAGACAAAGATTTCATTTCCTTTGCCCATAAAAGCTGCCTCCAACACCAAACGGCAGGCTTCGGGAATAGTCATAAAATAACGGATAATATCAGGATGGGTGACTGTCAACGGGCCACCTTTAGCCAGTTGTTCACGGAAACGCGGAATAACAGAACCGTTACTACCCAAAACATTACCGAAACGAGTCGTAATAAAACGAGTCTTTCCGGGATGTAGTCCTTTACTGATCGCGACGCTCAGACTCTGAACATAGATCTCAGCCAGACGTTTGGACGCTCCCATTACATTCGTTGGATTAACAGCCTTATCTGTAGATATCATTATGAATTTATCCACATCGTATTTCACTGCCATATCAGCGACATTGTGAGTGCCATAGACATTCGTATGAACCGCTTCACAAGGATTTTCTTCCATCAGAGGAACATGTTTGTAAGCAGCCGCATGGAAGACTATCTGAGGATGAAAACGACGGAATACGCTTTCTACACGATCAACCATACGGACATCCCCCATTACGGGCGTAAACTCTACCTGAGGGAATTTCTCTTCCAGCTCCAGACGTATATTGTGCATAGGCGTCTCTGCACTGTCAAACAAAACCAATTGCTTCAGACCAAAATGACAAAGCTGACGGCAAAGCTCGCTGCCGATCGACCCGGCAGCTCCAGTAACCATAACGACTTTTCCTTTGAGAAAGTTAGCAATCTCTCCCGTATTAATATGGATTTCATCACGCCCCAACAGATCTTCGATACGTATGTCCGGAAGATTACGTAGTGTTTTAGTTCCTTCTCTAAGTTCATCGATAGTCGGAAGCATCAACATACGGACTTTCTTCTTTTCACAATAACGGATCAGGCGTTCGCTTTCTTCTCTGATTGCCTGATAGTCTGTAAAAAGAATAGCTTTTATATTCCTCGAATTGATTAACCGGTTGAATTCAAGCTGATCTTTGACAGAATATACTTTATATCCGCCTATACGCAACGACCCTTTCTTTCCAAAACGCAAATAACCTTCTACCTGATACATCAACTTATCATTCAAGGAGGCTCCAAACAGAGCTGTCGTTCGGTTTTCACTACCGAAAATCAACAGTCTGTCACGATTGGATACATTCAAGACCAAATGATATAAAGTGATCAACGTCAGTCTAAAAAAAGTCAAGAGGAAGAAAGTCAGGAATAAATCGATTAAGTTGACCAACAAAATCTCTCGAAAAGTCAAAATGGTAGGCAGATAAACAATAACCGGTATCAACAATGCTATTTTTAAAAGAGTAACCAATAGAATACGCCCAACCTCAGTAAACGTAGAATGGCGAATTACTCCTTTATAGCTTTTAAAGCAAACAAAACTGACCGCACTACATAATATGGACGCAAACAAAGCTGTACCATATATATATAATGTATAGTTCTGAGCCAATACAAAAGAAACAAGTCCCAATGAAAGCAGCGTCGAACTGCAAGAAAACATTAAATCAATCAGGTATATTAACCATTGATTAAAATATTTCACTTTGGTAAAGTAACGGAATAGTGAAATAAAGGTCATAGAAGTCATTTTCAGGTGCAAGTTAAAGGATTAATATTCAGATATATAAAAATCAAGAAACTTTACTATTGAACACAGCAATGTTCGTCAGTCCCAGACCGACTTACTGTAAATAGCTATTTGTATGAAAAATTTATAGCTATTGAAAAATAGAGTTTGATGAATTTCTATAATGTCTATTCTCTTACAAAAAATCCATTCTTATAAATGACTAAAAAAAAGGTACGTTTTTTTTAGTCATTTTTTGTGCTTCAGGGAGAAAAAATGGGCTTCGTATAACAGCTTGATATATATGCTATACAGAAAATGTGATTTGATTTATCATAACTTTTATTGTATCTTTGTAATGACTAAAAAAAAGGTACCTTTTTTTTAGTCATTTTAAAAACGAAAATCTTTGATTTTCAAAGATACTTTTCATTATACCAGTTTTAAAAAGCAGGCAATGATCACCACTTATGTTTTAACTTAAATATGGAATACAAGTATTTTTATTGGTTATATTGTTTAATATTATTTAACCATGAAAAAATTACCCTATAATATGTCTATGGATGGAATGAGTGTTTTTAGGAAAGAGGTGAAAAAACAAATACTTTTTGACTAAAGGATGAAAAAATAGATATTGGCTATATTTGGCTTCTACACATAAAAAAAGCCCTGATCCTTAAAGGAATCAGAGCTTTTTCTAATTTTGCATTCTGAAAAATGCGGTCCGGACGGGACTCGAACCCGCGACCCCATGCGTGACAGGCATGTATTCTAACCAACTGAACTACCGAACCAGAATTCTTGTCTTGCAATCTCTCTCGATTGCGGTGCAAAGGTAGATATTATTTTGAATCTTGCAATAGTTTCGCGGCAAAAATTTACGTCGGATAGATTATTTTTCTACTTTTGCCCTTCATATAAACAATAACAATCATGAAGAATACTCCGGTAGATTATCAGACAGCCAGAAAGATTATAGATGGCTACGGACTTCCCGATTTCGGGAAAGCGACGATCCGCGAAGTCGTTGCTATATCCACACAACTCGAACAAGAGACTAAAACAGAATTTATCCATATGGAAATGGGGGTTCCCGGACTGAAAGCGGCCCAAGTCGGTGTCGATGCCGAGATCAAAGCCCTTCAAGATGGCGTTGCCTCCATCTATCCGAATATCAATGGTACACCCGATGTAAAAGCGGAAGCATCCCGTTTTATCAAAGCATTTATCAATATCGATGTAGCGCCGGAAGGCTGCGTTCCCGTAACTGGCTCCATGCAGGGAACATACGCTTCATTCCTCGTCTGCGGACAATGTACGCCGGGAAAGGACACGATTCTCTTTATCGATCCGGGATTCCCTGTCCAGAAACAGCAGATCACAGTCATGGGCTATAGATACGAATCGTTCGACGTGTACGAATACCGGGGCGAAAAACTCCGGGACATACTGGAACAATATCTCTCGAAAGGCAACATCGCAGCCATGATCTACTCCAACCCCAACAATCCGGCCTGGTTCTGCCTGACGGAAGAAGAGCTGAGGATCATCGGAGACATGGCAAACAAATATGACACGATCGTGATTGAAGACCTGGCATATTTCGCTATGGATTTCCGGAAACCGTTGGGCAAGCCGTTTGAAGTGCCTTTCCAGGCAACCGTTGCCCGCTATACAGATAATTACATTTTACAAATTTCAGGTTCAAAAGCATTCAGCTATGCCGGCCAGCGCATCGGCGTCACGGCAATCTCCGACAAACTGTATCACCGAGCCTATCCCGGACTGACACAGCGCTACGGAGGAGGGACGTTCGGAACTGTATACATTCACCGCGTATTGTATGCCCTATCGTCGGGCACAAGCCACTCGGCACAGTTCGCATTAGCAGCCATGTTCAAAGCAGCGGCAGACGGAACGTTCGATTTTATTTCGGAAGTAAAAGAATACGGACGCCGGGCAGAAAGATTAAAAAAGATCTTTACCGATTATGGTTTCCGGATCGTCTACGACCATGACCTGGACGAACCGATCGCAGACGGATTTTATTTCACGATCGCTTATCCGGGAATGACAGGAGGAGAACTGATGGAAGAGCTGATTTATTACGGCGTAAGTGCCATTTCATTAAGCACGACAGGCAGTAACCAAGAAGGTTTACGCGCTTGTACTTCTTTTATCAAACCACATCAATATGCCCTTCTCGAAGAACGCCTGAAACTATTCAAAGAGAATCACACTGCATAATTAACATAAGCCGGACTTTTATTTATGGTTCATTAACATGAAAGTCCGGCTTTTCGTTTGTTTCTTTAAACCAAAAGTTATATATTGTCGCTGTTTTATTAACCAGCAAGTACCACTCCATCATGGCAATGTATAACAACATATTCAAAATAACTCATAACGACGTGCTTCCGGCCCAGGGAAGCATCCTGATATCAGAACCTTTTTTACAAGACGCCTACTTCCAACGTTCCGTCGTACTATTGGTAGAACATACGCAAGAAGGTTCGATGGGGTTCGTATTAAACAAGAAAACAGAGTTATCGGTCAATACTTTTTTTGCGGATTTACAAGAATTTCCGGAAATGCCGATCTATTTAGGCGGTCCGGTCAGTGCCAACCGCCTGTTCTTCATTCATTCCTTAGGAGACCTGATCATCCCTAACTCTGTTAAGATAAACGATCACCTCTATTTCGACGGCGATTTCAGCGCACTGATACGCTATATCCAAAACGGGCACCCTATCGACGGGAAAGTAAAATTTTTCTTAGGTTATTCCGGCTGGCAGAAAGGACAACTGCACAATGAAATAGCTAAAAACTCATGGGTCGTAAGTCATACTTCCAACCGAAATATGCTGCTTGCCGAAGGTGAAGACTTCTGGAAAAAATCGCTCGAATCGCTCGGCAGCCAATATGAAACATGGACCAAATATCCGAAAGAACCCTCGCTCAATTGATTCTCTGCATAATCAAGACATCCGAATAACCATCCTTAGTCGTTATCCAGTCTGTCAATATGCCTGTCACGGTAAAGCCGCAACGGGTAAAGAGACTTTTGCTCGGTTCGTTCCCTACCGGGATATGAACAAAGAGTTGATGTAACTTTAAATAAGAAAAAGCATATCCTACCAACAGGTTCAACGCTTCTGTCGCCAGTCCGTTCTTCTGGTAAAGCGGATCGACCAATATGCCGACACCTGCCCTGCGATGATGCGGATCGAAATCATACAAATCCAACATGCCGACCGTCTGTCCCGTAGAACAAAGATCGATCATCAGGCGCAATTGCTTCAAATCGAATATATCCCGGTGAGATTCTGCTATATATTCTTTCAACAGATAGCGGGAATAAGGTGCCAACGTATTCCCAAGCTCCCACCATTCGGGATTGTTTTCCCAAGAATAGAGCAGTTCCAAATCTTCCGGTTCCGGAGCGCGAAGGCGGACGACATTGTTTTGAAGTAGGTTCATTTTTTAATTGACAATTGACAATTGACAATTGACAATGAGAAATCGCTTGATGCAATTTTCAATTGTCAATTATCAATTCTCCATTAATGACTATATGATAGTTGATCTTTTTATCGACCATTTTGTCCATCAATAAGAGCATCTGCTCGAAACGGACATCCGGGTAGCAGAATGCCAAATCGGTAAAACGTTTCATCTGGTTGCGACGGCAGATAGCATCCATCACGCGTTCTTCATCCAGATTCCAAAGATTGACATATTCCAGATCCGGCATCCGTCTCACACAGGCCGCTTTCACCTTTTCAAACTCTTCTTCCCGGCAAAGTACCAGCAGGCGGCGATGTTTCGTCCGGGGTTTCCGTTTCAGCCCCAACATACCGGCGACAGCGGAAAGGGATGCTTTCAGCAGAACAGCCAAACGGATAAGCAGGCTCATCAGCCAACCGGAATGCGGATAATATTTCCGGTAGAATATCAACATGGCCCCATAAAAGGCTTTTACATATTTGATATCACCATGCTTCGTACTTTCTCCTTTATAATGAAGGATACGTTCGGGAATATAATAATTCACATACCCTCCCTGCACAATCCGGTAAGACAAATCGATGTCTTCGCCATACATAAAGAAAGACTCGTCCAGCAGCCCCACTTTATCCAGCGCTTCACGACGAAGGAACATGAAAGCACCCGCCAAAACCTCTACCCTATGCTGCTTCTCCTTATTCAAATACGGCAGGCTGTAACGGGCAAACAGAGGTGAAGAAGGAAACAACTTAGACAACCCGAATATCTTGCAGAAAGACACCCAAGGGGAAGGAAAACTCCGCTTGCTCTCCGCCAAGAAAGCACCATGCCCGTCCAACATCTTCACACCGATTCCTCCCGCCTCCGGGTGTTCGTCCATAAAGAAACAAAGGGAACGCATGCTTTCCTCGCCTATCACGGTGTCGGGATTCAATAAGAGGACATATTCTCCGCTACTGATCCGGATTGCCTGATTATTCGCTTTTGCAAATCCGGGATTATCTTTATTCTCGATAAAAGTGACTTCCGGGAAACGCGGGCGAAGGTATTCGACCGAACCGTCGGCCGAATGATTATCGACAACCAGCACTTCCGCCTCCATCCCTCGGGTAGCAGCCCGGACGGAACAGAGGCACTGTTCGAGAAAATACTTTACATTGTAGTTGACTATTATGATGGACAGTTTCATAAGATTTATGATTTATGATTTATGATTTATGATTTATCAATGACGCATAAATCATAAATCATAAATCGTTTACACCTTGATGGAGTCATTAAAGCTGGTACGGTTCACGATGGAACGTCCCAACGTTATTTCATCGGCATATTCGATTTCGTCGCCAATGGAGACGCCACGCGCGATGACCGAAATCTTCACATCATAGGAAGAAAGCTTGCGGTAGATGAAAAAATTCGTCGTGTCGCCCTCCATTGTCGTACTGAGTGCCAAGACAACTTCCTTCACTTCTCCTTCGGCTACCCGCTGTACCAGGCTGTCGATCTGCAAATCCCCCGGGCCTATTCCGTCCATCGGCGAAATAATACCGCCCAAGACATGATAAACGCCACGGAACTGCCCTGTGTTTTCGATCGCCATCACTTCCTTGATATTCTCGACCACACAGACCGTCGAATGGTCACGCTGGTGGTCGGCACAGATAGAGCACATGTTATCGTCGCATATATTATGGCAGACCTTACAATATTTGACATCCCGGCGAAGTGCCAACAGCGCGGACGCAAACCCTTCCGTATAGCCGACATCCCGACGAAGCATATGAAGCGCCAGCCTGAGCGCCGTCTTCCGTCCCACTCCCGGCAACGACGACAATTCGTTCACCGCATTTTCCAATAAGACTGATGGATATTTTTGATTCATTTTGTAACCTGATCTTCCAAAGAGGCAAAGATAATATTTTTATTGCAGAAAAAATTTTCACATTTCACCTTTTGTCTGAAAATAAATTTTCACCTATTCGTTTTGCGTGAAAATTTATTTTCACTTGCAGGAAAATTTATTTTCATGCGGGAGACAAAAAAATGGCAAACAACAGGCAGGTTCTCACCTGAGTTTGCTTCTTAGCAAGAAAAGACGTAGTTTTGCAGAATCACAAGATATTAAATTACAAATCTCATACATCATGGAAGACGAAGAAAAGGTGAGCGGGCTACCGGAAAACGCCTACAGAGAACTGAAAGAAGGTGAGGTATATAAACCTATCCTGTCGCCCGACAAACAATATCGGGAAGTAACCCCCTGGTCCGTATTCTGGGGACTTGTCATGGCCGTCATATTCAGTGCGGCAGCAGCTTTCCTCGGGCTGAAAGTCGGACAAGTATTCGAGGCCGCCATCCCGATTGCGATCATAGCAGTCGGACTATCCAGCGGGTTCAAACGTAAAAACGCACTGGGCGAAAACGTCATTATCCAGTCCATCGGGGCAAACAGCGGTGTTATCGTGGCAGGAGCCATATTTACGCTGCCCGCCCTTTACATCTTGCAGGACAAGTATCCGGAGATCACGATCAATTTCTTCGAAGTATTCATGAGTTCGCTTTTGGGTGGTATCCTCGGCATCCTGCTCCTGATCCCGTTCCGGAAATATTTCGTATCGACCATGCATGGTAAATATCCGTTCCCGGAAGCGACTGCCACCACACAGGTATTGGTGTCCGGAGAAAAGGGAGGTAACCAGGCGAAACCGCTTATCTATGCAGGCCTGGTCGGAGGTCTGTACGACTTCATCATTGCGACCTTCGGTTGGTGGAGCGAGACAGTCAGCACACGCATCATCGGTGTCGGCGAGATGCTGGCCGACAAGGTGAAAGTCGTATTCAAAGTAAATACTGGTGCCGCTGTGTTGGGTTTGGGATATATTATCGGATTGAAATATTCGGCCATCATCTGTGCCGGGTCATTCTTAGTATGGTTGGTAATCATACCGTTGATGTCTGCCATTTTCGGAGCCGAAGTGCTGACATTCGGCAATGATGCCATTACGCAGACGGTAGGCAGCATGAGTGCGGAAGAGATCTTCACCACCTACGCCCGCCACATCGGTATTGGAGGTATTGCAACTGCCGGAGTAATCGGTATCTTTAATTCATGGGGCATCATCAAAGGGGCCGTAGGGTTGGCTGCCAAAGAACTGAAAGGGAAAACAGACGCCGGACAGGCGAAAGAGTTGCGCACTCAGAAAGACATTTCAATGAAGGTGATTGCCATTGGTATCTTCGTCACGCTGATCGTGACCTACCTGTTTTTCCATTTCGGCGTGTTAGACAATTGGTATTATGCGCTGATCGGGTTACTGCTCGTCGGTATCATTGCGTTCCTGTTCACAACCGTTGCCGCCAATGCGATTGCCATCGTCGGGACCAATCCCGTATCCGGCATGACGCTGATGACCTTGATCCTGGCATCCATCATCCTGGTAGCCGTCGGACTGAAAGGAACGGCCGGCATGGTGTCGGCACTGATTATCGGAGGCGTGGTTTGTACAGCGCTTTCAATGGCAGGCGGTTTCATCACCGACTTGAAAATCGGATACTGGATAGGTAGTACACCTATCAAGCAAGAAGGATGGAAATTCCTCGGCACACTGGTTTCGGCTGCTACCGTAGGCGGCGTGATCTTGATCTTGCATCAGACATTCGGTTTCACAAGCGGGCAACTCGCCGCTCCGCAAGCCAATGCGATGGCGGCGGTTATCGAGCCGTTAATGAGTGGTTCGAGCGCTCCCTGGGCATTGTATGCCATCGGGGCGGTACTGGCTATCATTCTGAACTTCTGCAAAATTCCGGCGCTGGCGTTTGCGCTGGGTATGTTTATCCCGCTGGAGCTGAACACGCCGTTGCTCATCGGTGGCGCTATCAGCTGGTATGTTGGCAGTCGCAGTACAGATCAGGCGTTGAATAGTGCACGTCTGGAGAGAGGGACTTTGTTGGCATCCGGTTTCATTGCGGGCGGAGCCTTGATGGGAGTTGTCAGTGCGGCCATGCGTTTTGCCGGCATCAACTTGCTTAATACGGAATGGATGGAAAGCAATGCAGCCGGAGGACTGGCCGTTGTGATGTATGTCATTTTGATTACATATTTAGCAATCAGTTCATTGAAAACAAAGAAATAATAAGCCAAATGGAAGCACCTGTAGTGAATGTCGGCATTATGACGGAAAAGGCCGTTTCGTTTGTATTTCATGGGGAGTATGTACATACGGAAACCGGAAAGTTCCTGACGGGGGAACAGCGCGCATTATTTGTAAACGGCAACATCGTATTCAACGGGAAGTTGTTTAAAGAGATATTCTTTGAACCGGCCTCCCCTACCTCGTCCTTCGAATTGAAGGCAGTCACCATAGGCCGTAACTTCCACTGGCAACGGCAAGAAGACCAATGCTTCAAAGGGGCTTTCAACCTGGTGGCCGGCGAAAACGGAATTGTGGTCATCAACCAGGTAGATGTGGAAGAATACCTGACCAGCGTCATCTCTTCGGAAATGAGTGCGGAGGCATCGAAGGAACTGTTAAAGGCACATGCCGTCATCTCCCGCAGTTGGCTGCTCGCGCAAATCGAAAAGAATTTCCGCCTGGTCGGGAAAGAGGAGAAACAGCAGAGCTATTACCGGGACAACGAACAACTCATACGCTGGTACGACCGCGAAGACCATGATATTTTCGATGTCTGTGCCGACGACCATTGTCAGCGTTATCAGGGAATTACCCGTGCCTCCAACCCGGTCGTCCAAAAGGTGATCCACGAAACAAGGGGAGAAATATTGACGGATGGTGAAACGATCTGCGATACCCGCTTTTCCAAATGCTGCGGAGGCGTTACGGAACAGTTCGAACATTGTTGGGAACCGGTCCCCCATTCCTACCTGACAGCATTGAGAGACAGCCGGGAAACAACTTTTCCGGACCTCACTCAGGAAGAAGAGGCCCAGAAATGGATTCGCTCCGCTCCCGATGCTTTTTGCAACACATCCGACAAAGCAATCCTTCGCCAGGTGCTGAACAACTACGATCAGGAGACAACTGACTTCTATCGCTGGAAAGTATCTTACAAGCAAGAAGAATTAGCCGAGTTGATCCATCGCAAAAGCGGTATCGATTTCGGCCAGATCCTCGACTTGGTTCCGGTCAGTCGCGGAACTTCCGGCCGTATCGAAATGCTGAAGATTGTCGGAACGCATCGAACCTTTACCATCGGCAAGGAGTTGGAGATACGCCGGACCTTGTCCGAAACACATCTGTACAGCTCAGCTTTTGTCGTGGACAAAGAAGATATGCAATTCGATATCCCCGGACGGTTCGTCCTGACCGGCGCCGGTTGGGGACACGGCGTAGGGTTGTGCCAGATCGGGGCCGCCATGATGGCAGGCGAGGGATACGATTATCGGCAGATTCTCTCCCACTACTTCCCCGGAGCTTTTGTTGAGAAACGGTATTGAGGGATTTATGATTTATGATTTATCATCGACACATAAATCATAAATCTGAAATCATAAATCAAAAAGGCTGCGTATCCAAAGATCGCAGCCTTTTCTTTATTGTGTTTACCTATTTGTCTCCGGTCTTGTAAACCGGTCGCCTTGACTCTCCCGAGCTCCAGCTGATACAAAGGAACAAGAAATTAATAACATACGCAAAACAAAATAGACAAAAAGCCCAAATTTTCCTGCGAAAACGAAAATTTCACCGATGAATCGAGAGATATTACGGATAGTTTTCATTTTTTATCCGCATCTTTGCCAAAAATTAAGAACAAGTCATGAATAGCTATATCATCCTCTTTATTATAGCCGCCTACTTCGGAATCCTTCTGCTGATTGCCTGGATCACAGGGCGAAAAAGCTCAAGCAATGAAGCGTTTTTCCTCGGCAACCGTAAATCTCCCTGGTACATCGTATCGATAGGAATGATCGGGACATCGCTTTCAGGTGTCACATTCGTCTCTGTTCCGGGGATGGTACGCAGCATAGATATGACTTATATGCAGACGGTCTTAGGGTTCTTTTTCGGATATATCCTGATTGCCAAAGTGCTGTTACCGCTTTATTACAAGTTGCAGCTAACTTCCATCTATTCGTATTTAGATGACCGGATCGGGCGGCATAGCTATAAAACAGGGGCTTCCTTTTTCCTTCTGTCCAAGATCGTAGGGGCGGCAGCACGGCTCTATTTAGTTGTGCTGATCCTGCAACATTATGTATTCAGCACTTGGAACATACCGTTCGCCGTAACAGTCGTTATCAGTATTTTCCTGGTCTGGCTCTACACCTATCGGAGCGGTATCAAAACAATCATCTGGACAGACACGCTGCAGGCATTATGCCTGATCGCCATGCTGATCGTGATTATCTGGCAGGTGAAAGACAAGATGCAACTGGATTTTGCAGGCATGGTACAGACTTTGCAGGCCAGCCCGCATTTCCGCATCTTCGAGTTCGGCGATTGGCACAGCACACAACATTTCGTGAAACAGTTTTTTAGCGGAATTTTTATCACCATCGTAATGACAGGTCTCGATCAGGATATGATGCAGAAAAACCTTTCCTGCAAAAGCTTGAAAGATGCACAGAAGAATATGTACACCTATGGCTTTGCCTTCACACCGGTTAATTTCCTGTTCCTTTCGCTTGGTGTCCTTCTGCTGACGCTCGCATCGCAGCAACAGATCGAACTGCCCGCATTGAGCGACGATATTCTCCCGATGTTCTGTACCTCCGGCATATTGGGACATTCGATTCTGATCTTCTTCACGATCGGTATCATCGCAGCGGCATTCAGCAGTGCCGACTCTGCCTTGACTGCTCTTACAACTTCTTTCTGCATCGACATTTTAGGGGTTGAAAAGGAAAAGGCACAAACCGCCAAACGTACTCGCCTGGCAGTCCATTTAATGATCTCTGTCCTATTTGCCATCATCATACTCGCGTTTAAGGCGATCAATAGCCGGAGCGTGATTGATGCCATCTACATGATCGCATCCTATACATACGGTCCGCTACTCGGCCTTTTTATGTTCGGGTTATTTACGAAAAAACATCCTCGTGACAAATTTGTTCCTTATATTTGCATCGCCTCTCCTCTGATCTGTTTCCTGACGGATTATTTAGTGAAACGACATACGGGATATGTCTTCGGCTACGAGATGTTGATGCTGAACGGGGCTATCACTTTCTGGGGACTATGGCTTTGTTCAATTGACAATGGACAATTGGCAATGGAGAATTTTAAGAAAAGAGTATTAACACGTGACGAGCGACGATAAGGGTGTGTCACTCGTCAATTTAAAACACCGTTTCAATGGAAATAAAAAGTGCAGAATTTGTTATCAGTAACACAAACGTAAAGAAATGTCCCGCAGGTAATCTGCCGGAATACGCTTTTATCGGACGAAGCAATGTTGGCAAATCTTCCCTTATCAATATGCTGACTGGTAAAAAGGGGCTTGCCATGACCTCTCAGAAACCGGGAAAGACGATGCTTATCAATCATTTCCTCATCAACGGACAATGGTATCTGGTCGATCTCCCCGGCTATGGTTTTGCCCAGCGGGGAAAAGAAGGACGCGAAAATATCCAGCGTATCATCGAAGATTATATTCTGGAACGTGAACAGCTCACGAATCTGTTTGTCCTGATCGACTGCCGTCACGAGCCTCAAAAGATCGACTTGGAATTTATGGAATGGCTTGGAGAAAACGGAATACCCTTTTCCCTCATCTTCACAAAGATCGACAAAATCAGCAAAGGCCGTTTGCAGGAAAACCTGAAAGCCTACCAGACAAAGTTATTAGAATCATGGGAAGAACTTCCTCCCATCCTCCTCTCCTCCTCCGAGAAGAAAGAAGGAAGGGATGAGATCCTTGATTACATCGACGAGATCAATAAAAGTCTATAGAATCCATGCAATAATTTCTTTCTTGCTGAAAAAGAGCTACATTTGTGAATATTACAAAACCAAAATAAGTAAAGGTATGAATACATTGAATTTACAAGGAGAACAGCTCGAACTGTTCAACCAGATAGCCAGTCTTGACAACGAAAGTTTTGCCAAGGTAAAAAGGTATGTCAAAAGGGTTATCCACGACCACCAGCGAGGAAAAGCAGAAAAAAAGATCGATACCATCAGTGATGAAGAAATCGAAGATGCAATGCGCCCTTATTCATATGAGGAGAAATTGGAAAGATTGAAAGTATCCGAAGCCGACCCTGTTGTTTATATGCATGAAGATGTCAAAAAAATGTCATTAGAATGGCTCAAATGAAAACATATTGGAAACGCAAAGCCTTAGCAAAATATAAAAGCATCACACTTTGGTACAAAAAGAAAATGGGCTTATCCGCCGCAAATAAATTTGTGCAAGGTATTAATGATGTAGTTGTTTTATTGGAGCAAAATCCCCATTTGGGAAAAGAAGAGCCAGAACTTAAGGCATACAAAAGAAACTATCGTTCCTTTGTCGAACACCGCAATCATAAGATCATCTATTATATAGAAAAAGACACCATCAACATTGCCGATATCTGGCCAAACAGCCAAAACCCCAAAGACATTGACAAACGATTGAAATAAAAAGGAGGTGTGTCGAAACATCCTGTTCCCGCGCCCCTCGCGGGATCGCATTAGAACCGGCCCTATAAAAATCTGATTGATAAGGTCTGTCCTTTTGCGGCCCCGCATCAAGTGCGGGGACAAGGAGATTTTGACACATTTACATTTGCAGTATTAAATATCACAATAAAATATAAGTGTATATTTGAAAAGAAGAGTTGCAGTGAACTAACTTTGACACTA
>OAWT01000022.1_pt1 | contig 208199 bp, 209 predicted proteins | sample 1477031 | NCBI WGS metagenome assembly OAWT01 (sample SAMEA2580263, study PRJEB22360) | human gut metagenome | biome: human gut; feature: human-associated habitat; material: faeces | place: Denmark | collected 2008/2010
AAACAAAAGCCGGAAAAAACGGAAAAAGAAAAAAACGGAAGGCAAACTTGCAAACTTGCAAAACTTGCAGCACTTCCACACCCACACACGTGCGCGTACATTATAATATGAAAAAATAATAAAGCATAAAAAAGAGAGTGGAAGACAGACGGACGATACCGGAGAGAACTACAACGGAGGACAGGATAACAGAATGCAAAAGGCGGAAAGGGGAGATACGTGACAAGACTTCCGGTGGAAAAGAGCAGGAAAGCCTGACAAGGAGAAAATAAGAAAGCGGAAGACAAGGACTAGAACAAAACAGACACTGACCGTAAAGGACCGACTCCCTGAATCTGCGACAACCACACACTTTAACCTTACCAATACAATTCACATAATTCTGCAGAAGACACGTATCCTGCATGCGAAAAACCTCCTACCTACTTTAAACAAGGTACGTTACTAACATACAGGCCTCTATGTTAGTAACGTACAAGGTCACACATTACTAACCTTACGGAACACACGTTACTAACCCTTCGGAACACACAAACTATACAAAAGCACATAGCATCCCGTCCAATGCCCAGACACTCCGTCAGAAAAGCTGCCGGCTGCTGTTCACCTACCGCTCATTGGTTACCATAACCTCCAGAAAGATTTTCTTCATCCCCCCATTACAAAAAACAGGATAGAACCATACCATTCACTACCTAGAACTAGGAAAAAAGATGGAAGCCAACACACCACTTCATCTCTTCCTCCACTCTACCCTTCACACTCTCATCGGATTGTCCGTCATTACTTTACCAGGATATAATAATCCATCGCTATTATGATGTACGCATACGCGTAATCGCGCGCGCTCGTGTGTGTGTGTGTGGAAAGACTGCAAGTTGTGCAAGTTTGCAAGTTTCCCCCTTGCATCATCTCATAAAAGGAGCTGAAAAAGCAAAAGAAACAACAAGAGAATAATCACCAAGAATTAAAATATCAACAACCTTCAGGCTCCTCGCTCCAGTTCCAAACAGATCTTATAAAAAATAAAGAATCAGCAAAACGAATTACATAAAAAACAATCACACATAAAATTATTGTCTTTCACACTTTGCTTTCTTTATATTGTAGCGATAGGCTCGACAAGCCAAAACAAAGTATATCGCACATTGTATCCATAGGATAATATATTGCTGACTGATTTCAGACATACTAGCTCCCATAGAATTTATCTTAACAAAGGCCAAAGTTCCGGGAGCCGCAGGAACCATATAATGAATCCATTGCCAATACCAAGGCATTAACTCCAGCGGATAAGAAACTCCGGACAGGAAAATCAATCCTACAGAGAAGAAAGCTACCAACAACAATGGAGCATCACTATCACTGAAAAATAACGAACAGGCCAATCCAAAGAAACTGGTAGCAAGAATATAAGGTATCATAAGTGCCACAATTTTCCACGGATATGCTAAATGAGGCAATTGGAAAACTAAAGGAAGAAGCCCCAACAAAAAGATAGAGAATAAAGCATAAAAGGCTAAATAAGTAAATGATTTTCCTATCACTACGGATGCCATACGTAAAAAAGAAAGATCCCTTCCTTCAGGGCCTGCAAACATCAGTATATCTCCAGTTTCACGCTCTTTCCCACTCAACATACTGATAACAAATATCAACGTCTGAAAAATAACAACCATCAAAACGGCAGGTATCAAATAAGTACCATAACCATCGGTATAATTATACAGGGCGGTACCCACCACATCGACAGACTTTGTTTGAACCACAGACTGTATATCATCCTGAGGTAGAAAAACCACTTGCTCGGGTCGAACATCATCATTCACAGCAAGCATGGCTCCAGCAGACGCCTCCTGCATGGAAGCAAAATAAAGAAAAGCCGTAGTGGTGCTGTACATAATATATATCGCTTCTTCACCACGCCCCACACGAGCGTCAAAATCCGAGGGAATGTAAACAATGCCCACCACTTCATCACATTTCATCAATTCCTTAGCAGCAGGCAAATCAGCATTGTTTGTCAATACCCGTGCCTGCGGAGTGGCATCCAGCAAACGGATGTAACTGCGGCTTAACGGAGTGCGACTCATATCCACTACTGCCACCGGAGCATTGCGTACCACATTGGGAGCATACATATAGTTATAAAGTAATCCATACACAAAGATGCCACCGCTGAGTACCAATAAAATGGAATAGCGGGTACATATTACACGAAACTCGTGCCAAGATACAGCTAATATATTATTCAATATCGTCATATTTCCGACTGATTAAAGAGCGTTTCAAATGAGGTAACAACAATAAAGGGGGAATAAGAAACAACAGCAGACAGGCTGCATTGCCCCACATATACGCATAACCATAGTTGCCATAAAGAAGATTCTGTCCAATCTCGACAAAATGACGGACAGGAAAAAGATAAGAGGCATAGTACACCGGTGCAAACATGTGAGGCACCGGAAATGTAACCCCGCCAAGGGTAGCGCCTAACGACCCTACCATGGAAACTATACTGATAATAATACTCAACGCAGGAAAAAGAGAGAACAGAAAAACCGCCAGTGCCTGCGTAGCAATGACCAATAGTGCCGAAGTAAAATTCAACGCCCAAAAACCACAATCCATCGGTATATGCATAACACCAAAAAAGACATAGTTTGCCAGAATACTCATAACGATAAAGATAAAACTATATGGAAGCAACTTGGCAGTAACCGCCACCCAAATATTCCCATCTGCCACCGCAAGCCAGTTGGCTGAAGTATGGAATTTCCCTTCACTGCCAATGGAATATGTGGTGACCAACAACAAGATAACTTGCAGAAAAACGAAAAAGAATGGCTGTGTAAGATAAACCGAATAATCCATATCAGGATTAAATAACGGATGATTCTGTGTGGTAACCGGTAACAGAAAAGATTCTATCTCTTCCTGATTTATACCCAGTGCCACAGCATGAGTGACAATGGGAACTACCGAAATGCTTTTCAACAAACTTTGAAATGCTCCGTGAATCTCACTTCCCACACTCATCAATGCATAATGGTAATAATAAGTCAGAGCTGTTTCCTTACCATCCATCACCTTTGCTTCAAAACCAGACGGAATACTGAGGTATCCATAAATACTTTTCCGCTGCACATCTGCCCTGGCCTCCACTTCATCAGCATAATGCCGAGTGATGCGGAAAGTAGGAACAGCCTCGGTCATACGAATTATCTCACGAGAAGTGGCTGTATTATCACCATCCACAATACCCACAGGCAGATTCTCCATCTGTCCGTTACCAAAAATTGTAGCCATAAAGAAGATAGAGAACAAAGGCAAGACGATACACGACGCAAAATAAATGCGCCGGGAAACCATACGGTCCAGTTCACGTTTCAATACCGCTATAAAAGGAGATTCTTTCATTCAAGTAGTTCATTTATATTTACCATTCACTGCAATCAGAATAACACAGCTATCCTTCTATCATTTCAATTCATCCAAATTTACCAAGACGGACATACCCGGTCTTAACCCCTCCATCGGCTCTACAGGCAGCGCATGAATTTCAAAAGTTTTCATATCGTACGTCCCCGTCTGCTTGGTAGATCGCCAAGTAGCAAAACTCCCCAACGGGCTGATGTAATTGATTTTAAATACCTTGTTTTTTACATCAAGAGCCGGAATATCTCCCATGAAATTCTTGTTCATACGGAAATAAGGCATATAGTCCTCACGGACATTAAGCACTACATGGCAATCATCTAATACTACCAAGCTCATAATGGGAGTCCCCGCTCCTACCAGTTCTCCACGCTTGGGGTAGATGGTTGATATCTGTCCGTTTTCGGGAGCTGTGAGGCGGGCATCCATCAACAAGGCCTGAACCTCATTCACAGTGCCCCGAGCCGCATCCACCAAGGAGCGGGCACTCTCTTTATCCTCTTTCTGCGCTCCGTCCTTCACTAATAAAAATTGTTGATGCGCTGCCCGTTCGGCGGCAACAGCAGCTTTATACATGGCTTCCACTTCATCTTTCCGCTGACTGGTGACCACGCTATCTTTGTAAAGCGCCTGAATACGGCCATACGTCACCTTGGCCAGTTGCAAGTCACTCTTTGACTTGTTCCACAATTCTTCTACCGAACGGACTATTTGCCGACGTGTACCGTCGTCAATTTTCTTATTCTGAAATTTCGCAATATCTTCCAAGGCATTTACCTGCTGGAACTTCGCCCAAGCCTCAGGACTGTTAATCACAACCAAGGTGTCGCCCATCTTTACATACTGTCCCTCCCGGACCAAAAAGGTATCAATTCGACCGGGAAGTTTTCCAGAAATCCGTATTTCAGTAGCTTCTATCTGCCCTTGCAATACAACCGGTTTATCGCTCATAGCTATAATCCCAATGGCAGACACCATAACAATGGCCACAAGAACAACGATAAAAGCGACTCCTAACTGTTTCTTCTCTTTTTCCATATTGTTTTCTTTTTTTATTATTTTCCGAATATAAAGTTCTCAGTTTGTCCGGTACGGCTATACTGCCAAAAGCTTTCGGGCATTCCGCAAGTAGAGAGCAGAGATGCCAGTGCCACATCATATTTATAATAAGCCAGCAAAAAAGCAATCTGCACCTTGGACAACATGGTTTCTGCATCAATCACATCAGTAGAGGTAGCCATTCCTTCCTGAAAGGACTTTTTACGGATACGTACCAGTTCACGACTCATCTCAATCGTGGTATTGAGTGCGGCGACATCATCCTTTGCATTCTGAATTTCGCTATATAACTTGTCTACCAGAACTCCCAATTCATTCTGAACCTTTTCCCGTCCCAGTTGCAAAGTTTGTTTAGTAAGACGCGCCTGACGGATATTGGCTTCACGGTTCAGCCCGTCGAATATATTCCAAGTAAAGCCCACCCCTATCAAAGTACGGGGCATCAAGTTTTTCGGAAGATTGTCTGCATAAAGTGTCTGCTTTCCAAACAATGCAATGGTAGGGATGTATGCACTTTTACTGATTTTCAATTGATTATCTGCCATCACCTCCTGTATTCGCAATTTACTTACTATATAGTTGCCGGTACTTACCAGATTCTTGAAATAAAGTTCATCGGGCAGATCATGGTTCATAAACAAAGGAGAACTGGGATTAATGGATGTAGCGTCTTCCACATTCAACAAAACTTTCAAGGCATTTTGCGCTACATTTAAATCTTTCCGAGCAGATTCCAACTCACGTCTGGCTTCATCCATAGTGACCTGGGCAAAGAGGCGTTCGGCCTTATTTATCATACCGTTCTTCTCCAGTTTCATAGCATTACGGTAATGTTTCTGTAAGCCTAGAAAGGTTTGCTCGCGTACATCCACCACTCTTTGCGCCAGACGCAAAGCATAATAAGTTTCCACCAGCTCCGATTGCAAAGTAGCTCCCGCCTCTTCCCTACCTGCTTTGGCCAAATCTACCATACGGTTACCAATACGGGTCGCAAAGATTCGTTTTCCGCCTGTAAAAAGCGGCCACATCACATTAGCATCTATGGTTGTCAGGTTACGTTCTAACAAAGGAAAAGTAAGGGTATGCGCACCTATATTATCAAGAATAGAAGAAATAAATTTATCATCGGGCACAATGGAATGTACAAAGTCTTTTGCCGGATCGGTAAATTGCTTTAAAGGTTCCTTGACCTCAATATTGTTGGACAAATGGACGTATGCCCCCGATGCATTCAAAGACGGATACCAAAAAGCATTCATCTTTTGTCGCTCACTGCGTGCTATCTCTATAGCCTTATCCGCCATTTGCAACGTGTGGCTGCCCTTGTTCATCAGGCTGGCAGATTGTTCCAATGTTAAAGATAATTCCCCGTTTTGAGCTGATAATGAAACCGGGAACAAAAGGACACATAAAAATATTTTATAATGCATACACTGTTTAGTTTCTGTTATGTTGTAATAAACAGAAAACCAAACAGATTGTTTGAACAGGATTATTTATTAAATAACTCGAAAGTGAATTTAAAACCAAAGGTATCAAATTGCCCGTTGATAGTGCTTACAAAAGCCCCCACATCAAATATATGTGTACCGATGCCATAACCCAACTCGATATATGGATTAAGATGTGGCATGAACAGGATACCACCATACAAGCGCTCCTGCTGGACTAACCCCAGCCAACGGTTTAAGGGTTTCAAGAGAATAAAGGGAGACTCATAAGTGAAATTCCCCCGCCAGTACTGACGTGAGGAGTTATACCAACGTCCGTCCAACAATTGGAAAGTACCACCAATATCATCATTCCATCCTTCGGGAAGATTACGACGGGCAAAGTTGGCAAAATCCACGAAATACATATCTTCCTGCTTGGTAAACATCCCCCCCCCAATGCGATAACCGATACTTCGGATTCCGCTTAGCTTCAAGTTTTGCTGTATATCAAACTCCCAACGTTCATGAGCACCCGTACTCTTGAATACACCTTTAATACCCCGTTCATAATCCAGCATAAAAGTAGGCATACTGGAACCTACATTCATCTTCCGGCGACCGTTCATGTAATAATACATACCAGGAGTCCATTCAATACGTATACGAGGTGCAAAACTATTGTATTCTGATCTGATACCTCGCAATGCCGCCCAATCCTTATCAGGCAACGGCTTTTCAAGAATGACTTTCGAATTATTTATCAGATACCTCCAATGTACGGAAACACCTGCTTTAACAAACAAGCCATTCACTATTTCTATATTATGGAACAGATTGAGATACACATCCTTAAAATAATCCAACTCCAATTGGTCAAAATTAAAGGTACTATCGGGCAATTGCTTTAGCTGATCCAATACGACACTACTATATATGCGGTTACCGTTACCTACACTAACCTCAAAACTAGCCTGCTTTTCCGGCCAATATTGCCAATCGGCATCCGCTTTCACATAAAGTTCCTTATGTGTAAAATTATAACCTATCTGCGGACTGATTCTAAGTACACGCCCATCATGAAAAAGCCGACTGTATTTAAACTTCTGCTTATATGAAAAACCCCTGCTGTGACTATAATCCAACAACACCGGATTAATAAGTGGAGAACAACGCACACTCCCCATGCTGGACAAATTCACATTGTAACTACTGATAAGCATATCACCCAACTCTCCCCAAAACTCCAAATGTTCATTCTTCTTCTTTTTCGGTACGCGTAAAAGCGTATCTTGACGTAAAGCATAACTTCTGTACAAAGAATCTTCCAAAGCGGACAACGGAATGGGACGCAGTTCATTGAACTTTTCCTTATCTGTTATCAGCTGTTCCGAATCACAAGTCAGCTTGTAGGATTCCGTCAGATCATGGTGATGCTTCTTTTGAGATTTACGCCGGGCGGCTCCTTCATAAAATTTAATCTCATTGTACTTCAACCAGGCTCCTATATCCATTTCCAGATGGTTACCTAGAAACTTAAAAACAAGATTCAAATCAAACTGCACCGGCAGAAACTCCACATCGCCCTCCTCCCCCATCTTGACACGAACTTTGAAGCGGATCACATCATAAACGCCCTCAATATAAAGTTCACGAATAGTCCATATCTGATCACTAACCCACATATATCCACTGACCAATTGCGTACCACGGAATTTGGGAATAATGAGTATTTTATACCGCTGGCAGTCGGAAGAACCAGCTATAGAATCCAATAAATAATGATAATATCTGCTAGATTTCTTATCCAACGGAGAAAGAAGTTTATCGGACATCAATGAAGAAGAATAGATATTCATGTTCAAATAATCCATCACATCCGTTATCTGTCCCCTGTTACGTGGAAATGTAGTAGATACCGCCTTTATCTTACGGTCGTATATATCAGGGGCCGTATAATGCAACTCACTAAGAGACTCCATAAGATAATCATTGATGTGTTTTTCGAAACGGAACATGGACGGTACATAGCGGATAAGGTGATTGCGCTTATGTACCTTCACTTTTCCTTTTATATATAAATCAGCCTTATACTCATCAATGATACGGGAATAGAACGGCGAAAACTGGAAAATACACTGAAGAATGGAATCAGACACCACCGGCTTGTCGGGCATATCAACCTTTTCCCTCTTAGCCTGAACAGCTAAAGGTAACAAAAGACAAAATATAATCAGTCTGACAATCCGTATATAGTGCATCAATGTACTTTCTTTTCATCATTTGAAGAGCAAATATAAACAAAAACCAACAGGCTGATGCATGATAATACTTAATTAACATCCTTAACAGAAATGAAAAATGATTAGCGATATAGCGAATTATTAATCAAAAAGCAGTATTTTTGCAGCCAACAACCAGTAAAAGAAAGACAACATGTCCAAAATGAGATTTTTTGCTCTACAGGAGTTAGCCAACAGACGCCCCGTTAAAGTTGACTACCCCTCTGAAAAGTTAGCTGATTATTACGGTAACCACGTATTCGACCGTAAAAAAATGCAGGAATATCTGCCTAGTGAGGCTTATAAAGCAGTAATAAACGCAATTGAGAAAGGTACCCCTATCAATCGTGAAATGGCCGACATGATAGCCAATGGCATGAAGAATTGGGCAAAGACCTTTAATGTTACCCACTACACTCATTGGTTCCAGCCTCTGACTGACGGAACTGCCGAAAAGCACGACGGCTTTATTGAATTCGGTGATGACGGTAATGTTATAGAACGCTTCTCGGGCAAACTGCTTATCCAACAAGAACCGGATGCGTCCAGTTTTCCCAACGGCGGTATCCGGAACACATTTGAAGCCCGAGGCTATACGGCATGGGATGTTTCTTCTCCGGCTTTCATTGTAGACAGCACACTTTGTATTCCTACTATCTTCATCTCTTATACAGGCGAAGCACTCGACTATAAAACTCCTTTATTGAAGGCATTAGGTGCTGTAGACAAAGCAGCAACTGAAGTTTGCAGAATGTTCGATCCAAACGTAAAACGCGTATTCGCCAATCTAGGTTGGGAACAAGAATACTTTTTAGTGGATACCGCACTATATAATGCACGTCCGGATCTTTGTCTGACCGGACGCACCTTAATGGGACACTCGTCTGCCAAGGACCAGCAGCTAGATGACCACTACTTCGGTTCCATCCCTCCACGTGTAACCAGCTTTATGAAAGAGTTGGAACTAGAATGTCACAAACTAGGAATTCCGGTAAAAACACGGCATAACGAAGTGGCTCCCAACCAATTTGAGCTAGCCCCTATTTTTGAAGATGTAAATCTAGCCAACGACCACAACCAGCTAGTAATGGACCTGATGAAGCGTATCGCTTCCAAACATAATTTTACTGTACTGCTCCACGAAAAACCATTCAAGGGAGTAAACGGATCGGGCAAACACAACAACTGGTCACTTTGTACAGACACAGGTATCAATTTGTTCTCTCCTGCCAAGACTGCGGAAGGAAATATGCTTTTCCTTACTTTCATAGTCAACGTACTGATGATGGTCTATAAAAACCAGGATTTACTACGTGCCTCTATTGTCAGTGCCGGAAACAGCCATCGCCTGGGAGCAAATGAAGCACCTCCCGCCATTCTGTCTATTTTCCTAGGACGTCATCTTTCCCATATGTTAGACGAAGTAGTGGCACGTCTGAATGACGCTGAACTGACCCCTGATGAAAAGAAAGCATTGCAATTGGGTATCGGGCGCATACCTGCCATATTGCAAGACAATACAGACCGTAACCGTACCTCTCCTTTTGCCTTCACCGGAAACCGTTTTGAATTCCGTGCCGCAGGTTCATCTGCTAACTGTGCCGCATCAATGATTGTTATCAATGCCGCTATGGCACACCAGTTGAATGAGTTCAAGACCCAGATAGATAAATTAGTAAACGGAGGGATGGAACAGGAAGAAGCTCTATACAAGGTATTAAAAGAAACCATTATCGCTTCACAAAACATCCGTTTTGAAGGTGACGGCTACTCGGAAGAATGGAAAGCAGAAGCCGCGCGACGCGGATTGACTAATATCTGCCATGTACCCGAAGCCATCCTGAAGTTCAACGATAAACAATCTCGTGCAGTACTGATAGGCGAAAAAATATTCAATGAAAATGAATTGTTTTGCCGTATAGAAGTGGAACTGGAAAAGTTTACTAAAAAGGTCCAGATTGAAAGCCGTGTACTAGGCGACCTGGCCATCAATCATATTGTTCCCACAGCTGTAATTTATCAGAACAGACTATTAGAAAATCTTCGTGGTCTAAAAGAGATATTCTCCACCGAAGAATATGAAAAACTGACCGAGGACCGGAAGAATTTGGTACGTGAAATTCAAAACCGCATACTTGCTATTAAAAAAGCCGTGCACAACATGACAGAAGCCCGAAAAGTAGCAAATCATTTGGGAAGCCAAGTAGAGAAAGCCTTCAGTTACGAGGAACAAGTGCGTCCATATTTGGAAGAAATCCGCGACCATATTGACCATTTGGAACTAGAAATAGACGATGAGATTTGGCCATTACCTAAATATCGTGAATTACTGTTCACCAAATAAAATTTCACACAAAAAAGAAAGGATAGGAGATAAAAACCTATCCTTTTGTTATTTTTTGAAGATAAATTAATAATATATCTTTCTTTTTTCTTCTGATTACTTCGTCCTTTTATTTTTTCTTCTTATATTTGTGCTCTATAACACGGTTTTATAGCACGTTTATGGTTAGAAAAGAATTATCAGAAACTGAGATTGCTGAAAGTATACCAGACTTATGGCAACCTTTAACACAGGAACAAAGAGAGTTCTTGGCTCAGAACTTTACGATACAAAAGTATAAAAAGAATGAGACGATATACTGCGAAGGAGAAACTCCGATGCACCTTATGTGTCTTCTTAGTGGAAAAGTAAAAATCTACAAAGAAGGTGTGGGAGGACGTAGCCAGATTATCCGCGTATTAAAGACGAAAGAATATTTCGCATACCGAGCCTTTTTTGCCGAAGGGAACTTTGTGACAGCTGCTTCTGCTTTCGAACCTTGCACTATCTGCCTTATTCCCATGCCGGCCATTATGAAACTGATAAAAGACAACTCAGAATTAGCTTTGTTCTTTATCCGCCAACTTTCTATCGATTTGGGAATTTCTGATGAAAGAACCGTAAATCTTACACAAAAACATATTCGTGGGCGATTGGCAGAATCTCTGTTATTTTTGAAAGATACTTATGGAGTAGAAGAAGATGAATCTACACTAAGCATTTACCTTTCACGAGAAGATTTGGCAAACTTATCAAATATGACTACTTCGAACGCAATCCGTACGCTTTCTAACTTTGCAACTGAAAAACTAATTACCATCGACGGTAGAAAAATTAAAATCATTGATGAAGAGAAACTAAAAAAAATCAGCAAAATAGGATAAAATCTAATATCAATTCATACTTCACACACACAGGCGTCCGTTTTTCCATAACAGACGCCTGTTTTTTTCGCGACTTATAAAAACCTTTTTCTGCACCATCTGTTATTAGAGAAACTAAAAACCAAAAAACTATGAGTAAAGGTAAATTATGGGGAATCATCCTCCTTATTTTATTTGTGCTGGGATTCGGTATCTGGCTTTATACCAGTTCTGACGTAAAAAAAGATGTAGACCAGGAAGGCGTAGGCGTGTTAGACGACATGACTATACCCGCTGTGGACTAAATAATAATAAACACTAACTTAAACTTTACATTATGGCTAAAGAATCTGTGAATATCCTGAAGGATAAAATTGACATTGTGGACTTGTTGGCTCAGCTGAATGCAGCTCTGTCTGAAGAATGGTTGGCTTTCTACCAGTATTGGGTAGGTTCGTTCGTAGTAGAAGGCGCTATGCGCGGTGATGTACAACGCGAGTTTCAAGAACATGCAGCCGAGGAATATAACCATGCAAAATTATTGGCCGACCGTATCATTGAATTGGAAGGTGTACCCGTACTTGACCCTAAACAATGGTTTGATTTAGCTCGCTGCAAATATGATGCGCCCGTAGATTTCGGTTCGGAAATCTTGTTGAAACAAAATGTAGAATCCGAACGTTGTGCCATCTACCGTTATCAGCAAATTGCCGAATTCACAAACGGAATTGACTTCACCACTTGTGATATTGCCAAACATATTATGGCAGAAGAAGAGGACCATGAACAAGATTTGCAAGATTACTTAAATGATATAGCCCGCATGAAGGCTTATATTCTAAAAAAATAATCCACATCTGCTTCTATTCTTTCTTCTGTTTTAATGGAGAAAGAAAGGTAAGGCCGATTTCTACTGCAAGAACCGGCCTTATTTTATACTATTCATGCAAGTTGCCCCACAGTCCAAATAAAAATTAACCCATCTTACCTGTGAAGCCCCAACAAATAACATTTATAACACCTGACGGATTCTCACCAGTTTGGTCAATAACCCTTCCAATAAATCCAGTTTCAGCATATTCGCTCCGTCACTCTTAGCTACAGAAGGGTCTTCATGGGTTTCCATAAACAAACCGTCCACTCCTACCGCTATGCCAGCCTTGGCTACCGTTTCAATAAGCTGCGGCATACCACCTGTCACACCAGCAGTTTGATTAGGCTGTTGCAGAGAATGTGTCACATCCAGAATCACAGGAAAACCTAAAGTCTGCATTTCCGGAATACCCCGATAATCTACAATCAGATCCTGATACCCGAAAGTCGTTCCTCGTTCAGTCAGCATAACCTGATCATTACCCGCCTCCACCACTTTGTCAGCAGCAAAACGCATGGCACCAGGTGATAAAAATTGTCCTTTCTTGATGTTGACAATCTTTCCGGTATGGGCTGCCGCCACCAGCAAATCAGTCTGGCGACAAAGAAAGGCAGGAATCTGCAACACATCCACATACTCAGCGGCCATAGCAGCTTCTCCAGCACTATGAATATCGGTTACTATAGGAATATCAAAAGTTTCCCGTATTTTACGAAGTACTTTCAAAGCCTTTTCATCACCTATTCCTGTAAACGAATCCAAACGGGAACGGTTAGCCTTACGATAAGACCCTTTAAACACATAGGGAATACCCAGCTTATCTGTTATTTTCACAATACGATCTGCTATTCGGAGAGCCATTTCCTCTCCTTCGATCACACAAGGACCAGCCAATAAAAAAAAATTATCTGTCTTTCTTAAATCTGAAATTGTCATTATCTTACGTCTATTCGTTGAGATATCTACTCTGCTTTTACTCTTAAAACAAGAAATGGATATCTATATTTTTTAATTAGGGATAATCAAAGTTATAGCTTCAGGCTGGATCGTAATTTCCAAAGGGAAATGGCGGTCTAAAATACGCCCGTCCAAACTGACAGAAGCATTCTGCGCACGTAGTACTTTTACTTTCCGTGTACGATAGGGTTTCACCATTTTATGATTTAGAATACGTCCCTGTAACAGCATCCACATACCCGAGAAAAGTTGAATTAACTCCGGACGATAAATGACCGACACATCCAACCAGCCATTATAAGGAACTGCACTAGGTGTCAAACCGTATCCACGGGCACTTCCCACACATACCGTCATGATACGTCCACGAATATGTTCGCCGTTGATACAAAGATGCGTGCGGTACAATTTACGTTCAAACAGCAACAGGAACATGGAAGCGACAAAAGACAACTCACGTATTCCCCAAAAACGGCGGGTACCATCTGAGATCTGTACAATACGCGCACCTAAACCTATATATATGGCATTCAGGAAATAGCGGGAAGTATGTTTCTCTCCATCAAAATAATTACAACGCCCCACATCAATTTTCCTCAGACGACGATTTATAATCCAATCTACCGCCGCTTTATAATTATCCTCATCCAACCCCCAATATTTGGCAAAATCATTACCAATGCCATTAGGAATGATTCCGAAAGCGATATTTGTCTTATCCTCCACCATAGAAGTCATAATACCATTAATAGCATCATTGATCGCCCCGTCTCCACCTACAATCACAATAGTTCGATAACCATTATTAGCCAAGGTACGGGCGAGTCGTTCCACCGACCCAAAACCTTCGGACTGTACGTAGTCAAAAACCACCTTACGGTTTTCCATATAGCTACGTATCTCATTCCAACGCTTCTGAGTCTTACGGCTTCCGGCTTTCGGATTATAAATAATCCCCCATCTGTTTGGTTCTACAGCCATAACATTTAGTTTTTAGTGTGTAACAAATTAATGATTTTTTCCACCTTATCTTCCATAGGCAGGCAAGCATCCAGCCAATGTATAGTGACCCCTCGCCGTTCCATGCCCCGGAACCAGGTCATCTGCCGCTTGGCAAATTGATGGATAGCTATTTCCAATTGATGAAACATTTCATTGAAAGAAAGTTCACCCAAAACATATAAAGTCAAATACTTATATTCCAATCCGTAATAAATCAAATCCTCGGAAGAAATACCACTATCCAACAAAGCCCTTACTTCGTTTACCATCCCTTCATCCAAACGCTGCTTCAAACGGTGGGATATTTTTTCACGACGTAACTCACGGGCTATATCCACTCCAATGATCAAACTATGAATTTGCGGAAACTCACGGCATTCCGCTGATTGGTGCTTGTAATACTCTTCTATTTCAATGGCCCGGATAGCTCGTTTTACAGTATCTACGTCCGTAGAGTTATGAAGTTTCTTGTAAGTTGACAACAACCGGGTGAGTTCCGCTAATGATTTACCCGCTAATGAGTCCCTAAGTTTAGGATTCTCTGGAACAGGAAGCAGCCTATATCCTTTCAGCACGGATTCAAGATACATCCCCGTACCTCCGCATAATATAGGAATTTTTTCCTTCCATCTCACTTGGTCATAGGCATTCAAAAAATCACGTTGAAATTCAAATACATTATATTTGTATCCGGGGTCTACAATGTCTATCAGATGGTAAGGAATTTGCTGTCCATTCACGATATAGTCTTCCAAATCTTTTCCCGTACCTAAATCCATCCGGCGATATACCTGCCGGCTATCTCCACTGATAATTTCGGTATCCAACTTGTAAGCTAAAGCCGCTGCCAAAGGAGTCTTTCCTGAAGCGGTAGGTCCTAATATCGTTATCAAATCGTACTTTTCCATCCTAAGTTTTTGTAACAGTCGCACAAAGATAACGAAAATGTGCAACTTACCACGCAAAACTACATAAAAAAAGCCGCCTGAATTACTTCAGACGGCTTTCACTATATGGTTTTTAACTGATTAGCAGTTTACAGAAGCCATGTGAGCAATCAAATCCAATACTTTGTTAGAGTAACCGATTTCGTTGTCATACCAAGAAACCACCTTAACAAAAGTATCAGTCAAAGCGATACCAGCTTTAGCGTCGAAAATAGAAGTACGAGTGTCACCCAAGAAGTCAGAAGAAACAACTGCATCTTCAGTGTAACCCAAAACACCAGCCAATTCACCTTCAGAAGCTTCTTTCATAGCTGCACAGATTTCAGCGTATGTAGCCGGTTTAGCCAAGTTAACTGTCAAGTCAACTACAGAAACATCCAAAGTCGGAACACGCATTGACATACCAGTCAATTTACCGTTCAATTCAGGAATAACTTTACCTACAGCTTTAGCAGCACCAGTAGATGAAGGGATAATGTTGCCAGAAGCAGCACGACCACCTCTCCAGTCTTTCATAGAAGGACCGTCAACTGTTTTCTGAGTAGCTGTTGTAGAGTGAACTGTAGTCATCAAACCGTCAGTGATACCCCATTTGTCATTCAATACCTTAGCGATAGGAGCCAAACAGTTAGTAGTACAAGAAGCATTAGAAACGAACTGAGTACCTTTAACATAAGTCTTTTCGTTTACACCGCAAACGAACATCGGAGTATCATCTTTAGAAGGAGCTGACATAACTACATATTTAGCACCAGCTTCGATATGAGCCTGAGCTTTTTCTTTAGTCAAGAACAAACCAGTAGATTCAACTACGTATTCAGCACCGATTGCATCCCACTTCAAGTCAGCCGGATTTCTTTCAGCTGTTACGCGGATTGCATTGCCGTTCACGATCAATTTGCTATTTTCTACGTCAGCTTCGATAGTACCGTCAAATTGTCCGTGCATAGTGTCATACTTCAACATATATGCTAAGTAATCAACCGGGCAAAGGTCATTGATACCTACGATCTGAATATCGTTTCTTTTCTGAGCTGCACGGAATACAAAACGGCCGATACGACCAAATCCGTTAATACCTACTTTAATCATTTTGTTTAAATTTTAAAGGTTTTATAATATAGCTTTTAAACACTCTACGTTGGAATGTTGTTAAACGTTTAGTATTTATTTCCTAAACGCGGTGCAAAAATAAGAATTTGTTTTTATATTCGCACATAAATTCATATTAAAATAAAAAAAAATGGGAAAAAGTAGCTTCTTGCAAGATTTTAAGGCGTTCGCAATGCGCGGAAACGTCATTGACATGGCAGTCGGTGTCATCATCGGTGGAGCCTTCGGTAAAATAGTATCTTCCATTGTGGCCGATGTCATCATGCCTCCCATCGGATTGCTGGTAGGTGGCGTGAACTTTACAGATTTGAAACTACAATTAAAGCCGGCCGAAGTAGTGGATGGAGTTGAAAAAGCTGCCGTAACGTTGAATTATGGCAACTTCCTACAAGCCACTTTCGACTTTATCATCATTGCTTTTTCTATATTCTTATTTATAAGATTACTTGCCAAACTGAATCGCAAGAAAGAAGAAGTCCCTGCTCCCGCTGCCCCGCCTGCCCCCAGCAAGGAGGAGGTATTACTTACAGAAATCCGTGATTTGTTGAAAGAACAAACTGACAAAAAATAAAATATTATTCACAAAAAAAACGGACTGCCCCTCAAGCGCTTGTCGGACAGCCCGTGATCTACATACTAGCCGACATTTCCTAAACTTTCCAATTTTTTTTTGCATATTTTCCCACAAGGAAGCAGGAAGAACAAAGTTTTTCCAATTCAATTATAAAAAGCCTCAACAGCATGACGGATTTTTATTTTTTCTGAGTATCTTTGCGGCACGAAATCATTTACATATCTTAATAATATATGCAAGAAAAGATCATTATTCTCGACTTCGGTTCACAAACCACACAGCTCATAGCCCGTCGCGTTCGCGAACTGAATACTTATTGCGAGATTGTGCCTTACAACAAATTTCCACACAATGATCCGTCCGTAATCGGCGTTATCCTTTCGGGAAGCCCCTTCTCTGTTTATGATGAAAGCGCCTTTAAAGTCGATTTGAGTGACATTCGCGGAAAGTATCCTATTTTGGGTATCTGCTATGGTGCACAGTTCATGTCTTATACGAACGGTGGAAAAGTAGAACCGGCCGGCACACGTGAATACGGACGTGCGCACCTTTCCACTTTCGACCAAGAAAACCCACTATTGAGGAACGTTCGTGAGCACTCACAAGTATGGATGAGCCACGGAGATACCATCACCGCCATTCCGGAGAATTTCAAAATTATCGCTTCAACAGATAAAGTAGCCATCGCTGCTTATCAAATAAAGGAAGAGAAAGTATGGGGAGTACAGTTCCACCCGGAAGTGTTCCACAGCGAAGACGGAACCCAGCTCCTGAAAAATTTTGTAGTCAACATTTGCGGAGGGAAACAGGACTGGAGTGCTGCCTCCTTCATTGAAACGACTGTAGCCGAACTGAAAGCGCAACTGGGAAATGACAAAGTAGTATTGGGGCTGAGTGGCGGAGTAGACTCATCCGTAGCAGCCGTATTACTAAATAAAGCGATAGGCAAGAATCTTACCTGCATTTTTGTAGATCACGGCATGCTGCGTAAGAACGAATTCAAAAATGTACTTCATGATTATGAATGTCTCGGACTGAATGTAATCGGAGTAGATGCCAGCCAAAAATTCTTCAGCGAACTGGCAGGTGTGGAAGAACCTGAAAAAAAGCGTAAGATTATCGGCAAAGGTTTTATTGACGTATTCGATGAAGAAGCTCATAAGATTAAAGATGTGAAATGGCTGGCACAAGGCACCATTTATCCTGACTGTATCGAGTCATTAAGCATCACCGGCACTGTAATCAAAAGTCATCACAACGTAGGTGGACTACCTGAAAAAATGAATTTGAAACTATGCGAGCCTCTGCGTCTGCTATTCAAGGATGAAGTACGCCACGTAGGTCGTGAACTAGGTATGCCGGAACATCTGATTACACGCCATCCATTCCCCGGACCAGGACTTGCGGTACGTATTTTAGGTGATATCACTCCCGAGAAAGTACGTATTCTGCAAGACGCCGATGATATCTATATCCAAGGATTGAGAGACTGGAAAGTGAAAGATTCGGATGGAAACGAAACATCCCTTTACCATCAAGTATGGCAGGCAGGCGTAATCTTGCTACCCGTACAAAGTGTGGGAGTAATGGGGGACGAACGTACATACGAACGTGCCGTTGCCCTGCGTGCCGTAACTAGTACGGATGCCATGACCGCCGACTGGGCTCATCTTCCTTATGAATTTATGGCTAAGGTTTCAAACGACATCATCAATAAGGTAAAAGGCGTAAACCGCGTATGCTATGACATCTCGTCCAAACCGCCTGCCACAATTGAGTGGGAATAATAGACAACCAACTAATAACTTAAAAACAACATAACGGAATGAAACAAGATATGATTGTTATCTTGGATTTGGGAAGTACCGAAAACACCGTGCTTGCCAGAGCCATTCGTGCTTTGGGTGTATATAGTGAAATTTACCCGCACGATATCACAGCCGCCGAGCTGAAAGCATTGCCCAATGTAAAGGGTGTCATTATCAATGGTGGCCCAAACCATGTGATTGACGGAGTGGATATTGACGTGCTTCCCGAAATTTACAAAGCAGGAGTTCCCGTAATGGCTGCCGGTCATGACAAAGCATGCTGCGAAGTGAAGCTCCCCCAACTGACGGATGATGTGGAAGCAATAAAGAATGCAGTGCAATCGTTTGTTTTTGATACTTGCAAGGCAGAGGCCAACTGGAATATGACAAACTTTGTCAATGACCAAATTGAATTGATCCGCCGCCAAGTAGGCGATAAGAAAGTTTTATTGGCGCTTTCCGGAGGTGTGGACAGTTCTGTAGTAGCAGCCCTGTTGCTAAAAGCCATCGGCAATAATTTGGTATGTGTACATGTGAACCATGGATTAATGCGCAAAGGTGAATCGGAAGCAGTGATTGAAGTTTTTAAAAATCAGTTGAACGCTAATTTAATTTACGTGGATGCTACAGACCGATTCCTGAGTAAACTAGAAAATGTAGCTGATCCGGAGCAGAAACGCAAGATTATCGGTGGTGAATTTATTCGTGTGTTCGAAGAAGAAGCCCGTAAGCTAAATGGAATCGACTTTTTGGGACAAGGTACAATTTATCCTGATATCGTAGAAAGTGGTACTAAAACAGCCAAAATGGTAAAATCCCATCACAATGTAGGTGGCTTACCCGAGGATTTACAGTTTGAATTAGTAGAACCTTTACGCCAGTTGTTCAAAGACGAAGTCCGTGCCTGCGGAGTGGAACTTGGTTTACCATACGATATGGTCTACCGTCAGCCGTTCCCCGGTCCTGGTTTGGGAGTGCGCTGTTTGGGGGCTATCACTCGTGACCGCCTGGAAACTGTTCGCGAATCGGACGCCATCTTGCGTGAAGAATTCCAACTGGCAGGCTTGGACAAGAAAGTATGGCAATATTTCACCGTAGTACCCAATTTCAAATCAGTAGGCGTGCGTGACAATGCCCGTTCATTTGACTGGCCTGTTATTATCCGAGCTGTCAACACCGTAGATGCTATGACAGCTACTATCGAACCGATAGACTGGTCCATTCTGATGAAAATTACCGACCGTATTCTAAAAGAAGTAAAGAATGTGAACCGCGTATGCTATGACCTGTCGCCCAAACCAAATGCTACCATTGAGTGGGAATAAGAAATGTATTTCAAACCATGTAAGATCCCGAAACTAAAAGTTTCGGGATCCTTTTTATATTCAGGCTCTTCACTTTGCCCAAAATGACACTAGGGCAAGAACCATAAAGCTTTTCGCTTCTTTTAATTTCTTCCGGTTCAATATTTGTATCCAAAGAATCAAAGCTCTATAATCTCCTCATTACAAATGGTCAGTTTGCCGACCCCGTTTTCTGTAACTACCCAAGAATTTTCAATGCCGACCGGTCCTACTCCCGGCAATACGATTTTAGGTTCAAGGGCAAACACCATTCCTTCCTCCAACTCCCTCCGAATACGCGGAGCCAACACTGGTGCCTCATTGATCTCCAACCCGATGCCGTGCCCTATAAAACGTGCCTGCTGGGACACCCCCATAAAACGATCGGCAAATCCAGCTTTCGTCACGATCTCAATGGCCGCATTATAAAGATCCTCGCATACCACACCAGGCGCTGTCATAGAAGCAACCTTATCCTGTACTTCAAGACAAACTTGATGAGCTGCATAAGCCTCATCATTTAATTTTCCAATGGAGAACACACGACTCATATCACACATATATCCGTAAAAGTTTCCCCCTATATCCACCATTACACTATACCCCTCTTTCAACAAAGTTCCATTCATTCCTCCGGGCAAAGACGGGTCCAATCCCTTACCACCTAAGGCAAAATCATAAGGCGAAGGAGTAGCTGCATTATCTCCGGCCAACACACTTCCCATAAATATCTCCATACTCTGACCAAATACTCTGAATATTCCCAGACAACCTTCCAGTCGCATCAGGCGTTCCACCTCAACAGATAGTTCACGATCAGTCATCCCCGGATGGTATACATCGGGAATCTTACTATATGCTCGAGCATGTAAAGCAGCCGACCGACGAAAAAGTTCAATCTCCAACGGAGTCTTTACGCTACGCGCTTCACGAATAATAGCAGTTCCATCCACTACCTCCGATCCAGGAAAAAGAGATGCAAGACGCATATAGTCCGCATAAGGCAGTTCCCCACCTTCCAACATTATCTTTGAAGCTACAGGTATACCATTTTCTTTTAACAAGTCCACCATCTGCTCGGGTTTACGGATAGGGAATACAAATTCTCCCACAATATTATTAGGACGTTTCACAAAGAGAAGCGCCGGTGAATGAAGCGGTAAAAAAAGATAGCCGTTCACTATCTCACCATACGTATAAAGCAAATTTACATTACAAGCTATCAGGGCTGCATCAATACCTTGTTGGGCCATCAAATAGCGTATTTTATCTCGACGAAATTTCAATTCGGGTTGTAACATAAGTAATATTATCTGATTATTTAAAATACTGAGTACAAAAATAACAGATTTCAGTCAGTATAAAGGATAGTAGTTCCAAAAAAGAGAAAGGATATATTAAAACTCACTAATTTTGGATGATTGGTTTGAAAACAGTGTTCAATTATATTAAATTTGCAAACGAATTAATAAACAAAATATTTTTCATGTTCAACGGTATCAAGAAATATGTGGTAAGAATAGTATGTGTAATTATGTTATTACTCGTACAATTTGATGTATGCGCTCCACTAATTGATGCCAATCTGGCTATGGTAGAAACGATGGAACAGCCCACCCTGCCTTCTGACAACAATGAAGAAAGCGGAGGAGAAGAGACTTATTATTTCATGTCGGGACGTGCACAACTACCGAACAGTCGTTTTTTACCCTGTACTATTGACATGATTATCAATCTTTTTGCTATTCCCCAAGTTCCGGTACAGAGTTATACACCTGTTAGTGAAAATCTGGGAAAAGTGGTACATCATCACATTATCTTTTGTGTATACCGCATTTAATATGTCACATTAAAGTATCTTCATACATATTGGTCTTGTATTCTGAGAAATCTGAATGCAAGCCGAATCTTTTATTTACTCAAACTCAATTATTAATCTTTTTAAATTGTATTCGTATTTTCATGAAGAGTAATTTTCAGAAAATTGCGGTCCTGTGTACATGTACAGGATTGCTATGCTCTTGTGGTCAATCGGACAACAAGCAGGAACATCACAAAGAATTCATTCCCATCACCATTCTTCACCCCACAACCATTGAGTTTCCACGCTCGTATGTAGCTGATGTGCAAGCTATACAGTTTGTAGAAATTAAGCCCAAAGTGGAAGGTTTTGTTCAAAAAATATATGTAGACGAAGGACAAAAAGTCAAAAAAGGACAGCCCCTATTCCAACTTAGTTCCGACCAATATAGCGAAACGGTAAAAGAGGCGCAAGCCAATTACAAACAAGCACAGGCACAATATGAAATGGCAAATTATGAAGCCGAGAGAATAGGCCGGCTGGTTGACAAACAAATCTTATCAAAAATCCGACTCGACCAAGCCAATAAAGAAAAAGAAGTGGCCCAAATGAAAGTGGAACAGGCAAAAGCACAAATGCAACGTTCACAGATGGATTATTCTTACACCACTATCACTGCCCCTTTTGACGGCTACATAGACCGTATTCCCTATAAGACGGGAAGTCTGGTAAATCCGCAAAGCTTACTGACTACCGTAAGTGATATTTCCGAGATCTTTGCTTACTATAAAGTGAATGAAAGCGAGTATCTGGAATACAAGCGCCAACAACTTAGCGGACAAAAACAACACGAAGAAAATAATGTGGAACTGATTTTGCCAGACGGTTCCATCTACTCCCACAAAGGCACGTTGGAAACAGTAGAAGGTGATTTTGAACGAGGAACCGGCTCCATCGCCTTCCGTGTTCGTTTTCCGAACCCGGACGGACTGCTGAAACATGGAGTGACCGGAAAAGTGCGTATGATGACTCAAATGGACAACATCTGTCTAGTTCCCCAGAAATCAACATTCGAAATTCAAGATTTCACCTATGTGTATACCGTTGATAGTACCAGTGTAGTAAAAGTACGCAGTTTTCAACCGCTGGAACGCTATAATAATTACTACGTGACACAAGATTTCACTCCTAATACTGCCATCGTATACGAGGGAGTGCAAATGATGAAAGACGGCATTACCATCAAGACCGATACCATTGATATGGAAGCAATCAGAAAAGAAGTTGAATTAAAACAACCTATCGTAAAATAAAACGGACAGTTTATGTTTAAGCTATTTATAAAAAGACCGATACTTTCAGGAGTAATCTCCGTCATTATCGTCTGCTTGGGCGTGCTGTCTATCTTGACACTGCCCATCACTCAATTTCCCGATATCGTACCCCCATCTGTAACGGTAACCGCCCGATACACTGGGGCTAGTGCCGATGTGATGTCTAAAACAGTCGCCACCCCGTTAGAGCGTGCCATCAACGGAGTACCCGGCATGACCTACATGACCACTGTTTGTACCAACGACGGTATGTCCCTCACTACTATCTATTTTAAAGTGGGAACCGATCCAGACGTAGCTGCCGTAAATGTACAGAACCGCGTGACTACCGTGCTAGACGAATTGCCTGAAGAGGTAATCCGTGCCGGAGTTATTACAGAAAAAGAAGTAAACAGTATGTTGATGTACTTGAACATCATGAGTACGGACAGTGCACATACCGAAAAGTTTGTTTATAACTTTGCCGATATCAATATTTTGCGCGAATTAAAACGTATTGACGGTGTAGGCTTGGTAGAAATCATGGGTAGCCGTGATTATGCCATGCGTGTATGGTTGAATCCTAACCGGCTGGCCGCCTACAACATGGTACCTCAAGATGTAACTGAAGCCATCCGTAATCAAAATATAGAAGCAGCACCCGGCAAGACAGGTATCAGTTCAGACAAATTACCCCAACAACTGCAATATGTACTACAATATACCGGAAAGTTCAGCACAGCAGAAGAATATGGAGAGATCGTATTGAAAGCTCTTCCCGATGGTTCACTGCTACGTCTGAAAGACGTTGCCACTATCGAATTCGATTCTGAAGATTATAACATGACTTCTATGACCGACGGAAGACCATCGGCATCTATTATGATCAAACAACGCCCCGGTTCCAATGCAAGGGAAGTCATCCAAAATATTAAAACAAAAATGGCAGAAATCAAGGAAAGCAGTTTTGCGCCTGGCATGGATTACAATATCTCCTATGACGTATCACGCTTTCTTGACGCCTCCATACAATCAGTGCTGAAGACACTGCTCGAAGCATTCATACTGGTATTTATTGTGGTATATATATTTTTACAAGACTTCCGTTCCACCTTAATTCCTGCTATCGCCGTACCAGTTTCATTGGTCGGTACATTTTTCTTTATGGAGATGCTGGGCTTTTCCATAAATATGTTGACCTTATTCGCCCTTGTGCTTGCAATAGGTATTGTAGTAGACAACGCAATAGTCGTCGTGGAGGCTGTCCATGTAAAGATGCATCATGAGAAACTCTCTCCTTATAAAGCATCTGTAGCAGCTATTAATGAAATCGGTGGAGCCATTATCGCCATCACGCTAGTCATGTCGGCAGTCTTTATTCCGGTGGGCTTCATGCAGGGAATAGTAGGTATTTTCTATCGGCAATTCTCATTGACACTGGCGGTAGCCATTGTTATCTCAGGAGTAAACGCATTGACTCTCTCGCCTGCCCTATGTGCTTTGTTACTGAAACCCGCTGATGGAAAAAAGAAGAAAAAAGCAGGATGGCTACGTCGTTTCTTTATTTTCTTCAACCGTCGGTACGACCGCTTTGAAAAGAAATACAATATCGGATTACACAAGTATTTGAGCCGGAAAATAATCACTTATGCCACACTGATTATTTTCTTCCTTGCCACTTTCGGCATGAGTCAAGTACTTCCTTCAGGCTTTATTCCCAATGAAGACCAAGGTATGATTTATGTTAATGTAGATGCGCCTCCGGGAGCAACATTGGAACGTAGCGAAAAAGCCTTGAACGCTGTACAAGCTGCACTGCTTCCTTTCAAAGAAATTGAAAGCATCTCCACATTAGCAGGTTATAGTTTGATGACTGAAACGGAAGGCGCCAATTTCGGTATGGGTATGATTAATCTCACCCCGTGGAGTGAACGCGATCAAACAGCAGCCGAACTTATAGAGATATACAAAGACCGTACCTCACATATCAAAGATGCGGATATTCAGTTCTTCCTGCCTCCTACAGTTCCGGGATTCGGTAATGCCAGCGGCTTCGAACTTCGTTTACAAGATAAAACAGCAGGCAGCTTTGCAGAATTCGCCGATGTTGCCAATACATTAGTAGAAAAGCTGAATGAAGATCCGCGCATTGTGGGAGCAACCTCAGGATTCAATCCTAATTTTCCACAATATCTGCTGAAAGTGGATATTGCTAAAGCAGCTAAATTAGGAGTAAATTTAAATGAATCCATGGAAACACTCCAATCCTATATCGGCAGTTTCTACTCATCCAACTTTATTCGTTTCGGACAAATGTATAAGGTGATGTTACAGGCTTCTCCAGAGTATCGTATGAATCCTGAAGATCTGTATAAGTTCTATGCCAAGAACAAGGACGGAAATATGGTACCCTACTCTAACTTTATGACGATGGACCGTATATTCGGTCCTAACCAGATTACACGCTACAATATGTTTACCTCGGCCCTGATTACAGGTGAACCTGCCGAAGGAGTCAGTTCAGGAGAGGTTATCGAAGCTGTGGAACAAATTGCCAAAGGAACATTACCTCGCGGTTATGATATAGAATGGTCAGGGGTTACTCGTGAAGAAAAAGACTCGGGTGGACAAACTGTTTTTATTTTCGGTATCTGCCTGCTATTTGTTTATTTGTTGCTGGCAGCACAATACGAGAGTTTATTACTGCCTTTCCCCGTCATACTTTCATTGCCGGCAGGTATCTTCGGTTCTTATTTTTTCCTGCAACTGGCAGGCTTGGAGAATAATATTTATGCCCAAGTAGCTTTAGTGATGCTGATTGGTCTGCTAGGTAAAAATGCCATTCTTATTGTGGAAATGGCCAATCAGTACCGCAAGCAGGGAATGAGCATTTTTGATGCTGCCGTTAGAGGTTCCGTAAGCCGTCTGCGTCCCATCCTGATGACCTCCTTTGCATTTATATGCGGACTCATTCCGTTGGTAATGGCAAGCGGAGCCGGTGCTTTGGGCAACCGTTCCATCGGAACAGCCGCCGCCGGAGGTATGTTTATCGGTACATTTGTAGGAATCTTCCTTGTACCTGGACTTTACCTTATTTTCGAGAGTTGGTCTGCACATCTTAACCGTAATAAAGTCAGCTATGATGAAGAAGATGAAAAATAACAATATAAACAAAACAGGTTTAATAATGGGGGCTTTCTGTCTGATTATGGTAAGTTGCAAAGCCCCTTCCCTTACTCCGACAGAAAAGATAGAGTTACCCGAGTTCTATATGGATAGGGAAACGGACAGCACCACTATCTCTTCCTTGTCATGGAAAACATTTTTTCCAGATACGTTATTGCAAAGTTATATAGCCGAAGCGTTAAATAATAATCACACATTCCTTCAAACTATAGAACGGATATCCGTTGCCCGTTCACAAGTTCGAGTAGGAAAAGGAGCGCTGCTGCCCGATCTTTCATTAGGCATTGATGGTGGAGTACAACGTTTTGGCGAGTACACTATGGACGGAGTTGGTAACAGCACCACCAACACTCCCGATTTAGAAAAAGACAAACATATTCCAGATCCCTATCGGAATTTCAATCTAGGACTTAATTTTCAATGGGAAGCTGACATATGGGGTAAGCTAACCGATAAAAAACGATCGGCCGTATCCCGCTGGATGCAGTCTGTAGAAGCTATGCGTCTGGCACGTACTTTATTGATATCAGAAGTAGGTACACACTATTTTGAATTAATAGGACTGGACAAACAGCGGTATGTGCTACGCGAAGCCATCCTAACAGCCAGAGATGCTTATAATTTAACCAATGAACTGATGAAAGAAGGTGAAGTAACCCGACTTTCTGTAGACCAATTCCGGTCACGACGCCTTAAATTGGAAGAAATGCTGCTTGCAAACGAACAGCAAATAAGTGAAAAGGAACGTGCCATCGCCACCTTATTAGGACGACTGCCTTTCAAAGTGAAACGAGTGTCATTTGAAACAGCATGTAGTTATGAGTTTCCCACAGATGCAGGGATCCCGTCACAACTTTTGCAATATCGCCCGGATATAAAGGCTGCCGAACTGGAATTATTAGCTAGTAAATCCGACGTATCTGCAGCACGAAAAGCTTTCTTCCCATCCATCGTGATTGGAGGAAACGGAGGTTTTAACGCATTTGATCTGGATAAATGGTTCACAGCTCCTGCATCCCTGGTTTACAATCTCGGCGCAGGTATCACAGCACCTATATTCAAACAAAATACTATACGTGCATTATGGAATGATGCGAAAAGCCAGCAACGCATCGCTTTGTTAGGATATCACGAAACGGTATTAAAAGCCTATGAAGAAGTATTAAACCTCATTACTGCATCATCCCAAATGCACCAGCGCAAAGAGTTGAAAGAAGAAGAAAGCCGTATCCATCATCGATCTATTTATAATGCAAATGAAATGTTTAAAGTAGGATTCGCAGGCTATCTGGATGTACTGTCGGCCGATGAACGTTTCCTGGATTGTGAATTGGAACGTATCGCTCTGAATGTGGAATCTTGTAAACTGCATATCATGCTTTACCGCGCTTTAGGAGGTGGAAGCAATTAGTTAATATACTTATATTTTTTGATTTGTTTGGTTTAGGAACCGTCCCCGACAAGCGTGTCGTCAGGACGGTTCCTTTTTACTACCAATTCAGGAAATATCAGACCTCTTGAGCAAAGAAACAATCCACAACAAAAATATAGCTCCCACAATAGAGGTTACAAGACTGCCCATAATACCTGTTGCTGCAATACCAAACAAACTGAATACCCAGCCGCCCAGAACACCGCCAACAATACCAACCAATAAATTAATAAAGAGACCGCCCCCCCCTCCCCTCATCAACTTACCGGCAACAAAACCAGCAATAATTCCGATAATAATGTACCAAATAAAATACATACGCTTTGTTTTTTAGAGTTTATAATTAATCATCTTACTGATAAAAACAGCTATTCTGTATAAAAAGTTGCCTGAATAAATCTTTTTTTACTTCATTGATAAAATTATTCAGGATGCATTTTCCCTTTTTTCGATCTTCTTTTTCCGGCTTCAGCATTTTCTTTCCCAGCTGCTCTCCCTTCCATCTTTACTTTTGTCGCAAACTTAAAAGACAAAACATGAAGATTAACGTACATTCCATGCCATTATTAAGCCTTGCCGCACTACTTTCTTCCTGTGCTGCCGAAAGCAATGATAAGTCACCAAAGCAAACAATTTGTTTACCATAAAAGTACCTTTAGCATATGAATAAACTAAACGCAATCATTATAGAAGATGATTTTTTATGGAGCCGGCCTTTTCTGGTCTCTTCAAGTAACGGACATTGCCTATTTCTATTCTGAAAACAAAATAACCTTTGCCGTCACCCAAAAAGGACAAGAACACATAATCAACCTGTCTCTGAATAAACAAATGGAGCAGTTAGCCTCCGAACAGTTCTTTCGCGCCAACCGTTAGATTATTATCAGCATTGCTTCCATAGACCGTGCCGAACCTTATTTTAATGGCAAGATAGTAATCAGTGTCCTTCCTCCTTACAAAGTCCAAATCACCATCAGTGAAGAAAAACTTTCTTCATTCAAACTTTGGCTTAATTATTAAGAAATGAAAAAGGAAGATTAAACCAAAACCACTTACTAATCGGTAAACATGATAGCCTCAATGCATATACCTTGTTTATTGATAACACACTCTATAGTCGCCGCCGGAAGCCGGAACTCCAAAATATGCGCATCGGACAAATAGGGACATATATATCTTTGTGAATCAGGATGAAATGTTCTGATACACAGTTCCGAAAATCCAATAAAGCCCCTTACTTTAAAATAGTTAAAGCAAGATTGCGAAAATGGCAAAAAAGGAGGTCTATTTTCTTTCATTAGTCTTTGCAATAGATTTATGTTACTCATGTCAAAAACATGAACTTATCATAAACAAGCGTGTGTCCGAAAGGTTTATCAAAAGTTCCATTTCTTCCGTTACAATATAAAAAAGCAGTCCGGCACAGATATTCATCCATATGCCGGACTGCTTTTATACCATATCCTTCTTACTTATTTCGAAGAATTGGAATCTGGATATTGAACGAGCTCCCATCCTGTTTCATATTCAATGGAGTAATGGAACAAGCTGAATAAAGCACAATCGGTTCATCATTTTCATCCAATAACAGCTGAGGACGTTCCAACCGATCTACCTCTAGCCGCTCTCCATTCTTTAGAATTATTTCTTTATTCATAAACAAAGAATGTTCAGGAAGTTTCCAATGTATACCATCTTCAGCATACATGATGGCCAATCCCGGCTTACCTTTTGTAAATCCTCCCGTGAAATCTTTAAAAACAGCATAGAAACAATTGTCTTTCCGGTGATACCATACAAACGGGTCTTCCGCATTCAATTTCTGGTTATCCCCTGTTTCAAACTCAAATACATAGTCATCCTGCACAATAAAAGGGCCTTCGGGGGCATCGGCTATGGCCACTCCATGCACACCACGCCAAGTAGGATCATAGACATTCCCTTTAAAGTAAAGATAATATTTCTTTTTCAAAGGATGATATACCACTGCCGGATTGACTAAAATGAGATTATCAGGCTTGGTTACGGTTCCTTCAGGTGAGGGTTCCAGTACATTATCAGGCTTCACCCGTGTACGTGGAGCAAGTAAAGGTTGCTCATTACATGAAAATTTACCTTCCAGTAATTCTTTTATGGAATTAAAGCACAATACCCCCAACTTTTGATTTTGCTGGAGCCTGTCTCTTCTGCTTAGTTTTCCCTTTACATGAGCATTTCCACCCGGATCCACCGTAGCACAATAATACAAATAGTATTTTCCGTTATATCTTTTGATATGCGGATTGTGAACCGACTGTGCATCCCATGAACAGCTGTCCGGACGATATCCATCTTTGTTATAGACAATACCTATATCCTTATATCCCCCATAAGGAGAGTATGATACAGCTACTCCAATCATCGAACCTAGCAACCAAGCATCTATAAATCTAGGGTACTTCGGTCCTGATTTCATAGCGGAATAAAATAAATAATACTTTCCATCTTCCTCTGCCTGAATAGCCGAACCACACCAAATAAAACGATTTTTCAATGAGAAAGCGGAGAAACCGGAAGGGAACTCCGAATTGCCCCGTTGAATAAGTTCTAAATTGACCGGACCGGCCTGCCAGGTATGTTGCGCCCACCCTTGCAACAAAGCAAGGAAGGCGAGACAAACAAATAGTATTTTTCTTTTCATATTCATCACAAACAGATCATTCATTACTGATTTTCTTACAATAATTTACTCCTAACACATCATAATGCCGTCGGATGCTCTCCAAACGGGTACAGAATCTTCCATAATCCTTATTTTCCTTTTTGCTCCACGCCACCTCGGACAAAGCTGCCACACGCGGATAAAGCATATACTCCATCTCATCGAGCGCAGACATATACTCCGTCCACAAATTGGCCTGTACTCCTTTAATATGTTTGGCCTCATCCGCACTCAGGACTTCGGGAACCGGATGATAATTATAAACTTTTTCCAAAGTAATCACCCGATTGGGATTTCCAATTTTCTTTTCATTGACTTTAGACTGAAGACAATTGAAATACATATAAATATTAGGAGACATAATGACATCATATCCGGCTTTCGCGGCATGAATTCCCCCTTTCTCTCCCCGCCATGACATCACGGTAGCACGTTGCAGAATACCTCCTTCCAAGATTTCATCCCAACCGATAATTTTCTTTCCTTTGGTATTCAGATAGTTCTCAATTCGATTGATGAAATAAGTCTGTAATTCAGCCTCTTTTGTCAAATGTTCCTGCTTCATCCGTTCCTGACAGTGTACACAATTTTTCCAACGGATACGAGGGGCCTCATCCCCACCTAAATGGATATAGCTGGAGGGGAAAAGTTCCACCACCTCATCCAGAATATCCTGCATAAAGGTAAAAGTAGATTCCTTAGTACAATAAATGTCATTGAAAACACCCCAACGGCCTTCCACCTCAAAAGGTCCTCCGGTACAGGAATATTCAGGATAAGCAGTCAGTGCCGCCACGCTATGTCCCGGCATTTCTATCTCAGGAATAATTTCCACAAAACGCTTCTTGGCATACGCCACCACTTCTTTGATATCTTCCTGTGTATAAAATCCACCATAGCGTTTGGTATTCCATTCAGTAGGATTGTCCCACATATATCCCACAATCGTTTTCTTACGGTAACCTCCGACGGTAGTCAGTTTGGGATATTTCTTGATTTCGATACGCCATCCCTGGTCATCAGTCAGATGCCAATGAAGGATGTTCAATTTATGAAAAGCAAGCAAGTCGATGTGACGCTTTACATCTTCCTTAGGAATGAAGTGGCGGGAAACATCAAGCATCACTCCGCGATAAGAGAATGCAGGCGAATCTTCTATCACCACACAAGGGATGTTCCATTTTATTTTTTCCGCCACCTGCTTGTCACTTTCAATGGCAGAAGGTAATAATTGGCGCAAAGTTTGAAAAGCATAGAAAATGCCTTTAGGGGTTTTGGCATCTATATGGATAGAAGATGAAGAGACTGTCAGCTTGTATGATTCCTCATTGGGAAGAGCTGTGTTAAGCCGGCAACGAATCACATTGGAAGAACGGGGAGTGGAAGAGACCTCCAATGAGAACCCGGCAGCCGTATCAAACAAATCATTCCAGAAAGATACGGCATTGCGCATCTCCTCGTTATCTACTGACAACGTAATTACAGTTTTGTCATTTACCGTAAAATTGCCTCTTTTTTCGATGCACTTTTGCGGCATCGGGATAATGGAAACCGATGCCTGCAAAGTGCCGAATAACAACACTAAAAATGAAAAGGTTAGAATTAATTTCTTCATGGTTTATTTTTTATTTGTTGGATAATTCGGACTATATAAAAGATTTTTATTGCGGATGACCAACTTGCCGTCTTTCACCCACTCTTCCCCTCTTTCCTGCAAATGTCCGGCCATCGCTTTCCGCATCTTTTCCAATGTCTTTCCGGAAGCCTTGGCTTTTGACAAATCATGCAATTCGTATGGGTCTTTTGACAAATCGAACAATTGTTCCTCACCTGTACGGAAAAACCAGATATACTTTATTTTCCCATCCGTCAAAGCACACCAATAATTATCCGCCCAATAAGCGGTGGAATGTTCTATATCAATATATTCACGCCAGGGAGCTTTCCCTTTTTCCAATAAAGGAAGTAAAGACAGACCGTCTATTTCTTCCGGAATCCGGCAGCCGTTCAATGCCAGAAAAGTAGGAAGCAAGTCGCGTAACTCCACCGGAGCCTCTATTTTTTCACCGGGTTTCAGGCTACTTTTCATGTTTTCGGGTAACTTTATAATAAAAGGAATAGCTGCCGAACCTTCATAAGCATACGTTTTACGCCACAAATGATGATCTCCCAACATATCGCCATGATCGGCAACAAAGCATATCAGCGCATTGTCATACATTCCTTTCTTTTTCAGTTCATCCACAATGCGCCCTACCTGCTCATCAATAAAAGTAACCGAAGCGTAATAATACTTACGGGAATTCCGGGCATATTCCACTCCATAGTTTCCTACAGCCGCTTCAGGATTTTTTTCGGGATGAGTATCTATTGCCAGATCTTTACACCAGTCACCTACAACGGGAGCGGGTATTTTTCTGCCCTCATACTTATCCACTATTCGCCGGGGAGGATCATACGGACTATGCGGACGGGCAAAAGACACTTTCAAAAACAAAGGCCGTTCAGAAGAATAACCTTTTATCGCCTCCACCGCCCTGTCTCCTGTCCATACGGTAGGATGCAAGCGCTCGGGCAAAGCATACGCTTTCGCTCCGTGGGCATTCCACTCCACCCCTGTACTGTCGGAATTCAGGCCGAAAGCCTGCGTATTGAACCATTTACGATAATCACTCATAAAATAAGGAGACTCCACACGTCCGCTTTCATCCAGAATAGTCACTTCGAATCCATGCAACACATTCTGCGGATGCCAATGCATCTTTCCTATTCCCAATGTGTGATAGCCCAAGTCTTTCAACATCTGCGGCATTTCATATGGATAATGCTCTGCCACCTGTCCATATCCTAACAAGCCATGATGCCAGGGAGACATACCCGTCAGCATACCCGCACGTGCCGGAGTACTGCTTGGAGCAGCCGTATAGGCATTACAAAACAAATGCCCATCGGCTGCCAAGCGATCCACATTTGGAGAAATCACAGCTTCATTTCCCGCACATCCCAATGCATCCCAACGTTGTTGGTCAGTCATTATCAAGATGATATGCGGTTGCTTTTTTTCCGGTTGTGCAGCCTGTCCGGACATAGCGGACAAACCAAGGCTACCGGCCATACACCATCCTACATAGTTATACTTTTTCATTACTTATCAGTTTTTAGAAAATAAAATGTCCAATTCCGCTACCCCCATGCTCTTTTGACCATCCACTGTTGACAAGGCATGGAAACGGATGTAGCGTCCTTTATGCGTCTGCCGGAAAATTACCTGCTGTTCTACAGGATTGTTCTGAATATTGGCAAACTCTCCACGGGCTGCCTCTTCCCATCGGATTCCATCCAAAGAGATCTCAATCATATATTTTACAACAATTCCATTAGCCCATCGTGCCTGATCAGGCAGATAGCTTATACCGGTCATTTCCTTTGCTGATTGCAAGTCAACCTCAAGCACATCTTTTCCAACCCAAGTTGTATGCTGGTTTTCATCAAAAACAAGCATACCGGCTTTATCAGGCAAGGTACTCCAATGAGCCTTACTGCCGGTAAAAGTACGCGTAGCAGTTGTTGACTTTTTCTTTCCGTCCACTGCTATCGCTTTAATAATCCGATCACCGTCTGCCGGAACAGGCGACTGGTAACGAGGGCTTACACCAGGTTGTGGCTCTTTACCATCTGTAGTATAATAGATAGAAGCATCCTTATTGCTGCATACCAACTTCACCTCTCCATTCTTATTTCTGGTAATCACAGGAGCATCCAGCGGAGTTTCCGTTTTAAAGACCTGTATTTCTGCCAGACAAGGTGCCTCCCATGCATCTGTTATCCGTATTCGCAGACGTGAAGCAGTGACTTCGGGAAAACGCAGAATCCGTTTATAACCGATAGTAGTCTGTTCATCCAATTTCTGCCAATTCCCATTATCAAAATATTCTACAACAAACTGCTTTACTCTTTGCCCTTTCTCAATAAACTCTTGCAATAACAAACGGTTGAAAGTTAATTCTTTTCCAAAATCCACTTCCAGTACAGGCGTTTTTGTATCAGCTTCCCAATATGTACCTCGATTACCATCCAAAGTATATTTCAACTTCTTACGGTTCTTGCCCGTTACTTTCATTTTCTGATTAACGAGATTCTTCTTTAGTTCAGAGGTATATCGCCGATACCATTCTACCAAACGCAAGGAATCCTGCTCAGGAATCAATCCTTCTTGATTGGGGGTCAGATTAAGCAATAACAAACTGTTACGTCCCACACTCTCATAATAAATGTCAGTCAATTGGGACAATGATTTCAGTTTATGGTCTTCCGAAGCATGATAATACCAACCGGGACGGATGGATACATCAGTTTCTGAAGGAATCCATAACGTACCATCCGCATGTCCGCGCATCCACTGTTTACCATTTGGTATCCCCTTATCATAGAATTCCGGCTTTCTCACTGTACTCCAATGCTCTTCCAAAGCGTACCCTTCCTCATTGCCTACCCAGCGGATGTTCTGTGCACTTCCACCATGCACCACACAGTTGGGTTGCAATTCATATACCATTTCTGTCAAAGATTCCCATGGATAGTAATCTGCGGTAATCTTTCGGGTATGTAAGGAATCCGTACTATAATAACCACGTCCCCCGTTGGCGCCGTCAAACCAAAACTCATACAATTTCCCATAATTAGTCAGCAATTCGCGCAACTGATTGCGGAAGTAAGTGATGTATTCCGGTTTTCCATAATCAGGATGGTTACAATCCCAAGGAGAAAGGTATAATCCCACTTTCATCCCATACTCATGGCAAGCATCCACAAATTCGCGTACCAAATCGCCTTTTCCGTTCTTCCATGGAGAATTCTTCACACTGTATTCCGTATAAGCCGACGGCCACAAACAAAACCCGTCATGATGCTTGGCAGTAAGGATCACTCCTTTCAGTCCCGCTTCTTTACAAGTCCGTATCCATTGACGACAGTCTAACTTAGTCGGATTAAAGATGGCAGGGGACTCGTTGCCATATCCCCACTCCATATCCGTATAAGTATTCACGCTAAAATGAACAAATGCCGTTGTTTCCATCTGCTGCCATTGCAATTGTACCGGTGTAGGTACAGGCAAGGTCTGTGCCTTTACCGGAAAGCATAAAACTCCCAGTATTACACTTAATAAGAATGTCTTATTCATTGTCTTTATTTTACAAAGTCTGTATCGTTATATTGGATTTGCAATTTCTTCAACTCCGCCTGCATATCAGCCAATACTTCACTATAAGCAGGATCATTGATTACATTGTGCATCTCGGCAGGGTCTTTTTCCAAGTCATAAAGTTCCCATGCATCAATGTCATTGTAGAAGTGAATCAATTTATAAGGGTCTGTACGTACTCCATAGTGACGTTTCACCATGTGTTCGGCAGGATATTCATAAAAATGATAATATAATGATTTACGCCAGCCCGCAGGCTTCTTTCCTTTCAATAAAGGTAACAAAGACTCGCCTTGAATATCTTCGGGTACTTTTACACCTGCCAGTTCCAGGAAAGTAGGTGCATAGTCTATATTCTGTACCATTTCAGTTATATCACCTTTCCTGTCAAATCCTTTCGGCAAACGCATTATCAACGGAGTACGCATGGATTCCTCATACATGAAACGCTTGTCAAACCATCCGTGCTCTCCCATATAAAATCCTTGGTCTGATGTATAGACAACTAATGTATTATCCAGCAACCCGTTTTCTTCCAGATAATTGAGCACACGTCCTACATTATCATCCAGTGATTTGACTGTTTTCATATAGTCGCGCATATAACGTTGGAATTTCCAATTAGCCAAATCCTTTCCTTGCGGATTCTTCTGATAAAAATCATCGATCACAGGACCGTAGAATGCATCCCACGCGGCACGCTGTCTTTCGTCCATACGTCCGATAAAGCTTTCATACAATGATTTCAAACGGGATTCCTTGTCAGGGCGGAGCATTTTCAGATCATATATCATATCCATATCTTTCACAATACTCATCTCCTGAGCCGCAGCTGCGGAACGGCCCTCATAATCGTCAAAGAAATTATCGGGTAAAGTAAATTCTTTATCTTCGTATAAGGCCAGATTACAGGTATCCGCCATCCAATTACGATGAATAGCCTTATGATGAATAAGCAGACAGAAAGGTTTTTCTTTATCGCGCTTATTTTCCATCCAGTCTATGGCATCATCGGTAATCAGATTAGTGATGTACCCATGTCTCTGAATGGTATCATTGGTTTGTGTGATGAAATCCGGATTATAATAATCACCTTGTCCGGGAACTATTTCCCAATAAGTAAAGCCTGTCGGCAAACTTTCCAAATGCCATTTCCCAATTAATGCAGTCTGATAACCCGCTTTCTGCAATAGTTTCGGAAAAGTTTGCTGCGATGAATCAAATACGCAGGTAGAGTTATCATAAAATTTATTCTCACAACTATGTTTGCCCGTAAGCATACAAGCACGACTAGGGCCACTCAGAGAGTTTGCGACAAAACTGTTTGTAAAACGTACCCCCTCATTGGCTATCCGATCCAAATTGGGTGTATCCATATAACGTTTGTCATAGCAACTCATCATTTGAGCTGTATGATCGTCCGTCATAATATAGACAATATTCAAAGGTTTTTCTGTTACCGGCTCCATACAGCCGGTCAGAGCGGATATCGCCAATAGTCCGCCATAAATCAATTTGTTTTGATGTTCCATTAATGGTAATGACTTAAAGTTTAAAAATAAGTTGATCCTTTGTCGCCAAACAAAGGTACTCTCTATTTATATGGCAATCGGGAAAGGAATGTTCCTAAAGAAATAAAATATTTTTTTATAAGGTTTGAAAGTTTATCATCACACTCTTTCATTTGGATAAATCGCATCCGATTTTCTCAAATGGAAGCCGGGGGAATCCATTGATCCGTTGATAAATGAGCGCATCATCCTTAAATCCTTTCAACGGATCAGCAGCATCCACAAACCCTGGATCCGAACCGGTAGCCCAATTGTTATACAATTCCAGCCATTCGCTCTGTCCGCGCACCACATTTCCTATCTTATAAAACGAGTTTCCTTCTATCACATTGCCTTTTGGATAAGAAGTGTCATTGTCCCAATATGCAGCGAGCAAAGGATAGGCCGTACTGTAAGGAGGATTTTTATAATTGACTGTTTGCAAACGCTGGTCAATTATCGCACCTTTCTCTATCATGAATTTGCCCCAGCCCTGCATACGCGCATCTATATGAATGGCAACAGGAGAATCTATAAATATATTATGCCGGTAATGATTATTATGTCCCCCACCGATTAGTACCGGCAAAGACCCTGCTTTGTGATAAATATTACCATAAACTTCCGCTCCGCAAGCTCCGTCATCATGATAAGTAGCCGTTACACGATGGCGCGGACTCAATTCATGAAAATAACAATAACGGATAACATTTCCCTGCTCCGAAGGATCACGACTATAATAAACAGCTCCCTGATCATCGACTTCAGAACACACATTCGTTATGTCACACAGTTCTATCACATGGTTATTTCCATGAAACAGGATAGCCATGCTGGGCGCATCATAGATGTCACATTTAGAGATGCGGTTACCCACACCATCCATCCATATTCCGGGACGATAGGATTTCTCAATCCGGTTATAATCATGTATCCGGCAATTCTCCACATAGTTTCCGGCAGAGGTCAATGAGGCTCTGTCTCCTCCTCCCAGACTGATACCTCCGGCACCTACATTATAAATATGACAATCCACGACTCCGTTTTCCGTTCCTCCTTCGCGGTTGAACAGGATGTTCTGATAAACCGTTCCCATCAAATCACCCACGACACGCGAAGCTGGATTGCCTCCCGACTCGTGCCCTCTTTGGTTACCAGCCTTCAACGTTCCCTTTCCGATGGATACGCCCACTCCGCCCATATTGCGTATAATGCAATTCTTAATTAAAGCACGATGGGTATTCTCCATATAGACACCGATATGCCTGCCATACTCGAAAGTGATGCCTTGTACCTTCACATCTTTGCAATGCTCTATAGCCAGCAAGGGCCCTTCCAATAAAGAAACACTCCAATTTTCCATCTTTCCGGCAAGCGGATATACATACATCTTCCCTCTCCCGGCATCAATCACGTATTCGCCCGGCCCATCCAGTTCCTCCAGCAGGTTCAAGGCAAACCATTGACGCCAAGGCGCACCTGTCATAAATCCATATACCGTATGCTACCCTGTATGAATCATTTTATGTATCGTGTCGATGCTTTCCACACAAATCATGTCATCGGCATAACCGTGCGCAAAGTATCCGCTTATCCACATATTCTCTACCGATTTCCAACTCGAAGGGCGCTCTTCCTGATATCCGAATACAGGGAAAGGAGCCTCTTTCCCTTCCTTAGCCATCCCCGATTCCTGTATTTTTCCAATCATAACCGTAGAGTCATTCGGCCAACGGGCTATTCGCAGAGACTGGCCATCCGCAAAGATTTCCGTCCATGCCGCCTGGCTGGGCCTTCCGAAACCTGTAGCGTGCAGGGCCACCAGCTCCATCCGGTTTTTCTTGAAGTCAAGCTCTCTTATCAGACTTGCGGGCAGAAGCGGATCGCCCAAGCGGAAGTCACTGGGAAAATAACGGATAGGATCCCCTTCCTTCTGTTCCTCCGGAATAATTTTATATGATTTCTCCGGCGCATTCGGATTATGGGGATCCGCATCCTCGCCTATCGTCCAGTTAATTCCGATCTGGCATTGCGGCTCACGGCTTTTGATGGTTCTGTATATGCCTTCTACCGGCCAGCGATAACCGGGTTTCACCCAACTTCCATCAAACCAGAACTCCACTATTTTAGTATATTTTTCCGTGATGTCCATCAGTTCGTCCAATTGCTTCAACATGTATGTATTGTACTTCCTGTCCGACTCCACATTGTCAACATCCGCATTGACTTTCCTGTCCCACAACGAGTAATACAGTCCCAGCTTCATGCCTTGTCTCTTACATTCCCTAGCTACGGCTTCAATCACATTCGTTTTATTCCCGAACTTGCCACGTCATAATCAGTATATTTACTGTCCCAAAGACAAAAGCCCTCATGATGTTTTGCCACCAAGATGATATACTTCATACCGGCATCTTTCGCTGTCTTCACCCATTGACAGGCGTCAATCTCCGCAGGGGCATAAGTTTCCACCGGAAAAGATCCGTCTGACCATTCCACATCATGGAATGTATTGATACCAAAATGAATGAACATACCATACTTGCGCTTGATCTGATCTTTCTGGTATTTTGAAGGTTTTTCAGAAGGTATTGCAGTTGAGATACCCGGTTGTGCCTGTGCTACTTCCAACGAGCACAAGAATAAAAATAATAATAACAGTTTTTTCATATTGATTTATTTTTAGAATAAGTCTTGCTTTTTATCTCCATTCATCCGATTTATACACACCGATGACAGCATAACCTCATGCCTTATCCCTCACCTTGCGCACGTTGCTTTCAGACCGGAAACAGAATAGAGATTATAGTCCATATCCACTTTGCTTTCAATAACAGCAAAACAAAAAGTCTTTTATTTAATGGCAATTGTGCGGGGGATATTCCTAAATCAAGGAATCTCTTTATTGTGAACTTTCCGCATAATTTAACGAATAAAGTTCGCTTTTTCACGAACTTTCAAGAAAGGACTTCTAATTCTCCTATCCCATGTGGTAATTAAGGGTATCTAGCATTCCACTACCCTATATACATTCCCTTTGACAGTATGCACCCGCCCAACAGAGGCAGAATGCGGCTCAGACTGTAAGCGGTCATGCTCCTTATGACCGAAGGATGAATGGATTTCATACGCCCGAACAACTGGGTGACGGAAAAGGTCAGTACCTTCTGCAGATCATCCTCTACCATAGCGAAGCGGAAGCAGAGGCGGAATACTCCTCTTCGGGTACGTGTTTGTAGAACTTTAGCATAGTGCAGATGGGGGTCGGGCACATCGTTTTCCAGACATGCCACTTCGGTTACCTCGGTCAGTACATTGAAACAGAAGTGGTAGTGGGAGGTGAGAAAGGTGGTCACTTCCTGCATCAAGGAATGCGGCTTAGCCTTCTTCTGCACGTCTTTCAAGTGAGCAGAATTCTCCTCTGCTTTTCTGGCTGAAGCTGTCGAAAGGACTGATTCCACTTTTTTGCCGGGATTTCTCCTGAAAAACTATTCTTGTTATCCTGCAAGTTGCCTTTACCATTTTCAGCAAAGGTAGCGGAACTTGGCACAAGTTATGGCGAATCTTGGTACAGGATATAGTGCATCTTAGTACAAGTTGCGGTAGAACTTGATACACAGTACATACGTATATATAGGCATACGCTACCGTATGTACAGCCCGACACATACATACGTGTAGACTCATACGTCAGTAACGTGACAGGTCACATGTTACTAATGTTACCGGATGTGTTGCTTTGGTCGTTTACTTCAAAAGAACCGGTCGTTTTTTTAAAATGTCCTTATGTTTTTGGTAAATGCCAGCACCTTTACTTAAAAGGTCAGCATGTCTTGATGAAAAGGCCGGCATGTTTCATGAACCAGCTTAGCTGGTCCGACGGACAAGCCTATCATGTCCGGCAAACCAGCCAAGTCGGTTCATTACACTATCCTCTCACTATGCAGGTGTTCACTTTTCTCCTCTCATTCTGTCATTTCATTTAAAACACACTAGTTATCAATTGGTTAAAAACTGTAAGATCTCCCCTCATTCCCGTTTCATCTGTAGATTCTCCTCCCTTCACAGGAAGGAGTGAAGATACAGAGTGGAGGAAACTGAAAGGGGATGACGGGAAGTCCTGTCACTACCGGAACGCCTGTCAGCAGGGCGTTTTCAAAAGTAGATGAAAGGAAGAAAGAAGAATCTATCTGTTCAAAACCAGTCACGTATACTATCAATCTTTTAGATCAGCAAAACCTTGCAAAGTGGATTGGTCAGCAGGATGAATAGACCCATCTCCGCGAAGAGCAATATTCAACAAATAATTAGCTTTATTTTTCTGTGCATAATCATATTCAGCCTTCACTTTCACTGTAAAGATTCATTTTTCACCTCCACATTGAAAATCATTCCAGCCACTAACCTTTCCCAATCTTCTTTTTCCCAATTGTTTCACCTTCATATTAGGCTTGCCAAAATACACTTCTTTAACCAAAGTTTCCGTACCAATGAGCCGAACAACATACTCTTCACCTGTTTGGGTAGAGAAAGCCAATACACCATCCCCTCCTGTCTTTACGGAAACTTTCCTGCCATCTCTGCATCTCAACACTTCACATTTCTTGTCACCCCAAGGATTCTGTAATCGACAAAGATTCCCTTTTAAACTCTTCACACCTACTTGTGTAACCTCAGCCGAATTATTCCTACTTGCAGAAACGAGAAATGCCCCTCTTGCCAACAAAATAAATGCCATAGGAATAGAATCCCATGCAGCAGGCACAGCAGGGAACACTCTGATTTTCCCCTCGTTGCTTTGGAGCATCATTTCATTTATGCCCGTGCAATAATTGCTCATGGGTTCCATACCGCACTGAAAGAAATCATGTGAGCGTATCATATACGTGTCTTTCAACAGATTGTGCACAGAAGCAAGATCGTAAATATTGTCAGGATAACCGGTCACATTGTGCATCAATCCTTGTGGATACATCTGATGTACATTCACCCCGTTCCATATATACTTCAAGGCCACATCTCCTTCTCCCATTCGAGCGGCTATCTGCGGATAAGGATAATGCGCGTTACACTCGTCATCGTGTTTCAACAGATTCACAACAGCTTTTCCCAAGCGAGTGTCTTTATCATCAATACCAATCAGCCCTGCCGGAAAAGCTACGGCACCACCGTTACCCCAAATCCATGGAGAATAACGCTTTTCCGTATAATACTCCTCGGCAGGAGAGATTACTTCGCCACATTCACCAAACTGCTGATAGCCTCTTTCCCATAAATGATTGAGTACGTGACGCCACTGTTTCACCTCATCTTTGTCTACGTTCAATATTTCCGCCGCACGGATACAATCTTTGAAAAGCCTTTCGATGCAATTGCGGTCACTGATAGGATTCTTCACATAAGCGATAGGGGCCGACTCATACAAAGAAGCTTTCAAAAAATATTCATTTTTTTCTTCATCCCATTCCAACCTGTCTAAATAAAAATGAGAAGCTTTCTTCATAAACGTATATGCCCTTTCTTTCAAGAATTCCTCGTCTCCCGTAAATTCGTAATAATCCCAAAAGAGAGAAGCTATCTGTGAAGCAGGAGTAAAATTGTTCCTCAGATAGCGTTTGTCCTTTCCCCATTGTACACCGTTGAAATTATGCGCTTCGGTAATGAGCAATGCATCATGCTCCGCTCCATACTCCTTTGCCAGTTTCTCAGCAAACGGTATCATCTTGAAGTAAGTGTCGAGATAAGGTTTCATCAGCCGCCAATCGTTTTGCGCACACAATCCCCAATATTCCTGCTGCTGGTTCCAATGATGCGGTGTCCCCCAATTAAGTACATCACGGTTCCAACGCCAAAGTCCCCCATTAAAAGCCAGCGGAAACTCACCTCGCGAACCAGCAGACATCAGATAGCGATGCAAGTAATAGATATTCTCCAAATAATCATCACCCAACTTCACAAACGAATTGGACCAGAAATTGCGATACCACTCATCTTTCTCGCGACGCAACTCATCTACCCCCTTCGCTTCTGCCTCATCAAGTAATTTCTTTGCTGCATTTACCGGATCCTTATCTTCGCGATCAGTTACTACACTGACCATAATTGTGAACTTACATTTATTTGTCCGCCATTCGGCACGACGCATATTCACCGTTTCCGGTTCCTCGGACGACTCTACCACCCTGCAAGCTACAGCAAAGTGCAGTCCACCATCCGTTTCTTCCAATATCATTTCGCGAGCATCAGCCATTGCACGCATCTTACCAAGCCCCACTGAAGGGTTCTTCGCAAACCAACCTCCATACCATCCGGTAAAGGAACGGCTCCCCAGTCTTTCCAACGAAACCGTAGCTACCGAATGATTTCCCAACATTTCAGGATCAGGTATATTTTCACATTCCACTATCCATACATTACGATCTTGCGCCAACCAAGTACGAATAGTTGTAGCAGAATAACCCGTAACCGCACGATATGTATTCTCGGCATTTGCCAGCGATAACCGCCCCTCAAACTCTTCCAAATGCATCCAACTGAATACCGGTGCACCAAAATCGATCTTCAGACGAGCCGCATGCTTCAACAATGACATTCCGTATTCTTCTGGTTGTGCCTTTGTCCACAAATCATTTTTATTGATTTGCAATTCGATGCCATTGTCATGATTCCACACCATGCCGCCTATATCACCATTACCCATCGGAAAGCCTTCCGCCTCCAGTTGCGTAGGTGAAAAATAAACGATATCATGTTTGGAGAGGTAATCGTCATCTACCTCAAAAGGAGCAGACTGCATTTTCAAATAAGTATAATCTATATTTTTCGTATTTGCCGCTATTCCTCCGGCAAGAAAGAAATACAACATAATCAGTTTTTTCATATTCATGGTATTTACAGAATACAACTGTGCTTATCTAAAATAAAAGATGTTACATACACAAACAGAAAAGACATAAAAGAGAAGGGTTCCTTACACACTCTCTTTTATATCTTCTCCTTAAAAATGATTCTCTTTTTTATATTAATATCCTATAGCCGGTTCATTAGCTATTTTACTCCAACCCGGATTTTGATAAATCGTTGAACTTTCCAAGTCATCAGGATTTGAAGAGGTAAGTGTAAAGTTGATAGCAGAAATAGGCTCTAAGTAATTGGCTGGTATCCAGGTATAACCATCGTATAACAAGTTATTCTTTTTTACAATCTGATTAACACGCAAATAACTGCTGTTTTCTTTGTTGGATACATTAGGTTGCTTATCTGAAGCACCTTCTGGAATCAACAAACTATTACCAGCTTCATCAACATACAATTTTTCCAGTTCGCCACCCCATAAATTAAATCCTTCAACTTGATAATTTTCTACTTGGTCCAAAGCACGCCAACGTTTTAAATCACGCATACGGGTACCTTCACTCATTAGTTCTATGCGTCTTTCACGACGAATATTATATAAGGTGGGGTCTACTAACTGACCGGCAGAATACTTAGCCCAATCATTTTCTTTAGACAAATCGGTAGCAGCAATTGTCATATCGATATTATCAGACACACCTGCACGACTACGAATCTCCTTCCAATACTTTATCGCTTTTGGATCCAAGCTTCCATTTTTTTCATAGCAAGCTTCAATATAATTCAAGTTAGCTTCAACAGATCTGAAAAGAAGACATCCATACGTATTGACTGCACCAGAACCGATTACAACTTGAGCTGGATCATAAGTCAAGAATTTACGAACCGTATAACCTGTCGGGCATCTATCATTGGTCTGCTCCAATATCTTAGGATATTTATATGTCTCATATGGATCAAGCCTTGAACAATCACTAGGAGCACCCATAAATAACTGTAAACGGTCATCTCTGTCTTTTTTAACATTTTCAATCGTCACGTCACCAGCATAGCCAGAATTTGGCGCATAAATAGGCAATCCATTCTTCATTAAACATGCATCTACTAAACTACGAGTATATCCTAAATCCCCTCCTCCTTTGCAAAGATAAGAACTTACACTATGAGTAACACCCTGCACAGAACTGTATGCTCTCCAAAACAAGACTTCATCTATCGGTTCCATATCAACAGCCGAAAACATTTCAAAATAAGGATTCCAGTTATAAGGATTCGAGTCCGGATTATATATACCGGTATTTTTTGTCAATGAAATACGATCGGCTACTTGAGCAGAAGCATCCATTGCCTGTTCCAAAAACCAATCTACTTCCTTGTCTATATCAATAGAAAAGCCAGCATTATATTCTTGCTGTGCTCCTGGCCATCCCGGACCACCCGGCACACGGTCTGTACCTTTATGGTATTTCAACCAGGTAGCCTCAAACAAAGCTACACGAGACTTAAACAACAATGCCACATTTTTTGTCAATCTATTCTTACCATTATCGGTAGTCAATGACATCAATTCAATAGCTCTATCTAAATCCTCTATAATAAAACGAGCCACTTTATTACGAGGCTGTCTTTTACTTTCCTCCTTCAACACTTCTGTTTCATCAGGTAATACTTCCGTTACAATAGGAAAATCACCGAGACTTACCAATTTATTGAAATACTGGTAGGCACGCAAAAAATACATTTCTCCAATGTAATGTTTTATCATTACTCCATCGCCTTTTATACTTCCGGCCTCATACTTGGGTAATACTTGTTGGAAGAAATAATTCGCTTTACGGATTTCTGTAAAATCCCATGCTCCTTTATCAGCAGGAGTACGTTTTTCTCCCGGTACCCACAACGCGGTAGAAGCATCCGTTGCGGCCTGGTCATCCGAATTGTTATCAGTTTTTACTAAAGAGATATCAAAATTAAGATAGGATGGGAATTTATATTGTTGAATAGAATAGGCAGCCAAATCACTTTCTGAATTAAAATAAGCATCTGGGGTTATTTTATCCAACGGTTCACAATCTAGAAAATCATTGCAGGATGTCAATACCACTGAGGTAAATAACATGGCTACAGAAGCTACTGTATTTTTTATGTAAGACATATTGTATTTCTATTTAAAAATTAACATTCAAGCCAAAAGATATCACTTTAGATAATGGATAAGTCTTTCCTGATCCCCAATCTCCGGCAGCTAGTGTTTCAGGATCAAACATACTGGCCAGGCTGGTTCCAGTCCACAAATTATCACCAGACACATATACACGGCATCTATTAATGTGCAATTTATTAATCCATTGTTTAGGTAATGTATAACCAATCTGTAAATTCTTCAAACGGATATAAGACGCATCTTGCAGATAACGAGTTTGTACCTGATGATTCTTGTTGCTGGTAAAGTCCGGTCTCGGATAATACCCGTTCAGATTAGCTCCCATAGGATGGCCCTCAGGACGGAAATAATCAAAATGTTCTTCCATCGCCATTGATTGCCAGATATTATTTACAGCTCCCCAAAAAACAGCACCATTAGTTCCTACAATCGGAGCATAATCTCTTTTACCTACTCCCTGAAAGAAGATAGAAACATCAAATCCTTTATAAGAAGCATCCAAAACCAATCCAAAATTATAACGGGGAGTAGAATTACCAATAATCCTTTGATCGCCCGGATCAGCTAATGTACCTTTACCACCATCTATTTTGCCGTCACCATTTATATCAGCATACATAATATCACCGGCACCCCATTTGTTTCCTAATTGATTTTGGCCACCATTAGGTAAAGATGCCAAATGCTCTTTCATTTCTTCATCTGTTTTTGCAATACCTAATGAAGTATACCCCCAAATTTCTCCACTCATTTTTCCTGCATACCAGTCACTGAAAGCATTTGTAGTATTGGGATATTTCACCACTTTTTGCTGGGCATCAGCCAAATTAAACTTCACTCCATAATCTACTTCTCCTATTCTATCGCGCCATGAAAGTTCTATTTCAAAACCATAAGACTTCATATCAGCATTATTTACTATAGCAGGAGCAATACCCAAAACTAAGGGTAATTGTGGAGCAGGACCTACCATATCGACAGTCTTGCGTACAAAATAGTCAAAAGAACCTGTCAATCTATTAGAGAAAGCACCAAAATCAAAACCTACATTAAAAGAACGCACACGTTCCCATGTCAATAATGTACTAACCAATGAAGGAATATCTGCCGTATTTGTTTTTCCTCCATTCACCAGCCAATTACCGGAATTGCTTTTCACGGGTAAGATTTCATAGAATGGGTACAAATTCGATGTATTTTGATTTCCCAATTCACCCCAAGAGCCTCTCAGTTTAAATTGATTGACAACTGATTCCAGCGGTTTCCAAAAATTTTCTCTGGCCACATTCCAACCTAAAGAAAATGAGGGGAAAAAGTTCCAACGCTGATCTTTCATAAAACGGGAAGTTCCATCATAACGTCCATTTACTTCCAGCAAATATTTCTCCTTATAATTATAATTCAAGCGCCCAAAGAAACCGGCAGTAGCCCAATGGTTATAACCGCCCCCCGCTACGTCCTGCTCAGTAGAAGTATCAATTGTAGGTAAATCTGGTACAATAATGCCATCACGCTGAGCACTTAAAGTCCTCACATTTTGATGCTCGGCATTAAATCCACCCATTACTTTGAAATAATGGTCACCCAACTGGCGAGAGTAATCCGAGAAAAGATTGACTGTATAAAATTCATTCTTTGTTCCTTTTTCAATTACTCTGGACTGACCTGGCTGCGTCGCATTAGTGATAGCTATAGCATAAGGTTCTCCATTGGCGTCATGGGCATAAACAGCTTGTCTGTCAGTATGAGTAAAATTAGTTGTAATACGCATATTGCCCTGTAAGTGAATATTCCATCCTGGCAATGGAGTGACATCCAACTGCAATTGTTGGAAGTTCTGATCCAAATCTTCCTTCATTCGTCCTCCTTCTTTTAATGGTATAATCTCACTGTTATCCGCCCAATATCCTTGTGGGTCAGTAACAAACGCATTAGGCCATTTACGCATTATTTGGTGGAAAAATAATTGATTCAAATAAGAAGGAGCTTCATAATTAGTACGAAACCATTTGGTATTATAAGAGAGACTTATGTTTTTGTTTATTTTCGCATTGATTTTCCCATTTACAGAATAACGATAATAACTTTCGTCAGCATAATTCAACAAGCCTTCCTGATCCATAAAATTGCCGGACAGATAATAAGAAAAACGTTCCGTACCACCACTCAAGCTCAAGCTGTGTTCCTGAGACATGGCATGGTCTTTGAAAAATACATCATACCAATCGGTATTAGCATTTGCCCAGTTGTGTGTATATGTATTTGAAGTTGTAACCGGAATAATTTTTCCTACTTCTCCACGCTGATAAGCCAAAACATTAGCTATTTGCTCATCACTAAAATAAGCTGCCTGTCCACCATTAGTACGTGCATCATTATAATAATGCATGAAGCGATAGGAATCCATCATATCATAATCAGTAAGAGGACTATTAAAACGAATATTAGTATTATAGCTTACTACCGGTTTACCAGTCTTTCCTTGCTTAGTTGTAATCAAAATAACCCCAAACGGAGCGCGAGAACCATAAATAGAAGAAGCCGATGCATCTTTCAATACAGAAATGCTTTCAATATCCAACGGATTAAGCAAGTTCATATTACCCTCTACACCATCTATCAAAATCAATGGAGAGCCAGTGGAGCCTTTACCGATTGTCCCTGCACCACGAATAGATACGGAAGGAGTATTATTCAACTGTCCACCTTTAGCGTCAACCCCAAAGGTCATTCCCGGTACTAATCCCTGTAAAGCCTGAGATACATTTTGTACAGGACGAGATTCTAAAGCCTTTTCCCCTACTTGACTGACAGCACCTGTCAAATTCACTTTTTTCTGTGTTCCATACCCTACTACTACCACTTCATCCAACACTTCTGTATCTTCTTTTAAAGTCACAGTGACAGGGACACCTACTTTTGATTTCACAACAGACTTACTATAACCTATATATGAAATCTCTAAAGTAACTTCCTTATTAGAAACCACCAATTCAAAGTTTCCATCCATATCAGTCACAGTACCGTTTGTAGTCCCTTGTTCCAACACAGTAGCCCCGATCACGCTTTCTCCCATATTGTCCACTACTTTTCCGATTACTTTAAAAGTAATCTGCTGCACAGTCTGTGTATTGTCAGCATTAGTAGTCAAGACAATCTTCTTATCCAAAATGGAATATTTCACATTTGTACCTTTAAATACCTTCTCCAGCACCTTAAAGATATCACCGTTACGGGAAGTGACTGATACACGACGATTTAAATCAATAAGCGTATTATCAAAGAAGAAATCAAATTCTGATTGTTTCTCAATTTCTTTCAAAATTTCCCCTACAGTCTTATTCTGTACCTCCACATTGACTATAGCCTTCTGCGCATACGATTCGGATGCATGAGCCAGTCCTAGGGAACAAGCAAAGAAAAGAGTAAATAGTTTCATAGTTCTTGGGATTTTCTTCGAGGAGAGCCATAGACGATTTGGTATCCTCGAAAATTGGATACTACAATTATTTTTCATACTTTTGTAATGACTTAAGTTTTAAAATTAGTTGATTAAGCTTGTCGCCAAACAAGCTTTAATTTGAAAACCGATTTTCCATACGGGAAGATACGCCAATATTTTCCCGTATGTTTTTTGTTACTTTAAGGTGACAGTTCTTTCATATTATATTCAATTTAAGGTTATTTGATTAATAAATCTCTATATGGGTCTTTTTTTGCGACGCATCCTTACCGTCTACATATTTCCAGTGTATATTGGAAGATAATTTAAAGTATTCCAGAATACGCTCCAAACGCTGACTGGTAAAAGTCCCGGTAAAAGCAGCCTTACGTGCAGGATTTTTCTGAATGAACACCACATTATATCGCTTTTCTAAAATCCGTAAAGCATCCTTCAAAGAAGTATTATCAAAAATAATCTTGCCGTCCTTCCATGAAGTTTCCGTTTCACCGGAAGTCTCAAGTAAACGTGCTGTACCTTTTTTGAATCATACACAACTTTCTGACCGGGGTTTAACACAATCTGTTTTTTGCGGACACCTTCTTGGAAACTGAAGTTGACTTTACCTTTGATTAAAGTAGTAGATACCTCAGGAGACTCTTCGTAAGCCTCTATATTAAAACTGGTTCCTAACACCTCTACCTGTGAACGGTGAACCGTAGACACAATAAAATGTTTCTCCACATCTTTAGTTACTTCAAAATACCCTTCCCCCTTCAACTCAACTTTTCTCTCCTTGCTATTCTTAAAAGAAGAAGGATATCGCAAAGAGGATTCTGAATTCAAAAAAACCACCGTACTATCGGGTAACACTACTGAAGTAGTCATTCCCGGGTTTGTCCTAGCTTCCAACATTTGTACATCTGCATCCTTTCCACCATAATGTTCTACCAAAAAAGTAGCAAGCAGTGGGAGAAATAACACGGCAGCAACACGCTGTGCCCACTCCCACCAAGCCACCTTCCTTCTTTCAGTCTTTTTACCTTTTACCTTAACTAAAGCCTTTTCTGTATTTACATTATTAATTACATGAACGGTATCAGCCGCTAAATAAAGTATTTCCATCTGCTTTACTATCCGGCGATTTTCTTCAGACTCCTTCATCCAATCTTTTACCAGTCGCTGCTCTTCTACCGTTGCAATACCCTCACAATAACGGGGAAGTAACAATTCTATATTCGTTTCATTATACTCCATACGTATGTTTTTAAGTCCTTCTACTTATATGGCAAGCGAGAAAAACACATTCCTAAACAAATATGCATTTATTTTCAAAAATATATTTTCATAGAGAAACTTTTTCAGGATTTTCACAAGTTACATACCGTACAACTACTTCAGGAGCCTCTCCCACTTCTAGTTCACAAGAAAAAGATACCAGAGAAGAAGTTTCGGAAAGATAAAATGCACCCTCTACACCGATCACCTCTATTACATTATATTTTTTATCAGTTATAGCAGCATTTCCATCGAAATCATATAACAGATATTGTCCACCCTCCAACTCACACGGAAATTTAACAATACCAGCCGAAGTAGTAAACGACAGATTGGAAACAGTCGCTTCTCCTTCCAGTTTTACTTGAATTTTACATCGCCCCGGATATTTATTTTCTCATATCCAGTCAGCTCCTTCCGGCTGACCTGGCTGAAGTTCTGTTAAATTACAATAATAAGTTTAGACACAAACAAAAGATAGAGCTGATAGTTCTTCTCATCCACCTTTTGCAAATGCCATTCGAACTGCAGATCTTTCAAACGCTGTTTTTGTTTTTCGGTGAAGACTTAAGCCTCATGTAGTATATCCTAATGTTTGATAGCTTGTAGCAATCGGTCTATTTGCCCATACCGATTTAAGATAGTGGTATTAATCATAACCGGCATCAAAACCTGCCGCCTCGGACAAAGCCCCTCCACATCCTCCAAAGTAGAACATTCAAATTCCCGGTCGACCAATCGAATAAGAAACCATCCAAACATACGTGGAAAAAGATTCCTTTGAAAAAAATTTTGGTTCTTAATTTTATTAGCCATTTGTTCCGTACGCATAACTTCTCCCCAAGGCTCACCTCAATTCATTCTTGTGTGAATACGCCATAAATTATGATTCAAACGACTGGCGTCATTTATTAATTATAATTAAACTGAGTATAACAACGGGGCGCAAAGCGGGAAATAGCGTATTCGTCATGCCCGGTATAGGAACATCCCTCCAATCTATCAAAAGAAATCTGACTTAAGCCGATCCTATTCATCAAATCGGCAATCCGGTCTGCCAATGTATCTTGTAAAGCTAAATCCCGGAAAAATACCTTATAGACATGATCAGATAATTTATATAAAGGAGTTTTTGAAGAATGATCTGACGCTTTTGTCATGAAAGCTCCCCTTTTGCAATCCTTCAATAAAAAGAAGTCAGTTTCTTTTTCCATCTTGTTATATATAATAAGTTTATTGTCTATCTGAAGAGTATTCAATGATAGAGGAATTTCAAACAAATCACTTTTCTGAATGCGGATATCTGTCTAGCTTTCGGTGATATCTTCTTTTAAAGTCAGCACTCCCTACTTCTGCAAATGTTTGAAAGGAACCGGTGTCACATACGAATCATTAGCCGTTATAAAATGTCCGAGTATGGAAGTTTTGATATTTTATGGTTAAACGGAGGATGGATTACAGGTGAAGATATTCACTTGGACAGAAGATTGTCAAAAGCACGCAAGAAACACCCAGGACTCATTTCAGTAGACCGCAGCATACGTGGTAAAAACGAAAATTACCAGACACCAGAACGCGGTATCTCCGAAACACAGCTTAACTATCCTTGGGAAAGTTGTCCACCACTAAGCAATGATTGGGGATGGACACCTAATGCTCCCTTTAAATCACCACAAAAAATTATTAATATTTTAATAGGAATCATTGCCAAAGGAGGTTGTTTATTATTAGGAGTAGGTCTGACGCCATCAAAGACGAAGTAATAAAACGTTTACATGAAACAGAAAAGCCATTTATGCCACTCGTACAACTCCTATATATAACAATGAGAATATATGGTTCACTGCAGACAAAAACGGAAAAACTTTATATGCTATTTACGCTTTATCAGAAGGAGAGGAACTTCCAGAAACAATAAATGGGCCGGCAATATTCCTAACGGTAAAATGATTCCACTACAAGGCAATAAAAATATAAAATATACCAAAGACAAAGGTGTTCTTACCCCGTAACCTCAAAAACGAACCGATAGTATTATGCTTCAAAGTAAAAAATAATTAAATATATTTCCTATGTGCCCTTTGGGCATACATAATACCCAAGGGCACACTACAAACGACTTTAATCAAGACTTCCTCTAAAATAGTATTCCATAGAATAGAATTACTGAAATACAATATATTTTTTTAGTTTTAAAAGATTATATTTGCACACAAATCAACCTTTAAATAATGAAAACGGAGTATAACTATGAAGACCAATCCCTATTATTAGCCATCAAAAATGGCAATGAGAAAGCATTTGATACACTTTTTAGGAAATACTATCCCATGTTATGTGCATACGGAAACAAATTCGTAGAATTAGAAGATGCAGAAGAATGTGTACAAGATGCCATGCTGTGGCTTTGGGAAAATAAAGATATGCTAGTCATTCAGTCTTCATTAAGTAATTATTTATTTTCTATTGTACATCATCGTGCTATAAACCGTATCAAACAGCAAGAAGTAAAAAGCCGGGTCGAAAACTATTTTTATGAAGAGATGCAATCCCTAATAGATGACACTAATTTTTATCTTATAGAAGAACTGACTATACGTATCCAAGAAGCAGTAGAAACACTTCCTGAATCCTATAAAGAAGCTTTCGTAATGCATCGCTTTAAAAATATGAGTTATAAAGAAATAGCAGAAATTTTAGGAGTATCACCTAAAACCATAGACTACCGCATTCAACAGGCACTAAAACAATTACGTATTGAATTAAAAGATTATTTACCCTTTTTATTGCCTCTATTGATAAAACACGTCTGAACATATACACATTCATTCTTCTCCACCAAATAATTCTAATAATAATTTCTAAAACATAATTAGGAGTCCCATACAAATCGAGACTCCTAATAAAGTTATACAAAAGACATACTAATAAAAGTATTTCATCATTCTACCGACGGCACCTCCAAGATACTACCATAACGATGATATTCAAATGAAATACTTTGCTCTTTGATGTAATGAATCAATTCCACACGTCCATCTTTCACCGGTTTAGCTGTAGCAATATACTTATCAATACGTGCAGCTTCCTCATACATTTCCATCGGAATATCCGCCCCACAAGTACGGATACGCTCATAGTTCTTCATTGATTTCAGGAATCCGGCCAACGCTTCTTCTTTTAAAGGACATCCCAAGGAAGCCAATGCAGCTGTACGATCATCACCGGGCTCAAAACTAATGCTCAATGGAGTATGACAAATTCTGGCAGCCAAAGCAATCATCTTTGCATCTTCATTGTTATCTCCCGGAAAAAGACGCAAAACCATATTCTTTAAAGGCAGATAGCGGAATGCATTTTGTTCGCCATACAGATTATTGACATCACGCGCATGCGCAAATTCCTGCTCGTATGCCTTCACATAACTTTGTGTATAGTCAGTGGTACTGCCTAGTTTATCTGTAATCTTTACAAAACAAGCACAATAGTTAGGACCACCCGCTTTCACACCGCCACCAAAAGCTGACAATTTCATTCCACCGAACGGCTGACGATTTACAATGGCCCCCGTTATACCACGATTGATGTAAAGATTACCTGCCATAATTGAATCTTTCCATAATTTCTGTTCACCTTCATCCAGACTCTGTAAGCCTGAAGTCAAACCATAATCCAAACTGTTTACCCAATTGATGCCTTGCTGCAAATTTTCAATACAAACCACACTCAGCATCGGACCGAATAATTCGGTTCTGAATGAATAGTTACCGGGACGTACCCCCCACTTCACTGTAGGAGCCAATACATATTTATGCTTATCAAGAAAACGAGGTGGAACCAGCCAGGACTCCCCTTTTTCCAATTCCAAAGCTTTCAATAATTTATCATTCTTATTGGTAATCATCGGACCTACCACATTCCCTGGATTCCATACACTACCCACCTTCATACTAGTTGCGGCATCTTTTAACTTATCCTGAAAGTTCTTGTCCTCATAAACTGAGCGTTCTACCAGCAATAAAGAACATGCGGAACATTTTTGGCCGGCATTGCCAAAAGCAGAAGCCACAATATTCATAATAGCATGGTCACGGTCACCGGAAGCCGTCAAGATAATTGCATTCTTACCACCGGTTTCTGCCGACAATGGAGTAGCCGGATTACTGCGTGCAATATTTTGAGCAGTATCTGTCCCTCCTGTCAAAATAATATGTTTGACAGCCGGAGCCGTAGTTAATACCTTTAATGCCTCACGGTCTGTAATGATAACCTGCAAAGCCTCTTTAGGCACACCTGCATCCCAAAATGCCTTGGCAAACAACCATGCCACAGGGGCAGCAACAGTCGCCGGTTTCAAAATTACAGTATTTCCTCCTGCTAGTCCTGCCACAATACCACCAATAGGTATAGCACACGGGAAGTTCCACGGAGAAATAACCAAAATAGTCCCTTTAGGAGCAATGTCCACATCCGGTAGTTCTGCAAACTGCTTCATGCTAGTGCTATAAAAACGAGCATAATCGATACCCTCCGACACCTCCACATCCCCTTCCACTACTGTCTTCCCTGTCACGGCACACATACAACCTATCAAATCACCACGCATCTCACCCAGTCTGTTGGCAGCTTCATACATTATTTTATGCCGTTCCTGCAATGTAGTCTTTCTCCATCCGGCAGGATCTTTTTCGGCTATATCCAAAATTTTCATCACCTGTCCGGCATCAGCTTGTGACATTTCGCATACACAAACTTCATCATCCTGGCAACGGTCCATATATTTATGGCGTTTCTCACAAACCACCGTTTCAGCTCCTATCTGCAAAGGAATAATTTCAGGTGAATCCGTCGGCGACTTCTTCCACTTCGCAAAAATGTTCCGAACCCATTCCTGGTTCTGAGCCAAATCAAAATCAGTATCAGGTTCATTCTTCATTACATCAGCTGGTGGAACGGGAGTATAACGATGCAAGCGGTTTTGTGTACGGGCAGGAGTATGTGTAATAACATCTTTCATCTTATAAGCTTCCTCAAACTGGTTCTGTAAGAAACGCCAAGTATCCGTACCCGGTTTCAAATTGAACGAATGGGTCAGGAAGTTGTCCGGAGCCGTATTTTCATCCATACGACGGACCAAGTAAGATACTGCATTCAGGAAATGCTCATCTTTTACCACCGGCGCATATAGAATCACATGATTTCCCAATTGGGATTGAGCGCGCCATACATGGTCAGCCATACCTTCCAGCATCTCAAAAGTCATGTACTCCGCGCTTCCCAGCTTCTGACTCAACAGATAGGCGTATGCAATAGTGAACAAATTATGAGAAGCAACCCCCACATGCAACGCCTTTGCGTTTTCGGGTAATAAAGCACGTTCCAGAATATGCAAATAATTGGCATCCACTTCAGTTTTCGATGTCCTTACAGGATTAGGCCAGCCACGAAGGGAAGAAATAACCGTTTCCATTTCCAAATTACAGCCTTTCACCAGTCGCATCTTTAATGGTGCACCCCCATCAGCCACACGCGCTTTGGCAAATTCTAATAATTCAGTCTGAAATTCGTATGCATCGGGAAGATAAGCCTGCACAACGATGCCTGCCGAATAGTTTTTAAACTCCGGTCTGCTCAACACTTCTTTAAACAAGCGTAATGTAAAGTGAGCGTCCTTATACTCCTCCATATCCAGATTGACAAACTTGGAGCGTTTTACACCGTTCTCATCCACGTAAGGAAAGTCAATTGCTTTCTGATACAGTGCACACATACGTTTCACCAGCTCCGGAAAGCTTTCTTCATAATTCAGCGCATGAGTCTGCGCGTAGATACCCGATATTTTCACAGAAATATAATTGATATCAGGAGCTTCCAAGGCTTCCAGATAGTGGAAATAACGATGATCCGCTTCTCCGTTTCCTAAAACGACCTCGCCTAACAAATTCACGTTCTGACCAATCTTTTGTTTGAAACGGGTAGCCAGATGATCTGTCAATTTAGGACGCGCTTCGTTCAGAATTACTTTAGAAGTATCCATACGAAGACGCTTCTTTATGATTGGTATGGCTATGAAATCAAAATGATGACCAAAAGCCTGGTACATCTTAAAAAGGAAAGCATCACGCTTATTCAAGAACTCAGGTACACCATAACGGTCTATCAGCTTCTTGATACGTTCTGCCAATTTCTTACGATCACGAATTTGAGAAGATTCGTCCAGCATCTTCACCAAGAACTTTTTGTCCTGTGGCCGTTGTACCATAACGGCATATTTATGCTGTTCTTTACGTTCCTCACTAGTGATGGTTTGTTCACACGTGTTATAAAGCTTCAGTACCCATTCTTGTACTTCGGCGATAGTCGGTCTGTTGTCCATAGTAAACTCATGTTAATGTGTAAGAATTAAGGATTAAAAAAAATCATAGGTAACAACTAAAGACATGAGCATCGTAGGACTGAACATAACGGCACGATACCGGTGCAAGGTCTGGAGAGCTTGCTGTGAAAACCGGTCAAATATAAGTTCTCTGCCCATAAGATGATTTCCTTAGAAAATGTAATTGTTCACATGCAAATATACACTAATTCTTTTATTATCAAAGGAAAAAACAAGAAATTATAAGAACTCGTTTAATTTTCATCAGCATTGTCATCAGTTTCACCGAACTTTAATTGATTTCTTTCAGTAAGACAGGTTCTAATCTGGACATTAAATATCCAATTCAAAGAAAGTAGGCTGATTGGAGGTCTCGCTATAGCCTTCCAACAGATATAAATCTGTACAGGCCACATGGATAGTGAATAAATAATTAACAGTATGTGGATAATATCCTTCGGGTAGAGCGATGCAATATAACTTACCTACCGTTTCCTGCACCCAAGAATAAGACTTTTTTTTAAAATCGGCTATAAACGCCGCTTTTCTGAAACGGTCCGAGATTTCACGTAAATAAAACTCACCTATATGATAGGCATTAACCAGATTAGGCTCATGGTGTGCAAATAACCAAAAATCATCCTGCAAACGAATACCTATCAAAGATCCTATATTAGAATGAATGCTATATAGAACAGACTCTCCACTATACAAACCATCCCGACATACAAACGCCACCTTCTCCAAGCAATAAAATATATCATAGGAAAGACCTTCATGCTCAACTTTCCAATGAAACAGACCCTTCTGTATCTGAAGCGCATACATCGGAACCGTCCACTGCCCGCAATCCAACAGGCACAATACATCGCAACCTCTTATCAACCTATGATAATCAGCCACACATTTATCCTGCGAATTCCAAACAATAATTTTCATCACTCAGGCTAGTTTTATCCATTCATTTTTATGGTACAAACATAAAAAGAGACGTGGGACCTGCTTAATATTTTATCTGCCTTAGAGGTATCCCCATACCAGCTGCACAAATAATAACAACAGTGTCCCACGTCTTTATGAATATACTAATCCTGTAAAGGAGTATAAACACAAGACGTGAGCGCTTGTTGTATTACACTTGTGCAGCTTTGAAAATTGGGGATTTTCTAAGACAAGGTAATATTTTAAACGCTCTTAATTATATATGTCCCTTCTTGTTTTCAAATGAATATTCATCTGTTTTCAAGAATTGGTACAAAGTTAAAAAAAGAGTTCTGATTAAAGTGAAATTAATCTATTTTTTTAAATAAATAATAACCCGGATGAATATCTGAAAGAGTTATTCCCCCATTACAGTAGCCACAATCTTGCGACCGCCTCCATGGTTGCGGAACTCACAAAGGTAAATTCCCTGCCAAATACCCATATTCAGTCGACCATCTGTAATAGGAATAGTAAGACTAGCTCCTATAATGGTTGACTTTGCATGGGCAGGCATATCATCCCAACCTTCCAAAGTATGTTCGTAATAGGGTTCGCGTTCCTTTATCAAGTGATTAAAAATAGATTCCATATCCGTACGAACATCCGGATCAGCATTTTCATTGATACTTAATGCCGCACTGGTATGTTTGATGAACAAATAAAGCAAACCTATTTGGGGAAGTGGAGGCAAATTGCGCACCACTTCATCAGTAATCAGGTGAAATCCCCTAGTACGGGGACGAAGCGTAAATTCTGTCTGAGATACCATAACTATTATCAACCTTTATGCATCCATATAGATGCCACTTTACGACGTACTGCTATTATATTAAACAAAGATACACCCACAAAAAGCAAAATACCTATAACCATGGCTGGTCCCAGATTTCCTTCTTCCAACTGTGGAAATAACTTTTCTATCATATCCATATAGCTATTCCGCACATAGATCACAATTCCCACCGATAAAAACAACACTACTGCATTGAGGCCCAATGTCAGCATTTGATAGGGAAGCGCCACCTTAGCCGGACTGTAACCTATCAATAACAGATTCTCCAACTTAGACGTATTCTTCTGCAGTAACAAGTAAATACTGAGCATCAAAATATAGAAAGAGAGTACACTGATAAGCAAACCTACAGAAAGCACAATTCCTACAATCACTTTCAAGAACCAGGTAGTCTTTCCCGCATCCAACTTGTCATCTTCTGTATCATATCCCTTGTCTTTAAAGAACTTGGCAATACGGTCGTCCGTAGGATTGTTCACTTCTACAATCAGTCGTGACGGTTCGCTTTTCTGCCCCGGAGCAAACTCATTATTAGCCCACGCCATAAATGTTTCCGGAACAAGAATCGTATTCAGGCGATTGGAGAAACCTGCTATTTTTCCTTTAAAGTTTTCCGTATGCCCTGCACCAGTAATACGTATATCCAAATTAACCATACCCATCACCCCTTCCGACAATTGCGGCAGGCTCCGGCTTTGTGCAAAACCAAAGTTATACAGATTCAGATAATTACGGGGAATAATGATAGGAACAACCCGTTCATTTTCATCAAACTCCCATTTATCCAAGTTCACATCCACATACTCATCGGGTACAGACTCAAAGAACATGGCTGTAGACATGTGCAACCCCACGTTCTCCATCCCCATGCCTGCCGACACTTTAAATTGGGAAGGCATAAAAGCCCCTACTCCTTTGGTAAACGGCTGTTCGCTGATTTCAGCAATGTCTTGTTCGGAAAAAGTCTTGCTTTTTCCGACAAAGGAGCCCAATGTACTTACCTTTTTGCTTACTATCACATAGTCTTTCTTCATGAAACTGTCACCTTCCGTAAAAACAGGCAACACATCTTTATAAAACTGGGCACTCAGCAACACAATGACCATGCCGCACAGATTGGCAAAGAAAAAACCCGCCAATTGTGGGAAACTGATATGCTGACGTAATAATTTCCAAACCAACCTCATAGTTTCAACGTTTTTGTGTAGTTCAATTCCAAATGCTTGCCGATAGAGGTCACAATGATACCTGCCCCCTGTCTATCCGCTTCCTCCACCAATATCCGGGACATAATCCATCCGTTTTCTTCATCCAAATGGCTGATAGGTTCATCTAGAAAGATAAAATCGAAAGGTTGACAAAGTGCGCGGACCAACGCCACACGCTGCTGTTGCCCGAAAGACATTTTAGCTACCGGTGTATCCCATTTATCGGCAATACCGAACTGTTCAAACCAAGCCTTGATTTCTTTTTTAGATTTAAATCCGGTCAACGAATTCTTCAACTGCACATTCTCCCACGCTGTCAGCTCCGTGAACAAACGCAATTCCTGAAACAACATGCTGATGGAACGTTTCCGAATCTCCACCCAGTCATGCACCGAAAGACTACGGATGTTTTTCTCGCCAAAACAAATGATACCTTGATAGTCGTTACGATATCCGTATATGTAGCTGCAAAGCGATGATTTCCCAGTGCCGGATGCTGCTTCCACCAAATAGGCTTCCCCACGTTGCAGGGTCAACAACTGATGCCAGACATCGGATATAATAGAATCCCTCCCTGCAAAAACAGCAGGAAGGGTCCGTTGTAATTCTATAGTATTCATAAGTTCTCTAATCCATGTACGATCAACTGTAGCACGTTGACTTCTTTATCTTTCATAACAATATTTATTCGACCGCTTCTCCAATCGGGAGCCATCACATCCACATAGTCGCAAGATCCCAAAATAGCATTAAACACGGCGGCATCACTACCCAGCATACGGGTTAACCGAGGATTCTCCTGAACGTCCTTCACCAACTGCGCCGCATTGAACGCCATAAAGAAACGGTTTTTCACCACTTCTCCGGCCCAAGGAGTATTCTGCAAAGAAACTCCGTAACGGCGGCCTGCCTCATCTGCCAGTCTTTCATTGTTCGAGATATAAAGCAGATTATCCTTCACACCAAACCAAATGCTCTGGCGATACATACGGAACTCATATTGGTCTTTGCCCGTAGAGTTCAATTGCATCTGCCCACCGGTCATAGCCAACAAAGGTCTCAGGTCTTCGAAGGACTGCAAAAAGTCTTTATTCGTTACATCAGCATAAATCAGCAAGTCATTATTTGACAAAGAACTATAGCCAACAGCAACATCCCCATGAATAGAAGAGAATATACCTTCAATATCTATTGGCAACATCGGATTATCCAACGCTTGCTTGATGGTAGGATTTTCGCAAAGTAAATCATAAATTCCTTTTCCATCGATATTACCACCTGCCCAAACCAACATATTAGCAGGGAAATACTCCAAATAAGCTCCTTTGATGAGTGCGGAAACAGCCGACTGCTTTTCATACATAGCAATCAAATCCTTATTTTCAATCAATGTTTCCATCTTCACTACAATTTTACCTTTTTCGAAAGTAGCGGAAACCAGATATTTGATATCTTCCAATTTCAAATAGGCAGGCATTCCCATTCGCATCTGCATGGTAATATCATTAGGAATAAATGACATATTCATCACAGTGACAATTTCACCCTTCGACGAGGCCAACTTACCAAAGTCTGTGGTCTTTACATAGCTGTTTTCAGCATCCTGGCGCATCAATGAAAGCAAACTTCCTTTCAAGCTGAGAGCATCTCCTTTATTACTTCCCATCAACAGGAAAGTGCCCTTATTAAAAGCGCACAGCGCCGTACCCATCTGTGTCCATGTACATCCGCTTTCGCTTTTCAATTCCGTACATATCTGCTCCTCCTTCAACGCCTCCAGCAAATCTTCCACTTTACCTTCATCATCTACTTTTGCCAATAAAGCAAAAGCATTAGAATGAGGAGTAATGAACATATATACTTTATCAGTAAAAGACAAGCCGGATTCAGACGGGCTTTTAATAATCTTCTCGGCAGTTTTATAGGCCTCTCCTTCCAGACCGCTTTTTAATGCGTCCGTCAGTTTGGCTACCACCTTTTCTCCCCCTTTACCGTTTATGCCACTCTTCTCTGCCATTGTTTTGAAATCGAATGACATGACCATTGCCGCATCCTTAGGAATAGCATTGGCATATTCACTTTTAGACGAACAGGAAGCCATAAGCAGCATGATCGCCACCAATGCAAATCCCCAAATACCTTTTCTCATATTCTTATTTTTGGTTTAATAAATTCAGTGTATGACAGGCTACCAATGCGGCTGTTTCCGTGCGAAGACGGGACTTTCCCAAACTAACAGGCTGAAAACCTGCCGCTATAGCCTTAGCCACTTCTTCCTCGCTAAAATCCCCTTCCGGACCTATCATCACCAAAGCATCTTCTCCGGAACGCAATATATCTTTCAACAAAATTTTTTCCCCTTCATAGCAATGGGCGATGAACTTCTGCCCTTTAAAATCCCGTGAAACAAACTTATTAAAGTCCGTCATTTCATTCAGTACCGGCATAGTCGCCTTTAACGATTGTTTCACTGCCGATACCAGAATTTTTTCAATACGTTCTTTCTTGATTACTTTCCGCTCGGAATAACGGCAGTTCAAGAAAGACAGTTCATCAAAGCCTATTTCAGTCGCTTTCTCTGTAAACCATTCAGTACGATCCATATTTTTAGTGGGAGCCATGGCAATATGCAACCACCCGTTCCACCCTTTTTCCTGCGGAATCGTTTCCGTTACCTTCACTTGGCAACGTTTACCGCTTGCAGCACTGATTACAGCCTTGTAAAAACAACCTTTTCCATCAGTCAACATTATCTCATCGCCTATGGAAAGACGCAAAACCCGTAAACAATGTCCTGCTTCCTCTTCTGGAAGTTCAAGGTTACTCGCTATATCAGGGGTATAAAAAACATGCATAGTTCTTCTTGTTTTTCAATTTATATATCAAACTATCGTATTCTCCTCCTCTTGTTCCCGTCGTTTTATCTCATCACGCAAACGGGATGCCTGCTCATAATTCTCTTCTTCTATAGCCTTTGACAATGCTTCTTTCAGCATCACCACATCAACTGTATTTACATTGACAGAAAATGCCGTATTCCCAACTTCATGCAACTGTTCACTTTCCATGATCTCATTAGTAGTATAAACAGGACATCCGCAACGCATAGCCAACGCAATCGCATCGGAAGTACGTGAGTCTATTTTAAATACCTCACCCTCCTTTTCCAAAAACAGATAGGAATAATAGACTCCATCCTTTACCTTATATATCAACACTTTCTTTAAAGCAGCCCCCAACTCTTTGGTCACTGTCAGAAAAAGATCGTGCGTCAATGGTCTGGGCATCTTATATTCCATCATTACCACCTTAATAGCCTGCGCCTCCAACGAACCGATAATAATAGGCAGCTTACGGTTACCATTCACTTCTTCCAACACCAGCGCATATGCATCCGCCGGCTGCAATGTAGAGGACATATCATGTACCTTCAATTCTATTTCATCCATAATTTTAACTTCCCTTCTACCACTCCTGTTTACATCGGATATGGTCAAAAATAATTTATTAAACTTGCCTGGGATTATGCTTATACTTGAATATGACAGCAAACAATACCGCAACCACCAAGGCATATCCTGCAAAAACAAACCATGTCATACTCCATCCCTCCATCTGCGGAGCAGTGCTGTTCATATCAACAAAACGATTTACCACAGCTTGAGCTCCCAACGTTCCCACTGTAGCGCCAATACCATTTGTCATAATCACGAACAATCCCTGAGCACTGGAACGAATGGATAAATCAGTCTCATTGTTAACAAACAACGAACCTGAAATGTTGAAGAAGTCGAAAGCCACACCATACACAATCATGGACAGTACAAACATCCAGACACCCGGCCCTGGATTCCCCAGTCCGAACAATCCGAAACGAAGTACCCATGCCAACATGGCTATCAGCATAACGCGCTTGATTCCGAAATGCTTTAATACAAAAGGTATTAATAAAATACACAACGTTTCCGACACCTGAGACAAAGATATCAATGCGTTAGCATGATTCACTCCAAACGTATCAGCATACTCTGGAACTCCCCTGAAACTGCTGAGAAACGGATTGGCAAAACCGTTGGTTATCTGTAAAGAAACCCCCAACAACATAGAAAATATAAAGAAAACAGCCATCTTTTTCTGTTTGAACAGTGTAAACGCCCGCAATCCCATAGCATCTACCAGCGATTTCTGTTCTCCACCACGACTTACAGGACACTCGGGCAAAGTAAGCGCATAAATGGCCAATATCACTCCAAAGCAAGCACAAGAAAAGAACTGCATATAATTATTTTGGAATCCCAAGATATCCGTCAGCAACATAGAACAGATGAAACCAATCGTTCCAAAAATACGGATAGGAGGAAAAGCGATGACAGGATCCAGTTTTACTTTATCCAGTGCGGTATAGGCTACCGAATTTGTCAATGCCAATGTTGGCATATAAAAAGCTACACTAAAAGAATAAAATGTAAATAAAGTACTGAAATTAACCGCTTCACCATCCACGTAGCCATACCACCCGGCAGCCACCATAAACACGGCAGCCATAAAATGACAGAAGCCATATAATTTTTGAGCAGGCACCCATCTGTCGGCAATAATTCCCATTACAGCAGGCATAAACAAGGAAACAATCCCCTGCATGGCGTAAAACAGGCCTATCCTAGCACCCAAGCCAATATTAAACAAATATGTCCCCATGGAAGTAAGATAAGCCCCCCATACGGCAAATTGTAAGAAGTTCATGACTATCAGTCTGAGTTTCATTCCGGTAATTTCGTTTTTCATCTTTCTTCTTTAATGTGTGTTTTTTATATTACTTGCAAAGATATAAAACAATTCGATTTTTCATGGAGATTCATCTTAAAAAACAAAGCCTCTCCGGTGGTTTCACAACTTCCGGAAAGGCAAGACAATTAAAAAGTTTTTGTAATCTAACTAAAAGAGAGTGTTTTATTATCTGGTGTTCGTGAAAAATAATGCCATTATCTATTCAGCTATGGCATAAGCATCCAGTCCTTTCAATGACTGGCGGATAGTTTTCTGCATCTTCTCCATCTCTTCCCGGCTCATTTGGCGCACCTCTATACCGGAATCTCTTAGATTATTCCCCAATTCAGCCATCTGCTCATTGAACGAATCCCAATATTCCGAATCAAGGACAGCAGAATACACTTCTTTCCCATCCTTCATCGGACTGATAATAACGGTCATGCTTACATTTCCGTTTTCATTGACATTAAGGGTGTAAGTACGTTTCTCATTATCCATCTTATAAATGAATGTAAAATTCGCTTTCTGCGCCTTGCCCCTTCCCTTCGGCATATCCTTAATGGCAGTTTCTGCATATTCCTCATCCTTCTCGAAAGCCTCAATCAACCTTGCGCCTATTTTCTCATCCTTTAACGAAAAACTTTTCACCACCTTTACCACTTTGCGGGTTTTAGAGTCACGTTTCGTTACAGAGTTGATAGCCACATCATCCCGCTTTTCCAATTCTGCCGCCATTTTATCAATATTCTTCTGGGCCATAACCTTGCCTGTTCCACCACACAGCAGCAAAACAGCCGCCAATGCACTTCCTAAAATAAACCTTGTTTTCATATCTTATTTTTTATGTTTTTTATTCGCTTACCAATAATTCCTTTTCTTCTATCTCTTTCTCGGAACGATGAATTTCTTCCACACGTTCCTGGGCCAGTTTCTCCACCCGTTCCGCCTTTTCCAATGTTTCAATAATACAAGGCATAATCTGTTTCACATCCGAAATGCGCTTGCCTCCCACTTCCACATAACTACCTTCGTAGCACGACCACTCACCACTTCCGTCTGCTTGGTTTTCCGAATAGAAAATAAAACCTAACCCCAGCGCAATGACCATCATTGCCGCTATACCGGCACTCCAGACAGCTATTGGAATACGCTGATAAAAGCTTTCTTTTCCAACCACCGGTACCTTTTCTGATTTCTTTCCTCCAGCAACCTCCTTCTGTCCGTCTGGCTGCAACATACCCGGTTCTCCCTGCATACCTCCCTCATACCAGGCAAACATCGGAGCATATCCCATCAGATGAGAAGGTACATCCCCTGTATGGAAGAAACGATAAATAGCCTGCTCCTCGGCATTCGTAGTTTCCCCTTCCAAGAAACGGTTAATGTATTCTTCTATATTCCTCTTATCTAATTCCATACCTTACTGTGTATCATAAATTGTTCTTTTACTCTTTTTCTAGCTCTCGACAAATTGGTTCGTACCGCCACCGGCGTACTTCCTGTGAGACGGGCTATCTCCTCTACTTCGAAACCTTCCAAGTGCTTCATGCGGAGAATAGACTGTTGCAAGTCAGGTAAAGTACCTATTACTTCCAGTATCTCCTGCATATTCTCTTCCTCTACCAGTTTCATTTCAGGGTTTTCACCTCCACCAATGCTGATGCCTTGCTCCAAATCGACTTTCTCTATTCGAATACCTCGCAAACGATTAATACACAAATGCTTGGTTATAACAATAGCCAGTGCATCCACGCTACGATATTGGTCCAGACGGTCGCGAAGAAACCAAAGTTTCAACAGTACATCTTGTACTGCATCTTCTGCCTCATCGGAGTCTTCCAGATAACGGATAGCCATTCTTAACAAAGCCGGCCGCATTCGTTTTGCCTCTATTTCAAATCTATTTTGTTCCATGTTCACTAGTATGACACATAGAGGTAGGGAAACGTTACATCAAAATGAAAAATAATTTGCCGACATGTCAATTTGCTAATATACCAATAACCGTGTGGGCATATATAGCACCCCTAATTAGCACATCAGCAAATTGACAGATTAGCAAATTATTCAAACTTATAAACCGTATGACTATGAAAAACCTCTCCCGGCCGGAGTACAGTACTGGGGAATTCAGGCTGATTGGGGCTATCTTGAAAATGCATCGTTTCGAAACATACCGCCGAACGGAAAGGATAAGCTATCCCCCTTTTACCAGTCATTTTTCCTTTCAGTCCATTACCGGTATAGATTTGTATTCCCGGTTCGGTGGTGAAGATCTCCATCTTACGCCCGCTTGTTGGATCATACACCCAAGCAGCCGGCCTTGTATCATCTCCTTTCGTATTCAATTCCCAAGTATGATCGTATCCGTTTACTACCTTCAATTGCGGATAATCCGCATCTATACGTTCTCCAATAGTATGCGGCATACGGAAATCAAGGGGAGTACCGGCCACCGGGAGATATTCTCCTGTGACACATTTCTTATCATCGTATGGAGTAAAGCGATCTGCATCTACCCAAAGTTGCTGGTCTTCCACGCTTTTTGTAAAGTCTCCCGAGATATTAAAAAAAGAATGATGAGAAAGATTAAGTACCGTGGGTGCATCCGTAGTTGCCTCGTATGTCAAATCCAGTGCATTCTCATCCTCACCAAGACTATAGACTAACGTCACTTTCAGGTTTCCGGGGAAACCATTTTCTCCATCAGGGGAGAGATAAGACAGACGAACCGTATATGTATCTGCCTGTTCCACTTTCCATATTCTATCGGCAAAACCGGGATTCCCCCCATGTGATATATGTCCGGACTTCCCATTGTTAGGGACCAGCTTATGCTCTACCCCGTCCAGTGTGAAACGCGCATTCAGAATACGTCCTATATAGCGTCCTACCGTAGAACCAAAATTCTGCCGTTGTTCCATATACTCACCAATCGTGGAAAATCCACACACTACATCTTCCCTTTTTCCATTTTTGTCGGGTACAAGGATAGAAACTACTCGCGCCCCATAGTTCGTGATACAGACCTCCATCCCTTTTTTGTTACTCAAAGTAAATAAATCGGTATACTGCCCATTCACTTCTGTCTGAAAATCCTTACGTTGTAATCCTGAAGCAGTGACCTGCTTGTCGTCGTGACAAGAAGAAAGCAGCATCAACAAGCCCATACAAACTATACCATGTTTTCCACTCATATCATTCATTTTATAGGTTTTAAATGCCACAAATGTAAATCCTCCGATGGAAAATAAGAAAAGCCGGCCTTTCCTTTTTCAAGGGATGACCAACTTTTCAACTATTTCAACCAATTTTTACCCGATTACTTCTTCTCTTTCAGCAATAGAGTAGTATGATGACTATCCTCCCATTCGGACATCAACCGATGAAAATCTGCATAATCGGTGGGAGTTATCCATTGTTTGTTCAGTCGCAACGAACGGGTTACTTCCGTCTTATCCTCTGTAGTCTGTACGGTTATTTTCAATTTCCCTACCGCATTGACTATTTCTTTTGCCTTTTGCGGAGTACATACCTGCATATCCGACGGAACATTTACTATGCAAATATAGGTTTCATCCGTCATACCAGGAAGCAACAGGTTCGTAGTACGTTCTGTATTTCCAAAGCCATAACCATTCATGGCTATTCCGGTTTTAGCGCGAGGCAATGTTATCAGACGATAGCCCCCTGCCAACGTTTTACCTGTTTCAGAAGTGACTGTTATCGTATCCGTTTCATAAACCGGTTTATTCTTCACTTCCAAAACCGCTTTCTTACCATCCAACGTATTGACAGGCTGATATTCCTGTATGCCCGCTATGACAGGAGAGTCCAGAAACAACTGGCTGATAGCGCCCAATCCCAAACAATTATCCGGTGCTTTTACGCCAAAAGCAACCTTAACCTCACCTTGTAATCCTGCCGCCTGCAACAATCCTGCAAGCAGATTTATCTTTTCCGCTTCCGTGCCATAGGCAGTACGGATTACTTCAGTTGCCGGACGGATCCGGTATCCTGTTTCGGACAAAGACAACCGGGACGTGCCCAATCCATGTACATAGTTCATCAGGACAGCTTCCTTTTCATCCGCATTTTTTCCTTGCAATAATTTTTGTGCCAAAGCCATGACCTCTTTTTCATGAGCTGCCGTAAATTGAGATTTCAGCACTTTCAAAGCATCGGCCATCGACGGATACGTATTTGCTAAAATAACCGGTATATTTCCTGATAAAGCAGGAGTACTTTCCATAGGATAATAAGCAGGAATATTTTTCAGTATCCAAGTAACAACTTTACTTCCATTCTCATTTTTCACTACCGGCGCAGCTTTTCCGTTTATCAATGCATAATTCAAAGGCTTGTCCTCAGGAACCGACACACTACAGATATATTCTTTGACGGGCGATAACTCCTCTACCGGCACATATACATCCAGCCCGGGCAAATAACCGGGACGTGTGATAACCGAGTAATCCAAACAAATAGTCGCTCCCAACTCCAGTCCCGTATGTACCACCACCATCTCTTTCAGTCCGTTATAGGCAGGAGCATCAGCCGCCGCAGCAGGAAGAACCTCTACAAATGCATTTTCGGGAGTCTTTACTATCTTCCCGTCTTTCTGGCGAGTATAAGATTCATGTATCTTCAATTCCTGATATGCCGGATTGTAAACAATGAAGCTTTCACCATACAAACCATTCATCGCTGCATGTGTAAATAAAGTCAACTCCTTATATACCCGCATTTCCTGACTACCGTCCTTATGTAATGTATAAGTCTTGGCTAACTTCCCAAATTCTGCTTCAGAAGCCGCTTTTGCCGGAAGAGCTGTCAATAACAACACTCCCAAGCATACATATATATAATAAATCTTTTTCATGTCGCTTTACTTTTTAATCACCAAATAATCACCGTATGCTTTATGAGCTTCCACCGCTTTACGGAAGCTATCCCAATCCGACGCTTCATATACACGCTTTTTCAAAGCCAGACGATTATGCAGGACCACCCGGTTTCCTTTTTGTAGAAGCGAGCCTTCAAAATCGGCTCCCGTTCCCTGCATGGTATCCTCCTTTGGCCCATTTATCAGCCTATAGCCTGATGGCAATTGGATGGTTTCATCCAATTCCACCAAACGGGAGCAGGCGTCTTTAAAACCATACTTCCGTTCCTTCATTTCTGTATCAATCCGTAGATAAGAGCGTACCTGATTATAAAGATTATTCATTACCAAAGGCTTGAACAACATTTCCTTCTCCCCTTGCATGGCATAATCCGGAATCTCGTAGCGGAAAATGATTTGGATAGGAGCAGCTTGATAATCTTTAGGATTCCTGCCATAATCTACACTCAGCAATCTGGCTTTAGGAGAAACAGCCAGCAATTGTCTTTCCATAGTCGCACGCCACTGGCTCTGAAAACCTCTTGTAAAGATGCTGCGTATATTGCTGTCACTCTGTCCCTCGGCTTGAATGGTAAATGTACCACGCAAAGTACCATTAGCGTCCAAGCGGTTGTCTGCCTTGATGCGTACATAGTGATTTTCCGGAGCAGAAACAGGAGTCAGACAGAGATCGGAACCTTCAGGTACACCGGGCAGATAATTCTGCTGTTGCTCGGCACTACTCCACAACTCACGGCAGAAAGGAACCCATGTGGGGTCTAACGGCATATAAGTTCCATCAGCAAGTTTCACCACAGCTACACAATGATTGAAATGATCCGCAGGAATACTTTCGACACGACTGCCCGCCATCGTCATGGCCGGATAGGCCTCGAACCCCGCCATGCGCAGAAAAGAAACCAAAGTTCCTGCTATATCTTTACACACGCCGCAACGATCCGTATAATTCATTTTAGTATCATGTAACGTATAGCCCTCTCCTTTTCCCATAGAGATACCTGCATAACGGATATTATCCGCTACCCAATGGGTCAGTACAGCTATTTTCTCCATTTCGGTTTTCTTTCCTTTTATCAGTTCGTCCACTTTCTTCTGCGCTTCGGGCAGTGGAGCAAAGCTTCCATAATCCTCATTGACCTTATTGAACCACAAAGACTTGTCTTTCCAATGAGGAGTAGAAGACATCATCAGTTTAGGAGCTGCATCAAACAAATCTACCATATTCGGCTCCCGCCGGAAAGGCATCATGTCCTCCATAGCAAAAGTATAAGCCTTTCGTCCGTCTTCATAACGCATGGACGATGTACATTCTCCTTGATAAAATTGAAATTGCATCTCTTTTTCCATAGGAATACTGACCTTGTACACTTTACGCACGGTAGGCTCACTGCTCCAAAATGGAACAATGTCATAGAACTGGCCACGCATGGGAGGTATAAACCGGGAATCATCCTCAGGAACAGCTCCCAGCAAAGCGTATGTAAATCCCTTTTTCGCTATTTCATAATCTATGACATCACCGGGGTTCAAAGCCCCCACTTCTATCATAATCTGTCGTGCTCCCCAATAAATAGCACGGGCCGGAGCCGCATAGTCACAGGTCTTCTTCACATCCACCTCTTCAATCTGCCCGTCAGCATGATATATCGTCACACGTTTAAACTCGGCATGGGCCGTCAACGGATCATAATCATATTTAATCACCCGGTTAGCTACTGCTCCTTTAGGAGTCTGCACCTTGATAACCTTACATACGGCAAATGATCCCTGCCCTGTCGGTTGCACTGACACCGATGTACTGTCCAGCAACGCCACACAGTCAAACTTGGCATACGATTCTCCTTTCGCAGCTTCCTCATAAAGTTTCCAGCCCTGCCCGTAAGTTGTGACCGAAGTGAGAAGAAAGCAAGCCAATGTTGCATAAAGTTGTTTTCTCATGTTTCTCATCTATTTTGTTTTAACCTAACAAATGTAGGCAATAATCTTCTATTTCACATCTATTTTATAGAAAAACTCCTGTTCTTATGCAGTCTTTTATTCTCCCCTGTATCTTTATATAATAACATGACAAAAGAAAAATGAATGACGCAGAACTAATAGAAGGATGTAAAGCCGGAAAGAGGGAAGCTTTGGAAACCATATACAGACTCTTCTCCCGCCAAATGTATGGAGTGTGCTGTCGCTATGTAGGCGAAGAATCGGCCTTGGACGTCATGCACGATGGATTCATCAAAGTATTTTCCGCCATCGACCAACTACATGCTACCGACCTGCATGGATTCAAATCCTGGGTCACCCGTATCATGGTAACTACCTCCTTGCATCATCTCCGTAAACAGAAAACCTGCTTTTTCCTTTCTGTAGATGATCTGGAAGAAGACATGCAGCCTGTGGACGAAGAAGATATGATTTCGATTCCTATTGAAACCTTGATGAAATTCATAACTGAATTACCGGCAGGCTATCGCACCATACTGAACTTGGCCGTATTCGAAGGAATGCCTCATAAGGAGATTGCGAAGACATTAGGCATTAACGAACATTCATCCTCCTCACAACTGCACCGCGCCAAATGTGTACTTGCTCAAAAAATTAAAGAATACTTAACTCGACAATCATTATGAAACAGGAAGAAGAACCGTGGATAGACCACTTGAAACAACGGGTTAACGAATACGAAAAGCCCCTCCCCGAAAATGATTGGAATCATTTTCAAACGAAATATTTCACCCCCTATTTACATAAGAAAAAAAGGATAAGAACGATGCGTATAGCAGCCGTTCTCCTCTTGCTGTTTATACCTTTTGCCATCACTTTTTATTTTTTACAGACAGAAAAGCACAAAGTAGCCTCGCCCGTCGTATCCTTACCGGCACACCAGCCAAGAAGCATTACAGGCAATCCTTCCATTATGCCTGAAAACAAACTATTACCGGACAGGCCCCAATCAAAGACAACTTCCTTGACAAAACCACCAATCCAAACAAGTATCAATACCGATACGGCAAATAATATAGGAATAGAATGCACTCTCCCGGCACAAGATACAATCCGGAACACAGAATCTGTACACAAGAGCCCTTCCGGACATAACCACTTTGCATTACCGCATAAACGTTCCGAATATACTTTGGCACTTGCCATATCTGCCGGCAATAATGGAACAAGCACCGGCTTCATAAACAAAACTTTTTCCCGGGGAGACATAGGAAGTTCTCATAAGGATGAAATTATGTATTGGAATGACTTCAAAAACTATTTGCAGGAATATCCCTCGGACTTTCCCGATGCACAAGCTTACGGAGCTCTGCTACAAATAGCAAATGACAACACAGGACGCCTCATGACAGAATATACCCATTATAATCTCCCCGTCAGTTTTGCGCTTTCGTTCCGTAAATCCATAAGCAGGCATTGGGGAGTCAGTGCAGGTCTGCAATATACCTATCTGTCGTCCGAAAGTTCCATAGGAGAAGATTCCAAGTGGGTTAAACGACAAAAGTTCCACTACATAGGCTTGTCTGTGAAACTAGACCGCCGGCTTTATACCACCCGTACCTTTTCCTTTTATACCACAGGAGGAGGCACGATAGACAAATCCGTATCGGGTAAACTGGAACAAGATTTCATCGTTCAGAAAGAAAAAATCTATTCCAGTACAGAGAGTCTGAAAATAAAACCGCTCCAATTCTCCATACACGCCGCATTGGGAATACAATATAATATAAATCCTACCCTAGGGGCTTTCATAGAACCCGGAGCAGCTTTTTATTTCAAGGACGGCAGCTTTAAAAACACAATACGTGACGAGTACCCGTTCCATTTCAACCTACAATTGGGAGTGCGCTGGAATTATTAAGGAAACTTCATGCAGTCTTTTGTCCATCCTTGTATCTATAGGATAAAAAGACAGCCACGCAAAAAAGACATCAAGACAGACAATGTTATTTTAACGAACTAGCGAACACATCACGCAGTTTCTATATAAACTATGTAAAGCAATTTATCTCCCTCAGCTCTTCTACCCACATACTGGAAATAGGTTGCGGAGAAGGAGGTAACCTGCTCCCCTTTGCCGAACTAGACTGCAAGGTAACAGGCATAGACCGTGCAGCCAGCCGCATACACCAGGCACAATCCTTCTTCGCCGCCTCCGGCTACAAAGGAGAATTCAGGACGATGGATTTCTTCAACTTCTCTTCAGTTTCCCGTTACCAGCTCATCCTGATACACGATGTCATTGAACACATCAGTAACAAAGAAGAATTCTTCCGTTGCCTCTCTCCTCTTCTAGCTAAGGGAGGCATCATATTCTGGGGATTCCCGTCTTGGCAAATGCCATTTGGCGGACATCAGCAAATTTGTCACAACCGGTTCGTCTCCTCTCTTCCTTTCATCCATTTATGTCCCGGTATATTCTATCGGTTTCTGCTCAGATGTTTCCATGAAACACCATCATGTATCGAAGAATTATCAGACATCAAACGCTGCCGCATGACCATAGATGCCTTTGAACAACTTGCTGAAAAGTATGGATACGAAATAATCGACAGACAATTATGGTTCATCAACCCACACTACCAACAGAAGTTCCATCTGCGGCCACGAAAATTATATCCTGTACTGGCACAGTTAAAACACATCAGAAATTACTTCAGCACCTCCTGTTTCTATATAACACGCCACCGTGATCTTCATCCTTAAGGCAACCAATTTATACTATTTTCATGTTTATATCAATAGTTTGTTTCTCTTTTATCAAGAATTGGACTACCTTTGTAATCCAAATTTAATGTATTGACTTTATGCCGACATTTTTCATCATTCTTATCTTTACATACCTTGGAGGAAATGCCTACATATTTTACAGAGGTTTGCAAACATTATCCGGCTTTCCATACGGAATCAAGATTTTATTGACTATTTTATTCTGGCTAGCTGCACTGTCCTTTTTCGGAACGATGCTAAGTCGCAATGTGAAGATACCGTTTTACTTATCCCACACAATGTATGAGGTCGGGACAGGCTGGCTGATATTCACTTTATATATGGTCTTGTTTTTACTTTTCTTTGATTTATTGAAACTGTGCTCTATTTCTTTCAACCAGAGTTTCATGACTTCTTTACTGGCCACATTCGTCTTGTTGGGATATGGATACTATAATTATCGCCATCCCAAGATAAATACTGTCAACATCACGCTCACCAAACCGCTGACCGATAATCGGCGTCCTATAAAAATAGTTGCAGTGAGCGATATACATTTGGGCAACGGCACAGGAAAAACGTCTTTGAAGCAATATGTGAAAATGATTAACGGACAGAATCCGGACTTAATCCTAATTGGAGGCGATTTAATTGATAACAGCGTAATACCTCTTTATGCTGAAAACATGGCTGAAGAACTAACGGAATTAAAAGCACCACTGGGAATCTACATGGTCCCCGGAAACCATGAATATATCAGTGGGATAGACAAAAGTATCCAATTTATACAAAATACTCCTATACAACTACTGCGCGACTCGGTTGTCACACTTCCCTGCGGCATACAACTGATAGGACGTGACGACCGTAGCAATGCCAGACGACTTCCATTACAAAAGTTAATGGCCCGTATAGATAAAAGCAAACTGGTTATTCTGTTGGACCATCAGCCTTACCAATTGGCAGAGAGTCAGGCAGCCGGTATCGACTTACAGTTCAGCGGACACACCCACCATGGACAGGTTTGGCCCATGAATTGGGTAACAGACCATCTTTATGAACAAAGTCACGGCTATCGCCAATGGGAAAACAGCCATATATATGTTTCCAGCGGATTATCTTTATGGGGACCTCCTTTCAGAATAGGAACCGAGAGTGAGATGGTAGTATTACAACTTCATTAAAAAGCCTGCAACCTTTCTATTATTGACATTTTGAAGCATTCCTGCTCATTACCCGTTATCTAAGCTTTTTCTTCCATTACATTAAGCTCTTTCTTCCAGCCACCTAATACAGACTCCGACAGTGGACTATACAGACGCTTATAATAGACTGCATAGTCCATTCGAAGCGACTGTATAGTCCACTGTCGGAATCTGTACTACATAACCGCAAAAATCTCCTTAATCATCAGCCCGAAAAGGCTTAGGAAAGCGTGTATAAAGCTTTAGGACCAAGCAGAGCGAACTTTATGCTGCCTGGATTGAAGAAGAACGAATCCTATCAAGAAAAATCCCACAATGGATATAAACGGAAAAACAAGCATAGGCCTGTCACCCCAAAAGAGAAAATGTAAGGAGTGGAAGAAAAAAACAGAGCAAATCTTTCTTTCAGGAAGAAGCTTTAAAAAACGGTCTATATCATATATAAAAAAAGAAGGGTATCTATCCCAGACACCCAATCTTCATTAACCTTAAATCTAATACCATGAAAAACACAGTGCAAAGATAAGGAGTTTTATGTTATCAAACATAATAATACTACAACTATTCGCTTCTGATTAACATCATTTAAACTTTAATGGCGCTTTTGCAGATTCAAATCCTGTAAAAACACCATTGTACTATATAATATATAAATAAATCGAATTATTCCACATACAGCACCAGCCCTTTCAAATACTCTCCTTCAGGATGGTAAATATTTACGGGATGATCTCCCGGCTGAGTCAATTGATGCAGAATACGTACACTACGTCCGCTTTGTGCCGCAGCTGTAAATACCGCATTGCGGAAATTCATCTTATCTACCACCTGCGAGCAAGAGAAAGTAAACAGAATACCTCCCGGTTTGATTTTCTCAAATGCTTTAGCGTTTAGTTTCGTATAGCCACGCAATGCATTGCGGAGAGCATCCTTGTGTTTGGCAAATGCAGGAGGGTCAAGAATTATCAAATCATATTGATCTCCCATACGATCCAGGTATTTAAAAGCATCCTCAGCATACGCCTTATGACGGGTATCACCCGGAAAATTTAATTCCACGTTCATATTGGTAAGATCAATAGCTTTTGCCGAACTGTCTACCGAATGCACCAGATTCGCGCCTCCACGCATGGCATAAAAAGAGAATCCTCCTGTATAACAGAACATATTCAATACATTACGCCCTTTGGCATAACGTTCCAACAAATGACGGTTCTCACGCTGATCCACAAAGAAACCCGTTTTCTGTCCTTTCAGCCAATCTACATGGAATTTCAATCCGTATTCCATCGCTATGTTTTCGGGACTTCCTCCTTTGATGAAACCGTTCTCCGGTCCCAAGTCTGCCTTGAAAGGTAACGTAGTTTCTGATTTATAATAAATGTTCCGGACTACATCCCCCATCACTTCAGACAAGGCATCGGCTATCTCCATACGGTAAACGTGCATTCCGGCCGAATGTGCCTGCATCACGGCTGTATGATCGTATACATCAATAATCAAACCCGGCAAGTTATCCCCTTCGCCATGAACCAGACGGTAAGTGTTATTTGCAGGATTACCAGCCAAACCCAAACTGCGACGCAAATCATAGGCCACTTCCAGTTTATGCTTCCAGAATTCATGATCAATCTCACCTTCCTTGAAAGAGAGCACACGCACGGCAATACTTCCTATCTGGAAATGCCCGCAAGCTATAAATTCTTTCTTTGAAGTGTACACATCCACTATCTCGCCTTCTTCGGGTTCTCCCTCGATGCGCTGGATAGCTCCGGAGAATACCCACGGATGGAAACGCTTTAACGACTCTTCCTTACCCGGTTTCAGGTATACTTTTTTATAAGCCATTTGTATTTACTGTTGTTTCTATTGGTTCTTCCTCTTTTATCTCATAATCACCCGTACGTTCCAATTCCGTCAGGCAATTGTAAATTTCCACACAAGCCCACGCATCTGTGGCTGCATATAGTTTTTGTCCCTCGCTAAGCACATCCGCCTCCCAATTGGAAAGACGCTGGCTTTTCGAAATCTTCTGATCAAACAGATTGGCGAAAATTTTTTGCAGACTCCGGTCAGCTATGCCGAATCGTCCTACATAGTCCTGCAACTCTATCCAGTTACCCCGGTCGGGATGCACATTCTCACGTTTCCTCAACGAATTAAAATCGTCTTTCAGCGACAAACCTATCTTCAAGGTATCGCTCATCAAAAACTCTTGCAGAGAATCAGGCATACCTATCCGGTTCAGACGGAACAAGAAACAGGTATCTTGCGTAGATATTTGCAACAAAGCCACTTTATGGGTAGTACCTCGCTTGAAAGACGGACGTGTTTCCGTATCCACCCCCACTATGCGCTGATCTTTCAGGTAGGCTACTGCTTTCTCGGCCTCGCTCTCAGTATAAATTACAAAGATACGTCCGGGAAAAAGCACCTTGGGCATTGCTGCTATCTCGGCTTTAGTAATCGTTTTTTTTATTTGTTTCATAATAATGAATTCTCATCTTCCATTTCTTCCTCCTCGTCATCATCGGCAGGAGTATACTTTACATCGTGTAAGGCACGCATGGTGTTTACCAAACGCTGCCCCCAGAATTCCCTGAAATGTTCCTTACAGACTACTAACGAATCATTCATCGTTTCGTTCAGTCCCAGTTGGAATACGCCGATAAAGTCCTTCAAATCCTGATAGATATCTGCCAAATCTTCTGAAATACATTTCTTGATGGGCGTGTCACTGTATGCCATATCCGGCAAGAACACTTCCAGATAATCGTCCTTCGCCCCCAACACACCGGCCACAGTCCTACGTATCAGTTCATAATCTTCTTCTGTAACGAAGATTTCAGGTTCATCCTCTCCTATCGGTTCACATGGAGGCAACAAAGTCGCTTTCAAATAAAGCAACGGAAGTATTTTTAAGGCAGTATCTACAAAATCATAGCGTTTCATATCACGGGCACGTTCCAGAAAACCACAATATTCGGCGGCCACCGTCACAAATTCTACTGTATTTTTGTCAAATATCACCTGACTGTACTTTTCCATAAACATTAAAATTGAATCGCAAAGTTAAGAAAAAAGAGATTAAATAAGGCAATAATTAATGTTTTTCATGTACATTTGCGAAATAATAAATAGAATGAAGACGTATGGCAAAGAAAAAATCAGATAAGGAGACAGAGCCTAAAAAGGTATCAACCAAACGATTCTCCGCTTTTTTTAAGAATGAAACAACGCATTTTGTAATCGGATTGATTAGTGTTATTTTTGCTGTTTATCTGTTGCTGGCATTTACCTCTTTCTTCTTTACAGGAGCAGCGGACCAAAGTATTTTGGACAACCAGCAGCCGGGTGAACTGATGCAGACCACCAACCATGTAAAGAACTATGCCGGAGCACGCGGCGCACAGCTTGCCGAATTCCTTATAAATGAATGTTTCGGACTGGCAGCTTACTTTATCATTTTGTTCCTGGCAGTAGTGGGTATGAAATTAATGAAAGCCTATCAGTTCCGCATCTGGAAATGGTTCATGTCCTGTTCCATCCTGCTCATCTGGTTCTCCATCACACTGGGTTTTATTTTTGACGGCACTTTCGGAAATAGTTTCATCTATCCGGGCGGACTGCACGGATACAATGTAAGCAACTGGCTGATTTCACAAGTAGGTATACCTGGCTTGGGATTGTTATTGTTCATCACAGCACTGTTGTTCTTTGTATATTTAAGCAATGAAACCATACAAATTATACGCAAGGCTTTGCACCCTAATTTCAAACGGAAGAAAAAAGGAGAGCAAGCTTCTTCTGCAACTGAAGAAAGTCCGGTCAAAGAAACTCCCCGAAAGGAAGAGAACAAGAAGGAATTCTCCAATCCCGGACCTGCCATTGTAGATTTCGAACTGGAACAGCCGGAAAAGATAAAGGAAGAAGTGGAAGACCAGGTCCCTTTCCCTTTTGAGAACAACCAGGTTGCTGGACCGGAAATGGAACAGGAGCCTGCCTATGTGACTGAAGAAGAGGAAGTAGAAGATACAGATGAACCTGATTTTTCAATCAGTGAAGAAACAAATGAGGAAGACGAGGCATACAAAGGTCCCGTACTTTCACCATACAACCCCCGTCTGGATTTGGAAAACTATAAATTCCCTAGTTTGGATTTGCTAAATGAATACGAAGATGATGGTCCCAATATTGACATGGAAGAGCAAAATGCCAACAAAGACCGCATCATCAAAGTTTTACGCAGTTTCGGAATCGAAATCAGCTCTATCAAGGCAAGTGTAGGTCCTACCATCACATTATACGAAATCACTCCGGCAGAAGGAGTTCGTATCTCGAAAATCAGAAATTTGGAGGATGATATCGCATTAAGTTTGTCGGCACTAGGGATCCGTATCATCGCCCCGATACCGGGTAAAGGTACTATCGGTATTGAAGTTCCGAATGCCAACCCACGTATCGTACCGATGAAGTCTATCCTGAATAGTAAAAAGTTCCAGGAGACCACCTACGAACTGCCTGTGGCATTAGGTAAGACTATTACCAACGAAGTCTTTATGGTGGACTTGGCAAAGGCTCCCCACATGTTGGTAGCCGGTGCTACCGGACAAGGTAAGTCCGTGGGATTGAATGCCATCGTGACCTCTTTATTATATAAGAAGCATCCGGCAGAACTTAAGTTTGTAATTGTAGACCCCAAGAAGGTGGAGTTCGCTATCTATGCTCCGATTGAGAAGCATTTTCTGGCTAAACTGCCGGATGGAGAAGACGCAATTATCACCGATGTTACCAAAGTGGTACAAACCTTGAACTCATTATGTATAGAGATGGACAGCCGATACGATTTGCTGCGTAAAGCCGGTTGCCGTAATATTAAGGAATATAACGCGAAATTCATCAACCGACAGTTGAATCCGGAAAAAGGCCATCGCTTCATGCCTTATATAGTGATTATCATTGATGAGTTCGGTGACCTGATTATGACTGCGGGTAAGGAAGTGGAATTACCTATTTGCCGTATCGCCCAGTTGGCACGTGCAGTAGGCATACATGCCATTATCGCGACCCAGCGTCCGACAACGAACATTATTACCGGTACTATCAAAGCTAACTTCCCGGCACGTGTTGCCTTCCGTGTAGCTGCCATGATGGACTCACGTACTATTCTGGACCGTTCGGGAGCACAACAACTGATTGGTAAAGGAGATATGCTTTACTTGCAAGGTAATGATCCGGTACGTGTGCAATGTGCATTCGTGGATACTCCTGAAGTGGAGAAAATAGCCAATTACATCAGTAAACAACAAGGATACACCACCGCATTCATGTTGCCCGAATACGTAGGCGAAGAGAGTGAAAGCAGTGTAGGGGAAGTGGACATGAACCGATTGGACCCTATGTTTGAAGACGCAGCCAGACTGGTAGTGATTCATCAGCAAGGCTCTACTTCGCTAATCCAGCGCAAGTTCTCTATCGGTTACAACCGTGCGGGACGTATCATGGACCAACTGGAAAAAGCAGGAATTGTTGGCCCCACTCAAGGAAGCAAGGCGCGTGACGTACTCTGCATGGATGAAACAGACCTGGAAATGAAATTGAACAATCTACAACAATAAGTTGTTTAATAATGTTATGATAAAAATGAAAAGAACATATTTACTGGTATTAATCCTTTTCCTTTCGGTCAGCCTGTCCGCACAAAAGGACAAACAGGCACGGGAGATATTGGACAAAACCGCCAATGCCCTGCAACAGGCCGGAGGCATCCGTGCCACCTTTGGGGGGACAGGCAATGGAACCTTATTGCTAAAAGGCAACCAGTTCTATCTGAACAGTGGCGGAATACAAAGCTGGTTTGACGGAAAAACGCAATGGAGTTATCTGGAAAGCAGCGAAGAAGTGAATGTGAGCAATCCTACCCCGGAAGAATTGCAAACCATTAACCCATACGCACTGTTATCCATTTACAAAAACGGATATAATTATAAGTATGCGGGGACAAAAAGCCGTAACGGCAAACAAGGGTTCGAAGTGATACTGACCCCGGAGAATAAACAAGATATCACATCCATCACCTTGTTCGTTTCCCAAACATATCAGCCTTTATATATAAAGGTAGAACAAAATAATAAATCGGCAAACGAGATTATCGTCACTTCTTACCAAACCAACCAGCCGCTGGACAATGCGACATTCAAGTTTGATAAAAAGAAATTCCCAAACGCTGAAGTGATAGACTTACGATAGCAAACAGAGTTCAAGATAGAGAGATAATATAATATTCATCAAATTAAATTAAGTAAAGAAATAAGTATTATGAGTACAGAAAAAGTTAAATGCCTTATCATCGGCTCAGGTCCTGCCGGCTATACCGCAGCCATTTATACAGGACGCGCTAACATCGCTCCGGTCTTATATGAAGGCTTACAGCCCGGAGGCCAGTTGACCATCACTACCGAGGTGGAGAATTTCCCCGGATATCCCGAAGGTATCAGCGGTACCCAGCTAATGGAGGATTTGCGCAAACAAGCAGAACGTTTTGGCGCGGATATCCGCAATGGTATTGCAACTTCCGCCGACCTGAGCAAACGTCCTTACCGCATCACCATTGATGACGAAAAAGTGATTGAGGCAGAAACTGTAATTATATCCACAGGTGCCACCGCCAAATATCTAGGTCTGGAAGACGAACAAAAATATGCCGGAATGGGTGTAAGTGCCTGCGCCACCTGCGACGGTTTCTTCTATCGCAAGAAAACTGTAGCTGTAGTAGGTGGCGGTGACACTGCTTGTGAGGAGGCTGTCTATCTGGCAGGACTGGCCAAACAGGTTTACCTGATTGTACGTAAACCGTTCTTACGCGCATCCAAGATTATGCAAGCACGTGTTATGAACCATCCTAACATCAAGGTACTGTTCGAACACAACGCTGTCGGCTTATACGGAGAGAATGGCGTAGAAGGCGTTCATTTGGTAAAGCGTCAGGGTGAATGCAACGAAGAATGTTATGACTTGCCCATCGACGGATTCTTTCTGGCTATCGGCCATAAGCCCAATTCAGACATTTTCAAGGATTATTTAGACACAGACGAAGTAGGCTACATTATTACAGAAGCAGGTACTCCGCGTACGAAAGTCCCCGGTGTGTTCGCTGCCGGCGATGTGGCCGACCCGCATTATCGACAGGCTATCACTGCTGCTGGGAGTGGCTGCAAAGCTGCCATAGAAGCAGAAAGATACCTATCTGCCAATGACTTATTATAATAAAATAAACTAACCCCACAACAAACACTATGACACATTTTCTAAGGAAGATGGCAGCTGCCTGGATTATTCTAGGCAGCGTGTCGGTGGGCTTTGCACAACAGCAAACGCCTCCCATCCCTACGGACCCTAACGTCCGCATCGGTAAATTGGACAACGGATTAACTTATTACATCCGTCACAACGAACTCCCCGAAAAAAGAGCCGATTTCTACATCGCTCAAAAAGTAGGTTCCATTTTGGAAGAAGACAACCAGCGAGGCTTGGCACACTTCTTAGAACACATGTGCTTTAACGGAACTAAAAATTTCCCGGACAAAACCCTCATCCAATATCTGGAAAGCATAGGGGTGAAATTCGGTGAAAACCTGAATGCTTACACTAGCATAGATGAAACAGTATACAATATTTCCAATGTTCCCATGATACGTGACGGCGTTGTAGATTCTTGTTTGCTAATTTTGCATGACTGGGCCGATGACCTGACACTAGACCCTAAGGAAATAGACAGCGAACGCGGTGTGATTCATGAAGAATGGCGTACTAGCACAAACGCTATGATGCGTATGTACGAAAAAGCCCTCCCTACCCTTTATCCGGGAAGTAAATATGCCTATAGGCTTCCTATCGGCATAATGGAAGTAGTAGACAATTTCCCTTATCAGGCATTACGCGATTATTATGAAAAATGGTATCGTCCGGACCAACAGGGTATTGTCGTAGTAGGCGATATAGATGTAGACAAGATTGAGGCAAAGATAAAGAAGATATTCTCTCCTATTAAAATGCCAGAAACCCCAGCAGAACGAGAATACTTCCAAGTTCCCGACAATAAGGAAACTATTGTAGCAATAGAAACGGATAAAGAACAGGCAAACCCAGTAGCTTATTTATGCTACAAACATGAAGCAATTCCTAATGAACAAAAGGGAAACATGGATTATCTGGTAGTGAACTACATGAAATCCATGATAGAAAATATGTTGAACGCCCGTCTGAACGAACTGACCCAAACAGCCAATCCTCCTTTCATCTTCGCTCAAGTCAGCGACCAAGAATTTCTGATTTCCAAAACAAAAGATGCCTTTACAGGAATAGTAGCAAGCAAGGAAGACGGAATTGACAGTGCAATAACCGCCATTGTACGTGAAATTGAACGGGCCCACAAATTTGGTTTCACCGCGTCCGAATATGCCCGCGCCAAAGCGGACTATCTGCGTATGCTGGAATCTGCATACAACGAACGCAATAAAGTGAAAAACGGTGCATACGTGGATGAATATGTACGCCACTTCATTGACAACGAACCAATTCCAGGTATTGAAAATGAATACGCCATTATGAATCAGATCGTCCCCAACCTGTCTGTGGAAATGGTAAACAGTCTGATTCCAGCCTTGGTTACCGACAGCAATCTGGTAGTAAACGTATTCTTCCCTGAAAAGGAAGGATTGAAAGTTCCATCCAAGAAAGAAGTTTTGGCTGCTATCAATAAGGTAAAAGCTGAAACACTGACTGCTTATGAAGACAAAGTTTCTGATGAACCTTTGATTCCTGAAAAGCCCCAAGGCGGAAAGATTACAAAACAGGAAAATGGTCCGTTCGGTTCTACTATCTTGACTCTGTCCAATGGAGTACGCGTTATCTTAAAGCAAACCGACTTCAAAGCGGATGAAATCAGAATGAGAGCTTTCAGTCCGGGTGGCAGTTCCTTGTTCCCGAATGATGAAATTATCAATATCAATGTCATGAATGATGTGGCAAGTATCGGCGGCTTGGGTAACTTCAGCAATGTTGATCTAGAGAAAGTATTGGCAGGTAAAAAAGCTAGTGTAAGTGCTTCCGTCAGTGGTAATACAGAAGGGCTGAGCGGAAGCTGCTCACCCAAAGATTTTGAGACCTTGATGCAATTAGTCTATTTGTCATTCACGGCTCCACGAATGGATAACGATGCATTTACTTCATTCAAGAACCGTCTACAAGCATCTTTGGCAAATCAAGAGGCCAACCCAATGACTGCCTTACAGGATACATTACAAAAAGCCCTCTATATGGGACATCCGCGTACTATCCGTATGAAAGCCGACATGGTGGACAAGATTGACTATGCCAGAATTATGGAGATGTACAAAGACCGTTTCAAAGATGCCAGCGACTTTACTTTCATCTTTGTAGGAAATATCAAACCAGAAGAAACGGAACCACTGATTGCGACTTATTTAGGCGCTCTGCCTTCCGTCAATCGCAAAGAAACCTTCCGTGACAACCACATTGATATGCGCCAAGGTGACTATAAGAACATTTTCAACAAGAAATTGGAAACTCCTAAAGCCACCGTATTGGTAATCAACAACGGGCAATGCGCATACACATTGAAAAACCAAATCATGATGAGTATGCTTTCACAGATACTGAATATCATGTATACTGAAAGCGTACGCGAAAAAGAAGGTGGGACATACGGTGTAAGTGCATTCGGCAGTCTGACCAAATATCCAAAAGAGAAAGCGGTTCTGCAAATCTATTTCGATACAGATCCTGCCAAACGCGCCAAAATGACGGATATCATTTTGAATGAACTGAACCAATTTGCCAACGAGGGTCCGTCCACCGAAAACTTGAACAAGGTAAAAGAATTCATGCTGAAGAAATACAAGGAAAATGCCAAAGAAAACAGTTATTGGGTAAATATGCTGGATGAATATTTCTGGGAAGGAACAGATATGAACACCGGCTACGCAGACATAGTAAACAGCATTACCGCTAAAGATCTGCAAGAATTTACCAAAGCCTTGTTGGAGCAGAATAACCGTATAGAAGTAAGCATGACTTCGGAAGAAACAAAATAATCCCATCCAAGCCTATGCTTCTATCTATTATAAGACAGAATCAAAAACTTGCAGCCAAGCGGAATCCTGCATTCGACAGGAACCGCTTTGCCAAGTTTTTAATTTACTTTATGGTCGCATTTTGGGCAGCATACCTCATCTTTATCGGGGTCATGCTGTCCTTCGCTTTTGAAGATATCTTTCCCAGCATGGAACCTTACCATATCATGAACCAAGGATTGATTTATCTTCTGATACTTGATTTTTTGCTACGCTTCATGCTGCAACCGGCCATGTCGCAAGAAATCAAGCCCTATCTGCTTATGCCAATAAAAAAGAATAAGCTGGTGGATACCCTGTTACTACAATCCGGAATCAGCAGTTACAACTTCTTCTGGTTTTTCCTGATCGTACCTTTTGCCCTGCTTACGATTATCCGTTTCTATGAATTCACGGGCATCCTATGCTATCTGTGCGGCATTTGGCTTCTGATGGCTATGAACAGTTATTGGTATTTGATATGCAAAACTTTACTGAATGAGAAATTGCTTTATATACTTCTCCCGATCGGAGTATACGGATTATTAGCGGGAACTGAATTTATTCCCGAAGGAAATCCGGTTTCCACGTTCATGATGAATCTAGGAGAAGGATTTATAGAAGGAAACATACTCGCCTTTCTAGGTGTCATAGCAGCCATATTGTTGCTTCTGCTAGTAAATCGCAAGCTACAGCTACACTTCATCTATAATGAAATAGCTAAAGTGGAAGACACCAAGATGAAGCATGTATCCGAATATAAATTCCTGGACCGCTATGGTGACGTAGGTGAATATCTACGTCTGGAACTAAAACTGTGTTTCCGTAACAAAACCGTAAAGACACAATTCCGCATGGGATTTATCATCATGCTTGCTTTTTCGGCACTGATTGCCTTCACGGATGTGTATGACGGAACAGGAATGATAAATTTTATCTGCATATACAATTTTGCCATTTTAAGTATCATGACCCTGGGGCAAGTGATGTCTTTTGAGGGCAACTATCTAGACGGTCTTATGAGCCGTAAGGAATCTATCTATAACTTGCTTCGTGCCAAGTATTACCTGAACTGCATCATCGTGTTCATCCCTTTCCTGATTATGATGATCCCTGTAGCTAAAGGCAAGATACCCTTCCTCATGGCTCTATCCTATATGCTGTTTACAGCAGGATTCGTATTCGCTATGATGCTGCAACTGGCTGTGTACAATAAAAAGACACTCCCGTTAAACGCCAATGTCATGCGAAGCAATCGGGGAAGTTCCTTATTCCAGACCATTATCATCTCATGTGCTTTTTTCCTGCCCTTGATTATCAACAAAGCTCTGACGGCTTTCTTTGAACAGGATACAGCCTGCATCATCATGATGATTATAGGGTTGTTACTGATTGCAACCCACAATATTTGGATAAAAAATATCTATAACCGTTTCATGAAGCGCCGTTATGAGAATATGGAAGGCTTCCGTGACTCACGTTAAAACGAATTGCGTATGAATATCATAATAAACCAATTACAAAAGAACTTTGGCCCGAAAGTGGCTGTAGACATAGAAAATTATTCCATTCAAAGCGGTGACATGTTGGGACTGGTGGGCAATAACGGAGCAGGAAAAACGACCCTGTTCCGCCTGATGCTGGACTTGCTGAAAGCCGACGGAGGCAGTGTACATATCGAAAACATCGATGTGAGCCGGAGTGAGGAATGGAAAAATATAACGGGAGCTTTCATTGACGAAGGTTTCCTGATAGATTATCTTACCCCCGAAGAATATTTCTACTTTGTAGGAAAAATGTACGGGCTAACAAAAGAAGAAGTAGATAAACGTGTCGCTAGGTTTGAACGTTTTATGAATGGCGAAGTCATCGGACAAAAAAAACTGATTCGTAACTATTCGGCAGGCAACAAACAGAAAATAGGTATCATTTCGGCTATGCTGCACCAACCGCAGGTACTGATTCTAGATGAACCGTTCAACTTTCTGGACCCTAGTTCGCAGTCCATTATCAAGCATTTACTGAAAGCTTATAATGAAGAAACCGGAGCCACCATACTGGTATCCAGCCATAATCTGAACCACACAGTAGATATATGCCCACGCATCGCTCTGTTGGAAAACGGAAAGATTATCCGAGATATTGACAATAAAGGGAATTCCGCCGAAAAGGAATTAGAGGACTATTTTAATGTAACAGAATGAAAAAACTACTATCCCATTTGCTGGTATTAGGTACACTGGCCATGTTGTTGGCTTCATGCGGTACCTCTGCCCCACGTTATAACTACAAGGAACTGGCGCGTGCCTCCATCCGTCTGAATATGGATATTGACATGAAAGACAATCACCAACTGTACGTAGAATCAGCAGCATGGCTGGGAGTCCCCTACCGTGGCGGTGGTAACAGCAAACGGGGAGTGGACTGTTCCGGACTGACTTCACATTTATATAAAAAGGTATACCACAAAAAGCTGAAACGTAACTCAGATGACCAACGTACCCAAGATTGCCATAAAGTAAGTAAGAGAAACTTGCGCGAAGGAGATTTGGTATTCTTCCATAACGGTAGAAAAAAACGGATTGCCAGTCATGTAGGTATTTATTTGAAAGATAATAAGTTTATCCATGCCAGTACCAGCCGGGGAGTCATAATCAGCAGCCTGAATGAAGATTATTATCGTAAACACTGGTTAAGTGGAGGCCGTCCTTGACAAGATCCTTCCGGGCAATATATTCATTACATTAAAATGAGTTTAATTTGAAAGAATGAAATACACAACATACCTTTTTGATTTTGATTACACACTAGCCGATTCTTCACGCGGCATCGTTATCTGTTTTCGTAATGTACTGGAACGCCATGGGCATACGGGCATCAGTGATGAAGCCATAAAACGCACCATTGGAAAAACACTGGAAGATTCATTCAGTCTTTTGAGCGGAATCACTGCTCCCGAAACATTAGCCGAATATAAAAAAGAATATGTAAAGGAAGCAGATACATACATGACTGTCAACACTTTCTTTTTTCCTGAAACGGTTACCGTACTGAAAACACTGAAAAGTCAAGGCGCCCAAATAGGTATCATTTCCACTAAATTCCGTTTTCGTATCCGCGAAATGGTAGACCAACATTTTCCGAAAGATTTTTTTGACATTATTATCGGAGGAGAGGATGTAAAGCAAGCCAAGCCAGATCCTCAAGGTATAAAAAAAGCACTACGCCGACTGCATCGCCAGAAAAACGAAACACTCTACATCGGTGACAGCACAGTGGACGCTGAAACCGCCCAAGCAGCCAAAGTAGACTTTGTAGGTGTACTCAATGGCATGACAACCCGTGAAGAACTGATTGTATACCCACATCGGCAGATATTAGACAATCTTTCGTTACTTCCATTAATTCATAAATTCACCCCTTACGAACCAGACAAACATTTTCCGGAAAAGTTCTTTTATTCTTCCTATTTTCCTCAAAAGATAGTAGCCTTCTACAAACTGTTCCATCAAAAACAAATAAGAGGAAAACATGAAATAAAAGAGAATCCGACATGTTGCGTCTGTAAGAACTGCGGAAACACATTTCAAGGGAATTATTGTCCCCATTGCGGACAAAACCACCACACACCACGTTTTACCATACGAAATGCCTTTCAGAATATTTTGAGCGGATTCTTTAACATAGACAATGGTTTCAGCCGTAACCTGATAGAACTACTCTACCGACCAGGATACATGATACGGGATTATCTGAGGGGGAAACGTGTACATTACTATAAACCATTTCAAACCTTGTTCGTTCTAGCTGCTCTATATATCATGGGTGTACAGCTCATTGACCCGACAGCGATAAAACTATCGGAAAAGGAAATGGAAGAAGAGCCTACTATCGCCAGCCTGATGGATGACATCAAATATCAACAGGAACAGACATCAGACAGTTGTACCAAATATTATTTAGGACAAAGTATTACTTATGCAGACAGTGCACGGTGGGCTCAAACCCACAGTTTATCAGAATCAATACAAGCACAAATCGATGCAAAATTCAGCAATCAAGACCAAGATGAGCTAAAAAAAGAAATAAGCAAACAAATAAAAAAGGAGCTTAAACAAAAAATAAAAGCAAAAAATGGAGAGATTGATGACTGGAGAGGCCTGATGAAAGAAATTGGTACGACTTTGGCAAAACAAGATAGCTTGCGGATAGCCACTTTAGGAAGAGAAGCCAACAAACAAGACTCAACCATATCGGAAATAAGAAAAAACATATTGGCAAACATGGCCCAACAAGATAATCCCTATGAAGATCAAGATATCTGGAATGATTTGAGCGAAGCCGGAAGTGAAATAAAAAATGTTTTCAACGAAATGACAAACAATTATTTTACAGAAAATAGTTTTCTCTCTGCAGTCGGTAATCTGATGAAAAGTTGGATACATGGCAACAAAGCCTTCAGCATCCTTGCTTTGCTCCCCCTTTTCACAATAAGCACCCGATTAAGCTTCTGCCGGACCTCTATCGGACGTCGACTAAACCTGACAGAAAACTTTTTTGCACAAGTTTATATCGCTTGCCAAATCTTATGGATTTCTTTACTGATCCTGCCATTTACCGGGACAGCACACTTGAATGATATTTTTGATTTAAGTTACAAAGCAATCTTTATATTATTTGTCTGGGATTACCGCCAACTGTTTGGACTTTCCTGGTGGAAAAGTTTCTGCCGTACAATAATCATGTTTTGGTATTGCTTTTTGGGACTGTTGCTAGTCTGTTCTATCATTATAGGCATCATCGTATTGATAGCCTATATTATACAATGGGGTAAATAAAAGTACAATCACACAAACCTTATTTATACAATCGCACATCCACAAAATGCAATATGAATAAAAACATTGAGTACAAGAAAAAAGAAGATGATTTTTCTTTGCAGATATAAATAAATATAGTAATTTTGTGCCCGATTTAGTCCGATGAGGTAGAAAAAGCGAAGGCAGTGATGCATTCCACCTTACGGAGAAAACCGTTTAATATTATAAAAAGATGTACGTAATTGTAGAAATTAACGGTCAGCAGTTCAAAGCTGAAGAAGGTAAAAAACTGTTTGTACACCACATTCAGAACGTAGAAAACGGCGCAACTGTTGAATTTGAAAAAGTATTGTTGGTAGACAACAATGGAACAGTAACTGTAGGTGCTCCTACTGTAGAAGGTGCCAAGGTAGTTTGTGAAGTAGTATCTCCGCTAGTAAAAGGCGATAAAGTACTTGTATTTCACAAGAAGAGAAGAAAAGGTTATAGAAAACTGAATGGTCACCGCCAGCAGTTTACAGAGTTAACTATTAAACAAGTTATTGCTTAATCATTTAAAATTTAAGAAGAAATGGCACATAAAAAAGGTGTAGGTAGTTCTAAGAACGGCCGTGAATCAGCAAGTAAGAGATTAGGCGTTAAGATATTTGGTGGACAGGCTTGTAAAGCAGGTAACATCATTGTTCGTCAGAGAGGTACAGAATTCCATCCGGGTGAAAACATCGGTATGGGACGTGACCATACTCTTTTCGCTTTAGTAGATGGTACAGTATGTTTCAAAGTAGGTCGCGATGACAGAAGATCTGTTTCTGTTGTTCCTGCTGTAGAAGCATAATCAGTTACAAAATAAAAAAAATTGAAAGACTCTTCAAAGAATGAAGAGTCTTTTCTTTTAGAATGTCCTGAACACTAAAACCTTACCTTCGGTCCGGATTATAAAATGCTTGGCCAATGCCTCATTCAAAGTCCCTTGCCACCAATTGGTAAACACAGATAAAGGATAAGCCAACCCTTCGGCAAATAAAACCGTACTATTCATATTAAAAATAGAAATCTGCTGACCGATATAAGATTCGAACATACTGTCCTTCTTTATGGGAACAAAGATACCGTAATCTGTCATCATATTAACCTCCGCCTTCTCCATATAATCTGCCAACAAACTGACATTCCCTATTGTATGATCTTCTCTTTTCCCTGTAGCCCCCATGATAGTAATACGCTTCCTCTCCTGTGATAAGCAGAAGCGGAATGCCTTACTCAAATCATTTGTTTCCTGCTCTGTCTCACTATGAATCAACGAAGCATATCGCTCTTTAATACCCGGCAATAAAGAATCACCATCGCCAACAATAGCTTCCGGCATTCTACCTGAACGAATATAAGTATTTGCTGCCCCGTCACAACAAACTACATAAGGACACTGCCTCAACCATTCCAACGCCAACGGATGGGAAGGAAAATCACCATCAGCCAGAATAATTGTTTCCGGCACATCACATCCTATCGGCAATTTATACTCTTTCATAAGATAAATTCATTAATTGTTTCCACTTCAAATAACCGAAAAAAGCGATTACCGTATAAAGTCCATATAAAAAAGAAGTGAAATATAAATCTTTGTAAATATAGATACCACAAGAAACAATATCAACAACCAGCCATACCAACCATTGTTCCACATATTTATGTGCAAGCATCCACATGGCAATAATACTAAGTGAAGTTGTTAAACTATCCCACCAGGGCACTGTGCTATCCGTATAAGTTTTGAGAATAATCCCTATCAGCACAAACACCACAAGCAGCACAACAAACATAGGCAGCAGCAACTTAGACGGTGTGCCAGATACAGGCTTCTCCCCTTTATCCGGCGTATGGCGCAACCACATCCCCCAACCATAAATTCCAGCCAACAAATAATAGATGCTGATAGCAGAATCGGCATACAGACCTACTTGATAATAAATAACTATATAAATGGCAGGCATAATAACACTGACCGGCCACAACCAAATGCTCGCCTTATATTCAAACCATAAATAAAGCAGACCGATTAAAGTGCCCGCTATCTCAAGATAATTCATCCTTCTTACTTTTCATTTTCTAATCTGGATACAAAAGTAACGAATAACTCATACACCTTACCATTTTTTTATCTATCTTTGTCCATTAATTCAAGAAATATCAAAAAGACTGAAAAGATATGCTTACCATTAAACAAATTACAGACAACACGGAAGAGGTAATCCGCGGACTGGAAAAGAAGCACTTTAAAGATGCAAAAGCAACGATAGAACAAGTGCTTGCATTCAATGACAAACGACGTAGCACACAGAATCAATTAGATAAAAACCTGGCAGAAGTGAACTCGCTCTCCAAATCTATCGGGCAACTGATGAAAGAAGGAAAGAAAGAAGATGCTGAAACCGCTAAAACACGTGTAGCCGAAATCAAAGAAACCAGCAAAGCTTTACAAGCAGAAATGGACAAAGCACAGGAAGACATGACCAACCTGCTTTACACCATTCCTAATGTTCCTTACGACAGTGTGCCCGAAGGTGTAAGCGCTGAAGACAATGTGGTGGAAAAAATGGGCGGTATGGAAACCGAACTCCCCAAGAATGCACTTCCTCATTGGGAACTTGCCAAAAAATACGACTTGATAGATTTTGACCTAGGCGTGAAAATCACAGGGGCAGGTTTTCCTGTATATAAAGGTAAAGGAGCACGTCTTCAACGCGCATTAATCAATTTCTTCCTGGATGAAGCCCGCGCTTCCGGTTACGAAGAAATCATGCCACCGACGGTAGTAAACACTGCATCAGGTTACGGAACAGGACAACTTCCCGACAAAGAAGGACAAATGTATCATTGCGAAGTAGATGATTTGTACTTAATTCCAACTGCAGAAGTTCCTGTAACCAATATTTATCGTGACGTGATTTTGGACGAAAAACAATTGCCTATCAAGAATTGTGCATACACTCAATGTTTCCGTCGTGAAGCCGGATCTTACGGCAAAGACGTACGTGGCTTGAACCGTTTGCACGAATTCTCAAAAGTAGAACTGGTACGCATTGACAAACCCGAACATTCCAAACAGTCACATCAGGAAATGTTGGACCATGTAGAAGGTCTATTGAAGAAATTAGAGCTCCCCTATCGCATTCTCCGCCTTTGTGGTGGTGATATGAGTTTTACAGCTGCACTTTGCTTTGACTTTGAGGTTTACTCGGAAGCACAACAACGTTGGCTGGAAGTAAGTTCTGTATCCAATTTCGATACGTATCAGGCTAATCGCCTGAAATGCCGTTACCGTTCTGCCGAAAAGAAAACAGAATTATGCCATACTTTGAACGGTTCCGCACTAGCTTTGCCGCGTATTGTTGCAGCCTTATTAGAAAATAACCAGACTCCGGAAGGTATCCGCATCCCTAAAGCATTAGTTCCTTATTGCGGATTCGAGATGATTGACTAATAACAGCTAATTACATATATTGAATGTCATTCTGAGTATTGTTCAGAATCCGATCTTTCCCGACAGATTCTGTCTTGTATGCAGAATGACATTCTTTTTTATTATTTCAACCTGATTACTAACCATTTAACCTATTATTATGAATACTTCACAGAAAAATTTCATGGTACCTCTTGCCTTTGTAGGCATGATGTTTTTTGCAATTGGTTTTGCATTGGGCATTAACTCTTTCCTGATGCCGGTATTAGAACGGTCAATGGAAATGTCGGCTTCAGAATCCAATCTTCTGCTTGCCGCCACGTTTGTTCCATTCCTAATTTTTGGCATACCGGCCACCAAATGTATTGAAGCCATCGGTTACAAAAAAACAATGGCTCTTTCATTCATCATTTTCGCTATCGCTTTTGGACTATTCATCCAAGCAGCTGCTACAGAATCTATTGTATGGTTTCTTTTCGCCTCATTCATCTGTGGTGCCGCCAATGCAGTACTCCAAGCTTCAGTAAATCCATATGTAACTATTCTTGGACCTATAGAGTCTGCCGCAAAACGTATTTCCATCATGGGTATTTGCAACAAACTGGCTTGGCCTGCTACTACTCTTTTTATTACCTTAGTAATCGGCAAAACCATAGACCAAATTAAAATGGAGGATTTGTTCCAGCCATTTGGTATCATTATCGGTATTTTCGTTGTATTAGGCATTATCGCCTTAATGGCTCCGTTGCCTGAAGTAAAAGCTGCCGGAGAGGATGCCACCACAGATGCGGAAGAAGCGGTTGCCTGTCCTTATGCAGAAGGTAAAACTTCTATCATGCAATTTCCTCACTTGCTATTAGGAGTAATTGCTCTTTTCCTTTATGTAGGTGTGGAAACCATAGCCTTGGCAACTGCAACCGGATATGCCAAAGCATTGGAGCTGCCGGGTGACAATTACGGATTTATCCCTTCCATCGGTATGGTAGTAGGATACATTTGCGGCGCAACCTTAATCCCTAAATATCTGAGCCAGGCTACCGCAATGAAAATATGTGCCATCATAGCCATCATTGGTTCTGCACTAGTAGCGACCATGCCGGCTGAAATTTCAGTCTACTGCATATTCTTTATGGCATTAGGATGCTCATTAATGTGGCCCGCATTATGGCCTCTCGCAATGGCGGATCTCGGCAAATTCACCAAAGCCGGCTCTTCATTGCTAACCATGGCCATTGCCGGTGGAGCGGTTATGCCATGGGTGCGCGGTGTAGTTCAAGATGCAACTAGTTTCCAGACCTCCTATTGGATCTGTGTTCCCTGTTTCCTTTTCATTCTATATTATGGAATGATAGGATATAAAATCAGAACAAAGAAATAATCCTTTTTTCACATTAAAAACGAACTGCCGGCAAAATCAAAAACAGATTTATCATGATAGGCTCCAGCCGCCCCTCACAAAAGGGCGGCTTTTCTTTTGTCTTTAAAAAATATAATCCTACCTTTGCATAAATTATCAATTTGACAATCAACTCAGAAAAATAACTAACTTACAGTATAGCAAAATGAATAAGATTATTTCAAAAGAACATTTCTCGGAAAAGGTCTTTAAATTGGTTATAGAAGCACCTCTGATTGCTAAGTCGCGTAAGGCCGGACATTTCGTAATTGTTCGTGTCGGTGAAAAAGGAGAACGTATGCCACTTACTATCGCCGGTGCCGATCCCGTAAAAGGTACCATCACACTAGTAGTACAGGAAGTTGGTCTTTCTTCTACACGACTTTGTGAATTGAACGAAGGAGATTATATTACAGATGTTGTTGGTCCGCTGGGTAAAGCCACCCACATTGAAAATTTCGGAACTGTAGTCTGTGCCGGAGGAGGAGTAGGCGTTGCTCCGATGCTTCCTATCGTACAGGCTTTGAAAGCTGCCGGCAACCGTGTAATTACCGTATTGGCCGGACGTACCAAAGAATTAATTATCCTTGAGAAAGAAATGCGTGAAAGTTCTGATGAAGTAATCATTATGACAGACGACGGCTCATACGGGCATAAAGGATTAGTGACTGAAGGTGTGGAGGAAGTAATCAAACGTGAAACAGTAAACAAATGTTTCGCCATCGGTCCTGCCATCATGATGAAATTCGTTTGCCTGCTGACTAAAAAATATGAAATTCCCACAGACGTTTCTCTGAACACCATTATGGTGGATGGAACCGGCATGTGTGGTGCCTGCCGTATCACTGTAGGAGGCAAAACACGTTTTGTTTGTGTTGACGGTCCGGAATTCGACGGCCATCAAGTAGATTTTGACGAAATGCTGAAACGCATGGGAGCTTTCAAAGATATTGAAAAAGAAGAAATTCACAAACTAGACACCGAAAAGCCGATGACTTGTGAAGCGACTAAAGAACTGGACGGCCGGGATGCCGAATGGCGTGCAAGCTTACGTAAAGCCATGAAGCCTAAAGAACGAATGGCTATCCCTCGTGTAAAAATGAACGAATTGGATGCAGAATACCGTTCACATAGCCGTAAGGAAGAAGTCAATCTAGGCTTGAGCGAAGAGCAAGCTGTAACGGAAGCAAAACGTTGTTTGGACTGCCCCAACCCTACTTGTATGAGCGGATGCCCCGTAGGAATCAATATCCCGAGATTCATCAAAAATATCGAACGCGGTGAATTCCTTGAAGCTGCCAAAACTTTAAAAGAAACCAGTGCATTACCTGCTGTCTGCGGGCGTGTATGTCCTCAAGAAAAACAGTGTGAATCACAATGCACTCATCTGAAAGCCGGACACGAAGCCGTTGCCATAGGCTATTTGGAACGTTTTGCTGCTGATTACGAACGTGAAAGCGGTCAAATATCCGTACCGGAAGTAGCGGAAAAGAACAATATAAAAGTAGCTGTTATCGGTTCAGGTCCTGCCGGACTCTCATTTGCCGGAGATATGGCTAAACAGGGATACGATGTCACTGTATTCGAAGCTTTACATGAAATAGGGGGCGTATTAAAATATGGTATCCCCGAATTCCGCCTACCAAATAAGATTGTAGATGTAGAAATTGACAATTTATCCAAGATGGGTGTCAAATTCATGAAGGACTGCATCGTAGGAAAGACAATCAGTGTGGAAGACTTGGAAGCAGAAGATTTCAAAGGTATATTTGTAGCATCAGGTGCCGGGCTCCCCAACTTCATGAATATCCCGGGTGAAAATTCTATCAATATCATGTCTTCCAACGAATATCTGACCCGTGTAAATCTAATGGATGCAGCCAGCGAGGATTCGGATACTCCTGTAACATTCGGCAAACGCGTAGCAGTAATCGGCGGTGGTAACACAGCTATGGACTCTGTCCGCACAGCACGCCGCTTAGGAGCAGAACGCGCAATGATTATTTATCGCCGTTCGGAAGAAGAAATGCCTGCCCGTCTGGAGGAAGTGAAACATGCTAAAGAAGAAGGTGTGGAATTCCTGACTCTGCATAACCCCATAGAATATATTGCCGATGAAAAGGGGCGTGTGAAACAAGTCGTTTTACAGAAAATGGAATTAGGCGAACCAGATGCTTCCGGCCGTCGCAGTCCGATAGCTATTCCAGGAGCAACAGAAACCATTGACATCGATATGGCAATAGTCAGCGTAGGCGTCTCCCCTAACCCGATTGTTCCCAGTTCCATCCCGGGATTGGAATTGGGACGCAAAGGAACAATTGCCGTAAATGAAAATATGCAATCGTCAATCCCGACTATTTATGCCGGTGGCGATATTGTGCGTGGTGGAGCTACAGTTATCCTTGCAATGGGTGACGGACGTAAAGCAGCTGCTTCCATGCATGCACAACTCTCCTCCAAATAAATATTATCATTTTCACTAATTTAGCCCGTTATTAAAAATTAACGGGCTATTTTTATTCTATACCGAAAATAAATCACACAGATAGAATGGACCCCATAAATCCATATAGACCTATATCGCCTATCTGACCAATGTACTGACATCAATTGAAATACATACCATGAATATGAACTCTGTCACTATATCTGGAGATAAAATACAAAACTTTATTACCAAATATTGAGGTAACTATCTAAATGTCTATATGAAGTGTGCTCCATAACAACAAAAGAGGTGTAAACGAATCCTTTTATTAACCAAATAAAATTTAAAATATTCACATTATAAACAATTAATAACTCAAATTTAACCAGCATTAAACTCACTCCAGATTACTTTTGTTACCAATTATAATCATAAAGAAAAAACGAATGACCCAGAGGGTAAATTTTAGCATATTATTCTGCACTATCAGTATACTGACAGCACAAGCACAATGGAACAAACAGGACTCGATTCGTTTACAGGAGCTATTGAATGGAGATGGAGAACTAAAAATTAACACAGAAGCCGTAAAGTCTATCCATTTCGACTTTAAATCGGACAAAGACAATATAAAAGGTACTCCATTCATGTCCGAAGACAAACCGTGGATGAAGTTTCTGAAAGACTTGCCTAAAAACTTCGGCGACACAACCAAATGGGTACGCCCTAACTTTGTGCGTCTTACTCCCTACACTCCTTACACCACATGGCATGAAGATCCGGTTAATGATCCCATTTTCTTGAAAAGAAAAGACTCTCTGACAATGTCATGGAAACTAAATATCAAACTGATTCCCGGTTTGCGAAACGGCTATGTAATATTACCTGCCGGCATGGATCAAACGGTAACTCCCAGTAATAACCCATTAATAGGAGGACTGGATGCCGACAATTTTCTGTATGAATCTTTAACCAAACGAGGACGTGCCATCCGACGTAATCGTAATCGTGCCAAAGGTTGGAAAATCTATCAAAGTTACGTACCAACCCGACAGGATTCTATCTTGTTTCCTAGAATCAGCAAAGTATCTGAACAAGATTCATTGCCCAAACAAGACACTTTGCTTATCAAAAAGGATTCAGCAATTATTAACCAAAACTCATTACTTCTTAAAGACAAAATAAACGGCAAGGACCAGACAAAGAAAAGCCGCTAAATGATTCCACTTCAGTTCTGTTTTAAATGCCCAAACAGAAAATAATGTAAATACAGCCAATGTGATAACTTCTTGAATCACCTTGAGTTGCATAATATCAAACGGTCCTCCACTATCTTTAAACCCAAGACGATTGGCAGGAACCTGAAGACAATATTCAAAAAAAGCAATTGCCCAACTAAATGCAATCACACCAATCAACGGAAGGGCTGCAAACCAACTAAACTCTTGTCGCATTTTTAAATGACCATACCAAGCAAACGTCATAAAGACATTTGAAAAAATCAGCAATATTACTGAATAAATACCATGAGACAACATATATTTTAATCTATTTTTTATCCGGAAACAATCTGCCTATAATATCCATTACGCTTTTAACAATTGCATATCAACAAGCATTTTTGGAGTGCAAAGATAATGGAAATAATCGAATTAAGAATAATACAATGAGTTATTGCCGTAACAAACATGTTTTATTTCCAATGAACAAAAAAGCAACCAACTCCACTCTTTCAATCTGCTATTTGTTAAGAAAAAAGTTTGTTTGCTAAACCATGTTATAACAAGCGTTTTTTTATTTCTAAAATTTGGAACTATCTCAAGAATACGTACCTTTGCATTGTGTTTTTCATAGTATTAGATTTAAGGTTAACAAAAGATTGGCTGTCTGGGAAGATAGCCTTTTTTATTTTCTCCTTGCCTAGTCCCCCAAATAGTGTTACAGCTAAAAATGCAACAAAATGAAAAAGGCAGAAACAAAGAAGAATCACTTGTAAAAATAGGGGGAGTATAACAGGACAATGTTTTTCCCACATCAGAAAACATGTTTTTTACACGTACGCCCCATATAGTTATACGTACGTACAAACTCATGCGGACGTATATGAAATCTTATATGTCCAGAATAAAATTCCACATCAAAGATAAGGACGTTTTTTAAAAAGATCAAGAGCTTTTCAAAAAAGATAACCGCCTTTTAAAAAAAGAAAAGGAGCTTTTTTAAAAACGTCTTGATCTTTTTTACCGTTGCCAAGACTTTGTAAGCCATTATTCTATGGAAGTACAAACCCCTTATGCACACTTCTTGCGAGAAAAAGCCTGAAAACACCCTACTTCCTATCAAGCCTGGAATAGCCTATAAAAAATAGATATAACTGAGGACAAGCATGTTACACGAAAATATGTTTCAGAACGTTATGAGAGCATAAGTGAGAACAAATATTTTTACCATCTGCATATAAGTTGTTTATAATTAGCCTGTTATACATGCAGTGATGGCATAAGGACATAAACACCCGAACTTCCTAATAAGTACGTCAAGAACATTTCCGGAAGTTATCAGAGAACAAAACGATCCTTTAAGAACCAAAATCCTCCCCACAATTTTGCAAATAAACCTCAAACAGACCGAAAGAATTGCTTTTTAAAAAACTTATTTTTCAATTGAAAGGACAGAGGAGCACTCTTTACAAGGCAAAGTTGTTTAAAAAGAAAGATAAAGAGTTGCTCGCAAATCAGGTTTTTCTAGCTTGCTCAAGAACTTTCTATTTATCATAAACTTCAAACTTTATTAAATCATTAAACCATTTCTACCCAATATTTGTCATTTAGTAAACAATAAATAGATTAGATTATGGAAAAAATTATTGAGAGAAATGTCCCTATCGCAGAAGAGAATGTAACATTGTCAGGACAACCGGCAACGAATATGTTCGAAGACTGGGGTGAGGACATAACTGAAACAGATCTTTTGCATGAAGAAAAAGATAAAGGATTCTCCCCCAAAAAGAATCCCCAAAAACTGATGAAAGAAATGGATCAAATAGTGCAGGATGACATTAAAAACATTCATTAATAACCATTCATCCAATCCCCTTTATTATTTTACATTTGTCCTAGACTTGTATACGAAAATCACTTGACGAAAAGAGTATAAGGACAACTGAATACAAATAAATTGGAAACAGCTGCCATAAAAAACAGTTGTTTCCAATTTCAATTATGAACAAAATCTCTATGACGACAAATTAATTAAGATAACAACACAAGTCTTGATGCCATCCTATTGGAGCGTTATTCACCTCAGTAGGGGTGAAATGATTTATCGCAATCACATTCCTCACCCCACGTACTATATCTTTTGTAAACAACGCTGCAAGTCCTAATCCCATTCCCCATACTAACACAATAAAAAACGTTCTCATATCCTAATATATTTAAATGGTTATTCTTATGATAAAGAGAAAACAATTCCTATGCCAAAACCAGACTGGTATTGATTATCAATCAAATACATTAAGAACAAACTATTTTCAAAGAAAAAGGTCCACATTTTCATTGTAGAATATTTCTACACTTTCCCCAACAAATCAGACATGTGCATCACCTTGTATCCGGCACAACAAACAACAGGAAGGATACCTTTGTAACATTCTTCCCCATCTAAATACATTGATAATATTGATAGTTGGTTAGCTGCACACAAGTACAAACAACTAACTATAAGCAGTCTCGTTATAACCCCCCAACAACAAACCAGCCATATCAACTATAAATCGTGTTCATTCATCCCAGGCAACAGTTCTTCCTGAATATTTGTCATGCTTCTCCACAAACTATAACTATAACACATAATACACTAATTATTAAATATTTATATATATAAATATTTTAAACTGCACACCAATTGCACACTTTTATATTTTTGTTCTATGAATAAATATCTTTATTTAGCTACAAAATAAATAAAAAAATCAATTTTTAAACAGTAAACTTCAAGAGTTATAAAGGGAACATGGTAGAATGTTATGTTTATCAACTGCATAAGGGCAAACTTAGTGAAGTATCGGTGTGTTTTGAAGTAAAGTAAAGAAAGTTTCCAGAAGGATATTGAAAAGGCAGCTTATTCGGCTGCCTTAGTTTTTTTTCTTTTGGGACTCATTATATCCTAAATTGCCCAAAATACATATTATGATTTTATGAGAGGATAAAAATATTCTAGTTCAGTTTAAACTGAATAATCCCTGTTTTTTTACTTTTAACTCCTTAATAATGTATTATAGTGTATATACTACATAGAGCAGTTTTGATTTATTCAATTATTTTAATATATTCGCACTTATTAAAATAATTATTAAAAAGTGCAATATGAAGAAAAAAATGTATTTCGTTTTGATGGCATTATTGCTGTCGTTTACTTTTAATGCCTGTTCTTCCGATTCACCGGAAGAAGTTCTTCCTGAAAAAGAAGAACCGGAAGTTCCTCCCGAAAAATATGAAGATGATGTTGTTAATCCTGATTATGTACCTATAGATTGGGAGAAAACAAAATTACATGAGATAGATGAAGAGAATGGAAGATATTCATTTGATGCTTCGTCTGAAACTGAAAACTTAAAACCGGGCTCGATACTTACAATTGATGCTGATACGGCAAGTTATATTGTTATTGTAAAGAAGTTAAAACGTGATAATGGTAAAATAAGTATAGAAGCTAGAAAGGGTGATTTATGCGATATATTCGCCAACACAGAATTTACGTTATCAACCGGAGGAGAATCTGCAAGGAATTCAAGCAAAAATGTAATGCTTCCTCAAAAAATATCTTTCTTGGACATAGATGGAGAATGGAAGGAATATGATTTTATGAATTCAAGCTCTCCTTCGCATTTGACGGGTAATTTGTGGAAATGGAACAATGATGAACTTGAAGGTCGTGTTTTATATGATCATCCAAAGTTTAAAATTTATCTGGAAAAATCTGATTTTCATATTGATATTGATTTAAACATGACCTTAAGTTTTAGTGGGCGAACACTTCAAGAAGTGAAAGATGATATAGAAAAACAATACAGGAGCAAAGCCCTGTCTATTGCTGCAAATATAGAAGGGCGTTTTGAAACAAACCAGCAGCTCAGACTTGATGCATGGCATCAATATACATGTGATAATGATGAACGTATAAAAGAATTGAGTAAATATCTACCTAAAATTAGAGTTGTTTTTTCTGTATTTGGAGTACCTGTTGAAGTATCATTAAATGCAGATGTATATCGTGCGGTTTCGTTTAGTTTAGATGGTGAAATCAGTGCTTATATGGGATTCACTGACAAAGCCAGTGGTACACTAGGCTTTAAGTGGAATCAATCTGATGATAGACTTGGCCCTGTTAAAGACTTTAAAAATGAACTTAGTGTAACTTATCCGACAATGAAAGGGAAAGGGGATATGAATGGGAAGGTATGGCTATACCCACGTATAAGAGTTATCTTATATGAATTATTAGGGCCGTCCTTTGATATCAGACCCTATATGCGGACGAGTATCCATGGAGGGTTTTATGAAGAATTATTGTCTTCTTCAAAAGATTTTTGTGCATGGGATCTTTCTAATTATGTAGGATTAGATGCTAGGGCTGGATTAAGCTTAATGTTTGTAGGACACGAAGTCAAGAATATTTCAACAGGTGATATGAACGTATTTGATAAATGTATTTATCATTCTCCTTATGATATTCGTTACGTGTCTTCTACGTCAAAATCTGTGCAAAAAAATGTTCCTAATACCGTAAAGTTTGAAGTTTATGATATGGATTCAATTCTCAATAAAAGTATTCCTACTATCCTTCGTCAGATTGTTAAATTTGAAGGAAAAGGGGAACTTTCTTCAAAATATGGCATAGTTGATCATGGGCAGGTATCTGTAGAATGGATTCCCACTTCTTTTAAAGATACATTATATGCAAGACTTTATAATGTAGATGGTAAAATAATGAAAGAAGCGAAATTTTATGGAGATACACAAATCAATGTTATGACAGGAAATGCTTCTATTGAAAAGACTGATGTTATATGTTTTGGCAAATTGGAGGGCATGGACGATTTTTCAGAAGTGGAATACGGTATTAAAATAAATGAAAACCATATAGTATCTCACAATATTAATAATTCGATATATTCTGTAGAATTATCAGATCTTTCCGAAGGTGCCTACAATTATTGTGCTTATGTAAAGATTGGAACAGAAATATATTATGGAGATATTAAGACATTTACAATAGAAAAAAATCAATACTTAAGTTTGGAGGAGTTTTATAACAGCACTAATGGAGATAACTGGATTAATAATAAAGGATGGCTTAAAGAGGCTGATTTATTAGATTGGTACGGAATTGAAGATGAACAAGGACCTGTAAAATTATCCTTAGAAGCAAATAATTTAAGTGGTGATGCTATACTTAGGAATTGTGATTATGTCACTTCCTTACTTTTGGGGGATAATCCTATTAGTTCATTAACATTAGAAAATTGGACAAATCCTCCTTACAGAGGACTTCAGGTGGGGCTACCTGGAAATGGAGAGAATATAAACATGGTTTCTTGTAAAGGCCATACTGATTTTTATGTTAAAGATGGAAAACTTGGAAATTTGAATGTATCTTCTTTGCGTGGTGGTTTAACTATTCAAAGAGATATAAGTGGGCAGGATGAAAGAGACGTAGAAATTGGCTGTATGAATTATTCTAGTTCATATGATCCTGAATGGAGCTATAATATTATACATGGGGTAAATGCTACAGTGAATGAAATTAATATTAGTGATTGTCCAGGGATCAGTGTCTACATTCCAAAGATAAAAAAAATAAAGATTAAAAATATCAGTCGTCCTTCAGGCAATGATATTAGTGGTATTGATGTTGGAGTATATGACTATCGTGATGGTGGATATATAGAAACTGTACATGTTGATCAGTGTGGAAAGCCTTTAGGTCGTCTTTCCTTTCGCCATAGGGTTAATATTCTTGATCTTACTAATGTTGATGGTTTCTCGGAGCAATATGATTATAGCTTAAATCTTATTTTTGAGAAGGGAGTGAAAGAAGTTAATGTTTCAAATGTTAGCGTTAAGCATTTTAGTGCTTGGACTCCGAATGTAACTCCCATAAATATAAGTAACAGTAAAATGTATATATCTGCTGGTAACATATATAACGGAGTGGACACGGCAGATAATATATATCACATAAAAGATTGTATAATAATCTATGATGCATGGGATATGGAAAAGTCGATGCATATTTCTTCTTTCACAGGAACAGAAAGACAACTTAGTGATTATATTTGGTCATTGAAGGAATGACTTAATAATACAATTGATCTGTGAATAATTCGTGGTATATCATACTTGCTATATAGATTGTGGTTTGGCAACTTATTAATTATATAAGCTCAATGAAAATTTTATCTCATTTTATGGAACTATATCAGAAGCAAAAAAAATGCTTACATATATATCGAAGTATAAATATATATATAAAGTTAGGAATTTGTTGGGGATCTTTGTTATTAACTTCATGCAACAACAAATCAAACTATATAAATTCAAATGAAGTTATTTCAATGGCTGAGAAAGTAGATACTGTTGTTTATGACATGATTCAAAAAGTGGAAGAACAAAACGCTTCGTCTTCATGGTTTTGGTATAGATATAAAATTAATGGAAAATGTGGAGCATTAAATGAAGACAAGGAGATTATTATTCCTGCACTTTATGAAAGTATATGTTATGGTATATTCCCCAACTTATTCACGGTTGTCACTGATAAAAAAATATGGGGGGCTTATACAAAAGAAGGTATGGAATTAATACCAACATCAAGGGGATATACTGGTATGATAAGAGAAGAACTTTCAAATGAAAGGTTTTATTATTGTGTAGCAAAAGGAGAATATTACGGTGCTTGCGATGAAGATGGGAATGAATTTATAGAACCTCTATACTCCTATATAACATATACAGATAAGGGAAACGATGAAAATGATATTGATTATAGCTCCTTTGGCGTAAAAGATGAAAAAGAAGAAAAACTTCTTTATATGTATATGAATGAAATTAATAAAGTTGTCCGTTTTCCTACTCCTATATGGAGAAAAAAATACATCTGTAAAAAATATTATAGCAAGAGTGAAAATCGATGGATTAATTCAGATGAAATAAGTTACGATGTATCAAAATATGACAATCATTTAATTATAGGATTATTTAGATACGATTGTAATTCGAAAAGAAATGGTTATTCTTGCTATGAACGAAAAAATGATGATGGATATTTTTACATTAAAGAAAATGATAATCTGATTTTTGAAACAGAAAATTCTATATATGAATTTATTGAAAGGATGCAAGTTTCATCCAATCAATCTTTGGAACAATCAGCTTCTGTAAGTTCTAATTACCAAAATCAAAATAATTTTTCAAATAACGTACCTTATGTTACATCAAATAAGAATCAGAATGACTCATATGATAATAAGGTAAACACATATCAACCTGATTGTCCGCATTGTCATGGATTTGGTAAATGTTGGACATGCAATGGTAGGAAGCTTGTTTTAAACCCCCTTACAAATGAATACATGAAGTGTCCTAATTGTACTGATGGTATTTGTAGTTTTTGTGATGGTACAGGGAAAAAACAATAATAGTAGTAAAAATAATAACGACACTAGCTGCATTTTTTTCTAGTTGCAGCTAATGTCGTTATTCGTTATTGTATGAAGGTACAATATGTACTTCTAAAAAAACATTTTCCAATTAGGTATATAATTTAATTAGGAAATTGTATTTTTTGCTATATAATTTTCGATATAAATTGTATTAATAAAACGCCCCGACTCATCACGAGCCGGGGAAATTCAAATTTATAAATTTAAAGTCTTATGATGAAGATTGTCTGTTGCGCCAATATATTCGTACCACCAACATGACGACAAGCAAAACAGCTACACAAACACAAGCAAAGCCTATTTGTTCAGGCAGCGTGGATTCTTTTTTATCCTTTACCTCTTCAGTCTTGTTTTCCTCATGTTTGGTGGAAGTAGTTTTTTTATCAGTTTTGACATTCGTAGTATCGGCTGCCACCGTTTGTCTATCCTCCTTTTTATTAAAATCACCTTCTACATGCCCATCTGCCAGTAATGGAGGTTTCCCGGTCAGGCTGTCGGACGGTTTTCTTGTGTCATAAATACGGAAATCAATTACATAGCTGCCATTAGTGGTAATCAGTTCACTCAAAGAGGTGGTTGATCCATGTACGATGTTGACCGATTCGCTGGCACTGTCCTTCCTGATTACTTCCGTGTCGGACTTGACAGCCTTATGCGAGCTGCCACAGGCAAACAGCAGGAACAGACACATAAAGGGAGCCAGCAATATGTGCCGGCTTACCCAGTTCATAGCCTTAGCCAACATAAGAGATATCATTTATACGGTTCATCCAGCCCCGTTTGAACTTGTTATTTGCAGGGCGCTTCCGGCATATATCCTCGATGAAATCAAACCGTGCAATCTTGATCTGATCAAATAACTCACGAGGATTACGGGAATTGACTGCGGTAAGTGTCTTAGGCCCGACAATGCCATCAGGAATCACGCCAAGCAAATCCTGCGGTATTTTGATACCGTGCACTCCGCTTGCCCAGATCCAATCGACAAGGATATCAGCTATGGATTGGGATTTAATTTCGTCAGCTTTCCACCTGTCCCAATACATGGTTTTCAAAATCTCCGTCCATTCCTCTTTCGTGATGTTTTTCAATCTTTCAACCGTAGGCTTGGGATAGCCTTTCTTTCGGCAATACGCTTCATAAGTTCCAATGGTCACACCCATATTGGTAGCCCCTCCTAAATCGTCCGGGTCATTTACAAAACCGCCTTCCCACTTCAGGATAAACGGTGCAAGTTTATTCACATCAGCCATTTTTCTTTTCCTCCTTATCTTTAATTAATGTAGTCCTGCGTGGTGGAATACGGCGACCGCATTCGCTATCGGGCCTGTCACAACGGTTATGCTCGGCATCTTTCAATTGCAGTTCCAGCTCGTGGCACTTATGAATCCATGCCAGCTTATCAGACTGTTCATTACGAAGCTCAACGTATAACGCATCAATCTTGGCGTCACGCTGGGCGATGCGTTCTTCCAGCCAGTCAACCTGCTTACGCTCGTTCTCATCCTCCATCGAATCGGCGGACGCATCCTCTTTCCGTGCGTTAGTCTTGCGGTTCACCCAGAACGTGACACCCCAGCGGACAGCCTCCAATCCTCCGAAAGCCCCGATTATAGCCAACCAGTCGTTTAATTCCATTTCGTCTATTGTTTATCTGAATTATAAAAATACACACCTCAAAGATATCCCTATCCGTTTGCACCATCGCTGCCAAAGCATCGAAATCCATTGCCACGATATGACAATAAAAAAAAGAGCCTGCTACGGAATTTAATCCGCAACAAGCTCTTGGTCTTACACATCTGCAAAGATAAAAAATCACATTCCTGTTTCAAACTTTTTCACCTAAAAAAATAGTAGAAATAGATACATGGTAGAAAGTGGGTAGAATCCTAAGAAAAATATCTTTTGTTCTACCCTATTTTTTGAACAGAATTTATCTGATTCATTTCCAATGCTGTTTCCAAGTTCCCCCGGAACTTAGCTAATAACAGGAGATATATTATGCCAAAAGCACATAAATTAATGAAGGGTGGACAAACCATTTATCCGGCTACCATCTATGACGCAGTGGTCAATCCCAAGACACGAAAAAGCCTGACTGCGGAACTTTCCGAGTTAAAAATGGATATTATTAATCAAAAAAAAGGAGAAAATATTATTGATAATTTTGATCAAAGTACGGCCTATATTGTATATGGTAATCAAGGAGAAATAGCATCAAGTATAGAAAAAACCACAAACAATGCGACATTCATAGCAACAAAATTAGAATGTAAAGCCGGAGATCGATTTCTGATTACTGGAAAGTGCGTTTCTGTACAAGCTAGGGCCTATGTTTTTGTTGATGAATCCGATAGGATTTTGCTAAAAGCAAGCCAAACATTTGTTGGGGAAAAATCTGTAATTGAGGCTCCGGAATCTGCCATTACCGCTTACTTTACATTAACAAAATCTGAATCTGTTGAATTTGTAATATTAGACTCGTCAATAGAAGAATTAAATGACAAGATTACTGAGACAAACAAATCCTTTACAAGCTTAAAGGAAGAGGTATCAAATATTATTACAACCGAAAGCGGGATAGAAGAAGAAATCTACAACAGCACTTATTTGTCTAAGGATTATATATCATCTGGAGGCACACTGGGTACTGCTGCAAGATACTGGTCTGTAAGAATACCTGTGGCAAAAGGATTGAGGTATAAACTGGATTCTTCAAATGTCAGTAATCAAACAGTATTTAGAATTGCCAAAACCGTAGAAAGAAAAATAACAGAAGTCTTAATCAATGAGGCTTCACCAGAGACAAAAAAATATGAAATTTATTGTGATGGTTCATTTAATTATATACTTTGGACATTAAGCAATGCCTATGATTTGGAAGGCACTCCAAGTGTCAAGAGAATAGAGGGGGGAGGAAAAAAATTAAGTCCTGATATTCAGATTCCACCTGAATCATTGCCCGGTTTCGAAGATAGTATAAAGGAGATAATAGATAGACTTGATGGAATTGTTTATAAAAGTAATATTATCTATTGTTATGCCAATCAGGAAACGGCGAATCAATTTCAAGCTATTGAGGACGAGATTAATATATTTGTAGGATATAAAGCCAATGTAAATTCCATTCAGAGGGCCATAAATTCCATACCAAAAGATACAGACAAACAATGGTATATTTTTGCTGTAGGGGAGTTCAGGACATCATCATTTAATCATTTTGCAACGGAAGATCCGTTATCGGGAGAATCAAAGGAAAATTATGTCTGTTATATCGAAATGGTTGACAGGCAAAATATTCATTTGTTCGGCGTTGGTAATAGGGCTACAAAAATAGTATGTGATATGCCTGACAGTGGTTTTCCAACTCCTGTATCTAATTTACATCCATTGTTGATAAAAAAAACTAGGAATTGCAGTTTCCACAACTTTTATATTTTTGGAAAAAATGTAAGATATACCGTGCATGTTAATGGCATTAAAGAAAGCGAATCTAATAAATTATGGTTTGACAATGTGGAATTCGACAGTGGAAAGAATAATGGAGAGGCTGCGGATAGCTGGCCGTATGGTTCCCAAGCAATAGGTATAGATATTGCATCTAACATGAATCTGATTTTTACTAATTGTATAAATCCATGCTTGAGAGGACATTTTGGCAGTATGGGATATGGAAGACATTTTATCCTGTTTAAAGGGTGCTATTTTTATTCCGATGCAACCAATGTGTTGCCCTCGGAAAATATTCCATCCCCAAATAGTTTTATAGATTACAGGTTTATAGGTAACAAGTTCTATGGGCTTTCAACGTTATTTAATGGTTCCTTAAAAGAATCAGGTGTAAAGATGAAAATTAGTGGCTGGGGGAATAGTATTGTTTATTTTCCCAAACCAACTCTGTATTTTAATGAAATAACGGATATTGCACAGACATATAAAACTGAAAGTTCGATATTAGCCGGTAATTTGGTGAATCTATATGGGGATAAGGCTAATGGTAAAATTGAATCTGTTGCTATGTTCAACAGCTCAGACGGGAAAGTTATTTGTGCCAAAAATATCATGTATGAAATAAATAATATTCTTGTTTCAGAGAACTATCTTCCTAAAGATGGAGATTACTGTAAGGCAGTAGATGGATTATTGGCGAAATCAGAATATCCTACTAATGCTTATGTTTTAGTAAGATCAGGTATAAAGTATTTAATAGTAGAGTAATCCATCAACTATGATGTAAGGGCTGATCTTGGTGTAGGTCAGCCCTTATGTTTAGAACCATTCCGCATCCGGATGTACTTCTACGGACAGATGGTTCATTATTCTGATGATTAATTCTCGTATCATAAATATATGTTTTGAGTGTTACTGATAACTTTCCGGGTTACTCTATTACATCGAAGCAATTCCCTCAACCGATATGGTCACATTCTCCATTATATTCTTCACTGTATAAATATCAAGTCCGGGAGCTGATAAAGTGCTGTCTTTGGCAACAGAGCTTCCATTAGCCTTTACGCTAGCCGAGTTACCATCGTATCCCTCCTGTATGGTCAGCTTTACACTAAACTCCCCACCTTCAGAAACGGGAGACACGCTGTTATTATATGCTTCAAGCTGATAGCCGTTTCCCTGCTGCATTGTAACAGTATATGTACGTGTGGAAGCCGCCATAGCCTCAATGTCTGCGACAGGAGTCATTTCCATCATTCGGGCAATTATTTCACGGGCGATCCTTTCATAGTAAGGTATGCCTCCGTGTGTCGGGTCAATGATGGTATTATCAGTATAATGGCTGTAAAACCAAGTCTTGTTCATATCATTGATACCGGTCTGCAATTTGGATTCAACGTATTTGATCCCCCACAGATTCAGAACCTTGATCATGTCAGCGGAAATATTGTTTACCGCGGTAGAAGTTTCACACACGTGAGGAGGTAAGACAAACAGGATATTGATGTTACGTGCGACAGGCACCTGATTAATTCCGGTGTAATTCACCTCATCATAGTATCCTTTCACTTTCATATATCTGTAGTATAATTTGGACAAGAGCACATTGATCGCTCCGCAAAGTGTGTTTGTATCATGGTTTGACATGGAGATATCTCCCAATGTGTAGCCGCCTCTGTCGTTGGTTCCTCCTGCGACATTTATCAATACTGCATCTTCTGCGAGAGCATTGATACGGATATCCTGCCAGAAAGCATTACCATTTGAGCCGCTGATACGCGTTCCTCCGATTCCGTGCCATTGTGACATCGTACCTAACATCCGGTCTATAAAAAACTGGTATCCGGGATTCTGAGAGATGCTGTCCCCCAATGTATCAGTAATCTTGCCGGTCCACCATGTTCTGATATCCCAGTTACGGACTATCCGGTAAAGATACAGATAGTCAGTCGGCACAGTCTGTTTCACATGACTGATATACGGTGTCCTGTCTCCACCTCCGCCCAGTTTTACCATCAAATCACCTGTCTTGTTATTAATGTGGAACTCAAACCGTATCTTAGAGGTTCCTTTACGGGCTGCGAACATAAGATAAGGGGAACTACCACCTTGTGTGTTCAGTTCCCGTTTCGGAATATATGTACCATCATCTGTATAACAATATATATGTCCTGATGTAACACCCTGAACGGAAATGACTCCTTCTGATGGACAGTCTATAAAATCCGTGATACGGTATGAGGGATTGGATACAACCGCACCGGTTGACGCGTCAAGATACGCATTGGTCAGATTGCCGTTAAACAGATTGTATGTTTTTGTTTCAGCGAGTGACAGGCTCTCACCCATCTTCTCCCACTGTGCATTCTTTCTGCCATAAATACGGTCATCCACTGGCGCTTCTTCCACCGCATTGATTTCTTTCAGCAGATCGGGATTTTTAATCCAATACTCCGCAGAATTGGAAGGGGAGTCGTTGGTCACAACCAAAGAGGACACATTACTGGTTATAATCATGTTGACCTCTTCCATGTCTGCTATATCCACATAATCCGCAATCTGGAAATAGGATGCCGGAAGTCCCATGCCCGTCTGCGTCTTGAACGAACCGGTGGTTATTATAGCACCCTTATAATCCAGAATAAAAAATGTCACGCTATAATATTGGTTTGCCCAAATTTTATCGGTATTCTTTACCTTAAATATCGGATAAATGGCCCATCCATCAGAATTCTGCATATAGCCGGTAGCGCCTTTTATAAACCGCACATTCAGTAGTGCGTTTTCCATATCAAGCATGGAATTTCCTCTCACTCTATAATCACTCAGAACATTGACCGGAAGATCGTACTCCTTGTTCCAGTAATTGACAAGGTTCTCAAGAAATATTTTACCACCATTCTTGGCAAAACACATTGAAACCTTGTTATACACGAGTTTGGTATTCAGAGTGAATGAGTACGTTCCAATTTCTGTATTATAACTGAAGCCTCCTGTATCATCATCTATATATGCCAACGCCGTAGGGGTGTTACCCGTATTCTTCAAAATATCCTTGAATAGAATAAACGCCGGACTGTCCTCCCTACTGACCTCAATACAAAGATAATCACTGTCATTTACATATTCTTTTGTTCCGGCAATAATCTTGACGTTATCTCTTATCACAATCTTGTCGTACAACGTTGTGGAATTATCAACAAGTTTCATCACATAATTAGAAAGGGAGTCATTTGGAGCTAATTCAGCTAGTTCCATAGCCAGACTCTTTCGTGTATTGGGGTTGACCACCGCATCATAGATGGTAGCCGGGAATATGGTTTGTCCACCCTTGGTCAGTTTATGCATTTTTACCATAATATCTCCTGTTATTAGCCTAAGTTCCGGGGGAACTTAAGCTATTATTATTTTATGTAACTATTTATTTAACTATTAAATCATTATTTCTCTTCCGGTGGCAGAGGAGGTACAAAATCACTCAGCACATCATCATACTCCCTCTCTGACAGAGGGACGCTCTGCACCGCATTGTATGCGGCATAATCCGGATAGGACATGATCTCCGCCGTGCTCTCATCCGTCTTTCCGGCAACGAGGATAACACCTGTATTCTCCACCGATACAAGATTGCAGATGCCATCGGCAAAATCAGCATCGGAAAGATAGTATTCGCGTTTGACCGACAGAGCACCGGGACGTAGTCCATGCCTGTCAAAAATGACCAACAGACCACCATCATCAAGCCTGCGGCAGTTCTTGTACCCGTGCCCGTCAAACTCCGCAACGACACACCCCGACAGGACTGTGCGGTAAGTAAATCGGAAGGGAGTATTTATATCTCCATTCAGGCTCTTCTCTATGATTTTAAAATCGGACTGATAATTAATTCTTATCATAACTCTTATAATATTGATGTTACATCGTTTATCTCCTCGGCTGTCAGGTATCCGTTCAAGTCAACACTTCCGCCACCTCCTGTCGTGCCTGTAGGACTCCATTTCCCCTTTATCTTGCATTCATATATAGGGCCCGGTATGGTATCCCCCACAATAGCCCAGTCACCCACAACAGGAGATGGAACAGCCTCTTCCAGCAATTTAAGACTAGAGAACAAGCCTTTGTTGCGGATGCCGTTCTGCTTGACCTTCTCCACTTCGGCGGACGTCTTGCTAAAGTTGTTGTTAAGACGGTCTGCCGCTTCGCTCCAAGTTCCCGTTTTATTAATACTATTCAGTTCCATATCACTTCTTTACTTTTAAAGTCCCGTTTGTCACGACTCCTTCTACTGTCTCATATTCCACATATACCTGACCTGACGAAACATCATCTTTCCCCGGCCAATTACTGCAATCAATATTGGCCACATGCTTATACACATTCACCCCGTTGTATATCGGTTTCATCCCGACCAGCAGCATTTCGCCGTTGGAACCATAAAAGGATACGTTATTGGGATTAAGAATAATATCCGTATTTTCTACATAATTCTGTATTCTGATACGTTCCGGATATACAGTCGTTTCTAGTATCAATTGGTCCCCTGCATATTTCCGCAAAATCAAATCACCATATTCCCATCCGTCCGATGATGTGTCGAACCTTAATATCAAGGTGGCATGTCCTTCAGTCGTGTACATTTCAAGAGTATTTTTATTCGGATCAATGACAATGCGTTTCCCGTCAACAGATGTTTCTACTTTTCCGCGGAAAAATCCGCCCAAGGCTTCAACCACACCGCGGAACTTACCACCCAAGGCATAAATATAGCCACGAAGGAACGTATCGCCACCATGAGTGGCAACGAAGTTCGCCATATTCGCCCATTCTTCATCCGTAGGCCGGTAATCAGGATCATTACGGAACCTCATTACAGTCAGAATCGCCTGTTCAAGTTTTCCTCCTGCCCAAAACGCCACATCATCATCGTCATTGTATATGCCGCTAACTCCGGCGGTGACCTTCTGTAACTTGCCATTCTTGTAATTACCCAGTTGGATCATATTGGCCAATATCAGACCGCCAAGAATATCCACAGATCCATCCTTGATCGCACTGGCGATATAATTGATTGACTGGAAACCGGCCATGGACTTGTCGTTATCCAAAATGGACGGTTTCCAGTCTGTGGCAATGGTTCCACGCTCTAATTGAAGGTCACAAACGGTTGCGGTACCGCTAAGCATAAAAATACCTGTACCGTTAAATGCGAACTTGAAAGTGTATCTTTGATAACCGGATGTAAGAGGCTGAGTTGTGCTGAAATCACCGCACGAAACAGACACAGACGTACCTTTTGCTTTATAACTGATAACATAACTTTCTCCTTTAATCAATGATACGGACTGGGACAAACTACCGATTGCGGCAGAGTACCCGGAGCCGGCAGCACTGTCCGAGGATACGGTAGCCACTCCCGTCCAATACTTTAATTGTTTACTATACAAATCGGTATCAGCAGACAATTGAGTATCAGAGGACAATGTTTCACTCTCATAATCTCCAGTAAACCCGGAGTTACGCAACAGATTGACACTTCCGACAGCCGCATTGTCTATCGCATCTTTGGCCTCTTGGGCCAGATCAGCCGCCGCCTGTATCTCATCCGGAAGCCCTTCCATGTTACGCCATCCGGTAGAACCCTGCTCGATATGGAACATACCCTTGATATCAACACCGCCTTTTTGTGTATAACGGATGTAAGTGCTCTCATCCTTGGCACCGATATAGGCATCACCATACACATTGATATAGGCGTGTCCGGTGGACTTGTCAAAGCCCAACCCGATGACTTCTTTCCCGGCAAGAGAGAAAGAGTTGATACCTTGATAGAAAATAATGGAAGGCGAAGTTTCATTAACAGAAGAAAGGATTATAGCTGCCTGACGGGTGATATCCGTCAAGTGTCCCAAACCAATAATATCATCACCGGCAACCGGGATATCACTGTCCTTATCGGCATTGGTTTTGCTCAAATCAATATAGTCAGATCCTACACCTGTCACCTCACGCCAGTAGTAGCGGTTGGATACATTGTGAGATGTTCCTTCTTTAATGTTAAATTCTTGGGCTAATGCTAATGTACCGACTGTAAATTCGTTATTGATTGTCACTCCATCGACTTCCGACAAAAAGAAACAGCGGTAGCTCTCATCAAGTTCCTCCACACGGACACACTTCATTCCGGCCGGAGATATGATCTGTTCACCACCAACATGCGTTTTCTTTTTCACTTCAAGTTCATCAAAGACAGCCTTAATCTTCACATAAAGCCGGTCAACAACGGCTTGAGAGGTACCATCTTCCAGTACAGTAATTCCACTACCATTCTTACCAACCAAAAAACCTTTCAGGAACGTGATCAGCTCATTAGCGATATCTTCTTTATCTTTACGAAGAAAAGTTTTCAACGAGCGTAATGCGGAATACACGTTATGGTCTGTCGCCGGGGTTGAGTCGTGGCTTCCAATCACATACACGCCGCTGCCACCACCGCCCGTATAGGTCTGTCCTTTCAGGGTAAGGCTCTCAACCTTCTCCTCCAGCTCGCCGATACGAGAATAGGAGGCGGTTTCCCCAACAGTATAGACAGGTGAGTCAAAGGGATAGTCAAGATTGAATTCAAATCCAATAATCCTTGACTTCCTTCCGTTATCGAAATAGGCTTTGTTGATAAGATTAACCCTCTGACCTATACCATAGAGATTATGTATGCCGTCTTCGCAGTATGCGTCGTCGGACATCATCTTGCAGTTGTAAGTGTTGGGGTCTGTCTTGGACTTGGTAACATACTTTTCGGCTTCTCCTTTCAATTCTTCTTCGGCAGCAGAAACCAACCCAAGCTCGGCTATCTTCGTAGAATCCCATCCCGATAAGATGTAGGTATCACTATTTTCGGGTGAAATTACTTTATCAGGCAACGGGCGTCCGTAATCCTCGTTACGGACAATCTCCCAAAGCTGTTCGGTGTTTGGATTTCCATCATCATCGGTCGTTTCTCCAATATCAAAAAAGGTGACAGCGAACACCATTCCGTTCAGTTTCCCACTTTGGAAGGTGATTTTTAATTCCTCTCCGGGAAGTATATAATCTTTGGAGAAAGTTATCCCCGTGTCCTTGAACCGGTAAGCGTTCCACTTTGTCACCTCTCCGGTGTCCTCGTTGGTTTCAGTATATTCCTTGGTAGTAACATCCGACATGATGCCCGTTCTTCGGGGATAGACTTCATCGAACATAACCACCTGTTCAATGGCTTCCTCGGTGGTCATATTGGGATAAGCGTCTATGTACGGAGTTCCTTCAGGTAACATCAGCCTGCGCTGCACCACACCGTTCACAACCACGGTCTCATCAACCGGACGGTAGTTAGAGGGGATGTTCTTTGTTGAGCCAAAAGCATAGATTCTTGTCGCATAGGTGGACTGGGATTCGGATCGTGGCATTTCCTGCACGTTTTTCTCGATCTCGAAGTCCACCGCGTCGCCGGACTCGCAACGCCCGAAATGAATTATATTCTCTGTTATCCAGCATTCGCAATCCCACTTCTTAGCCATAGAGAAACAGGCATCCAAAATGTTGATGTTCTCATAAGACATCAGTTGTGATTTGTTCTCTACCGTACTGTCAATGGAGAAAACAAAATCCTGTCCTTTGTATGTGTAACCAAGAGCCTTTAAATTTCTCAGGACTATACCGGCTTGTACGTCAAGCGGGGCAGTCAGGTTCCAGGACGCCTCCTGTCCGGCCGTCTCCGGGGTATATTTGAAGATTTTGTTTTTCCATTTCCAATAATAGGCATCAAGCTGAAGCTCATAGTCGTAGCCGGCGGTATTGGTGTTGAATGCGGGCTTCTGCAAATCGCACACTTCGAACAGTCCGAAGTCACACTCCACGTATGAGCCAAGTTTAAAATATATGGGATTCTCTAAGGAGAACTTTAACATGATGTAGTCCTCCTTCATCAGAGTGAACTTACGCTTGCAGCCTTCATTGATCAGAGTTGTAAGCTGGATAGCACCGGATATGTCTTTGATGTCGATTTGTTTCATGTCTTCAAAGTTCGGAGATAAAAAAAAGAGTACCCAATTTTGAGCACTCACATACACGACAATAAAACCAATGTCGTGAATTAGCTTCTGTTTGCCGGATTCGGCTCATTGAACTTGGCTGAAATTTTTCCGAAAGTTCGGTCTAAACTCTGTGCGTAAGTGATACTTTTACCGAGATAAACCAGATGATAAATCTCGCTACTATTAGCCGAGACTTGAATATCAACCTTGCCCTTATAAAGTTCATCGAAGAAAGCTTTTTTCTTTGCTTGATAATCAGATTGGGAATTTCCTTCAATTGTAAAAGAAAGTGTTATTTCCCTCTCATCGACTTTCGGATTATTGATTATTACCCGCTTCCCATGTTCAAGTCGGCTTTTGTTCTCAATAAAATCCTTCATGGGAGCGGATGCCCCAATAACATCAAGAAACCCCTCTCCCATTCTCACACCCCATGTTGTATAAGCGTTTTCGCCATTAATTAATAATTCATCCATAGACTATAATTTTGCTGTATTCTTTTTAACTTCTGCTATATCTCTTTGCATCTGTTGAATAAGTTTGACGATTGCCCCTGTATTTTCTGAAATCTGTACCAATTCAAGATAGGATTGCGCTATCAAATCCCGCGTATCATCAGCAATATTTCTTGTTTCCGTATCTATGGAAAGTAGAGCATCTGCTTTTACTGTTAGTAGATTAAGTGATTGAGATTGAATAATATTCTGATTCTTTATTTCTTCTCCTGCAATCTGCAATGCTGTAAACCTACCGTTCAACTCTTCGCCAGTATCTTGACTCATTTCCTGAAAACCTTTGGATGAAGCTGACTGGGATGTTGATTCTTGCGAAATCTTATCATATCCGGTTGCTGCGGCAAGTTCGTCACGGAGCTTCATGGCTTCGTCCACATAACCCATGTATTCATCCATCAGCTCCTTACGCTCATTATTGTCAAGCGTACCATCATCCTTCATGGCTTCACCGAATTTATCATACCATGCCCTCAGTTTGTCACTAAACCGTTCACCGATGGCATTTGACAGCATCGCTTGCATGAAATATTTGGATATGTCATCAGCAAAATCCTCCGCACTCTTCTCCATATCCATCAGACTGCTTACAAAACTGTCATACATGGAATCGAATGACATTCCGATCAAGCCCTCATAAAGACTGTCGGTCAGTTCTTCCAGTTTTCCTGCCTGCTCTATATAATCATCCAGCTTGTCGGTAACACGCTCACCGTAACCTCCCTTACCGGAAGATTCCATGATATCCCATAACCATACGTCCGACCGTAGAGCCTTCATCTGTTCGGGGGTCAGATTCCACAAGGAATCAGTGCCGGAGAAATCCTGCATACCGGTAGCTTTTCTTGCGTGTTCCAGCATTTCATCCGTCCATTTCAGATAATGCTGCCAACTGCCGTGGCTCTTATGATATCCGGCTTGCTCCTTTGCTATTTGCAGATAGTTTTTATTGACTTCCTCCTGATATTTTACAGCTTCCTTGTAAGATTCAACCGATTTCATTCCCCTGCTTGCCTTCATCTCGTCAGTCAGATCCTCGATGGCCGTTTGCAAAGTTTCATTCCTGTTCGTCAGCCTGTCTATCGTTTCCTGTACTTCCTTGGCGTTTCCACCTATTCCAAACAGAGAGTTGAAGCCTCCGAATGAGATCGCGTTCAGGATGTTTCCTATGCCGTCCCTCAATGACCTGCCGATTGTGACAAACAAATCCCCTGACAAGACATCACCGATAATTCCACTGACCGCGTTCAGAACAGCATCAAGCAGACCACCGACAAGATCACTCAATCCGTCTTTGAGTACGTCAATGATGGACAGAATCCATCCGACAATGGGGACCTCCTTAAGAGATTCTGACGTTTTTCCTATGACATCCTTGAATCCGTTCACGGTTTTGATAATTCCGCTATACGCGTTATATAATCCACCGGATGAAATCTGCTGCAAGCCTCCCAACAAATTTTCCATGCTTGCTTTCAGTCTGGTGGCGGTATCAGTCACATTACGCTGGGCCTGATTGGCGATATCCGTCTGTGTCTTTACATTGGCGGATGCAATGTCAGCATTCTGTCGTGCTATATCAAGGGCATTCGCTGTAACCTGCTTTTCTTCTTCTGTTCCACTCTTCTGTGCTTTGGCGTAATCATCCTGTGATTTCTTTAGTTTTTCCAAAGCGGCTGTTTCAATCTCTATGGCATTGATACGGTTTTGTTCGGCTGTATGATAGGCTTTTACATCCTCCCCCAGTTTCTTGAAATTCACCCCACCTGCACCACCCAAAGACTTTTCCATCTGGCTGATGGCGTCAATCAATGATTTCTGACTTGCCTGATCGGAGTTTTTGAACTCGTCGGTTTGGATGTATTTTTTAGCTTCGTCCAAGGCAGGCTTTACCATGTCGGAAAACATGGAACCAAACTCACCGAACACAGTAACCCAATCTATATTGGCTTTTATGGCTTCTGTTTCCTTGTTCTGTATGGCAACATCACGTTGTTTCTCCAGTAACTTTACTTGTGCACTATTAACACCGTTTTCTTCCTGTGCTTTCCTTATTTTTTCCGCATACTCTTGGGCGATAGCCAATTTCTGCTGCTGGAACGTGCCATATTCTTTCAAGTAGTCGTTCAAAGCCTGTTGTTCGGCTTTCAGCTGTCCTTCAGTTACATCGGAAATATCTTTATCCCTCATACTTTCGGCATTGGCATAAGCTTCCGAGATTTCCTGTGCCTGCTTGTCGGTCAGCTTACCGTTACCAGCTTTGCTCCATTCTTCCTCCTGTTTTCTTATCGCATCAATCTGTTTCTGATAATCAAGGTCAATCTGTTCCAACTTCTTTTCTGTGCCTTCTCTCATCAGGTTGATTTCATCCTGTTGGTTCTGACGGCGAAGTGAAAGAAGTTGTTCGGCTGTCTTTTTTTGTTCTTTTTTTTGCTTTTCAGCAGCTTTTTCCTGCTTGGTTAAAGAACTACCAGTGATACCACCTAAATTTTTATAGGATTTTTCAGTTGTTTCTACCCGTTTCTTAGCTTCTTCATACTGCTTTGAGGTAAACTTGGATTTGTCCTTTTCTATTTCAGAGAGTTTCTTTTTGGCATCTTCCCACTCTTTCTTGGCTTTATCGTAGTCTTGTTTGTAAGTAGTTTTGTTTTTCTCTGAATCAATACGGGTTTGCTTGGCAGATTTTGCAGTATCTATGAGTGTTTTTATGTCTTTGACATTATAGATTGCTTCATCTGACAAAGTTCCCTCTACATCAATAGGCAAACGGAGTTTGATGGTTCCATTATCACCCTTTCCTTTGATTCTCCTTTCAAGTTCGGAAATATATCGGTCAAATTCCTTTACATCAACATTGTTCAAATTGGATATGAATTGCTCTGAAATGCCTTTCCCCTTGTCTTGTAACATAACGTCACGCATAGCACGCAATTCTTTCATCTTCTTCACATATCCATCAACACCTTGCTGGCCGGAAAGAGATTTTAGTAAATTTTCGTAATATTTGATTTCAGATTCAATATTAGAAAATTCTTTGGCTTGTTTTTCTCCGGCACGTTTTGCATCTTCCTCTGCAATCTGCTGCTTTAATTTGAGTATATCAGCAAGTTTAATGGTTTCAATGTCGTATTGAGCGAATATCTTTGGGTATTCTTTTCTCAACTCCGCCAAGCTCTGTCCTCTTTGTAAATCAGACAAAGCCATGTCACGGGAACTCTGTACAAGGAAATCAATTTTCTGCTTGTGTTCTTCCTCTTGTTTTTTAGCTTCTTCTTGCTGTTCGTTAAACCTTCTCTGTGCTTTTTCGGCTTCGGTTGCGGAATCATGGAAAGTCCACATGGCCGCACCAAGCCCTACAACGGCAGTCGCCAGCAAAACATAAGGATTGGTAAGCATTGCCGCATTGAGAGCCATTTGTGCTTTCCGTGCCAGTACACGGGCATTAGTAAGGGCTATCTCGGCTATCGTGTGTTTGCTCGTTGCGATAGTAGTAAGCATCACAGCAGTACGATATGCGCCATAAGTAACTACTAATCCAGCAAGTATCTTGCCGACTGTTTCGTAGTTTTCAATCAAAGAAGTAGTCATTTGAATGCCGTCCATAATTACACCTTCCGATTTCTCACCTAACTCGTTGAGAACACTATCCATCGCATCCTGCATCATAGAAAGCTGACCGTTTATCTCTTTTGAAGCGTTTTCGGACATCTGATAGAATCGACCACCGGCGGAAGTAGCATCTATAAATGCCTGCTGAACCATTTCTGCGGAAATAGCCCCTTTAGACATCTCATCTTTGAGGGTAGCGATAGACTTACCGGTCTTTTCAGACATGATTTGCAGAGGATTGAATCCTGCATTAATCATCTGATTGAGGTCTTGACCCATCAGTTTACCGGCAGCGGACATCTGAGAGAATGCCAAAGTCATAGAATTAAACTTTTGTGTGTTCCCCATAGAAACATCGCCAATAGCTTGTAGATAACGGGGAACTTTCTCGGCTTCAATGTTGAAACCAAGCATCATCTGCGTAGCTGCTGTTACATCAGAAAACTCAAGCGGGGAAATTTTAGCGAACTCACGAACTTGTGACATGAGGGCATTGGCTTTCTCTTTGTTTCCCAATAAAGTTCCAATAGCAGTGTCAGCAGCTTGGAACTCGCCACGTACACGAATCATTTCAGAACCTAATGCTTTCAGTACACCAGCGCCACCGATAACCGCCAAGGCTTTCTTCCAAGAAATAGCAATACCATTATTAGTTTCTACAACCTCTTTTGCGTCATCCTTGTAAAGGGCGTATTCATCCCGAAGTTTCTTTACGGAAAGACGTGCTTCTGCCTGTTGCTGGGTTAATCCAAATAAAGCCGCCTTTTCTTCATCTAAAGCCTTTCGGGCAGCGTTATATTCTTCCAACTTCCCACTTGCAGCAAGAGGATTTCGTTTTAATGTGATACGATAGGCATCACCAAGACGTTTTACATCGGTTTCAATATCCTTAACAACCGCTTTTTGAGCAATGATCTTTTCTGTGAATCCGTTTACGGTTTGCGAGGCATCGAAAATCTTCTTCTTGAAGCTACTCTCCATGACCGCACCAGCTTTGGCGGCTTCATTAACCAGTTCATCCATTCGTTGATTAGATGCAGCAAGTTGAACATTTAAAGCCTTGAAAGCAGCAGGAGATTGCGTGCCATCCATGCTCATTAACTCTTGTTTTAACTTTGCAATTTCATTACGGAGCCTTACAACTTCTTCCCAGTCGCTACCTACCTTAAAATATAATTTCGCCATATCTATTTCTTTTTCCTACGATTAGCTAATTCCTTACCGCTGATTCTATTCACCTTTTGACCACTTACGGTATGAAGTTTATCCCGTTGCATCATCAACAGATTCCTATAAGGGATAACCTCAAACACTTCTGTATAACTCAAATGAAGCGTGTCAATCAAATGGGCTATCTGCCCGAAGAACGTTGTGTTTCCTACTGTTTCGGTCTTGCTGCCAGCATCGACACGTTCCTCATCGAGCTGACACACTGAAAAGCCGAAATATCCATCATGGAGAAACAGGTTTCCAAGCCATTCTTAATTTCGTCAAAAGTCCCGTTTTCCAAAGCCTTAGCCAAGTCCTCATTGCCGCAGATGAAGCAGGAAACGCCTTTCAGCATATCTTCGGTTACTTCGGGAAGTTCCTTGATTGCCTCTACAATATTATCTCCCTCCATACCGACATTGGAGAAATGATGAATGGCACGACAGATAACTTTGATAGTAGGCGGCTTGATGGTATAGACTACTCCACCTATCTCTACATTTTTGAAGTCCATCCCCAGCAGGGCATCGGACACAATTTTAGACGCTTGATTCATATCTTTAAATTAAAAAGGCGGTGAGCAACCACCCACCGCCATCCGAAAACAATCTGTTACCTTAAAACTTACGCTGTCAATGCCTTAATAGCATCTTCCTCATAGTTATATTCAGAAGCTACCCCTGCTATCTTAGGAGTTTGAACCAATCCACGAACAGCAATGGCAATTGCCTTGTCTGTATTCGCTTCACGGGCTACAATCTGGGCATTGGGAAAAATGAACCATACATTATCATCCGTCAGACAGAAAAGAGCCTTATTGATTATCTCTTTTGTCAGAGGACGTTTCCAACCTACCGCGACTTTGCTTCCTTCTTCCCCTGTTTCAACTATGGAACCGCCCATGAGAGCCGCTTTAGTTTTCCAATCGTACTGACCAATAGAGAAAGCCGGAGTAATATCGCCGGGAGTTGTGTCATAACGGTAGTTCTGACCATTCAATTGATTTTTATACCCCGTGACAGACGCTTCTGTTTCTTCAATCTGCCACGTTTCCCCGTGCACGTTTGATACTTCATCTTTAGCGGTAATAGCCGCCTGGATTAGAGTCTTTGCGATTTCGGGGGTAATGTCTGCCGTAATCTTAGAGATGTCGGCAAACAAGATTCTTTTAATTCCTACTGCTGAAATCATAATCTTATAATTTTACATTTATTACTTCAAATAAAATTCTTACATTCACATAATGACATTTCAAAGCTGTATCCGCTTCCGTGCCAATTGATTCGATAGAGTAACGATAGGTTGTACCGTCATAGGTACTTACTACATCGTCAAATAGTTTCACAGCTTGCCTTTCAAGCTCGTTAAGGCGTATGGTGTTTGCCTCATTCTCACTCAAATCGGGTACACATAGATTCACTTCTACGAAAGATTTTTTCCAATACTTTCCCGGCTGTTGTTTCTTCGTGTGGATAACGATTCTTTCGGACTTTAATTCACCTTTCAGAGTTTCCCCGTCCGGTACTATATCTATCCCGAAAGCTTTACAATCCCGGTAGAGAATGTTTCCTATGTCGGTAGTTACTATCACTCTACAATCTCCCAATCTTCGGCAAATACATCGCTAATAGACGGAACCCATGAATCAGCACGCCCGGTGTTCTCGTTGTAAATAAGGCATTGACTCGTATAGTCAATGAAACCTTTGCCTTTCAGAATAAGGTCTTTTGCTGATTGCGGAAGAGATTGCATCTTTGGAATAACTTCACTCTCTATATGAGCTGGAACCTGTTTGAATACCATTAATCCTTTCCCGTTCCAGCCCTTTCTACGGATAGCGCCACCTTGTTTCAAAACTTCTATAGCATCACCGAAACAGATAGGAATTTCTTCCTTGACTTCTCGATATGATTCTTCAAACAGTTCTTTGGGTGACCAACTTTCATAGCCATATTCAGTACGAGTGTGATATCCTAGTTTATAAGACTCATTCTCTTCTATTTCACTTTTTACCAAGCCTTTACTGCAAGCTTCACCCAATGTCATAGGTTCAGCTTCAATCTGTTTTGTTCCAATATACTTTTTCATTTTTCAAATTCTTCTTTTAATTGTTTCTCCGCATATAAAGCAGCACTACTCAAAACATCATACCCTTTAGATTCTACGAATGATGCGTATTCCGCTTCGTTTTTCAATGTCAAACCATCCTTATCGACATCGTAATCATTGGACGTTCTCAAAGTGAGTGTATGGTCTTGATAATCCCCATGTTCCTCTGCGTACTTCACGGCTTCATCCCCCACATCAATCATCTTCTTTTCGACCTCCCATTCTCCTTCATCGAAAAAGGAGTCGACATCTGAGAAATCGAAATCTACATCCATAATTCCGAGTAGTTAAAGTAGTTTGTACTCTTTACCGTGTAGACTTCGCCTTGACCTCTTACGCCATCACCATCCATGCAACGTACTTCATCGCCAGCCTTGACAGTAATTCTTTTCTCACATACTACATGATAATTCGGACGATACACAGAGCCGTTATCAGATGAAAACTCTTTGGTAGTGTTATCATCACAACGGCACTTGCATACCTCCTGCCAACTTTCACCTCCAGTTCCGGGAATAGGTCTGCCGAACTCATCCTTTTCCATAGGAGTGATAACCTTTACCTGCAATATATGGGGAGCGAATATCATAAGAATGTCACTTTGGGTTTGTTGCTTAACTCGTCTTTCAATCCGTACTGCTTGCACAGAAATGAATAGTAGTCCTTGATACCTTGAATATTCCAAGACATCGAGAAACCGCTTTCACTGATTGAAGTGGCACGAAGCAATAGAGAGGGGATGAATTTCGCAATCGCCACGGAGACACGACCGTGACAATCCTCGTTCATCTCATCCTCTCCGCTTATCTTCGCATTCAGACACATATCCAAAAGGTCAGCTTCCGACAAGTTAATGCCAAAAGACTGGAACTTCTGTGATATGTATTCGTTTACCGTCATGTTAGCAGGGTGTAATCAGTTTACTATATGCGGTATAGCTGTAATGGGTCAAATATTTCGACTTGAACACGTACCGGAACGGGCATTTAGGAACTGAAACCTGTTCCCCTTGTGTTGCCGTGATAGTCATGTGAGCAGCCGGAGTGTCAGCAATCATAAAGACAGGCTGTGGAGCGGTCAGCACAACGCAATCAGCAGGAACAACTTCCAAAGTAATAAACTGAATGTCCGGCAAGCCGACATCAACCGCAGCCAGTTCTGATTTACACGGAATACGTTCACTAACGCTCGATGCCTGTACGCCCAGCGAAACCAAAGACATCATCAAGAAGCCACACATGGCAAAAATAAAATTCTTCATTTCTTTACTGATTTAAAAATTATACAATGGAAGGGCAGGAAACCACCCTTCCGTTTTTTTATACGTTCATCGTTGAAAGGTCGATGTTCACAATCTTGTTCGGAGCGATGAACTCAGGAATCCACTCGGCGGTGTACTCCATGTATCTACCTTCCTCGTCACGATAGTTGCAGATAGACATCTGTCCTTCCGATTGCGAGTAGTTACGTCCCGGAACGGGGTCGGTCATCACGTAAGGACGGTGGTGACGCATACGCAGCACATTATCGCTACGCAACAGAGTGATATGGTCGTCCGCGTAAATCTGTACGTTCTCACCGTTCTGTGTTTCCACGTAATCCTCCTTGATTTCGATAGCAGGAAGCCCGATACCAGTAAAGATGTTAGAAGCCAACGCAGAAGATATAAGCCCGGTAGAGAGATACATTTCGTTAGCAGAGAGCTGCATCTTAAACTTGTCCCCAAACTCGCTTGAACCGATGATATTCTTCACGAATGTTCCGCGCGACATAATCATCTTCTGGAACACACCATACTTGGCTTTCAACTTCTCAAGCTCCTGCTGCAAGTAAGTAACAAACTTGCTCTTTGCGGCAGCTTCGGGAGTAAGGAACTTAAACGGCAAATCAACATCGAGCAACTCGATGTTTTCTTTGTTGTCGGCCAAATGAACGGTAGCTTTACCTGTCATCAACAACTCACCGACAATAATATCCATACGCTTGTGCGGAGCGAGCAGGACTTGGCGGTAATCGTCATAGATGAAGTCAATAATCTCGTTCAAGATGGTACGCTGGTCGGCTGTATTGGCGGCATTGAACTTGTCGAGAATATCCTGCAACTGGGACAATCTTTCAATATCCATCTGATAGCGGTCGCCCAAATAAGCGATTTCAGTGTAGCCACTTCCGAGCGAACGTCTTTCACGGATGGGCTTTTGGTCGTTCTTCCCGATGATAGAACCAGCCACTACACCTGTAACCGTTCCCAAGTATGTCTTGAACACACGGGTCTTGGTTTCAACGAAGCGACCGTACTGCTGCCAGTAGATTCTATCCTGTCTCGTTTGCAAAACACGGTCGATAACCGCGTTCACAATCATAGGGTCGGAAAATAAAGTCTGTATAGTCAGATTCATAACTCTACTTTTTAAATGGTTAATACTCAAACTGGAAGCGAGAGGTCAGACCTACCTTGTCCAGTTCGTGAATAGGCATCGGAAGTTTGGATTCCTTCACCTCGTAAGCCTGCATCAAGAGGGTGCAAAGAACCGGACCGTCATCTTCCACTTTCTTTTCATCGAAAAGAACGAAGTTAGAGGTGTTCTTCTTCACAGTTCCACCTACCGCGGTGGCTTCAAACAGAACCGCATCCTTGGCGACATCCTCGCCAAAAGCCGCCTTGATAGTCAATACGTCATAGGCTTTGTTGGTCTTGTCAATCGCTGTTACCTCCGCACCTTTCTTTCCGCTTCCGATGAACATACCTACATAAGCCAAAGAACCCTTCTCTACTTTAATAGACAAGGCTGTATCTCCGGTAGTGTAGGCTTCCACTACTCTAAAGTTGCGAACGGGAACGATAGTACGCTTCTTCAAGTCCGCTTGTATCGGAGTGAATACAGGAAGAATCGAACCCACAACGAGGTTGGTAATATCCAACTTCCAAGGGCCGCTCTTTCTGACACCCGTTTCAACACGGTAAAACTCTTCCGGCTTGTGTTCCGGGGTCAAGTTATACTTAGTACCTGCTGCCATAAAATTTACTTTTTAGATTCAACAATAGTTTTTGTTCCTTCCGAAATCATCCCGGCGATTGATTCGTTTTCCTTCTCAATCTTCTGTTCTGCTGATTCGGGAGGGGTTACGCCTTTGAAGCCGTCATTTGCGAACTCCTGCTTCAAGTCCTTGAAGTATGCGTCCAAGTCCTCATCGTCCTTAATGGCGCATCGTTTGGCGTAGTTTTCGGGAATACCATACTCCTTTGCCTTTGCCAAAATCTGCTGGCTACGTGTGGCTTGCGCCTTTTCTTGCTTCAAGGTGGAAACCTCCGTCAAAAGGCTCTTATTGGAATCAATTAAGGCTTGTGCCCATGCAGGCACATCGTCTTTATTTTCTTCCGTTTTGATGGTTGTGGTAGTCTCGATTGGCTTACCGTCTTTAAGGTTATGCTTCTTTTCGTAGTTGGTAACTGCGGTTTTTGAGGCATCCCCGGCGCGGAAATCGCCATAGGAATTTAACACGTCCGAAAAGCTGATACCCTCAACGATTGAGTTTACCTTTATCTCGTCCGTTACACCCTCTGCCTTCTTTGTGGCAATTCGGGTTAAGATAGCAGTGTCCACCCCAGTGAATTTCTGTTGCAGTCCTGCCAAAATAAGTTCTTGAATATTCATACCGTATGAATTAAAATTTGAGATTCAATTTGCGGAAGTAAAAATACTACCAATACAGATGATTGATAAATATTTAGGCTTCCCATTCACGACAATCAATCCATTGTCGTAAATACGGTATATAAAGTAAGGAGGAAGTTAGTAGGAGGGAAATAATTATATGGTGTAGGATTCACCAAGAAGAGATTGTGGAGAAATAACATTAAAAAGATTCAAAGAACCAAATAATAGAACACCAATAATAACACTGAAAAGAAAAACAACCTCTACACCCATCAGGCGGAGGTCGTTATATTGGAATGTGATATTGATAGCTTTTCAGAACAGTAATCTACACTGGGAGAGAGTTCCTTTTCTTTTTTATTTTGAGCATTCTTTACTAAAAATGATTTGGTAAAATAATAAAACAGAAAGTTGGAGTTACGTATATCCAATATATGTGTCTATTGTACTTGTACTAAATATTATCTGCACTTACATTATACTTACACGCTTTTAATTCTTTTACCAATTTTAATTTCCAACCGTCGTTAGCATCAATTGGGGTATAAACAACTCCATCTAAATCACCCGGTTTTTCAACTCCATTTTCTAATAATAATAAAACTTTATTTCTTCCCAGCTTTCCGATAAAATAACCCATTTCAAAAACGACATTCTGTCTTGCTCGTGCCTTCATATCAATTTCTTTTTTAGCTTTCCCTTCATCATCAGCTGTTAATAGAATAATGGCATAACCAACTTCAGAACTGTTTTCTTCGAACTTTTCTATAATTGTTCTTCCACCGTCTGGTTGTTCATGCAAAATTATTGGATCTAATCCAAGTTTAGACAAAGTACGAGCTGTTGTTTCTTTCATCAAGGAATCATGCCCATGAACAATAAATACTTTATTGCTTAGTTGTGTACTGTTTTGTGTATCAATTATTTCTTCTTGTTTATCGCATGGTATTATTACTAATCTTTCGATAATACTTTCCAGCTTACCTATTTTTTGTTTAATAGTTTTTTTCTGATCTCCTACAACATCGTCAGAGCCAAATATATTTCCTAAATGACAAGCATTTTCATATTCTTTTTTATACTCATTTTCACTGTTATTAAAAGTACGTTTTAAGAAATCAGTATTAAAATCATCCCATTTGTGATAAGCAGAAAAGAAATCTTCTTCTTCTTTTTCATCATACTCGATGGATTGTTGTCTTCTTCCATAGTAAAGAGAACTGTTCACTGTTTTCACAGCAGTAGCAAGTAATTCCTTACCAATGTTAATTCTATCTTCAAGTTGTTTCTTAAATTCAGGTTTACTGATAATAAGAGTGCTTATTGTATCTTTGCTATCAATGGTTCTTTTTGCCATATTCCATTCTTTTTGATTCAAAAAAAATTAGAGTACAAATCTACTCAATAAAAAACACCCAGCAATATTTTGTTGAATGTTTATTAACATAAAAAAGTTTACTTATCTTTCCTTATACACCTAATACTATATTAGCATCAATATTCAACTTTCTGCTTATTTCCCTGGCTACCTTCAAAGTGGGCTCACATTTACCGGAAATATAATCACTAAGACGGGAAGGGCTAACACCAACTAACTTTGCAAGTGATTTTTGATTAAGCCCCATTTCATACATACGAAGTTTAAGAACATCCACAAGTGTTGGTTCTCCCAATGCAAAATGTTCTTCGGAATAATCAGCAACCAAATTAGAAAGAAGCTCCAATTCTATGCTATTTGGGTCATTCAAAGGAGTATCATCTTTCACTAATGGAAGAAGTTCCTCTACTCTTTTCACCGCCCATTCATATTGGGCTTGATTTTCTATCTTTGTCATAATCCTAAATATTAGCGCAATCTATTCTATCATATTCTTTATGAGTACCAATAAAACGAATATACACAAACTGAATAGTGAATTTAATCACTACTACCAAACGATAGTTGTTGCCTTTGATGTTGAAAACATAGTGTTGATTACCTACATTATCAACGCTATTAAACGTTTTCTTAATATCAGCAAAACAGGTCCACTTACTTCTTTTCACAATAGTAGCCCATTCTTGCAAAGCGACCTTTGAATCGGGATGGTTCTCTGCATATTCTTTTAATGCTTGTTCGGTAAATATTCTCATTGGTTACTCAATTATCGTGTGACAAAAATACATATATAATTCTATAATTCAAAATTATATTCTAATATTTACAATTTAAAGAGCAAAAAAATAGCGGCAACTCCAAAGAGTCACCACTAATTATTCTATTTCTCTTGTTACAAAATTATAAATCCCGTAATTTTTCTGGCTAAGAAACGTTTTTCTGTTCCTTATTTCCGATTTGCTCATTCTTTACCCCTTGTTCCTCCTTGATTTCTGCAAGTTCTTCCTCGATCCTTTCCGTTTAGCTCTCTATAAATAAAGCTTCATTTGGATATTTATTTCTTAAATCACTTACTATTTGCTTTTTGACAACTGATGTGGACGGAACATATTGTGTCTCAACTTCATAATTACATTTACCACACTCATAATTACTGAATACAACAGGGATAGTTAGCACACCTTTACAATTAGGACATAACGGATGCAAATCTGTTATTTTATATTTTGAGGTATTCTCAATTTTGCTCCATGTCCATCTCCATATATAACCTTTTAAATTTGTTTCGCACTCATCTAAAAAATTATATTGTAGTACCCCTTCCCGGTTTGTTGTTGTTTTTATCCTACACAAAGTGCGAATAGAATAAAAAATAACAAAAACAATGATTCCAACTAATATATGCCACAACTTTATTTGGATAGTTAAAACATCTATTACACTTTCTGTAAAAGATGAATTATTCATTGCAGATTCTAAAAGAGCATATATGGTACCAATTACACCAAGTACTCCAACAGATATAACTTTACTCCAAACAGGATCTCGCCATATTTTCAACAGAAATTCTTTGTTAATTTTCATAGTATTATATTTAAAGTTTCTCGGCTAAATCTTTCACATCCTCCGCAGACTTCACCTCATGTACGGTATCGCCTACTTTAACAAAGCCTACTATATCTCCAGTGTTTGACTTTTCAAATAGTTCAGTAACCGGCACTCCCAAAGCATCAGCTATTTTTTCTAATGTACCAATAGTAGGGTTTCCTCCCAACATTTTAGAAAGGCTCGCTTGAGCCACACCTATTTTAGATGCTACTTCCGCAAGAGTAACACCTTTCTCTTTACATACTTCCTTCACTCGTAAATCCATATATAATATATTATAAGTTTGATTTCAGGCGCAAATATACACATTATATATTATAATCTAATTTCGCCTTATAAAAATATATCGTATTATATTTTATTAACAGTGATATTATTGTCAATTATATAATATAGTCTATATTTGTATGCGTAAAAATAGAATATATTATATAACACATAAAATATAAGAGTATGAGCACAACATTTAGAGGTCAGATGAAAGAGGTAATGCAAATGGCATGGTCTTTTGTTCACAAGAACGGTTATTCAATGAGTGAAGCATTAAAATGCGCATGGGCTAATTTAAAGCTGAAAGCGGCTTTGAAAGTGAAGATAGTAGAGTTTTATTTCAAAAAGACAGACGGCACGTTACGCCAAGCCTTTGGCACTCTCTTAGAAAGCAGAGTACCCGAAACAAAAGGTACAAGTAGAAAGCCAAATGATAACTTACAGACCTATTTTGATACAGAGGTCGGTGATTGGCGTTGCTTCAAGAAGTGTAACCTAATTAAAATCGCATGACTATGACACTAATAGCTGAAAATCAAGAAGTAAAAATATACCATCATAGAACGGTAGGCGGTTGGATTAACGTATATCAGTTCAGAAATGGCGAATTGATGTTCGGGTCAAAGAAAGTATCAGTTCTGAATAGATTTGAGAAAACTCAGGTTTATAAGAGAATTTGTATGGCGATCAACTACAACAATTAAATCAACACGATTATTAAAAGGCAGTCTTGCACGACTTTAAAGGCTGCTTTTATTACTAACTTTTAACTAAATGATTATGGATGAAATTTGGAAAGACATTGAAGGGTACGAAAACGATTACCAAGTATCAAATTTAGGTAGGGTAAAATCCTTGCCAAAGAAATGCTGGAACGGCAAAGGGTATTGGTTTAGAAATGGGCGTATTTTAACGCCAATCAAAAGTAAAAAGGGGTATTTGAATGTATGGTGCAGAAAGAATATATTCAAGGTTCATCGCTTGGTTGCAAATGCTTTTATACCTAATCCGCAAAACCTGCCACAAGTAAATCACATAGACGGTGATAAAACCAATAATTGCGTTGCCAATCTTGAATGGGTTACTGATGGTGAGAACCTTCTACACGCATATAGGGTTCTTGGTAGAAAGCAAAAGACTGGCAAAAACCACCATAATTCACGAGCTGTTTTACAATTAAAAGACGGCAAAATTATAAATTCATTTGATAGTCTTAATGAAGCAGCACACGCGACAGGTGCTCATTTTTCGGGCATTTCAATGTGTTGTAGTGGAAAAATTAAAAAGTACAAGGGGTATCAATGGAAATACAAAGAGGAGTGATTTCACTCCCCTTTCTTTATGGCTTGTTTTTGTATTTCAGCGTTTCTCTTTTCTTCTTGTTCTTCTTTTATCTCTGCGATTTCTTCTTCGATGCGGTCAATATTTCCAGCGAACATTACCCCATGTCGTTGTGACCATACACCACCCGACACAGCTTTTACAGCTACATTAACTTTATCTTCCAAATTGTCAAGGCGATACGGAACAACTTCTGTACCAATATCTATCGTTTCAGATGCTTTGTTAAATTCAGATGGATTAATAGAGCCTAAAGCAGAGACAATGAAGTTTACACGTCTTTGCAAGAACTCACCCATCACCTCTGCATGGTTCTGTACCTGCAAATGTGTCGAAAGGAACACGTAATCGAAAGCCACTCCCGACAAGGCATTTCCAGCACCGCTCAACTTTTCAAAACTGATTTGTGGTGTATTCGTCATAGAATATGCTTTCTCAAAGAGGGTTTCTACCTCAAATTTTACGGTGTCATTTGCCTGATTCCATGTCAAATATCGTGCACCAGCCCCCTCTCCTTCCAGTTTTACCATTCTATCCTTTGTCTTACCAGTGAACCCTATCACTTCACCAATTAATTCCAAAATGGGAAAAAAATGATAGTCGATACAATCAGCATAATTGGATAATAGTTTCTCCAACCGGACCCGGAAGGTCTTTATCTTCTTGCAATAAGGTTCAGGACGATAAGCATAGAGAACCGGTAGTTTTGAGAATCCATGAGCAAAAGGAGTTCTTTCTTCATATCCTTTAGATAAATCCCATTGATAAACCATTTCGTCCGTAATAGTCATAAAGCAGGTGACCTCCGAATCATCCATGAGCTTCTTTTTATACTCACGTGAGAAAGCAATCATTTTACCTTCATCATTGAAGAACGGATATAGCTTATCACCTCTGAACGGGGACCATAACACGCTTTTCAGTTTCTTGGTGGGCTTGACCTTTCCACCAAAGGTCGTTTTGACTTTCTTCCAGAACTTTGCCCAAAACGAATCATCATCGGTAACATACCAATACTCTGCTACTTCCTGCTCTGAAAGCCATGAACGGACAATCTTTTTGTTTTGATACTTGATTTTATTGGACTTGAATACAGCTTTGACCGCATCCAACAGTTTCTTTTCGTCATCATCAGTCGGAGTGCAATCTATGGCAGGCTCGGTACCAACAGTGAAAGCAGTTTGAATGTTCACTATATCCTGCTCCAAAGGAATGGATATGCGGTTCACAGGCTCGGTCTTGTATTGCGCTTCGATTTCATAGGTCTTACCAGACTTTTCATCAAAAACTTTTTCCGCTTCCTTTTCAAGAACCTTTCTATCCGGGTACTTCTCTTTGTCAACCATGATTTCATGGCGTTCAGGATTCCAATCATCCCAAAGTTTACAACGGTCGGGAAGTTCGGTCTTTCTACCTTTCTTCAGGTAGCTTATCTTCTGCCCGATGTCAGGCAATGTTAATATTTCTTCAAGCGTTAATGGCATAATCTATATTTTTAGTGTGTGAATATTCCAGTTAAATCTTTCGGCTTCTGAATCTTACCAAGAAGCTCACCCAATACATAGTAACGTACAGCATCTATTCCGTGATTGTCATGGTCTTCCGGTTCGTTGATATAGTTCCCGTCCTTATCCTTTGCCCAAACATACTTTCTGAACTCGCTTTGCAAGTTGTATGAGCGTTTGGTTATATAAATCTCCATATCTTTCATTTTGTCAATTCCGGCATTGATAGAGCCTGCACCTTTCTCTACGGCATATATCTTGATTCCTCCGTTGTGTATCTCTTGAATCAATCGAGGGTCAGCACTATCAGCTATGACTTTCAAACCCCACGGGCGAAGAGTCTTGATGATGTCAGAAGAAAGCAATCCAGTACGGTAATCCACTTCATCCAAGTAAAGGGCGTTATCAACGATACCACAACGAATGGAAGCAGACGGGTCATGCGTATAACCGAAGTCTTGCCCGAAAGCAACTTTCTTTGCCCAAGCCGGGAACTCGTCAACAATTCCCCACTTCTTGAACACAGCACCTTCCGCCACGTCTGCCCAACGGCCGATAACCACATGAGCATATTTTTCGGGATTGTTTACCTTCATATCTTCCACCTCTTTCAGGAACTCAGGAGAAAGGTTATCCAAGTTATCAAAATACGTAGTATGGATATGGAGCACATTCGGATGAGTGGAAATCTGAACCTGCACACCGTCAATCTCTACCAGCTTGTGAGTTTTCTCAATGTATTTCTTGTAGATGAAGTGATTGGAATCGCATGGGTTCATTATAATGATAATCCGGTTCTGAATACCCTTCTTGCGAATGGAGAGCATTATTTTATCGAACTCATCTTCGCTTGTCCATTCTTCCGCTTCATCGCAGACGAAAGTCGTAATGCCTTGAATGGATTTCAGTTTTGCTGTCTGATTTCCTGAAGAAGTCTTGATACCCCGGAACATAATACGGCTCTTAGTCATCTTATTGACTATGTCCGTCTTTGTGGTCTTGAAATATTTCGTGGTACCGTCCAACTCTATCTTCTCCATCATTTCGGGGATGATAGACATACCTGCGGAAACCATCGTGTAACGGGTATAGAGAATCTGATGCACAATCTTCTCTACCGGGGTCATTTCAAAGGTCAAACGCTCAATGAAGGTGGAAGCATTGAAAGACTTACCTGAGCCACGCCCACCGGTGATAAGAATTATGAACTTTTCCTTATCCTCGTACAATGGATGATATATAATCTGAGGTACTATCATTTCAACTTGTCTTTTATCCATGAATCAATGCTGATACCGTGTTCTATATCAGTAGGAATGTCTGCATCTTCATCCTGCTTGCGTTCAACCTTTCTCCAATCTTCATCATAATGGTACAGCCAAACAGACTGTGCTTGTAAACTTGGAGCCAACTCACCTTCTACGATTTGAACTTCTTCCTCTCCGGTTAGATTACCATCTCTGTCTTTTATCTTTCTGATAGTAGTATTCTTAGTCTTAACACCTCCAAGAGCCATAGCAAGAAATTTGGCACGCACAAGCGAGTTTAAGGCACAACGCGCACGCGACAATACTTCCGATAATTCGGGGTAGCGGCTTTTCTTCTCACAGAAAGTTTGCGGTAAAATTCCGACTGCATGAGCGATTTCCTTATCAGTGAATCCCTTTTTGGCATACGATTCAACGAGTGAAAGAAAGTCCTCGCTTGTATAATCAAACTTGGGCTTTCTTCCTCCTTTACCTTTTTTGTTTTGAGATTCACTGTTACTCATATCAATCATCCATTATTATTACCCATATATATGCGGCGAGAAACAGGCTTATTTCCATAGATATTAATTCCTCTTTTTGAGAAATAGCTATCTATTCTTATACCATATCTTTCCATTATGGATTTTGTTCTGTCTCTTATGCTCCTTTGTCTATCTGTACCAAGTCCGTATTGCCTTCCGGCATTATACATTATTCGTCTGGACTGTTGATATAGCTGACTATATGTTTTCTTTCTAACTCGGCTTTCCTCCCTAAAAATCAATCAATTCTTTCTACTTGTTCATCGAACACTTCTCCCTTTATAAACTTCATATCGGGGTCATACCCAAACCTTTCACAGAAAGCGGCTTTAGCTTCGTAGGTATCAAATGACAACATCACATAGGCATCCATGTTCTCGGCTTGCTTCTGTGCGTTCTCCTTTACCTGCTGCTTGACTTCCTTCATGTGGGCAACCTTTTCGGCACGTTCCAACTGCTTGGCGGCTTTATCGGCTTCGCTCTGCTCGGTAACTGGTGCCATCATATCAGACAGAGCGTCTGCAATAGAGCTTTCTTCATCGGTCTGTAACAGGTAATCAACGCCAATCATATTCAAGTCAGCATCGGTTAAGCCTGCATCTTTCCAATCAATGTCGGGAACAATACGGGCAAGGGCATCAAAATCCCATGTACCTTGCGCATTAGGATTGTTCATCAAAATATTTAACTCCTTTTCCTGCTTCTCGTCCACGTCTATGACATCGACACGAATGCGGTAGTCGTTATCGGGAAACTTCTGTAATTCGTCCATGACGGATAAACGCTGGTGTCCGCTGACTACGGTAAGCCCGGTACGCTTATTCACAACTATTCCACCTACCAATCCGAATTTCTTGATGCCACGTTTCAGTGTCTTACGTGATTCATCGGAAAGTTTTCTCGGATTGTAGTCTGCAAAACGAATGGCAGAACGGTTAAGTTCTACCGATTCACTCTTGATATATTTACTTAGTTCCATACATATTACTTTTGTTGATTATGATACTCCCAAAGTACTCTTTCAGCCATCGGGAAAGTTTTGTAAATTCTCTGTAAGTCCTGTGGATAGTTCTTCTCCATCCAACGCATACAATCAAGATTGAAGCCTACTCCCGAACTGGCTTTCAATGAATACCGAACTGGTTCGGGTAAATTATGCTGCCTCATATAAGCAAGAATATCCTTTTGTGTCCAATCAGCTAAAGGATAAACCATACCGTTATTCTCGTAGCCGTTTACCTCATACCCTTTCAACATAAGTCTACGATTCATACCGTCAGCTTTTTTCATGCCCAAGAATGTATAATAAACTCCATGAGTAAGTTGCATAGCCTTTACCACATCTGCCAACTTCAACAGCTTTACTTTCGGATTTGGCACACAATACATACCGCCACGGAGAATATAAGTGAGATTCCAATGTGGTACTTGAACAAACTCTATTTTCGGATATTTGGCTTTAGTCCAGTTTATCCAACGGTTAATATGTTCCAAATTCTTGACGAAATACATGAACACGCAAACAATCCGGTCAAACTTCGGATAGACTAAATCAAGCAGAACAAGCGAATCTTTACCAAGTGATAAAAACAGTAAAGCCTCATTCGATTTTACCCGAATGAGGTCTATATATTGACTCGCTTGTTCTACTTTGTTCATAGCTAGCCACCACTTAAACCAAATGAAGTACGAAGATCACTGTAACGCTGTCTGCGTGATCCTAACTGTGTGGCACTTGCTGTACCTCTACGATTGGCAACCAATCTACCACCTGCCCCTGCACCATTCATATTTCTGCGAGGCCCGGCTACTCTGTTAATTCTTCTTGCGACTCTGCTTTCTAATTTTAAAAGTTAAACAAATCAATCTATATATTTCTCTAATTATCTTGCCCAAAGTATAATCCATTTGTGCGGCAAGATATTCTTCGCCTTGATGTTCGTAAACAATATCATTACCGTTTTCATCTGTGAGAATTACTGCTTCTGCATTCTTTACCTCTATAATGATGTAAGGACGTTTACCCGTATATGCACCTGTCAGAAGCTTGATTGCATCGTACTTGATAGGCTTCAATTCTACCTCACCTTCTTCAGGCAGTTCTGCATCAGTCGGATATTCTTTACCGCCACATAGGTAAGTGATATATTTCTTAGCGTTTGTTGGTCTGATTTCACGGTATTCGTGGGTTTTCTTGCCTGCCAAGATTTCATCGAAATACTTCTGTTTGATGCTTAATGTAAGAATGTTCATAATCGTGTCAAATTTTCAAGTTAATATTCATTGTTGCGGGGGGCTGAATCGAACAACCGACCTCTACCAAGTCAAAGTAGCGAGCTAACCAACTGCTCCACCCCGCGATTATACCCCAAAGGTACTACCACAACCAAAGATAACGAAATATCTTCAATCGTTATACACGACAATCGGCTTATTGTCGTGAACTAAGCCATTTATCCCGTCTTTCTCTACACGCCTCTAAGGTAGGTGCACAACAAGCAAACAGTTCGCCACTTTCAGTGCGATAGTCATATTGGTACATTCTTACTCTCTTACCTTTCAATTTGGTAGTGTAAGTGCAATAGTTTTCTTTACCGGGTTGACATACGCTGCAACCTCTTTCGTCGTTAATTGAGTTCATAATTATTTATCAATACTTACTTAGTAATTTGTAAAACATTCGCCTTTTCTCTATGTATTTAAGACCGTTTCGTCTAAGACCTCGCTTTGATTTTGATACAGTCATTTGGCAACCTGCAACGCCAACGTAGATGCAATTTAAATGATGCCTTTTAGCTTGTTTGAAAGCCCACCAAATCGCTTCACGGCAATATCTATAGCTATCATTTTGAATACCCTCGTATCCTCTACTCAAAATGAAGTGGCCTATTTCATTTGCTTCTTCTTCTGAATAGCATATTGTGAATATATTATTCATCCTTTCTTTGCTTTACTTGTTCAACCAAAAACTTTCTAAAATTATTCTTGTACTGGCTGTGAATGATTTTATACTGATGGAATAGGTTAGGCAATTGTTTGTAACCTTTGCTATACAAGAATTTGGCTACTAATTCAATCTTTTCACGGTTACTGAAACCTCTGTCCTTACACATGTTAGTTATACAAACATTTGCCTTGCTGGTAGGCTTCTTTTCAACTGGTGGCATGTATTCATGTCTGTCATAAGCGTGCGTTCTTGGATAACCAACCGCTTCACCTAAATACTCACCGGTGATAAAATCAAATTCACCGCTTATCAAACTATCTGCTATTTCACCCATAATAATCAATATTTAATGTTTCACATTCAATCTTTCTTCACTCGTATAAGCCACCACAAGCCCTGTTTCATCATGCCGTATTGTGACATACTTTTCGCCTCTTTCTATGGTAGAAAAGTCACACATAGAGCACAACCTACCTAATACTTTGCCCAATTGCTTCATCAGTGGGGCTTCAGGGCTGATAACTAAAACTAAATCTGCTTTCATAATCGTGTATATTGTGGTAGCTCGAAAGCTACCGGATTAGAACTCAACCAATATCAATCTTTCCAAAGAACCTGATTCTTTCACCCACATGTGATTATGTCTGAAACCATAATCGAAAAACAGTTTAAAGTAAGGGTATTGTACTGTTAAAGAGTTCATACAGCCCTTTAACTCGTCTTCTGACATACAAGAAGTGATTTCATTGATAATTTGAACGAAAAGGTGTAAAACCTCTGGTTCATTATTCAATAACGGTTTTTCTATAACTGCTTTTAAAAATGTATTTTCTTTCATGTTCTTCTATATTGCGCAGGGCTTTCGCCCTGCCGGTTAAACTTATGCCGGTTCAATCGCTCTTGCTGGTACACCAATCATAGTCCATGTTTTACCCTCTTTCAGATAATCTACTGAATAGTCAGCTTCAAAAGTGCAAACATTCATATCAACACCTGAAATAGTACCTTCTACCTTACCATTTTTAGTAGTTACGACTACTGATTGACCTTTCTTAAATTCTGTTGCTTTCATATCTTATATGTTTTAATTGTTATTACTTCGTTTCTGATGATGCAAAGATAAAGCAAACTTTATTAAATACAACAAGTTTGATAAAGTTTTATTTATTACTTAACATTATTTAATAAATCAAACTTTATCCTAATTAGGTTATTTGATAAAGTTTGCGTTACTTTGCGGAGTAATTGAAATAAAGTATAGTTTATGGATTTGAGAATAAAAGAAATAATGAGCGAGCGAAACGTCACTTCCGCTTGGCTTGCGGAAAAGGTTGGCATTTCAAAGGTTGCAGTTAGCAATATCGTGACTGGAAAATCATCCCCCTCATTGGATAATCTTCTAAAAATAGCTGATGCTCTCAATGTGTCTATTACAACACTGATAGGGGAAGATAAGGAAGAGGAAGAAAACGTTATCACCTGCCCTCATTGTGGAGGTAAAATACATTTTGACGGAGAACCACATATGCCGGAACACAAAAATATACGAGGGAAAGAATACTATAAATAAAAAAATATGGAACTAAAAGACTTTATAAAAGAAACACTTAGTCAAATAATAGATGCTGTTTCAGAAACACAAGAAAAATACAAAGATAAACATGTCCTAATTTGTCCCGATGATATTCAATCTGAAAAAGGAGAATATTATATTGACAATGAATCTCATTATGAATATTATAACCGAAAGACCAAAGTACAAAATATAGAGATGGACATAGCTATTTCCGTTACCGAAAAAGAAGGTAATAAATCAGGAATAGGAATCGCCAAAATTATAAATGTTGGTACTTCGTCAGAAAATGCAATACAAAATGAAAGTGTTAGTAAAATAAAGTTTTCCATTCCACTTGTTTTACCAACAAGTAATACAAGAGAGTATTACCAAAAATATGTGAAAGATTAAAAGTAAAGCCAGAGCATTAAACTCCGGCTTACTCATTGATAACCTCATTAAAAGCAATAAAGGCGCACCAAAATGATGCGCCTTCTGTTGTCAATTAGTTCTTGATTTTATATCAGAGCCTCACGGCTAGAATATCAGAATCTGACAGCTTCCATTCTTCTGAGAAGATTATTATATCTCTCTTGTATAAGAGCTCTTTGTTTATCGGAAGCTGTTACAATCTTTCCCTTATATTTCCGCATGACAGATTCATTCATGCCAATTTCCTTTGCAAACTTACTGGCATTTATGAAAGGAAATGCCTCGAAGAATCCGCTTAAATCATATACGTAATCAACAGAATACCCAGACTTATACCACACAGGAAAGTCTCCATGTTTTTCTTTATAATATCCGGCCTGCTCCTCAAGTACGGACATAAAATCATCTTTCGCTTCCTGCTCTGTAAGCCCAAAACCGTACGCTCCGTTCACATCCTCCGAATATACGGAAATACCCCCATCATTCGCCTTTTCGATAATTGCCTTAATCTTCTTCATAATCGTGTATTTTAAATTCGTCAATTAAAGCACCCACCGAAGTGGGTGCAGTCCTTTCACTTCTTTAACCCTGCCTTTTTCAACATACTGTCAAGAGTACCATTTGGTATCTCTTGAGACTGATGTCTGCCAACAGGAATAAAGTAGTCAAAGTCGGGATGAACATATTTATAATGTTTCTTTCCCTTTTTGATTGTCCAGCCAGCTGATTCAATCAATTTGTAAAACTCTGAATACTTCATAAAATCAAAGAACATTTTTAATTGACACTACAAAAGTAACATATTTGTTACAATAAAACAAGCAAAGATGAAGAAAGAAATAACATATTTGTTACTTTTAACACCGTGTACACATAACAAAAGCCGGATCACTAAACTCCGGCTCATTAATTGATTAGCCCTTTAATTCTTAACCGATTTACGATTTCGGTGTAAAGATACTCTATATCTCCACTAAAGTCCCCATAATTCTGATACAGAAACACGACATCAGCACAATTGTCGGAAATTGTACTCTTGGACTGAACACCCAATACCCTTGACATCTCCTCACGTAGCCCTGCAGTCATTTTTCCTCCGGCAAGTGAACTTGGGGAAAATAGGTACAGGATAATAAAGATGAATTTCTTTCTCTGGGTCACACTATCAATGTTTGGGGGACATCCTCTTTCATTCAGCAACTCAACGAAAATTTTGTAGATTTCATGGATAAGGCTTTTGTCTTTCAAAATCGGGGAAGTCAAGGTATTTTCTTCCTCTGAAAGTTCTGATTTCTCGATACGAATTTTTTTAAGACGAATTATTTTGTTAAAATCCAGTTCCATAACACGATTATTTTAAAAGTAAATAGTATATTTGCATCATAATCGTGTAAGGAAGAGCTGATTCATGGTCGTGCGTGGGTTGGCTCTTTTTCATTCTCCCCCCCCCATTCGTGCTGACGAATGGTTTCTTTTCCAAATCATAGCAGGTGATATATACCCGTTTCCCATTGACATCGCATAGAGCAAGGGCATATCCTTTCTCCAGTATTTTAACCGGCTGATTGTCGCAATAGACAGTACTTCCAACCGGAACTCTTATAAAATGACGTACTATCATTTGATTATCTTTAGCTTGTTATACCAGTGTGAAGAGAAAGGGAACCACCCGATTAGGAATGATTCCCCGAAAATGGTTACTTTATATAGTTTGCTCATATTGGTTTAGTTTTAAATCGAATACCAAGCCAAATGTCCGTAGGCGGATTCTGACATGCTTCCATATTCGTTTACATGGTCAACAAAATCCTCCAAAGGAACGGCATCTATCTCATTCCTTGCTTTTACAATGGGAGCACCGCCACCAGTAATGCTTACCTGAACGGTATCCCAGGAAACGTACTTCTGGCATTCTTTGGTCAATTCACTTTCTATTACTGCCAGTCGAGCAAAGGTGGAGTTATATTCTCCAGCCAGTTTTTCTATCTTATTCATATATCTCTAGTTATGATTCTGATAAATATTTTATTAAACTCTTTTTGTAGTTAATTGGCAGTTTCATAAAGCACATCCATATTGTCTTACTCTGTCTTCCGGTAGTATGTCCGTTTCAATCCACACACCCACGTAGGGTGTGACTATCCAGCAATGGGACAATATCATCGACAAGGAGTTTCAATCCACACACCCACGTAGGGTGTGACGAAATGCTGAAGAAGATTGATGCAAAAGTAGAAGGCGTTTCAATCCACACACCCACGTAGGGTGTGACAATCAGTGTGAGCAACATGGCGTTCACCATGTCAGAATCATTGCCGAAGTTTTCCTGAGTGGATTCGCTACAATGATTCACATCACTTTTCAATCTCTTTATCGCGGCTATGGCTGTGTTGAAGTTTCTTTTTGAATCGTGCCGCAATTCAAAGCCTTCCTTCTTGTATTGCTGCTGCATTTCTAGAAGGTTGGTTTCTAAAATGTCCGTGAGGACAAATACGATGTTGGTTATCGTATTCAGTTTGTCTGTTCCTTGCATGATCGTGTATTTTTTATCAATTATTTTATTTGATACAACCTATTTTAAAGCCGTACAATGAATTTTCCTACATGAAAGTATCAACTACAGGCTTTCTTGTTGAAAATCTTGTCACGGGGCTGGAAATGCGGTCTATTGTTTTCTTTCTTTGCCTTGTCAATCCATCTTTGGAATTTGGCGGCTACAAGAGGACAGTGGATGCGCAGGTTCCTGTCGCGTTCCGCTTCCCATTCACGTATCTTTATAAGCGTTTCGGTATTCATGATTCTTTTATTTTGATGAAACTTAATATATGCTTGATAACTTCTACAGTCCACCCATTCCCAAGCATCTTGTATTGTTGAGTGTCACTGCAATTCCATATATACCATTCGGGTACAGTTTGAAGTCGTGCACATTCGGTGGGGGTAAGACGTCTAATTTGTGTATCGATTCGGACACATGGTTGTGAGCTTCCGTCATTTCTAGCTCTTGCCAACAGTGCACATGACTTACCTGATTTTATTTCACGGAAATATTCTCCTCCAAATGTACGTACCGTTCCTGGAATCACTATCAAATTATCCTTTTGGACAGTTGTAAGGCAATTCGTCTTACTATCAGTACGTGGTTCAAGCTGTTGGATATTCTTTCTCTGTTCAGAAACCTCACCGACTTCATACTTTTTCCTTATCTGTTTTATTTCCACATTCCGTTTTCCCTTATGAATATTCATCCAATCCACCATTTTTCTGCTCAAAAAATATTTCCCGCACACTTCTTTTTCCAAAATATCTTTCAGCAAAACACCTCGGTCGGCAGGCTGCGGAATGTCGCTATAAGGATATCCGAACAGACCTTCATGCCCTACACGGATATTCGTCCAATAAATCCTACGCCTGTTCTGTGCGCTAACCAACGCAGAATTAATACGCACCCCACGTAGCCCGATAGCCTCACTTAATACCCTTTCCCATCTTTTCTCCATTTCCACATTTTCCAGCAGGAACAACACATCTGGATTATATTTACGGATATCCGTCAGAATACGCATATATTCCCAAAACAGATATGACTGTCCTTCAAATTGGAAGCCGTTTTCCTTCAACTCCATGTATTTTTCAAGCGTATATATCTCCTCATTCCCTTTTGTTGACATCCCTATACGTTTTCCGGCAAAACTAAATGATTGGCAAGGACTTCCGCCAATCAGCAGATCTATATGTTCCAATTTTGAAACATCAATGTCTGTAACGCTGCCCAAATGGATTACCTCGGGAAAATTCAGTTTCACTTGAGCTATCGCATATTTGTCCACCTCACTGGAATATCCTCTGTCAATCTTAATGCCAAGCTCACGCAAGGCAATCCATCCACAACCCATGCCATCAAACAGTGATAATACATTCATGATTTCTCTTTCTCGTTATGATTTTTTTGAAAACTATTGCATATTTGCCCATATCTGTCACAGGCACACACTCTATGCCCTTTAGCCTTACAATACGCAGAATTATCCCCAAAGTCTGATGCATTCTTGCAGTTCCGGCATTTTACATATACGGGTTCCGGCTTGACTTTCTTTGCCATACTGTCAGTATTTTCATGGCTTCCTCGTCCCCGGATTCCGCCCGACGTTTCAACTCTTGATATTCAGCATAAGAGATTCTGTTATTTCCACGCTCTTCTATTTCTTTTTCACGTTGGATTCTGTATTGTTCACGCTCTTTCCGTTCAATATCTTTCCGACGTTCAGAAACGTAGTCCAGCATCGCACTTGTTATTTTCAATGGATCTATTGAACCGTAGAACCGCCCATACTTCCCTGACTTAAACCGTGCTATGAAAAAACAGATTTCAGCGGCATTTATATAATAATACTCCGAAAGGAATATCTCCGATAGTTCAGAAAGTTGCTCTTTCGCTATCTTGGTTGAAACTTCTGCAAAGTCATTCAATGAGCCAAATTGTATCTTTAGCCATTCTATCGGTGTTTCATCCCCATAAGTAGAAGACAATAGCCCTAAACTCGGAATGCTGTCATTCAACGCCAGTTCTGAATGGGTTGCATTACATCTGACAAGTTTGAACTGCAAATCAGGGTTGTAATCAAGAATGAATTGTGCAGGATCGGGATATTTATTCAATAACGCCCTCTGCTTCAAGTTCCTTTCTCTTTTTTGCGGCAGCTTCTCTAACGGTTGTAGCGACTGCAAGAACTGAATCACGTTTTCGCTGCTCGCTATCCTGTTGATTTTTACTAAGTCTTGTCCCATTATAGTTTCCTTCCAATATTTTAGTAAAGTTTGCTTGTTTGAAAATCCAATCAAAGTCGCATTTCCAATTGCGGTCATTAGCTCCAAGTAGGAACGGGGATTGAAGAATGAGATTGAAAACACTCCTCACTGACTCTTTCCCATATTGGGCTATCCGGGCTTTTACAGCCTTTTTTCTCACATCAGTCATTGATCTTATCTGCTGGAGTCTGTCTTTGAATGTGGTATTATAGTATTCCATCAATCCGCTGTAATCAATCTTTTCAGAGGGGGAGGGCGAAGAAAGCTTGTCTTTCTTTGATACTCCGTCAGGAGTATTTTCTTTCTTTTGATGTAGAGATATATCTATATACTCTCTTTCTTCTTTCTTTATATTTGTGCCCTCTGTGTGCCCTGATTTTTGTAAAAGTTCGGATTGCGGTAGATTGTTGTTCATGGACTGTGCCCCAAGTTGTGCCCTTAGTTGTGCCCATTCCTGTCTTAATTCATTGATTTCCTTTTCAATACCTGTGCCCTTACTTGTGTCCTTGGTTGTGCCCATTGGATTATATTCTTCATATTTACATAAGGTTATAAGGTTCATTCCTTGATTGCACTCAACAGTTATCATACCTTTCTTTCTAAGATGCACAAGAAAGGAACGCACTTTCTTTTCAGACCATTTCCAACGCTGTGACAGAAATCTTATGGATGCAGGATATTGACCTCTTGAATAAGAGATTTCTCGACCTCCGATACTCTCCTTTCGGGGCGTTGCCTCAAATCGTGCAGACTGAATTAAGTCTAACCACGCTTCGCAACTGCTAAAAGTACGGGCTTCATTCCACATTTCATTCGAGAAAAACCTGCGGCTTAGCCTCAAAAATCCTTCGTCCATAGTCTTAGAATCTCACGTTAGTTAATTGCCTTCCGTTAGAAAATACAGCCCACTTACCATTACCGCTATCAAACAATCGTAAATCCGACACCTCTCCGAAACGTTTGATGTTACCGCATAAATCCACAATCCATCCACATTCTTTAGAAGGATGCGGGCGGATGGCACGACCGACTATCTGATACCACATGGCAAGTGACATTGTAGGACGTGCCATAACGACCGTATCGAGTTCCGGATAGTCAAAGCCTGTGGTAAGTACACCTACATTGGCAACAACAGATATTTCACCAGCTTTGAACGCTTCAAGAATATGTTCGCGTTCTTTCTTAGGAGTATCACCCGAAACAATTGCGGTTCCGGGTATAGACCATGTAAGCCGTTCCGCTTCTTTCAAGAAGCGGGTAAATACCAAAATGCCTTTCCGTTTTCCTCCGGCTTTGGGGTTCATCAGCCTTTGGACGATATGGACGAGATAGCCGTAGAAGTCTATCCGTTCATATTCCTTTTGAACTGACCTATCTGTGTAGTCGGCACCAGTACTATTCCTTTTTAGGTTACACTCCTTAAACTCGTTGCCATTATATTTTTTAAGTTCTTTATCCATCGGATAATAGTTTAGCTTCGCCAAATAACCCATATCCAAAAGAGTAGATACCTGTACATGATAAATGACCTCTGAAAATACATGAGGCTTCGTCCGTGTAATAAACTTCAACATAGAGCCGAAGTCACGGCTGGAGCTTAGACGGTATGGTGTCGCTGTCAGTCCTAAGACTTTGCACTTTACAGCTTCAAAGAAATCCTTATACATTCCCTCTTTGGGGTTTACCAAATGGCATTCATCAACGATGATGTTTTTGAAGTGGGTAAAGAGTTCGGGGTGATTCTTCACACTGCCGATGGTGGCGAATGTTATTCGGCTTATCTCCTTTGAATTAAAGGAAGCCGAATAGATGCTGCAATCAAGAATGCCGTATGAGCAGAGCTTCTTGAAGTTTTGCTCGAGTATTTCCTTTGAGGGCTGGAACACTAAAGTATGCCCGTCAAGCCTTGCGGCTATATCCGCTATGATAAGCGACTTTCCGCTACCCGTAGGCAAAACCATGATAGCGTTTGTTTTCTTTGCCTTGTTATTGAAGAAGGAAACGGCTGCATCAGAGGCTTTTTGTTGGTAATCACGTAGCTTGTATGTCATTTTATATCTCCTTTCAGTAGTTCGGGGTTATCGTAGATATTACCTTTAACTACAAACATTTTGTGTGTCTGTTGAAGAGTATTTTCTACAAAGCCATCCCATCCAACCCAGCATCCCTCTTGGGTACACCATTTGACCTCAAATGAAAGTCCTATGCGATGTTTTCCAAGCGTTGTAATATAGTCAAATTGTACAATATCCCCCTCATAAATCTCTTGTCCGTTCTTATCTCGTAATCCCGTGAACTGCCCGATAGTATCTTCGTTTACGCACTCATTAAACAAATCCATGCCAAGCCCGTGCAGTTCGGCATATACCCATTTGCCATTGTTGGTACTTTTCCCTCTGAATTTAATTGTTCTCATAATCCTTTCTCCTTTCGTAACTTCTTACTAAGTGCCTTGTAATACTTGATTAGCTGTTCATAATCAAAATCTGATTTCTTATAATTTTGAGGATTATCCTTCGAATCTTTTATTTTCCATTTTAATAAATCAAACTTCCGTTGTCCGATTTTAGCAATTAGATTTACCCGATAGCCTTCCAAATGGTCGGCTTTGAATCTGTTGCAGTGTCGGCATTCCGCATGGCAGTTATCTTCGTCAAAGCGGGTAGCCAGATGCGTGCGGCTGAAATAGTGACCGCAATCGGCTTGCGCAAACGGCTTTATCTGCCCACAAGAGATACAGCGAAAACAACCGTTAGGCATACAATCACGAAGCCGGATGAAAAGGGAAAACTCCTTGTCGAGTTTAGCTTTTAAATCCGGCTTCTTCTTTATTGTTACCCCCGCTTTATCAAACAGAGGTAAAGGCTTGTCTTTCTTCTTAGCCTTTCGTTTTATATAGTACGGCATTCTACTATTGGTTTACACAATTCAACAACTCTTTTACAATCCTCCACATCAAACATCCCTATGTGGCAAACTTCACGTGGTATATTCAGTTGGTTAGAAAGCCACAGATAAGCCTTGTTTCTGTTTGATGTATTCGGGATATGTTTCTTCCAAATCTTATTGATAAGATTGGTTTTGGCTATCTGGTCGAAATAGAAATGGGCTTCTTTCTTGGCTTCCCTCAATTCCGCATTTGCCAAACGCCCTAATGCCAGGTCTGTACCCTTATGAACGCCTACATAAGCCCTGCAATCACGGCAGAGGTAAATCATGCCGTAGGAGTATCCGTAGATTACAGAACTATCCACGTATTCGGTAGGCTTGCCACAATAGGGACAAATCTTACCAGTTAATATTTCATTCATAGTTTTCCAATTAAAAGCCCCGAAGCGTATTCTCCGGGGCACAACCATTCTTTACTAACCCTTGCCATTTATGTGTGGCTCACATTTATGTGGAGATGGGGCGATTCGAACACCCAATTAAGGACTTATCCTTTTGCGCTACTTCTAAGGTTAATTACTCCTTATATCTCACGTACCGTACTTTCTACCATGTGCACCTCTCGAAAGTCAAAAGCACTCCACTGCGCACCCCCATTTTCGCCCGCCCCATCTTCACAGACCGGACAGGCAGGTTAACAAAGTTATTCCATATAAGCCATTGAAAACTCTTTCGGAATAAACCGCCCGACCGGGATAGGTTTAGCAGATTCAATGGCTGTATGGATTTCCCTCTTTCTGAACTCATGTCCCTTTTCTTTGGCTTGTTTCTCACATTCTTCCTCTTTGTTTTTGAGATAGTGGGTAATAAGCATCATCGCTCTGTCAACGTTGAAGGTGTTCACGACAAAAGTCTGAACTCTCTCGTCTTCATTCTCCCCATCCGTGAATGTGATTTTCGTCTCAATCTGGTAGAATTTCTTTTCATTCGGTTTAGATTCTTCGTCACTATCTTCCGTCTCATCGTCCATTTTGTCAACGTATTCTGCCATAGTGATTTCATTTTTGAGATAGGCAAGCGAAGCATCGTCAACCTTACGTTCTTTCAAGTTGTCAGTAAGAATCACGCAAGAATCGAACTCCTTGACCATTGTCAAGGTGAATCCGAACATATAGTTTAGTTCGATGTAATCTTTCAAGATACTACAAGTATTCTCCAATCCGGTGGCATACAGCAGGAACTTATGTTTCTTGTCACCTATTTGCGCTTGAGCGATGTACGGATATAAAACACTGTTCTCGTTCTCGAATGCCAAGCGGTTCTGGTTGCTGACTTCCACTTCCTTAATGCCGTCAGCTTCCATACTGAAACGAATTTTCGCCAAAGTGTCTTGGTCTATCAGCGTGCCACGGTCAAAAAGAATTTCATTCCGTTCGATGGTTACTGTTTCACCTGTATCTTCATCAATGAAAGATTCCTCCCATGTTTTGAGGACACGTTTTGCAAGGTACATGTTGAGCATCTTTTTCGGATCAGATGTCACATACCTGATTTCTGTTTTTCTTGTTTCTATCATAACTAAATAAATTCTTGATTTCTTTGTATTTCCTGCTGGGCATATATCAGCATTTGATGTTCATTTGCAGCCGGCAGATAGATACCAGCCACCGATGCGCTCCAATTACGGAAACGGTCAATGCTCAGGGTCATTTCCCCCGTTGTCAGTTCGGCAGAGCTTCTCAGATAGGTTACTTCATTGCCTTTCTTGTTGACCGTCTTTCTCTCAAATAAATCACGGTTGCAAGTCCTCTTATAAAAATCAATTTTTGCTTCGTCGAGACTGCAACCGTACTCACTACCGAAATACCCTAAAAGAAGATGCAAGTAGCTGTTTTGGGCAAGCGTGCGGTTAGGTAGTTTCTTTTTCACTTCCACCACCGCACATTCACTAAACAGCTTGTTTACATACTCCTTGAACTTGGGTATTTGATATTCATTCTTCAAGTCGAACAACATACGCTAAAAAGGCAAATCGTCCTTTACATTGCCATTAGCATCAACCGGAGGCGGAAAGTTCTGCGGCTGTTGCTGATAAGTCGGTTGTGGCGCTGGCTGTTGTATCGATGTTGTCTGTTGGGATTGAGATACACCGCCACGCGCTTCTATTTTATAGCATCGAATGGATACCATACGTTTGAATTCTCCGTCTTGATTCGTCCAAGAACGCCCTTGTAAGACAAATGATACAGTAACAACATCACCCTGATTAAAGCGGTCAAGTTCTGTACACTTGTCACCCGAAAACTCTAAGGGAATAATGTTCTCATACTCGCTACGCTCTCCCGTATAAGGGTCGTAAGTGGTAGCATCTAAAATAAACTCCCGTTTTGTAAATGAGGAACCACCGTTTTTGGATGGTATTTGAACAGTTTGTCCAATTTCGATTATCCGTCCGGTTATTTGGTTTGCCATTAATTTTCTCCTCCAAAAATCTTTTAATTAATATTTCCATATAAATCCATACGAAGTCTTACTTCTTCCACAGCAACAATTTTGAATAGGTGAACTTTGGAATCCGTTACTTACCGCTGCTGATTTCAACGAAGGATATTTCTTAACGAAGTCACCAGATTTGGTATATTGATAGACTGGCACACCATTAGCTTTCCCCTTACGCTCTTGGAGCGTTCCATAATTCATATTGTATGAATGTGTACACCATTCAAGATTTTCAACTCTGTTATTGGATTTATTTTCGTCTTTATGATTTATTTGAGTATAGTTATTTGGATTTTGAATGAAAGCTAAAGCCACCAATCTGTGAACGCTATGCGTTTTATGAATGCCATTCTTTGTTAGAACAACAGAACGATACCCATGACTATCAGAAGGCGTTAATATCTTTTCTTCAAAATGTGTTACAGCTCCGTTTCTTATAAATTTTTTAGGCATAGATTTTATTCTGCCTAAAGATGATACCTCATAAAGACCTTCATAATCTTTAATAGGCTTCCAAATTTCACTACTCATTATTTGATATAATTTTGGTATCGGTTATAAGTTCTCTGTTTTCTTCCAAAAACCGGATAAATTCCTCACAATGATTAGTAAGAATAGGAATATCACGTTCAGGATTGAAAACGTATGTTTCCGTATAGGTATCTACCACATAACCGCCTTTGTTGAACTCTACAATGTTATACTCAAATGTCCGTACATCCGAACCGTTCTGCATCAAAGCATAAGGATAAACAAGGTGTTGATGGTGATCTTTGAACTTTCCCACGGTATAACTACCGGTTGTTTTGATGTCATGAACACTGGTAGGCATCAGTTCGTCAATCAAACCATAAACCAATACACTACCGTATGCAGTAGGCAAGATGGCTTCTACTCTTTGTTGGGTTAATGCTCCTTTGTAGTAGTTGGCAAACTCGCGGCAAAGGTCAATGTGAAAAGTGAAAGTGCGATTGTTGTAAACAGCTTTTATCCCGTAAAGTTTTCCGTCATCGTGATATGCCTTGCTAATTTCCATTATAGAAGATTTACGGTTCTCAATCATACAATCAATTATTTCCCCAAAACACGTTCCTCTATCAGCAGCTTCACTATCGAAAGGTACTCTATTTATCCTATCAATAAGAGATTGGAATTGTTTTTCCCTAAACTCATCCTCATCGCATGGGGGATTATCAGAAAAAGCGTAATATTTTTGATATATCTTATCACTATCTATATAATTTTGATAAGAATCCAGCAACGTTGGGTATATTTTGTAAGATATTTTACTCATTCTTATACCTCCATTTGTAACCACCTGCTGTAAGGAAGCTTCTTCTACCTATACAGCAACTGATAATATTAGCATTGTTAATACCCGTTTGTCTTTCAGCCTCTTTAGCACTTTCAAATGTACTTATTAACGTACCATCCTCTCGACACTGAACAACGGCTTTTGACATCTTCGGGTGATTTATTTTCTTTTTGCTAAACCGTTCGTTTCTTGTTCCGTAATTAGCATTGTATCTCCATGTGCACCATTCTAAGTTAGAAACAGAGTTATTGCTTTTAACCTCATCTTTATGATTTACACATGGTAAATTTTGCGGATTAGGAATAAACGTTTCGGCAACAAGTCTATGAAGAGATTTATATTCAACTTGTTGTTGTTTCCATAGTGATATTCGTAAATATCCACTCCATATTTTATTAGGCTTAATTATCTTTCCTGTTATCTTTCTAAAATTACCATACCTGCTTTTAATAAGCCTATCTAAAGAGCGAACTCTACCAAGGGTACTTACTTGATAGAGTCCTTCATAACCTTGAATGTCTTTCCAAATCTCATTAGGCTGCATCTGAGTATATTTTAGTTTCCTTATTGAATATCAGTCCCAAAGCCTTTACCTTTGCAGCAAACAAACTTCTCGCCATCATCAAAGAACTACCAACATGTTCAAACTCATTAATCTGGGCAGCGAACTCATTAGCGGACTTGGCATCAGTTATAAATTCGATACTTTCTTTGATTTCCTCTATCACCTTATCATACTTTTCTTGTGCCGCTTTCTTCGCTGCAAGCATACCCAAATACGAATTGATTATCTTGGTAGTGATAAAGTCGTTCTTGGCGGTTGGATTACCGTTTTTGTCTAGGATGGTAGGAACCTCCATTACTGAAGGAAGGTTGCAGGTATTCTTACCATCATTTCTTGAAGTCGGGTCGAAAGTAATGGTACGTCTTTGTACCCCTCTTTCGCTTTTCATTTCAAGATAACCGAGCAAATCCAGTTCAGTAACGATAGAGTTGTAGGATTTTTCACGCAAGGCAGGGATAAACACCGTATCATCACCTTCTTTTCTTGTGTCGCGATGGGCAACGAAAATGATGTGCTTGTTAAGCCCCGAGAGTGTTCGTGTCATCCATGAAAACTCCGCATTGATACCGCTCCAATCCCTGATAGACGGTTGGCGGCTGCCACATTTATAAGTAATGATGAAATCCATCATCTTGCCAATGGTATCTACTACAATAGTCTGATAAGCGGATAAGTCCTCTTGCAAGACCTGTTGAACATCACTCCATGAAGTGACCTGTACAGTATCTATGTTTTCCAAATGCGCCATATTCATACGCTTAACGCCATTATCGAAATCCAATAATAACGGTTTCGGTGCGCTCAATGCCACTGTTGATTTTCCCATACCAGCCTGACCGTAAATCATCATCTTTACAGTGGTAGGAATTACTAATTCATTTGATTTTTTAATAAGACTCATAATCGTAAAATTTAAAGGGTTTATATTACTTTCATTCTATTCAAAAATCTATTGATCGACTCCAAATTGTACCAAATCATTTTTCCATCTTTGGCAAATGAAACCTGGGCGTTATTCCTAAGTTTATCAAGGTAATCAACGCTACACCCCAAATAAGCCATCGCTTCATCCTTATTAAGCCAAAGTTTCTGTACGGATTCAACCTTTCCTCTTTTCATATCATATCTTTCAGAAATTCTATTTTCTCTTCTCTAATCCGTCTTGCCCTACGCATATCCGAATGGAAATCCTGATAAAACGTAATTGAAAACACACATAATAAACAACAGGCGATAACAGAACGGGCTATTGGTGGGAAATCCATAGTGAATTTCATGCCAGCCAAACGCTCATATAGCATGGTCGCCAGTTCTCTTCCATTTCTTACATGAAGAATCTCGAAAGCCTTCTGCAACTGGTTGTTTATTGTGCTCACAGCCCTGCATTTCAAATCGGCTATCTCCTTCTTCTCATACCCTTGTGCATACATTCGTGCCGTAATCTCGCATTCAGGTGTAAGTTCATTAAAAACTCTCCTCATAATCGTGTAAGTCGGCTGATTAATAATTGCGGATAACCTCAATATATCCGGCTTCCCTGTTAGTGTCCACCGAATACAACGTTTGCTCCTTGTCTATTATCCGGTCAATCCTTGCCAACCTGTTAAGATCAGCGGTACACCTGCGAAGCTGTCCGGCAAGCTTGTCGCTAAAGTCAAAGCTGATTCTGTCATTCTTCTTTTTCAGCTTTTTCTTGATTTCTGTTCTTTCTTTCAGTTCTTTTGCCATAAGAATAAAATTTAATTAATGATTCGTGGATGGTAAGGGAATCGAACCCCTCTCAATCGTGCCAATTGGTTGCACAGCACGAAGCTCTAACCGATAAGCTAACCATCCGATTAAAAAAGGTGCACTATCCTCACGGACGGCACACCCAGTACAAACATCAAAATAAAACACGAATATCTAATCTATTATCAGAACAATGCTTTTAACCGCATTCTTGAAATGATCAAACTTCTGTTGCAAATCACTCCAAGATTTATACCATGTTTTTTTCTCTTCAGCTAATTTTTCGTTAGCCTCTTCCAGTTCTTGCACACGCCTTACTAAGTCTTCATGCGTCATGCCTCTTAATTCTTCCACTGTCATAATCGTATAAGTTTAAAACATCGTTAAAAAGGTAGGAGTCGAACCTACTTCTTGTAAGCCAGATGAATATAGAAATCAGAATATGAGTTAATACCAACAATTAATTGCTTACACGCATTCCAACAATGCTACTTCATAAATTACCGCCCGGCTGGTTTACAAGGTTATTGTGCACTCATACCCATGCGCCTTGTGCCGGATTTGAGGTCTACCTTTTAGCGGTATTACAATTTGTCATTTATTTCAACTCTTTATAAGAGATTCTTATTAGAAAAGCACATCCGGCACATATAACACCCATTATAGTGACAGAGAATATTTTCATAGGACTGTAAGTAGTGATAGCCCCGTAAAGCATACCGGCAGCGCATATACTAACCAATATGGATAAAATGAATTGGATTGTTTTCATAATCGTATAAATTAGTTGGCTCCCCTGAACCAATTCGATTGGCAACATCACGTTATTGTCAGGGGATTTTCTTAATTTTGAGGTGTCAAATCTAAAAATCAAGAAATATGAAACAGTTTATTGAAATTCCCCAAGGGGAAGAGATTGTATTGATTAATGTAAATCACATTTCAGCCATTGAGACTGTCACATTCGGAGAAAAACAACTATGTAAAATTTATGTATCTACTCCCCATCAACGGGATGGTTGGGTTGCTGAGACTGGATGCCTAATAATCCAATCCAAGTTTTCAATCTCTCATCTTCGCCAGCTGATAGAAGAAGCTCTTTAGAGGTCTTACCGTCAAGGATGAACTCTACCCAGGCTTGAACGGCTTGGGTAGTTGAGTGTGTGCCTACTTTCAGAAGAAGCTCTTTGCGTAACTTCTGTTCTTTTCTCTTTCTGAAATACTGAATTAATCTTTTAATCATCTTTCTTCTCTTTATTGGTTGAATATAACTTCTCGCTCCACTCTCTTATAGTCCTATTCACATAATGGACTATACTATCATCCGGTAAGTCAGATACTAAGATATCCGGCATATCTTTGCCTGCTTCAGCATTAATAATTGAATAAAACAGAAATCTGTATGCTTGCTTATATTGGATAAGCTCGTCTTTCAATTTACAGATAGCATTTACATCCATATCGGTAAATCTGCTTTTTCGCCTATGTTTCATAACAGTTTTTATTTAATCATAATTATAAAGTGATTTAACCTTATCCCTTATTTTAAGTATCTCTACAAGAACTTTATCGCCAACTCCGCGATATTTCTTGAAATCTTCATCAGGAGTTCCAATCAACACCTCTACATTAATTGATTCAATAGTGTATTTCACTTCGTTGCGCATACACCAGTTCACTTTCATAAATCCTCCCTGACACAAAGCCCGGATAGCCATCGTGCGAAGTTTCTTTTCGACTATTCCCATATCTATCTATTTCATTATTTCGCCAAAAGCAAATATTTAAATATCCTACTGCCTTTTACTTAAACTCTCTATGAATTGAATACGTAATCAGCCCAAATGTCAATGAATTGCACGCCTGCGTATTCCGAAAGTTCTCTTGTTTTAAAGAAAATCCGAGAACCAATGTACGCAATCGGATTAGAAACACCGATACTCGTACCTGCATACGCAATTCCGCCATTCGCATTCGCATAGAATGGCGACCGACTCACTACACGGTACTTCGGTTCATTACCCATTTCGTCTATTGGGAGGTAAAGGACAAAACAAGGGAAGTATCGTAATTCATCCGTTGTAAATTGTGGCTTCCAACCCTCATTAAGTGCGGCAGCAATGATGCGGAGTTTAAGGTAAGCATCTACATCGGGCTGATTTCTTAATCCAAAAAGGTCCCATGATTTCCATGCGTGTATAAGCGGATTATTTTCTCCGAGTTCCTTGCAAGCATCCTCGAATGTCTTTATACGTTCCGTTACATCTTTCAGCTTAAAAGCCTCTTTACCGAAGCATTTGTGAAGTTCGTGAATCACCTGTTCTTTCGAGATTGCAGGATAATTCGTCAATACCTTGTATAATTCCTGCAAATTTTCATGTTTCACTTCTACTGTTTCCATTTTGTTTTCTCCGTTCATAATCGTGTAAATTAAAGTTTGTGCCTGTACCCTAATCGAATAGTAGAACCGTATTTCAGTTCTGTACAGGCTATATTGTCGAAGATAGTACAGACGCCCAACCTGTATGCTTACTGCTCAAGGACGTAATTTTGCGGTATCTTCTATTAATTGTTAAACATTGCACAGCTCACAAGCTCCAACTTGCTTATGTGCGTTTGTTATCTTTGGTTGGCAAAAACGGCTTATGAATTACACCGTAATTGCTTTTACAGAATTTCAAAGAACTAATCAATAGTACCCTACCCGATTCTCGCTATCGGTTGCCGTTCAATCCGTCTGTAGGGCTGTCGTGCGTTGCATAATCGTGTATTATGCGTATCGGCTGATACCTTGTACCCGGCATAGAGCATCGTAGTCCATGCCATCATCTTCACAAGTTTCAAAACCTTTTAAGGCATCTTCCAAACTGTCTATCTCATCCGTTATCAACTGGATAGCTTCTTTTTTGCTATCAGCATTGAACATCAGGCAGACAGCCTCTTCATCATTGTTATGGGCAGCCTCTAAATCTTTATAAAGGCTATCCAACTGCTGGTTAATCGTGTAAGCATTCATATCCATATCTTTTATGCGATTGACATCAGATTAGCTTTTTTGAAGCATCTGAACTCTTGGCGTTCAGTATCATAGTAAGTCTGGACGGTATCATTCTTTTTTCTGTTGTCAGTACCAGTGATGGCAGGCATCAGCTTTTCATTTAGTGTACCGTATGCCTCACGAACGGAACCGTCCACTTTTTTGAAGTAGAACTTCACTATCTTCTTTTTCATCTCACCTTTCAACTTCAAGTTAGCCCAAGCGACCTTCATTGCTTCGCTCATGGTGTAGCCATTACGCTTAACGAACTGCCAAGCAAGGCTCATTACTTCGTGTAAAAATTCTCTTGTTCTCATAATCGTGTATTTTAATATGTTTATACTATTTGAAATCTGAATTAATCTTCGTTTCTTTGTATCAGTTTAATTTGATAATGCAAATATACTACTATTTTTCAGTAAAAAGAATCTAATACTGAAAAATAGTAGTAAAACAACACTATTTAACTATTGAAGCAGGTTATACCTTATTATAATATGAAGAAAGAAGGCAGAAATAGAAATTGGATAGCGTGGATAGCACTTGGATTAAGTGTTATTGCGATAGTTCTATCACTTTACTCTCTATGCACAACAGTAACTCTGTATCGCTTCAAAAAACATTAGAAATCTGTATATCAGTCATGGGAATAGGAATAACAGCGATTTTAGGGATACAGATATACACAATATTGACTATAGATAAAAGAGTACAGGAAAAAATTGAGGATGAACGAAAACTGTATAAGGATAGTAATTCCCAGCTAAAAGAAGATTTAAGGTCTCTTACAAGAACAATGCAAAGATTTACAACGGGGAATATTTATATTGTTAATGAAGAATACAACGAAGCTTTTTGTGTATTTTGCCTTGCAGCAATTGATGCTAATAAATTAGGAGAAAGGGAATTAGTGTCTATCAGTTTACAGCAGGCAGTGGATATACTACAGAAAACAAACTGTATCAATAAATGCGAAATAGTAATGAAGTACATGGATGAGTTAAAAACTGGAATGATAGGAATATCTGACGAAAAGGCTATTACGGTTTACAATGCGCTATTGAATTTGCCATCGTATGAATAAAGCTATTCATCTTTATCCTCATGGTTCCTTGCTATTCCAAGAAGAATAATTGCAATCCAAGGAATTAAGCCGCATAGATACATTATTAAGGCTTCTATCATAGCAAAAAAAATAAAGCGACCAACTCCAAAGTTGCGGTTTGAAGTTTAGTCGCCTATATAGTCCCTTACGGGAACAGTTAAACTTATTAGTCGAAATCATCCGCAACTTGATTCCGACACAAATATACTGAAAAATAACAGTAAAACCCCAAAAAGATGAGCACAAAAGAAAGATTTGTTGAATATTTAAAAATCAAAGGGATTGGGCAAACCGCTTTTGAAGAATCAGCTGGTTTATCTCGTGGAGCTATTGCCAAAAAAACGGGCTTTAATGCAGATTCAATAGAAAAGATAGCGTCTGCTTGCCCTGACCTTAATATAAATTGGTTAATAACTGGAATTGGCAACATGACAATTAATACCAATTCGTCAATCACTGAAACTCCAACCACGAATAAAGATATTAAAATACTTGATATACGTGTATGCGCAGGACATGGAATTGGATTTGACGGAAATGAAAACAAGGTTATTGGATATGTGAATATACCAGAATTTACTGGATGCTATGGAATAACCGTATATGGTGATTCTATGTACGATATGTATATGTCGGGGGATACAATCTTTGTCCGTGAAATAAAAGACAAACGAAACATAGACAATGGACAGCCGTATATGATTATAACAAAAGAAGACAGACTTCTTAAAATGATTCATATCGACTACGAGCGAAAAAAAACAATATTGTCTTCCTACAACAATATAGCCAATCCGGATGGGAAAAGAAAATATCCCGATATGGAAATTGACATAGATAATGATGTAATTCATTTATACAAGGTTGTAGGTAAATTAGCGAGAACGCAAATGTAGTTACAATAATAATACTATAAAATTCAACCAGTAGACATCTGATTGTTAACCTTTATTAATAAAGCTATGCCAAACACTCTACAAGAAAGTATGGAAGATGTAAGTTTTGCCTATATGCAAGCCCTTTGTGCATATAATGGATACACTATATCGAAAGCAGAACGAGACAATGATGGTGTAGATGCTACAATCAAGTGCAAAAGGTATCCGTGTAACTCTTCAGACTGTAGAAAACGTTCCCCGATCATTGATATTCAATTAAAAGCTTCATATGTAAAACTCAAAGAAAAGAAAAATGGGGATTACTCCTTTATACTCGAAGCAAAAAATTACAATAATTTGGTTATGAGCGATAGAATGACTCCAATAATATTAGTAGTTTTGCACATGGATAAAGATAGGAAGAAATGGGTAAAACACTCAAAATCGGCTCTAAAAATTACCAAATGTGCCTATTGGGTAAGTCTCAAAAATAATCAACCTACAAACAATGGAAGTAGTATAACCGTTGTAATACCCAAAGAGAACATTTTATCTTGTGAATGCCTTAAGAAGTTAATGATAAAAGTGTCAAAGGAGGAAGAATTATGAAAGACTTAAAAAGAGCCATAGATCTCATTACAGTAGAAAAGCTTGAAAAAGTTTTTTCTTTTTTAAAATGGCGTGAATTGGACGTTTTAATGAACGGAAGAGTGCGTCAATTTGTTTCCCCAGACGATGAATATGTAGCACTAATACCACTTGTTAAAGAGTTTTCCGATTACTATAGAGTGATGGGAGAAACTTTACAATCCATTGCATCTTTTGAAAACAGAAGTATAGAAGCATTGGTTAATAGAATATTAAACCCATCGTATGACATTCAGAAATGGCGTATAGCTAATAATTACACTTCAGATGGGAAAATACCATTCTTTAGTATGACAGATACTATAGAAAAAATAAAAGACGTTTTAGCTACAGCCTATTTAGACACTTTAAATCCTACAAGATTTCACAAAAAAGTCTATACAACAGATGTCAACAGGAATATTTCAGAATATTCTTTTGGACAAACTGAAATAGGAAGCTATATCCTCAATATATTGTGTCCTCTAGGAAATTACCAATACACTATTTTTAATCCAACAGAACAAGATATTCCATTAAACCGAAAAATCAATATGCGGCTATTGTCATCAATAGACAATATTCAAAAAGACTTAAAGAATAGTAACAATAACAAGGTTGACGAAGACGTAGACCAAGGATTATATAGCATAAATTTTTTAGATTCATTAGTTGACATTTATGATGAAACTAAAGATACAGAGATGAATATAATTGTTGATTGGTGCAAAGATATTGGATTTGTAAATGAGCCCCCAATATCCTCTATCAAATTAGAACCTATATTTATGGAAAAAGTTAACTTCATAGCAGATAAGTATAGGCCTAAAAAAGAAGAAAATATTAAGAAAACATATTATGGAAAAATTGAAAGCATTACAGCTAACCCTAAAGTAGAGGACAGGGAATATGTTCAAATCAAAATTGTTACTATTGGAGATGACAATAAAAAACTTAACATACAATCAAGATTGAATTATAGTACTTTTTACTCTATCGTAAAAATAGCTTTTGATAATGGTTCTAACATAAAACTATCTGGTATCCAAAAAAATATAGGAAAACAAAAATGGATAGACAATGGCATCTTAGAATTGCTAGATGTATGAATCAAAGAACAAACTAAATAAATAAACAATGAAGAAAATTTTATTTTTAATGACAATACTGCCAATGGTACTGTTTACAGCATGTTCATCAGATGATGAAGAGGAATTAAGCCAAGAGGAAAAGGCGATACAAACTCAAACTGAAGTATATAATAATGTTTTATCAAATATTGTAGGGCATTGGAAAGGAAGCCAACACTATAACACCTCCGTGTATCGCCCCGTTGGATGGGAAGATATTTCACATATTAGTTGGACACAAGAATATATTTTCAACTCTGATGGTACCTGTAAAGACATCGTTTCATCAAACTTGATTTATGAAGGTACGTATTCCATTATAAAAAACAAAGACTATATCAAATATCCATCATCCCAATGTGAACTATTTCTTATTATTACTCATGCCAATGGTGTTGTTAACGAACATGCAATTTGGATGGATGGAGAATATCTACGTATAGGAAGCTCTTTATCAGGAATAAAGCCTTCTGCTTCAAGTGGAGGCGAAGTTTCTATTCGATATAGACAAGTAACAAACTAAATATCTAAGATTATGATTGACTTTCTAACCATTATACTCCTAATATTCGGAGTACTGCAAATTATCCTCTTCTTCAAAGTATAGGGAATGACAAACGACATCAAAGATATAAGGAACAAGTATCTCAAAGACGAGGATGAGAAACAAAGAAAAAACACAGAGCATGACGCTATAACCAAAATAAGTGGCGGTTCTAAACCAACGATATAAGCCGGGCATCATTCCCCGGCTTTTTCTTTTCCAAACAGATAGTCAATCACTCTCCTATTGGCATCATCCACCTTCTTCTGATCGAATTTGATATAGATACTAGTAACATCAGAACCAATCTCATGTCCTAAACCGGCAGATATAGTTTCTTTAGGTATATCAAGTTCCGCTGCCAATGTAGCCCATGAATGCCTTGCCCAATATGTGGACAATTTTGGGAAAAGAGGATTTCTGATCTTTTTCCCCCTTTTCAAAATAGAGACCTCACCTATTTGTTTCAATGCTCTGTCAATGCTAGTAGTAAAACTAGTATAATTACTACGGTTATCCATAATATTAAGCAAGTATCTATCACCTTTATATTTATCCAGTATAGATTGTGCCTCTGGCTCCACTTTTATAGAAAACAATTTTCCTGTTTTGTGCCTGTAATATTCAATACGCCCATTCATCAGATTATCTTTAGTGAGAAAAAGCAAATCCTCAAGGTTAATGCCTATTAAGTAAAATATAAGCATAAAGATATCACGGTAAAACTCCAAATATTCTTCACATGGATAATTTTTCAACAATTTCAATTCATCAATCGTCAAACTCCGCTTCCTCGTTTGTTCCCTCTTGATTTTAAACTTCCTGAATGGATAAAGAGTTGTCACTTCTTCATCAATAGCATAATTAAAGACAGCCCTGATGTTTTTTAAATGTGTGCCTATATAATTAGTCATATATCCTTTATCCACCAAGAACTGGTTAAAGGATGTCAGCCACTTTCGGTCTATTGTCTCAAAGGTAGGAGCGTCATCAAATTCAACTATCAGTTTCCGTGTATTTATATAATTATCCTTAGTGCTCTTCTTATCCTTCAACGAGATATATTCGTCATAATAACGTAAAAAGTCACATGAAGTAACAGGCTTTAATGAAATAATATTAGAAAGGTGTTCTTTAAGCTGCTTGTCCGACATACCTTTCAGTTTACCCCCCAGCAACAGCAATTCTGATTCTAGGAGATTATATTTGCTACGGAGTGCCATATTCTTCACTTTATAGTTGGGTTCTTTTTTCCCATACTCACCATTATCCCATGTATTAACATTTGAATACATTCCTGACGATATAAAAAAGCCTTATTATGATATATTCTGAACTTAACAGGATATACATCAGACGAGTTTTTCTTCCTCGTATCCAAGTAAATTGATAATACTGCCATAATATTTATATTTAAGTTGCACATAAGTTGCACACAAATATAAATAAATAACCCGAAATAACCTCTTATAACAGACTATTATAAAAAAACAAGATACAGATAAACAGTGATATAAAACTATAAATCATTGTTATTCAATCCCAGGCAACAGTTCTTCCTGAATATTTGTCATGCTTCTCCACAAACTATACCGTGCTTCAGGATTCATTTTTTCTAGAGAATATAAAACATCTTTCATATTTGAACGATTCGACAAACTTTCATAAGGACAATTTTTGATCTGTTTACGAAAACCGAGGATACGTGCCATTTCAATTAAATCCGCTTCATGTACCAAGCACATAGGACGAATAATTGTCATCTCAAATTTACGCATCACTAATTTAGGAGGCATCGTACTGAACGCTCCCTGAAAAGTAATATTCATCAACAAAGTTTCCAAGATATCATCCATATGATGTCCTAAAGCAATCTTATTGCACCCTTGCTCCTTTGCCACCGTGAACAAAGCTTTTCTCCGATTCCAAGAACAAAGGAAACAGGGAGACTTCCGAGTATCGGTACTCAGATCAAAAAAAGTTTCATAATGCACAAACGGCACCCCTAAATCCTCTGAGTAGCCTTTCAGATATTCCAAATCAGATTGATAAGGAATATTTGTCATGCCTACATGCACAGCTATCACTGCAAATTTCGGTTTCAAAATACGTGAACGCCTTGCCAATAACTCCAATAGAGCCAAAGAATCCTTTCCACCAGAAAGAGCTATCAAAATTTTATCACCATCCTCAATCAAGCGATACTTTACCACCCCCTTGTTAAAGCGTTGCTCCAACCTTCGCATTATTTTCTCGTCTTCCGTAAATTGTGCCATACATCTTCTTTAAAAATAGGGCACAAAAGTACATGAAAAGAATGATTTATGGAAGATTTAACAAAATAGAATTATTAAAGCATGAGAATTCCAATTAATCTTTGTATTTTTGAATCTAAATAATACGGATTATAAACTAACTATGTACAAAAAATATATCATTGGTTTATTTACTTTATGCTGCGCAGGCAACACTGCGGCACAAAGCTTGGCACAAGCCAAACAACTTTTCCTGAACGGAGAATTTGAACAAGCCAAACCAGCTTTCCAAAAGCTGGTAAAGCAAGCCCCTTCTAATGCCAATTATAATTATTGGTATGGCGCATGTTGTTATGAAACAGGAGAAAAAAAAGAAGCACAGCCCTACCTTGAAAAAAGCGCCGCCCGCAAAGTCATTGACGCATACCGCTATTTAGGGAAACTATATTATGATATCTATCGGTTTGACGATGCCGTAGATAACTACGAACAACACATAGAATGGTTGGAAAAGAAAAAACGCCCTACCGAAATGGCTGAAGCAGAGCTGGAACAAATAAAGCAAGCAGCCCGTATGATAAAAGGAGTGGAAAACATTACTGTAATAGATAGTTTTGTAGTCGATAAAAATGATTTTCTGAAAGCATATAAAATCAGTAGAGAATCGGGAGCACTCTATCACGATCCTACCATATCCGGGACTGTCTATCAAACCGAAATGGGCAATAAAGTACTTTACGGGAACAAAAGCACAGACGGCAAAATGCAACTCTACTCCCGTATCCGTCTGTTGGACGGCTGGAGCGAGCCCGAACCCCTCATGTCCCTTAATGAACAGGGAAATGTAAACTATCCCTTCTTAATGTCAGATGGCATTACCTTGTATTATGCATCGGATGGAGAAGGCTCTTTGGGGGGGTACGATATTTTTGTAACTCGCTATGATTCGGAAAATGGCAATTATCTTCGTCCCGCTAATATAGGAATGCCATTTAACTCTCCCGCCAATGACTATATGTATGCCATTGATGAATTCAACAATATTGGCTGGTTTGCTTCAGACCGCTATCAGCCTGATAACAAAGTCTGTATCTATGTGTTTGTACCGAACTCTTCAAAAGAAGTATACAATTACGAAAGTACAGACGAACAGATCATTATAAATGCAGCCAGCCTACATTCTATCCGTACCACCTGGAAAGATGAAGAGAAAGTACGAACCGGCAAGCAACGCCTAGCGGCAATAATGTATGCCAAAGAATCCGGAGAACAACAAAAAGACTTCACCTTGATAATAGATGACTCTGCTGTTTACCACACATTGAACGACTTCCGCTCTGCCGAAGCACGTAAACTTTATCAGCAAAGAATACAAAAGCAGAAGGATTATGACAACCTGAAGAAAAATCTGGATGACAAACGCGAACAATATGCCCAAGGGAACAGTGCACGAAAGAAGAATTTGACACCCGCCATTTTGGAATTGGAAAAACGTACTGAACAACTTCTGAAAGAAATGGCCCAACTGGATATCAGCGTCCGCAACGAAGAAATAAAGAAGTTGAAACACTAATACAAAGATATTTATGGAAGTATTTATTATCATAGCGCTCATCTTGGCAGGAGTACTTCTCTTTATTGTAGAGGTTTTCCTTATTCCCGGCATCAGTATAGCCGGAATAGCATCGGCCATCTGCCTGCTATATGCCAACTATTACGCTTTCGACACATTAGGACCGATAGCAGGATTCATTACTTTGATAGCATCCGTCCTAAGTTGCATAGCCATTATCATCTGGTTTATGCACTCAAAAACCATGGACAAGCTTTCTTTGAAGAAAACACTGGATTATAAAATCGATCCCCTAAAAGGAACCCATATCCGCATCGGAGACAAAGGCATAGCAATAACCCGCCTTGCACTGATAGGCAATGCAAACTTTAATGGACACATCATCGAAGTGCGCTCTGCCGATGGCTTGATTGATGAGAATACCCCCATTTATGTAGAAAGAATGGTTGAAGGAACGGTGATTGTACGCAAATTCAACCTATGATAGAAAAATGACTTACAAATACGATTTTATCAAATTTCTTGATTGACATTCTCATTCAAGTATATTTTAGACAATAGTGAAAACAGCAGAGATTCGATGTGGAGCTGTTCAAATATAAATATTTACTTTTAAACAATTGATTATTATGATCGAACCCAACTATCTTCCTTTCATCCTTATAGGAGGTGGAATTATTTTCGTGGTACTATTCTTTCATTATGTACCATTTTTCCTCTGGCTGTCTGCCAAAGTTTCGGGAGTACGCATTTCATTGGTGCAATTATTCTTAATGCGCATCCGTAATGTTCCTCCTTATGTCATTGTCCCAGCAATGATTGAAGCACATAAAGCTGGCTTAAGTAACATAACCCGAGATGAATTGGAAGCTCATTATATGGCAGGCGGGCATGTAGAAAAAGTAGTACACGCACTAGTATCCGCATCCAAAGCCAACATCGAACTGTCTTTCCAAATGGCAACTGGTATTGACCTAGCCGGCCGTGACGTATTCGAAGCCGTGCAAATGTCAGTAAACCCTAAGGTTATTGACACTCCTCCCGTTACTGCTGTAGCCAAAGACGGCATACAGCTTATAGCTAAAGCTCGTGTCACTGTACGCGCCAATATCCGCCAATTAGTAGGAGGTGCCGGAGAAGACACGATTCTAGCACGTGTTGGTGAAGGTATCGTGTCCTCTATCGGATCGTCCGAAAATCACAAATCCGTATTGGAAAATCCTGATTCTATCTCTAAATTAGTACTCCGCAAGGGCTTAGATGCCGGTACGGCCTTCGAAATCCTGTCTATTGATATAGCTGATATTGATATAGGCAGAAATATTGGAGCTGCTTTACAAATAGACCAGGCCAATGCCGACAAGAATATTGCACAAGCCAAAGCAGAAGAACGCCGTGCGATGGCCGTCGCTTTGGAACAGGAAATGAAAGCCAAAGCAGAAGAGGCCCGTGCGAATGTAATTCAGGCAGAGGCCGAAGTGCCCAAGGCCATGGCGGAAGCATTTCGTAGTGGCAACCTAGGCATTATGGACTATTACCGCATGAAGAATATACAAGCAGATACCTCCATGCGTGAAAATATTGCAAAACCCGAAACAACTTTCGGTAATGAACCATTAAGCAAATAAAACTAGTATTCAACGATTAATGTATTTTTCTTGGATGCGAATGAAACTGTTTTTCTCTTTATCATGCTAATATCAATGAAAGTTTATAAATCCGTGGCATCTACATCTAAGAAATAATCTGTTTGTATACCCATTAAAAAGACAAGAAATATAACATCAATTATACAGACCATTAACCACAAAAAAAAGATTATGAAAAAATATTATGCAGAATCTGAGTTGATTATCAATCCCGACGGCTCTATTTTTCACCTTCATATCAAACCGGAACAGCTGGCAAATAAAATAATTCTAGTAGGTGACCCTGGGCGTGTAGCATTAGTAGCTTCTCATTTCGAAACTAAAGAATGTGAAATAGAAAGCCGTGAATTCAAGACCATTACCGGTACTTATAAAGGGAAACGTCTCACCGTAGTTTCCACCGGTATAGGTTGTGACAATATAGACATTGTGATGAATGAATTAGATGCTTTGGCCAATATTAATTTCAATACCCGTTATGAAAAAGACCACTTACGCCAATTGGAATTAGTACGTATCGGTACATGTGGCGGATTACAGCCTTATACTCCCGTTGGCACCTATATTTGTTCTGAAAAGTCTATCGGTTTTGATGGACTACTCAATTTCTACGCCGGACGCAATGAGGTTTGCGATCTGAAATTCGAACAAGCTTTTATAAATTACATGGGTTGGGAAGGTAATGTATGCATCGCCCACCCATACGTCATTGATGCCGACCGGGAATTAATAGACCGCATCGCGCAAAATGATATGGTCCGTGGCATAACTATCGCCGCAGGAGGTTTCTTTGGCCCGCAAGGACGAGAACTCCGTATTCCACTGGCCGATCCTGAACAGAATGAAAAGATTGAGAAATTTGAATACAATGACTATCGCATCACTAACTTTGAAATGGAAAGTTCCGCCCTTGCCGGATTAGCACGCCTGATGGGACACAAAGCCATGACTGTATGTATAGTAATTGCCAACCGACTAATAAAGGAAGCCAATACCGGCTATAAAAACTCTATTGATGGTTTGATAGAAAAAGTCTTGGAAAGAATATAATTCCCAATTTAGTTGTCTATATAATATGGATAAAATTCACCGGATCATCTATCAATACTTATTCTTATTATCATCCAGAAGAAGATTGGCATAAACAGATTTTTTACAGAATAAGCCAACTCTTTTTACCTAACAGGGGACATCGCTTCATAGAAGACCATTTTTTGTAAAAAAACAACAAGATGTCCCCTCATAAAACAAATAAAAATATGGAAACCAGTTTCAAACAAACAACTAGTAATAAAGTAGAACGTTACCGTCTTTTCCTCCCTCAGTTTGAACTTTTAATATCAGATGAAAAAGAAGAAATAAGTGTTTTGGCCAATACTGCCGCTGCTCTTCGGGAAGCCTTCGGCTTTTTTTGGGTAGGTTTCTATCTGGTTAAAGACGGCCAACTTATTTTAGGACCTTTTCAGGGAAGCACCGCCTGTTATCGCATCCATAAAGGAAAGGGAGTATGTGGAACCTCATGGTCAGAAGCTCGAACCTTGATAGTGCCCAATGTAGAACAATTCCCCGGACATATAGCCTGCAGTTCTCTTTCCCGCTCCGAAATTGTTGTTCCTATTCTTGCTAATGGACAAGTAAAGGGAGTATTGGATATTGACAGTAATCTATTAAACTCTTTTGATGAGACAGACCGCCGTTATTTAGAAGAAGTAACAGCCATCGTAGCTAAAACATTATATTATTAACCAAATGAAAATGATAAACCAAGATACAATCTGCGCCATTGCCACCGCCCAGGGAGGAGCCATCGGAATAATTCGTGTATCTGGCCCAAAAGCGATTGAAATAACGTCACGCATATTTACACCCGCCACAGGCAAGCCACTGACAGAACGAGCACCATATACTCTTACTTTCGGAAAGATTTGTTCCCCAAAGCGAAAAATTAATAATACACTTTTCCAAAAAACGAGTGAAATTCCGCAAGAAAAAAGTGAAACGTTACAAAAAAAAGAATCAATTATACCTTCTGCAGAAGAAGTAATAGACGAAGTTTTAATTTCTTTGTTCCGTGCCCCTCATTCTTATACCGGTGAAGACAGTACGGAAATCATGTGTCATGGTTCATCCTATATCCTGCAGCAAGTTATACAACTCCTGATCTATAATGGATGTCGTGCCGCTCTACCAGGTGAATACACCCAACGTGCTTTTCTAAACGGAAAAATGGACTTGAGCCAAGCCGAAGCTGTGGCCGATCTGATAGCCTCATCGTCTGCCGCCACCCATCGCCTAGCCATGAGCCAAATGCGTGGAGGATTCAGTAAAGAACTTTCTAACCTGCGTAACCAATTGCTTCATTTCACTTCGTTAATGGAATTAGAACTGGATTTCAGTGATCATGAAGAACTAGAATTCGCCAATCGTGACGAACTGAGCAGTCTAGCTACCCATATCGAACAAGTTATTGCCCAGCTAGCTCATTCTTTCAGTGTAGGAAACGCAATCAAGAATGGCATTCCTGTAGCAATTATCGGAGAGACGAATGCTGGAAAATCCACCTTACTGAATGCGTTGCTGAATGAGGAAAAAGCCATTGTCAGTGATATCCATGGAACGACCCGTGACGTAATAGAGGATACGATCAATTTACAAGGTGTCACATTCCGATTTATTGATACAGCTGGAATCCGCCAAACGAACGATACAATAGAAAATCTAGGGATAGAACGTACTTTCCAAAAGATGGACCAAGCATATGTCATTTTATGGATGATAGACTCTACAGATGCCCAAAGACGGTTCGAAGAATTAAAAGCCGAAATTCTTCCACACTGCGAAGGGAAAAAGATGATTATTTTATTTAATAAGTCAGATCTGTTACTAGCAATACAAAAAGAAGAGTTGTCAGCTATATTTGCTGACATGAAAGTGGAAAAACTATTTATCTCAGCAAAGAAAAGGGAAAATATAACGATCCTGGAAAAAAAGTTAGTACAGGCAGCCGCCTTACCAGAAATCAACCAAAACGATATTATCATTACAAATGTACGCCATTACGAAGCATTAACACGAGCATTGGATTCTATTCATAGAGTACAGGAAGGATTGCAATTGGGATTATCAGGAGATTTGGTAAGTGAGGATTTAAGACAATGTATCCACGAACTAAGTGAGATTGTTGCAGAAGGAGGTATAACCTCGGAAGAAACATTGCAAAATATATTTCAAAACTTTTGCATCGGCAAATAACCGAATGAAAAGAAAAGCCAAGAAAGAGCAAATATAAATCCGTAAAACGCATTATATCAGCTATTTTTAAGAGAAATTCATTTTCTCTTTTTCTTCGTGTTTTCTGTACATTTACATATTTTTTCGTTATTTTTGTCCCCAGATTGTCCCCCGGAGGGACAGCGAGGGACAAAAAACTGTCCCCCGAAAAGGAGGGACAAACAGCAAGAAGTATTTAATAAATTATAGAAAACAGATATGGCAAAGCAGACTATAACGCAAAAAGAACCCGTGAAACTTCGGGAAAAGAAGTTATCGAACGGCAACATAAGTTTGTTTCTCGACATCTACCGGAATGGTAAACGCCACAAGGAATACTTAAAACTGTACCTGATAGATGCGAAAACGCCCATAGAGAAAGAACAGAATCGTCAGACATTGGCTACTGCACAAGCGATAAAATCCAAACGTCTGATTGAGATACAGAACGGGGAATACTCGTTCACCCATCAGTTCAAGGAGAATACTCCCTTCTTGGAGTATTACCGCAATATGGTGGAAGAGCGTCGCAAGAATCCGGATTCAAAAGGTAACTGGGGCAACTGGAGAAGCTGTCTTCGTTATCTCGAAGTCTACTGTGACGACAAAACCACATTCCGTGACGTTACGCCGGAGTTTATCATGGGATTCAAGGAGTTCTTGGAGAATGTGGAAAAGGATACGCACAAACGTGTCGGACCACGCAGGGAGAGGGACACGTTTCAGGGACTGTCGCAAAACTCCAAAGTGTCCTACTTCAATAAACTGCGGGCCTGTATCAATCAGGCTTTCGATGAACGGATCATTCCTATCAATCCGCTCCGTGGCATAGAAGGGTTCAAGGCCGCAGAAGTAAAACGGGATTACCTGACACTGGAGGAAGTCAGGCTGTTGGCCGCTACTCCTTGCCGTTATCCTATCCTGAAACGCGCGTTCCTCTTCTCATGCCTTACCGGGCTTCGTAAAAGCGACATTCAGAAACTCACGTGGAGCGAAGTGCAAAAGTTCGGTGAGTACACGCGAATCGTGTTCAAGCAGAAGAAAACCGGCGGGCAGGAATATCTCGACATTACTCCGCAGGCAGAGAAATATCTCGGAGAGAGAGGCAACCCTGACGATTTCGTATTTGTGGGATTTACATACGGTTCGTGGACTTCTCTCGAATTGCAGCGTTGGAGTCTGACAGCGGGACTGAAGAAGAACCTGACTTTCCATTGCGGACGTCATACCTTTGCCGTCCTGATGCTGGACTTGGGTGCGGACATCTATACAGTCTCGAAATTGCTTGGCCACAAAGAACTGGCGACAACGCAGATATATGCCAAGGTATTGGATAAGAACAAGCAGAACGCAGTGTCTCTGATTCCGAACATCGAATAATATAGAGACCAACTTATGACAAGACAGGAAATAGCTATCAAAATAGCCAAAATTACCCGTATCATCGGAGAATGGAAATACCGGTTGGACTTAGATGACGAGGTGGAAATCGAAACGCTCTCGCCCGACCTGTTGCATATCGACGAATGGGTACGGGAAATCGGCCTGTATATAAAACAGAACCCTTCTCCTATTTTGGCCCACCAAATCACCAATATCGGATTTACCGACTTGCTGGAGACGTATGTACAGGAGCATAAGCAGGAAATTGAGGAACCGTTTGTCTGGGCACTCAACAACTACGTGAAACACATGCGGACTTTACTGTCGTTTTGCAACGAACAGAGTATAGAAGAAAGAGGTCCATACAGGGATTTGATAGCGCCATTGGCCAACGAGCAGGTTGCAGCTTTACTGCAAAGAGCTGTCGATGCAGGAATACTGGATTGTCATTATCAACCCGTGCCCGGAACGAAAGTTCTGCAACTGAAAGTCATTGCCTTTGCCGTATCGTCCATTTGCGGTTTTCCTCGTGCTTACATGCACTTCGAGAAACTATGGAAAAGGGATCACGGCTCTCGAATCGGGACTTGTCGTGCTCCGAAATGCCATACGGAATACTACGAGGCTGTCAAAGCGCTTTATCCCGAAGTGAATTTCTCCATGTTTGAACCGGAACACACCAAGGCTGCAACCTTTTATGCCCCGCAAAGTGAAGATGACAAAAGGGACATGTACCAGACCTTGATTCGATACGGCTATATAGCACCGGAAACGACTTGGGAAACATTTAGCGGTATCTTCGATACGGGAAGATTCAGCCGACCCGTGGAATGGCTCAAAGGGCAGCGGCAACTGGCCTACTTCGTTCACTCGGCTTTCCACCGGTTCAATAAAAGGGAACTATGGGTAAAAGGAGAATACTGTTTCCGTATCAACGGGAATATTCCTCATAGAGCGAGTTTCGTCACGGGGTACAGTTGGCTCAAACGGGTCGGCTGGATAGACAAATACGATGTCAAATTAAAAGAGATATGTAACAAGTTCAACCATATAGAAGAAAGTACAACAATAAAAGAAACCAAACATGAACGATTAATACATACAAGCAAATGCGTGTTCTACACCACCAAGGGAGATAAAGAAAAACGGAAGCTGTATTCGAGCCTTGTGAAAAAAGACTATATCGCTCCGGAAACCACCTTCTCCATGTTCAAAGGTATCTTTGACGAAGCAGAGTTCAAAGGTCCAATCCAATGGACGAAGAGCCAGGCACAGCTCATGTATTTCGTTCATCTGGCGTTCAAGACCGATAACCCTTTCGATGTGTGGGTAAAATGCGTTCATTGCTTTTGTTTTCCGAACGGGACACAACCGAACCGGGAGAGCATGAACAGCAATTTTCGCCTTATCAAGAAAAGGGGTTTGTTAGACACATTCGACATTGAATTGAAAAGGATAGCAGACAACTATACTTGTGTAAAAATGATAGAAACGAACGCTCCCGATCAAACGGGGCGGTCCTATTCAAAAATTTAACACCAAATTCAATTAAAATGACAAAGAATTTTCCTTTGCACCTCTCTCTTTTTGGAAAGAGCGATGCGTGGCTTCCGACGGATGCCAGCGCAGACCGGTAAACAAGGGCTATTCCGGTTGGTCAAGCAAGCCCAAGAGTCATACACTGCTGAAGTCGCAACTCGTCAAAAGAGTTACAGGCGTTATGTACTCGATTTCATACATTCCAAGCGGTATCATGATGAAACCGACGCATGGAGTAAGAACGAACATCTGAAAAATTACCATACCATCGTGGATTTGTTGAGAGGCCACGAGAAACTGGTGCGTAAATACTTCGAACAGGAAGTGTTCGATGACATGCAGATTTCAGGTCTGCTCAACGAGTTCTACACCTTCGATCTGTCACAAACAGACGCTCCGGGGGACATCTTGGAGCGTGCGTCAGCTCCACGAACTAAAACACCTGACATTGTTTTCAAGCCTGCCCTTGGCAGGGAAAAGGTTAACCTCATTGTGCAACTTGCCAATGAGGTTAATTTATTCAAGGAAAGACTGGATGCGAACGACGTGGCCACCCGCTACGAAACGGACACGCTGCAGCCTGTCACGTCGAGAAACAATACCCGGCTGGTTCTGTCGCTCGACAAATTGGCCTCACACGGCATAATTCCATACAACTGGCAGGCTTTCATCGCAAAAAGAAAACTCGTCATAAGTTCTTCGGGCAAGAAGCACCTCGATCAACACGATTTATCCTCTACCCTCAATCGGATTAAGGATACACCGCCCGGCATCTCCGAAAAGCGACTACTGTCCGTCATCGACGAGTACATAAAGCGAATCAAAGACAAAGAAATCCAATAAAAGAAACCTGATTTGTTGATAGTCGTATCGAGAGATGCGTTGAGACTCAATACTATCAACATTGACGGCCGGACAGACGCCTATACCTTTGCCCTCCGTAACCGGTTACTACGGAGGGTAAACCTCTTATTGTCAAATCAAAACGTGATAAAACAATGGGACATAGAAGAAAGACAACGGGAAACAACTCATTTTCCGACTACATGGCCCAGATGGAAAAGATAATCTCCATGATGACGACGGAGAAACCCATCGAGCGTATCCAAACGCTGGAACGGAAAATCGACGAGGTGGAGAAAATACAAACCATCGAGGGTAACATCGAACAAATCAAAGAACATATCTGGACAGTCAAGGAGATCCTGACTACTGCCGAAGCCTCGGTTTACCTTGGTCTTTCGGAGAGCTATATCTACAAGCTCACTTCATCGAAACAGATTCCTCACTACAAGCCCAACGGCAAGCTGGTCTATTTTAACCGGCGGGAGTTATGCGAATGGGCCATGAGAAATCAAGTACAAACAACCGGGCAGACAACCCGAACGAAAAAAGAAGCGTTATGAACAGAAGAGATACAGAACTATTGCTCGCACGTATCGAAGGTCTCAAAGCCTTTCTTGAGAACAACTCCTTAGAGAGTTTCCAGCAGGAGATATTGAGGGTGGAGAAATTCCTGAAACGGTTCGGTTCGCTGGACGAACTGCTGTCCCATCTCGAAAAGGTAGAGAAAATGGCATACGCGGCGAAAGATTTTCTAAGCATAGATGAAGTGGCTGCCTATCTGCAAGTATCCAAAAGCTATGTTTACAAGCTGACCTCCGCTCATGAACTGACGGTGTACAAGCCTAACGGAAAGAACATCTTCATTCTCCGAAACGACCTGAACGAGTGGATAAAACGCAACCCTTGCCTGTCCAACGGGGAGATTGAGAAACAGGCGAACATCATGTCTTATCTGCTGGACAAAGACAACAAGCAGAAGCAAATCAAGAAAGGAGGAAACCGATGAAAGCAGACATGACTATACATGACAACCACCGGATAGACGAGGAGAAATACCGGTCGCTGTTAAAATACATCAGGCTGAATGTCACGGAGAAATACGACTTCCCGCAGGAGATCGTGCAGATAGATGGCGTGACCATCGCGACGTTAGGCAACTTCAGCGCATCAACCGGAAAACCCAAGAGCAAAAAGACATTCAATGTCAGTGCCATCGTGGCGTCCGCCCTCTCCGGAAAAGAGGTGCTGAAATACAAGGCAGACCTGCCTCCCTGCAAAAACCGTGTCCTGTACATCGACACGGAACAGAGTAAGTGCCATTGCCATAAAGTCCTTCACAGGATACTGACCTTGGCCGGGCTACCGACAGACCAGGAGAACGACCGAATCGAGTTCTTCGTCCTGCGAGAATATACGCCTGACCAACGACGGGACATTATCCGCTGGGCACTCCATGAGGAGAAAGACATCGGTCTGGTCATCATCGACGGTATCCGAGACCTGATTCACGACATAAACAGTCCAAGCGAGTCGCTCGACATCATCAATGAGCTTATGAGATGGTCAAGCTACTACGAGTTGCATATACATACGGTGCTGCACCTGAACAAGGGAGACGATAACACGAGAGGACATATCGGCACGGAACTGAACAACAAGGCCGAAACCATCCTGCAAATATCGAAGAACGTGGAGAACGGCAAAATCAGCGAAGTGAGGGCCATGCACATAAGAGACCGGGAATTTATTCCTTTTGCATTTGAAATCGGGGACGATTCGCTCCCACACCTGGTGGAAGACTACCAATTTAAGATGAGCAAAAAAGACAGGCTGTCGTCATACGCAGACATGACGGAGCAACAGCACCGCTCCGCTCTGGAGGCGGCTTTCCCGGACAGGGATAATGTAGGCTACCAAGCCTTGCTCGAAGCCCTGAAAAAGGGGTATGACAGCATAGGCTATAGCAGGGGAAGGAACACGCTGGTCAATCTGTGCAAGTTTCTCATCCAGCACGGCGCCATACAGAAAAGCGGACGCGGGTACACGTACAATGAAAATTTCCATCTCTGAACCATGCCGGTTTAGTTTGGGGATATATATAGTAAAACTACACTAAACGCTCCTTACACATGAATATATCAGAAGCAAAGCGAATCCGAATCGTCGATTTTCTGCAAACACTCGGTCATTTACCGATCAGGATTCGCCATAACCAATATTGGTATCTGTCTCCCTGCCGGGAAGAACAATCGCCCTCTTTCAAGGTGAATGATAAATTGAACGAATGGTATGACTTTGGGCTGTCGGAGGGCGGCGGCATCATCGAACTGGTCTTGCGGCTCTACCGGCTCTGCAGCGTGAGCGAAGCTCTCCGTATGATAGAGAACCAGGTGAACGCTCTACCTCCCGTACACACTCGTATGCCCCCGACCGAACCGGACATCGAGGAAGACATGAAAGATATGAGAGTAGTACCGCTGACCCATTATGCGCTCTTGTCTTATCTGCTCTCCCGATGCGTGGACACGGGCGTCGCCCGGCAGTTCTGCAAGGAAATCCATTACGAGTTGCGTCGGAGACACTATTTCTCCATAGCCTTCGAGAACGTATCCGGCGGCTATGAGGTACGCAATCCTTATTATAAAGGTTGTATCCGAAAGAAAGACATCTCTTTCATCGCACATGTGGACGGAGTAAGACAGAAGCATGTCTGCGTGTACGAAGGTTTCATGGATTTTCTTTCCTACCAGACCCTACTCCGAAAAGGCGACACCATCGCCTGTGTCCAAGCCCCATGCGACCATATCGTGATGAACTCGGTCAATAACCTGAAAAACACCCTGCAACTGCTGGAACCGTATCCATATATCCACTGTTATCTGGACAACGACATGGCCGGACAAAAGACTGCAGAAACCATTGCCGGGCTATACGGTATCAGAACGATCAACGAGGCCGTCCGCTATGCCGAATACAAAGATCTGAACGACTACCTACGCAGAAGAAAACGGTAAATCCCGTCTGCCTTCATTTTCTGAAAGCTCTCCGACAGGAGGGCTTTTTTTTATACCCTCCTGAATTGCCTAAACGACTTTCAAGTATGATTTTTAAGTATGATTTTTGGCTTTTTGAAGAAATATTCATTCTTAAATAATACTTTAAGAACAAGATTATTTTATATTTCATACATAATATATTCCTTTGCAATCATACTTTAATAATATTTCAATTTCATACTTGAAGATATGGATTCATATTTCACATTCGCCATCGTCCTGACCGTGCTGTACGTCGTCTATTACGCAGTCGTCATCGTGCAGGATGTTTATGGAAAGAAAGGAACGGATAAGCCGGGCGAGGAGATTTTCGAACTCGACCCGGAGGACATCAAGGAGGAAAGTGTCAAGGTCTCGGAGAACGAGACCGGCTTCAGTATCGGAAACGAGAAATACGACACGGAAGCCCAACCCACTGCTGTCCCTCCACAGGATAACAATACAGACCAAAGAGAGGAGGCCGCACTGAAACGGTTTGAACGGTTGAAAGCCAAGGTGGAGGAACAATTGGAAGATACCGAACGCTTCCTGTCCGACCCCATGACGGCGGAAGAGATGTATAAAGCGATGATTTCCAAAGGCCGGTTGGACAACCGCCCCGAACTGGCATGGAGACCTGTCAAAGATAAACTGTAAAATGTCGAAAACTAAGAAAATACTGTGTACGCTATGCTCCATCATCCCTTTTTCGGCAATGGCCAAAAGCGGCAGCGTGAATTACACTTGGGGAGCGGATGCGCTGGCTACGATGCACGATTTCGTGGTGACCAACATGTTATATGTCCTGTATATCTGTTACGCTATCGCCTCGCTATGTGTCATCGTATCCGCCCTCCAAATCTATATCAAGTGGAATACCGGTGACCAGGACATCATCAAGTCCATCATAACGCTTGTCGGAGCGTGCCTGTTCATCATCGGGGCATCCATCGTATTCCCTGCCTTTTTCGGCTATCGCATATAGGCGACGGAACGCTCCCTGTCACCGGCACAACGGTATGGAACAACCTTAATTTTCATTCAAAATACAAATACAACTAAACATGTTAAGAAGACTGATTAGAAAGACGCTTTCTGCAAAAAAGACGCAGATGCTCATGTTGATGCTGCTGGGCGGTGTGACAACCGTCATGGCACAGAACTCTGCCGGCGATTATTCCGCCGGAACGACCGCTCTGGCAACCGTAACCGAGGAGATTGCCAAGTATGTCCCTATCATGGTGAAACTCTGCTACGCCATTGCAGGCGTGGTAGCTATCGTGGGCGCCATCTCGGTGTATATCGCCATGAACAACGAGGAACAGGACGTGAAGAAGAAGATCATGATGGTGGTCGGTGCCTGCATTTTCCTGATTGCCGCAGCACAGGCCCTGCCGATGTTCTTCGGAATCAGTGCCTAAAACGGTCGCACGATGAAAGGCAAGGACGAACGCTATCCCGACTACCCGCTGTTCAAGGGGCTGCAACGGCCTCTTGAATTTATGGGTATCCAGGGACGCTACATCTACTGGGCGGCGGGTGCGGCCGGCGGTGCCATCGTCGGTTTCATCATCGCCTACTGCCTAATCGGGTTCGTGGCGGGGTTGGTCTCACTGGTAGCTGTCTTATCGACGGGTATCGCACTTATCATGCTCAAACAGCGGAAAGGGCTGCATACCAAAAAGAACAAGCACGGTGTGTACGTCTATGCCTACGCCAAGAAGTTATGACCGACGAAAGAAAAACCATCCCCTGACAACGGGTGGCCTATTGAATGTTGAACGCGGGCAGGTCCGCCTGAAGTTCAGGCGGGCTTGCCTTTATTTATTATTTGGAAATGACCCTGTACATCATTCTACTTTTTATAACCCTATGTGCCGGCATGGGCATATCGGTCTATGCGTTCGGAACGGGCGGCAAGCGCAAACGTATCTTTCAGGACATCTATTTCTCTGTGGAAGATACAGACGGCGTAGGCGTGCTGTACACCAAGACCGGCGAATACTCGGCTGTACTGAAGATGGAGAATCCCGTGCAGAAATACTCGGCCAATATCGACAGCTACTACGAGTTCACACACCTTTTCACTGCCCTGGCACAGACTCTCGGCGAAGGATATGCCATTCATAAACAGGACATCTTCGTCAGAAAACAGTTTGAGAACGAAGCAGACGACGGGCAGGAATTTCTCTCGTCCGCCTATTTCCGATACTTCAAAGGACGCAATTATACGGACAGCATTTGTTACCTGACTATCACCCAGGAGGCCAAGAAAAGCCGTCTGTTCTCATTCGACAACAAAAAGTGGCGCGACTTCCTCGTAAAGATCCGCAAAGTACATGACCAGCTACACGATGCCGGCGTGCAGGCCGAGTTCCTGAACAAGAGTGAGGCGAACGAATATGTGGACCGTTATTTCGCCATGAATTTCAAGGACCGAATCGTCTCGATGACCAATTTCAGGGTGGACGACGAGACCGTTTCGATGGGCGACAGACGATGCAAGGTGTACAGCCTTGTGGACGTGGACTGTGCTGCCCTGCCCTCGCTGATACGGCCCTATACCAATATCGAGGTGAACAATACTGACATGCCCGTCGATTTGCTGGCCCTTATCGACAGCATACCGAACGCCGAAACGGTGGTCTATAACCAGATTATTTTCCTTCCCAACCAGAAGCGGGAACTGGCCATGCTCGACAAGAAAAAGAACCGACACGCGAGTATCCCCAATCCGAGCAACCAGATGGCCGTAGAGGACATCAAACGGGTACAGGAAGTTATCGCCCGTGAAAGCAAACTACTCGTGTACAGCCACTTCAATCTGGTCGTGGCCGTGCCAACCGGTACGGATCTGCAAAAGTGTACGAACCATTTGGAAAACAGCTTCGGACGTTTGGGCATCCATATCAGCAAGCGAGCCTATAACCAGTTGGAGCTATTCGTAAATTCCTTTCCGGGCAACTGTTACGGTATGAACGAAGACTACGACCGTTTCCTGACGCTCGGCGATGCAGCCACCTGCCTGATGTACAAGGAACGTATCCTGCACAATGAGGAAACGCCGCTGAAAATCTACTACACAGACCGCCAAGGCGTGCCGGTGGCTATCGACATCACAGGAAAAGAGGGAAAAAACAAGCTGACGGACAACTCGAACTTTTTCTGTTTAGGGCCTTCGGGCAGCGGCAAGAGCTTCCACATGAACTCGGTGGTACGCCAACTTTACGAGCAGGGCACGGACGTGGTGATGGTCGATACGGGTAACAGTTATGAAGGGCTTTGCGAATACCTGGGCGGCAAATATATCAGCTATACCGAAGAGCGGCCTATCACGATGAACCCATTCCGGATTCACCGGGAGGAGATGAACGTGGAGAAAACAGGATTCCTGAAAAACCTCGTGCTGCTGATCTGGAAAGGTACGCAGGGTACGGTCACGAAAACGGAGGACCGTCTGATAGAACAGGTCATCATGGAGTATTACGACACCTATTTCAACGGGTTCGACGGTTTCACGCCACTACAACGGGAGGATTTGCGTAAAAGCCTGCTTATCGACGACCGCAACCGTTCCGACCGGCAGGATGAAAGCGAGGGAGAGCGTGCCGGGCGTATCGAGCAGATGATCGACGAGATGGAACGCAGACGCAAAGAGCTGAAAGTACCGGAGTTGTCGTTCAATTCATTCTACGAGTTTTCCGTGCAGCGTATTCCCGACATCTGCAGCGAGAATCATATTTCGGGTATCGACATCTCGACTTACCGCTACATGATGAAGGACTTCTATCGGGGCGGCAACCATGAAAAGACGCTGAACGAGAACATGGACAGCAGTCTGTTCGACGAGACGTTCATCGTCTTCGAAATCGACAGTATAAAAGATGATCCTCTCCTTTTCCCTCTTGTCACCCTGATTATCATGGACGTATTCTTACAGAAGATGCGTATCAAGAAGAACCGAAAAGTCTTGGTCATCGAAGAGGCGTGGAAGGCCATCGCCTCGCCGCTCATGGCCGAGTACATCAAATTTATGTACAAGACGGCCCGTAAATTCTGGGCCTCGGTCGGCGTGGTGACGCAGGAGATACAGGACATCATCGGCAGCCCCATCGTCAAGGAAGCCATCATCAACAACTCGGACGTGGTGATGCTGCTCGACCAGAGCAAATTCCGCGAGCGGTTCGATGAAATCAAGGCTATCCTCGGACTTACCGACGTGGACTGCAAAAAGATATTTACCATCAACCGACTGGAAAACAAAGAGGGGCGCAGCTTCTTCCGGGAAGTCTTTATCCGCCGGGGCAGTACCAGCGGCGTGTACGGCGTGGAAGAACCGCACGAGTGCTACATGACCTATACCACCGAACGGGCGGAAAAAGAGGCCCTGAAACTCTATAAGGCCGAACTGCAATGCAACCATCAGGAAGCTATCGAGGCATACTGCCGGGATTGGGATGCCAGCGGCATCGGCAAGTCCTTGCCATTCGCCCAAAAGGTGAACTCCGCAGGACGAGTATTGAATTTAACAGTAAAATAACAGAATAATGAAAACAAAACGAATCCTAATCACTCTGGATCTCTGCTACGGGCTGAACGTGATGCTCTATGAATGCGGCCTGACGAAACAGCAGATTTCAATCGACAGCCCCGCACTCAAGGAATTGTCCCTTCGTGAATTTTGTATGCTGACGAAAAAGAAAATCCTCTCCGCAGACGGCATGACACCGGACAAGCTGTCTTTCATCGAACGGCTGCTGGCAGAATACTCCCTTCGGCTGGACATGCCCGATACGGAACTGGAAGCGTACCTGAACCAATACTATCAGGAAAATCCCGAAGAAAAGAAATTTTATGATTTATGCGACAGAATGTGCGGAATTAATCCGGATACGAATACCGACTCCCATTCTGCAACGACGATGGAAGAAGTACCGGCTTTCGACGAAGAAAGATTCAGGCAGGAACTGAACAGGGAGTTTCACCGCAATCCTTTCAACGGAACAAGAATAAGCGATTTGGAATGGCTACGATACCAAACCGTGCGTGTGGCTTATCTGAACCAACCTTGGTACATAAGGTGGTTCTGCTCCCCCAAAGCCCGAATGAATCGTGCCATCGTAGACGCATTCAGGGTACATGAAATATTTTGCCTGCTCGCCACGGAAGATTGTATCGAATCCGAGCGGTGGCACTTTGAAAACAGAGAAATAAAATCATCTCTTTGACAATGAAAAAGCTGTCATTCATCCTCATGGCCGTATTGCTCGCCGCCGCGCAGCATGTCCACGCCCAATATTACAGCGTGAACTACGACACCCGTACCGTAGCGGCAATGGCGGCCGCTTTCGGCACGGAAACCGTGGCCGAGAGCTATTACCGCGAGCAGGTCGATGACATCCTCAAGCATTACAATGCGGCAGAAGTGGCCACGGCAGGGATTTTCGCTTCCAAATTTCTGGAACACAAGGCGCTTGCGGACCTCGGAATATGGTGTAGCAGTACGGAGAACTATTATTACCGCCGGATTTACCGCATGGTGGCGGAAAAAATCATGCCGAAGATCTGGGTCGTGGCAAAACAAATGCTCCGCTCGCCACAGACGGCGATTTACTGGGGCAGCTACCTGATGAAAATCTGCGACGAGACGAAAAGCCTCTGTATGCAGTTCGAGAGTGTGGTGACGAACAGCACGCTGACCTTTTCAGATGTCGTGTTTCTCGAAATCAACCGGAACATAGCCCCCTTGCTGAAACTCTCGGAGGTGGGCGACATCGACTGGCAGAGGATGCTGGATGATCTGGCCAGCGTACCGGGCAACTTCACGAAAGAAAACCTGCAACACGACATCGACAATCTTTATGACATGGGTGTCGGCCTTGCCACGGCAGGAATCGAAAATATCGGAGACGCCCTGCTGCAGACCAGCTCGTTCCATGAGCTGATTGGCGGCAAAGTCGGTGAAATCATCAACCTGTACGACCATTACAACGGTCTGTTCGAGCGAGTGGAACAGGATGCCGGCCATTTCATAATCGAAATGGTAGGCGGCGAGGATAATGTCGCCAGACTGTTCGACATCGGGGAGTATGACCTCACCGGTTGGATGACGGACTATCTGGACCAAACGGCGGGAAACTACTATACCCAGCGGTGGTATATCGCCCGTCGCGAGCAGGGCAGCGTTTCGTTGTGCGACTATTACCCGCCGACCGACGACAACAGCATACTGAACGGCGGAGAATGGGTACGGTTCGAAACGAGCGATCCGAACTTCTACCCAAACGCTTCGCAACGGGAACAGGTGCTTTCCAACTCGGAACGGTATGCCGGATGGTCAAGAAGCCGGGTACAGCAACTCAACAACCAGAACGACGGCTACACCTATACTATCAACTACTGGCAGAACGGCTATATCATCAGCCGGGGCGGCAAGCAGACCAAGAAGGCATACGCCTACGAAATACACGTCACAAAAAGCTGGAACCGGGAAATCGTCGTCTACGAGGACGTATTCGATTCCTACTCGATGGACTTGAACACGTTCAAGGCGCAACTCAACGCCCGCCTCTCGGAGTTCAACGACAACGAGGAGGGCTATACCTATTATATAACTTCCGATGCAAAGAATTACTACCAGGCAACAGATGCCGCCAAACTACAAGGCTGCGAGAGCGTGACCATCAGCGTAACGTGTTCGGACGGCGCCACGCTCGGACAGGGTACGACGCAGTACAAGTGCCGCAAGTGCGGCAGCTCGCTGAATGCCCACTCGAAGGAGTGCGCCATGCAAACCACCGTTTCGGACAACGAACTGGATACGTCCGAGCTGGACGGGCTGTTGCAGGAAGCCGACAACAAGGTCGCCGCCCTCGAATCACAAATAAAAGCCTTGGAGTCTGAAAATGACGCGCTGCTGAAGAAGATTGCCGAGGCGAGCGTGGAAGATGCGGCAGTGTATCGTCAACAGTATAACGAGAACAAGTCACAGATAGACCGCCTGAAAAGCGAACTGTCCGAGTGGCAAAAAAAACAGCAGGAGTACGCAGACGCCAAGGCCGAGGCGGCGGGCGACAACGACGTGGCAACAGACGACTATTACCGCATACCGGCCATCATGCAGGACTGCAAGACGGCTTACGGCCTGACATGGCAGGACGGCGGTTCATGGAGTGGCTACTCGTATATCCGTAAAGCGACCATGCCGAACATCAACGGTGTCATCACATTCAAGGCAACGCTCTCGATAGCCCGGAAACCCAAGTATTTCCTCGGTATCAAGATTCACCGTGCCATCCTGCAAATCAGTTGGGAACTGACAACGGAATACAGCGATACGCACGTAGCCGACGTGCTGACACTCGACCCGAACCTGTCGGACGAGGAGAAAACCAAACTGGTGAACAACCGCATTGCGGAAATCGCACGGGAATACCCTTCCTGCAAGATCACGACGGAGTATGCCCGCACCGAACCGCTGGAAGAAACTCCGACCGGCAACGTGTACCACCTGCTGTGGTCGAGCGACCGGCTTGAAATCGCACGGGAAGTGGATTCGCGGATTACACAGATATACGCCGACCTCGTGTCGCTGGAAAAGATGATGTACTACAAGCGAAGCATCATCGACGTGCTGAAAGATGTCCTGCCTGAACTGGATACGGACGAAGGACGAAGGCTCACGCTCGTGGAAGAGTGTCATGACCGGTGGGTGGAGAATGCCCGAAACCTGCAAAGCAGAACAGGTAGAAAGGAGGCGCAGCCATGAAACGGTCTCTATTAATAACGGTCACGCTGCTGGTTCTCCTGCCCGGCATCGTCAAGGCGCAGTGGACGTTCGACATCGTGTCGGTCGAAGCCTACATCACTGACCATAAAAAACAGCGCAGCCTGCTGCTGGCCCGAAGTACGCTGGAGTACAGCAACAAGCTGCTGCACGAATACAGCCGCAAGGAAGTCGGCGAATACAAGGAACTGAATGTGGACCTGGACCGCTACACCCGTGCTTTTGATGTCATCGACGTGATGTACCAGTCCCTGCGGACAGCGCTGAATGTGAAAAGTACCTATACGGCAGTCAGCGAACGTATCGCCGACTATAAGAAACTGCTGGAGGATTTTAACGAGAAGGTGTTGAAACGGGGAACCGTCGAGTTGGCCGATGCACAGATACTGATGATAAACGAGAAAGCCATACGGGACATCGCCGACGACGGGGAGCATCTCTACAAGTCGGTCAGCGACCTCGTGCTGTATGCCACAGGAGCAGCGGCCTGCTCGACCTCCGACCTGTTGATGGTGCTGGAAGCGATCAACACTTCGCTGGACGACATCGAACGTCACCTGAACCGGGCATATATCGAGACGTGGCGGTATATACAGGTGCGTATCGGTTACTGGAAATCGAAAATTTACCGCGAACGCACCAAACAGGAGATTATCAACGGCGCTTTCGGACGATGGCGAAGCGCAGGGAGATTGGATTATTAACAACAATAAAAGCGAAAAGACAGATGAAAAAAACATTGTTACTCATGGTGATTGCGGCTGTAACGGCAAAGGAGACCCATGCACAGTCCGTCACCTACAACCACGATTCGCCGAAACAGAACCAGATTACGGTCATGGAAACCGGTACGGGGGCGCTCTCGCCCGACCTGTACTACACGCTGCTGCACAACAATTACAAGAAATCGGCAGCCAGCAAGAACAAGCTCTCATTCCGCACTCTGGCGGGTGTCAACCTGTACAACCAAACGGACGAGGCGGAAGCCATCGACTCGGCATTGGTCAAACGGGCTGAAATCGAAGCATTGAACGTGGCCGACCGGCAGATAGACCTCGCATGGATCGCCGAAGGAGATAAGGTCAACGGTCAGATGGATCGGTTCAAACGCAATATCGACCGCATATTGCCTGCGGGCGGCTCGTCCGACGACAAGGAGCGGTGGACGGAATATTACCACATGTATCAGTGCGCCATCGACGCTACCAAAAATGCCTACATGCCCAACGCACAACGGAAAAAGGAATACCTGCGCATCTACGAGGATGTGGTACGGCAGAACGAAATTCTGGTCGGCTACCTCGCCAAGCGGCAAAACGCCACGATTACGGGTAGCTTGCTGAACGCAACCGCCGACCGGAATTTGGACAAAAGTAGTGTCATCCGCGAGGCTATGAGCCGCTGGAACGAATCGAGACTTACAGTGCGCAGCTCTCAATCGGGTAACAACGCAGGCAGTAGCGATGGAGATGAAACAGTAAACAGAGGGAAATAAAATACGGTGCACATGGCAGACGAAAACATACTTTCAGATTTCGGAATCAATCTTCTGGAGGAAGAGATTGACGATGTGATTTTTCAAACAAACGAGTTCCTGACCGATGCGACCTTCACCGGTTCGCAAGGACCATTCTGGTGGATTCTCCAAATGTGCATGGCCCTGGCCGCACTCTTTGCCATCATCATGGCAGCGGGCATGGCGTACAAGATGATGGTCAAGCACGAACCGCTGGACGTGATGAAGCTCTTCCGCCCTTTGGCCGTATCGCTCATCCTGTGCTGGTGGTATCCACCGGCAGATACAGGGATGGCCGGTAGCGGAAGCAACTGGTGCTTTCTGGACTTCCTCTCCTATATCCCGAACTGCATCGGCTCATACACGCACGACCTCTACGAGGCAGAAGCCGCACAGATTGCAGACAAGTTTGAAGAAGTACAGGAACTTATCCACGTGCGCGACACGATGTACACGAGCTTGCAGGCACAGGCGGATGTCGCCCACACGGGTACGTCCGACCCTAACCTCATTGAGGCGACAATGGAGCAAACAGGCGTGGACGAAGTTACCAACATGGAGAAGGACGCGGCGAAACTCTGGTTCACGTCGCTGACTTCGGGAATTGTCGTCGGGATAGACAAAATCATCATGCTTATCGCTCTCGTCGTATTTCGCATCGGGTGGTGGGCTACAATATATGAAATTTTATAATTACATGATAATATGTGAGTTATTACTATATAGAAAAGGTAAATTTAAGATTTAGTACCATTTTAGTATCGCTTTTTAGTTTTTGTAATGGTAATAATTGTTACTTATATTTATTTTAGGCGTCTTTGTTAAATACCCATATCTTTCCGGTACTCCGAAGGTGTTACCTTCATTCTCTTCACCACATACCGACTAAAATAAGATACAGAAGAAAAGTTCAGCCGTTCTGCGATTATATTGAGAGGCAAATGTATCGGTAGCACACGCTGAACGTCTTATCAAATTGCTCAAAACGCTCTAATGCTTGAAGACAGACTATATGTCAGTCTATACAAGACCTATTATAAATGCCCTTACCACCATTTACGGTGGAAGGGCAACCGTTCTTTTATGGTTGCAAGGGAAAAGTAGGTGGTTGAATTGAGTATTATTGTATATAAGTTACGGATTTAATACCCATTTTACCGTTTCATTTTACCGTCTCTTTGAAAAGCAGTACATTTGCAATGTGTTAAAAACAAGCAGTATATGGACAAGACAGTATTGGACGTTAGGACAATTACAGAATACAACGATTCATTAGAACTTGAAACATTGCATCCGTTGGTAGCTGTAGTTGATTTATCGAAAGCAAAGCCTATGAAACATGCAAAGCGTATGTTCAGTTTTTATACGGTATTTCTTAAAGATGAAAAAAATTGCGATATACTGTATGGTCGGCGTTCGTATGATTATCAGAAGGGTTCAATTATATGCCTTGCTCCCGGTCAGGTAATCGGAACGGCAGATACAGGAGAGGTATATCAACCGAAAGGTTGGGTGCTATGTTTCCATCCTGATTTGATAAACGGCACATCGCTTAGTCGTAACATGAAAGAATATTCGTATTTTTCATACGAAGTAAATGAAGCATTGCATGTATCGGAACGAGAAAGATTGTTGTTCCTTGACTGCCTTGACAAGATACAACATGAACTAGAACATTCCATAGACAGATTAAGCAAGCGGCTTATTATCAATCATATTGAAACTTTGCTTGATTACTGTTTGCGCTTTTATGAACGTCAGTTCGTTACCCGGACGCAAGACAACCAAGATATACTGGCTCGTTTTGAATATTTGCTGGATGACTATTTCTTCAACGGGACAGCCAAACAAAAGGGATTGCCGACAGTGAAATACTGTGCATCCGAGTTTCGTTTGTCCCCAAATTATTTTGGAGATTTAATAAAAAAGGAAACAGGCAAAACGGCGCAAGAGTACATCCATCTGAAATTGATAGAAGCCGCTAAAAATCTCGTGCTGATACCGGATAAGACAATCAGTGAGATTGCATACGATTTGGGCTTTCAATATCCACAGCACTTTTCACGCTTGTTCAAGAAACTGACAGGATATTCACCTAATGAATACAGAGTTATCAATTAAACAGTCAAAATGATATGATGAAAACGATTTTTATTACAGGAGCTTCTTCCGGTATAGGTAAAGCAACGGCAGAACTGTTCTCTGCCAACGGATGGCGTGTCATTGCTACAATGCGTAATCTTGAAAAGGGAAAAGATTTGACCGAACTTCCCAATGTAGTAATCATGCCGCTGGATGTGGCGGATTCCGAACAAATAAAGGCGACCTGCCGGAAAGTATTGGAGACATACGATGTCGATGTACTGTTGAACAACGCAGGATATGGCATCATGGCACCGCTCGAACGAATACCGGAAGCAGAAATCCGCAGACTGTTCGATACGGATGTCATCGGGACAATGCTGGTGACGCAGCAGTTCATTCCCCATTTCAAACATCGTCGCGCAGGAGCCATCCTCACCACCACTTCGCTTGCCGGAACCATTGCTTTCCCCCGTGATACTGTCTATGGAGCGGCAAAACGGGCGCAAGAGGGTATGGTAGAATCCCTTTACTATGAGATGAAGCCCTTTAATGTAGCGGTCAAGTCAATGATTCCGGGTGGTACGAAAACCAATTTCCAGACACCATTGAACGATGCAGAAGGATACGAACAGGCCGCAGCCCGCCAACGTGCCTATCTGCTTGATGGAAACGCAGAGTTTCCTCTGCCAAACGAAGCAGCTCAAATAATTTGGCAGGCAGCAACGGACGGCAAAGACCAGTTACGCTATCCGACTGATAGTGTGTGCCGTAAATTATATGACCAATATCTTACGATGGGAGCAGAACGGTTTAAGGAGTACTTCTCACAATTGCTGTTTGAATAAGATTGTCAAATTATTGTTTGGATTTATTCTCTTCTTATCTAACTTTTTTAACCTGTCGGTTGAATATGGCCAATGTAGAATCTACCCCAACAGTTTCTCGTATGCCCCAACAGTCACGGCAAGTTCCGGGTACAGTTCATTGAGCATCACAGAAGTAACCCGGTGCTTGTCGGCGACCATTTTTGGAGACTAAAAGGTGGCAATTTCTTTCAACAATCTATTTATTGTACGCAGTTCTACACCAAGATAATCTGCCATATCTTGTTTGGATAATGTTAGATTTTGAGCACGCATTTCTTCGATTACCCGAGTTAATGCGTGTTTTATAGGATAAAGCGATTGTTTGGATGCCCGGATAAGAGAAAGAGCCATACGGTGCGATGTCTCGGTAAGCATGACACGGCAAAACTTCGGATTAGTGTCACATAAATGCAGGAATGTTCTGACAGGCATTTTATAAAATTCGGTATGGGTCATTGTTACGACACTATTCTGGAAAAGTTGGATGTGCCCAAGTGCTTCCCAATCGCCGAAAATTTGTCCTATGCCGTGTATAAACAGAATGTATTTTTTCGTGTTTTCCTCAATATGAAATGATTTGGCAATCCCACGACGAATGACTACTACATTACGCACATTGCGCCCTTGCTCGCATAAATACTCTCCGGGAGCACAATTCTGCAATGTTATATTTTCTGCTGCATCCTCCCGATAAAGTCGGTCAAGCAGTTGCAATAGTTCATTGTTTGTTGTAATCATTTATTCTTGGTTGGGACAAATGTCCTTGTTTGCTGTCTGTCAAGGCTGTACCTTTGCGCAAAGGTACTAAATTTCAATGATATGGCAAAGTATAAGCATTTGGTTTTTGATATAGACGGCACTTTGGTTGACAACGAACATGCTGTATTGCTAACATGGCAGGAAACGTTAGAGGAATTACTCGGCAAGAAATATGAATTGGAAGAACTCGGATTTGTTTTGGGCATTCCCGGTGTAACCTCTATGGAACGTCTTGGTATAGGAGAACCGGAAAAGGCATTTCTCCATTGGGGAAATCTTTTTGTAAATCATCGGGATGACATACAACTTTTTGATGGTATTCGAGAACTTATCGTCAATCTTCAGCAAAAAGGTGTTCAACTTGGAATAGTGACTTCACGACTGCCAACTGAACTTGATAACGACAATGCGCTTGGAGAAATCATCAGCTATTTTTCAACGGTGATTTGTGTTACTGACGCACCGCGTCCGAAACCCAATGCAGATCCTTTATTGGTATATATGCAACGGGAAAACGCCCAGCCGTCCGAAGTCCTTTATATCGGTGACAGTGATTACGACCGACAATGTGCAGCAAATGCCGGTGTGGATTTTATCAGGGCTTTATGGGGTAAAATATCATCAGACGCAGGCAAAACAGAAAAAACAGTTTTGACTCCTGCTGACATTATAAAATTGATAGAATGCTAATATCAAAATATATTATTGGGATAGTCGCCTTGATTACAAGAAATTAGGAGAAAGATAATTCACGCCACTTTAAAATACATCCTTAATGATAAAGATTTAACTTTTAGGAGAGAGTAACCTTTGTAAAATGATTACTCTCTTCTAAACAGTGAGTAATATATAATGGCCATTATTACACATTATTATTATTTTTGTTTTGATTGGTCTTCTTCCTCTCTGACTATCTTGACCTGCCGATTGAAGATGCTTAGTGTGGAATCCACCCCGACTGTTTCCACTAATTTCTCGTATGCCCCGATGGTTATCGCCAATTTTGGATGTAATTCATTGAGCATAATCGAAGTAACCCGATGTTTGTCGGCAACCGTTTTCAGCCGTCTGTTTTCATCCCGGTACTCATGCCATCGTACCCAACTGACGGTAAACAGAGTAAAGAATACGAGCGTACAACCGATGCCAGTCCACACATAAGGGTTCTTGTACCAGCCATCGGGAACTTTGCCCCATAGCCGCCTTATTGCGTGTAATGCCTTGCCCAGACAAACAGCCAGCCGAAATCCTTGCTTTTGTTGTACCTTTATTGGGGGTTGCGTGGTATTCTTCATAAGTTCCGCCTGTATTTCCAGTATCTTATGAAGCAAATCATTGATAGTGGGAACACCGCGCTTGCGCATATCCTCATTGACAGCATCGGTGTGTTCCTGCAAGCTCACAAGCATTTCCTTACACAGCGATTTTTTATAGTTCCCGATGGCTTCAATACTCCCGAAAATCCCGCTGATGTTTTCGGGTACATTGCCACCAAAGAAACGTATGACAGGCTCCAACCTTACCGCCAGTCTTTTCAACGCCTCGCCCTTGTCCGCGCTATCCTTTGCATCCAGTTTCTTCTTGATTTCTTCGATGTCTTCTGCCAACGCCCCGATAAGGTCGGCTATATTCTGTTTGTCGTTCATCTTCTTCTCCTTCTTGGTTTAAGTTTGTCTTTTTCGTTGTCGTTCTCACCCCAGCCGTTGTCGTTTCCTCCACCTCCACCGCCGGATGATACCTTGGCTTGATGCGGCTGTACGCACAGCTCCATGAGTGTGTCGATGGTTACTTGTACGATGTTGGAGCCGGATTCAACAGGACTGCCACCGTTGCCGTCTGCTGCCCCGACTGGTGACGGTTGTCCTATAAAAGTGTGCGCTGTATGATTGACGGTTGCCACATCCTGCCGGATTGGTTGCGTCCGTTCATTCACCCCGTTATCTTGGGAGCGTGGTTGCCATTCCAAGCCCTCGGCAATACGGCTTCCAAGCAACTTGTCGAGCCTATAAAAGCCTATGCTTCGGTCTATCCGTGAGCCACTGAATGAAATTCCGTCTTTGGTAAACGCCACGCCAACCATTTCTCCTTTGCCTCTGTCATACTTGAAATGCACCCCGATACCTTGTCTTGCCAGCCTGTCACATAAATCCGACCAACTGCTACAATGGGGCAAAGCCGCTTTGACGGCATCATATATCTGGTATTTCACTTTGTCCTTACCACGCAATCGGTCACGCTTCACTTTCACCTTTCCTTTGGAGAAATGCAGACCGTACTCCCTTGTGAGAGCCTTGCATACAGCCACGTTCCGAATGGCATCGTTACGGTCGCTGATGGTGTTCCCGTTATTGTCCACCCTGTTGGCCACGATATGAAGATGCTGGTGTTCCTTATCGATATGACGGCACACTATATATTGGGTGTTCGTTATTCCCATCCTCCGCATATATTCACGGGCGATTTCAGCCATCATGTCGTCTGTCAGCTTGGGCGTGTCCTCGTGGGCAAAGTCCAGTGATATGTGGTACACGGGATTTTTCAGCCTGCGCCCCGGCTTGTCGTCTGCCTGTCCCTGCATACTCTTTGCGATGGCGGCGTTGTCGTCAAGCCTCACGTCCTTGCTGTCGATGAGCCGTGCCTTCTTCGGGTTGTTCACATAGTTCACCAACTTGGCAAAACTTGCCCGTTTCTTCAAATCGCCCATCATATCCTCGTGATGATTTTGTTGAACTCGTCCAGCAAGTCCATGATTTTGCTTTTCGTTCCGGGAAAGCCTTGCTGATGTGCCATCTTCGCCAACTGGTTCAGGTTGTTGCACCCTCCTTCCAGCATCCTTATCTGCTGCCTGTCCTCCTGTGTCCTTGCCGCCACGACCTTGCCGTACAGCAACAGTTCGCGCAGGAAATGTGACGGCTTCTTTCCGGCATCGGCTATCCTCCGCATGACCGCCTTCCATTCGGCAAGCGTGAGCCTCGTGGAAATGGTCTTTGTCCGCGCCTTGCCCTTTACCGTCTTGGGGCGGCCTCCTTTGTTCTTGTTCTCCTGATATGTCATATCCGTTTTTTTATCTGCTACTATTCTGTTTTTTAGGGCTTGTAATCCGGGCTTGCCGTTTCCCTTGCGGTCGGTTCGCCATCGGTGGCGTGGTTTTCGTGGACGAAAACATTAACTTGCCAGCCCTAAAAAACGTCCTTACCAAACCACTATTGCATACCATGTCCTGCCGTTTCAATCCGGTGCATGATGTCATTCCGATAAACCGGACAAGGCATCTCCGCTTTGTAAAAAGGATGTTCCGTCGGCATCCGCAACCGCGCCGTCCGTGTCAGTTTCCTTCGTAACGGGATTGCTCGTGGTGGAAGCCGGAAATACAAGTGGCATGTTGCCGGACTTTGCCGCTTTCTTCCTTGCGGAACTGTGGCGCAACGTTTCCAGCCTTTGGCCGTTGAAAAGGTATATCCGTACCCCTTCGTAGGCTTTGACCGTTTGGTGGAATGTTGGATTTTCCATGAGCCTCCCGTCCATCATCCATGACTTCACGCACACCATGTCAATAAGGGAAGTCATAGGATTTGAAACAACACGGACAAGTCCACGTTCCGAAAAATCCTCCAACAGACGGGAAACCGCCTTGCGCCCGATACCCCAGTCTTTTGCAAGCGACAGCATGGAGCCGTCTGCCTGTCCGGGATGCAGCACATAACTCAATCCCCGTTTGGTATTCCGTGTTTCCGTGACCGCCATTATCGAAATGAGGGAAAGGAAATAGGTGAGGTTGCACACGCCACAAGTCGTTCCGTGCAGGAAGTACCATGCTTCCACACCCATCGCCACCTCCACTTTATAGCACGGCAAAACAAGCTGTTTCAAATTCTTCATAAGTCCGAATGTTACCTGTTGTTCCTTTTATGAATTATCCCTTGGCGTTTTTGTCCGTGTCCCTGTTGGTGGCTTTCAGGTTTTTGATGCGGTCTATCTGCTCCTTCGGGAAAAGGACACGCCGCCCAATCCGCTGCCCCTTGATATGCCCCAGCTTCTCGTGCCGCCAGATGGTGGCGATGCTCACGCCCCATTTCTTCGCCAGTTGCCGGATGGTGTAATACTCCGATGCGTCCTGCGGAATTTGTGACTGCCCGTATTCCTCAAACGCGCATCTCACGCTTGCGCCGATGAGCTGCTGAAGCTCGTCGCGCGATACCAGTACCATTTCTGTCTTTTCTGCCATAAATCTTTGATTTTGAATTTATGGCGGCAAAGGTACGGCAGAAATGAAGCCCGTGAATTTGTGGGATTCTGTGAAATGTACGGATATAAAAAGAGCCGCCAAACACTTGATGTTTAACGGCTTGTGTTATATGGTGGGTTGTGGTGAATTGTAGCCACGTGTGGGGTATGCCACTATTTTATCATGGGAAGCAGTTCTTTGAGCTTGCTTATGAACGGCTTTTCCACGTTGTACTTGGCAAGGCTTTCCGCCGTAAGCCCTATGGAACGGGCTGCGGCAATGCGGTACTCTTTCCAGTCCTTGAAATAGGCTTTTGACAGCAGGGTGACCACGCACCGCAGCTTCCCTTTCACGCAGTGCCCATATATTGGAGAATAGTCGGCACGCATGACGGCATGGATGAAGTCCTTGTCGGAAACGGCATTGCCGTCCAGTAGTGGCTTGCCCTTGTCAGGGCCGCTCTGAACAGTAAAAGAGGTAAGAAACTGGTACAGCCGTAAAACGGGAACTTGCGCCGTCGTGTTGAATGTTCCGCCCTGCGCGGTGTCGGTGGCGACAAAGCCTTGCAGTTCATGGTTGGAAACAGTTTCCGCTTGGAACTTCAGCATATCCTCGTGAAGTATGTTCCTTTTGACATAACTCATCGTCAGGGCGATATGGAACATCTTAATTCCTGCCGATTGTGCCCTTGGATTGCCTTTTTGGAACATCACGGAAAGATGGACAGCCTTTGCGAAGTCCTCCGTGAACAGCCTTGCCAAATCCTTGTCGTTGGTATTTACAATGTATTCCTTGACGGCTTGGATTTTATTCCTGTCCACGTCCGCAAGCATGGAGAACGCCTTTTCACCCGTTTTTTCTTTCCCTTTGTTCGCTTCTGTCTCCATTACGCATTTCCTTATGGCTGAACGGATGGTGTCGATACAATCTGTGACCTCGGTGCGCGTCATAGACCGCACCGGGCAACCGACTGTCTCGTGTCCGCTTCCGTCTGGAAAGAAGTACCCGTCGATTGCCTCGATGGTAGTATAGACGATGCCGGCATAAAAGGCTTCTTTACCCAGTTCCGTTTGATCTGCGGAGCACAAGTCGCACAACCGTTTCGCCTCTCCGTGCAGCCGGACAAATTGCCGTGCCAGTTCCTTGTCGTCATGCTCGGCGATGTACTCCCTTAGCCTTTCCAGCAAGACGGGCACGGTTTTCATTTCACGTTTGATTCCTTTGCGAATGTCATTTTGCTTTGCAGGACTGTCGGATGTGCCGATAATAAGGCTTTCCGCCAGTTTCAGGCTATCGCTGATACAACGTGACAGCTTGAACAAGTCGCTGATAATGGCAAATCTCGTCTTTTCCATAAATCACCGCCATTACATTTCAATCACACCCTCAAAATCTCTCAACGCTATCACGGCCTTTTCCTCCGCGTCCAGTTTGAGGTAGCGGCGCAGTTGCGCCTCGCTGCTGTGTCCGGTGATGGCTTGGATGGACGACAAAGGCACTCCGGCCTTGTATGCGTTGGTGGCGAAACTTCTCCGCGCCGTGTGCGAAAGGAGCATGTCGCAGAACCTCCTTCCACGTTTCGGGTTGAGCCGCTTGCCGTCAAACCCGCAGTCATATGTCCAACCAAGCAGCAGGCCGACGGTCTTTACCAGTTTGTTCATCTCGTTGGGATGGATGCGCGGCAGCTTGCCGTTGTACTTGTCAAGTATCTGCCTCACGCGCCTGTCCACCGGGATATAGACTTTCTTTTCCGTTTTCTGTTGGGTGAGCAGTATGAACTCCACGCCGTTGATTTCGGTTATCATCTCCTCGCAGATCCTCGAATAGTCCGACACGCGCTGTCCGGTCAGGCATCCGACAATGAACACGTCCCTCACGTGCTCCAACGTGCGTATGTGGGTGATGCGGCATTTGGAAAGCTGCGCGAGCTTTTCATCCTCGCCGATGTCGAGCGTCTCCAGCCTTTCCTTGACGGCTTCCTTGGTGGAAAGGTCGAGCGCGAGCATTTCCTGTATCTGTTCCGGCGTAAGATAGATGTTGTCCACTTCCTCTTTCTTCGGCACGAAGTCCGAATGACGGAAATCGTCGCATTTTGTCAGTTTGTCTTCATAGGCCGCCTTTGCCACGGTGCGAACATCTGTCATATAAGAGTTGATGGCGTTGGGCATCAGTCCGCGCTCTTTCCAGTAACCTACAAGGCTGTTGCGTGTTTCCATTGTCATGTCGTCCAATCCGAGTTTGCGGCGCATTTCTTTCTGGTAGTTGCGGATTTGGTTCAGGATGATGCGCAACCCTTTGATGTAGGCAGGAGTAACTTTCACGGTACGGCCTTTCTTGGTACGCCGACCCGTTTCCAAATCCTCTATATAAGAGGTAAGGAAATCCTCGAACAGCATCTTGCCCTTGGGCTTTACTTCCACGACCTGCATCATGCCGTTCAACACGTCGTGTTTCACGCTCTCGATGACCGACTTCGCCTTTTTCGGATCGAAGTCGTCCGTCTCGAACGCCGCCTTTATCCTTGCGAGGACTTGGGCGAACTGCCCGTACTTTATCCCGATGCTCGACATGAGGGCGGACGAGGTGTATTGCAGGGAGCGGTATTTTTCCCATTCAAGCTGCTTGATGGTGAAGCCTGTCACGGCTTTCACGTTGGCCTTGTCGGTACGCACACGGGCATAGACCGAGCCGAAGTCTTCCTTTCCTGCCTTTGACGATTTTATGAAGATGAAATCCATATGCGGAATACCTTTGGTTACTGCCGCAAAGGTACGAAATATACTCTGAAATATAGTACCAAATAGTACCAATAATTTCTAAAACAGTGGAATTTCGTGCATATTTAAATCAATGAAAACATCTGCAAATAACTGATATATAGAAATAAACTATAAAACTGAATCTCACTAAATATAAATAGTGAATAGTGGGCTACGATATATTGCCAGCAGATCCTGCTCGGTATGCTGACGATATTCGGGCCGATACAGTGGGCTTTCTCGCTGCTGCCCAAGTGGGAAGGCGCATGGGCGAAATGGCTCACCCGCTATCTGACCGTCCATTTCTACGGGGCGATGCTCTACTTCGTAGGCTTGTATTATTCTATAACTATTTGTATATCAAATATAAATAGCTATTGTTTTAGACTTACGCAACAAATCTGCAACAAAAATATCATAAAATGTTGCGTCTGTTCTCGGAGGTGTTTTTCAGTTTGCCAAGACAAAAATTCGGGAGTGCAAATGTTAAATCTGCATTTTTTGTCATTGCCATTTGACTGGCATTTCAATCTTCTTTTTATTCCCTTTCAAGTTCAGATTTTTGTCTGGCAAAACAGACACTTAAAGATATGGCAAAGGTAACAAATTTCTGCCGGATTACAAGCCTTAGCGCAAGCGACATATATAGAAAACTGGTTGACAGAATTATCAGTTGTCCATGTGGCACAAAAGCACGGAAAGCGACACGTAATTTGCCACAAAAATGTCCGTACATTACATTGTAACATTCTAATATATAATGCGTTAATACATTTCAAAAGCCTTGTTTTCCGATATTTTTCAACTTAATTTTGTCCTGACGAATCGAATCGGAAAGAGTAAAAAACAAATAGAAACAAAGCAATATTTATAAAATAACGACTATGTGTAAAAAAGAACAGAATCCGAACGAAACCGCCTTGCTCCGAATGGCGGTGGACGGATTGAAAAAGGAGCTGGAGAAAGTAAAGAGCGTTATCTATACCACAAAAGAAGTCCTTAACCTTGAGGAAGCGGCCTTGTTTCTCGGTATTTCCAAAAGTTCACTCTACAAGATGACGCACAACCAAATCATTCCGTATTTCAAGCCTAACAACAAAATGGTGTATTTCGAGAAAACGGAACTCTTGAAATGGCTGCGGCAAAACCCTGTTGCCTCACAAGCACAGATTTCAGAAGAAGCAAGAGCGATCATGCGCAATCTTGCGGTGAAAGACTAACCTTTTACAATTCCCATGTATGACAGAAACCGAAAATTCCACTCCGTCTTTTGACAATCTTCCCCTAACAGTGGCCGAACTTCATGTGAAAATCGACCGTCTGACAGCAATGTTTGAGCAGTTCATTTCCTCTGCCGATACCAAACCGGAAATAATGACGGTGGAAGATGTCGCCGCCATGCTCTGCAAATCCGTTTCCACTATCTATGCAATGACTTCCGACCATAGAATACCCTATCGCAAGCAGGGCAACAAGCTCTATTTCCTGCGTTCTGAAATAAACGCATGGCTCTTGGCCTCGGTCGTGCCGAAAGACATCCCGAAACGGAAACGCAAACCGCACGGAAACAGCAATGCCAATGAAACACAGCCCGCACCGGAATGTATCACCGAAACGGATACTGACGGGAACGATACGGGCGTGGTGCAAGGCTTGTCGGAAAACCATACCGAAAACAGCGTTATCGTCCCGGAAAACGGACAAAGAGACTCCGCTTATTCTATCGAGCGCAGGATACATTCAAGGAATGGCGCAACCATTTTTGCCGTGTTGTTCTCAAATGAAATCGAGGTCGCCGGAGAAAGAAAATTCTCCCAGATCGTCCGTGAATTTCACGGTTACTGGAGCGACTACGGCAACGGCGGTTACATATTTGGCACGCAGCAAGATGCCGAGAATTTTGCAAAAACGATAACAGGGAAAGAAAGAAATCAGGGCGTGTGAAAGAAGGGCTTTTCTTTTTTCCCTCTGTTTTCATCTTTCGGCACTATCCCGATGCACTGGAAACGGTTGCGCCAGTCTGTCTGCCATACCTCCGAATGCCGCATGTCGTACAGCCCCCAATGCCCCAGCTTGCTGAACGGGTGGCACTCCCAAACGGCTGAAAGGCCGTTTGGGGTATTAGGCTACCCACTCCCTCTGTTTCGTGGCAGACGGGCAAGCCCGTTTGCCTCCTATAAATGGCAGGATGCCTGTACCGGAACCGGGACGGATTACCCGTGGTTATACAATCTCTATTTCCGGTACTGGCTCAATCGCCCTCCTGTGCCTTCGCTAAAAGCGATATAAAAGGACTGCGAAGCGATTTGAGGCGTTCCGTATCCTCGTCCGTATCGAAATCCGTCTCGTCCGATTTTTCGTTGAGAATAAGCTCTGCAAGCTCTTTCGATACTTCGATGAAAGCACCCCATTCCTCTCCGAGGTCGAGACGGAAAAACTGTATAAGCGGTGTACTGTCATCGAACCTCGATTTGCGCAGAACACGTTGCAAAGCGGCGTAGGTAATACATCCCAAGATCGTTTCCCAGAGCGTATCTTCCTGCCGGGTAATATTTGCCGATGCCGTGCCAGAACCGTTGTCCGGATATGAACGATTATCCCGTTCGGTCATCTGGGCCAACGTCCGACGGAAGAGCTGTCCGCATGATTTGCCAACATCGGCCGAGGATCTTTTACCGATCACCCAGTCGGACAATACCTCCTGCAACGACATGGCAAAGCCCGGCTCTTCCTGTCCGATGCGCTCCGCCGAAACATTGGCAGTCTGTAAGGGCATGGTAATAATGACGCTTTTTGCCAGCTTGGTTCTCTGCAACTGCCCGAACGCTTCCAGTGTTTCCAAAAAAGAACGGACAGTAGCACGATGCCAATGCCATTCCGATGCGAGGCCGGAAACGGTGACATGACACTGACAGGGCTGCAGGTCGTAATCCTGTTTCCTTAAAAATGGGGAGACAAAGCCTGCCAGCGATTTGTCCAACAGGTCGCAATAGGCTTCCGTCTTCGTTTTCCGGTCTCCGACTTTTTCTTTGAGGTAGTCGAACACCTCGACATTCGCCGATATGGTGGCGGACATTTCATTTCTATTTCTCATTTTCGTTTCAATTTTTGATTGTTTATTGTGCGGATTCATTCGGGTTGCCGTTATCCGCATTATTCGGCAATCCGGCGTGATGATTATCGTAAGGGGTGTCGGCAGAAGTTCCGGGGTGTTCCGCCTTACCTGATTTTTCTTTTCCCTCTTCTCGTTCGGTCAAGGCTTCTTCAGAAGGATAGAACAAAGCGCCCAAAAGAATGAAAGCAATGGTGACGGCCACGGTGTACAGATGTGGCACGAAGCCGAAAACCAATGCCATGAGTGCAGAAGCGACATAGCGTCTCGGTCGGTCGGACAACCATCGTAACCATTTGTCCGTCCTCTTGGTAGAAAACATTGCGGCACATATAATGGTAGAGAGCACGATGCCGAACTCGCCGGGGTGTCCGTTTGCATAAGCATAGTGAAACAGAAGCAGGAGGACAAGCAATAGCTGAACGTAAAGTTTGCGAGCCTTGCCATTACGGGCCATAGCCTCGTAAAACCGTGTCATGAAACGACGCCTGCTTTTGTACAGAGACATCATCAGGACAACGGACAAAGGGAGAAAAAGAGATTGCAGCATAATCCAAGTCATAACAGGTAATAGGGTTTTGAGGGTACTGAAACGGGCCGTACTACCAGTTCCAACCGGACAACGCCGTAGGTGGCCAGACGGATAATCGTCTCGGCATCATTGGCAGTTAAATGACCTCCGCCTTTTTTAATCCGGGATTTGAACGAACAATCCTGTTTGCGGTAGGTAGCCAATGCCTTATCCAATTCGGATTCGGGAATCGTCCATATCATGCCTTTTCCGTATGCGCCGCGCGCCTTGAAAACACGTAAGGCTAACATGCGGGAAACGAAGTAGTCAGGACCATTGTTTCTCGAAATGACATGCTCTTTATAAAGATTGCTATCGGCAACCTCTATCCATGTCCGGTATGCGTCGATACAGAAAATCAGTTGTCGGTATATCGTATTTCGCATGGTAAAGTCTTTTGTACGTCCAACATATAAGCGGTGTATCCGAAAATTATTACAGGAAGTTCATCAATACTTCTTCTCTCTCTTTCTTGTATTTGAAGTGTCCTGTTCCGGAGTGCAGGTTCAGATCGAGGCATAAGTCTCCGTACATCAGCTCCAGCGAATCGTAAACGGTCGCAACGACGTGGCTGACCTTACCGTCCGCCCCTGTCTTCGCATTCATCTTGAACATGTGTCCGAAGGCGGGATTGGAATAGGCGCAGGTGCTGTGTCCGAAATTTCCCATTCCGGCCGGAATGTGATGGTAGAGTGTAATCAGTTCCATGTCGTCTTCGAACATGTCCATTATCTCCTCCAGATCATACGAGTCCCGTAACGGGAACGTGAGCAAAGCGTAATCGCCGTAAATCTGCGGTTCCTCCATCGTTGTCACATCGAGCAACTGCGGCAGTTGCAGGGGAACAAGCGTCATAAAATCGTCTAAAAAATGTTGTAACATAATCATATCGTATATTTCGTTGTTGACTTCATTACATCGAATCGATAAATATCTCCATGAGCATTCCGGGCAGTTCGTCCAGTCGGTTGTTCTCCGATGGCAGGAGTTCGTGCAGAGCATTGAACGCTTCGGGCGTTTCCTCTGCAATCCTGTCAAGAGCCGCCTTGTCATCAGAGGAAAGCAGTGCCATACAGAAACCGTCCAGTAAGACGTATGGCTGGAGAATCATCCAGATATAGGCGTGTGCCTGCCGGAAAGCCTTCACCTCTCCCCGATGCACGTCATCGAGACAGGTTCGTACATTCTGTATCAGCCGGCGGTTCGTGCGCATGGCCATATAGATCATGACTTCTTTATAAGTGATTTCCTGCCGTTCGGCTGCAAGGAAGATCTCGGAGCAGCATTTTTCCGTATCGCGGGTAATGCCGGACAAGTCCGTATCGCCGAAATCATGCAGGCTGGCAAGGAAAGCCCGGTAAACGGCATCCTCCCGTTCAATAAATTCTGTCAGGTCCTTACGGTCATGTATGCCTTTCTCGACAGTCTCTAAGAGTAATGTACGATATTCCGACAGAATCCGGGTTCTGCCGCCTTGGTAAAAGGGTCGGTTGTCCAAGGCGATAAAGAACGGTCGTATTTCTTCTGTAGAACGCTGCAGTTCTTCGTCCCCGACATAAGGAGAAAACCTCTCTTTTAAGGTCAGTACCTCCCTGTAGGTACGCGGCTTCGAAAGGGCCAGCCGGGAAAACTCCGCACGTATGGAATCATGTAACAGGGTACATTCTTCACGTGCATCGGTATGAAATCGTCGAATCGTGTCCCGGCGAATATGTGCGAACACGGAATCTCGCACCGTTCGCCACTCTTTGAGCTGCATAGCCAATTCCTCGAAAGGAAGCTCGTCCGGCTTTCGTATTTCGGACAGGTATTCCCTGTATATACCGGCAGGATCGTACTCGTTTTCCGACTGATGTCTGCCATTCTGTCCATCGCATGATATAAGTACGATAACGGCTACCGAAGCGGCAGTTATTCTGGCAGCAAACGCTATGAATTTCAAGTATGATTTTTCGTTTTTTACCATGTCTTATTATTTCAAGTGCCGCAAATCTAATTATTATTTTCAAGATAGATACAGCCCAAAATCATATTTTATTCATATTTTATAATCATACTTAACAGTATGATTTTTAATGAAAGCAAAAGCAAGAAAAAGAAAATACAAAGTATGATTCTATAAATATTTTACGCCAAGTATGATTTTAATTCAAATAAAACTTATACATTTGCAAATGTTTTATGAACAGCGTACAACGATATGGCAAAAGTCGGTTACATATTCAAGGCAAATTATGACGATACATTCGACGCGAACAAGGCGTGGATGCAACAATACGGTTGTGTACATATAGTAGAAGAAGCGGTAGAACAAGAGATACTCCGACCGCAGTGGAAACAGCTCATAGCAAGTCTGGAAAGAGGCGACGAAATCGTTGTGGCCAAGTTCAGCAATGCCGTGAGAGGAATACGCGAACTCGCAGCGTTTATCGAATTGTGCCGGATAAAGGTGGTACGCATCATTTCCATTCAAGACGGGATTGATACGCGGGGAAAGCTGTTTCCCGAAACAACGGTCGCACAAGTGCTGGAAATGGTTGGAGCACTCCCCGAAGAGACAGCCGCACTGCGCAAGGTATCCGCCCATATCATAAACCTGCAACTCAACATCAAGTCTCCGCAGGAAAAGAAACGAAGCGGCTCAAGGCAGGAGCGCAATAAAAATATCGTGGATATGTACAATAACGGCCATTCTCTCGACGATATTCTTGCTGTCAGCGGGTTCAAAAGTCGCAGTTCGGTGTTTCGCATACTCAACAAATTCAATGTGAAACTGAATCGCGGCAATTTCAGCGGCCCATTGGGAAAAAGGAAACAAAATGAGAAAGACGATTCTGTGAAGGAATAGTTTCTGAAAAGAACGGGCCACGATTGCCACCCTGAGATTGATTCCGCAACGGGATAAAGTAAATAATAACAGATCCTATTTATAAGGAACGCTCTCGATACGGAAATCAAAGAAGAGTGTAGCTATGCGCCGGAACACCTTATCCCAAATTGAAATACAGGACAATAACTTTCACATGTCCCACCCGCAGATAAAACCAACCGCTTCCACATCATCACAGCCATGTTTTCTTGTCGCTTTAAATGTCCTTGCATCCTCCCTAACGGCAATGCCGTTTTCTCGGTAACGCAGACAGATTTCATGACACACATATAACCCGGACACATCTCCCCCAAAAATACATTAAACTTTTTCACCACATTATTTATATCTTTGATTTACAAAACAATAATATGCAAAATGCATTATATAATTATATAATTAAATAAAATAATAAATATATAATTATGTATAAGAAATACTTGGCAAACCAAGAGAAATACACTACCTTTGCACAATAAACAATATGTCTAAAAATTGTATAGCAATGAAGAATAAAATCGTTATATTCAGTAATATAAAAGGAGGTGTCGGGAAAACCACGCTTTGCGCCTTGTTTGCAAGCTATCTGGCAGAACACGGCTATCCTGTCATTGCGATTGACGCGGACCTGCAGGCGTCATTGTTTCGCCACCGTCAACGAGAGAAAGATGTCGCTCCCGAAGCACAAGTTCCGTGGAATGTGGAATTACTGGATACAGCCAACAGGGAACACCTCAAGCACGTCATGGATAAATTGAAAGATGTACCAGGAATCGTCCTTATCGACTGTCCCGGTAACTTGAACGACCGTAACCTGGAATACATCTACAAGTCGGCCGATGCAGCCATCATCCCCATCTCGTTCGATGCGGATACCGTGGATGCGACGGGAATATTCATCAAGGCCATGAAAACCGTGTCTTCTGCCGAACTTATATTTATACCTAACCGCATCAATACGTCTGAAAGAAAGTCGGAAGAACTACGGCAAAGGACACAGACCACCGAATTTCTCGGTTTGGTGGGTACGGTCGTGCCGACAGTCAAGCAAAGCGTATCCGTCAAACGGTACACGACACTGTATCCGCTGGAAAAGAGCCAGCTTGCGGTAATCGAACCGGCATTCGGCAAGATCATAGAAGTATTTCATCTTAATAAGGAGTGACCTATGGCAAAAAAAGACAGACCGGCAATAGAGAATCCGCTGGCAAATATAGGACTTGATGATATTGTTCGTAATATAACCGCTTCCGGAAACATTGCGGGAGTTGATAAAAAAGACCTTGACAAAGAACCGGACACGCCCAAAAACACGGGCAAACCCCGGCGAGGCAGCAGGAAACTCTTCGAGGACAATCTCGCCCAATATACCGGTATCAATGAGCAGGGCATTGCTATCTGGCTACCCAAGGATGTCAAAAAAAAGCTGGAGATGATTCGCGTCAATGCAAGTCGCAACATTCCTTTACGATCTTTGGCAGCAGCAATTATAATGACCTATATTTCGGAGAACGAAGATAGACTTAATGATTTATAAATCAGAAATATAAAATTATATAAGTACATAATTACATAAATATATAATTCAGTAAATACATAGTTAAATAAAAAAGTAACAACAGTATGGAAATTATATTGATAATCGTCGTGTTTTGGGTGGTGGGAAAAATCCTGAAAGGAGTGTTCGGTGGATTCAGTAAGAGTGACTATCGACGCGACCAGTAGTCCCCGGAAAAGGTCGTGTATCGGTTTCACAATTTATCCGGCTCGAAACCCAATAAAGCTATTGTTCCAACGAACGGAATATTCATCTTTATTCAAAACTTATAAAAACTCACAGGCAGTATGACAAAGCAAGAGATTGTTACCCGGATTGCAAAGCAGACCGGAATGGAAAAGACGATCGTTATGACCGTAGTCGAGGCATTCATGGAGAATGTAAAAGAGGCGATGATTGGAGGCAACGAAGTATTCTTACGGGGATTCGGCAGTTTCATCATCAAACAGAGGGCAGAGAAAGTTGCCCGGAACATTTCAAAGAATACGACCATCGTGATTCCGGCTCACTCTATCCCTGCCTTCAAACCGGCAAAAGCATTCTTGAATGCTGTAAAAGAGGGAAAATAGTCGTGTAAAAGGTTTTCCCGACAACCGTCGGGAGGTCATCAGGCCAGTCTGCACGACCATTTGCCAACGAATACCGCAACTGTCTTTAAGATGTGTTGCGGTATTCGATTATGTAAGGGCAGCCTTGTCATGGTTATTCTTTGAAGGGTATCATTTCTTTACTGTATTCTATGATTTTATCCATTGTCAGCCATTCCGGTTTTTCATCATCCTTGAAGCTGTCGTAAAGTCTGGTCATAAACTCGATTTGTTCCGCTTCATTGCCTGCCCATAGGCATTTGGGGTGTCTGTTCCCATGATTAAGATAATACTCGCAATCCGATTGCAACCGGGAAAGTAGCATATACCTAAACTGCAAATCGCGTTGCATGATGTCATCGACCGTCATTCTTCCACTTGGGTTCGTTTGATTTGTTGTACTCATAATATTTTTGTTTTTACGTTGATTTTTCTTTTTTCCCTTTGGTACTAACTGTACCGAAAGGTTGATTATTTTTTTCTGCCCACGGGATTGGCGGCCAGTCCGGGCAAGGAGGATGCGGAAAATA